>Ga0207667_10000062_pt1 | contig 190422 bp, 128 predicted proteins | sample KBSCornC52_FD_184301 | JGI IMG/M metagenome (GOLD analysis project Ga0207667, IMG submission 184301) | Corn rhizosphere microbial communities from Kellogg Biological Station, Michigan, USA - KBS Corn C5-2 (SPAdes) (version 2) | ecosystem: Host-associated > Plants > Roots > Rhizosphere > Soil ... | reverse complement strand
TCTCGATGGCCTACATCAAGCCCATCTGCGGGGACGAAGCCCTGGTGCTGAATTGCCCGCACAACGACTTGAACTATCTGGAGGACATCTGCAAGAAATACCCGCGCGTGGCCTATGTCGCCGACGGCGCGTATTCCATGGGCGGACGCACCGCGCTGGAGGGCTTGATCGATCTGCAGGACCGCTACGGCCTGTTCCTCTATTTCGACGACTCCCATGCGCTATCGATCGAGGGCCCGCGTGGCGAGGGCTATGTCCGTTCCAGGATGGAGATGAATCCCTTGACTATGATCGTGGGCTCCCTGGCCAAGGCTTTCGGTGCGTCGGGCGGCGTCGCCATGCTCGGCAGCGAGCGCGATTTCCAGTTCCTCTATCGCAATGCAGGCCCGGTGACCTGGTCGCAGAACATGGATGTAGCCGCGGTAGGCGCCTGCCTCGCCAGCGCAGAACTGCACCGCACTGCGGAACTCGGCCAGCTGCAGGCGAAGCTGCAACGGAACATCGATGTCTTCGATCAACGGTTCCCCACCCGCTTCTCGGGCAACGGCTTGCCCATCCGCCTGATCGACGTGGGCGACGAGGATCTGGCGGTGCGCTTGTCCGAACAACTCTACCGCGCCGGCTACTACTGCTCGGCGGTGTTCTTCCCGATCGTCGCGCGAGGTGCGGCCGGCGTCAGGGTGATGCTTCGCGCCGATCTGGAAGCCGATCGCCTGGACCATTTCTGCGACGCCGTCGAATCACTGATGGCCAGCGCATGAGCCCAATGCCGTCAGGAGAGCGTTTGAGCATGGATCGAGACGATCGTTTATGGGGTTACCGGGCCGTCGGCGAGAATCGTTATCGCGAAGTCATCGGCTTCTGCTACGACGACTTCCGCCCGGGCGATGTGTTCGAGCACCGTCCAGGACGCACGCTGGGTGAGTCGGACAATCTGTTGATGGCCGGGTTCAGCATGAACCCTTCACCGCTGCATATCGACGCCGAGTACTGCGCGCATACGCCGTGGAAACGGCCGCTGATGTCCAGCCTCGTAACCTTCAGCATCGTCTGCGGCATGAGCGTGCGCAGCACCAGCGGCCGCGCGCTCGCCAACCTGGGTTGGGACAAGGTGCGCCTCACTCACCCGGTCTTCGCGGGCGACACCATCTATGCGGAGAGCGAGATCCTGGCCAAGCGGCTTTCGGAGACCCGGCCGGGCGCGGGGATCGTCAGTTGCCAGACGCGGGGGCTGCTGTCCACGGGCGAGGTATTCCTCACTTTTGAGCGCAGCTTCCTGGTGCCGACGCGCGGCCATGAGACCGAAGACCAGGCGGGGTACTGAGCGGATGCTAGCGATGGTCTACGAAGGCGCCGGCGGTCCGAATGTCATCGCGCGGCGCGAGCTGCCCATGCCGGTGTGTATGCCGGACATGCTGCTGGTAAAGGTGCATGCCAGCGCCCTCAACCGGGCCGACGTGCTGCAACGCGAAGGGGAATACGAGATACCCGCCGGGCAGTCGACCATTCCCGGCGTGGAAATCGCGGGCACGGTGGAAGCCTGGGGCGAAAATGTCTCGGGTTTCTCCCGTGGCCAGCGCGTCTACGGCGTTGTGGAAGGCGGCGGCTTCGCCGAGTTTTGCCTGCTGGACCGCCTTATGGCCAACCCGATTCCCGACGGGGTCGGTTTCGAAGAGGCCGCGGCGACGGCCGAGTCCTTTCTGACCTGCAACGAAACCCTGTTCGAACTCGGCGGATTGGCGCCGGGCGACAGCGTGCTTATCCACGCCGGCGCCAGCGGTATCGGCACCACCGCGATGCTGATGGCCTTGCACGTCGGGGCGCGGCCGATCTGCACCGTCGGTTCCCAGGCCAAGGCCGAGGCGCTGCGAGGGCTCGGCGCCGCCGACGTCATCGAATACCGGAAACAGGATTTCCTCGCCGAGGTGCTGCGCCTGACCGATGGCGCGGGCGTTGCGCTGGCTCTGGATTTCGTTGGAGGTGCGTATCTGGAGCGCAACCTTCGCGCGCTTCGCCTTGGCGGATGCATGGTGTCGGCGGGACTGCTGGACGGACTGTCGGCGGAAATCGACTTGCTGTTCCTGGTGGAGCGCCGTCTGCAGATCAAGGGTTCGTCGCTGCGGCTGCGCCCGATGGCACAGAAGCGCGGCGTGAACGCGCGCTTCCGCGAGCGTTGGCTCAAGCCCCTTCAGCAGGGCGAAATAAGCCCCGTCATCCACGCCACGTATGCCCTTGCCGATCTCGCGCTGGCCCAGCGCGAGATGGAGGAGAACCGGAACATCGGCAAGATTGTGCTGGCGGTTCGCGATACGGAAGGAACCTCGCTGCTGTGAACGACGCCATCCGTTGCGCGCGATTCCGGCATGCCGTTCGCCGCACCCGAGCTTGTGACCCGATTTCCGCCATGGAGAAAGCATGAACGTCACCGCCGCCGACAGCGACCTGGTCTACCTTGCACCCGATACCAAGCTCGAGCCGCTGGTCTTCCGCTGGTATGCCTGGGGCCATCTGGTCTCGCCGGTGCAATTGGCGCTGTCGCTGGCCTTCCGCCACCTGCCGATGCTGAAATCGTTCGTCGCCAACCCGGCGGTGCACGAGGCGGCGAGGAAGAACCCGAAGATGCTCGGCGGGTCTTTTCTGGAGCTGAGCCAAGGCGATCTGCCGGCCGTGCGCGCATTGCTGCAGGACATCCTGGCGCGCGGCGCGGATCTGCTCGGCTTCGCCGAAGATTTGATCAAGCTGGATCGCCAGTTGCAGAAGAGTGAAACCGGCTTCAGCCTCGATCACCATTACGACGCGCTGCCCGCATCGCTCGCGGGCCTGGTGGAGGCCAGCTACGACCTCAATCATCATCCTTCGCTGCGCGTGCTCGAGGAGTTGATCTACCGGGGCGAACTGGCCGGCACGGCGGCGCAGGAAATCGCCTTCTGCAAGACGCCGGACGCGGAGCGCAACTTCTTCATCAACACACCGCGGCTGGACGGCGAGGATCGCTTCGTCGTGCCGCTGCCATTCGACAGCGCCTCATACGATCTGGTGTCCCGCAGCCGGCTCTCGCCGGTTTCCTTCGGCGCCCTGGCGGATGCGCTGGGTGTTGCCGACGATGCCGCGCGCACGCGTTTGCGCGGCTATTTCGCGCAGACGCCGCCGCCGCGCAAAGAACCGGATTTCAATGGCGAAGGAGTGCGTGTGCGCTACTTCGGACACGCCTGCGTGCTGCTGCAGAGTGCCGAGGTCTCGGTGCTGATCGATCCTTTCCTGGCCTGGGACGGCGGCGACGACGGCCGGCTTACTTTCCACGACCTGCCTGACCGCATCGACTATGTTTTCCTCACCCACAATCACCAGGACCATTTCAGCGTCGAGACGCTGCTGCAGCTGCGCGGCCGTATCGGAACGATCCTGGTGCCGCGCAATAACGCCAACAGTCTCGCCGACCCGTCGATGAAACTCGCGCTGCAAGCCATCGGCCAGCCGCGCGTGCAGGTGCTTGACGCGATGGAGCGCGTCGCGATTCCCGGCGGCCACCTTACCGCTTTGCCCTTCTACGGCGAGCACGCCGATCTGAGCATTGCCAGCAAGCACGGCCTGCATGTGGGCCTGCAGGGCAGGACGATGATGTTTCTGGCAGACTCCGACGGCAAGGATCGCGCGCTTTATCGGCGCATCGTGCAGAGGCTGGGCAAGGTCGATACCTTGTTCATCGGCATGGAGTGCGATGGCGCGCCGCTCACTTGGCTCTACGGCCCTTATTTGAGCCAGCCGATCAGCCGCAAGGACGACGAATCGCGGCGTCTGTCCGGATCCGGCAGCGAGAACGCCTGGAGAATCGTGGAGGAAATCGGCTGCAAGACGGCTTACGTCTATGCCATGGGACAGGAGCCCTGGCTGCGCTTCGTTGCCGGACTGCAATACACCCCGCAGAGCAAGCAGATCGTCGAGTCCGACAAATTCGTTGGCCGCTGCCGGGAAGCTGGATTAACGGCGGAACGGCTGTGCGGGTCCCGGACGATGTTGATGTAAGCGCTGTCGGCCGGGATCCGGCGAGCCGGATGTCGATTTATTGCCGGTCATCGTCAATGAAGTCATCACTTGATGGCCTTGATTGGAGCGGTAACGCAGGGCCAAGGATAAAGCCTCTTCAGGTCGTGCCTTTTGACGAAGTCCCAGCCAATACACAGAAGGTGATGGCAACGCATAAGGCCAATCCAGCCCCCAGCGCTGCGCCGAAGGCCAACTGCGGCATCTGCAAGGACTCCGCCTTGCCGATCCATTGATATGCCCAGGCGCTGGCGACGCCAAGAACGAGGGCGCCCGAGCAAACATTCAAGGTTGTCAGGCGCGAGCGCGACCGAAGCCAAAAGATATAGGGGACGCCGAACGCCCAGGTGGCCAGGTAACTTACGGGCAGCACGAAAACCATAGCCAGCAGCAAGGCAACATTCCAATCGCGCAAGCCGGCGGCTGGCCCATCATGAAACACGCCAATCAACAGGATGCTCAAAAAAAACAGGGCTGGAGCCGCCAAGGGAGCAATGATGCCACTGAGCAGGATCGACCGCATGTTCATTTCGCCTCGTCGATATTCTTCTGATTCTGAGCATCGAATGCATCATTCATCATGATCTCGGAAAGACGCCCGAGATCCTGCTTGAATGCCGTTCCTTCGCCGTAGCTGATGTTATCGCCTTGACTGACGCCACGGAGCACGTATCCGTAGGACAACGTGTGCGAGTCTTGAGTCATGTTGACAGTCCAGAGCGCGCCTTTCGAATCCTTGAACGTGTAGGTCGTCACCTGGCTGTTTATTTCCAATGGGATTCGAGCTGAGTCAGCACCACACCATTCAAGGTCGGCACGCAGGTGACCATGTTGCCAGTTCTCGTACAGTTCCGCCCGTCAGGGTCGATGTTGGTGATGGGATTGTTGTTGACATACGCGTACCGGTTGAAGCCGAAAGTATCGCCCGCGACCGGATCTTTTGGATCGACGCTCAAGAAGCGCGCGGCGACCGGATCGTAATAACGGGCCTGCATATAAACGAACCCAATTTCCGAATCCTGCACATGCCCTGTATAGCCCGGACCGTTTGGCGCGCTGCCCATCGCGAGAGTGCCGTAAGGCGCGTAATCGAAAGTGGCGGTGACATTGCCATTTGCGTCAGCCTCCGCCAACGGCGTGCCTTGAGGATCCGTGTAGACGTAAATGACCTTGCCTGCCTGTGCGGAAGTGCACGATAGAAGCAGCAGCGAACAACCCAGCCATTTACTCAGTTCCATATGGCAACGCCCCATGACCATCCCTTATGCCACCTCATTCGGCTGATGGAGCCTACAGCGCGACGGGGTGCGACTCAAATAAAAGCGATGCCATCCCTCTTTCGCCAGCGCGCCGCTGACAACGAGTGCCGGCAGAAACCGCCTGGGACGTGCCAATCGCCCACCCGGAGCTGGGCTGTCTTGTTGCTTTAGATGGCCCACCCGTCGCGATACTCGCGACGCAGGAACGCATTGGCTTCCGACATATTGGTGATGCGCATGTTCGCCGCGTCAGCACGGCATTCCAAGACAATGGCTAAAGATTCTGACAGCGCGACAAGGCCGCTCAATGGTCTGCTTCACCTGCCCGATGTCGGGTGAAAACATAGGCCAGGATCATGAGCCGCGAGCAGAGAATGCGTGCCGAGCTTTTCCATCAATTGCATGCCGGTCCGGTGCCGCTGATGCTGCCGAACGCCTGGGATGCAGCCAGTGCACGGGTGATCGAGCGGGCGGGCGTTAAGGCAATCGCTACCACCAGCGCCGGCATGGCCTGGGCGCTGGGCTATCCCGATGGCGAGCAGTTGCCCGTGCAGGAGCTGCTGGCGGCCTGCCGACGCGTTTGCCAAGTGGTCGCCGTGCCGGTCAGCGTCGATATCGAGCGCGGCTATGGGAACGATGCCCAGGACACCGGCGACCTGGTCGGCGCACTGATCCAGTTGGGCGTGGTGGGCATCAATATCGAAGACGGCGCCGAGTCCGCTACCCAGGCACTGGCGCATCCAAGCGTGCTCTGCGAGCGCATTGCCTGCGTGCGGGCGATTGCGCAGCGTCACGATCTGCCGTTTTTCATTAACGCGCGCATCGATACCTATCTGAGCAACTTGTCGCCGGAAGCTCGCCTGGAGGAAACTAGAAGGCGCGCCCTGGCCTATGTCGACGCCGGCGCCGATGGCATCTTCGTTCCCGGCCTGGCTGATGCCGAGGACATCGCAACACTCGTGCGATCGCTGGCGGTGCCGCTCAACGTCTACGCCGGCTATCCAGGCGCGCCGGTTTCGCAGGCGCTTCAGCTGCTGGGCGTGCGGCGCATCAGCCTGGGTTGCGGCCCGATGCAGGCCATGCTGGCGCACCTGGGCGCCATCGCGGCAGAGGCGCTCGATGACGGGTGCTACGACACGATGGGTAAGCGGATGTTGACCCCGGCGCAAGCGAACGGCTTGTTTCGCGAGCACGTGCAAGGTCATTCGTGACGGCGGATCTGTGTTGAATGCCGATAGTTCGATCGAGTGAGGCATGCGCGGGGGGCATAATGAACGCCACAACTCCGGCAATGGTGGGCAAGATGGACGGTTGGCAAGTGCTCTGGAGAAGGCTGGACACGAGAGGCATCGATGCCTGTCGTATCCGGCCCGCCGAAGCCGGGTGGGCAATCGAAGGGGGCGCGACGTTTGTCGAGAATGGTGCGATCGCCAGCCTGTCTTATCAGTTGTTGTGCGACCCCGGCTGGAAGACACGAAGCGCTGATGTGCACGGTTGGATAGACGGTCGCGACTGGCGGCTCCGGGTGCAGCGGGGGGCGGAGGGCTGGGTGATGGATGGATCTGTTCTCGCGGTTGGAGCAGGCCTGCTCGACGTCGATCTCGGCTTCACCCCTGCCAGCAATACCAATGCGATTCGAAGGCTGGCTCTTGGCATCGGAGAGAAGGCGGAAACTACTGCGCTCTGGCTGGACACGTCCGACTGGACTTTAAAGCCCTTGCTGCAGACTTACGAGCGCGTTTCCTCGACGAGGTTTGCCTATGCATCGCCGCAGCATGGTTACGAGGCCGCGCTGCAGGTCAATGCATTCGGCATCGTGCTGGAGTACCCCGGCCTGTGGCGGGCTGAGCATGTGGTGTCCCCTGCCGCCTAAGAGTGCTGCTCAGCCGTGGCGCGCGGTGATGGGGTTTGCGCAGAAGCTTCACGGATCCTTGTGTATAAGCCGTGCCGGCTCGGGACGGGCATCTGTATCGGAAAAGATGGCCATGCCAAGCAGTGTCAGGGGTTGTAGGGGTGTCCAGCACAACCCGGATGAGTCGCTGTTCGTCGCCGCCAGCTATGTCCTGCATTGCGTCTCGGACGGTGCCTGGATCGACGAACGAGGAGTTGTTGCCTAAGAAGCACACACTAACCAGGAGGGTTTATGCGTCGTGTCACGTCATTTACCAAGGCTGTAGGCATTGGCTTAATAGTGCTGGGCTACGGCTCGGTTGCACATGCCACACTCGTTACCACTACGCGGACGGCTACAAGCAGCGTCACGGCTGGCGATCTCAGCATCTCGTGCCAGGCGGGCGAAGTGGTGAGCGGCGGCGGTTATCAGTTCGTCGCCAATACCGTCAACGTGCTCTACAACTCCCCTATCGGGGGTACCCAGCAAGGCTGGACAATCCGCTACAACGGCACGCCCACTCAGAGCACGAGTTCGTTCCTCGCCGTGGTCTGGGCGGTTTGCATGAAGCAGCAGTAAGTTTCAGGCGAGGTGCGGCTGCGGTTTGGCCGCACCTCGCTGAATCAGGTCTTGTCGGGATATCCGCCGTAGGGCCGTTCGTCTTCTGAATGGGCCGGCTGCACTTCGAAAAATCTGACAAAGCCTGCCTGCGAAACGCCAGCCGTCGATCCTTCTCGCTGCAAGAGGCTGACCAGAAAGATCGGCGATATCGAGGCATCTCAGTCAATCGCCCTGCCCCATTGCGATGTCGCCGACCGAATGCGGGCCGGCAACGGTCATCGCAGGCAGTCCGCCGGTGCTGGCTGGCGACGTGAGCTGGCGCTTTATTTCGCCGCTGCCGCTTCCTCAATCAACCGCGCGACTTCTTCCGCATGCGACACCATGACGACGTGGGACGCGCCCTTGACCACCTTGACGTCTTTCGCGTTGGCGCGCTTGGCCATGAAAGCCATCGCTTCCGGGGGGATGTTCTTGTCCGCAGAGCCGTAGATGTGCCAGGACGGAAGGGTTTGCCATGCGGCTTTGCCGCTCTTTTCATTGAGTGCGGCCTCCGTGATCGGGCGCTGGGTGGCCGCCATCAGGGCCGCCTGCGCCGCCGTGACATCAGCAGCAAACTGAGCATGGAATTTGTCCTGCAGGATGTAGAGATCCTTGCCGCCATCCGAAAGCGCAACCGGAGGCGCAAGGCTCGGTCCCAGCGTGCCGCCTGGAAATTTGCCGGCCAGATCCGCGGCGCTTTCGCCCGTCGCCGGAACGAAAGCGGAGACGTACACCAGTGCCTTGATGTTCGGGTGATCATTGGCCGCCTCGGTGATGACACTGCCACCGTAGGAGTGTCCGACCAGCACCACCGGCTCCTTGAGGCTGCCCACGAGGCTGCCAACGTACTGGCCATCGCTCTTCACGCCGCGCAGCGGATTGGCGGCGGCAATGACGACATAGCCATCTTTGCGCAGGATGTTGATAACGCCGGACCAGCTCGACGCGTCTGCAAACGCCCCGTGTACCAGCACGATGCAAGGCTTCTGTGCCTGCGCGAACGCGTTTGTTCCAGCAACCATGGTGGCGGCCATGGCCAGGCCGATGAATAGCTTCTTCATGTAAATCTCCTTGAGGTGGACAGGTCAATGGCCTTCGATGACGAAAAGGAACTCGGCGGACGTGCTCATGGAATGAATGCCTGGACTGCGGTGATGGTGGCTTCGGGGTTTTCCTCCATCAGCCAGTGGCCCGCATTGGGTATCACGACGCCCTGAACGTTGCTGAAGGCGGCTTTGGCCACCAAGGCCATCTCCGGACCGAAAGACTTGTCGCCGCCGATGGCCAGGACTGGCATCGACAACGGCCCGGCGGCCAGGAATGTCCGGTTATCGATGGCGTCCTGGTCGAAGGCATGGAACTGCTCGAAGCCGTCATGCATCGCTTTTGGCAGAGCATAGAGCTTGGCGTAATGAACGCGGCTCGCTTCGTCAAAATTCTTGGGATTGGCTGAGAACTCGTTCCAGAAGCGATCGAGGTAGATCCGTTCGCGCCCCTTCACCAGCCGCTCCATGTCAGGCCCGTAGAAGCGGAAGTGCCAGAGCAGCGGGTTCTTCAGGATCTCCTCCCAGGGGCCGACACCAGGAATGGGGGCGTCCATCAGAACCAGGTGCGTCACTCGCTGCGGCTGCTCGGCGACAAAAGCATAGGCGACCATGTTGCCGATATCGTGGGCGACCACGTCGACCTTGCCCACATGCAACGCGTCCAGCACGCCAGCGACATCATGGCCCTGGTTCTTTTTGTCGTAGCCCTCATCCGGGTGAGCGGAGAGGCCCATGCCGCGAAGATCGGGCACGATGACGGTGTGAGTCTTGACGAGGGCGGCGGCCAGGGGCTGCCACATGTCGCCCGTCTCGCCATAGCCATGCAGCATGACCACCGCCGGGCCGTGGCCGCCGACACGGACGAAGATTCGCGTCCCATTGACGGCAATCGTTTGGGTCTTGAAGTCGGCCGGGTACGGCTCGACCTTCGCCACGCAGGGGGATGCGGCAAGAGCAAGGCCGCATGCGATCAAGTACGTGAGCGTTCGAAAAAACATCGTGAACCCTTCGGTGCCTGGCTGGAGCAACGAACTTAGGCGCCGGGCGGATGCATGGCTTGATCGGGAATGCCGGACTTGTCTATCCATGCTCTGCTGCGGCGCTTGCAAGGGCGTCGTGCAGACCTGGTTCGGGGTGTTATGAGAAGGCCGTCGTCAATTACCCTGGAAGAGACGGGGCGAGGGCCGGATGCCATATACCGAAAGCCAGCCGCTGCTCCATGCCGGCCTTCGTATCGGAAGATCATGAATGTCGCGGGGTAGCTTCATTCAAGCTGTGCCGCAAGCGGAGGGGTAAAATGATTGCCCGCTCAGCTGGATGGCACGCGCGCCGCAGCCTCGCGCCGTTGCATGGTTCGACAGCCAGAATCAAACTGCGTGTTGCGTGGAGTAAAGGGGGCCGAATGGCAAAGCAACCAGGAATGGCGCGGCTCACCGAATCTCCCGTCGGCCATATCCCTGGGATCGCGTTGACCTGGCGATCGACAGGCATATTGCGAGGACGGCTTGCATGGTGACCAAGCCCCCCCGGCAACGCACGGGCGCCACACTCTCCGGCGATCTTCATTCCTGGGAGAAGAGTTTCCGCATTGCGATCGACACTATCCCAGGCTTGGCCTGGTTCGGTAGCGCCGATGGGCCTGTCGAATTCTTGAACAGGCAATGGTGCGAGTACACCGGGATAGCGATGGACGATGCCCTGGGTTGGGGGTGGACAGTCACCATCCATCCGGACGACCTGCCTGGTCTCGAGACGCAGTGGCGCGGTGCGATGACGCAGCGCGCGGCGGGCGAACTCGAGGCCCGGGTCCGCGGGTTCGACGGCGAGTATCGCTGGTTCCTTTTCCGCTATGCCCCACTGCTGGACGAGGCTGGCCGGGTCCTCAAATGGTATGGGGCCAACATCGACATCGAGGCCCGCAAACGCGCCGAGAGGGCGTTGCTGGCATCGGAGCAGCTGGCCCGGGGGCAGGTCGATGCGCTCAAGAGCGCCCTGGACACCCTGGCGATGGAGCCGGACCCTGACCAACTGGTCGCGCACATCCTGCGTACGCTCGTCGAACAGTTCGGAGCGCACAGCGCCAGTGTCTGGCGCCGCGGCTTGGCTGACGGCACGGTGGGCATCGAATTCGTTTTCGAGGACGGACGCCTGATACCGAAGACCGATCCCAGGTTCGCGGGGCTCGACCTCGTGCTTCCGATGGAAGACATCTGGCCATGGCCCGAAGTCTTTCGCTCAGGAGAGCCCAGTGTCATCGAAGACATCCGGACTGTTCCGCCGTTCCCCTTGCGTGATCGGCTGCTGCCGTTAGGCATCATCACGGTTCTTCTGGTTCCGATGATGATCGCTGGAAGGCTGGAAGGCGCCATTGGGCTTCGCTTCAAACAGCGGCGCCTCTTTCAGACTGAACAGGTCGAGTTGGCTCAAGCACTGACCAATCAGGCCATGCTGATGATCCGGTTGGCCGAGCTCTCGGCGCAGGGCCGTGAAGCCGCCGTGGTGGGAGAACGCAATCGTATCGCGCGCGATATCCACGACACCCTGGCACAGGGCTTCACCGGCATCATCGTCCAGCTGGAAGCCGCTGAAGATGCCAGCCGGCGGGGCCTGGCGGGCGAGGCGGAGCAGCATGTCATCACGGCTCGAAATCTGGCGAGAGAGAGCCTGAGCGAGGCTCGGCGCTCTGTGCAGGCCCTGCGACCGCAGCCCTTGGAAGAAGGCGGCGTCACGAATGCTCTGCGGGTCTTGTTCGAGAAGTTGACCGCGGGTGTGGCGCTCCAGGCCGACTTCAAGGTATCGGGTGCGCCGCGGGCGTTGCCGGCCGAGTGGGAGGAAAATCTATTCCGTATCGCCCAGGAGGTCCTGACTAATGCGCTTCGCCATGCTCAGGCATCCCGCATCGTCGCGACCATCGCCTTCCGCTCCGACGATGTTCGACTGGAGTTCGCCGATGACGGTCGTGGCTTCGATCCGGCCGCGAGAAGCGAAGGTTATGGCCTTTTAGGCATGCGCGAGCGGGTCGACGTCATGGGCGGCCACATGGCGGTCAGAAGCTCGAGGGGCGGCGGCACAACGGTTTCAATCCGCTTGCCGGTGGCTTCGCTCGATGCGTCGGGACAACGATGATGGAATCGCCGATGCCCACTACGAACCAACCATCGCCCACCCTGATAAAGGTCCTGGTCGCCGACGACCATGTCACGGTACGAGAGGGCCTGGCAGCGATTATCGGGCGGCAGCCGGACATGGTCGTGATCGCGGAAGCCGCCAATGGCCGGGACTGTGTCGACCGCTGGCTCGAATACCGTCCCGATGTGGCCCTGCTTGATCTGCGCATGCCTGTTCTCGACGGAGTCGGCGCCATTCAAGCGATCCGTCGCGAAGCCCCCTCGGCGCGGCTTATCGTCCTGACCACGTTCGATACCGACCACGATATCTCCAGGGCCATCATGGCCGGGGCGAAGGGGTACATGCTCAAGGATGCCCAGCGGGAGGAGCTGCTGGATTGCATTCGTGGTGTCCATACCGGCGAAACCCGCATTTCGCCATCCCTTGTGGCCAAGCTCGCCGCAGGTGTCAGCGGCGAGATGCTCACCAGCCGTGAGCTGGAGGTCCTGACCTTGCTGGCGCGGGGGCACAGCAACAAGGACATCAGCGCGCGCCTGAGCATCGGCGAAACCACCGTCAAGTCTCATCTGCGCGGTATTTTCAGCAAGCTGCAGGTCTTGAGCCGCACAGAAGCGATCACGGTGGCGAGCCGGCGCGGCCTCATTCGCTTGTAGATTTGGCGCATCCGCGGGCATCTCCTCCAAATGGACGACCTTTGTGTCGTCCATTTGCGCTGTGGCGACGCCCGTCAACTGATCAATGGATCGCTGGCGCCATCGGCGCGATAGTTTGACTCCATGGAGGTGAAATCCGGCTTCGGGGAGGCATGGTCATGCACGAGTCAGCGGAGAAGGAAAAGGTTGTTTCGATTGTCACCCACCTTCTCCAGCGCGCATGCCTGACCCTCGGCAGGGATGCCCATGGTGCGCGACGGGAAATCCAGAAGGCGTTGGAGCTGCTGCTGGATAACGCGGTCAAGGCGGATATCCAGCCAGGGCATGTTCATCGCCGTATTCATGGGCTCGCACCTTGGCAAGCGCGGCGGGTAATCGACCACATTCATGCAAATATCGAGACGCCGATTCGGGTCGAGGATATGGCGAGCCTGGCGCAGCTGAGCACGAGCTATTTCTTTCGAGTCTTCAAGCTTAGTTTCAGCATGTCTCCACATGCTTACATCCTTACCCTCCGGCTCGCACGCGCACGCGAACTGCTGTTGGAAAGCGATGCGCAGATGAGCCAGATTGCCGCGGCCTGTGGCTTCGCTGACCAGGCGCATTTCTCAAGAGTCTTTCATCGCGAAATCGGCTGCGCTCCTGGAGTCTGGCGGCGCGAGCGGCGTAATCCTCTCATCACGGAAGCCGCCATGATGATCGACTCCATGGGGCCGTAGCGGCAGCCCCTGCCCTCCCTCGATAACTTGTCCTGATCAATCCGCCGCATGCTCCTTCTCGATATCGGCGAATGCCAGGTGCTGGTGTAGCAGTCTGCCGGTGACGCCGCGTAGTCCACGCTTGGCGACGGACGCACACTCTCTTACTTGCCCATGACCTTGGCCAGCCCCGCCAACCTCTTGTTGAGCGCGGCATCGCCACCAGTGGCGCTCAAGGCTGCGGACGCCTGATTCCAATGCAGCCGGGTCGTGGTGCTCTTGCCCGTCTCGTAGCCATACGACGTGCCGTCATCGTCATAGAGCGCGAAGTCGGTGTCCTTGCCCGGATAGACGCGGATCTCGGCGATCGGTTGTTTCGTCGCGGTCGACTGGATATCCGAACCCAGGGGCACGATGGAGCCGGCGCGGACGAATACCGGGATCTGGTCGATCGGTGCCGCCACCTTGATCCAGCGTCCGCCAGCCAGTTTTTCGTTGGTCCAGAAGTTGTACCAGTCGCTGCCGGCAGGCAGGTACACACCCTTCTCCGTCTGGCTCTGCTCGGTAATCGGGGCCACCAGGAAGGCGGGGCCGAACATGTATTGCGTGCCAAGGTTGGCGACATTCGCATCGCCCGGGAAATCCATCCACAGCGGGCGCATGAAGGGCGCACCGGTGTCGTAGGTTTTCCTGGCCTGGCTGTAGATGTAGGGAATCAGGCGATAACGAAGCTTGTCGTACTTCGCCAGGATCGCCTCAGCCTGGCGGCCGAATGCCCAGATTTCCGTGTGCTTGCGATCGCCGTGCAGACGCAAGGTGGGCAGGAAGGCGCCGTACTCGAACCAGCGCGTGAAAAGCTCCGGGTAGTCGTTGTTCTGACCCACCGTGTCGCGCGCGTCGGAAGGGTCGAGTAATGGCGCCTTGGTGGCATTCGTGGTCTGCGGCAGATATTGCCAGCCGCCGATATCGTTGCCCCAATAAGCAATGCCGGAGGCAGTCATGTTGAGGCCGGCGGGAATCTGGCGCTGCAAGGCCTCCCAGGTGGGGTCGATATCGGAGGACCAGAACAGCGCGCCGGTACGCTGCGAGCCAAGATAGGCGGCGCGGGAAAGAATCAGTACGCGCTCGTCCGGTTTCCAGGTGCGCATGCCTTGCGCCACGCCTTCGACGTGCACCAGCGGAAACACGTTGTGGTAGCGGTCGCCCGAGCCGATCGAAAAGAAGTAGCCATCCGGCACGAGATCCGGCTCGGTCTCGTCCAGCCACGGATAGTCGAAGCCATGCGAGAGGATATTGTCGCGTGCATGCTCCCAGAACCACTGGCGCGCCGCCGGATTGGTGGAGTCGATCAGTGCGCCGGTGCGATCCGAGCGGAACGGCAGGCCGTCGACCGTCTTGCCATTTCTGTCCTTCAGGAAATAGCCCTTGGCATCGAGCTCGCCGAAGTAGCGCCCGGAACGTTCGAAGCGCGGCCAGATCGAGATAATCGATTTCATGCCCGCATCATGAAGCTGCTTGTTCATGGCGTCGGGGTCGGGGAATTCCGCCGGATTGATATCCAGCTGGCCCATGCGCGTCCAGTAGAACCAGTCAAGCACCATCACGTCGAGCGGATAGTTCTTTTCGCGATACGTGTGCGCAACGCGCAGGATCTCGGCCTGGCTGTCATAGCGCGCCTTGGACTGGATCAGGCCAAAGGCCGCCTTCGGTGGAATCGGCGTCTTGCCCGTGACACGGGCATAGGCGGAGTAGATAGCCTCGGGCGTATCGCCCGTCACGACGAAGAGGCTGACGCGCTCGCCCACTTTCGACTGGAAACTGGTGCGGCCGCGAATGCCTGCGACAAAGCGCGTATCCGAGGGGTTGTCCCAGATGATGCCGTAACCCTTCGACGACACCATGAAAGGCACGCAGACGGTTTCGCCTGCAGGCGCGTCGTACCAGTGCTGGCAGTCGATGACGCGGCCGCGCAGATCGAGCGGGCCAAGGCTGTCCTGGTTCTGGCCCATGCCGTAATAGTGTTCATCAGCCGGTGCCGAAAACGTCGCACCCACTTGATAGGTCGCCTCGCCTGCCACTTCGTGCGGCGCCATTTCCCAGCCGGTCATGTTGACCACGGTTGCGCCGCTGGCGTTCTTTACCTGCAGGCGAACCGGAGCCAGGTCGGGCGCGAAGTAGCGCTCCATGGTGCCTGGCGTGTGCGGTGGCGGTGCGGCGTCGATATGCAGGGTCAGTGCGGAGGAGGCAAACGTGTCGCCGCCTTGATCGTGGGTTTGATGAAACGCCGACGCGTCGGCGTGATCGGCAAGAATCCCGGGGCCGGCTGCCTTCAGCGCCTGTGCCTTGTCGGTGGCAATCGTGACGTGAACCACGTTGGGGCCATAGGCTTCAACGCTGATCCACGCGCCACGCCGGTCAAGCGTAACGATGGGGTCCGCGTGCACGGCGGTGAACGCCATGGCGAGGGACAGGGACAGGCCGAGCAAGGCAAATTTATAGGTCCGCACGATATTCCCGCAGCGTTGGTATATGCACCCGCGTCGCCTGGCGCGCGGCCGAATGCTCCGGTTTCTAACATACAAAGCTGGCGTGCCCGCCGCCCTGCCCGGCTGACTGGGCAAATTCGCTATGGCCACTGTGAGATTTAGCAAAGACCCGGTAGCGCTGGTGCTCGCGCCTGGGCCGGAACGCGATACCGGCAGCCATTCCAGGCTGTTCAAGCTGCACTGAGGCTGGACATCTCAATTTTCGACCGAATTGCACATGTTCTCGCCATGACCTAGTCACTTGTGCAACAGGGGCTCGATCCAGGATCGATCAGGTTGGCTGGCCATTCGCCAGCGCACCTGGAGGCAAGGATGATGAAGAGAGGGGTTTGTGCGTTGTCGATTATTCCGGCATTTGCGTTTGCCGCACTCTGGCCATGCTCCGCCAGCGCCGCTGGCGATGATTTGAACACCGACCCCGGATTGCTTGCGTTCGTTCTGAGAAGCGATCTGGTATTGCTGCGTGTGGCAGGAGAATGCCGCAACGTCTCTATAACCAGATCAGGCCAGCCGGGGCACGTGGACTTCGGCATCAAGGCCGAATGCGCCATCAAGGACAATCGCGAGGAGAATGCGGATTGTCCGGCTTACAAGGTGGATGCCTTCGGCACCCTGGATAGTCCGACGCAAGCCACCATGCGCAAGATCACGCTGAGTCTTTTATGTTCGGCCTGATTCTTGTCTCTCCAATGGATGGCGTCTTGACTGCGACACGCTTTCTCCTCGCCGGGATCCAGGAATGAAAAACCTGTTGCCGATCGCTGCAGGCGTCGCGCTGGTGATGATCGGCCTGTCCGCGCAGGCCGCCGAAGTCGTCCTGCGTACCGATGCGTGGCGCGTCGTCCTGGACACTGCAACGCTCGCCATGACTGCGGAGGTCGCTGGTGAACCTTCGATCCAGTTATCGACAGGTGGCCCGGCCCGCAGCGTCAATGATCTTCGCGTCAGCCCGGAACAGGCGTCGTGGCGTTGGGGCAACGGAGACTACCAAGTGTCTGCCCAACTTGCCGGCAGCGACCTTACCCTTTCCATCAGTGCTGGGAGTGCCGGGGTGCTGCCGGTACTGCGGCAACCGGCGGCCGCCATCGGCAAAGGCCTGATCTTCCCTTTGGCTGAGGGGCATTACATCCCTTCCGGCAATAAAGACTGGCAAGGTTTTCTCCGCGAGCGATATGCGCGGTTCAATACCTCAGAGGATCTTTCCTTGCCGCTTTGGGGGCTTGATCGCGGCGGCTATTCACTGACCTGGATTCTGCAGAACCCATTCAATAACAGCGCTGGCTTCGCGGTGGATGGGGACGGCCTGGCACTCTCGCTCGATCACGAGTTCACGACACTGAATCTCGGCCAGCCGATGACGCTGCTGTTGCACCTGGGTCCTGCGGATCCCCTTGCCGGAGCCAAGCGCTACCGAGAGCTGCTGGTGTCCGAGGGGCGCTACGAAACGCTGACCCAGAAGATCGCCAAGGCGCCCTACGCCATTAAGTTGATCGGGGCGTCGCATATCTATCTTTGGGACGGCGGCTTGCTGTCGACCAAGGATGTCGCAGATTGGGGGCGGTTCGTGACTGCATTGAACAGCCCCGGTGCACTGGCGTCCAAATTGCGCCTTCGGCTGGAGAAGGAAGCGCAATCGATTCTGTTGGAGGCAAAAGGTCCGAGCGACGCGTATCAGCGCCAGACCTTGATTCGTGGTGTGAACGAGGCTCTTGCATCCATGGCGCGAGACCGCTGGCAGCACGAAGAAACGCCCGGCATGCGGGTCCTTGTCGACGGCTACGGCGAGCTGCGAGACCAATTCGCACTCGCTTTCACAGGAGCAGTGACGCCTGATCCGTCGCAATGGGGTGGCGGGATCTCCATGGCGACGATTGCCGCATTGCGTAACGCCGGCCTGCCAAAGCTGTGGATCGGATTCGGAGAGGGCTGGGAGCCGGGCCTCTGGCACCCCGAAGCGGTGCGCGCCGGCGTGGAAGCGGGCTACCTGGTAGCCCCCTACGACTCCTACGAAACAGCACTGCAATCGAGCGAAAATCCGAGCTGGGTCACCGCGCATCTCGGTGGGCGTGCCAACCGCGACTGCGCCGTCGTGCTCAGGGACGGGGCGCTGCAAGCCGGCTTCAACCAATCCGGTCACTACACCAGTCCGGATTGTGTCCGGCCGCTGATGCAGGCGCGGGTGCCTGCCATTCTCAGCAAAGTTCCATTCAACAGCTGGTTTATCGACTCCTATGCAACCGGCATGGTGTACGACAGCTATCGGCCGGGCGCATCGATCTCACAGGCTCAATACGCCGCAGGCGCCGAAGCCAGCATGCACTGGATCACGGACATCCTGAAATTGCCGGCGGGGTCCGAGGACGGCAAGGCGACCACGAACAGCGGCACCGTCTTCGCGCATGGCATGCAGACGCCTGTTATTGCCTGGGGCGATGCCGACATGCGGGAGAACAAAGCGTCGCCCTACTATCTCGGTCAGTGGTATCCGCCGGAGCAGCCGGGGGTTTTCTTCAAGGAAGTTCCGCTCAAAGACATTTATCGCACGGTGTATTTCGATCCAGCGATGCGCCTTCCACTATTTCAAGCCGTGTTCCACGGGTCCGTCATCACTACGCACCATTGGGAATTCGACAGCTTGAAGCTTTCGAATGTGCGCGTGGAGAATGAGCTGACGCAGCTGCTCTACAATGTGCCGCCGCTATACCATTTGAGTGCATCGTCATTGAGCCGGCGATTGCCGATCATCAAGCGGCAGGACGCATTCTTCCGCCCGCTGCACCAACACCTGGCTACGCAGAAACTGGTCGGCTTCCAATGGCTCACCGCGGATCGCCTGGTGCAAAAGACAAGCTTTGAAGATGGAACAGTATTGATCGCCAACTTCTCGACGCAGGTCTTTCAGTTAGAGCATCTGAAAATCGACGAGCACTCCATTGAGGTGCTCATGCCCGGCAAAGCTCCATCGGCTTATAAGGCTACTGAGAAATAATCATGGGCTGATGGATGTTGTGCGCCGCGACATCCATGATTGCCGCCCGCCGTTCGGCGATAAGCCCTTGCTTCAAGGCAGCCAGTTGAGTGCCTGATCCGCTGCGCTCATGGCGCGCATGATCTGCTTCCGTATCGTCATGATTTTCCGCCGCGCGCAGCGGCTGGAGCGGCGCCTCACGTTCTACGGCCGCTGCTGCGTCCTGTGCACGCGGGGCGTGGTTCCGCCCTGCCAATGCTAGGCGCGCGCCCTCGCTCTCCAGTATCGACTCCAGCGACCGCGCAAGATTTTGCCGCGCCGCAAAACTGAGCTGGGCCGACGATTACAGCGCAATGGCGCACAGATGACTAGATATTGACGCATTGCAACAAATGCGTTTAGCCTCAAATCGTCGCAGCCCTGGGGAGGATTTGCTGCGACGCAAGATCCAGGCAAGGAGCCCGTCACTGACTGCCTGACCGGGGAAACCACTGATGACCAAACGACTTAAGCGGCGCCTGCCGGCGGCCGCGCTACTGCCCCTTTGCTGTATGAATGCCCTCGCCGCCTCGACGGCCTGGGCCGACGAAACACCCGCCGCCGACGCGGCATCGCCGGAAAAAGCCAAACAGCTCCAGCAAGTCGTAGTCACCGGAACGCGCAGCATCGACCGCACCGCTTCCGAATCCCTCGCACCGATCGACGTACTGACCCCCGCGGATCTCAACGCCACCGGCAGCACCGATCTGGCCAGCGCCCTGAGCACCCTGCTCCCCTCGCTGGACTTCCCCCGCCCCGCCATCAACGACGGCAACGACGCGATCCGGCCGGCAAGCCTGCGCGGCATGTCGCCTGACCAGGTGCTCGTGCTGGTCGACGGCAAGCGGTATCACACCACCAGCCTGGTGAACTACAACTCGGCGATCGGGCGCGGCTCGGCACCGGTGGACCTGAACTCGATTCCCATCGCCGCTATCGATCACATCGAAGTGCTGCGCGACGGCGCGGCGGCGCAGTACGGCTCCGACGCCATCGCCGGCGTGATCAACGTGGTGCTCAAGCGCGGCGGTGGGGCGGGCGGCAACAGCGTCACCGCCAGCGGCGGCGTGATGGACAAGGGCGACGGCGCGCAGAACGGCGTGCAGGGCAGCATGGGCATTCCGCTGGGCGGCCCGGACGGCAAGGCGCCGGGCTGGATGCGCGTGGCGTGGAATTACCAGAACGCCATGAACACCAACCGCGCGGAGAATCGCGACAAGTCCACCACGCTGGCGGGCGCGTCCAACCCGAGCGGCATTCCGTACGAGCGCTATGGCGACCCGGCGGTAAAGACCTACCAGCTGCTGCTCAACTTCGGCTACGACATCACGCCGGGCATCGAGCTGTACGGCTATATCAACGGCAGCAAGCGCGACGTGACCTCCAACGGCTACTACCGCGCCTACGACTCCGCCCGCAACGTTCCTGCGCTCTATCCGAACGGCTTCCTGCCGCAGATCATCAACCACAGCAATGACATCGCCGCAGTACTCGGCGTGCGCGGCACCACGGCGGGCGGCTGGCATTGGGACTTCTCCGCCGATCACGGCGAGAACAACCTGGCCTTCGACATCGCCAACAGCGTCAATACCAACCTGTACTACACGCGCCGTTACTCGCCGACGTATTTCAATGCCGGCACGTTCCGCAACAAGCAAAGCGTGGCGAACCTGGACCTGAGCAAGGACATCCATGTCGGCTTCCTGCCCGGCCCGGTCACGCTGGCGTTCGGCGCGGAGTACCGCAAGGAAACCTACGTGATCGACGCGGGCGACCCGGACTCCTATTTCTTCGATCCCGCCACGCTCATTCCAGGCACGGCCACACCCTATGCAGGCGGCTCGCAGGTATTTCCGGGCCTGACGCCCCAGGTCGCCGGCAGTTTCGGCCGGCACAGCCAGGCGGCGTACGTGGATCTCGAAACGGACGTGACCAGCAAGCTGTCCGCCGGCCTGGCGGGGCGCTACGAGCACTACAGCGATGCAGGCTCGACGCGCTCGGGCAAGCTCTCGGCGCGCTACCAGTTCACCGACACGTTCGCGTTGCGCGCCACCGCCTCCAACGGCTTCCGCGCACCGTCGCTGGCGCAGCAGAACTACGAATCGGTGGTGACGCTGATCCAGAACGGTACGCTCGCGCAGATCGGCACCTACCGCACTTCCGATCCGGTGGCGATCGCGCTGGGTGCCAAGGCGCTGAAACCCGAGAAGTCGACCAACTACGGCCTCGGCGCGGTGTGGCAGCCGTGGAACGACTTCAGCGCGACGCTGGACCTGTACCAGATCCGCGTGGCCGATGCGATTCTGTATTCGGACCAGATCGCGGTGAACATCCCCAACAGCCAGGTCACTGGCGCACAGTTCTTCGTCAATGGTGCCACCACGCGCACGCGCGGCGCGGACCTGATCACCAACTACCGGATGGACCTGGACGGCTGGGGCGGGCTTAACCTCACGGCCAGCGGCAACTACAACAAGACCAAGGTGCTGGAAGTCTCTACGCCCGCCTTCGGCCGCGCCAGCGAAGGCTTGCTCACCGCATCCACGCCGCGCACCAAGTACGTGTTCAGCGGCGACTGGCAACTGCAGGGCTTCGGGCTGCATGCCAACCTGACCCGCTACGGCTCGGTGATACGCCGCGGCGATGCCGACGACGGCAGCCAGGACCAGAAGTTCGCCGCACGCTGGCTGCTGGACCTTTCCGCCAGCTATGCCTGGCAGGCGTGGACCTTCACCGCCGGCGTGGACAACCTCACCAACCAGTATCCGACCAAGGCCTCGCTGGCCAACGTGTACGAGGATCGCGCCGACGGCCTGCAGTACTCGTCGCTGTCACCGTTCGGTTTCAACGGGCGCTACTGGTACGGCAAGGTCGCGTATCGCTTCTGACGGCATCCCCTCCGCGTCCAGGCGGCGCGGAGGGGCGAGACGAACCGCGTGCGCGCGGCATGTCCCCATCCACGTCAGAGGTGATTCATGCAAGACGACCTTCACAGCGTTGCAGGCGAGCGTCCGCGCTCGATGAGGCGGCGCGACCTGCTGCGCATGATCGGTGCCGCCGCCGGCGGCGCAGCGATGTATCAGGCGATGAGCAGCCTGGGGCTGGCTGCCGAGTCCACGTTCCGCGGCCCGCCGCGGCTGGAAGGCGCCCCGCGCGGCGCGTCCGTGCTGGTGCTCGGCGCCGGCATCGCCGGCATGGTGGCGGCCTGCGAGCTGCGCCAGGCCGGCTATCGGGTACAGGTGCTCGAGTACAACCGGCGGCCCGGCGGCCGCAACTGGTCGCTGCGCGGCGGCGACCGCTTCACCGAACTGGGCGGCTTTACCCAGCACTGCCAGTTCGAGGACGGGCTGTATATCAATCCGGGGCCATGGCGCCTGCCCTATCACCACCACGGCATCCTGTCTTACTGCAAAAAACTCGGCGTGGCACTGGAGCCGTTCGTCCAGGTCAATCACAACGCCTATCTGCACAGCGACCGCGCCTTCGGCGGCAAGCCCCAGCGCTATCGCGCCATCAATGCCGACTACCGCGGCCACGTGGCCGAGCTGCTGGCCAAGAGCACGCGGCAGGGGCAGCTTGACCAGGCCGTGACGAAAGAGGACCAGGAGCTGTTGCTAGAGTCACTGCGCGAATGGGGCGCGCTGGACAAGCAGTTCGCCTATGCGCGCGGCGAGGCCAGCAGCAGCCGGCGCGGCTACGAGCGCGATGCCGGCGGTGGCCTTTCCGCCAAGCCAGTGCCTTCCTCGCCGCTGGGATTGCAGGACGTGCTGGGCTCGCGCCTGTGGCAGCACCTGGTGGCAGGCGAGATCTACGAGTTCCAGTCCACCCTGTTCCAGCCGGTCGGCGGCATGGGCCGCATCGGCGAGGCTTTCGGCCGCGAGCTGAAGGGCTTGATCCGCTACGGCGCCAAGGTCACCGCCATCCAGCAGGACGAGCGCGGCGTCAGCGTGGCCTATGAGGATGCCGACGCACCTGGTGCTACGCATACGGCGAGCGCGGACTGGTGCGTGTGCACCATCCCGCTGTCGATCCTGGGACAGTTGCCGATCAATGTGTCGCCGGCCATGGCCGAGGCGATCGCCGCGGTGCCCTATGCCGCTTCGGTGAAAGTGGGCCTGCAATTCAAGCGGCGCTTCTGGGAAGAAGACGAGCACATTTACGGCGGCATCACCTACACCGACTTGCCGATCGCCAATATCAGCTATCCGAGCACCGGCTTTCATGGTGGCGGCAAGGGCGTGCTGCTGGGTGCGTACATGTGGGGAGTCGACGCCTATCAGTTCACCGCGATGTCGCCCGAGGAGCGGGTGCGCAAGGCGGTCGACTACGGCAGCCGGATTCATCCGCAATACCGCGGCGAATTCGAGCATGGCGTCGCCGTAGGCTGGCACCGTTCGCCCTTTACCCTGGGCTGCTTCGGTGTGTGGTCCGACGAGGCGCGCGAGCGCCACTACGAGAATCTGTGCCAGGTGGACGGCCGCATCGTGCTGGCCGGCGAGCATGCCTCGTACCTGCCGGCGTGGCAGGAGGGCGCAGTCACCTCCGCGTTGGATGCCATCGAGCGTATCCATCGGCGCGCGACAGGAGCCAGCTGATGAAGCGAAATAATAAACATCGAGTACTCGCGCTGGCCGGCGCCGCCGTGCTGCTCGTCGCGGGTACGGCGCGCGGGCAGTCCTCCGATAACGCCGGACATGCGGATGCACATCTCGCCGCCGCTGACGGCGAGGCCGTGTTCCGCGGCATCTGCCAGGGCTGCCACATGCCCGACGCCAAGGGCGCGCGGGGTGCCGGCACCTATCCGGCGCTCACCGGCAATCCGCGGCTGGCGTCGCCGCAATACATGGCGGCGGTGATCCTGCACGGCCGGCGCGACATGCCCTCGTTCAAACCGCCGCCTGAGGGCGAGGAACGTTTCCTGCGTGGCGCCGGATTGAGCGATGCGCAGATCGCCGGCGTGATCAATTACATCCGCACGCACTTCGGCAACCAGTACACCGATAGCATCAGCGCCGATGACATCGCCGCGATGCATCGTTGACCCCACTCCCGAACAGGATTCCCCCATGCACGCGATATCCCGCCATGCCTCCGCCGTTCTCCTGCTCGCCGCTGCCGTGGCCACGCAGGCGCAGGAAGTGAAACGCTACAAGATTCCGGACAGCGACTTCCCCATCTCCGCCGCTGTCGAAGTGCCGGCCGGCAAGGCCGCCGTGTACGTGAGCGGCAACGTGCCGCCGGTCGTCGATCCGAAGGCGCCCAAGGATTCGGTGGCGGCCTATGGCGACACCAAGACCCAGACCGTGGGCGTGCTCGCCGCGATCGAGAAGCAGCTCAAGAGCATGGGCCTGGGGCTGGGCGACGTGGTGAAGATGCAGGTATTCCTGGTGGGCGACGAAGCCCATGGCGGACATATGGATTTCGCCGGCTTCATGGCTGGCTATCGCCAATTCTTCGGCACGCCGCAGCAGCCGAAACTGCCTGCGCGCTCGGCATTCCAGGTTGCGGCGCTGGGCAACCCCGGCTACCGGGTGGAGATCGAAGTCATCGCCGTGCGGCCTTGAGCCGAATCTCAAGCGGCCGAACAAGGGCCCGTATCAAAATGGGCTGAGCTTCATCTGGGCGAGGCAGTCGCGGGGCTGCCTCGCCCTTCCCTGCTTTACGTAGAAAGGGGCGAAGCCGGCGCACAAAGAGCCGCGCCACCGCACCGGACCGCTCGAAAAGACACTGGCTCTATTGCGTGGGCATTGGCGGCAAGTGTCTCCATCGACCCACCGGCCACGCTCAACATGCCGGACGCCTGCTATTCCAGCACCTCACGCCAGTTCACACGCTGGATCCCGTTCCCTGACGTCCCCTGGCGCATGCGGGCCACCTGTGGCGGCAAGCCCGCCTGGCCATACAGCAGGGCCAGATCGCCGTTGGGCAGCTTGACCTCTTCCAGTTTGGTGGGCGCCGAGTCCGTGGTCAGCGACTTCACCACGTTGCCTGATGCATCGAGCAGCGTGGATTGGCCGGTGCCGAAATTCGCCGCGTAGATATTGCCCTGCAACGAGCAAGGATCCGAGGATGGCGTCATGGTGGCCCAGGCCACGGTGAACGTGCCGGCTGCCGCATCCGGATCGGCCACGATGCGCTCCGAGCCGCCATTGGCGCCGGCCGAACCGGTCAGGTCGTAATACCAGCCCTTGGCCGAGTCCGCGATGGTCGCGCCCTTGGTCATGTCGGCAATCTGCTGCAGGTCCGTGCGCTTGATTGGCGTGGTTGCCGCCGAGGGTGCGACGGAGTCGCCGTCGCGCAGGGCGTACATGCTCTGCTGCTGCGAGTCCGACAGGTCGCTGGCGTCCAGCGCCTTGCCCGTGCCGATAAAGACCCAGCGGCGGGTGCCCAGGCCCGAGGCATTGATGTCCAGCTCCACGCGCGGAGCCGTGGTGACCGGCTGCGCCTTGCTGCCATCCGTCAACGTCGCCAGCAAGGTGGGCTTGGGGTAGGCATCCGTACCGGAAAGGTCGAAGCGCCACACATTGCCCAGCAGGTCGCCCGCATACACCTGCTCCACCGTATTGTCGGTGACGTCCTTGGTAAAGGCGGTGGCCTGGGCAAGTCCGCTCGGGTTGCTTGCCGTGCCTGCGTCCGGCGTATCGAGCGTCTCCAGCAGCGCGCCGGTCTTGGCATTGAGGACATACAAGTGGCCATGACCGGACGTATTATTGTAGCCCGAAGTCAGCAGGACCACCCAGCCGTACTTGCGCGTTTTCGCGACGAGCGGCTTGCCGTACGAGAAGCCCATGTCGCTATCGGTGAATTCCCACAGCACCTTGCTGGCAGCCAGCGCCTTCTCGGTAGCGGTGGTGGTGCTGACCGCATCGATGGCCGCTGGCACCGTCGTGATATCCAGGGCGTAGTAGCCCTTGCCGCCCTTGCCAAGCCCCCCGATCAGCATGGTGTGCCAGTCTGCCGTGCCGGCTGTGCTGGCCGTCGGCGAATTGCTGGAAGACGTGGCGGTGAAGGCGAAGTCCGCGTCGGCCACCTGCGGTGTCTGGTCGACATAGAAATGATGCGCGAAGTTATTGGTGCTGATGCCGTTGAGATTGGTCAGCGCCGCCAGGCCGTCCACTTGAGCGTTGCCGCTGGGGCCTTTGTAGAGCAGGCTGGGCACATAGGCGAACAGCTCGCTGCCGCCGCCGGTGACCGGATTGGTCGAGGTGGCGCTGGAGAAATCCGCGGCAAAGGCATGCAACATGCCATCGTTGGCGCCCACATAGGCGACCGGGGCGCGGCTCGACGCAGTCTGGGCAAAGGTCGAATAGCCGGGATTGGATGCATCGCTGTACTTCGGCGACAAGGCATCCTGCACCAGCACGGCTTCCGAATGGACGATGTCGCCGAGGATGTGCTGGCGCACGCGAAACGCTGACCCCTCGTTGCTCTGGTCGCCGCGCAGATAGTTGACCTGGTCGCTGATGAGCAGGCTCTGCTGGCCCGAGCCGAGCGAGCCATAGCGGAAGGCGGCACCGCCGCTGCCATTGGAGGTGATGATGCGGCGCCCGTTATCCCAGCCATGCTTGGCGCCGGTCGAATCGACCGCCTGCGCAAGCGCATCCAGCTTGGCCTGCGCGCTCCAGGTCGGACTCCCGGTGACCGGGCTGACGCTGCCGGGCGCCTGGGCCGCAGCGACGAAGCCGGACACATCGCCCGTCCAGTTGCTCGGCGCGTAGGTCACGGTATAGACCGGGAAGCCGCTCACCGGCGAGTAGTACGGGCCCTTGGTGGTGCCCGCCACGATGTTGGTGAGAATGCGCGTCAGCGTTACGCCAGGACCCGCCGCGCTCTGCGCGGTTTCGGAAACCCGCTTGAAGATCTGCGCCAGGCCGGCCTGGATCAGGTCCGGGCGGTTGCCGGGAAAATAGTTGTCCGGACGAAGGTCCTTGCCGGCTGCCGTGCTGTTGTTGGTATGCCAGGTAAGCAGGTTGGCGGGAATGCCATCGCCATTGACGTCGTCGAAGCCGCCGTACTTGGCTGCAAGCCAGTACATGTTGGGGCCTGCCGAGGGCCACTGGTTGAAGTTGGCGGGATTGTAGATTTCCGCGCCGGTCGTGCCGTCGTAGAAGCCGGGCTCCAGCACGTCCACGGTGTAGGTATCGACGGTCTGCCTGGCGCTCAGATCGGAGCGGATATCGTTGATATGGGCGAAATAGGCCAGGCCGGCCATGTTGTAGGTGGAGTCGGTCGTATTGTTCGGCTCCAGCTTGCTGCTGAGCTTGACGTTCGCACCGAACAGGCTCGCCATGGTGACCTTGGGTGAGGTTTCGATCAGCGGCAGCTTGCCCAGCTTGTCGACATACAAGGCCGCATCCGCTCCGTTGACGGGCGCCAGCACGGAGCGAACAGCCGAACTTGGCGCCGGTCCGCCGGAGCTGGGCACGCGGGTGTCGAACCAGGTGTGGGAGTCGCCGATGGTGACAATGGCATTGGCCTGGCAGGTATAGGCAATCGGATCGGGGAGCACGCCGCCATAGACCGGAAACCCGACATCCATGCTGTTCGTCGCGGAAAGGCCGTTGGTGTAGCTGTCGTCCAGTTTCACGTGCATCAGGTAAGCCAGCGACGCCCAGTAGAGATCGCCGAGCGTGTCGAACGTCTCGTAGCCGTTGTCGTAGCCGAATTTGTTGAGGTAGTTGATCGCGCCGGTCGAGCCGGCATCACCGCCGCCCGGCGCCCTGCCCTTGCCGTTGGCGGCATCCGGATTGGCGGCGAAGATGCCGGTGTCGCCATCCCATTCGGCGCTGGGGTTGGCGGTCCGGGCGCTGTTGCCGTTGTATGTCGTCGGGCCGTTGTCGTGGATCAGGGCGCGCACCGCGCCATTGGCGGGCCCGGCGCCCTGGGTGAATGCGTAGCCGGCCGCGCCCACGCGAATCTTGGAGAAGTTCTGCTGGATCAGGCCTTCCGGCTTGTTGTACTTGCCGGCGTTCTGATAGTCGGTGGACTTATGCGCGGAGTTGCAGTTGGGCTCCAGCCTGCCTGCAACGCAAACCCGCACAGCGGCGACATAAGTCGCCACCTTGCCCTTGTTATCGGTGCTGAAGTTGGCATTGTCGGAAATCTGGAAAGACGATCCCTGGCCAGCGGAGCGCAGATAGACGACGGCTTTGTTGAAGCTTCCATCACCGACCGTCGCCGCGGCGAGCGTGCTGCTCAGCGATCTGTCGGGAAAGTTGCTGATGATGCTCTGGCTGTTGAGGTTGGAGCGCAGCAATACCGTAGCGGAGTGGCTGTCCACGCTGCGATTGCCGCCGGTCAGGCTCAGGCGGAACTCGTCGAGGGCGGTCATGGTCGCCCAATTGAGCATATTGCCGCTCCAATGCGCCTCCTTGCTTCCGTCGGCGCAACTTCCGGAAGCGGACACAGTGAACCGCGTCGGGGTGAACCATTGCTTGGCCGTGTCGTAGTCGTAGCACTTGCCGCTGTCGAAGTACCCGAGATACGGGAACGTGAAGTCATAGGTGGCGCTCTTGTAAGCCGCCACCGTGCCGGTGGGGTACTCGACCGACAGCGCCAGAATCATGTTCGCAGGCACGGTGGAAGCCGTGCCGATGGGGATATTCGCCAGGGACGTATCGGCCACGGCCGCTCCGGCCAGCGAAGTAAGCGCGAGAGCCAGCAACATGCCGCCGGCGCGAGAAGTGGCGAGCGAGCGAGTAAGACTACGCATGGCATTTTCCATGGTTTGTGATTGGCGATGCGGGCTTCTATGCCTGGGCACCGTTGTTCAAGCAGGCAGGTGGTCGCCGGCACTCAGCGCATGATGGTCTGCACGTAACTCACCGCCTTCTTGGGGCCTTCGACGCGGACCGTCAGGCGGTATGCCGCCTGCGCGCCGGAGCCGAAGCCACCCTGGTTGCCGGTGGTCGAGCCGCCATTGATCGTCGCGGCGGGCACCAGGCAGGCGTTGGGCGCGACGGTCAGCGCGGGACCGCTATTCGGACAAAGCCGCTCGACGGTGTAGCGGATATCGTCCGCGGTGTTCGGCGCCTTGAACTGCTTGCCGGCAGTCTGGGCGATCAATGCCGTGGGTATGCCGCGGGTATCGGTCGCCTGCGGCGTGGCGTAATAGCCGATGTCCGCTTTGTCGGCTTCACCCGCCGGACCGAGATAGGAGGCCGCGCCGGACACCGCGTCCTGGTAGGCCAGTTCCGCCTCCTGCGTGACCTGCTGCTTGAAGCCGAGCCGGCCCGCGATACTGCTGCCGGTATCCACCGACCGCATCAGCGCGACCGCCGCCATCAGCGTGATAAGCAGCACGATGATGGCGATGACCGTGGAGATGATGCCGCGCTGACGGCCCGGCCGGTTTCGCAGCCGCGTACTGGAAGTGTGTGCGGTCATGAACGGGCTCAAAAATGGCGGGTAATGATGGCGTTGCGGATCGGGATGACGGTGTCGTAGACCTTGTATCGATATTGCGGCTGCACCCCGACGGTGTAGCGCAGGCCAGCGGCGAGATCACCGAACAAGGTCAGCGTGGATGCGCCCGCATAGTCGGCCGCGCGTTCCGGCAGCAGGCTCTGCGCCACGACAGCGATGCGCACCGCCTTGATCTTTGCGAATGCGGCGGCAGCGGTCCCCTGATCCGTGGTCAGCTTGTCGATGGCCCAGTCACCCGTGGGCTGGACCCAGGTATCCACCACGTCGTCGCCGTCGCTGTCGATGCCGTACAGAGCTTTGATCTGGACCACGCCGTCGGCGATCGTGACCGGCGCTGTGCCGTCGCGTCCGAGCACGTCATAGGCGACCAGCGCGCTCGCGGTGGGGTCGATGCCATATAGGCTGATCGACGGCTGGGTGCCGAGGTCGAAGACATTGCCGTTGACCGTCAGTCCGGTCGGCGGCGTGTCCGCCGCGGACAAGCTGAGCTGGCTGCCGGACGAAGAAGCGCTTGCGATCTTGGCCAGCGAGCACTCGCCGGTGCTGGTGGTCGCCAGCACATAGTCGTTCGCCGCAAAGCCGAAGGCATTGTCCAGCGTGACCGAAGATGTGCTGGGAACACCGGTAATGGCGGCCCTGAACACCGTGACCGACGGATTGCCGCCCATGACGGCCAGCGTGTCCGGCTTGGCATGGCCGGCGTCGTCGCTGCCGCCGCTGGCGATCAGTACGGGCACCACGCGCATCTTCGTCGGCGTGGCCGATGGCCAGGCGGCGAAAGCCGCCGGCATGGCGGTGGCGCTCGGCAGTTTCTTGGCGTTGCCGCTGTAGGCCGTGACCGAGCAGCCCCACAGGCCATAGTTGAAACCCTGGGTCAGTCCGGAGCCTGCCGTCCTGATCTGGCGCTCGAGTTCGAACAGGGAGTACATCCCGTTCTGCTGGGCATCGCTGCCGCTGGTGATGGTGCGCTTGCGCCCCTCGTAGATCGAGAAAGCCGACATCATGCCCAGCACGCAGATCAGGCTGATGACCATGCCCACCATCAGCTCGACCAGGGACAGGCCGCGGCTGCGGCGGCTCAGGTTCCGCGCGGGGTGCTTTCGCTCAACGGGCAACATGAGTGGTGGACACATAGTTGTGGTAAGTCGAATCGCCTGGCGCCTGCCAATACACGGTGACGGTCACGATGTTGTCTGCCGTCACCGCGATCGTCGGCGGCTTGCCGCTTGCACCGGGCAGTCCGCTCTGCGCCGTAACCCTGGTGACGGTGTCTTTCCAGGTCTTGTAGGTCGCGCCATCCGGACTCTTGAAATTGGCGGCCAGGGCGGCCGGATCGGAAGCCCACATCTGCGCGATGATCTGTTCCGTCGCCATGGCGGCGTCGGACCGGTACTTGGCATCGCTCGATAGTTTGATCGCCGTGGCCTGCAGCGCCACCATGCCGAGCACGCCGATGGAAAAAATGATGATCGCGACCATGGCGTCGATCAGTACGATGCCGCGCTGCGCATGAGACATGCCGGCGGGACGAAGCGATGCGCGCATAGGGTTACCTGCAGCCCTGCGGGCTGGTGGCCACGGAAAGATTCGGATCGCACATCCGCGGCATGCCTCCGGAAGAGAGCAGGATCACCAGGCGCCGCCCGTCCTTGTCCGCCGTGTTGAGGTCGATCCGGCTGAGCGCCACCGTGCCGTAGCCGATCGGCCTGCCCATGGCGTTGAAGGTGATGCCGCTGCCGGCGCTGGCGGCCGTGGAAAGCGACGAAGCCGTCGCGCCGATCGAGGTGCTGACCATCGGGGCGACGTCGGCGGATCCGCCGGCGGCTACAAAGTTTTGCAGCGTGTTGTTCGCGCTGGCTGATGCGGCCGCGGTGCACGAGCTTGTCCCCGCCAGCGCGCAAACCGTCCAGCCCGCGCCGGATGAGGTGAATTCGAAGCGCACGTCGACACCGCGGCTGCTGGCCTCGCCGCGGGCGTAGCGCAATCCGTTCTGGATGGATTCGCCCGCGGTGCGGATATGCGTGTTGCGCAGCCATTCGCGGAACGAAGGAATGCCGGCGACCAATAGAATGGCCAGGATCGCCACCGTGATCATCAGCTCCACCAGCGTAAAGCCGCCGATACGCTTCATTGGCAACCGCCCCCTTTACGGAGGACCCAGCAATTCGTCGGCGCCGTGCCCCAGCCGGACGGAACGGCGGTGGTCGCGCGATCGTTCTTTTCGTTGATGGTGAACGTGAAGCCATTCGCCTGGGAATCGGCGATACCCTTGGCGGAGACGACATACGATTGCAGCGCGGCCGTGCTGGCCGCGGCCGGGCCGCAGCTCAGCGTGAAGTACTTCAGGCCGGCGGGCAGTGCTACGCCGCAGGCGCCACCGGCGCCATAGCTGCGATTGTCCTGGTAGTACTGCTCCATGCCGGCGCGATAGGCGGCGAGCGCGTTGTAGGCCTCGGTCAACTTGCTGCGCTTCAGGTAGTCCGTATACGAAGGCAGCGCCACGGCAGCGATGATGGCGACGATCGCCACGACGACCATGAGCTCAATCAGCGTAAAGCCGCGCATTGAGCTCTCGCGGCAGCAGTTGCGTTGCATGTCTGTTCCTCTGTTGGCATCGGCGCTGCGCGGTCCGCCTAGGCACGACGATCGGGCAGATCGGCTGGATCGGTGCGCTGACGCACGCTCGCTCGTCTCCCCAAGTTATCGGATGCGCGCATGGGCTCACAGGTAAGAGCGGGCCAATCAGTGATCGGAATTGGCCCATAATGACTGCGCAGATCATCTGGACGCCTCAGCCGGTTTACGATCTAGTCGCGGCCGCAACACCATCGAAGCCGGGGCCGCAATGCCTCGGCTTTCTTTGTCAACCGCAAAGCGATTCGCCGCGGCACACGCACCGCATGGTTATTCGCGCGAGGCACGGAGAACTGCGTAGCTCTGTGCTTTCACCAGTTGATCCGGATACCCGCCTTGCCGTTGTAGCCCTTGCCATGGTCATTGACGCCGAAGTCATGCCCTGCGCTGGCATATACAAAGACGTTCCGCGTGAGTTGCGCGCTGATACCCGTGCGCAGGCTCACCCAGGAACGCTTGAGGTCGGAGTGGAAGCTCACAGGCGCAGTCGGGGTGGAAAACGCCACGTCCGAGCTTCCCGTGAATTCCCGCCATAGATCGGCGCGCAGCCAGCCGCTGATCGAGCCGGCGTGGCTGGAGCCGTTGCCGAATGCCCAGCTCTTCCTCACTTCGCTGCCGATACGGCCGGCAAGCGCTTCGGCGTTGTCGAAGTACACGCTGGACGCCGCATCGGAAGCGTCGTTGAAGGATGCGCTTCGGTACACCAGCTGCGCCTGCGGCAGGAACACCCAGCCGCTGTGCAGCTGTATCGGGTAGCCGCCTTCGAGCGCTGTAGCAAGGCCGCGGCCTTCCGTCTTCAGCGGCGCCATGCGAGTGGAGCTGGCCTTGACCCTGTAGGCAGTGCCCTGCACCACTGCATCGGTGTACCAGCCGGACGGATCAAGATGCGTCCAATATCCGCCAAGCGTGTAGTTCTGCAGTCGGTCGCGACCGGCCGTGAGGCCATTGAGGTGTTTGACGTCGCCGGCGATCTGGCCGAGCGCGACGTAGACGCCGGCGACGTCGGTGCCGTTGTCGTGCTGGTCGCGGTAAATATCCGTTCCTGCCTGCAGCGCGAACATGTCGTCGCTGTAGACTGGGCCTTTGTCGCCATAGATGCCGGCCGCGCCGCCATCGCGCACGTCATGCTGGGCGATGACGCGCGCCCAGCCGCCGCTGGCCGGGAGATCCTGGCCGATGCGCTCCTGCAGGCTGTCCATCAAGCGCAGCTGATAGGACAGCGCCATCGATGGAACGGCAGCGTAGAGCGACACCTCCTGGCGATAGAGCGGCAGGGCTTTCTGGCCGGGTTGCGTTCCTGAGCCGGAGGGAGGTGCTGGTGGTGCGGGCGCTGGTGCGGGTGCTGGTGCTGGTGCAGGTGCGGGTGCTGGCGCAGGTGCTGGCGCAGGTGCTGGCGCTGGCGCTGGCGCAGGTGCTGGCGCAGGTGCTGGTGCTGGTGCTGGCGCAGGTGCAGGTGCAGGTGCTGGCGCAGGTGCTGGCGCTGGCGCTGGCGCAGGTGCTGGCGCAGGTGCTGGTGCGGGTGCAGGTGCAGGTGCAGGTGCTGGCGCAGGTGCTGGTGCAGGCGCTGGTGCTGGCGCAGGTGCTGGCGCAGGTGCAGGTGCAGGCGCCGGTGCAGCGCACGCTGGCGCCTGCGGCATCAGCGAGCAATCCAGCAGGGAGCGCAGATACCAGTTCTGCGCGCTGCTGCCATCCGTACTGCCGCGATAAAGCGAATACTCATAAGGGCCCGCCGCGACCGCACTCGCCAGCGTGAAGGCATTGCTGGACGTCGTGCCGCCATTGATGGCATCCACCACCTGGATGCCATTGGCGGTGGTCAGTGCGCCCGGTCCGCCTGCATTGGTGATGCGTAACGCGGTAGTGCCGGTGGCGGTGCCGCCGTTGATGACCAGCCGATCCGACGGCGAGCCATCGCCGCCAAGATAAGTGTTGAGCGCCACCACGCTGCCCGGGCCGCCGACGTAACTGCCGGCGACAAGCCTGTTGCCGGTGCCGCTTCCGCCGACTTGCACCAGGCCGTTGTTATTCAAGCTGCCATTGACGGTAAAGCTGCCCTTGCTGCTGCCCAGCGCAGGCAGTGCATCGGCGACGGCGATCGTGCCTGCGTTGATCAAGCTGCCGCTTACGCTGCCATAGCCGGCCAGCGTCGCACCCGAGGCCACGGTGATGGTGCCGCCGCCGCTCAATGCTGCGCCTGGGTGGCCACTGTCGCCCACCGCCAGCGCACCTGCGCTCACATTGGTGTCACCGGTGTACGGATTGTCAGCGTCGAGAATGGTGGTGCCGCTGCCGAGCTGGCTCACCCCGCCCGCGCCGGAAATGCTGCCGGAAAACACGTAGGTGCCTGTACGGTTGAACGCCACCGTGCCGTCGTTGGCGATGTCGCTGCGGGTGCCGCCGGCCGAGCCGCCATTGCCGAGCTGCAAGGTGGCGCCGTCGTACACCGTGACCGAACCATTGAAAGCCGTATTGTCGGAAGCCAGCACCAGGGTGCCTTCCTGCACATAGATGCCCAGCTGCGCGTTCGGGTTCGCGCTGGTGTTCGCCATGTCGCTGGCCAGGGTCCAGGTTCCGCCATCCACCTTGGTGAGCGAACTGAAGTTCAGCACAGCCCCTTGCTGGGTGCCCGTATCCCCACCCGCCAGCGTCAGGCTGCTGTTGCCGCTGCCGCCATCGATCCTGCCGGTGACGCTGGACCCCGTGTACAGCGTTACCTCGTCGTTGCCGCCGGTAAAACTGATATTGCCGGTCACGACGGCGCCGCTGCGATTGAACAACGCCACGTCGCCGTTGCCGGCATTACCGATCACGCTGGCATTGCCGTTGTTTGCGCCGGTCTGGATGGCGCCGTAGTTGTCTACTGTATTGACCGTGCCGGGCTGCGTCGCCTGGTCCTGGAACCAGATGGCCGCCGCGCCGCTGGCGCTGATGGTGCCGTAGTTGGTGATGGTGTTGCCGTAACCCATCACCTTGACGGCCGCGGCGGTGGACGAACTGCCGGTTTGCGTCAGCTGCGCATTGGCGTTGACGACGAGGCTGCCGTTGCTGCGAAACTCGATCGTGCTGAAACCCAGGTTGTAGCCACCGCCGGTACTGCTGCTGGTCGTCGGGCTGTTGGTGACCAGGGCGCCGCCGTCGAGGGTGACCAGGGCGTCATCGCCCAGGCTGATGGCGTTCTGCGCGGCGCCTACATTGATGGTGGCGCCGTTGTGCACATTGACCGTGGTGATGGTGGTTTCGCTGCTTCCGGCGCCGATATGCGTGGCGTATGGATTGGGCGCGGCGCTGTCGCAGGTCACCGTCGAGTTCATCGAGCCCGGGGTAACGCAATCGGCAAGCGCCGTTCTCACGAAGCCGAGCGGGCTGGCGATGACGACGGATGAGGCGATGATGCGTGTTGCTACATGCTTCATGAAATGGCCCTGCGTGATATGAAGTCCCCTTCCCCGCAGGTACCGCGATCAACGCGCAGCCGTACGCGTCGATGCGTTGCATCGACGTGGCCTGCCTTGTTGGCCCCTGCGGAGTCAGGCGGTTGCACGCTTGCCGCCCACTCCAGGCGGCGCAGCAAAATGCGCTGTTTCCGTACGTATAAAAGTACTCGATCAAATCGCGATGGCTAGATTCGAGATCGGAAATAAGTGAGCCAGCACCCGCTTTCTGGCCCCAAATGACTAACCGTCAGCACCGCGTAAGCACCTCGGTGTGCCGCACATCACGAATGTCGGCACGCACTGCTCATCGGCTTCCGTGACGCGATGTCCCGAGATGATTTCGAAGTACAGTGCGCGCCGCTTGAGTAAGCAGGCGCTGAAAAATTTCTGTGATCGCACAGACGACACCGGTCGATCTGCATCCGCAAGCATCTACGGGCGCCGTGCGTTCTGATCTGACACATCATTGGAGGGGCAATGAAAAAGCGTTTGTGCCGCGCTATCGTTCGCGGACTGGCTTGTGGCGCAGCCACCGTTCTTTCGCTATCGCATGCGGTGGCAGTTTCTGCGCAGACCGCGCAGGTGCCTTACAGCTGGAACAACGTGCGTATTGTCGCAGGTGGCTACGTCGACGGGATCATCGCGCACCCGAAGCAGCAGGGTTTGTTCTACGCACGCACTGATGTGGGTGGCGCATATCGGTATGACGCCAGAACCAGCAAGTGGATCGCGCTGAATGATTCGATATCGCCATCCAGCCAGTCATGGACGGGCATCGAAAGCGTCGCCATCGATCCCAGCAACCCCAGCATGCTCTATCTGGTTGCGGGTTTGTACGTCAAGTTATGGGCTGGCAACGGCGCGGTGCTGGTGTCGTCCGACCAGGGCAACAGCTTCACGGCCTATCCGCTGAGCTTCCGTGTAGGCGGCAATGAGGATGGACGCAACGTCGGCGAACGCCTGCGGGTGGATCCGAACGATGGTTCGGTCCTGTTCTACGGCACCTCCAACGCTGTCTACAACACCACCGATTCCACCATCCCCGAGCAAGTCACCGGCAAGAATGGCTTGTGGACCAGCCAGGACAAGGGCGCGACGTGGTCGCAGGTAAGCGGCTTCACCGCGCTGACCAGCGACGGCACCGGCACCGGCGTGGCGTTCGTCGCCTTCGCGCCTGCGGGAGAAGCCGCGGGTACGCCGACCAGGACCATCTATGTCGGTGTATCGACGCGCGCCGCCGCATCCGCGGGCGCCACGCTCTACGTGAGCACCGATGCAGGCGTGACGTGGAACCCGGTATCCGGCGGCCCAGGCAATGAGTTGCCGCAGCGCGGCGAGCTCGGGCCGGATGGCAATCTCTACATCACCTACGGCAACAGCACCGACAGCAATGGCAACTACACCTATGCCGTCGGCCCGAATGGTTTGACGATGGGTGCGGTATGGAAGTACGACACCGCCCATCACGCATGGACGGACATTACGCCGCACGACCGCTTCAACTATGCCTCCGGCTACAGTGGCGTATCGGTTGATCCCGCGCATCCGGGCACCGTGGTCGTGATGACCATGGATCATTGGTATCCGATGGACACCATGTACCGCAGCACCGATGGCGGCAACAGCTGGATCGATGTGGGCGGTGCAACGTGGAACGGCGCTACCCCGACTTCCGGCACCTATGCCATTCGCGACCAGAGCATGTCCCCGTGGATGGTCCAGCCCGGGCAGGCTTCGCCGGGATTTGGCAACTGGGGTGAAGTGGTGATCGATCCGTTCAACTCCGCACATGCCATGTACGGATTCGGCGGCGGCATCTGGACCACGTACAACCTGACCGACGCCGATGCCGGCAAACCGACGAACTGGTCGATCGGCGCCAGCGGCATCGAGGAAACGGCCGTGCTCACGCTCGTGTCGCCTACCTCCGGCGCGCACCTGATCAGCGGCCTCGGCGACGTCTGCGGCTTCGTGCACGTCAGCCTCACTACGGCGCCGACAACGCAGATCAATCCGCTTTGCGGCAGCGGAGACGGCAACGGCACCGGGGTGGATTTCGCCAAGAACTCACCCTCGACGATCGTCCGCGTCGGCGCCGGCGGCAATTTCGTACTGGGCAGTCTCTCGCGCGACGGCGGCTCCACCTGGACCCCGTTCGCCAGCAAGGCCGGCTCCGCCAACGGCGGCGGCAGCGTGGCCATTTCCGGTGACGGCAAGACCATTGCATGGGCGCCCAGCGACATCGCCCCGGTGATTTCGAACGACAGCGGCGCAAGCTGGACGCGGGCCAGCGGAAGCGGGCTGCCCTCGCTCCCGGTTGGTGTGCAGGTGTTCTCGGATGGCTCCAGCAGCAACGTGTTCTATGCCTGGAATGCCGCCAACGGCGGTTTCTACAGCAGCACCGACAAGGGCGTGAGCTGGCATGCGTCGGTCAATACGGGCTTGCCGGGCGTACCCTCCTATTTGTCCAGCCATGCCGCCGCGGTTACCGGCGTACCGGGCGAGGCGAAGGCGGGTGATGTGTGGATCGCCACGCCGAACGGCCTGTTTCGCAGCACCACATACGGTGCCACCTGGGCACGGATCAACGCCGCCAGCGTGACGTCGGCAGTCTCGGTCGGTTTCGGCAAAGCGGTCACCGGATCGCATTACCCCACCGTCTATCTCTCCGGCACGGTAAACGGTGTCACCGGCGTGTTCCGTTCCACCAACGTCGGCACGACCTGGGTGCAGATCAACGACGCGCTGCATCAGTGGGGCGGAGTGTCCCTGGTGGTTGGCGATCCCAGGACCTTCGGCACGGTGTACATCGGGCCGGGCGAGGCCCGCGGCATCATCTACGGCACGTCGCAGAACTGAGCGATGCACAACTCCCTTCCCTGCCGCAAGCGGCGAAGGGAGTCATCCGCCGTGCCGAACGGCGCCATCAGGCATATTCATAAGCGTCGCGACCCGCGCGGCGCACCGCTTCAACCATCAGCATCGCCGCGGGTGAAAGCGTTCTTTCCGAGGCGGTGATCAAGCCGAAGTCGTCCATCTTGCAATCCATCGCGAGCGGGAGGATGTCGACCATGCCGTGCCCGGCGTAGTAATCGGCAACGTCTTTGGCGAGCACGGCGATCATGTCGCTCTGCTCCAGAGCGCGGGTAATGAAGAGCAGCGCCGCGGTCTCGACGATATTCGACGGTGGCGCCAGGCTGGCGCGCTGGAACATCAGCTCGAAACGATGGCGCAGCACGCTTCCTGCGGGCGGTACGATCCATGCGCCGGATTGGACGTCAGCCAGGCGCAGCGACGCACCCGTCGCCAGCGGGTGGCCGCGGCGGACTACGGCATGCACGGGCTCGCTCGCCAGCGGCTCATAGCGCAGGCGCAACTTGTCGTGTTCCGGGAACAGGCGTCCGACCACCATGTCCAGCTTGCCCTGCGCCAGTCGCTCGAGCAGCACATTGCTGGTGTCGATCTCGACGGTGATGCGGATATCCGCGTGCATGCGCTTGACTGCCGCGACCGCCGAAGGCAGCAGGCGTACGCCCGGCGAGGTAATCGTGCCGACCGCCACCTGGCCCAGGCGGCCTGCGCGCAAGGCGCCTAATTCCTCCTGCGCCCGATCGAGGCTGCCCAGCACGGCGCGCGCGTGGCGTATCAGGGCATCGCCGTAGAGCGTCGGCCGCATGCCGCGCGGCATGCGCTCGAACAGCTGGGCGGCCAGCATTTCTTCCAGTTCGCGCAAAAGCTTGGAGGCGGCCGGCTGGGTGATGCTCAGCGCCGCCGCCGCACGATGGATGTTGCCTTCTTCGGCAAGCGCCACCACCAGCAGAAGCTGCCGGGTTTTCAGGCGGGTGCGGACATACCAGGGGCTGGCTTCCAACATGGCTGGGGCACGATACCGATATCGATTTGGTTATCTAAAGCGTCCGATTCCTCATTGGTAGGTTATCAGTCCGCTTCCTAGACTGCAGCAGCCTTCTTTGCCCAGCCCAGGACCCCATGCCGGCCAGCAAACCGAAACTGCGATCCCAGCAATGGTTCGGCACCACGGACAAGAACGGCTTCATGTATCGAAGCTGGATGAAGAATCAGGGCATTCCCGACCATGAATTCGATGGCCGGCCCGTGATCGGCATCTGCAACACCTGGTCCGAGCTCACTCCCTGCAATGCGCATTTCCGCAAGCTGGCCGAGCACGTCAAGCGTGGCGTCTATGAAGCAGGCGGGTTCCCGGTCGAGTTCCCGGTGTTCTCCAACGGCGAATCCAACCTGCGCCCCACCGCGATGCTCACGCGCAACCTGGCGTCGATGGACGTCGAGGAGGCCATCCGCGGCAATCCGATCGACGCCGTCGTATTGCTGTGCGGCTGCGACAAGACCACGCCGGCACTCCTGATGGGAGCGGCCAGCGTCGACGTGCCGGCCATCGTCGTCACGGGCGGCCCGATGCTCAACGGCAAACTCGACGGCAAGGACATCGGCTCGGGCACGGCAGTGTGGCGCTTGCACGAATCGCTCAAGGCCGGAGAAATCAACCTGCACCAGTTCCTCTCGGCCGAGGCCGGCATGTCGCGCTCCGCCGGCACCTGCAACACCATGGGCACGGCCTCGACCATGGCCTGCATGGCCGAGGCGCTCGGCGTCTCGCTGCCGCACAATGCCGCGATCCCTGCGGTCGACGCGCGCCGCTACGTGCTGGCGCATATGTCCGGCATCCACATCGTGCAGATGGCGCTGGAAGACCTGACGCTGTCGAAGATCCTGACCCGTCAGGCCTTCGAGAACGCCATCTGCACCAATGCCGCGATCGGCGGCTCGACCAATGCGGTGATCCACCTCAAGGCCATCGCCGGCCGCATCGGCGTGCCGCTCGAGCTGGAGGATTGGACGCGCATCGGCCGCGACATCCCGACCCTGGTCGATCTGCAGCCGTCGGGCCGCTTCCTGATGGAAGAGTTCTATTACGCCGGCGGCCTGCCGGCGGTGCTGCGGCGGCTGGGCGAGGCCGAGCTGCTGCCGCATCCGGATGCGCCGACGGTCAATGGCAAGTCGATCTGGGACAACGTGCGCGAGGCGCCGATTCACGGCGACGAGGTGATCCGTCCGCTCGGCCAGCCGCTGCTCGCCGACGGCGGCATCCGCATCCTGCGCGGCAATCTCGCGCCAAACGGAGCCGTGCTCAAACCTTCGGCGGCGACGCCGGAACTGCTCAAGCATCGCGGCCGCGCCGTGGTATTCGAGAACTTCGACCACTACAAGGCGACCATCGGCGACGAATCGCTCGAGGTCGACAAGGACTCGGTCCTGGTCATGAAGAACTGCGGTCCGCGCGGTTATCCGGGCATGGCCGAGGTCGGCAACATGGGATTGCCGCCCAAGCTGCTGCGCCAGGGCGTAAAGGACATGCTGCGCATTTCCGACGCGCGCATGAGCGGCACCGCGTACGGCACGGTGGTCTTGCATGTCGCGCCGGAAGCGGCAGCAGGCGGGCCGCTGGCGGCAGTGCGCAGCGGTGACTGGATCGAACTGGACTGTGCCGCCGGCAGCCTGCATCTGGACATCAGCGACGAGGAGCTGCAGCAGCGCCTGCGCGAGCTCGGCACGGCCGCTGCGCCGGCCCAGGCCGCGTCATCGGGCACCGGCGGATATGCGCGCCTTTACGTCGACCACGTGCTGCAGGCCGACGAGGGTTGCGATCTCGATTTTCTGGTCGGCCGGCGCGGCGCCGACGTGCCCCGCCATTCGCATTGAGGAGCCAGGCATGCTGCCGCTGACCGGCGAGTTACTGATCGGTGGCCAGGCTCGGCGAGGTAACGGCGAGGCGTTCCAGGCCGTCGACGCAAGCAGCGGCGAGGTGATCGCGCAGCCCGTGTTTCATGGCGCATCCGCCGCCGATGTCGATCACACCTGCGCCCTGGCGGACGAGGCGTTCGATGCGTACCGCACCCTGCCCTCCGGACGCCGCGCCGAATTCCTCGTGGACTGTGCGGCGCGCATCGAGGCGCTGGGCGAGACGCTGATCGAACGCGCAATGGCCGAAACCGGCCTGCCGCGCGCGCGCCTCGAAGGCGAGCGCGCCCGCACCGCCAACCAGTTGCGCATGTTCGCTGGGCTGGTCCGCAGCGGCGACGCGCTCGACGTGCGCATCGAGCCCGCCCTGCCCGCGCGCCAGCCTGCGCGCCCGGATCTGCGCTTCCAGCGCATCGGGATCGGTCCGGTGGCGGTGTTCGGCGCGAGCAACTTTCCCTTGGCGTTCTCGGTGGCCGGTGGCGACACCGCCGCGGCGCTCGCGGCCGGCTGCCCGGTCGTGGTGAAGGCGCACCCGGCGCATCCGGGTACGTCGGAGCTGGTGGCGCGCGCGATCCAGCAAGCCGTCGCTGCCGCGGGCTTGCCGGCCGGCGTGTTCGCGCTGCTGTTCGACGCTGGCCATGAGGTTGGCAGCTCCCTGGTACGGCACCCGGCGATACGCGCGGTAGGCTTCACCGGCTCGCGCGCAGGTGGCATGGCGCTGGCCGCGCTGGCGGCGGCGCGCCCGGAACCCATTCCGGTTTATGCGGAAATGAGCAGCGTCAATCCGAATCTGCTGTTGCCCGCTGCGCTGGCCGCGCGCGCCGAAACCCTGGCGCGCGACTACGTCGCCTCGGCCACGCTCGGCTGCGGCCAGTTCTGCACCAAGCCGGGGCTGATGCTAGGCCTCGCGGGTGCCGGATTCGAGACGTTCGCTGCGCAGGCCGCAGGTGACATGAGCGCCGTGCCGGCCGGCGTCATGCTGACGCGCGGCATCCTGGATGCCTACGAGCGCGGTGTCGCGCGGCTTGCGCAGCATCCGCGGGTGACCACGCTCGCTCGTGGCGCTTCCGCGCCGGGGCGCGCGCAGGCAGCGCTGTTTCGGGTGACAGCAAGCGATCTTGCCGCCGACACGACGCTCGGCGCGGAAGTCTTCGGTCCCTGCAGCATGCTGGTCGAATGTGCGGACAGCGATGAGCTGCTGGATGTGCTGCGCAGGCTCGAAGGCCAGCTCACCCTGTCGCTGCATATGGAATCCGCCGACCTTGATCTGACGCGCACCCTCTTGCCGCTGCTCGAGCGCAAGGCCGGCCGCGTGCTGGTCAACGGATTTCCCACCGGCGTGGAAGTGTGCGACGCCATGGTCCATGGCGGGCCATTCCCGGCGACCTCCGACGGCCGCAGCACGTCGGTCGGCACCGCGGCGATCGAGCGCTTCCTGCGCGCGGTCTGCTACCAGAATCTCCCCGAAGAGCTGTTGCCCGACGCATTGCGCGACGCCAATCCGCTGGGCGTGCGGCGCCGCCTGGCCGGCCGGCCCGAATAGAGGACAGCATGAATTCTGCGACAAGCACGGCCCGTCCGCCCCGCTACCGCGGCATCTTTCCGGTGGTGCCGACCACCTTCACCGAGACCGGTGCGCTGGATCTGGCCAGCCAGGTGCGCGCAGTCGATTTCATGATCGATGCCGGATCGGACGGCTTGTGCATCCTGGCCAATTTCTCCGAACAGTTCGCGCTCTCCGACGAGGAGCGCGAAACCATCACGCGCACCGTGCTCGAACACGTGGCCGGCCGCGTCCCCGTCATCGTCACGACCACGCACTACGCCAGCAGCGTCTGCGCGGCGCGCAGCCGGTCCGCGCAGGACCAGGGGGCGGCGATGGTGATGCTGATGCCGCCCTACCATGGCGCCACCTTCCGCGTACCCGAGCAGCAGATCTACGAGTTCTACGCGCGCGTGTCCGACGCCATCGACATACCGATCATGGTGCAGGACGCGCCTGCCAGCGGCACGATGCTGTCTGCGCCTTTCCTCGCGCGGATGGCGCTGGAGATCGAGCAGGTGGCGTACTTCAAGATCGAAACGCCGGCCGCCGCGGCCAAGCTGCGCGAACTGATCCGCCTGGCCGGGGGCGCCGCGGAAGGCCCCTGGGATGGCGAGGAAGCGATCACCTTGCTGGCGGATCTGAACGCCGGCGCCACCGGCTCGATGACGGGCGGCGGCTTTCCGGACGGCATCCGCCCCATCATCGAGGCCCACCGCGAAGGGCGCTACGACGAGGCGTTTGCCCGCTATCAGCAGTGGCTGCCGCTGATCAATCACGAGAACCGCCAGGCCGGACTGCTCGCCTGCAAGGCGCTGATGAAAGAAGGTGGCATCATCGCTTGCGAGCAGCCGCGCCATCCCTTGCCTTCGATGTCGCCCTACGCGCGCGCCGAGTTGATCGAGATCGCGCGCCGGCTGGATCCGCTCGTGCTGCGCTGGGGCAAGTCGTGACTCGCGCAGCAGCTTGCCGCTTCGATCCGCGCGAAGGGATGCGCCTCACCCCGGACGCCCTGGCGTTCGCTACCGCCTGCCCGAGGAAACCGAGATGATCCGCAGCCCCCGCCGAAGCGCGCTATGCGCCACGTTCGCCGCCATCGGCCTGGCATGGCTGAGCGCAAGCCCGGTCGCGCTTGCCGCCGCGCCCATCAAGATCGGTTTCCTGGTGAAGATGCCGGAGCAGGCCTGGTTCATCAATGAACAGAAGGCCGCCACCGAACTAGGCCGCAAGGAAGGCTTCGCCGTGGTGAGCATCGGCACGCCCGACGGCGAAAAGGTCTTGGCCGCGATCGACAACCTCGGTGCGCAAGGCGCGCAGGGTTTCGTGATCTGCCCGCCGGATGTGCGCTTGGGGCCGGCCATCCGCGCTCGTGCGCGGCAATACAATATGAAGTTCGTGACGGTCGACGACCAGCTGGTCGACGGCTCCGGCAAGCCGCTGGCGGGCGTGCCGCATCTGGGCATGTCGGCTTCAAAGATCGGCAACCAGGTCGGCCAGGCCATTGCCGATGAAATGAAGCGCCGCGGCTGGAAGCCCGAGGAAGTCGGCGCGCTGCGCATTACCAGCGACGCCCTGCCGACGGCGAAGCAGCGCACCGACGGCGCCACGCAGGCACTGCTGGCGAGCGGCTTCAACGCGGCGAACGTCTTCGACGCACCGCAGCGGACGACCGACGACGAAGGCGGCTTCAACGCGGCCTCGCCCGTGCTGACGCGCCACGCGGGCATCAAGCATTGGGTGATCTACGCATTGAATGAGGAATCCGTGCTGGGCGGCGTGCGCGCCACCGAGCAACTGCGCATCCCCGCAGCGAACGTGATCGGCGTAGGCATCAATGGCGCCGGCGAAGCCTTCGCTGAGTTCCAGAAGCAACAGCCCACCGGCTTCTACGGCACCATCGCGGTCAGCTCGACCAGCCACGGCCGGCAGAGCGCACAGAATCTGCTGAACTGGATCCGTGGCGGCAAGGAGCCGCCGGCCGATACGCAAACCGCGGGAAAGTTGATGACGCGAAGCAACTGGCAGGCCGTGCGTGCCGAACTGGGTATCTGAAGCCGTGCCGCAGGCGGGGGCGGATCGGCAGCTCAGCCTGGAGCTGGAAGGCATCACCGTCAGCTTCCCCGGCGTGCGTGCGCTCGATGGCGTATCGCTGGAGCTGCGCGACGGAGAAGTGCACGGCCTGATGGGCGAGAACGGCGCCGGCAAGTCCACCTTGCTCAAGGTGCTGGCAGGCGTGAATCGGCCGCAGGCCGGGGTGCTGCGCCTGCGCGGCCAGCCGCAGCGTTTCGCCGATACGCGCGCGGCGATCGATGCCGGCATCGCAGTCATCTACCAGGAGCTGCACCTGGTGCCCGAGCTGACCGTGGCCGAGAACCTGATGCTGGGTCAGCTGCCGAGCCGGCTCGGCGTACTCGACGCACGCACGCTGACTGAGCGCGCCGTCGACGTACTCGGGCGCCTCGGCGAGCACATCGATCCGCGCGTGCCGGTAAAGCAGCTCTCCATCGGTCAGCGCCAGATGATCGAAATCGGCAAGGCCTTGCTGCGCGATGCGCGCGTGATCGCCTTCGATGAACCCACCAGTTCGCTCTCGGCGCGCGAAACCGAGCGTCTGTTCCAGATCATCAAGGCACTGCGCGACGAAGGGCGCGCGATCATCTACGTCACCCACCGCATGGACGAGGTGGATGCGCTGTGCGATCGCGTCACGGTGCTGCGCGACGGGCGGCGCATCGAAACCTTCGACGCGGATGCCGGCCTCGACCGCCATCGCCTCGTGACCGCCATGGTGGGCCGCCCGATCGCCGACGTGTACGGCTACCGGCCGCGCGCCGCCGGCGACGTGTTGCTCGAGGCAAAGGGCTTGTTCGGTCCGGGGCTCGCCGAGCCGGCATCGTTCGCCGCGCGGCGCGGTGAGATTGTCGGCTTCTTCGGGCTCATCGGCGCGGGGCGCTCCGAGCTGATGAAGCTGATCTATGGCGCGGTACGTGCCCATGCCGGCCACCTTGAACTGCACGGCAAGCGCGTGGATTTCGCCAGCCCGCGCGACGCCGTGCGCGCCGGCGTGGCGCTGTGTCCGGAGGACCGCAAGCAGGAAGGCATCGTTCCGATCGCTTCGGTGGCCGACAATCTCAATATCAGCGCGCGCCGCCACGTATGCCGGGGCGGCTTCCTGCTCAATGCGCGGCGCGAACGCGAACTGGCGCAGGACTATATCCGCAGGCTCGCCATCCGGCCGGGTAACAGCACGGTCGCGATCGGCCAGCTCTCCGGCGGCAACCAGCAGAAAGTGATTCTTTCGCGCTGGCTGGCCGAGCGCATCGAGGTGTTCCTGATGGACGAGCCGACGCGCGGCATCGACGTGGGCGCCCGCGCCGAGATCTATCACCTGCTCTACGAACTGGCCGAGGCCGGCCGCAGCGTGCTGCTGGTGTCGAGCGACCTGGCCGAGGTGATCGGTGTCGCCGACCGCATCATCGTCATGCGCGAAGGCCGCATCGTGGGCGGCGTGACCAGGGCGGACGCCACGCCCGACGCCTTGATCAAGATGGCGCTTCCGCGCTGAACCATTCAGGCAGAACCCGACATGAGTGCAGCCATGCAACCCGAGAAAACCTCCGCCGCATCCGGCCCCGCCCTGCTGCCGTCGCGCCTGCGCGCATGGGCGTCGGGCATGGCCAGCCGCTCGGGTATCGTGCTGGTATTCGCACTGCTGTTCGCGGGGCTGTCGGTCGCGGTGCCGGACTTCCTGAGCGGCCGCAATATCCAGGGCCTGCTGCTCTCCGTCACCCTGATCGGATCGGTCGCCGCCACCATGATGTTCGTGCTGGCACTGGGCGAGGTCGATCTTTCGGTGGCATCCATCGTGGCGTTCGCCGGTGTAGTGGCATCCACCGTCATCTCGCAGTCGCACAGCATCGGGCTGGGCATTGGCGCCGGCATCCTCGCGGGCGGCGGTGTCGGATTGGTCAATGGCGTACTGGTCGCACGCTTCAAGGTCAATTCGCTGATTGCCACGCTGGCCATGATGGAAATCGTGCGCGGCCTGGCCTATCTGGTGTCGAATGGCGACGCGGTGATGATTACCGAGGAAGCCTTCTTCGACCTGGGCAGCGGCGCCTTCCTCGATATCTCCTATCCGGTCTGGAGCACCATCGCCGGCTTCGTCTGCTTCGGCTTCCTGCTCAACCGCACCGTGTTCGGCAAGCACGTGCTGGCCGTGGGCGGCAACAGCGAAGCGGCCCGTCTGGCCGGCTTGCCGGTCACGCGCATCAAGATCGCGGTGTTCACGCTGCAAGGCTTGGTCACGGGGTTCGCCGGCGTGATGCTCGCCTCGCGCATGAGCCTGGGCGATCCCAAGACTTCGATGGGACTGGAGCTGGGTGTGATCTCCGCCTGCGTGCTCGGCGGAGTATCGCTCACCGGTGGCGTCGCGACCATATCGGGCGTGCTGGTGGGCGTGCTGATCATGGGTTCGGTGCAGAACGCCATGAGCCTGCTGAATGTACCCACGTTCTACCAGTACCTGATCCGAGGCGGCATCCTGCTGCTGGCCGTGATGTTCGATCAGTATCGGCGCAGCAGGCGCACGCGATAACGGCTTGCGCGTACAACGTGATGCATCGGCGATGCACGCGCTTGCTGAATGCCGCTGTCGTCGAAGGGTGATGCTCATCATGCGGTCTTCGATGGCGTAACGCTTGCTGCTTCGCAGTTTTTGATCGCAGCGATTCGCAAGCGCAATATCGTGCGCGCCATGCAGTCAACCTGTATGCCGACCATGCCGGCACCTCGTTTCATCTGCCCGTCCGCATCGCGCATGCGCCATGGGCCGAACATCGGTCATCTCGGGCCGCAGCCTCCATTGTGCGTTTCGCATCACGCGCGGGCGCGACGACTGAAATCTTGGCGTGTTTATCCATCCATACACTCGCCGCATGTAGTCGGCTTAGAGCTTCTTTTCATTTCACTTGCTCAATACAGGGGGTTCGGATGGCGATCGATTCGAAGGAAGGCACGCAGGGCCAAGGCTCTGCGGCAAGCCAAGATGTACAGGACGGCGTGGCCATGACGGCCGATGCACAGGCCAGCGCCATGTCCCGCCGTGCCTTCATGCGCGGCCTGGGTGGACTCGGTGCCGCGGCGCTGTTCGCGCCGAGCGGTATTCTGCGCGCGGCCGGCATGCCCTCGATGGCCACGCTCGCTGCCGGCAACGCGCTGGCGGCAACCTCGGCATCCGCCGCATTCGTACACCCAGGCTTGCTGCATACCCAGGCTGATTTCGATCGCATGGGCGCCAAGGTGCGAGCCAAGGCCTATCCCTGGAACAACACCTGGCAAACGCTGTTGTCCAAGCAGTTGGCGAACACCAGCTGGAAGCCGGATCCACGCGAGGTGATCTACCGGGGTTCCGGCAATGACAACTGGTGGGTGTTCGCGTGGGACGTTCATGCGGCGTACCTGAATGCGTTGCACTGGAAGATCTCCGGCGACCCGCATGCCGCCGACTGTGCCGTGCGCATCATGAACGCGTGGTCGTCCACGCTGCAGCAGATCTGGTGGGCCGACGGCAAGTACGACGGCTTCCTGGTCGCCGGCATCCAGGGCTATCAGTTCGCCAACGCGGGCGAAATCATGCGCACGTATTCGGGCTGGCAGCCGGCGGACTTCGCCCGCTTCCAGGGCATGATGAGCAAGATCTTCTATCCCATGAATGCCGGCATCGCCGACCTGGCCCATCCGAGCAGCCTCGCGGTCTATTCCAACTGGGACCTGTGCGCGACGGCCGCGGTGATGGCCATCGGCGTGCTGTGTGACGACCGCGCGATGTTCGATGCGGCGGTGACGTACTTCAAGCAGGGCCTGGGCAATGGCGCAATCGCGCAGATGGTCTACTACATGCACCCGGGTTATCTGGGCCAGACCCAGGAGTCCGGCCGCGATCAGGGCCACGACACGTTGAGTGTTTCGCTGGTGAGCACCATCTGCGAAATGGCCTGGAACCAGGGCGTGGATCTTTATGGGTATGCCAACAATCGCGTGCTGGCCGCCTGCGAATACGTCGCCAAGGGCAACCTGATCCAATCCGGCAGTACCTATTATCCGATGCCGTTCGCTCCCTACCACGGCCCGAATATCGACGACACGGTGTTCTCCGTAAGCGCACAGGGCAGCCGTCGGCCGATGTGGGCATTGATCTGCAATCACTACATCAACCGCCGCGGCATGGCGGCACCGTATTCGCAGAAGTTCGCTGCGCTTACCGAGCCCGAGGATGGCACCAATTTCCCCGCCACCAATGGCTGGGACCAGTTCGGCTATGGCACGCTCACCTTCCAGCGCGACCCGATCGCCGCCAGCGCTCCGCCGAGCGGACTTACCGCAGTCACGCTGGGTGGTCGCATTGTGCTGTCGTGGTGGGGCAGCGCCTATGCGCAGAGCTATACGGTAAAGCGCGGCACGGTGAAGGGTGGGCCCTACGCGACCGTTGCGCATGGCATCACCGACCTGCTCACCTACAGTGACAACCCCGCACAGGCCGGTACCTACTACTACGTGATCACCGCGCAGAGCGCGACCGGCGAAAGCGCGGCCTCCAACGAAGCCTGGGCCGTCGCGGGCACCTTGCTGGATACGCATCTGCTGTTTGCCGAAAGCTCCGGCACTACGGCGAGCGACGCCAGTGGCCACGGCCATGCCGGCAGCCTGCTCAATGGTGCGGCCTGGGGCACGGCCGGGGCCGTAAAGCGCGCAGGCGTTGCCCTGAATGGCAAGGGCGCCTACGTCGCCCTGCCCGCCCAGCTGGTGGATACGGTCGGCGACTTCACCATCGCCGCCTGGGTGTATTGGAACGGCGATCAGACCTGGGCGCGCATCTTCGACTTCGGCATGGGCATCAACAAGAACATGTTCCTCACGCCACGAAGCAGTGGCGGCACGCTGAGCTTTATCGTGTCGACGAATCAGGGCTATGGTCAGTGCACCATCGCGGCGCCGTCCCCGCTTGCAGCAGGAGAATGGGTGCACGTGGCGGTCACGCTCGCCGGCCAGTCCGGCAAGCTCTACGTCAACGGCCGCATGGTGGCCAGCAATCAGGCGATGTTCTATCCGCCGTTCCAGATGGCGCCGGCGGCGAATCTTTGGATCGGCCGCTCGCAATACGCCAGCGATCCCGGCTTCAACGGACTGGTGAGCGATTTCCGGCTCTATCGGGGCGCGCTTACGGATCAGCAGGTGGCCGCTCTGGCGGTGAGCTGATTCGACCACGCAGACGCGAGGTCATGGACGACCTTGCTGCAATGCGGCGGCTGATTTCGTAAAAGGCTTCGCCGCACATCGCAAGTGATGTGCGGATCGATCTGGTGCAACGTAGCCGATGCCGGCCAGCTTCCCCCGCTGGCGCTCATCATCGTCTACGAGCCGCTTATGACCGCAAAGCATGGATGGGCTTTTTGCGTCGCCATCGCCGCTGCCGTTTTCTTGCCGCAGGCTGCCGCCGAGCAACGCAGCCTGTCGCAGGACTGGCGCTTCCAGCGCGGCGACGGCAAAGGCGCCGAGGTGGTCGCTTACGACGATCATGCGTGGCGCCAGGTATCGGTACCGCACGACTGGTCCATCGAGGACAAGCCCGACGGCTCTCCTCCCTTCGATCGCGATGCGGTCAGCGGACAGGATTCCGGCTATCTGCCCGGCGGCGTCGGCTGGTACCGGCGCCATCTGGTACTGGATGCGCGAGAGGCGGCGCAGACCGTGCTGGTCCATTTCGAGTCGATCTACATGGATGCCGACCTGTGGATCAACGGACTGCACGTCGGGAAACATCACTATGGCTATACCGCCTTCACTATCGATCTGACCGGCAAGGTGCATGCCGGTGACAACGTGCTTGCCATCCGTGTCGATCATGCCGATCCGTCGTCGCGCTGGTATGCCGGCTCGGGACTGATCCGTCCGGCGACGCTGGAGCTGCTGCCGCCCGTGCATATCGCGCCGGACAGCATCCAGGTGAGCACGCCGGTCGTCACGAAGGAGGCGGGCCGCGTGGTAACGCGGCTGAGTGTCGCCAATGGCACGGCGGGGACGCAGAACCTGAGCGTCGTGTCGCGCATCCTGTCGCCTGCCGGAAAGGCCATAGGCGAGCAGGAGCGCAAGATCACGCTCGCTCCACACGCCGAGGTCACCGAGGAAGCCTCGTTCGATCTGAGCGAGCCCGCGCTATGGTCGCCCGATACACCCGATCTTTACGTGCTTGAGCAGACCTTGCGCACGGCCGATGGCGGCGCCGATACGCGCCGCACGCGCTTCGGCATCCGCACCATCAGCGTGGACGCGAGCCATGGCCTGCGCATCAACGGCCAGAAGATCGTACTGCGCGGCGGCAACATCCATCACGACAACTACATGCTGGGCGCCGCCGGCTACCCCGATGCCGATGCGCGCAAGGTCGCGCTGATGAAGGCCGCCGGTTACAACGCCATCCGTAGCGCGCACAACCCCGCCAGCCAGGCAACGCTTGATGCCGCGGACGAATTGGGCATGCTGGTCGTCGATGAAGCCTTCGATGCATGGAACAAGCAGAAGAAGCCGATGGATTACGCCCGCTTCTTCAAGCAGGACTGGCCGGCCGACCTGGACAGCCTCGTGCTGGGCGGCCGCAACCATCCGAGCGTGCTGTTCTGGAGCATCGGTAATGAAATTCCCGAGCAGGGCACCGCGGAGGGCATCGAGACTGCGCGCGAGATGGTTGCCCATGTGCGTCGCCTCGATGCCACGCGCCCGGTCACCCAGGCGGTCAGCACGGGCGGCACCGTGAGCGATGGGCAGTTCGCCGTGCTCGACGTGGCCGGGTACAACTACCACGCGCACGAATTCGCCGAGGATCACCGGCGCTTTCCCGCACGCGTGATGTTCACTTCCGAGTCGACGCCCAAGGATGCCTTCACCTATTGGCGCAGTGTGGAAACCATGCCCTGGGTCCTCGGCGATTTCGTGTGGACCGCCGTCGATTATCTCGGCGAAACGGGTATCGGCTGGATGGGCTACAGCCAGGACTGGCAGAAACTCGGCCCCTATCCGTGGCACCTGGCGTATTGCGGCGAGATTGACGCGACCGGACGCAAGCGGCCGGCGGCCTATTACCGGGAGGTGCTGTGGAAAACCGGCATCGATCCGATCTCCGCCTTCGTAAAGCAGCCTCCCGGCACCGAAGATCTGCCCGACCGGCATCTGTTCCCCATCACGCCGCCGCATCTGGACTGGTCGCTGGATGACGTCCATCCGAGCTGGACCTGGCCGGGACAGGAGGGCAAGCCGCTGGAAGTGGTGGTGTACTCCGAGTTTCCGGAAGTGGAGGTATTCCTCAACGGCCAAAGCCTGGGACGCAAAACCACCAACGTCGACACGCAGTACAAGGCGACGTATGCGGTGCCATATCGCGCAGGGCGTCTTGTTGCCGTGGGTTATCGGAATGGCCGCGCCGCAGGACAATGGGAGTTGCGCACGGCAGGCAAGCCCGCAACCGTCGACGTATCGCTCGACAGAGCGCAACTGCGTGCCAATGGCGAAGATCTCGCTTACGCCACGATCGCGCTCGCCGATGACAACGGCGTGCCGGTATACAACCAAGGCGACGACCGGAAAGTGAGTGTTCGCGTTGTGGGTGCGGGCGAGCTTGCCGGCATGGGTAACGGCAAGCCGGATGACGTTTCCAGTTTCCAATCGGGCACATGGAAGACCTTTCATGGCCGTGTGGTGGTGGTCGTCCGCGCCGCCTTGCAGGCAGGGCCGGTGGCAGTGCAGATCGATGTGGATGGCTTGCCGACGCGGCGGGTTTATCTCAATGCCGTGTCGCCTTAGTTCAATACGTAAGCAGCGCGGACGGCCTGGCGTTGAGTCGTGGGCTGTCTCTCTCGCGAACGCGGCCACTCTGACGCCCCTTTCTTAGCGGAGCAAGTAGTGCGAATAGCCCAATACATCTGCGGCATCGCGGTCATGGCTGCCGCATCCATCGGAGCAGGTGCCGCAAGCGCTCAAGCGCCCTCGCCAGCCCTTGCCGGGTTCCCAGCTCCTCTCGCGTGGCAAAACAAACCCGCCGAATGGCATGCCACTGCCAGCTCCCTCACGCTGAGCGCGGCAAAAAGAACTGACTGGTTCGTATACCCCGGTGGCGGCTATACCGCTGATAGTTCACCCCGGCTGCTGTTCAAGCCAGCCGGCGACTTCATGTTCAGCAGCAAGGTCGAGGTTCATTCGCACGCAATCTACGACGCCGGCTGCCTTGCCCTGTACGCATCCGCTTCCACCTGGGCGAAGCTTTGCCTGGAAGCCCAGGCCGACCACCGCCTCAACGTCATCTCGGTGGTGACGCGGGAGTTATCGGACGACGCCACCTCGTTCCCGGCCAGTGGCACATCCATATACCTGAAAATAGCCAAGGCAGATGGGGCCATCTTCTTCTACGCATCGGAAGACGGCAAAGCATGGACGATCATTCGCAAACTAAGCCTGCAGTCGATCGATGAACTGCTGGCGGGCTTTTCCGCTCAATCGCCCGAAGGTAATGGCGCCAGCGCCTTGTTCACCGAACTTCATTACCTCCCGCGGAAAGTCAATCTCTGGAAATCGCCGTAATTCCCTTTCTTCTCTTCACGCGGAGCCGCCATGCCCTTTTCGCGCCGAACGTTTCTCACCGGAATGGCTCTCGGCCTTTCCTCGCCCTATTGGCTGCCGCGCCCTAGCCTGGCGGCACCGCGCGGCGGCACCTCATTCCAGCCAAGCTGGGATTCGTTGCAGAGCTACGAGACACCCTCGTGGTTCCGTGACGCCAAGTTCGGCATCTGGGCGCACTGGTCGGCACAGTGCGTGCCCGAGCAGGGCGACTGGTATGCGCGAAGCATGTACATGCAGGGCATGCCGCAGTACGAGTATCACTGCCGCACGTACGGCCATCCATCCAAGTTCGGCTTTATGGAGATCAATAATCTGTGGAAGGCCGAGCACTGGGATCCGAGCGATCTCATGCGGCTGTACAAGGATGCCGGCGCGAAGTATTTCGTCGCGCTGGCCAATCACCACGACAATTTCGACAACTACGATTCCACGCATCATGCCTGGAACTCCGTCAAGGTCGGCCCGCGCAGGGATATCGTCGATGGCTGGGCCAAGGCGGCGCGCGAGCACGGCCTGAGATTCGGCGTCAGCAATCACTCCGCGCATGCGTGGCACTGGTTCCAGACCGCCTATGGCTACGATGGCGAGGGCCCACTGCAGGGCGTCCGCTACGACGCGGCGCGCCTCACCAAGGCGGATGGACGCGGCAAATGGTGGGAAGGCCTGGACCCGCAGGAGCTGTATGGCAGCCCGCAGATGGTCATACCCGACGGCATCCGCGGCGCGGCGGCTGTCGAGCAATGGCATGAGCAACACGATCGCATCTGGACGGAGGATCCGCCGGCGCACGATCCCGAGTTCGTTCGCCGATGGTCGCTGCGTTGCAGGGAGCTGCTCGATAAGTACAAGCCGGACCTGTTGTATTTCGACAACACGGGGCTGCCGCTTGGCCAGGCCGGCCTCGATATAGCCGCCTATTATTACAACGCCAACCGCCAGTGGCATGGCGGGCAGCTGGAGGCCGTGCTCACGGCGAAGAAGCTGACGCCGGGGCAGAAGCACGCCTTGGTGGACGACATCGAGCGCGGCGACAGCGATGCGATCCGTGCCCTGCCCTGGCAGACCGATACCTGCATCGGCGACTGGCATTACTCGCGCACGCTGTTCGAGCAGCATCGCTACAAGAGCGCGGCCTCGGTGATCGGTCGGCTTTGCGACATCGTGTCCAAGAACGGCAATCTTCTGCTCAGCATTCCACTTCGCGGCGACGGCACCATCGACTCGGACGAACGCCGCTTCCTGGAAGAGCTGGCGGCGTGGATGAAGATCAACGGTGAAGCTATTTTCGGCACACGCCCCTGGCGCGTGTTCGGAGAAGGCCCGACCAAGGTCGCCGGCGGCCATTTCGGCGAAGCCAGTGCAGCGGCATTCACCGCGGACGACGTGCGGTTTACCAGCAAGGGGGGCGCGCTGTTTGCCATCGCCTTGGGGCGGCCCGCAACATCGCGCATCACCCTTAAGTCGCTTGCCTCACATGTCACCGGCAGTGTCGAGCGGGTGGAAATGCTGGGCTCGCAGGCGCCGTTGCGATTCAAGCGCGATGCGAAGGGGCTTACGCTCGAACTTCCTCAGGATATGCACGGCGAGCATGCGGTCGCGTTCAAGATCATGGGGCGCGGATTGACCGATGCAACGTAGCCCGCACCGATGCCTCCAGGCGCCTGAAGGTGGAACTGCCTGCGTGCGGATGCGTGGTGTATGCGGTGCATCGGTAGCCATGGGTGCCGGATGGAGATCGGCGCATCACTGATCGGACATGGCGCCCGCCGCACGGGTACGAGAGAAGCCGCATCGCCCGCTTATGGAGCCGCCGCTCAGGGAGTGCCTGCAGGTGAGAGCTCCAATAGCACGACATCGTTGTCGCGCATGGATATCGCCACATCGCCCGCACCTGACTCGGCGACTGTCAACCGGCTCGCAACGGCATGGTCCGCGATGAGTTCGCGCAGCTTTTGCAGCTGGGAAGTGCTCAGCGACGACGGCGACCCCATCCGCAGGTAAGCGGTGTATGCATCGTTGGCGTCGTAGCCCGTGCGACGGGTCGTGACGACGTAGTTGCCGGCCGGCAAACCTTTGACGCTGAGCTGCACGCCGGTTGCCGGCGCTGCGGGCTGCACCTGCGTGTAGAAGGAGCGGTTGCTCTGCGCCTGCCTGGGCTGCTGGAAATGCCAGGCCAGCAACTTGAATGTACGGCCATCCCACGTCGCGATGCTTTCCGCATCCCCGGTCGCCAGCTCCTGCCTGCCAAGCTGGTGGAGATATTTGTAGGCAAAGTAGGCGGGCTTGCGAATACCCTGTGGATTAAGCAAGCCGAAGCCGCCCTGGAACGGCGCGGTGGGCGGACCGGGCTCTTCGAACAGATCGCTGAAGGTCCAGTAGCTCATGCCCTGCGCCACCCCGTCCACCGCCTTGAGCTTGCCCAGGATATAGGCGGCGCCGAGGTAGGCATCATGCACGGCATCTCGCGGGGTATAGCTGGTGCTCCATTCGGTAAAGTACAGCGGCAGGTTCGGGCGCGCGGACGCCTGAATCTGTTGCCGGACCCTGCGCACGTCGCCGACGATGGCGTCGGGCGAAGGTGACAGCTTGGTATCTTCCTTGCCGTTTTCGTCGAGAAAGCCGCCATCGACGCCATAGGTATGCGTAGTGATGAAATCGAGCGGCACATCTTCTTTCGCCGTATGCGCGATGAATTGCGGCACCCAGGCCGCTCCGGCCGTAGCGGGTCCGCCCACCTTCAGTTGCGGATCGACGTGCTTCAGAGCGCGGGCGGTCACGTCGTACAACGCGAAGTAAGCGTCCTGGTCCGCGCCTTCCCAGAAGCCGGCGAGATTGGGTTCGTTCCAGACCTCGTAGTACCAGCGGCGGATTTCCGCGCTACCGTAGCGTTGCTTTACGTGACGCGCGAACGCATCGATCAGCGCGGTCCACTTTGCCAGGTCCGGATGCGATGTATTGCCCTTCCAGTAGAAGATGCGCTGATCGGAGGTCTTCATCGCCTCCGGCGTAAAGCCGAGCTCGACAAAAGGCCGGATGCCCATGCCGAGGAGCTTGTCGTACAACGCATCGATCTTCGTCCAATCGTAGACGGGCTTGCCGTTCTCTTCGCGATAGGTGCCGAGCACATCATGGAAGATGGCATGGAAGCGGATGTAGCGGAAACCCAGTTCGTCACGGACCGTCCTGAGCTGGGCAAGGCTGTCGTCGCGCAGCAGGGTGCCTGGGTAGTCCGAGCCCACCGAGAGCGTTTCGAAGCCACTGCGCGTCGTCGTCGGTCCAGCGATATCGATGGTGATCGCGCGATCGAGTACTTCGGCGCGAGCCAGGCCTTGAAGCGTCAGCAGGAGCGCGATCGTGCCCGCCGCAAAAGAATGAATCCTCCCCGCCACGAATCATCTCCCCGCTGATCATGCCTCGGCGGATTGTATCGGCGCGCGAGCACAGGCACCGGCAAAAGACCGCGCTGGCTGGCGCAAAACACAAGGCGGACCGGTGAATATCGCAAATGAGGGTGGTCGCCGGTCATCCCGTGCCACGGCGCCGGTCATGAGCTTTGCGCGTGGCCGGGTCGGACCCTCAACCATCGTTGCCTTGTTGTTCTAGAGGGCCCACCCGTCGCGATACTCGCGACGCAGGAACGCATTCGCATCCGGCATATTGGTGATGCGCATGTTCGCCGCGTCGTACTCGATCCTGCCGCCCGCGCGAAGGGACACGACGCCCAGCAGCATGACTTCCGTCAGCCGCGCGGCGTACGAGAACGGCGACGAGGCTTCCGCTTTCCCCTTGCAGGCGTCCACCCAGTTCATTTCATGCGAGGTCTTGATGCGCGCGAACGTCCGGGGTGGCGTTCCCACCGAATCATGCAATGACTGCGGCAGCAGGCGCGGGTTCGCGCCGTAAGTTTCGTGGATCAATTCGCCCTTCTCTCCAACGTACAAAACGCCACCGTCCTTGCTCATCTGCCCGGCCCCCAGCGCTTTCAGCCCCGGCGGCAGCAAGGCGCCGTCATACCAGGTGAGCTTCACGGGCGGCCGGCTGCCGCGTGCGGGGAAGTCGTAATGCGTCATCGTCGCCATGGGGTACGACGCCTGGTTGAATGGCGTCGAGACGGTCTCCACGGATGTCGGAAAGCCCAGGTCCAGCGACCAGAACGGCGAATCGATCAGGTGCGCCCCCATGTCGCCGATGGCGCCCACACCCCAATCCACCCAGCCGCGCCAGTTGAACGGGTGATACACGGGGTGGTAGTCGATAACGGGGCCAGGGCCGAGGAAGAGATCCCATGCCAACCCTTCCGGCTTCGGATAATTGCCGACCATGGCATTGGCGAGGCGATCCATCACCGCGTCCTCGTTCCAGCTCGCGTCGTCCGGCTGCGGCCTGGCCTGCGGACGTGGAATGCCCTGCGGCCAATAGGCAAGCGGGCGATTCGTCCAGACGTGGACCTCGCGAACATCGCCGATCGCCCCGGCCGCGATGTACTCGTTGATCAATCGGGCATCGTCGGTCGAATGCCCCTGGTTGCCCATCTGCGTGACCAGCCTGGGATTGTCTTTCGCTTTCCTGGACAGTTCGCGGGCTTCGTAGATCGACCAGGTCAGCGGCTTCTGCAGATACACATGCTTGCCATGGCTCATCGCCGCGCTGGCGATTACCGCATGCAGGTGATCCGGCGTCGCAATGACCACCGCGTCGATATCCTTCTGCTGTTCGAGCATCCGGCGATAGTCGGTATAGCGTTTGGCCGAATTGAACTTGCCGGAAAGCAGCTTTGTCTGCTCGATCTCGTCCTGCAGTTCCTGGCGTTCTTTGGCGGTCTGGGCCTTGTCGAGGCGCGCCTGCGCTTTGCCCAGGCCGTCGACCATGCCGCGGAAGGACTTATCCGTATAGCGCCAGTCCACATCGCACAGGGCGACGATGTTCTGGCTGGCCAGGGCGCGCATGTTGTGCATGCCCATGCCGCCGACACCGATGCCTGCGATGTTCAATCGATCGCTGGGCGGCGTATGGCCGGGCCCGCCCAGAACGTGGCGGGGCACGATCATCAATCCGGCTGCGGCGATGGCCGTGCCGGTGAGGAAGTCGCGGCGTGAAATTTTGCCGCTTGCCTCCGTATTCCCTGGGGCTCCCTCGGCAAGGTGGCCCTGCTTGTCTTTCGCGATCTTCGATTCGTCCGTCATGGGCGCTGCAACCCCGGGGTTGGATATCGATATCCGATACGCAGCATTCTGGCCGTAACGAGATCAGGGGATCAAGGCGACACATCACATTGAAGGACACGCGCGGCTCTGCCGCGCCTGATGGCTTCGTGAACGCTTTGTGGTCCCCTAGCCTGCTGCCTTTAATGCAGATCCGAGGAAACGTTCGGCGATCTCCGGCAGCATCGGATCAACAGGAAGCGTGTAGTGGGTAGTGCCCGGCAAGATCGCGAGTTCGTTTGCGGGCCGCAGCGAGCCGTCGAGCCCGGCATCGCGCAGGCCGCCTCCCAGCGCCTTCCAGAACTCGACCATGTGTTCGGGCCGCATCGCGTCAGCGTCGGCAAAGACCAGCAAGGTGCGTGCCTGGAGCTTGGCGACTTCGGCGCTCCAGTCGAAGGGGCGCCTGGTCAGGTCGCCGACCTTGCTGAAGAGCTTGGTCCAATCGACATCCGGGTAAGCCTGGCCCAGCGGCGATGCCTTGACGCCAGGGCCGAGCTTCGCAGCGTTGGCCTCCAGCTGTTTGAAGGCCTCCACCACTTCCGGATAAAAGCCGTCCTGTCTCATTGCCGCGGACATGAGCACCAGCCGGTCGACCACCTCCGGATGGCGGATGGCGGTCTGCAGCGCGACACTGGAGCCCAGCGAGTAGCCCATGACATCGGCCTTGCCGAATTTCAGGTGGCCGATCAGCGCGGCAATGTCCTCGCTCATCGTTTCGCTGCGCAGCGGCCTGTCGCTGTCTGGCGTGCGCCCATGTGCCTGGAGATGGACAGCGATCACCTGCCGGCGCTTGGCCAGTTCGGCCAGATTGCTGCCGAAGCTGTCCGGGTTGATGCCGCCGTGGAGAAGAATGAGCGGCTTGCCGGCGCCATGCACGCTGTAGAAGAGGTGCTGGCCATTGACGTCGGCAAAATGCTCGTTCGGATTGGCGAGAGTCTTCTTGGCTTCAGCGGGAACGACCGCAGTGAGCACTGCGGTCGCCATGGCGGTCTTCAGGAAATCGCGTCTGAGCATATCGTCCTCACCTGGCGCCGGGCTGGCTGTGGTCACGACCTGCCTGCGAGCAACTCATCCAGCTGCGCGAACTGCTCGGGCAGGCCTTCCGCCGAACCGGCGAGGGCTTCGTCGAGGGCCGCTTCCGTGGGATAGAGTTCGTGCAGGGTGACCAGCGTCTTGCCAGCGTTTTCTTCGAACGTCACCGTGGTCACGGCACCCTGATCGCTTTCTTGGTTCGTCCATACCATGCGCTTGTGCGGCGTTACCTCCTTGTAGGTGCCGAAGAACGCCATGGGTTGATCGAAGGCCGGATGGCTGAACACGAGGCGATACGTACCCCCGGTACGAACATCCATGTCGCAGGAGAGCAGCGACATCCCCGCCGATTTTGGAACCCACCAGAGCTTGAACAACTCGGGTTTGCTCCACGCCTCGAAGACGATGTGCGCGGGGGCATCGAACGTTCGCGTCACGAGAAGTTCGTGATCGGACTTGCGCTCCACGACTGTGCGATTCGTGGCGGCGGGACTACTTTCTTTTGCGTTGGGCATCTGCCTTCTCCTTGTATTTCAAGTGCTCGACAAGTTCGTCCAGCGCGTCGAAGCGCGCACTCCAGAGTTGACGGTGCTGCTCGATCCAGGCGGCCTCTTCTTCCAGCCGGCGCGGTCCGAGCTTGCAGGTTCGCACGCGCCCGACCTTCTCCGTGACCACGAGCCCGGCCTGCTCCAGGATGCTGACGTGCTTCTTCATGCCCGTGAGGGTCATGTGAAACCGTTGGGCAAGGTCGGTGATCGAGGCTTCCGAACCCCCGAGCTGCTCGAGCACGCCGCGCCGGGTGACATCGGAGAGCGCGGCGAACGTTGTGTCGAGGCGGGCTTGATAGTGAACCATATGGTTCACTGTAAGCCGCGCATGGATGATTTACAAGCGGATGCCCCCACGGGCGTAAATCGCCCGTGGCTCCTCTATCCCTTATCAGCCAGGCAAGCTGACCACCGGCCTGAAGCCGCCGAAGATCATGCGCTTGCCATCGAAGGGCATATCGCTGGCGGCTTCCATGCGCGGGTCTTTCATGAATTTCTCCATGCCCGCATCGCGAGTGGCCTTGTCGGGCCATTCCACCCAGGAGAACACCACGGATTCACCCTCCTTTGCCTGCACGGCGCGGCGGAAATCGGTGAGCTTGCCTTCGGGCACGTCATCGCCCCAGCACTCCACCACCCGGGTGGCGCCGAACTCCAGGAAGATGGCGTCGAAGGTGCGGGCGTGCGTGATGAACTGTTCGCGGTTGGCGTTGGGTACGGCGATCACGAAACCATCGATGTAGGACATGACTGTCTCCTTGGGGGAAAGGGCGGCCGGCGTGGCCGCCTTCATAGATGCGACGAACGAGTGCTTGCGGTATCGACACAGCTTCTGGAAAAACTGCCCGCCTTGGGTCGAAAGTGGGTATCCGCCCTGCTCCGGTCACACAGTCTGTCACCGGGCGCGGCAATTCCATGTCACGTAATCGCCTGAAAATCAGGCGATTACGTTAAATCAAGTTTCTTGGTTGCAATCAGCTCCCATGCCTGCGATAGGAGCAATGTCGATTCACGCCTTCTTAGTTCGTCGAAGACGAGTGGGCCCACTTTCCCACCCCGAACCAACCCGAACCAGGAGATCTCGAATGAACAGCAAGAACACCATCTGCCTCTGGTACGACGGCAACGCTCTGGAAGCCGCGACCTTCTACGCCAAGACATTCCCGGACAGCGCCGTGGGCGCCGTCCACCATGCGCCGGGCGATTACCCCGACGGCAAGCAAGGCAATGTCCTGACGGTGGAGTTCACGGTCATGGGCATTCCCTGCCTGGGATTGAATGGCGGTCCGATGTTCAAGCACAACGAGGCGTTCTCGTTCCAGGTCGCGACCGATGACCAGGACGAAACCGACCGCCTGTGGGACGCGATCATCGACAACGGCGGCAGTCCGAGCGCCTGCGGCTGGTGCAAAGACAAGTGGGGCCTTTCCTGGCAGATCACCCCACGCGCGCTGACAGCCGCCGTTACCGACCCTGATTCCGCCGCCGCAAAGCGTGCATTCGACGCCATGATGCAAATGGGCAAGATCAACATCGCCGCCATCGAGGCCGCGCGGCGCGGCTGACGAAACAGCGATGCGCTCGCCGCTGCCGCGCAGATCCCACACTGAAGGAACATGCATGCCTTTCCCGCGCCGCCTGGCCCCCGTCATCTTGTCCGTTGCCGGGACTCTTTTCGCAGGATCGACATCCGCCGCCGAACCAAGTCCTTTCGATACGGCCGAGCTGGACCGCTCGGTGGCGCCGTGCGTGGATTTCGACCGCTTCGTCAATGGGCGCTGGCTGGCGGCGCACCCGATTCCGGCGGACGAAGTGCGTTGGGGCGTGTTCGACCAGCTCACGCTGGAAAGCCTGCGCGTGCAGCACGACATTGCCGAACTCGCGGCCCGCGCGTCGAGCCCAGCCGATGGCGGTGTCGCCAGACGCCAGATCGGCCTGCTCTATCGTTCCGGCATGGATGCCGCGGCGATCGAGCGTGCCGGTCTCGCGCCGCTGCAGCCTTCGCTGGATGCCATCGCTGAACTGAAAACATCCGAGGACGTGGCGGCGTTTCTGGTCCGCGCGGCTGCGGATGGCCAGTCGTTCGTATTCGCCTTCGACGCCCAGGGCGACTTTCGCGATGCACAGCGGCAGATGGGAGCCGCATCGCCCGCGGCGCTGGGCCTGCCCAGCCGCGACTACTACGTCGATGCGCGCTACGCGCGGGAGCGGCAGGCCTACCGCGACTACATGATCCGCCTGTTCCGCCTGGCGGGCGATGCCGCGCCAGAACAAGCTGCGGACGATGCGCTTGCGCTGGAGGCCGCGCTCGCCACCGCGACGCCATCGCCGGAGGAGGCACGGCAACCGATCAACCAGTTCCACGCCATGCATGCAGCCGAAGCAGGACGCCTGACGCCGCATTTCCCCTGGGCGCCATTCCTCACCGCGCAGGGCCTGTCGGCGCAGGCCGAGTTTTCGCTCGCGCCGCCGGCGTTCTTTGCCGGCTTCGATCGGCTGCTGGCCACTGCGCCACCAGCGCAGTGGCAGGCCTACCTGCGTTTCCACATGTTGGACGATGCCGCACCCTATCTTGCGCAAACGTTCCAGGATGCCGCCTTCGACTTTCATGGCCGTGCGCTCACCGGCCAGCAGCAGGACAAGCCTCGCTGGCAGCGCGTGCTCGGCACCATCAATGCGCAGATGGGCGAGGCGATGGGCCAGCTCTACGTCGCACGCACGTTTTCCCCTGAGGCCAAGCGGCGCGCCCAGGCCCTGGTCACGCGCCTGCTGGCGGCACTCAAGGCGCGCATCGAGGCGCTCGACTGGATGAGCGACGCTACAAAAGCGCGCGCCTTGGCCAAATGGCGAGCCTTCGTGCCCAAGGTCGGCTATCCCGATCACCGGCGCGACTGGTCCGGTCTCGACCTGTCTCCTACCGGCTACTACGCCAATATGCGTGCGCTCGCACGCTTCAATCACCGCGAGGCGATGGCGCGCATCGGCAAGCCGACCGATCGCACCCGCTGGAGCGTCTTGCCGCAGACGGTGGACGCGTTCTACCGCGCGGAGGACAACAGCATCACTTTCCCTGCCGCGATTCTTCAACCGCCGTTCTTCTATTCTCGCGGCGACGACGCCATCAATTACGGTGGCATCGGTGCCGCCATCGGCCACGAGGCCACGCATGGCTTCGACGATGTGGGCCGCCAGTTCGACGGGCAAGGCAACCAGGCTGACTGGTGGACGCCGGAAGACAACGCACGCTTCAATGCCCGCGCCGATGGGCTGGTGCGCCAGTTCAATGCCTACGTGCCACTGCGCAACCACCCGGACGTCCACGTCAATGGCCGCCTTACCCTGGGTGAGAACATTGCCGATCTCGGCGGCGTGTACATCGCCTATGACGCGCTGCAGTCAGCGCTCAAGGCCAACCCCGGCGAGGCCAGCCGTCGCATCGATGGCTATACCCCGGATCAGCGTTTCTTTCTCGCATTCGCGCGGATCTGGCGCGCCGGCATGCGCGAGCAGAAAACCCTGGTTTACCTGGCGAGCAATCCGCATGCTCCGCCACGCCAGCGGATCATCGGAACGCTCGGCAACATACCTGCGTTTGCGCAGGCGTTTCAGTGCAAGGCGGCGGATGCCATGTTGCGTCCGGCGAACGAGCGCGTGCGGATATGGTGAGGGACCAGCCGCCCCGCTGAACATCTTGCGTTGTCGCCTTAATGAAGGCGGCAGCCCTCCCCGCACTTACCACTCGGCGACGCTCCCATCGTCATGGCGCCACAATGGATTGCGCCAGCGGTGGCCGACCTTGGCGCGTTCGATCACGTAATCCTCATTCACCGTGATGCCCAGGCCGGGACCGCCGGGGATTTCAACGTAACCATCCTTGTAAGAAAACACGCCGCGGTCGGTAACGTAGTCCAGCAGGTCGTTGTCAGCGTTGTAGTGAATGCCCAGGCTCTGTTCCTGGATAAATGCGTTGTGGCAAACGGCATCAATCTGCAGATTGGCGGCCAATGCGATCGGGCCGAGCGGGCAATGCAATGCAAGCGCCACGTCGTACGCCTCGGCCATCACGGCAATCTTGCGCGTCTCGGTGATGCCGCCGGCATGCGAAGGATCGGGCTGGATGATATCGACGCCGCCCGTCTGCAGGACGCGCTTGAAGTCGTAGCGGGTGTAGAGCCGCTCGCCCAGCGCGATCGGCGCCGATGCAATCGAGGCCAGTTCGGGGATCGCCTCCAGGTGCTCGGACAGCACCGGCTCTTCGATAAACATCAGTTTGTAGGGCGCCAGTTCGCGCATCAGCACCTTGGCCATCGGTTTGTGCACGCGGCCGTGGAAGTCCACGCCCAGGCCGATATTCAGGCCGACTGCCTCGCGCACGGCCTGCACGTTCTCGAGCACGCGGGTGACTTTTTCGAAGCTGTCGACGAAGTGCAGCTCTTCCGTGCCATTCATTTTTATCGCGGTGAAGCCGCGCTCGACCGCGGCTTTTGCGGCAGCGGCGGTTTCGCTCGGGCGGTCGCCGCCGATCCACGAATAGACACGGATACGGTTACGCACCGGGCCGCCGAGCAGTTGATGCACCGGCTGGCCGAGCTCCTTGCCCTTCATGTCCCATAGCGCCTGGTCGATGCCGGCGATCGCACTCATCAGGATCGGGCCGCCGCGGTAGAAGCCGCCGCGATACATCACATTCCACAGGTCTTCGATATGGCGCGGGTCCTTGCCGATCAGGTAATCGGACAGCTCGTCCACGGCAGCGGCGACGGTATGCGCACGGCCTTCGAGCACCGGTTCGCCCCAGCCGCTGATGCCGGCATCGGTGTCGATGCGCAGGAAACACCAGCGCGGCGGGACCAGAAAGGTGGTCAGGCGGGTAATCTTCATGATGGTGGAGCGTCCTTGGGTAATGGCCGAGTCAAGTCTGCGCAGCTGCGGCAGTGCGGCGCGCTGGTGCGCCGCACTGCCGGATTGCGGTCAGCGTGGGCACATCCGGTCAGCCCTGGCGCCAGATGAGCCAGCGGTGGCCACGGGCGCTACCACGATGCGGTCAAGATCCGGCGCATAGCCATTGGCGTTACCCAATTGAATAGTGTTCAGTCCTGCCTTCAATGGAACAGAAAGCAGCGTCGGGCGCGGATCATCGAACGTACTTCCATCCAGATTCAGCGCAACCGGTGCAGCGCTGTTGACGGCAACCGTCAGCGTGCGCGTGCCGCTGGTCGCATAGTCGATTTCAAGCTGATATGTCCCCGATGTCGGAACGGTAACGTTGGAAAAAGTCACCGTATTGGCCGGGCCATTGCCGATATTGCCGGCCTTGGAAAGGCCCGAGGCGTAGTTGCTGAAGCCGGCGGTGACGGTTCCGCTCAGCGTGGCTTGCTCGGCCTCGTAGGTGCTTGCCTGCGGCAGCACGGCATCGCCTGCCCCGCTGATGACGATGCGGTCCAGGTCGGGCGCATAGCTGGTGGGATTGCCGAACTGGATGCTGTTATAGCCCGCCCGCAGGCAGACCGGCACCGTCGTGCTGGACGGAATGGAGAAACTCCCGCCGCCGGAGTTGAGCGTCTGGTAAGCGCCGCCGTTGACCGTATAGAGATAGGAACGCAAGGCGAAGGTCATCGAATCGACCTGCATCAGATAGACGCCGGCCCTTCGCGCATAGACGTTCTGAAACGTGACGGTGTTGTTCGCGCCCAGGCCGAGGCCGCCGACCTTCTTGCCACCGGAGCAGCCGGAACAGTCGGCAATCGATGCACTGCCCGCCAGCGTTGCCGAAGTGGCCGCATAGCTGGCGGAGGGTGTGGGCGGCGTATGGCCAACCCGCGCCGAGACTTTCAGCAGCCGCACGCCATGACCATCCAGCAGCGTCGAAAATGCGTCGGGCCGCGCTCCGACACTTGCCCTCTTCCACAGGTCGCGCACCTGCCACACGCCGTCGAGCCCGATTTCCTTCCACGGCAGCGTTACCGCAGCCGGAATGGCATTCATATTGAACAGGGCGACGTAGTAGTTGCCGTCGCCGAGATCGGAAACCCATACCGGCAGGTCACCGCCCAGTACTTGCCTGCCCGGCTTGCCGGACTGATTGACCGCCAGCACTTCATCGGCCGTTGCCAGCTCCTTGCCGAAGGCATCCAGCTTGGTCAGGTCGCCCCCCAGATAGATCGGCGCATTGGCGATGGCCCATAAAGTCATCGCAGAGCGCTTCTCCGCATGCGACAAGCCGTCCAGTTCGCCATCGCCAATATCGAGGGAATCCAGATCGTTCCAGCCCAGCGTCGGGCCGCTTGCCTGCTGCCAACCTGGCAGATCGCGGAAGCGCTTGTAGATGCGCGGCCAGTCCGTCAGCGTTGCGCAGCGGCTTTCGCATTCCACGTCGTCATCGATACGGCGCGCGTTGGAAAACTGCTGCCATACGCCGAGATAATCCTGATCGATTTCCCATGAGACCGTCAGCCACATGGGGCGGCCGCTATGCGCAATGGCCTTGGACCAGGCGGCGACATCGTCGCGATTATCGATAGTGAGGCCGTCGCTATACGAGCCGGGCGTTACTGCATCGAGCTTGATGAAATCGACGCCCCATGAGGCGAACAGCGCAACCACGGAATCGATATAGGCCTGCGCGCCGGGCTTGGTGAAATCGATCTTGTAGTGATACGGCGAGGTGCCTGGCGCGCCGAAGGCATTCCCGGCGGTGTAAGGCACCGTGAGAATGTCCTTGATGTGATAAGGCGTGCCGAGGATCGGGGAGTTAGCCGTAACGGCCGGCTCCTCCACGCCAGGTATCCAGTAAATGCCGGCCTTCTGGCCGTTCTTGTGGATGTGATCGATCAGCGCCTTGATGTCCGGAAACAGGCCGAAGTCCGGAATGGGCCTGCCGTTCGCATCGAAGCCGCCATGCCAGCCCGAATCCATATTGATGTAGGTAAAGCCATGCGCCTGCAGTCCTGAACTGAGCAGCGCGTCGGACTGCGCGACGACATTGGCCTGGGTAAGGAAGTTGGGATCGAGCGTCTGCTGGCTGAAGCTGCTCCAGCCCAGATAAGGCCGTTGAGCGACGCCATTGACCTGCGCGCCGGCGCTGGCTGCTGCGGCGAGCAGCCCGAATGCGAGTGCGCTGCGTGACAGGAGCGATAACAGGCTTCGCTCCCGGCGGCGCGGTGCCGCTGTTGCGTGCGTGGATCGTGAATGCTCGCTGCCATTACGGACAAAGGTATTCATGAACTGGCGACGCTCCCTGCTATGGGTTAGAGAACGCCCGCACTTATCGGGCGCGCGGAATCGACGCCCCGGGCGGACAGTGGTGTGGTCTGCGGATGTACGAAGGACGGACTGGAGTCACGCCCCCTGGGCGTGCCCCGCTCTGCGCTGAGCCAAACAACAACCAAACATCATTGAAGGCATCGGGCGAACTCAGGCTCATCTTCTCTAATGCAGGCCACAGGAAGATGCTGACGCCGGGCCCACCCATTCATCATACAATACAACCTATGCCCTGCCGGCGCGTGCGTCAAGCGTGGCCGAGTGAAATCTGCGCGTCGTCGCACGCAGTGCGTCCAATGGCTGGCATGAGATGGCGCAGCATCCCTCATTAAACGCCGTGACGTAAGGCACAAAAGCTAAAGAGTGACCGCGCGCATTCCGATAGCCGGACCTCGCTTCATCGCATCGCCAATGCTGCAACGCAGCTTGATCTCATGCCATGCCTGCCGGAGAGTCGCCTATAAATCTTATTGTAAGATAAATGAGATTCCGAGGCCGGGGCCCTCACCCGCGAACCGATCCAGCAGCGACGGACGTCCGCTTTACCGCCCTCGTTTTTGAGTGATGCCGCAGTAACTGCTGCGCCTTGCATTGCGGTGCAGTCAGTCCCGGCAAACGACTGGCTCAAGCAACTCATCTACTCATGGGGATAGGGAATGCAGCGACACATCCTGACCAGCTCGATCCATCAAGCCTTGTTCGCCCTCTCCGGCCTCGCCTGCATGGCCACCGGATTCGCCGTGCATGCGCAAGATGCAGCACCGCCTGCCGACGCCGCACCTGCGCAGGCCCAGCAAGGCAAGGATGCCGCCCCTGCCAACGGCAAGAAAAAGGACGTTACCGACCTCAGCGCGGTAAGCGTCACCGGCCAGCTGGCCGCGATTCGCCGCGCCCAGGCCATCAAGCAGGATGCGGTCAATGTGGTCGATTCGATTTCGGCCGAAGAGACCGGCAAGTTTCCCGATCCCAATGTCGCCGATGCGCTGCAGCGCGTACCTGGCGTTTCGGTGAACCGCAGCGGCGGCGAATCCAGCCAGATCGCGGTGCGCGGCTTTGGCCCTGAATTCGTCGCGGTGACGGTGAATGACCGCCCGATGGCCACCGCCTCCGGTTCGCGCGCCTTCAACTTCGACGTGCTGCCTTCGGAAATCATCAGCGTTGCCCAGGTCAACAAGACTTCGTCGGCGGATATCTCTGAAGTCGATATCGGCGGCGTGGTCAATATCCAGACGGCGCGGCCGCTGGATTTTCATGGCTTCCATGGCGCCTGGAGTGCCGCGGGCGTCAACAGCAACCTGACCGGCGACTGGTCGGGCAAGACCACGCCCAAGGCCTCGGGCGTGTTCGGCTGGACTAATGACGACCACACGTTTGGCTGGCTCGCCTCGGCGACGTATTACAAGCGCAAGGATACCCAGCTCAATACCCAGGCCAACTCCTGGTACGTCAACCAGAACATCACCACGTCCGCCGGGGCGAATGACGCTCACGTCGCGGTGCCCGAAACCCTGGCCAGCAACGTCATCGACGAGACGCGCACACGCAAGGGCTTCAGCGGCGCCATCGACTGGAAGCCGTTCGACCGGCTGACGGTGCAGTTCGACACCTTGTATTCGAGCTACAAGGTCGATCCGCTGGAGCATGAGTTCGGCGAATACGGCAACACCGGCGATATTCAGTCCATCACGACCGACGCCAACGGCACCGCGCTCAACTTCGTGCGCAACGGCTCCGGTCCGAATGTCATGGCGAACGATTACGTCATGTCATATAACCCGAGCTACGAGAAGAGCACGCAGAACGGCCTGAATCTCGGCTTCGATATCGACGAGTCGACCAAGCTCAGTCTCGATATCTCCAACTCCAAAGCCTGGAACAAGCAGAGCCCCAACGGCTACTTCCTGGTGATCGGCACCAAGAATTTCGGCACCAATCCGACCTGGACCAATGGCGGCGACAGCAGGCCGCCGAGCTACTCCAATATCCTTTCCACCACCGGCATGAGCAATCTGTCCGCGCATTGCTGCAATGCCGGCTCCGGAAACAATGTCACCAACCAGGTCAATAACTATCAGCTCAAGCTGAGCAAGGACTTCAAGGATGGCGTGCTGTCCCACCTGGAGTTCGGCGGACAGGTCACCAACAATTCGGTGAAACAGATCAGCTGGGGAACGCCCAACAGCATTCTTTGCAATGCCTATTGCGGTTACGTCGTCAATGTCCCTGCCGATGCCGTGGGCGCGTATGTCTATACGGCGCCGAAGCACATCAACGGCGTCTCTTCGCCCGGCCTTCCGTCGCAGTGGATTCAGTACGACCCGCGCGCCTACCTGGCATGGCTCGCGACGCCGGCGGCCTATAACCAGATAACCGATCCCGCCAAGCGTGCAGCCTTGCTGGCCGGGCTTGCCGCCAACGGCGGCACCTTGAATGCGGCGCCCAATCCGGGCAGCTTCAACAAAGTGACCGAGAATGCGAAGTCGTTCTACGCCAAGGCGATCTTTGAAGGCACGATGTGGGAGAAGCCCTGGGCGCTGGATCTCGGCGTGCGCTATCTCGACCTCAATTCCACGTCCACGGCGATCAACCAGCCGCCCATCACCTATTACGTCGACCCGAACGACACCAGCAATGGCCAGGTGAGCTATGGGCCATTGGCGCCGCAGTCCGCCAAGGGCGGCTATCACAAGTGGCTGCCGTCGCTGAACTTCAAGCTGAATCTGCTCGACAACCTGGTCTATCGCCTCTCCGTCTCCAAGACGCTGACCCCGCCCGAGCTCAGCAACCTGTACTACAACAAGAGCTTCGGCACGCGGCCGAATTCGCTGACCATCTCCCAGGGCAATCCGCAGCTCCAGCCGTATACGTCGCGAAACTACGACATGGGCCTGGAGTGGTATATCGATGACGCCAGCTATATAGCGGTCGAAGGTTTCTACAAGAAGGTCAGCAACTTCAGTACGCTGGTAAGTACGCCCGTGCCGTTCCTGACCAACCAGAACACCGGCCAGCCGTTTATCTGGACGCTCACCCAGCCCGTCAATCTGAACTCGTCGAATATCTACGGCGAAGAACTGACCATCAACTATCAGTTCACTCATGTCCTGCCTGATCCGTTCGACGGCCTGGGCGTGGCTTTCAACTACACCCATGTTTCAAGCAGCACTTCGCTGAGCCCCGGGATTATCGCCACCTCGGGCAAGTTCGCCGTGCCGGGCATCGGCAATTCGGCCAACCTCAGTACGTACTATGAGAAGGGGCCTGTGCAGGTGCGCCTGGCTTACAACTGGCGCGGCTCGTATCTGGAGAGCATTTCCTATGGCGCTGGCGCGCAGCCTGCCACTCGCGACTCGTATGGACAGCTCGATCTGAGCGCGAGCTACGACATCGCCAAGCATCTCTCGGTATTCGTCTCCGGCACCAACCTGACGCATCAGCACCTTTACGACTACTCGGTTTATCGGAACCGCTTCCTCTATGCGGAAGCGGACGGCACCGTATACACCGTCGGGTTGCGCGGCACGTTCTGATTCGCGCGCCTCTGCGGAACTGGCACAGAGGCATATCGATTCGAAAAAGGCGCCAATGCTATTGGCGCCTTTTTTGTGCGGCTCATTTTGATGCTTCGCGCGCGCCCCGCTTGACGGACGTCTATCGAGGGCGCTTTGCCGCGACGCCACCACCCTTGCCGCGCACCTTCTTCTTATCCGAATCGTGCGCCTGGTCATCGGCAATCAGCGAACTGACTTCCGAGATGATGGCCTTCATGGCCGCACTCGCGCGCGCATCGTCGCGGGCCTTGATGGCATCGAATACGCGCCGATGCGCAGGGATGCTGGCCGTATGGCCTTTGATACGGTTGGTCATGCGTATGGATATTTTCAGCGCCGTGGTAATCAGCTCGTCCAGCTGCGCATAGAAGGGATTGTCCGTGGCATACAGCACGGCCACATGAAACGCGACATCGGCTTCCAGCGGATCGCCATGGCCGTCTTCTGCATCGACCATGCGCTGCAACCCCTGCTCGATGGCCTGCAGTGCTTTCGGCGTGGCATGTCTTGCGGCAAGCGCCGCGGCCTCCGGCTCGAGGCCCAGCCGCATCTCGGTAAAGTGGCGCAGGAGATCGTGCGAAAACTTCTTTTCCAGCATCCAGCGCAGGACATCCGGATCGAGCAGGCTCCAGCGCTCCTGCGGCTGCGCGGTGATGCCGCTGCGCGGCCTGGCCAGGAGCATGCCCTTGGCGGTAAGCATTTTCACGGCTTCGCGGGTCACGCTGCGGCTGGTCTGGAACAGCCGCGAGATTTCCGCCTCGGTGGGGAAGCTGCCTGCGTCGAATTTCCCGGCAACGATCGCCTGCCCCAATGATTCCAGCACCTGCTCCGTCAAGGTCAGGCGGCGGCCTTGCCGCGATCGGGCGAACCGGGAGCTGGCTTCCATGCCGGCGAGGCTAGCAACGTGATTGGCTCTTTACAATGAATTCCCATGCCGGTCAGATCGCCTGCGCCATAGGGGCGCAGCCCCGGCATGTCTGCCGAATCAAGCTCGGCCCGAACTGCCCTTCTGCATATTGATGCGCGACTCCTCGACCATGGTCAGCATCGCGCGGCGGGCTGCTTCGGGTTCGCTGCGGCGGATCGCATCGAGCACCTCGCCATGCAGCGGCAGTGCGTCCTTGAAGTTCTTGGCCGTGCGCGCGGACAGCACGAAGAAGGTGCCCAACGCACTCTCGATCACCGAGAACAGCGAGACCATCAATTCGTTATTGGTGGCGCTGAGCACCGCCTCATGGAAAGCAAGGTCGGCATCGGCCCAGGCATCCAGATCGACAGCCGCACCCATGGCCGCGAAGGCTTCTTCGATACTCTTCAGCTGCTCGTAGGTGCGGTATTTCGCGGCTGCGGCTGCCGCTGCCGGTTCAATCACCTCGCGCATATCGGCCAGCTTGCGCACGAAATCCTCGGTGGGCATCAGCGCGCAGCGCCAGGCCAGCACGTCGGCGTCGAGCTGGTGCCAGGCGCGCGGATCGCGGACGCGGGTGCCGACCTTGGGTCGCGATTCCACCAGCCCTTTCGCGGAGAGCACCTTCATTCCCTCGCGCAGCGCGGTGCGGCTGACGTCCAGTTCCTCCGCGAGCAGTTCCTCTCGCGGCAGCAGTTCGCCGGGCTTGATACTGCCGCCGACGATACGTCGGCCGAGTTCGTGCACCACGTGGCCGTACAAGCTGCGTGCTGGCGTGATGCTGGCCAGAGACTGGCGCATGCGGATCCCGGAGGACGGGGTGGAGCGTTTGGTCATGAGCTGCGTCTCTGCGCGGAAGCTGATTCAATTGTCACACAAGAAACTGTATAGCAAAGCCTCCAATACGTGGAAGTTGAGTTAATTATCATACAAAATATTGGCCTGATCGGACGTTGCAGTGCATGCATGGAGTGCCTATGAACCCGGCGGCATCCCCTGACATCCATCGCACTACAGAGGCTCGCATGATCGAATTGAACGGTGCGGCATTGGCGGCGGGCATCTGTCCGGCATTCGGCGGGGGCATGGCTTATCTCGATGCGTTGAGCGCCGGCGCCAGAGTTCCGCTGATGCGCCCGCTGCAGCCGCCGGCGATGTCGGCGGATGCCTTCGAGCCGAACCGGCTGGCCTGCTATCCGCTGGTGCCGTGGAGCAACCGTATCGATCATGGCGGCTTCGACATGGATGGCGCGCGCGTCGCGCTTCCCCGGAATCGCGACGATGATGCCTACCCGATCCACGGAACCGGCTGGCAACGAGGCTGGCGGATTGAGCGGCAAGCACCTGAAGAGCTTGTCCTCATGCTCGATGACGCGACGCCGGGTGCCTATGCCTACCACGCTGAGCAGCGCTACATGCTTCGCCATGACACGCTGCATGTGGCATTGAAAGTCCGCAACGACGGCAAGGCGGCGCTGCCGTTCGGGCTGGGGCTACACCCCTTTTTCCTGCATCACGGCGACTCGCGGCTGCGCGCCGCGGCGACACAGGTGTGGCTCAACGATGGCCATTCGCCCATCCCGGTCGAACGCGCCGACGTGCCGCCTGCCTGGAATTTCCGTGGCGGCCGCGCACTTCCCGAAGAAGAGCTCAACCATTGCTTCGTCGGCTGGGACGGCCATGCAACGATCGAATGGCCGGGCCTGGGCCTTGCGTTGGACATCGCCGCCGACGTGGATGCCTTCATTCTCTACACGCCCGCGGCCACCGGCTTCTTCTGCTTCGAGCCGGTGGACCATTGCATTGACGCGGTGCACCGCCCGGGCGGCGCGCTGGCCAATGGCATGACCCGGTTGGCGCCAGGTGAGCAGTTGGCGAGACACTTCGCTTTCCGCGTGCGCCCGCTGGCGGCCACTGCCGCGCCGCTTTCTCCTTTTGCCGCCTGACGCCGCGAGGCCGATTTCCATGAACACGAATGCCTACGACTTCTCCGCAACGGGCCTGCCGCGCCTGCAAGGTAAGCGCGCGCTGATCACTGGTGCTGGCAGCGGCATCGGCAGCGCTATCGCCGAATTGTTTGCGCGCGAAGGCGCGGACCTGGCGCTGCTCGACCTTGTTGCGCCGCCGGCGCAAGCAGTCGGCGACCGGCTGACGCAAGCCACCGGACGCCGCGTGATCGCGCTGGGCGCGGACGTGTCTTCGCCGACACAAGTGGAGGCTGCGTTTGCCGAAGCGCTGGAAGCCTTCGGCGGTCTGGATATCCTGATCAACTGCGCCGGCGTGAACGTGTTCGGCGATCCGCTGCAGACCACCGAGCAGGATTGGCGCCGCTGCCTGGATACCAATCTTGCGGGCGCCTGGCATTGCATCCGCGCGGCATTGCCGTCGATGCTCGCCGCGAGCTACGGCCATATCGTCAATATCGCCTCGGTGCACGGACACAAGATCATCCCCGGCGCATTCCCCTACCCTGTCGCCAAACATGGGCTGATCGGACTGACCCGTTCGCTGGGTATCGAATACGCCGCCCGCGGCATTCGCGTGAATTCGATCTCGCCGGGCCTGATCATGACGCCCGCGGCCGAGCGCTATTTCCAGTCCTGCCCCGATCCGGAAGCGGAGCGCCGCCGCCAAGCCGAGCTGCTGCCGTGCAAGCGCATCGGCCGGCCCGAGGAGGTCGCCTACGCGACGCTGTTTCTGGCCAGCGACGAGGCTCGCTTCATCAATGCCACCGACCTGCTGATCGACGGCGGGCGCAGCCAGATCTATCACGACTGAGCGCCTGCCCCGCCGAGGCAAGCGCGGCGATTTACTCGATGCGGCCGGTCAGCCGCGCTTCCATCGCTTCCAGCGTCACGCCGGCCGTTTCCGGCACGCGCCGCAGAATAAACACGAAGCCGCACGCGCAGATCAGCCCGTAAGTCCAGAAGCTGCCTGCTGCTCCAAGCCGTGCATTGAGCCAGGGGAAGGTGTAGGTAAGCACGAAGCACGCAGTCCACAACGAGAACACGCCCAGCGCCACCGCCTGCGCACGGATCCGATCCGGGAATATCTCGGCGAGCAGTACCCACGTCACCGGCGCCAATGTGGTGGCATACACGGCGATCGCCGCCAGCACGAGCAGCAGCACCGGCAGGCCCATCACATGCATGGCATAGGCTCCGCCGATCAGAGCGTAGATACCTGCCAATGCACCCGCGCCGATCAACATCAGGCGGCGACGTCCAAGGCTGTCGACCAGCCGCAGTGCGAGCACGGTGAATACCAGGTTCACCGCGCCGGTAGCGACGATGGACTTGAGCGCATCGTTCACGTCAAACCCCGCCGAAGCAAAAATGTCCTGCGCGTAGTTGAAGATCACATTGATGCCGCACCATTGCTGAAACACGGCCAGCACTACGCCAATCACCAGGATCGGCCGCACCTCCGGCGCCAACAGCGAGGCGCGTCCCGCATGACCCGGGCGCACGTCGTGCGCAGTCCGGATGGCAGCCAGCACATCGCGTGCGTAATCCGCGCCACCGATACGTTCCAGCACAGCCTTGGCTTGTTCATCACGGCCGCGGCGGCTCAGCCAGCGCGGCGATTCCGGAATGGTCAGCGCAAGCAGCAGAAAGAACAGCGCGGGCAAACCGCCGCACAGGAACATCCAGCGCCAGCCATGCTGCACATTCCACGATTGCAGCAGCGCTACCGCGTCCATATGCGGCGGCACCGGGCGGGCGATCCACAGATTGACCAGCTGCGCCAGCAGCACGCCGACCACGATGGTGAGCTGGTTGACCGCCACCAGGCGGCCACGGCTCGCTGCCGGACTCACCTCGGCGATATACAGCGGCGACAGGCCCGAAGCCAGGCCGATGCCAATGCCGCCGATGATGCGGAACACGGCGAACATAGATGCCCCATTCGCCGCGGCGGCGCCGATCGCACTGACCACGAACAAGATCGACGCGACGATCAGCGCAGGGCGGCGGCCATAGCGATCGGCGAGCATGCCCGCGCACATCGCACCGGCAATGCAACCGATCAGCGCCGAGCTCATCAGCCACCCCGACATGGCCGGATCGTGCACGCCGAAATAAGCCTCGTAGAACGGCTTGGCGCCGCCGATCACCACCCAGTCATAGCCGAACAGCAATCCGCCAAGCGCCGCCACCAGGCAGATCAGCCAGAGGTAAGGCGTGGGTGCGGCGATGGCATGGTCGGGCAGCGCTGCCTGCGCCGAGAAATCGTTGTGCATGGGGATTCGACTCCGCAGACTCGAGGCACACGCCACTTCGGGCGGCGTGGCTGATGCCGTAAATTGTCATACAAGTAGGGTCGATGCAAATGCGCAACGCGGCAACCGTGCTGCGGAGCGTCTTGTTAATTATCATACAATATGTTTGCATCCCGGCTCGATTCGTCCAGCGCTCGCGAGTCGCCGGATACCCCCGGGTCGCCGCGCCGGATACCGCGGCAAGCTTCGAGGAACAAGGCCAGGTGATGCGAGATTCCAGGGGCAGGACGTACGCGGCGCTGCTGGCGCTGGGTTTGCTGTTCGGCGCTGCCGCGCCCGCTGCGGCAAAGACAGCGGACCCCGCGCGGTCGATTCGCTACGACGCCACGCACAAGCTGTTCCGCATCGACGCGGGACAAGTCACCTACGCCTTCGGCGTCGATGCCGACGGCATGCTGCAGACCGTCTACTGGGGCGCACGCCTCGAACCGAATGATCCGCTGGGCCCCGCGCGCGTATCGCCGGGCCATGCTTCATTCGATTCGCCCGGCAGCACTTCTCCGCAGGAATACGCGGGCTGGGGCGGCCGCATTACGATCGAGCCCGACCTCAAGGCGCATTTCGCCGATGGCAACCGCGACCTGGTGCTGCATTACGCCAACCACCGTATCGATGGCGATGCGCTGGAAGTGGAGCTGCGCGACATCCGCCTCGACGTGACGGTACGGCTGCGCTATACGGCCGATCCGGCGACGGGCATCATCGGCCGTTCCGCGCGGATCGAGAACCATACGGCGCAGGCGATGACCGTCGACCAGGCCTCGGCGGCAAGCTGGAATCTGCCGGCAGGCAACGACTACTCGCTGCGCTATCTCACCGGTTCCTGGGCGCGCGAATGGCGCCTGCAGACGCGCGCGGTCGTGCCGGGTGCGATCGAGATCGGCAGCCGCCGCGGCAGCACCGGTGACCAGAACAACCCCTGGTTCGCCATCGAGCGCGGCGGCCAGTGGGATGAGGAGCATGGCGAGGTGTGGTTCGGTGCCTTGGCCTGGAGTGGCTCCTGGCATATCCGCATCGATCAGGATGTGCTGCATCAGGTGCGCGTTACCGGCGGCTTCAATCCCTTCGACTTCGCTTATCGATTGGCGCCGGGTCAGTCGCTGCAGACACCAGTGTTCTACGCGGGCTACACCTCCGCGGGTGTCGGCGAAGCGTCGCGGCTCATGCATCGCTTCGAGATGCATGCCGTGCTGCCCGCGCGCACCGAAACCAAGCTGCGGCCGGTGCTGTACAACTCCTGGGAGGCGACCGAATTCAAGGTCGACGAGGCGGGACAGGAGAAGCTGGCGGAGGCTGCGGCCAAGCTTGGCGTGGAACGTTTCGTGGTGGACGACGGCTGGTTCGGCGCACGCAACAACGATCACGCCGGCCTGGGCGACTGGGTCGTCAACCGCGACAAGTTTCCGCGCGGCCTCGCACCGCTGATCGGCAAGGTGCATGGACTGGGCATGAGCTTCGGCTTATGGGTCGAGCCGGAGATGGTCAATCCCGACAGCGACCTGTATCGCGCACACCCGGATTGGGCGCTGCATTTCGATAATCGCCCGCGCAGCGAAGGCCGCAACCAGCTCGTGCTCAACCTCGCGCGCAAGGATGTCGCCGACTACGTGTACGGCGTGCTCGACCGCCTGCTGTCGGAGAACGACATCCAGTTCCTCAAGTGGGACTACAACCGCAACTGGACCGAGCCGGGCTGGCCGGAGCTTGCGCCCGAGGAACAGCAGAAGGTCTATGTCGCTTACGTCGACAATCTGTACGACATCATCCGCCGCCTGCGCGCACGTCATCCCGGCGTAGAGATTGAATCGTGCTCCGGCGGTGGCGCACGCGTGGACCTGGGCATCATGGGCCTGACCGATGAGGTGTGGCCCTCCGACAACACCGACCCGTCCGACCGCCTGTCGATCCAGGATGGCTTTACCTATGCCTACGCGCCCGGCGTGATGATGGCCTGGGTGACCGGCTCGCCGAACTGGGTGAACCAGCGCAGCAGTTCGCTGGATTTCCGCTTCCTGTCGTCCATGCAGGGCGGCCTGGGCATCGGCGCGAACATCCTGGAATGGACGCCCGAGGAGAACGCCACCGCGCAGCGCTACGTGGCCGAATACAAGCGCATCCGCGCCACCGTGCAGCGCGGATTGCTATATCGCCTGCTGTCGCCGCGCAACGATTCGCCGCGATCGGCTACCGAGTCGGTCGCGGCCGATGGCAGCCAGGCGGTGCTGTTCGCGTTCCAGCGGCAGGGCCACGAAGCCGAGCCCTACCCCACCCTGCGCCTGCGCGGATTGGCGCCGAAGGCGCGCTACCGCCTTCGGTTGATCCATGGCGAGGCCATCGAAGGTACGCCCGCCGAGGCCAGCGGGGCGTACTGGATGAATCAGGGCATCGACCTGAAGATCCGCGGCGATCTGCAGGCAGCGGGTGTGGTGTTCGAACGGGTGGGCGCGTGATAGCGCGTCAGCCCCGGTTGCTTCGCTCCCATCACCCGATCCGGAACGCCACCCGCTTTGCCTCCAGCGGCGCATATCCGTCATCGAAGAAATACCAGGCGTCGTAGCGGCCCGGCGGCAAGGCGCCGCCGGAGGCCGCGGACAGCATCACCGCGCCGACGCCGCGCGGCGCATAAACCCAGCGCAGAAGATTGGCCTTGGTGGGTTCCGCACCCGCCGGAAATACGCCCACCCAGTTCTTGGGGCGATGGCGCCACGGCGGGGTTGCGTAGTCGAAGCGCAGCGTGTCGTAGGTGTTCCCGTGCGTGGCCAGCGATGCGCGGAACAGCCGGTCATTGCCGATCGCAGGATCCGTTATCGGCTGGCGCAACCGAGGCTGGACACAACCCGCGAGGCGCCGGAAATATGCGGCATCGCCGGCCACCCGGATGCTCGTGTCGTACCAGCCGCTGCTGCCTTGCCATTCGACGGTGCGTTCGCGGCCGGCCTCGACGCGGATCTGGACCGGCTCGTTCTCGTAGTAAGCGTTATCGGTCAATTGAAAAACGCAATCGCTCAGGCTGGCACGATTATCCAGTTTGATAAGCAGGCTGCCACGCAATGCATGCTGCGAAGTACCAACTTCAGGCGCCTGCCCAGATTGCACCATCGCATTTACGTTGCCGCGGAACTCGCGCATGAAACCGTTAGGCCCGAACACCGACCAGTCGTAGACACCACCGTTACCGATAGACATGGGCGGCGCCGCAAGCAGCGACTTACCTGCTTCGACGGTGTAGTGATAAGGCTCCTGCGCGCCCGACATCGGATCCCGATAAGCGATCAAGGCGACGCCGGCGGTCCCCGCGTTGTCGAAGCTGAGCGAAAGGCGGTCCATCTCGACCTGGGCGGTGACGGAAAACGCATAACCCAGGCGGCACGCCGGTCGTACACGCGGTGCCTGCAGCGGGAACGCCTGCGGGCTGGGCACCGCGGCTTGCGCCGTGCCGTTCTTGAACGTCGTGCCGGTATTGATCGAACGCGGCGGGCCGGGCCGGAAATCAAAGGACTCAGTCAGATCGCCGCAGACCACGCGGCGCCAGTTGGAGATGGCCTCGCACCGCGTACTGCCGTGCGCAGGATTTCCGGTGCCCAGTGCCTTGGCGGCCGACCATTGCTCCAGAAACTGCAGCACCGAGGTGTGATCGGACAGCTGCGAATAGACCTTTCCGCCAGCGGTCCACGGGGAAATGATCAGCATCGGCACGCGCGGCCCCAGCCCGACCGGCACCGACGCATTGTTTTCGGCGGAGCCGGCATCGGACAGGGTCATTTCGCCGTAATGCGGGCTGATGGCGGGAATCGGCGGCGGCACATGGTCGAAATAGCCGTCGTTCTCGTCGTACATCAGCATGAAGACGGTCTTGCGGAAGACTTCCGGATGATCGTTGACCAGCACGCTGAGCAGCCGCGCGGTAAACGACTCGCCATCACCGGGCGAAGAACTCGGATGCTCGCAGAACTTGGCCGGCGCCACGATCCACGAAACGCGCGGCAGTCCGGATTTCACCGTGCCCAGCGCGGGAGCGTCCGGCTCCATGCCGGCAGCCACATCCTTGGCGAACTCGGCGACGATGGCATCGCCCGTGCTGGCGCCATTGGCGGCGAATACGCGTCCCCGCTGATACAAAGACTGGAAATACGGATCGCTGGACTGATGGATCGGCGTACCGCTGTTATCGATCCGGAAATTCTTGAAGTACTGAAGATAGTTGTCGCCGTAGTTGTCGTACTCCTGGTAGACCTTCCAGGTAATGCGATTATCCGTCAGCGTTTCCGCATAGGTCTTCCAGTCCGCAATGCCGGCGGCGACGGCGGCGCTCCTGGCCTGCGGCGTCTGTCCATGCATGGCGGGCGTGATGTCCGTATTGATATCGCACTGGATATCCGAGACATAACCGCAGCTGCCGTAGTTGTCCGGGAAGTTCATCGGCGGCGGCACCGTGCCCGACCACAGGCAGAACCGGTTGGGATCCGTCGCCGCGAAGATCGAGCAATGGTAGGCATCGCAGACAGTAAAGGCATTCGCGAGCTGGTAGTAGAACGGCAGATCCTCGGCATTGAGGCAGCCCATCGATTGCCGGCTCTTCAGCGGCACCCAGGTGTCCCAGTTGCGCCAGGTGTCCTGCGATGCCTTCCAGCTATGGTCCAGGTCCGTCATGTACTGGTACTGCACATTGCCGGGCTGGTTGAGCCGGAACGGCAGTACGTAATGGGCGGACTGCGAGGCGCGATCGGTGTCGTACCAGCTCGAAGGCGTGGTCCAGCTGCCATAAGGCACGTGCGCACTGAAGCCTCTTGAGCCCGGGTTCAAACCTTCCGGCTGGTACCACACGTAATTGCCGCTGGGCATCGGCACCGGGCGCGGATCGCCATAGCCACGCACGCCCGGCAGCATGCCAAAATAGTGGTCGAACGAGCGGTTTTCCTGCATGAAGATAACGACGTGCTCGATATCCGCCAGGCTCGGATGGCCGGTGGGATTATGCGGCTCGATGGCCAGCGCTTTCTCGATCAGGCCTGGCCAGGCCGACAACGCTGCCAGTCCACCGGCGGATCCCGCGGTCATTTTCAGGAAGCGTCGGCGCTTGACGTCGTCAATCTCACTCATGGGGCATTCCGGGCTGGCTGACGGATAGTGTCGATCCGCAAGTTCACTCCGGTTTTGTTGCATGCGGACTTCAGCGAGCGGACTTCGTCCCGTCGCAGTTCACGGTTTCTGAGGTCAGTCTCGGTATGCCCGGCTTGCAGTTCCGCGCTCTGTAGCCGTGCGCGGCCAGGGCGTCATCGTGAATCTGACTTGGCGATAGAGGCGGATTTACGTTCTCCTGGCGACCGGTAGAAGTAAATCCGCCCCGTTTCGGCTTGCAAGAGATCAGAGCTTCACGATGAAATCATGCACCGCCTGCTGAAACTTCGCGGGCTGGTCGATCATGACGAAATGGCGTGACGGCGCAATGGACACCACCTTCGCGTTCGGCGCGCCCTGGAGCAGGCTCTGGTAATAGTCCGCCTTTTCCTGTTCGGTGTATTTCATCGGCGGCTTGCTGAAGTCCGGCGCGTAGTAAGGCGAGATCTCCACGATGGGCACGCTGGCATTCTTCAGCCCAGGCCGATAATCAGCCGCCATGTCCTCGGCCATATATTCGGCGGTGGCGGCGACGTCGCTGCGGGCATTGAGCGGTGCGTAGCGTTCGGCCTGGTGCGGGTCGATGACGCCGATGCTCTTCATGTATTCCAGCGCCTTGCCCTTGAATTGCTCAGGGGTCATCGCGGCCATCTGATCATGCGTTGCCGAAGCGATGGCCTTGCGCTGCTGCGCATCCATCTGGTCCAGGCCGGGCAGGATCGGCAGGCCGTCGACGGCCAGTACGCCGGCGATGCGTTCCGGGTGCTCGCCGGCAAAGCGCAGGGCCAGCGTGGCGCCGAGGCTGTGGCCGATCAGCACCGGCTTATCGAGCTTCTGCTGACGGATCAGATCGAGCAGCGAGGTGTCCGCCTGATCGATTAACTGAGTGGGATTCTTAGAGGCGGGCATACCGTCGAAGCCGGCCAGGGTAACCGCATACACCACATGGTCTTTCTGCAATTGCGCGATGGTCTGCTCCCAGACCCAAGGCCCGCCTTCCAGGCCGGGAATCAGAATCACAGGGCGCCCATGGTCGCCATGCCGCTCGGCCTTGAGGGTGCCGACGTGAATGTCGGTTGCAGGCGTTCCTGCAGCAAGAATTCCCTGGCTGATGGTCAGCGCCATCGATGCGGCCAGAAGCGGATACATCATCCGGCGAAACAACGCGTGTCCTTTCATGATCGTTTCTACCTCCAGTGAGAATGCCTGGTCCGTGCCCCCCTTCGAACGAACGCCATGACCTGTGGCGGTCCGGCGTCGGCATCTTCCCTTCCCTTGGGCTGGTCAGTACGTAGGCGCCGTCATCGATGTTGTCTGACAGATGTCACAGGCGTCGGCCATACGGCACACGCGTCATGCAGGCAGCTTACGAGCCGCAGTCCGGCTTCGTGGCTATCTGATCGAAGGGCGACAGCCAATCAGCTCCGTTTCCCAACGGTGGCCGGGTCCTGGCTGTCGGCCTTGCCCTGGATAAAGACCCCCGAAATAACGGCGCTAAGCAAAGCCAGCGCTGCGGAAATCCACATCACCGATCGGTATCCCGCGACAAACGACACGTCGACCGCGTGCTTCACGGCGATCGCGGCGGCTTCGGGATACCGATTCGGAATCTCGATGCCAGCAAGCTTCTGGCGCTGCGACAGGACTTCGGACACAAGCTCCCGCGGTACCTGCAAGCTTTGCAGCTCGCTGTCCAGGCGTGCGTTGAAGACCAGGGTCAGCACAAGACCGAACAGCGCGATTGCCAGCAGGCCGGCCGCGCGCGACACCGCGTTGTTGATACCGGAGGCCGTGCCCGCCAAGGCATCGCTTACCGAGTTCATGACCGTCGTAGTCAGTGGCGCCACGGTAATGCTCATGCCTATGCCGAGCACGCAGATGGCCGGGAAAAAGGCCGCCCAGTAACCGCCTCGCGTAAAGGGCAGCGCGAACAAGGCGAATCCCGCTGCAGCGATGACCGGCCCTACTACCAGTGGCAGCTTCGATCCGAAGCGATCCACCAGGCCTCCCGCCCAGCGCGACAGCGTAAACATGATGGCGATAAACGGCAGCAGTGCGGCGCCTGCCGCAGTGGCGCCATATCCCTGCACCTGAATCAGATTCAGCGGCAGAAAAAACAGGCTGCCGCCCAGCGCGGCATAGAGCAAAAGGGTCAGCAGATTGGCGCCGGCGAAATTGCGCTCGCGGAAAAGCTTCAGCGGCAGCATGGGCGAGGCGGCGCGCGCCTCGACGCGCACGAACAGCAGCAACGCGAAAATGCCGACAAGCAGGGCTATCCAAGTCGCCGGCGCAGCCATACCTAGCGATGGGGCTTCGATAAAAGCGAAGACCAGTCCGGCCAGGCCCACGGTCACCAGGCTGGCGCCAAGCACATCGATCGAGCCCCGCTCCGCGCTCCCCTTGCTCTCTGGCACCTTGGCTACGCATATCGCCAGCAATACGGCGCCCAGCGGCACGTTGATAAGAAAGGCCCAGGTCCATGAAAAATGATCGACGAGAAAGCCGCCGATCACCGGCCCGACCGCCGCGGTAATGCCGCTGAAAGCGGACCAGGTGCCGATGGCGGCGCCCCGCTCCGCCTGCGGAAAGGTCGCGCTGATCAAAGCGAGGCTGCCGGGCACCAGGAGTGCCGCGCCGATACCTTGGATGGCCCGCGTGGCGATCAACATGCTTGCGGTCGTCGACAAGGAGCAGCCGATCGACGCCACCGTAAATACGACGGCGCCGAGCATGAAGATGCGCCTGCGCCCGAAACGATCGCCCAATACGCCCCCCACCAGCAGCAAGGCGGCCAGGAGCAACGCGTAGGACTCCATGACCCATTGGGCGTCGGACGTCGCGGCTCCCAATGCCTGCTGGATCGCAGGCAGCGCAACGTTCACCACGGTTCCGTCAATGAAGGCGAGGCTGGAACCGAGAATGGCCGCCACCAGGGTCCACCGCCGCGCCTTCGCCGCACATGGCGTCGCCGGTGCGCCGCCGAGGATCACGCCTTCTTCGCAAGGCGGCTTTCCAATCTGGCTCATGGTGTCCGCACACTCCCCGATCAGGATGGCACTTAGCCCGTTACGGCGGCCTGGTTATTCTGCGTCGCCATCAGCCGGAAGGCTTGGGGCGAAAAGCCTGATCCGGCCGGCCTGGCCAACCATACGTGCAAAGCTGCATAAGCGCATCCGGCGTTCCTGCCTAAAAAGATATGATCCGGGCCAGCCCTGCGTCCCGAGTCACTTCAGCCCGCCATGAAGGAGCGCGCCATGCACATGCTGTTGGTCATCGTCGGAGGTGCCGTGCTGCTCGGTCTGTTCCTGCTGTTCGGCAAACTGTGGGGTGTCGATGCGGCCGCCATGGCGCTGGCGGCGAAGCTGTTCATTCCCGTCTGGCTGGCGATCGCCGTGGTCAATATGTGGATCGGCGTCCGCTACGCGGGCTATAGCGTGCGCGAGGAATTACCCATCCTGCTGGTGGTTTTCATCGTGCCTGCGGCGATTGCCGCCGGCACGGCGTGGTATTTGTCGCGGGCTTGATGCGGCGCGCGCGGGCGCGGTCAGCCGGCGCGATCGCCGAAAACCAAGGGCAGCCATAGGCGCGCCAAGGCTCCACGCGCATCCTCTCGCGCCGTCAGCGTCACGCCGCCCTCGTGCGCCTCGGCGATCTGCCGTGCCAGGGCCAGACCGATGCCGGAGCCGCCGGGCTTGGTGGTGAAGAACGGTACGAACAGGTTGTCGCTGGGCGGCGGTCCCGGGCCATCGTCCTCGACCTCGATATAGGCGCGTTCGCCATCGTGCCTCCAGCGCAGGCGCACGCCGCCATGCGGCAGCGATGCCTCCACCGCATTGCGCAGCAGGTTGATCAGGGCCTGTTCGAGCTGATCGGGATCGGCCTGCAGCGTCAGCGGCTCGCCCGCTTCCACCGTCACCGCCAGCCGCTGCTCCAGCTTCGCCGCCTTGGCCACCAGCGTGGGCAGCTCCACTGCGCGCGGCTGCGGCGGCGGCAGGCGCGCCAGCTTGCTGTAACTGGAAAGGAAGCGCCCCAGCGCCTCGGCGCGATGGCCGATCAAATCCAGGCCGCCGCGGAAATCGTCGCGCCAGTCTTCCGGCAGCGGCTCGCGTGCCGCCAGCATGGCCAGCGTGCCGGCCATCGACTGGATCGGCGCCAGCGAGTTGTTCACCTCGTGCCCCAGCACGCGCAGCAGGCGCTGCCAGGCGGCGCGCTCCTCTTCGCGCAGCACGCGGCTGACGTCATTGACCACCAGCAGCTGGCCGCCGCGGCCGCCGCTGCGCAGCGCCGCGTGGCGGATCTCGAAGCGCCCGCTGCGCCCCGGAAACACGTGGGTGAGCAGGCGCGCCGCCGGTCCTTCCAGCAGCGGAGCTAGGCCGAGTTCCGCTGCGCTGAGGCCGAACAGCCGGTGGCGCTCGGCATCGAGCAGGCGCTGTGCGGCGGGATTCAGCAGGCGCAGCCGGTGGTGCTCGTCGAATACGAAGACGGCGCTGTCCAGCGCCGCCAGAGTCTTACTCAGCAGGTATGAGGATTCCTCGAACTCCAGCCGCTCGCGCTGCAGCCGCCCGGCCAGGGCATTGATGTCGTAGATCGCATCGCCCAAGACTCCGCCCCGCACGCCGCGCAGGCTGTAATCGCCCTGGCGCAGCGCCTCCAGCAGGCCCGACAGCGTGTACAGCGGAAACACCACGCGCCGGTATTGCCAGCGCGCCAGGAATACGGTGACGATAACGGCAGCGGCTAGAACGGCCCAGCGCAGCGATTCCTCCCACGGCCGCCAGGCGAGCGCGACCGAAGCCAGCAAGGCCGGCATCGCTACCAGCAGACAACCGAACAGCACGCGCCGCTCGAAACGCGGCATGCGGCTGGCGCGCTGCGCGGAAGGCTCAGTCGCCATCGCCGGCCGCGTCGCGCAGTTCGTGCTTGTCCAGGCGCCGATACAGCGATTGCCGGGTGATGCCCAGCGCATCGGCGGCGCGCTGCAGATTGCCTTCATAGCGTTCCAGCGCGCGCTGCACCAGATGCGCCTCGGCCTGCTCCAGCGTCATCCCATCCAGGTCCGTGGCCGACTGCACGGCAGCAGCATCGCCGAAGGCCAGCGCAACCGCGCCCACCTCGTCGTGCTCGGCCAGCAAGGCCGCGCGCTCCATCAGATGCTGCAGCTCGCGCACATTGCCGGGCCAGCGCCAGGCGGTGAGCGCGCGTTCCGCCGAGGGCGCCAGGCGCAACCCATCGCGGCCGTAGCGCTGCGCGCTGCGCGCAAGGAAGGCGCGCGCCAGCGGAAGCATGTCTTCGGCGCGTTCGCGCAACGGCGGCAGGCGTACTTCCAGCGTATTGAGGCGGTACAGCAGATCCTTGCGGAAGCGTCCGGCAGCCACATCGGCGGCAAGATCGGCATTGGTCGCCGACACCAGGCGCACATCCACTTTCTGAGTGCGCGAGGAACCCAGGCGCTCGAACTCGCCGTCCTCCAGCACGCGCAGCAGTTTCGGTTGCTGCGCGGCCGGCACATTGCCCACTTCGTCGAGGAACAAGGTGCCGCTGTCGGCCAGTTCGAAGCGGCCGATACGCTCGCTCTTGGCGTCGGTATAGGCGCCGCGCACGTGGCCGAACATCTCCGACTCGAACACGCTCTCGGCGATGCCGCCCATATTCACCTTGACCAGCGAATGCGCCGCACGCGACGAGCGCTGATGCAGCAGCTGGGCGATCACGCCCTTGCCGGTGCCGTTCTCGCCGAGCACCAGCACATTGGCGTCGCTGGGCGCGATGCGTTCGACCAGGCTTAGCACGCGCCGCATCGCCGGCGACTCGGCGATGAAAAGCTCGCCCGCATCGCCACGCAGCAGGCTGTTCTCCGCTTCCAGCCGGCGCTGCCGGCGCACCCCTTCGGCCAGCGCGATCTGCGTGCGCAATACGCTGAGAAGGCGCGCGTTATCCCACGGCTTCTCGATGAAGTCGACGGCGCCATGACGCATCGCCGCCACGGTCAGCGGGACATTGCCCCAGGCCGTCATTGCCACCACCGGCAGCTCGGGAGCGAGTTGGCGCAGACGTTCGAGCAGGTCCAGTCCCTCCTCGCCCGACGTGGTATCGCGCGAGTAATTGCAGTCGATCAACGCACAGGCGAACTCGCGCTTGCGCACGGCCTCCAGTGCGGCGGCCGGATCGGCCACGCCGACGCTGGCGATGCCCTCGGCCTTCAGCAGCAGGCGCAGGGCCTCGCGCACGTCGTCCTGGTCGTCGGCCAGCAGGATGGTAGGGGTCGATTCGCGCGCCATGGTTTCGTTCATTCCTTCAGTGTAGCGATCCATTGCCGTGCAAGGCCAAGGCCGGACCGGCGCCTGTTGCGCGCCGGTGACATCAATCACTCTTCACTCGCCTTTCAAGGCGCGCACGGGCGCTATCCGCGCCGCACGCCATGCCGGCAACAGGCAGGCCAGCAAGCCGGCGGTCAACAGCACAGCGCATGCAGCCAGGATCGCCCACGGATCGAGCACGCTGCGTCCCAGCTGCGCCATCGCCGCACGCAACAGGCCGGATCCGGCTGCGCCCAGCACAACGCCCGCGGACAAACCAAGCACGATCTGCAGCAGGCCGCCTCGCAGCACGGTCAGCAGCAGGCGTTGCGGCGACGCGCCCAGCGCGGCGCGCACGCCGAACTCGTGTTCGCGCGCAATCACGGCCACCGCCATCACCGCATATATGCCCACGCCGGCCAGCAGCAAGGCCAGGCTGCCGAGCAAGCCGACCAGCATGAGGTTGAATTCCACACCCGCGTTGGTATCGCGCACGATCCAGGCCATGCTGCGCACATTGTTGATCGGCTGATCCGGCGCCGTTTCGGCCACGGCCTGCTTTACCGCATCGCGATAGCTCTCGGGACTGCCCTGCACCTTGATGGCGAAGCGCAGCGGCTCGTAGGCGCGGAACGAGCGCAGCACGTCCTCGGGTATCTGCGCTATCGGCAGATAGAGGATGGCCGTCGACTCATCCGCGTCACGCGGCCCGAACTGGTGGGTGCTGGCCACGACGCCGACGATGCGTGCCGAGAACATGTCCGGTCCCGACAAGCGCTGGATGGTCTGGCCCAGCGCGTGGCCGCCATAGTGCCGCTCGGCGAACTTCTGGTTGACGATGGCTACCGCTTCGCCGCCGCGCCGATCGCTGTCGGCGAACAGCCGGCCTTGCAGCAGTCGTATGCCGAAGACGCCGAAGAAATTCTGGTTGGCCGCGTGCAACTGCTCGGCGAAATCCTCGCCGCCCGGCAGATGCATGCCGCCCATGCGCCATTGATTGCTGGAATCTCCCGCCGGCAGATTGGTGCCGGCCGCGGCCTCGCGCACGCCGGGAATCAGCTGCAGGCGCTCGACCAGCCGCTGCGACAAGGCCTGCACGCTGGCCGCGTCGGGATAAGTCGCCCTAACCGGCGCAAGTTCGAAGGTGAGCACACCGCGCGAATCGAAACCCAGGTCCACCTTGGCACCGTCGAGCAGACTGCGCAGGAAAACGCCCGCCGCACACAGCAGCAGCGACGCCAGCGCTACCTGCGCGATCACCAGCGCGCGTCCCAGCCGTCCGCCGCGCCGGCTGAATCCGCCGCGGCCGCCGTCGCGCAGGCTGTCCATCGACAATGCCGCGCGGCCACGCCACCAGCCCAGCAAGGTGGCGGTCAGCGCGCCGGACAGACCGACGGCGATGGCCAGTGCCCACGCGGTCCGGCCGAGACTCAGGCCGTCGGGCGACACCAGCTCCGTCATCATCTCGACGGCCGGCGTCCACGAGCGCAAGGCCAGCAGGCCCAGCGCAGCCAAGGCCTGGCCGAACAGTATGCCGATTACGCCGATCAGCGCGCCCTCCGCCATCGAAGGCAGTGCTACCCGCCATGGCGATGCGCCCAGCGCGCTGCGTACGGAGGCATCGTGGACTCGCCCCATCGAGCGCAGCATCATCAGGTTGGTGAGATTGACCAGCGCGATCAGCAGCAGCAAGGTGGCGCAGGCAAGCCACATCAGCGCCACGGGACGCGCGTACTGAAATACAGCCGCGCCGAAGTCCTGCGCGCCGAAATGCGCCCGCTGCCAGTAATCGCTGCCATACACGGCATCACCCTGGGCCATATAGAAAGCATGCAGCCTGGTCTGCACCTGTGCGGACAAAGCTTCCGCCGTGGCGCCCGGCGCCAGTCGCGCTACCGCGGTGTAGTTGGTGCCGTCATCCCTGGTGGCCGCCTGGAAGGCCGTAGGCAAGGCGATCGCAGCCTGGCGCAGGTCGAAGCCAGGCGGAAGCACGCCGACGATGGTGCGCGCCACGCCCTCCACTTCCATCGTCTGGCCGATCACCGCCGGATCGCCCCCGAAGCGGCTAAGCCAGAAGCTGTGATAGAGCATCACCGCACGCGGTCCCTGCGGCTGGTCTTCCTGCGCGACGAAGTTGCGGCCAAGCGCCGGCTGCACGTGCAGCGCGGGCAGCAAGCCATGATCGAACTTCAGCGCCGGCACCTGCACCGGCTCGCCATAGCCGGCGATGTTGGTGGCCACCGGCCAACTGGTGAACATGCCGAGCGCCGCGACGCCCGGCAGGCCGGCGAGCTGCTGGTATTGCTGCGGCGAGAGACTCGCCACATTGCCCTCCTCCAGCGGCCCCAACGCCACCAGGCGATGCGGCTCGGAGTACGGCAAGGGGCGCAGCAGTACGGAGTCGATCAGGGTGAAGACCACACTGGCCGAGCCCACACCCAGCGCCAGTACGCCAGCGGCGAGCAGCAGAAAGCCGGGACGGCGCAGGCTCGCGCGCCAGGCGCGCCAGATGTCGACAAGCCAGATATTCATGCAGCGAACTCCGCGCGCAAGAAGTGATTGAAGCCAGTGCGGGACATGAATCAGTCTCCCTGCAGCACGCGCATGGGCTGGACCCGCCCTGCCCGGACCGCAGGCACCAGGCAGGCCAGCAGGCCGAACAACAGCAACGGTACGCAGACGCCGCTTGCCACCCATGGGCCGAACGTCGCATCCGAACCGAGCTGGGCGAACGAGGACGCGAGCAAGCGCGGAAACGCGGCCGCCACGATCAGTCCGAGCGCCAGGCCGATCGCGACCTGGGCCAGTCCAGCGCGCAATACCAGCACAGCCAGCCGCGCGGGCGACGCACCCAGGGCGGAGCGCACGCCAAGCTCGTGCTCGCGCGCCGCCACCGCGACCGACATCACCGCATAGAGGCCGATGGCGGCGAGCAGCAGCGCCATCGCCGCGAACACCCCGCAGATCCAGATGCCGGTCAGCGAACCATCCGCCTGCTCCTCGACGATCGCCCGCATGCTGCGTACCTCGTCGCTCGGCTGCTCAGGCGCCACCGCGGCGACGATATCGCGCAAGGCCTTGCCATAACTGGCGACATCGCCATGCACGCGCAGGGCGAAGTGCATCGATTCGATGCCGCGGAAGCTGGCCATGAGCACGTCCGGCATCTGCTCCAGCGGCACGTAGATCTCCGCGGGGTTCGGTTGCGCATCCCCCCGCGGGTAGGTGTTGTCGACCACGCCCACGATGCGCGCTACCCACCGCTTGCCCGGGTGGTCCGCATCGTCCATCTGCACTTCCTTGCCCAGCGCCTGTCCGCCATACATCTGCTCGGCCAGCGTCTGGCCCACCACCGCGACCGCTTCACCGCCTTGCACATCCTGCGGCGTAAACAACCGGCCGCGCTGCAGACGGATACCGAACAGCTTGAAGTAGCCAGCGCCGACGGCGCGATAAAGCGCGAACGCCGGTGCGCTGCCCGGCGCGTGCGTGGGCGTGCCGAACGAACCGAAGAAATCGTCGACCGGCAGGCTGGTCGTAGCCGTGGCGTCGAGCACGCCAGGCAGCTGACGCATGCGTTCGACCAGCCGCTGCGACAAGGCTGCCACCGAGCGCGCATCGGGATAGTCGGCACGCACCGGCGCAAGCGCGATCGTCGCCACGTTCGCGTACTCGAACCCCCATTGCGCATGCGCGTCACGCCAGGACTTGGTCAGGAAGATCCCGCAGGCGCAGAGCAGCACCACCGTCAGGATCACCTGCGCCGTCACCAGCGCGCGGTTGAGCCGGCCCTGGTAACGCGTATGGCCACTGCGACCGCCCTCGCGCAGGTCGACGAACGAAACGATGGCCCGGGCGCGCCACAGGCCGAACAGCGCCGCTGCCAGCGTCGCCAGCAGCGATACGAACACCATCAGCAGCAGCGTATGCACGCCCAGATGCAGCTCGCCTCCGGTAAGTTCGGGCGGAAGAATGCCGCGCAGGATCGCCACGCCGCCAAGCGCGATCAGCGCACCGAAGCCGGCGCCGAGCAGGCCGACCAGCACGCTTTCGGCAAGCAACGGCGTGGCAAGGCGCAGCAGCGGCGCGCCGAGTGCGCTGCGCACGGCGATATCGCGCTGCCGCGCCAATGCGCGCAGCAGCAACAGATTGACCTCGTTCACCACGGCGATCAGCAGCACCAGCAGCGCGCCGGCCTGAAACAGCGCCAGCACGAGAGCGCCCTGTACATGAAGGGCGGTCTGATAGCCCATGACGCCGAAGCGGTCATGGACATCATGATCGGTGCCGGAACTTGCGGCGTTCGCCTGCAATCGCGCTTCCACCTGCGCGCTCACGGCAGCAAGGCTTGACCTATCGGCGAGGCGCGCGACCGCGAGATAGACCTGGTGTTCGCCGGCCTCGTCGGGCGAGAGCGCCACCGGCAGCATGATGTCGCCGCCGGTGGCCGCAAACTCGAATGCCGCCGGCAGTACGCCAATGATGGTGTGCGGCACGCCCTCGACTTTCAGAGTCCGGCCGATCGCGGCCGGATTGCCCGCGTATTGGCTTTTCCAGAACGCATGGGCAAGCACGACCACCGGCGGCCCGTGAGGACGATCCTCGCCCGCCACAAAGCCGCGGCCCAATAGCGGCTGCAGGCCCAGCGTGGGCAGCAGACTGTGATCTGCATAAGTCGCGGATACGCGTTGCGACACGCCATCTGCCGCGATATTGACGCTCGGCGTGGCGTAGGTGAGCAAGCCGGTCGAGCGCACGCCATCCAGGTTCTGCAGCGCCGCATATTGCCGCATGGTTATCCGCGGCGGCCATCGAGGTATCAGCTTGCCCACCGTGATCAGCTGCGATGACTGCGGCAGCGGCAAGGGCTTGATCAGCACCTGATCGATCAGATTGAACGCCACCGCACTGGCTCCCACACCCAAAGCCATCACGCCGGCCGCCAGCAGCAGAAAGCCCGGGCGGCGCAGACTGGCGCGCCAGGCGTGCCAGATCTCGGCGAGCCAGACCTTCATGCGTCCACCTCGATGCGCTGGCCGATCAGGGCCTCCAGGCGCGACTCGTCCTCGCGGCGCAGGCGGTCGAAGGTTTCCTCGTCCACCACACAGCCATCGAACAGGCGCACCTTGCGCTGCGCAAGCTCGGCATAGCGCGCATCGTGGGTGACCATGCAGATAGTGGCGCCGCCCTTGTGCAGTTCGTCGAGCAGGCCCATCACCGCCTCGCCGTTGCGCGAGTCGAGATTGCCGGTGGGCTCATCCGCCAGCAGGATCGCGGGGCGCCCCACCAGTGCGCGCGCCACCGCCACACGCTGCTGCTGGCCGCCGGATAGCTGGGCGGGATAGTGGCGCATGCGATGCGCCATGCCCACGCGCTCCAGCGCCTCCTGCACGCGTGCGCGGCGCTCGGCGGCGTCGATGCCGCTGCGGTAGGTGAGCGGCAGTTCGACGTTCTCCTGCACCGAAAGATCGCCGATCAGGTTGAAGGCCTGGAAGATGAAGCCGATCTCCGCGTTGCGGATGCGCGCGCGCTGCGCGGCATTGAGCGTGGAAACATCATGGCCATTCAGCACGAAGCTGCCAGAGCTGGCGGTATCGAGCAGGCCCAGGATCGACAGCAAGGTGGTCTTGCCGCAGCCCGACGGGCCGGAAATCGACACATATTCGCCGCGCGCGATATCGAGGTGCACCTCGCTGAGCGCATGGGTTTCCACTTCGTCGGTCTGGAACACCTTGCGCAGGTCGCGGAGGGTGATGACGTTGGCGGTAGCAGTCATGGCTGGATCCATACTCTGGGTTTCGGTTGCCCCGCTCCCGGCAAGGAAGGGGGTTAAAGCTTCAATGCTTACTTCAGCTTGATGCGATCGTATTTGTCCCACTGGCTGGTATCGGAAAGGATGACCTGGTCACCCGTTTTCAAGCCGTGCAGGATCTCGACACGATCCACCGAAGCCACGCCGATGCGCACCGGCACGCGGGTGGCCGTATCGCCGCCCGGATCGAGACGAAACAGGCTGACGTCACCATCGGCCTTGGCCAGCGCCGGGCGGCCGGTAGACAGCACGTGGTGCAGTTCGGTGATGCGGATGCGCCCGTCGACGGAAAGATCGGGCCGCGCACCGGGCAGCAGCTTGCCGGCGAACACCACATCGACCTGCACGCTGCCATTGCGCACGGCCGGATCGATGCGTTCAACCTTGCCGTCGACCAGGCCGTTATGCGTATCCACGCTGACCGGCATGCCCAGCGCCACATCCTTGGCCTGCACTTCCGGCACCTGCAGGCGCGCGATCAGCACGTCGGGCTTGGCGACACGCGCGAGATTGGCGCCGGCGGCAACCTGGGCGCCTTCCTGCACGGCCACCTCCTGCAGGATGCCGGCAATGCCGGCCTTCACCTGCAGCGCATCCGCCTGGCGCTGGCGCAACTGCAGGTTGCTGCGCTGCTGGACCAGCGCCGCCTGCGCAGCTTCGATCTGCGCTTTCATGCTGGTGGCGAAGGCAGCCACGCGCTGCTGCTCGATCCGCATGCGCTCCTGCAGCTGCTTCAGCGCGATCCGGCCCTGCTCGAACTGCACGCGAGGGATCAGGTGCTTTTCGATGGCGATGGCATCCATATCGGCCTTGACCTTGGCCGAGGCGTAATCCGATTGCGCCTGGGCCAGGGCCGAACGCTGGTCCAGCAGTTGCGATTCCAGCTCGGCGCGCTTGGCCGCCACATCGGCCTGTGCGGCGGCTACTTGCGCCTGGGCATTGCGCAAGGCGTCTTCCACGGTGGGATCGGAGAGGCGCATCAGCACCGTGTCCGGCTGCACCGGCGTGCCTGGCCACGCCAGGATCTGTTCCACCTGGGCCGGCGTGGCCGCGGCCAGCCAGCGGATCTCGCGCGGCGCCAGGCTGCCGGTGGCGCGCACCTCGCGCAGCATGTCGCCCTGTTGCACGGCGTCGATCCAAAGGCTGTTGCGATCCGCCATTGGCAGGGCTGGCCCCAGCCGCCACAGCAGCACGGCGAGCGCGGCTACAGCCACGACGGCGCCGCCCAGCATCAGCTTCAGGCGGCGGCGCTTGCGTATGCCGTAGATCGGGTTTGCGATATCCATGCCGGGTGCATGGCAAGCGGCGTGCCAGCGGGCGTTGACGCAAAAAATCCTTATGGATCAAGGATGGGTTCCTGCGCCACGTGGCATGGGCCGCGGTGGTTTGTCCGCGCCTGGATTCGGGCGTACGCGAACGGACACCGGCTGGCGGCAGGCAATCTCTCCATGCGCCGACGGCTCCGGCTGTCACAAAAACCTGGGCCGGATCGACGACGAGGCACCAGTGACCCGACTCCAGGGAATGCCATGAATCGCCTGACCCGATCGATCTTCAGTGCTGCCTTTATGTGCTCGCTTGCCGCGGCACCTGCCTTTGCCGGCCCAGCGCAAGCCGAGCACAACCCGTCAGCTGCGGCCGGCAGTCCGGGCATGCCGTTTCCGCACGCACCGAAGATCGCGCCGATCGGTGTGCGTATCGACAAGTATCTCGATGTGCCGGAGTCGGCGAAGGGGCCGCCGGTCGATCCGCAGAAAGCTTATCGGCTGGAACAGCTTGGCCGGGGCCTTTACATGGTCACCGACAACGCCTACCAGTCGATGTTCATGGTCTACGAATCCGGCGTCGTGGTTATCGATGCGCCGCCTTCGTATGCAGCGAAGTTGAAGCAGGCGATCGCCGAGGTCACCAAGCTGCCGATCACGCATCTGATTTATAGCCACTCGCACACCGATCACATTGGCGGCGCCTCTCTTCTCGGTGGCCACCCGGTCATCGTGGCGCAGGAAGAGACCCGGCGGCTGTTACTGCGCGACAAGGATCCGGCACGGCCCGTCCCGACCGTGGTCTTCGACAAGAGCTACCGTTTGCAGCTTGGCAGCCAGCGTCTTGAGCTCTCGTACTACGGCGATGGCCATGAGCCGGGCAATATCTTCATCTACGCGCCGGAACAGAAAACCCTGATGGCGGTCGACCTGGTCTTTCCGGGCTGGATGCCGTTCCGGCGTTTCGCGGTTGCGCATGACCTGCCGGGCTGGATGGCGCAGGTGGAAATGCTGGCGACGCTGCCTTTCGACAAGCTGGTAGCCGGCCATGTCGCCCGGCTGGGAACGCGTGCGGATGTGCTGACGCAGATCGAGTTCGATAAGGACGTGAAGAATGCTGCCGCGGCGGCACTGAAGGCGACGCCTTTCGTCGATGGCATCAATCCTGCCGATGCAGGTAACCCGTGGGCGCTTACCGATGACTATACGGCGCGCGTCGCCGGCTCCTGCGTCAATGCGCTTGCGGCGAAGTGGAGTACACGGCTGGGCGGATTCGACACTTTCGTGTGGGACCAGTGCTACGCGATGGAGCAGAGCCTGCGCGTGGATTGACTCGAAGCGCATTGGAGAGAGCGTGCCGGGTTTGCTCATGTTGGCGCCCGGCACGTCGGATCGCCGCGGACGCCCGCTACAAATCCTTTTTCAGCTCGTAATAGTCAGCGCGGACTGCCTTGCAATAAGGCCCGCCCATCACAAAACGGCGGCACTCCCTCGGACGGCTTTCGTAAATACCGCAATTCATGCGATTGCCGTTGATGGCCACGCACCAGCCCTCTTCATCGCGCTTCATGACATGCAAGCCATTCTCCAGGTGCGTCGTAAGGTGCTGCGGCACGGCATCTTCCGGATGCAGCACCACCGTAAGGCGACAGCACACCGCATCGCAGGTCGAGCACTGCACAGCGCTCATGGCGCACCCGGCTTAAAGGCCATGGGGATGGGCTGGCTCGGACAACACGAGGGTCCTTTGAACGGCGAAGGCTTGGGCACTGTTTTCCTTGGTCTGATGAAGCACGGACAGCGCCCGGAGGCGGACCTGCTCATCGATGTTTGCGAAGACGGGCGAATCGCGTCTTCGTGGCGGGCTGTTTCAGCAGGACGTACGGATGAGGAGGAGGCACGCTGCCTCGCGGTCGCCCGCTTATGTAGTCCTATTGGCATGTGAAGAACGTTAACCGTGACGCCGTTGACGGAGGTCGCAGCGGCCGGCAGCAAGCTCAGGCGAGTCCTCTCGCCCGGCCGCATTCTATTGCAATGCGACAAGCCACGCGTCGAGAAAGCGGGCTACAGTCCCCCGAAGGCATCGATCGCCAAGCATCCGTAGAACGGGTTCGCCGCATCGCCGCCTTTTTTAAGTGGGTTAATTTAGATCGATCTAAGTCGCTGTATTCCCTTCACGGATACTCAAAGGAGCGCTTCTGATCATGAATCTTCAAGCCATGCGCAGACGAATCCGGACCGTGCTGGCGGCGGCCAGCCTTGCAGCGCTGGCGGCCGCCTTCCCTTCCGCGGCCACCGAACAGACCTACCCCGCCAATCCTCGCACCGAGGGCCCCACCGCCGTCGCGCGCGCTCGCGTGGCGGCGGATGTCTTGATGAGTTCCTACGATCCCGGCAAGGCCTGGTTTCCGGCGAGCTGGTGGAATTCGGCGGTCGCCCTGCAGACCGTCGCCGATTACATGCAGCGCACCGGGGACCGGCGCTATCTCGGCCAGTTGGATAACACTTTCGAGAAGGACAAGGGCGTGTTTCCGCCCGGCGTACTGTCAGGGGATCCCCTGCTGGGCAACTTCACCAGCCGGGCCATTGACGATTCCGAATGGTGGGCGCTGACCTGGCTGCAGGCGTACGACCTGACGAGGAATCCCAAATACCGGGATATGGCGGTCACCATCGCCAATTACGTCTACGGCTATTGGGACGACAGCAGCTGCGGCGGCGGTGTCTGGTGGAATGCCGAGCGCACTTACAAGAACGCCGTCACCAATGGATTGTGGATACGGCTGACCGCCGAATTGCATAACCGCATACCTGGCGATCAGTTATGGCTGGCGCGGTCGCGCACCGCATGGGCCTGGTTCCAGCACAGCGGCATGATCAATGCCGGCGGCCTGGTCAACGACGGCCTTACCGATGCCTGCACCAATAATGGCCAGAATGTGTGGAGCTATAACCAGGGCCTGGCGATCGGTGCGGGCCTGGAGCTGTGGCGCGCCACCAGAGACCCGGCCATCCTGGCCAACGCGCGGCGCCTGGCCGACGCGGCGATCGGCCCGAACGCCCTGGTGAGCAATGGCGTCCTGACCGAATCCTGCGATGCCACCGACCAGGCCTGCGACGACAACGGCAAGCAGTTCAAGGGCATTTTCACGCGCTACTGGACCGACCTTGTCGACACCACCCGCGATCCACGCTATGCGGCCTTCCTCGGCCAGCAAGCGGAGAGCATCTGGAACAGCGATCGAGATGCGGCCGGCCGACTCGGCACACGCTGGAATGGCGCCACCAGCGACGATCACCCCAATGTGTTCGACTGGCGCACCCAGGCCAGCGCGCTCAGCGCACTGATCGGCAACGTACCCGTGCCGACGCCGTTCGCATCGCTGGCGGCAACCTTATCGCCAGCGCAACCGGTGATCATGCCTGCCGCATCGGGCGCCACGGTCGTCGCCATCGACCTCGGCAGCTCGGCCACCGGCTTTATTCCGCTGCAGGTACTTGCCTCGATCGATGTGCCATCCGGTTGGAGCGTCTCGCCGCGGGCCGCTCTGGTGCGCTTGTGGCCGCACGGCAATGCCGCTCCGGTCAGCAATACGCTTCCGCTGAAAGTCACCGTGCCCAGCTCGGCGACCGATGGGCATCACCTGATTACCGCGAATCTGGCGGCGGCGGGCTTGCGCTTCACCACCCAGGCCGATGTGCTGGTGGCGCACGGGATCGATTTCGATACCGGCACCGTCGATGAAAACCCGTGGCTGTTCGATCCGGACAGCTCGCAGAGCAATGGCGTGCAGAACCGCTTTGCCGACGGCAATGCCCACTTCACCTATCGGCTTCCCTTCCCCGCCGACACCAGCTCGGCGAGTGTCACCCTGACCATCGACGCCGAATTCCTGGTGCAGGTCAGCAACGACAACCAGCATTGGACCACCGTGCTGCAGGAAACCCGGCGCATTACCGATGGCTCGAACAAGGCGGACCGCAGCATCGATCTGACGCCTTATCTCGGCACCGCGGTCAACGGCGCCAAGCCGGTCTATGTGAAGGTCTCCGATGCCTTCCCCGACGATGGCTGGGGCGGGCGCGTGTATCACGTCACGGCGAATATCGTCGAATCCCCATAACCGGCATGGAACAAGAGAGGCCCCGCACTGCGGGGCCTCTCTGCTAGATCACAACGCCTCTTCCGGTTCCTGCGACTGCCTGCGCGGATCGATCTTGCGCAGGATCTTGTCCAGGTCGCCATCGTCGGCAGCGCTATGGGCCGACTCCTCCGGACAGATAAACGGATACGCCTTGTTATCGATGATCGGCTCGATCCCGAAGAAGTCGTTCAACACCGACTCCGAGGTGCAATAAGCGCCCTCCACCCAGGCCTGGTCGTTGGAGTACGCCTCGCCGACGATAAAGATATCGGCATCGGCGCCATCGATCAGCTGCGAAGGCTTGCGGATCTTGCGTTGCACATCGCCGATATCGTAATGCGGCGCCCATTCGTGATAGCCGGCATTGAACGGCGGCAGCGACCAGTCCATATACGCGGATTCCAGCGGCTCAGGCACGGCGCTGTAATCGGTATTCGGGCCGTAATGCAGTTCCGCCAGCATCTTGCGCAGCATCTTCACCATGCGCTTGGGCACCACGCGCGGCCCGTCCAGGGGCTGGGTGTCCTGCGAGCTGGGGATTTCGCGCTGGCGCTTGGGCCCCAGTTCCAGCTCGCGCCAGAACGCGGTGTTGTCCTCGTCGTCGTAGCTGGCCAGGATGCCGTAGACCGGCTTCTTCTTCTGCGAGGTCGCGTTATTGCCGAAATACACCACCATGCGGATCGGCGAATTGCTGACGCTTGGCCCGATGGTGTCGTTGCGCGATTGCGCGGTCAGCTGCTTGACCTGGGCGATGGTCAAGGCCTGCTCGGTGATGTCCTCGATCGCCTTCACCATATCGCCGGCGGAGGTATACGGCACGTCGATCATAGTCAGCATCGCCTTCAGCGCCGCCGCGGGGTATTTCTGCGAGCGCAGCTGGGAGATCGTGTCCGGCGTGATCGTGTAGCCGACCACCTGGGCCGGATACGGCGCCGGGTTGTCCACGTCCGGCGACCACCAGGGCTGGTCGAAGAACATGCCGACCTTGTACGAGGGCTGCTGGATCGTCGCCTCGAGGTACAGGCTCACCTTCTCGTGGTTGAGCACATCCACCTCGCCCTTGGCCGGCGTGCGGAAACGGGTAGCCTGCGCCACCAGGTCGATCGCGGCCCGCGGCATGGCCATCCAGGCCGCATCGGCTTCGCGCGTGCCGGCGGCGATGTTCGGGTTGTCGCGATGCGCGTAGGTAAACAAGGCCTTGCCGCCCTTGCCCAGGATCGAATGCAGGCGGGTATTGGGGTGATAGCGGAACTCGATGCCCTTGGACTTCGTCAGCTTGACGATTTCCTCGAACAGCGCGTTGAACATCCCCGAGTAACCGATCGACAGCGTGCGGTACTGGCTGCCGGGGGTGAACTCGTTATTGATGTTGAACGACACGCCGGCATGCGTGTTGATGACGTTGGAACTGTAGCCGTTGCCGTCGGCGGCGTAATCGTAGCCTTCCGCGCCGAGCTGATCGTAAAGCAGGTTCCAGTAGCCGATATCCTTCAGATAATCGCCTCGCTGGAACACGCTCGATTCCGGCAGCTGCGCGGTGATCCGGCCGTTCTGATAGAAGTTGCACCAGTCGCGGCGGGTGAAGTCGGCCCAGGGCTTGGTCGTGGCCAGGTCCTGCACGATGGTGAAGCCCTGGTCGGGCGTGGTGGACGCGCCGAAGTTGTTCACCGCGTACGGCGCGGGCGTATTCGAGGTAATGCCGTTCAGATAGAAATTGCGCGAGCGCAGATAGAACAGCTGGTTGTCGGTGACGTTGAACGGTACCGAATACTTATCCAGCCCCAGCAACGAAATCACCGCGGTGACCACGCGATGGCCCGGTGCCAGGCCATTGTTCGGATCCGGGAATTGCTTGGTCGGAATGCGGTTCCAGAACGAGTAGCGCATGCCGCCGAGCTCGACGTAGGAATGCGTCTTGTCGTTGTTGTAATGCCAGGTGCAGATGCGGGCGCCGGGTGCGCGGGAGCCGGGATGGCGCTTGGTGAAGTCGTAGTTTCCCCAGTCGTACAGCTCCAGCACATCGCCTTTCTTCAATTGTTTCGCACTGAACTTGGTTAACTTGCTTTGGCCGTTGAGCAGTCGCCAGGCCGTGTACAGGCCGGCCGCGCCGGCGCCGAAGATCGAGTAAGTCTTTGCCATGGTGGTAACTCCCTGTATGAGAAGTGCGGGCAGCGCGGTTTACTCTTTACCGAGGCGATACATCTGGCCGGGCAGATCCTTTTGCGGAATGACGACTTCGACGAGCACAGGCTTGTTCTTGATCGCCGCGATGCGCGGCAGCGCCGCATTCAGCTCGTCCACCGTCTCCACCCGGATACCTTCCGCGCCGAAGGCTTTCGCCAGGGCCAGGTAATCCCATTGCGGCAGGATGTCGAAGGCGTCGAACTTGTGTTTCGGGCCAGGCTCGAATGCGCTCATGTCCACGTACACCTGCTCGATGGCGTAGACCTGGTTGCTCATCACGAAGATCACCGCGTTGAGCTTGTTGCGTGCCAGCGTGGACAATGACTGGCAGACCATCATGAAGCCGCCGTCGCCGGCGACCGTCCATGCACGCTTGCCGCTGCCCAATTGGGCGCCCGACGCCGCGCCGGTCTCGAAGCCGATGCACTGCCAAGCGGCGGAGGCGACAAAGCTGCCCTGCGACAGCCCATAGCAGTTGGTAGCGACGTACATCGCCGAACTGACGCCATACGTCATCACGATGTCCTTCAGCAGGTTCTTGTCCTGCAGGAATTTCATCGTGTTCGCGAAGAAGCGGTTGTAGGTGATGATCTGCGGATTGCCGTCGTAGACCGGGTCGGAATTGGCCGCCCAAGGGTTCGGGTACTTCGGCTGCGGCGGCGCCTTGGCCTTGATCGGATAGGCCTTGCTCGCCTTGAACCTGGCCAGCAGCGCTTCCATGAAATCCTTCATGGTCACATTGCCGTACTTGAAATAGCCGGCGCGCACGCCGGCCGTATCGGCCAGCACCATGTCCTCGTACTTGCTTTCGATAAAGGCGAGATAGTCGTCGGTGATGATGGCGCCCAGGGTGAGCACGCAGTCGGATGCTGTAACGACGTCACGCACCGACTGGATCGATGCCGCGTCCGAATAGGTGCCGATAAACTTGTCGCCCCCTTCGTCCAGCACGCTCTTGCCGAGGCTGGTGGTCGTATACAGGAAGCCGCTGGCGTCGATGATCTTCTGCAGCAGCCCGGACAGGCCGAAGCGCAGCACTTCGACGCCGGCGAAAATCAGCGGCTGCTTGGCCGCGGTGATCATCGACCAGGCCTGGTCCACCGCATTGCGCAGCGCCAGTTCGGGACTGCGCGTCACGCGCGGCTTCAGCGCCGCCGCCGGCGGGCGCTCGCAGGGCTGGCCCCAGACTTCCTTGTAGCAGGCGATATAGACGGGGCGCTTGTCGGTGATCGCGTCGATCAGCAACTCGTCGATCTGCTCGGCCGCGCCCACATTGGTGCTGAGCGTGATCGCCTTGACCGTCACATACGAGTAGATGTCCTGGTCCGAAGCGAGATTGCCGGTGGAGTGGTGGAACAGCACGTCGTACATATCCGTGATGTCGCGCATATCGGCGCCGGGCGTGGCGCTGATCACCACGACAGGGCTGCGTTCGACCCATGCGCCGGCAATGGCATTGAGCGCACTGTAAGTACTTACGCCGAACTGCAGCGAGACCGCCCCGAGGCCGCGGGTGCGCGCATACGCATCGGCGGCATAGGCGGCATCCAGTTCGTTGATGGCGCCGACGGCCGTCACGCCATCGAAATATTCCAGCGCCTGCGTGAAATGTTTCACGTAGTCGCCTGGAATCTGGAATACCTCGGTGACCTGCAACTGCTTGAGCCGCGTCAACAGATAATCGGCCACGGTAAAGGTGGCGGTCGAAATCGAAGCCGGTGCCGTCGCGATCGAACGGGATTTGTTCGGAGTGCTGCTGTCTGCCATGACGATTCCCCCTGAGAGATGAAAAGGCGCGCGACATAAGCAACGGCTTCATATGCGCCGCTTTTATCGTTGCCATCGTTGGTAGTTGCGCCCGCCGGAGGGCGCAGGTGTGCGCTCGTCCAAAAGCCGGATGCGCTTCCAGCGCACCCGCCATCGGTCGAGTTATCCGGTGTTGCCCCAGGCAATGGCCGCCGCGATTCGGGAATGAATGCGGGGAATGACCGCTCGTGGCCGAACGAGATCTCTCATAGTGCGCTCCTTGGACCGAAGCTACGGTCCGCCCCACTACGTTTTTGATGTGTTCCAGCCAGCGCTGACGGATGGACTGGAATGCCCCTGACAAGCCTCGGAACCGCTGCAGCGAAGGGGCGATGGCCGATAGTCGGCGCGATGCGCCGCTGGCGAAGATAACGACTACAGCCCCCCTGTAAGCCCGGCGGAGACTACAACGCACGGGTGTGAAGCTGACGTCATGGATAATCGGGCTGATGCATAAATCGGCTTTTCCATGACAGAGACGCCGTTAATGTCCTGATCGCCGACCAAAAAAATGGCGCCCGCAAAATGCGGGCGCCATAAACAGCCGCTGTCAGACACTCAATGCAGCGCGGAAACTCTCGACGGCGAATACGGATTGCCGACCAGCGCCGGCATCTGCGCCAGATCCGGCGAGCCCTCCGGCAGCAGGCCGACGCCTCCGGTATCGCCACCGAACTGAGCCATGGCCTGGACGAGCTGATCCAGGGCCGCCGGCGCCTGCCATGACTGGGCGGAATCCCCCGCGGCAGCAAGGCTGGCCGCCTTGATCCCGATGGATGCGGGCGTGAACCCGGACGGCAGCGGCGTCAGCAGCGCGCCGATGGCCGAGGCGGGAATGCCATTGCCATCCGCCGGCTGCACATAGGTGATCGCCTTGTCGCCGCCCAGGAAGTGCTTCTGCACGCGCACCTGCTGGTTGGAATCGCCATCGACCAGCACGATCAGATCGTCGCCGCTGCGGTGGAAGCTCAGCCGCGAACGGTTGACGCCATCGAAGATCAGCCAGTCGGTGCCGCCGCCCGCGTTGTCGATGACATCCTTGCCGTTGCCGGCCCGGTAGACGTACTGGTCATCGCCCGCGCCACCCTGCAGGTAATCGTTGCCGTCCTCGCCCACCAGGGTGTCATTGCCGTTGCCGCCGACCAGGATGTCATTGCCCGAGCCACTGAACGAGCCATTGCCGCCGGACAGGTAATCGTCCCCGTCGCCGCCGACCAGCTTGTCGTCGCCGCCCATGCCGAACAGCGTGTCGTTGCCGCCCAGGCCCTTGATCAGGTCGCGCGCCGAATTGCCCACCAGCTGTTCGCCGGCCGCGGTGCCGGTGACCGTGCGGGTGTAGTCGGCATCGTTGCCCGGCTCGCCGGGCGTGCTGCCGCCACCGCCAGGATTGCCGCCGCCGGCCAGCGCATTGATGGCCGCCGTATCGAGCATGTTGCCGGAGGCCGGCTGCACGTAGTCGATAGCCATGTCGCCGCCGAGGAAATGGCCGGTGACTGTGATCGTCTTGCCCGTGTCGCCGCCGACGGTGATCACCAGGTCGTCGCCCGAACGCGTGAAGGCGAGCTGCGCGGCGGTGATGCCGTTGTTGAAGAAGATGCCGTCGAAGCCGCCGCCGGTGTTGTCGATCACGTCCTTGCCGCCGCCGTAGACGTACTTGTCGTCGCCGGCGCCGCCTAGCAGCGTGTCGTTGCCGTCCTCGCCATTGAGCTGGTCATTGCCCGCGCCGCCTTCCAGGCGATCGTCGCCCGAGCCGGTGCCGCTGCCATTGCCGCCTGACAGATAGTCGTCGCCGTCGCCGCCCTGCAAGGTGTCGTTGCCGCCCATGCCGAACAAGGTGTCGTTGCCGCCGAGGCCGCGCACCAGATCCTTGCCTGTGCTTCCTGCCAGCTGTTCGCCCGCGGCCGTGCCGTCGATCACCTGGTCGTACTGGCCACCGGTGCTGCCGCCGGCCACGATCTGGTTGATTTCCGCGGTGGTCAGCGCGAAACCGCCGTCGGGCTGCACGTAGTCGATCGCCGCATCGCCGCCCAGGAAGTGATTGGTGACGCGTACCGACGGCGTGGCGCCGCCGTTGACGAAGATCAGCAGGTCGTTGCCGTCGCGGGTAAAGGACAGCTGATTGCGGGTGACGCCATCGGTGAAGAACACGCCGTCATAGCCGCCACCGGTGTTGTCCACCACATCCGAGCCGGAGGAGGCATCGAACACATATTTGTCGTCGCCCGTGCCGCCGACCAGGGTGTCATTGCCGGTGCCCGCCACCATCGTGTCGTTGCCGCCCATGCCGTAGAGCTTGTTGTCGGCGCTGTTGCCGGCGATGTAGTTGTCCAGCTCGTTGCCGGTGCCGTCGATGGCGCCGCCGCCCAGCAGGAACAGGTTCTCCACATTGGCGGCGAGCACGGCGCTGACCGTGGCCTGCACCTGATCGGTGCCGGCGCCCGCCGCCTCGACCACCACGTCGTTGGCGTCGTCGACGATATACACATCGTTGCCGGCGCCGCCCTCCAGCCGGTCCGCGCCTTCCTCGCCATCGAGGTAGTCGTTGCCGTTGCCGCCGAACAACTGGTCGGTACCGGTGCCGCCCCACATCGCATCGTCGCCATCCAAGCCATACAACACGTCATCGCCGTCGAGGCCGGCCAGCTTGTTGGCCCCCGCATTGCCGGTGATGACATTGTCCAGCTCGTTGCCGTTGCCGGTCTGGATGCCGTCGGCGAGCAGCAGCTTGTCGACGTTGTCGGCCAGGATCAGGTTGGTTTCGTAGCGGCGCTCGACGGTGTCGACGCCCTCGTCCGCGTTCTCGCGCACGCGGTCGGCGCTGGACTCCTCGATGTAATAGTCATCGCCCAGCCCACCGACCAGCGTATCCGCACCGAGCCCGCCTTCCAGGCGGTTGTTGCCGTCGTTGCCGACCAGCAGGTTGTCCTGGTCGTTGCCCAGGCCGTCGATATCGGTGCTGCCGGTCAGCACCAGGTTCTCCAGCGTGGCGCCGAGCGTGTAGCTGATGGAGGACTCGACGGTGTCGTCGCCCTCGCCTTCCAGCTCCACGATGACGTCGCCGGCCTGGTCGACCACGTAGGTGTCGTTGCCGAGGCCGCCGGTCATGGTATCGGCGCCGACGCCGCCGTCGAGGCGGTTGTCCAGCGTATTGCCGATCAGCTCGTTGTCGCCGGCGTTGCCCGTGCCGCTCGCGGCCCAGCCATCGGCGGACAGGACCAGCTTCTCGATGTTGTCGGACAAGGTGTAGTTGCTGGTGGCGTACACCACATCGTGCCCTTCGCCGGCCAGTTCGACGATCGCGTCGTCCGTGGCATCCACGAAGTAGGTGTCGTCACCCCTGCCGCCGCGCAGCACGTCGTTGCCATAGCCGCCGTCGAGCTGGTCGTCGCCGGCGCCGCCGATCAAGGTGTCGCTGCCGCTGTCGCCGAACAGCGTGTCGTTGCCATCGCCGCCATCGAGCTGGTTGTCGCCGCCGTTGCCCATCAGCACGTTGTCGAGCGCATTGCCGGTACCGTCGATCGCGGCGCTGCCGGTGAGCTCGAGGCGTTCTACCTCGGCCGACAGCGTATGCGTGACGCTGCTCCTGACGATGTCGTAGCCGCCATTGGCCTGCTCGGCCACCGTATCGCCGGCATCGTCCACCACATAGATGTCGTCGCCCGCGCCGCCGGCCAGCTGGTCCTGCCCCGTGCCGCCATCGAGCAGATCGTTGCCGTCGCCGCCGCCGATAGCGTCATTGCCGGCTTCGCCCAGCAGCGTGTCGTTGCCCGCGCCGCCGCTCAGCGTGTCGTTGCCGGCGCCGGCGTAGACCGTGTCGTTGCCGTCGAGCGCGTCGATGCGGTTGGCCTGGGTGTTGCCATAGATGGTGTCCGCCAGGGCGCTGCCCTTGACCACTTCCACATCCAGCAAGGCGGGGGTGAGTTCCCAGTGATTGCCGCCGATCTCGATGCGCAAGCCGCGGCTGGCGACGCCGCTCTGCGCATCGAAGTACTGCTCCAGGCGGAGGCCGTCGCTGCTGGCGCCGGCGAAGCTGAGCACCAGCGCCGTGCCGTCGCGCCGCATGATCACGTCGCCCTGGCTGATGCCCTGCAGAGCCAGGATATTCAGGCCGTCGCTGTCGACGATGCTGTCGCTGCCGTCGCCCGCCGCGTAGACATAGCGGTCGTCGCCCTGCCCGCCACGCAACGAATCCGCGCCATGGCCGCCATTGAGCGTGTCATTACCCTGCCCGCCGTCGAGGTTGTCGTTACCCTCGCCGCCGGACAGGCTGTCGTCACCGGCTTCGCCGAACAGCTGATCGTTGCCGTCTTCGCCGGACAGCGTGTCGTTGCCGTTGCGGCCGTACACGAGGTCATTGCCGCCGCCCGCCGCGATGCTGTCGTCGCCGGCATAGCCGAGCAGCGTCTGCGCATCGGCCGTGCCCTGCAGTACCAGGCTCTTGATCTGCGCCACGCTCCAGCTGCTGCCGTCGGCGAAGCGGACCTCGCGCAAGGCGCGCTCGGTGCCGGCATCGCTGGCGAAGTAGCTGGACACCCGCACCGTATCGCTGCTGCCGCGGATGGCCAGGAGCAGATCGTCGCCCTCGCGCGTGGCCGTCACATTGGCCGCCTGGATGCCGCTGCCGAAGACCAGCGTGTCGGTGGGCTGCCCCGTGCCGTTGCCGCTGTTGTCGATCACATCGCTGCCGCCACCCAGGCCGAAGCGATAGATGTCTTCGCCGGCGCCACCTGCGAGCCGGTCATTGCCGGCGCCACCGTCGAGCACATCGTCGCCGGTGCCGCCGTTGAGGCTGTCGTTGCCGACGCCACCGTCCAGCGCATCGTTGCCGCCGCCGCCGTCGAGGCTGTCGTTGCCGGCGTCGCCGCTGAGCTGGTCGTTGCCGCCGTTGCCGAACATCAGGTCGTCGCCGCCACCGGCGGAGATGACGTCGGCGCTTTCATAGCCGTAGAGCGCCTGGCTGGCCTCGCTCGGCTGCAGCACCATCATCTTGACGGTGTCCACGTTCCAGCTGGTGCCGTCGGCGAAGCGGATTTCCTTCAGCGCATTGCTGGTGCTGGCGTCATTGCTGAAGTAGTTGTTGACGGTCACCGCATCGGTGCCGCCCGGCAGCTGCAGCACCAGGTTGTCACTCTGCCGCGACAGCGTGACGCCGCCCGGCAGGATGCCCGTGCCGAACACCAGCACGTCCGCCGCGGGGACACTGCCGTTGCCGGTGTTGTCGATCACATCCTTGCCGTCGCCGGCATTGAACTCATAGATATCCGCGCCGCTGCCGCCGTAGAGCAAGTCGTTGCCCTTGCCGCCGTTCAGCCGGTCATTGCCGTCGCCGCCGTTCAGACGGTCGTTGCCGTCGTCGCCGTGCAGTACGTCATTGCCCGCGTAGCCGAACATCTGGTCGTCCCCGCCGCCGGCGGAGAGCGTGTCGTCGGTGGCGTAGCCGTGGATTTCCTGCGCCTCGTCCGACGGCGCGATCACCATGGCCTTGATCGCCTCGGGCGACCACGAGCTGCCGTCGGCGAAGCGGATCAGCTGTAGCGTATCGGTGCTGCTGGCGTCCTGGCTGAAGTAGCTGCTCACCCGCAAGGTGGCGCCGCCGACCTTCAGCAGCAGATCGTTGGACTGGCGCGAAGCCGCGACTTGCGCCGCGGCGATGCCGGTACCGAACTCCAGCACGTCCTGGTTCGGCACGCCCCAGCTGCCGGTGGCATCGATGGTGTCGTTGCCGTCGCCCAGGTTGTAGCGATAGGTATCGTTGCCCGCGCCGCCTGCCAGGAAGTCGTCGCCGGCGCCGCCGACCAGGATGTCGTTGCCGTCCTCGCCGTAGATGCGGTCGTTGCCGGCATCGCCCTGCAGCAGATCGTTGCCGGCCTTGCCGTACATGCGGTCATCGCCGCCGCCGGCGGACAGCACGTCGTCGGTGGCGTAGCCGTGGATCTCCTGGGCCTGGTCATTGGGCGTGATGACCATCGCCTTGACCTGGTCCACGCTCCACACGGTGCCGTCCGCGAAGCGGATCTCGCGCACGGTCTGCAGCGTGCTGGCGTCCTGGTTGAAATAACCGTAAAGACCCACGCTCTCGCCGCCGATCTTCAGGTACAGGCTGTCGCCCTGCCGCGTGGCCGCGACCTGGCCAGGCAGGATGCCGGCGCCGAACTCCAGCACGTCCGCGTCCTGCGCGCCGTTGCCGTCGTTGTAGATCGTGTCGCTGCCGTCGCCGAGCGCGTAACGGTAGGTGTCGTTGCCACTGCCGCCGACCAGGTAATCATCGCCGGCGCCGCCGATCAGGATGTCGTTGCCGGCCCCGCCATAGAGCCCATCCCCGCCGGCATCGCCATTCAAGGTGTCGTTGCCGGCATTGCCGTAGACGGTGTCGTTGCCGCCGCCACCGGAAAGCGTTTCGCTGGTGGCGTAGCCGTGGATTTCCTGCGACTGCTCATTGGCGACCTGCACCTGCGCCTTGATGAAATCGCGGCCCCAGATGGTGCCGTCGGCGAAGCGGATCTCGTCGACGGCATAGGTGGAAGCGTCGTCGTCGTTGAAGTGGTTCTGCACGCGGATGACATCGCTCTGGCCCGCATGCACCAGCAGGTCGTCGCCACGGCGCTCGATCCACACGCTGGATGACGCAATGCTCGCATCCAGCACGATGGCATCGATATCGCCCGCCGCGTCGCCCGCATCGTAGTTGACGACCAGGTCGTTGCCGAAGCCGGTGCCGAAGCGGTAGGTGTCGCTGCCTGCACCGCCTGTCAGCGTGTCGTTGCCGATGCCGCCGTCCAGCGTGTCCTGACCGATGCCGCCGGTCAGCGTGTCGTTGCCCGCGTCGCCCTGCAGGCGGTCGTCGCCGGTGCCGCCGTCGAGCGTATCGCCGCCGTCGCCGCCGACCAGCACATCGTTGCCGCCGCGCCCGCGCAGCACGTCGCCATCGCCCGTGCCCACCACGTAGGAGCCGCCCTCCAGGCCGGTGTAGTCGCGGTGGCCGTAGCCGATGTCGCTGAGCGTGCCGGTGAGCAGGTCGCGGAACACCGAGGCGTTGGCATAGCCGGCCAGCGCCGCCGCCAGCGCGGCTTCGTTGACGCCGAGGTCCGCGCGGAACTGCGCATAGACCTCGCCCAGCACCAGCGCCTGGTCCGGCGACGTCATCGACTTGGCATACGCTTCCAGGCCTGCCGCCAGCTTCGCCGCGTCGGTCACTTCCAGCTTGTTGCTGCTGAGCGAATACACCGTGCCGGCGAAGGCCTGGCCGAGCGGCCCCTGCGCCAGGAAGCGGTCGGCGAAGTGCATCGACAGCGCATTGAAGCGCTCGTCGATATAGCTGGCGTTGATATTGCTGATGGAGGGGCTGCGGTGCGCGGTGTAGTCCTGCTCGATCACGCCGCGGTACTGCGAGATGCCAGCGAACACTTCCAGTATCCACAGCTTTTCCGTGCTGCTCAGCGGCGTGGACGTGCCGAGGCCGGCCTGGCTGCGCAGCGCGCTCAGGCCGGACCAGTCGGCCATCAGCCATTCGAACTGCGCGTACACGGTGGCCGGCGTGGCCTGCGCCAGCGACTGCACGCGGGCCAGTACCTGGTTGTCCTGCGCATAAACAGTCTGCAGATCCTTGGCATTGCCGAAGCCGCGCAGCATCGGCAGCACGATGCCGCGCTCGAGCAGGCCTTGCAGCACGGTCTGGTTGATCGAATGCGAGCCCGGGTCCTTGGTGATGCGGTTGTCGAACTGCAGGTCGAAGGCGGCGGCATACGACTCCACGCCGTTACGCACGAACGAACCCTCGCCGATGATGCGGTTGCCGTTGCTGTCCTTGTTGACCGCGTCGTAGCCCAGCTTGATCGCATCGATGCCCAGTTCCTGCAGCGTATGCAGTTCGCCCGCCTGGCTCAGGCCGTCCTGGTTGGTGTCGACCCACACGCGCAGCTTCTGGTAGATCGCGTCCTGCGCGTCGATCTGCCCGTCCTGGTTGTCGTCGCCGGCGTTGCGCAGCGCCTCGAAACCGTTGGCGCCAGGGCCGCCGAACAGCTCGTTCAGACCGTCGATCGAGCCATTGCCATTGATGTCGTTGACCACCAGGCCATCGCCCGGATTGATCCAGCCGGTGTGCTCGGCGATCCCGTCGTTGTCGATATCGAAATACGCATTGGACGAGGCCATCGCGCTGGTGAGGATCTTGCCGTCGCCATCCAGATCCAGCGCCAGCGGGTCGCGCCGCACCACGCTGTTGTTCGGATCATGGCTGGGCGGCGGCGGCGGATCGTCCTCGGTTTCCAGGCGGATACCGAGATCGCCCTTGTGATAATCGTTGATGGTCAGGCCACCGTTGATCACCAGCGTGCTGCCGTTGAGCATGTAGGTGTACTGGCCGTCCAGGCTCTTGTACTGGTTTTCCGGATCGCTCTTCTTGCGCGTGCCGCCGACCAGGGTGGTGCCGTCGAGCTTGACCGTGCCCTTGCCGTCCTCGTCGCTGATGACGTCAGTGCTGTCGGCCTTGTAGCTGTCAAAGCCGGTGCCGCCCTTGAGCTGGTCGCTGCCGCTGCCGCCGTCCAGCGTGTCGTCGCCGTCGCCGCCCTTGAGCTGGTCGTTGCCGTCGCCGCCGTCGAGGTTGTCCTTGCCCGCGCCGCCGTCCAGCGTATCGTCGCCGACGTCGCCCACCAGCTTGTCGTCGCCGTCGTCGCCGTTGAGGGTGTCGTCGCCAGCCTCGCCGTAGAGTTCGTCCTTGCCGGCGCCGCCCTTCAAGGTGTCCTTGCCGTCGCCGCCGTACAGCTTGTCGTCGTCCTCGCCGCCGTCGAGATCGTCATCGTCGTCGCCGCCTTCAAGGCGGTCCTTGCCGGCACCGCCTTCGAGCTTGTCCTTGCCGGCTTCGCCGTAAAGCTTGTCGTCGCCGTCGCCGCCGAGCAGGTGATCCTCGCCGTCGCCGCCCTTGATCTCGTCCTTGCCCTTGCCGCCGTCGAGCTTGTCGTCGCCCGCATCGCCATACAGGTAGTTGTCGCCGTCGCCGCCGGCGATATCGTCGTCGTACTTGGTGCCCTTGATGGTCTCGGCATGCTTCACGTCGAAGCTGCCGCCATCGAGGTTCAGAGTGACCGCGCTGTCGCCCGCATCGGTGACGTTGGCGCCCTTGCTCATGCCGCTGAGATCCAGCGTGTCGCCTTCCTCGCCGCCGTCCGCGCCCAGGTCGATCCATTCCAGGCCTTCGAGCTTGCTGGCATCGAGCTTGTCGGTGATCTTCAGCGTGTCGTCGCCCGAACCGAGGGTAATGCGCTCGACACCGTAGATCAGATCGGTCGCCACCGGCCCCGAAGCTTCCGCCCGATACTTGTACGGACCATTGCCGTGCAGGTCGGTGTTGAGCGTCAGGTCGATGTCGTAGCTGTCCTCGTAACGCATCGTGTCGGTGCCGTCGCCGCCATCGATCAGATCGGTGCCGGCGCTGCCGATGATGGTGTCGTTGCCCATGCCCGCATTGATGACATCGCTGCCGTTGCCACCGGTCAGGCCGGCATCGTCGCCGAGCTTGCCGACGGTGTAGGTCTCGCCGCCCTGGGAGGAGGCGCCGGCGAAGACGAGGGCACGGCCTGGATCGAAGATGCTGTCCTCATCCAGGCCGTAGTAGTCCCGCACGAACTGGGTGGCCGCGGTCATCAGGTCGTTCTGATCCGAATCCGGTACGTTCGGGCCGAACAGGTTCTGGATCGCTTCCAGCATGTTGCTGATGCCCGCGCTCCTGGCAGCGGAGCGCGCCGCCTGGATCGCCGCGAACAGGTCGTAGGTGCCTTCGATGTTCTTGACGACCACCGAGCCCTTGCCTTCGATGTTCGCCACGACCTGGTCTTTGTTCAGCAGCAGATCCTTGAAGAAGCCATCGAAGCCCAGGTATGGAAACAGCAGGGTGCCGGCCCAAGGCGCATAGTCGGGATTCGGACTCCCGGGCAGGCCCTGGAACACCGTGCTCGCCGCGGCGCCCGCGTCGATCGCGCCCAGGCCGGTGATGCCGGGCAGATTGCCGTTGTTGCTGAGAATGTCCTGGACCAGGTTGAAGGCGATCAGGTTCGACGCCGTCTGGTTGAGCGCCTCGGCCAGCGAGGCGTCGCCGCCGCGAAGCCCGTACTGGATCTTGGTGTAGTCGCGGATAAAGTCGGCGAAGAAGCCGTCGCCGCTGTTGACCTTGGTGGCGCCGTCGATCCAGCGCCACACCACCGGATCGACACCGGCCTTGGGTACCTGCACGGTCACCTGCACATCGTGCGGGATGCCGAATTCGTCGACACGCTGGATGGTCGCCACCTGCTCGTCGCTGATAAAGCTCAGCAGCAACTGGTACATCGGCGTGCCCAGCCCCAGCGCATCGTGCTGCGCGTTGAACTTGGCCTGCTGGGTAGTGCGCAGAGCTTCCAGCTGGGCGATCTGCGCTGCGGTGAGCGTGATACCGCCGTTGCCGCGCTGGTAGCTAACGTTGACCGTCATGAGGTTCCTTCCTTGAGCGTGGGTGACAGATGTCGATGGATGCGAACGACAGCGAACTTCAATGTTGCGGATTTACGAGCAAGCGTTGGATACCGGCGCGGATGGCGCGGTCGAGTTCGATCATGCGTGCGGCGGGAATGCGGTCGCGGTTGAGCTGGTAGCTCAGCACGAGGCGTTCGGACAGCTGGTAGTGCACCTGGCAGTCATGCGCCCAGATGCCGGGACCGAAGCCGCAGGTGACGATAAAGGGATGGCCAAGCGGGGTGCCGTAAACGGAAGCCTGGGCCGACAGCACGGAACTGCCCTGCCTGGCGTCGGGCTGCCTGGTGCATTCCACCAGCCCGCCGCCGACTTCGCGGCAGGGTTCCTTGGCCTTCATCACCAGGGTTTCCATGGCGGAGAGCTCGCCGTAGGGGCGATAGCCGACCTGTGCGACGTTGATGGCTTCCAAGGGATTCGCCGGCAGGCCATCCAGATGGCCGAGCACTGATGACTGGTGCGAAGAGAGATTCAGCCTGAACGCCTTCGCGGGCTGATCGGGGCAGCCGGTTGGCGCATCGCCCGACCCGGCCGGCAGGGCTGCTCCCGGCTTCGGATAAGGAATGGGGTAGATGCCCACACGATCCGGCGTACCGGGCACGCGCAATACATCCTCGCCAAGCGCCACATAGATCGCATCGTTGGCCTGGCCGTGGCAGGTCCTGGGCATCACGGCCACTTCCGGATTGGCCGGCTCGGCTTGCTCGGTCGCGTGGATCGGCACGCACAGCGCGAGCCCGAGGCACGCCATGCGCAGTCGAGATGAGATCTGGATCGCCATGAACCGGTTCCTTTTGATCGCTTGCCGGGACGCCTCGCAGCGCCCTACCCGATGACCTCAAATATTTCGCCAGCCCGTCAGCGCTCCCGCATCGCCTCGCTGCCCGCGCGCGTCAATGGCCCGGACAGATACTCGGCAATCGTGCGCTTGCCCGTGCGTATCTCGGCGGCCAGCGTCATGCCCGCGCCCAGCGTGACGCGCGTGCCGTCCGCCATCAGCGACGACTTCGCCAGTTTCACGCGCGCCTTGTAGACCAGCCCGAGCTTCTCGTCCTGGATGGCGTCGTGCGACACGCTGGCGACGGTGCCTTCGAGATAGCCGTAGCGCGTATACGGAAAGCTGTCGATCTTCACCGCCACCGACTGGCCCGCGCGCACGAAACCGATATCGCCATTGAGCACGGTCGCCTCCACTTCCACCGGATCGTCGTCCGGCACCACGGACAGCAGCTTCTGCGCCGGCGTCACCACGCCGCCTACGGTATGGATGTCCAGCGCCTGCACGGTGCCGTCGACCGGCGAGCGCAGCTGCATCAGCGCGCGGCGCTGCGCGGTGCGCGCCACTTCCGGTTCGAGCTGGCCGATCTGCTCGCCGGCCTTGCGGCGCTCGTCCAGCAGCTGCTGGCGCGTATCGCTGCGGTGCAGGGCCAGTTCTTCACGGGCGCCGACGATGGCGGATTTCAGTTCCTGCCGGCGGCTTTGCTGCTGGGCCAGATCGCGCTCGGCATTGATGCGCTCCTGCTTGCGCAGCAGGTATTCCTGGCGCGGCACGTAGTTCTTCGACAACAGGCTTTCGTAGTCGGCGACCTTGGTGCGCGAGATATCCAGGTACTGCTGCAGCGGCACGATGGCCGACTCGACCGTACGCAGCTCGGCCTCGCGCTGGGACAGCATGGCCTCCAGGCCGTGCACCTTGGCGTTGTAGGCGGCGTACTGGCCGCTGGCGAGCTGCTGCGCGGCATCGCGGCGCTCCGGCGGCAGCTCGTCCGGCCGCGCCGCCAGCGCGCCGCCGCTGTCGATGGCGCCGCTGTCGATGGCGCCGATCAGCGCGGTGGTGCGCCATACGGCAGCGCGGGCGTCGAGCAGCGCCTCGCGCGCCTTGCTCGATTCCGCATCGGCCGCGGTGGCATCCAGTTCCACCAGCAGCTGGCCCTTGCTCACATGATCGCCGTCGGTCACCAGGATGCGGTGCACGACCGCGGTCTCGATCGGCTGGATGACCTTGGTGCGCCCGCCGGGCACCGTGCGCCCGGGTGCGACGGCGACGATATCGACCTTGCCCACGCAGGCCCAGATCGCCGTGCAGGCGAACAGCGCCATGATCAGGCGCAGCGTCCAGCGCGGCGCGGCGGCCAGCGGCGTGTCGATCAGCTCCAGATGGGCCGGCAGGAAGGCCGCCTCTTCCGAGCTGCGATCCGCACGCGGCTCATCGTGGCGATGCGCCCAGGCTTCTTTCAGCACGTCGCGGTAGCGGCTGAGCATCTTGGTCATGGTTTGCATCCGTGCGTCCTCAACCCTGCTGCAGCCGATGCAGGCGGGCGAAATGGCCATCCATCGCCAGCAGCCGGTCGGGCGGGCCGCTCTCGACCACCTTGCCCTTGTCGATGACCACGATGCGGTCGGCCTGCCGGACGGTGGAAAGCCGGTGCGCGATGATCAGCACGGTGCGCCCGCGGCAGATCGCGCGCATGTTGTCCATTACGGCGCGCTCGGACTCGTAGTCCAGCGCGCTGGTCGCCTCGTCGAAGATCAGGATGCGCGGATCGGCCACCAGCGCCCGCGCGATGGCGACGCGCTGCCGCTGGCCACCCGACAGGCTGGCGCCATGCTCGCCTACCACCGTGTCGTAGCCCTGCGGCAGATCCACGATGAAATCGTGCGCGCCGGCCAGGCGCGCCGCCTCGATCACGCGTTCCATCGGCATGCCTGGATCGGCCAGCGCGATGTTCTCGCGCACGCTGCGGTTGAACAGGAAGTTCTCCTGCAGCACCACGCCGAGCTGCCGGCGCAGCCATTCCGGATCGACCAGGGCCAGGTCGTGCCCGTCGACCAGCACGCGGCCGCGCTCCGGCACGTACAGGCGCTGCACCAGTTTGGTCAGCGTGCTCTTGCCCGACCCCGAGCGGCCGACGATGCCGATCACTTCGCCGGGCCTGATATCCAGATCGATACCGGCCAGTACTTCGGCCGTATCCGGCCGGTAGCGGAAGCCGATGTTCTCGAAGCTGATGCGGCCCTGGATCGACGGCAGCGCCATGCGGCTGCTGTCGCCGGGCTCGGTGCGGGTGTTGAGGATGTCGCCCAGGCGCGCCACCGAGATGCCCACCTGCTGGAAGTCCTGCCATAGCTGCGCCAGGCGCACGATCGGCGAAGCGACCTGCCCGGCCAGCATATTGAAGGCGATCAGCTGGCCCACCGACAGCGAGCCGTCGATCACCTGCCGTGCGCCGAAGAACAGGATCGCCACACCCACCAGCTTCTGCAGCAACTGCACGCCCTGCTGCCCGATATTGGCCAGCCGCGTCACCCGGAACGAGGCGCTGACATAGCCCGCCAGCTGGTTGTCCCAGGTGCGCGTCATGCGCGGCGCCACCGCCATCGCCTTGACCGTGCCGATGCCGGACACGGTTTCCACCAGGAAGGACTGGTTGTCCGCGCTGCGCGCGAATTTCTCGTTGAGGCGCCGGCGCAGCACCGGCGTGATCATGGCCGACCAGATCGCATAGACCGGCAACGACAGCATCACGATCAGGGTGAGCCAGCCGCTGTAGAAGAACATCACCGCCAGGAACACGAAGGTGAACAGCAGATCCAGCACCGAGGTCAGGGTCTGCCCGGTAAGAAAATTGCGGATGTTCTCCAGCTCGCGCACGCGCGCCACCGTGTCGCCGACACGCCGCGCTTCGAAGTAGGCCAGCGGCAGAGCCAGGATATGGCGGAACAGGCGCGCGCCGAGTTCGACGTCGATGCGGCTGGTGGTATGGGCGAACACGAAGGTGCGCAGGCCGCTCATGACCGCATTGAACACGGTGATGACAATCAGGCCGACCGTGATCACCGTCAGCGTAGTCATCGCGTGGTGCACCAGCACTTTGTCCATCACCACCTGGAAGAACAGCGGCGTGACCAGCGCGAACAGCTGCAGGAACAGCGAGACCAGCAGCACCTCGCCCAGCAGCTTGCGGTATTTGACGACGGCGGGAATAAACCAGGTGAAGTCGAAACGCGCCAGTTCCGCCACCAGCGAAGCGCGCGAAGCGGCCAGCAGCAGGCGCCCTTCGTAGCGCAGCGCGAATTCGTCTTCGCCGAGGATGGTGGTGCGGCCCGTGGCGGGGTCCTGGATCAGCACACGGCCCTGCGCGACCTTGGCGATCAGGAAGGACTCGCCATCGCGGCGCAGCGCCAGTGCAGGCAAGGCCTGGTGCGCCATACGCGCGGCCGGCACCTCCAGCACCTTGGCCTTCAGGCCCAGGCGCCTGGCGGCGAGCAGCAGCTCGGTTTCGCTGAAGCGCGCGGCACCCGTGCCGGACTGGTGGCGAAGCTGTGCTTCGTCCGCGGCGATGCCATGGAATTGCGCCAGCAGCACCAGTCCGCGCAGGCCGGCATCGGCAACGCCCGCGTCTTCCGTCCGCTCGGCATGATCCGGGGTATCGGCAGCACAGGCCGTACCTTCCCTACCGGCCTCGGTCGGCAACGCTTCCATGCTTCCCTTTCCCCTGTTGAGTGTCGCTCCCCGCGGCGACGGGGCTGAACCACCCTGCTTCAGCCCGGCGCAAGATTATTCGTGCCGCAAGAGCTTGTCGAGATTCCTTGCGGGATTTTGCCCGGCAGATCACAGCGCCTCGGGACACAGCGATTTTTACACAAACTTAACTTTTCTATATGACATAAGCCTTTGCCTGCGCATGCGCCAGGGAATAGCGCGCGACGCGCCGCGAAAACGCGTGGAATTGGCTATGTAACGACAAGCGCCCAGCACCTATAACCGGCCCTGCCAGCTTTCAGCGCCATTGCCATGCGCCACGCGCGCCAACAGGGAGACCGGGTATGGAACAATCGATCCACGCCGACCGCAGCGCCTTCGCTACCGCCGATTCGAAAGCCATCCCTCTAAGTCCTGCCTACGCGGCATTCGCCATCGTGATGGCGTTGCTCGGTGTGATCGGCTTGGTCTACGGCGATGTCGCCCTGGTATGGCAGCGCATCCCGATCGAACACCTTCCGGGCCAGCAGCTGCTTGCCTATGCGTTCGCGCTGGTCGAACTGGGCACGGGCGTTGGCTTGCTGTTGCGTCCGGTGGCGAAATCCGCGGCGGCAGTTCTGTTTGCCTATATGGCGCTGTGGGCCGTGTTGCTGAAACTCCCCGCCGTGGTGGCGGTGCCGCTGATGGAAGCGACCTGGCTGGGCTTCGGCGAGATCGCGGTGATCCTCGCCGGCGCGTGGGTGGTCTATGCATGGCTGGCGGATGCGCGGGCTTTTCTGGCCGGCGCCAAAGGCATCCGCAATGCACGCGTACTGTTCGCCGTTGCGCTGCCGATGATCGGCCTGTCTCATTTCTTCTACAGCCCGCAGACCGTCGAACTCGTGCCCGGCTGGCTGCCTTCGCCCTTGAGCTGGGCCTATCTCACCGGCGCGGGCAGCATCGCGGCATGTCTTGGCGTGCTGTTCGGTATTTTCCCCCGCCTGGCCGCAACGCTGGAAGCAGCCATGCTGGCCGTGATCACCGTGCTGGTATGGGGGCCGAAATTATTCGCCATGCCGGTGGACCGCACCGCGCTGACGGCCTTCGTGATCTCCGCGGCGATCGCGTGCGGCGCATGGATCGTGGCGCAGTCGTATCGAGGCCTGCGCTGGCTGGACATCGGCTCCCCCGCATGGAAGACGCCGCCCGGCTGACCGGCACGGCGGCGTCCCCGTTGATCTATGTGCCCTTCTTCTTGGGCGCTGCCTTCGTCGCCACTGCCGCCTTCTTCGCCGCCGGCTTGGCGACGGCCATCGGCTGGACATCGAGCTTGTTGGTGGCGCGCCGATCCGAGTCTTTCATGATCAGCGCACACAGCGAATCGAAGCGGCAGCAGCATTCGTTGTATTCCCCTTGCACGTCCAGGCAGCCGAGCACGGCCTGGTGGTGCATGCCGCTGGAAAACACTGCCTGCGCCGTGCCGTCCGGCGCCTGCGGCCAGTCGAGCATGCCGTTGCCGGCGACGCGCGCCGGGATCAGCCAGTAGTCGCCGTTGGCGTAGAGGCCGCCGGCCTGGAAGCTGATCTGCACGCCGTCTTCCAGCTCGATGGTCTGGCCTTCCAGCAGGGGCACGCAGCCCTGGCCGTCGACGCTGCCGCTCTGGTCCCAGCGGCGCAGCAGCGGATGCCTGGCCGGGTCATTGCTTACGGTGTATGGCGTGACATTCTTCGGCACGAGCAGCGTCACCATCATCTGCGCGGTGTCGATGGCCATCACCTGCAGCAGCGGTGCCGCCTGCTGCGCCAGCGTGTAGTTGTCGTCGACCAGTTCCACCCAGTCGTTGACCGCCAGGCCCAGCCGCTGATCGCGTCCGAGCGTGGCCAGCGATACCGCGAGCTGCGCGCTGCCGTCGTTCTGCGGCGAGCTGTCCGCGCGCAGGATCGGGAAGATCACCGAGCCGTTCTCACGCGACCATTTGAAATTGGTGCCGGAAGGCGAACCCACCGTCCCTGCCGCGCCGCCCTGGTGGATCTCCACCCGATACAGCTGGTTCTCACAGCCGCGATAGCGCGCGTCCGCGGCGATCACGCAAGGTTCGCTGTCGGAAGGGATCGGACCCAGCTGCGCGCGCAGCTGCGGCCATGCGTAGGCGGCGCGTGAGCCGAGCACCTGGCGCAGCGAAGGACAGGGATCGCCATTGATGGCCAGATTGCCGGCGGCGATGTTGTTGCGCAGCTGGCTCACATCGCTGATCTGCTGATTGATCGCGGTCTGGTCCGCGCTGCTTACCGCCGCCTGCAGGCGCACTTTCAACGCAGCGATCACCGCGTCCAGGGCGGCGGTCAGCGGTGCCGGATCCAGGTCAAGCATGCGCACCTGCCACACCGTCTGCGCGCGCGAGGCGGTATCCACGCCGTTCAAGGCGGCATCGGCGATCTGCGGCGCCTCGAGCGCGGACAGATGGCGCTCCCACACGTCCAGCCACAACGCGAAGCTGCCCGGCGGCTTGTTCCAGTCGCCGCCGCTGTCGTCCGGCGCGGGCGCATAGGGCTGGTCGTCCAGCGTGCACATCGCTTCGTTCTGGCAGAGGATGCCGTCCACATAGAAATGGCCCGGCGCCAGTTGCCAATCCGCCACATGCTGCTCGGTGGTGATCGCAAAGCCATTACCCGGCGCCCAGCATGGCCCCACCAGGTCCGCGATCATCGTGCGCAGCAGAAACAGCTGGATGCCGGCCTGCTCGTTCCAGTCCGCCTCCAGCGTCACCCTGCCCTGCTGCTGCATGACCCGGCTGTAGTGCCGTGCCGGGTCGAACGTGACGCGCGCAAAGTCGCCTTTCATGGTCGATCTCCTAACTTGCGAAAAGAATGCCGGCGTCGGCATCGGCGGGGGCGTATTCTTGCAACCGCCAGGCGAGGTTTGCCTCGCGCTGCGGCTCGTACAGATCGTGGTACACGCCCATCGCCGACTGATCGGAAGCGCCCGCGCGGATCTCGGCGCAGGCGCCGTCGTCCAGCCGCGCATAGTCCGGCGTGCCGTAGCGGAGGCTGCGGAACTGCGGTACCACGCGCAGGGTTTCCTGCGCCTGCTGTGCCTGCGCCACGGCAGCGAGCGCCAGGTCGGGCTGGCAATGGAAGCGCTGCGGCGTGCGCGAGCCGGGCGGCACAAAGCAGAAGCGCACGCAGCCGTACTGGCGGCGCAGCACCCGCACGGCGCTGGTGAAGATGCAATCCTCGGCCAGCCGGATGCTGTGCGCCTGCACCTCGCCGATGATGGTGCAGCGCTGGAGGCTGGCTTCGACATAAGCGACCGCTTCATCCGGCGCGCCCAGCGCGATGCGTTCGATGCCGGTGGCGTCGACGATGCTGTCGCAGATCTGCAAGGCCGGCGGTTCGCCGCGGCGCACCGGGCTGATGACTGAGATCGCACCGACGATGCTCTGCTCGATCCGCAAGGAAGCGCGCGTGCCGTCCAGCGTCACGCTGGGTTCGCCGGGGCGCTTCGGATCGCAATCGCATTGCAATGCCCAGCCAGGCACCAGGGTGCAATGGCGGATCACCAGCTCGCACAAGTCCGGTTGAACTTGCGTGCCGTCCGTATCGTCGGGGCCATGCACTTCCACGCCGCGGCCGACGATCATCAGGCCATCCAGCAGCACGCGGCTGCCGGCGCCGCCGCCGATGGTCAGCGCATCGGGCTGGCTGGCCCGCACGTCGAGCAGGCGCAGGATCGGCCGCGTGCGTTCGGCGGCGCGCAGCTGGATCGCCTCGCCATCCGCCAGCTGCAGGTCGATGCTGCCTTCGTAGATGCCGCTCTCGGCCAGCTCGATGATCAAGGCGCGCAGCGACGCATCCGCCGCCTTGGACTTGGCCCACGCGGCCAGCGCGTCGGCGATGCCGCTGAAATGCCCGGGCGGCAAGGGCGCCGCGTCGGCGGCAGGCAGCACGGTATGCACGATGTAGCGGGTAGCGCTTTCCAGCTCCGGCACCAGCCGCGCGTACTCGCCGCCGCCGAGATTCGCGGCAAAGCCGTAGTGATAGGAAACCCATACGCCGCGCCTGGGCCGCTGGTTCGCCGGGAACAGCAGGCGCCCGTTTTCCGGATCGATCGCCACCCGGCCACGCGGTACCTGGCAGCGCCAGGAAGAGAGGTCGGCGGGGATCAGTGCTTCGATCGGCACCGGCAGGCCCTGGCCTTTGGACGGCCAATCAGGCGCGTAGATCAGCACGCTCCTGCCTGGCCCGTACAAGGCCGGCGATGCAGCAGCGTAATCGGCCAGTGGCCCGCGTTCGGCAAAGCGATAGCGGCGCAAAGGTACCGGCAGGTTGTGCTCCTGCGCGATATGCGTCGGCTGCGCCTCCGCATCCGGCTGCTGGTACAGCGGCGTATCGTTGCCGAGCACGCTGAAGCTGAAGCATTGCGGGCCGCGTTCTTCCAGGCAGTAGGCCGGCGTCGTGGTGACCGGATAGCTGCGCAGGCGGAACACGAACAGCCCCACATCGGGTATGCCGTAACGGCCACGCTGGTGGCGGCTGCCCAGGCGGCGCACATCGACACTGTGCGCGAGCGGATCGAACGCGCCATCGGCCCAGCTGATCCGCTGCATCACGCCCGGATCGCGCAGGTCGGCGGTGCCGCCGCGGTGCGGATGCTGGTGATCCAGATGCTGGGTCCAGCCCAGCAGGCGATAGAACTCGGCTGCGCGCGCCGGCCAGCCGGCGGCATCGCGCGCCAGGTCTTCCAGCAGCGACAAGGTGCCCTTGCGGCGGCGCGCGTCGATGGTATTGGCGACGTCGGCGCGCGGCGCCAGCACGCGGCCCAGGCGAGCTGTGTGCGCGCTGCCATCGGCCAGCGTCGCCGCCTCCGGCAGCAGCGAGTAGCCGAGCAGGTCGCCGATATAGGGCACCACCCAGTCGTCGCAGGTTTCGATAAACCAGTTGTCGTACAGGCGCCCGATGTCCTGCTCGAGCACATTGACCTGGGTGGACAGCACGCGCAGAAAGTCGCGCAGCGGATAGCCCTGGTCCGCGTCGCGCATGCGGTACAGCACGGGCATCAGCTCATACAGGCGATCGGGGTTGGCGCTCATGGCGTGGCCTCCTGCAGCAGCAGCGTGTCGGGCACGGTGGGCAGGAAGCAGGCGAGCTGTGCCGGCAGCGGCAGCCTGTCATCGTCGTAGCGCGCCGGCAGTGCCTGCACGCGCTGGTTCACGCACGCTTGCACACCCTGCGCCGACGTCGGCAGCGAACTGATGATGAGGGGCAGTTCGTTGCTGCCCTTGTCGCCGTTGTCGTCGCCGCCGACCCCGAAGCCCTGCAAGATCGTCGCCTCGTCGAGATGGCCGAACGCGTCCGCATCCACCCAGGCCACGCCGCGCACCGCCTGGATGCAGGCGACGATTTCGCTGAGGTAGACGTTCTGCGCCAGTCCGCGCCGCTCGAAGCCGAAACGATCCAGCAGCGCCGCGCGCACCTGCGGCTCCACCGCTTCCCAGGTGTAGTCCGGCGCCAGGCCGACCTTGGCGCTGAGCGTCACCGCCAGCAGCTCGCGCGCGTCCAGGCTGACCGGCAAGGCCGGATCGCCGTACTGCCGCAGCGCCTGCAGCAGGTTGCGGTAGAGATCGGAGGTGGCATCCACTGGCGCATCCGCCGCGCCGGCGATGGTGACCCGCACCTGGGTGCCCAGCTTCACCGCGGTCGCCTTGCCGACGCCGCCGAAGGTACGCGCGAAATCCGCGTAGTCGGTGATCGACACCAGCCGGTCCAGCGCAAGCACGGCCAGCGGCACGTTGATGCGCGCCTGATCGCGGGTTTCGGGATCGGCGCCGCCGGAGGCGCGCAGCGGATTGATCACGTTCTTCACGCCCAGCGGCTTGGTGGTGAGCAAGCTGATCTGCCCCGCCTGCACATTGCCGGGCGTGCCGATGCCGTTGCGATACACCGCGGTGATGTTCTCCACGCCGGTCGGCAGGCGCGCGCCATGGGCGCCATCGCCGAAGGCCACGCTGGTCTTGCCGCTGTCGTCGGTGGCGGTGACAAAACTGCGCGCGTTGTCGTCGACGAAGGCGAGATTGCGCACCTCGTGCCATTCCACCTGGTTGACGCGCACCGTGAGCGTGCTTTGCACGCCGTCCACGGTCGAGGCGGACACATACGTGAGCGGCGGCTGCTTGAGCGCGAACACCTGCATCGGCACGCTGCCGTCGCCGCTGCCGAGCACCTCGTTGCGCGTTTCGCCGTTGGTGGCATGCACCACATTGGCGAAGATCGACACCGTGCCGCGCTTGTAGGTATAGGCCAGGCCCTGGTTGGCCAATACCAGGGTGCTGTGCACGGTATCGCCGGGCAGATCGGGCGGGACGCCCTGCTCCACCGCCAGCAGCATCACCAGTTCGGCGGCGATCACCGTATCGGTGCCCGGCACATCGGTGCGCTGTCCCTGCACGATCACCCAGCGGCCCGGCTTCAGGCCATCGACCGGCGCATCCAGGGTCACCCGCGTGGCGCCGTCGCCGGGAATGCCGGCGCTGGTGGCGGCCACGTTGCCCATATCGTCGGCGATCGACAGCACGGCCAATGGCAGCAGTTCGCTCTGCGCATGCACCAGGCTGCTGCGCAGCGTCGCTTCGTCGGGCGCCGGCCAGGTCGCGCCGGTGGCGGTGCCGGAACCGACCAGGACCACTTGCGTGCTCTTGCCGCTCATGCCGTAGTCGCTGTGCGGCAGCACGCGCGCCGCCTGCACCTGGCCGATCACCGGCACCGCGTCGCCTTCGGTGTGGATCATCACGTAGCCGCCGGCGCTGACGCCATCGTAGGCGTTATCCAGCCACAGCACGTTGGCCGTCTCGTCCACGTTCAGCGTGCCCGGCTGCGGCTTGGAGATCCATTCGCTGTGCGTGCTGTCGTAGGTCTGCACGATGCTGATCGGCGCCGGCGCGTTGTAGCCGAACAGCGGCGCGGCCACGCGCATCGCATAGACCCCGTTCAATGCAGGCGATGGCTCGCCGTGCTGCACCTGGGTCCAGGCATTGTAGAAGCTGTCCACCAGCGGCCTGGCGAAGTTCAGCAGCAGCTGCGGCCGCGCATCGCTGGCCAGGCCCAGTGCGGTGGCCAGGCTGCGCTGCAGGCGCAGGCTGTTGGCGGGCTGCAAGGTCACCGGCTGGATCAGCGCTTCGAACAATGCGCCGAAATCCGCATCGTTCGAACCGCCGTTGCCGCTGCTGGCGAAGGCCTGCTTCACACTCTGCATGAAATCGAGCACCGGCTGCGACGCGCTTTGATAGCCCTCCAGTTCGCTGTAGCTGCGCACGAACTCGATAAAGCTGCCGCCGTTGCCCTGGCCCAGCAGCAGTTTCTGGCGCACCGACTCGATGTTCTGCAGCCAGCCCGTGCCGGTATAGGCCAGCAGCGCGATCGCCTCGTTCGCCGCGGCCAGAATCAGCACGGTCACCGCATCCAGCGGCTGCAGCACTACGCGGCTGCGCTGCTGTTCTGGCGGCAGCACGGCGCCAGTGGCCGGGTCGCGCTGCTGCACTTCCACCGACTGCACCCGACGCACGGCGGTGACGCCGGTGCTCAGCTCGCCGAACAGGAACAGCAGCGGATCGTTCAACTTCAGCTGCGTATTGGCGCTGGCGACCCATAGTTCGCCGAGGCTGCCGATGGTGGCGAGCGAGAGGTTCTGCGGTTGAGTCAGCCGTGGCCGCAAGGCGTTCCATTCGCGGCGCGCGTCCAGCGGCTCGGCCGTCTCGAAGGTCTGCATCTGCTCGCCCGGCGCCGGCACCGATTGCGCCTTGGCGCCTAGCGGAATGGTCACCGCGGCCGAGTTGTCGTCGATGGTGTAGGCCAGATAGACGCTGGCCGCCACGCCCGGGCGCAGCCGGTAGTCCACCAGCCGGCCCAACTGCAAGACCGAGCAGCGTTCCGTGGCGGTGCGCAGATAACCCTCGTTGACGATGCGCTCCTGGTAGAAGCTCAGCACATCGGCGCCCACCGCCCAGGCATCCAGCAGGGCCATCGACGGGTCGTCCAGTTCGCGCGTACGCAAGCCCTGCAAGGCGGGCAAGGCCGCATCGCTGAGATCCAGCTGCATGGTGGCGCGGAAATCGGCATAGGTGCCGACGCGATACACCAGGCTGTCCAGCCCGGGCCGGTTGTAGAGGGATCGCGGCGTGCGCGTCCCTGCGCCGCATCCGCAGGCGCAGGCATGCTTGCCGCAGGTGCTGCAGCAGCTCATCGGCCACCTCCCATGCTGAAGACGATGCTGCCGTGATCGGGATGGTCCGGATCGTTGTCGACCTGGGCCAGTTCCGTGGCCGCCAGCGGCAGCAGGCCGCTGTCCGGCGCGCCGTCCGCGCTGCCGTCGTCCATGCGCCGCAGCGTGCGCACCTCGACATGGGCCACGCCGACCACCGACTGCGCCTCGGCCATCAGCGCGCTGACGCTGATGGAAGCGCCCAGCCGCAGGCGGTCCGGATGGAAGAAGCCCGGCGTGCCATCGCTGCGCAGGCCGGCGCTGAAGCGATCGAGCAAGGCCGCCTCGACATGCGCCGTCAGGAAATCCGGCAGCACGCAGACGAACAATTCGATGCGCAGCGGCACATAGCGCGCCGCCAGTACCGCCAGGTCGTGGCCGATACGCCGGTACGGCTGCAGATCGCGCCGGATACGCGCGGCCAGATCCGCCGGCAGCGAGTCGCGGCCCAGCGGATCGATCACCACATCCGCTTCGTACCAGCTGCCGTTCCACCCCATCGCGCAGGCCGCGCCCTGCACGGAGGCTTCGCGCGCGGCGAACATGGCGTAGTCATCGGCCACGATCGCGCGCAAGGGATGGGCGCGGAACGCACCCGGCGCATACAGCTTCACTTCGGCCAGGGTTTCCGCCGCCTGCCCGCCACCGGCGGCGATGGGATTGCGCGACAGCAGTCCATCCGGCACCACGCCGGTGCGCAGGGCCACCCATACGATGCTTTCGCTGCCGACATTGCCCGCGGCGCCATTGCCGATGCGCGTGCGTGCGCGGAAGAAATCGCCGGCCTGCGGCTGGCGGCCGAGTACGCCATCGCCGAAGCGCAGATGCGCCGCGCCGTCGTCATCCACTTCGACCACGAAGTGGCGGTCATCCGGGCCGCTTTCGAGCAGATCCTGGCGCGATTCCCAGCGCCACTGCCCGTCCGGCGTGCCCGCCACCAGGATGTCGCTCAGCGCCCCGCCGTATACATCCAGCTGCGGCAGCGCGGCGCGCGGATCGCGGGCCAGCAGCTGGCAGACCGGCGCGCCGACGACGCCGGGCAAAGGTTCGGCCCAGGTCAGCGGCGTGCCCGGCAGCCTGTGGCCGGTATCCGCCGGCGGACGCAGCACGTCCAGCACCGCGCCTTCGCAGCGGCAGCAAGCGTATTCGGTGCTGCCCGGCACCAGCCAGCAATCTTCGGGCAGCGCGGCGCAGCGCTGGCAGGCATCGGGCATGGCGGCACGTGCCGTCGCGAGCCCCGGGTAATCGTCATCGCCCTGCCCCGGCGGCGTACACAGCGCGGAGCAATCGCACTGCCCGGGCACGTGGTCGCCGTGATCGACCAGCAGCACATTGCCGCGCGCGAGACTGACGTCATGCAGCCAGACGCAGTCCGGCGACGGCTTGCGCACGGACAGGCACAGGTCGAACGGCAACGCGTCGCAGGCATCCCAGCTCACCTGCAGCAACAGCGTGCCGTCCAGCGGATCGGCGATCGCCTGCACCGCCGTCAGGCGCACGGCGTGGCGATGTTCCGGATTGGCATCGGCTGGATTGCCGGTGGCCGGCCCGAGCACTTCCTCGAAGATCAGCAGATCGCCGGCCTGCAGCCGCAGCGCGCGCTGCGGCGCGGGCGCTGCCGCGCGGGCCAGCTCGACCGCCGGTGCGCCGCTGCCATCATCCGGTGGCGTAGCGGGCGCCGGCGCCATATCGACCAGCACGGCCTGCGTGCTGCCGTGCGGCAGGCAGCACAGCTCGTCGCCCCAGGTGTACAAGCGGATGGCGTTATTGGCCGCGCTGACGGTGATCGCCGTGGCACCATCCAGCGGCATCGGCTCGAACACCAGCGCGCCTTGCGTGCGTGCCTTAGCCAGCTGGTCGGCGTTCAATGCGCCGGGCGTGGCGTCAGCCTGACTCGGCGGCGGCACCAGCAAGAGCAAGTCGTCCAGATCCAGTGTCGCCTCGCCCGCCGGCAGCGACAGCGCCACCAGGGCGCGCGCATTGCAGCCTTCATGCATGCGGTAATCCACCAGCCGCGCGTGCCGCCGCACCGAGATGCGCCGGCGCGCGGTGGCCAGATACGCCTCGGTCGCGACGGCGTCCTGGTAATAGCTCAGATAGTCCGCGGTATACGCCAGCGTCTCGACCAGGGCGATGCCGATATCCGGCACATGGCGCTCCTGCCAGGCCGGCGCGTCCAGCGCCATGCGGTCGAGGAACAACTGGCGGAAGCTCGCATAGTCCTTGGCCAGGTAATTGATTTCCGGCAGCGGCTGCGGCGTTTCCAGGCAAGGCGTCGCCGCGGCGCAGTCCAGCTCCTTGGGGCAATCCAGGCGGAAGCGCAGACCGGCGCAGGCGTAGCGCGGATCGAAGCCGGCATAGGCGATCCAGACCGCGGGATCGCTGCCGGACGAGGCATCCACCAGGCACAGGCAATACGGCGAATGATCCCCTTCGCGATCCAGCACCACGCGCAGGCAGGCGTCGTCGTGCATCTCCGGCTCGTTCTCCACGCTTACCGCGAGCACGCGCAGGCCGGTGATGCGGTCGCCGCCGCTGATCCGTACGTTGGCGACTTCGATGCCTTGCGGAATCGGACCGAACAGATGCACGCACAAAGTGACACCGTCGTCGCCGACTTCCACGAAGTCGATGCCATTGAGCTGCCCGCCCAGGCGCAGGCGCTCGCGCCGCGCCTCCAGCGCGCAGGACGGCGGCAGGCCGCAGCCGATCGGCACGGGGGACAGGATCGTGGCGGTGCTCATGTCGCGCTCCCGCTGATGCTGGCCGTGCGCACGTCGCCGGTGGCCAGCACGGTGTAGCTCAGGTCCACCTGCAAGGTCGCGTCGTCGCTGGTGACCTGCAGCGCACCCACGCTGATCACATCGCCGAGATAGCGCTGCAGCGCCGCCTGCAGGGTGAACTGCAGCGCCGCGGCGATCTCGGGGCTGTTCGGCGCGAACACCATCTGCAGCAGGCCGCTGCCGAAGTCCGGGCGGTTCACCCGTTCGCCCGGGCGGGTAAACAGCAGCTGCTCGATCAGGTCGCGCACGTGGTCGTCGTCGCCGGTAAGCGCGGTACGGCCGCGGCGGTCGAAGGAGAACGGGAAGTCGAGATTGATCGCGGGTTCCATGACGTCCTCACATGGCGGTGACGCGCATCTGGCTGGCGACGATCAGCAGCGGCGTGCCCGTCGGCGCGCAGATCGCCTGGCTGTCGAAGCACAGCAGCGGCTGTCCGTTGGAAGTGACCCGCGTCGAGCCGGTCACGAACTGCGCACTGACGCAGGGACCATTGCCGGCAGGCGGCGGCGGAAAAGCGCAGCCCGCCACCACCCAGGGCGCGGACATGGCCACGGTGGGCTGGCCGCTCACCGTCACGCGCGGATTCGGTACGGTGGCCTGCGCCTGTCCGGCGTGCGAGCAAAGCACGGTGGCGCCGACGTGGATGAGAAAACCGGGCATCGTGCATCTCCTTTAGGTCACGACCAGCGCGCCGTTGTTGATGGTCACGGTGGGCCCGGCCAGCACGATGGTGGCGCCCTGGCCGTTGGAGATGGTGATGCCGATCTCGTTGACCATGATCATGGCGCCGGTGGTGGCCTTGAGCAGGATGCCGCCGGTCGGTCCGGGCAGATCGCTGATCGAGAGGGTGTTCTGCAGGCCCGACTGCAGCACCAGGCTGGGACTGGCGGGATTGCCGGCCAAGGCCAGCGCCGGCACTTCGGCGGCGATGCCCCAGAAGCCGCCGGTCCAGATCGGATAATCCGGATCGCCCTGCTCGAACTCGATCCACACGCCGGCGCCGATCTGCGGCACCAGATACACGCCGCTCTGCTTGCCGGCGACCGGCACGCACGGCATCGCCCAGCTCGTCGGCAGCAGCCCCGATACATCCGGCACCGTGGCCTGGATCCGGCCGAGCTGTTCCGGATCGACGTTCTGCAGCACGGTGCCGCGGTATTTGCCGTAGTACTTGGTCATGACGGCACCCGCGGCACGGTGGAGATCAGGCCTTTGCGCGACAGGCTGAAGCTCTGCTTGTATTCGCCGCGCTTGATGGTGTGGCGCACCTCGCTGACGTAGTGCAGGCCATCGAAGGCCGGACCCACGCCGCGCACGCCGACCAGCTGGCGCGCCTTCAGCACGCGGCCGTAGCGCGATACATCCAGGCTGCCGCGGCCGGTGACGGTGTCGGCGGATTTCGCCGCTTCCGCCATGCCCAGAAGCAAGGCGCGCACCGGCGAGTACTTGGCTGTCTCGGTCAGCGGGTTGAGGCGCTGCGGCGGCGGATCGAGCAGTCCCAGCGGCGGATTGAGCGGGCCGATATCGGGGATCGGGATGGGAATCGGGATCTTGGTCTGCGGATTCTGGATATAGGCGATCGGCAGGCTGCGCGCATTGCCGTTGTAACTGAAGCTGAGGCTGTCGACATTGCTGGCCGCATCCATGTCGGCGTTCAAGGCCGGCTGCGGCACACCCACCTTGATCTTCGGCCCCCAGTACGCCGTGCTCATGCCCGGCGCGGGACCCGGCTCGATATAGAACACATAGCCCACGCGGCTGGCGAGCAGGCGGATGTATTCCAGGTCGGTGCCTTGCTGGGTGGGAATGCGATCGGTGGGAATCGGCACGTCGATGGCGATGCTGGGGATCACCAGCGGCACCACGCCGAGGAACGCGTATTTGGCCAGCAGCAGCGCCACGATGGCCTCGGCCGGCATGGCCGGATACGGCAGGCCCGGCAGGCCGGAGAACTCCAGTTTCTGCATCACCGTGGTGAGGTCGTCGCCGCTGACCTGCAAGGTGGTGTGGCGCTGGTCCGCGCCCGGCGTCACTTCGGTCTTGGTCACCACGCCGTCGATCAGCACTTCCGGCGTGCCATTCACCGTGACGATGACGATCACGCGCAGCAACGGCACCACATCGCCGCCGCTGAGCAGGAACAAGGTGTGCAGCGGCGACTGCACGCTCAGGGTGAACTGCAGGGTGAACGCGCCGGCATTCTCGTCGGGCTGCACCACCTCGATCTGCGTCAGCGCGTCGAGCACCACCTGCGGCACCGGTACCGGCACCACGGGCCCGACCAGCAGCGTCAGGTGCACGCCCTTAAGCATGCGGCACCCCCGGGATGCCTTCGGGCAAGGTGATGGCGAGCTTGCGGCCGATGGTCTCGGTCAGTTCGTCCGGGCGCAGCGCGCGGTTGGCATCGCACAGCCGCCAGAACTGTTCGGGATCGCCCAGGTAATGCGCCGCGATATTGTCCAGCCGCTCGCCCTGCACCACCCGATGCCATTGCAGCAGCGCGAATTTTTCCGGCGCCGGCACGAAACGCCGCCTGAGATAGGTAATCGGCGTGCCGTCGGCGCGCACGAAACTGCCGGTGGCAGTCAATGCGTAGCGGCTGGTAGGCGGAAAGTTGACGCTCATGAGGCCATTCCCTCGACAATCAAAACGATTTCGGTCAAAGCGATATCCGGGCGTGCCGCCGCATCAGCACGGCAGGTCGAAGCAGGCGATCCCCTTGATCTTGTTCGCGGCAAGCTGGGCGAGCTGCCTGGTGGCGGCGAAGTCGTCCCCCGAGGCCATCACCACCGCCATCGCCGGCTGCCCTCCGCGGCCGACGCAGGTGGTGGAGAGATAGACGCCCTGCTTCTCGCCGGCCACTTCCAGCGCATTGCGGTGCACCTTCGCCAGCCCCACCGCGCGCGCCACGTCCGAGGCGAAGTTCAGGCAGGTCTTCTCCGAACTCGTCTTGACCTGCACCTTCTCGAAGTAGAGCGAAGACGCTTTCGCGGCCGGCGCGAAGCCTGCGGCAGCCAGCACAAGGACGGCGCTCAAGGCAATGATGGTCAGCTTGTTCATACGTATCTCCATGGTCGATCGGCGCGATCGCGCGGACCTTGCTTACGGCACGCCGGTAATGCCCAGCGCGGACAGCGGCATCGCCGGCGCCATGCCGGACAGCCGCTCCTTGTTCTGCAGATAGCTCATGAACAGGCTGGCCGCCTTGTGTCCCGGCGGCACGTCGTTCACCGACAGCACGCGCAGGCCGAGGCTGACCTTGGCGCGGATCGGATTGAGTGCGGTATCGAAAGCTTCTTCGGTGATGCTCAGCTCGGTGACGCGCACCGGCAGGATGCGCGTCTGGCTCCACACGAACAGCGCCAGCGGCGTTTCCATCGGAATGATTTCCAGCGTGCCGGCCTGGGACATCGCATCGTTGGCGTTCAATTGCGCACTGGTGGGATAGATCATGGTTTCCAGCGCGGCCAGCTGGGCGAATACGCCGGTCTGGGTGGCCACGCGGTTGTTGTCCGGGAATTCCAGCTGGTCGGTGGCATCGATCTCCGCTTCCAGCTTGATCGTCTCCACCGGTGGCCCCTTCAGGCGCAGCACTTCGGAGCGGTCGCCGCCGTCCGCGCTGATCGCCTGCACCTGCAGCGAGCGGGTGATCGAGTCGGGGTTGTACTGCAGCGCGATCACGCGCAGCACCGCCGAGGTGTCCGGATCGATCAGCACCAGGCCACCCTTCAGGATGCGCGGCGAGCCGGGAAAGCCGCTCATGGCACATGTCCGTAACCGAGCAGCTTGTCCATGCGGCTCAGCACATACGAGAAGCCCTGCACGTTCGGGCTGCGGTTGCCTTCGATGGTGTAGAGCATGCCGTCCTGCACCGAGTGCACCAGGCCGGTATGGCCGAGCCAGCCGGCAAGGCTGACGCGCCACCACACCACGATGTCGCCCGGCTGCGGCACATAGCCGTCGCCCGGTGCCGAAGCCCAGCCTTTCTGTTTGTATTCGGCCAGCAGGCTGCGCGCGCTGGCCTCGTAGCCAAGCGGCATCTGCGCCGGGTCGCCGCCGGCGCCTTGCAGGAAGCAGTAGCTCACGAAGGCCGCGCACCACGGATTGCCTTCGGACAATCCGGCCGGCGCCAGGTATTTGCGTACGAACGGGCCGCGGTTGTCGCCGCCCTGCTCGCCCGCGCCGGCTTTCAGTTCGGCGATGGCGGCGGCCAGCGCCGCGCGTCCGCGCGCGCTGCCGCCGCGCGCGGGCATCACGCGGTAGTCCACCGCGGTCGGCGTGACGATGCTCGGCTTCGGATTCTGCAGGCTCCACCAGGTCAGCGGCCCAGCCACACCGTCCACCACCAGCGGCTGGCCGTGCTGGTCGAGGTTCTGCGCCTGGAACGCACGCAAGGCCTGCCAGGTGCGCGTGTCGAATACGCCCGTGGCCGGCGCCGCATAGCCGCGCCCGCTCAACCACTGCTGCAGCTGGGTGACCTGTGGTCCCTGGTCGCCTTTACGCAAGGTGTCCATGCTCACTGCTCCATCAAAAGGGCGTTGCCGGCGCAGACGCGCGCGGCGTTCGCGTCAAGCCGTGTCTCCGCTGACCGGATCCCAATGCGTTGCCGCCGGTGCGCTCAGATCCATCGCGCCGCCCGGCAACGCCGCATTGCGGCAGGCGGTGTCGCAGTCGTCGCCGTTGCTGCCGAAGCCGCGGCCGAGCCGTTGGTTGTTGATGTCCTGGGCGTAGCTGTCGTGCGGGCTGCTGTCGATGTATTCGCGGTAGAACTCGCGCGAACTGCCGGCGAGCCGCGCGGTGAAGGCGCCGCAGCGCTTGGTCGAGGCGCAGGCGATCCAGCAGTGCCCGAATGCATCCCATACGTTGCTGGAAACCGGGGCATGGGTCTGGTTGTAGTACCAGAGCCGGAAACCGCCGGCGCGATGGACCGGATCGCCGAAGGTGGCGTCGTACATCGGACGCTCCAGCGGCGTCAGGCAGTGATAAGCCCATGCCGCATACAGCACGGCGCCCACGCCGACCACGCCCGCCGCCACCAGCGGCCAGCCGCGGCGCAGCGTGGCCGAGGGATCGGTGCCGACCATCGGCGCGACCGACGACACCGGACGCGTCAGCACATCCATCGCGGTGCGGTCCGCTTCGTGCTCGAAGGCATCGTTGCGGTTGCCGATCGTCAGCGGGCGGACGTCCTGCTGGCGCTGCTGCATCACGTGCGAGAGTTCGTGCGCGAGCAGGAAGCTGCCCATCAGCGAATCCGGCGCGTACTTGCCGTCGGCGAACACGATATGCCGCCCGGACGTATACGCCTGGGCGTCCACATCCCTGGCCGAGCGCGCGGCGCTGCCATCGGTGTGAATGCGCACGCTGCCGAGATTCCTGCCGAAGCGCGGCTCGAAGAAACGGCGGGCGTGCTCGTCCAGCGGACGGCCGCCGCTGCCCAGCGCGTCGTAGACGGAGACCGGCACCTGCTCGGCCGCCGATGCGTGTTCCGCATGCGGCTCGGCCTCGTGCTGGCTGCAGGCGCGGCACTGGCCGCCGCCCGGCGTATGGGTGCCGCAGGAGCATTTGCGCTGCAGCAGGCCGCTCGCCGCCGCACCGTTCGCGGTGGCCTTGGCTGCCTGCACGGCCTGGCCCTTCGCCACGTGCTCGCTCATGGCCGCTCCTCGTCATGCAGCAGCTGGTCGAGCAGGCGTCCGGTGGCGGCGTCGGCTTGCGCCGACTGCCGCCATGCGAGCAGCAGCGCCTTGTCGCGCGGCTTCGGCACGTACGCATAGGCATACAGCGCATACAGGCTCAACGGCAGCTCGCCGCCGCGGATGAGCTGCTCCAGCGCTGCGCGCACTTCCGCGGCGATGGGACGCTGCAGCAGCAACAGCGGGAACGGGTGGGCGGGGCTGCTCATGCTCACCAGCGCCTTCGCCAACGCGGCCTGATCCACCGGCAACAGCCACAGGCCGGCATCGCAGGCTTCCGTCAGTTCCAGCTGTGCGTGTTCCAGCACGGCCAGCAGGCGCCGATACAGCGGATCGGTAAGGCAGCGCGAAAGCAGGATCACGGCGACACGCGCGAGCGAGGGCTCGGGCTGGTGTTCCAGATAATCGAGCAGCTGCGCGCCGGCCGTATTGTCGGCGAGCAGCTCGCGCACGCGGGGAAGCGCAAAGAAGGCATCCAGACCCGCCCGCATGGCGAACGGATCCGGCAGATCCTGTCGCAGGACTTCCAGGCGGGCTTGCATGGATGCCGGCGCGCTCATGGCTAGGGCCGCTCGCGCGCGGCGCCGCCGTAATCATCCGGGCGGCGCGGCAAGGCGGGTGAATGCTCGGCGGCGATATCGCGTTCGACATCGACGGCGTGCTGTTCGTCGGGCGGCGTACCGCCCGGCGCGGTCGGGCCGCGCGAGGCATGCGTGCCCTGCATCAGAGGCAGGGCGTGTCCGCAGATCTCATGCGCAAAGATCAGGTGGAACGGGATATCCACCCAGCGTCCGTTGATCCTGTACTGGCCCTGGAAACGCGGATCGACATCCACGGGCGGATTGGCCCGGCGACCGCTCTCGCCAAGAATGCGACCCTGCGAATCGAAGGTGTCCCGGGTTCCCGGCGCGCCCGCCCTGAATCCGATCGTGGTGGTCTGGGTGTTGTTGATGACGTCGCACAGGCAGCGGCAACCGGTCGGCGTACTGGAATTGCCCGGCGATTTGGCGGGCGCCGCCGGCGCGGGCGTCGCGCAGAAATTCGCCGTGCCGGCGCGTGCCACGCCAGTGGCCGGATCGACGAGGAACTGCCCATCCGGGCAGATGTCATGCATCAGGTTCTGCACCGCGTTGGTCAGCGGCTGCGGCGGCCCGGACGTTCCCGCGGGCATGGGAATCGAATCGCCGGGATTGACCACCAGGCGCCGGCGCAGGATCGGTGCGCGCGCCAGGCTCAGCGGCGCTGCGGCAAGCCCACGCCCCGGCCCCGCGCCGCTCATCACCCGGCTCGCCATCGCATCCGCTTCGCCTTCCAGCGGATCGTCGGCGCTGCCGATGCGCAAGCCATGGCCGCTCGCTGCCGCGGGCACATCGCCGACCTGCCCGCCGGAGCGCTGCAGGCTCTGCGCGCCGCCCTGCTGCACCACATGAGCCAGTTCGTGCGCCAGCAGCTCGCGGCCGGTATGCGTCGACGGCGCATAACTGCCCTGCCCGAACACGATATGCGGCCCCACGGTGTAGGCGGATGCGCCGACGTCGGCCGCCGTTTCCGCGGCCTGCGGCGAGGCATGCACGCGGACGTGGCTGAAATCGTGGCCGAAGCGCGGCTCCATGAAGCTGCGGGTGGTGTGGTCCAGCGGCTGTCCGCCACGATCGAGCTCGGCATGCACGCTGGCCGGTGCGACGCCGCTGGCCACGTCGCGCTGCGCACGCCGTTGCAGGCTGGCTTTCTTTTGCGCGCATTCGCTGCACTGGCCACCGCCCGGTGTGGATTTCCCGCAGCCGCATTTGCGCCGCAGGCCGATGGGCGCACGAGTGAGCACGGGCGTGAAGCTCTGCCTGGCGATCGCTGATTGAATCGCTGATTTACTGGCGTTTGGCATCGTGGCGCCCTCTCAAGGCTTCGTGGTGTCGACGATGGTGGACGGCGCGATGCCGAAGGCCTTGCGCGCCGCATTGATCACCTTCTCGTCGCACGCGATCGGATCGCGCGTGACCTCTTCCGCCTTCGCGGGCTTGAACTCCTGGGTCACCTTGCTGCCGACCAGGGTGATGTCGGCGCGCCGCATGAACTCGAAGGCCTGGTCGCGCTGCGCCTTGGCCGGTTGCGCCTTGAACGCGTCGCGCTCGGGGCCGGCCTTGGGCGCCGTGGGATCGGCCGTGCTGCCCGGCTTTTCGCCGAGATATTCCTGCACCGCGTCTTGTTCCATCTTGCGGCCGACGGGCTCGGGCTTCTGCTGGCCTTGCATCGGCGGCAGTTCGCTCATGCCTTCGGGCTTGATGCCGGAGGTATCGCAATGCGCGCATACCTTCGGATCCGCGAGCCAGCGGATAGCGGCTTCCGCACGCTTAACCGACAGGCGATCGTTGCCGATGAAGGCCGGCTCGTGCTCTCTTCCGCGCGGTCCTTCCGGCGAAGTGAAGCCCTGCACCGCGGTGATGCGGTAGCCCTTGGCGGCGAGCGTGTCGATATCGCCGGGCAGGTGGAAGTCCTGGCGGATGGTGTCCTTGGCGTAATCGAAATAGATGCGCCTCACTTGGGGATCGGCAGCGGTGAGCTCGGGCTGCCCGGGGTCGGCCGGCTTGCGCGTGACCTTGCTGCAGGCCAGGGTCACGTAGTGGCGCACGGTATGGCAGTCGACGTTCTTCGGCTTGTCGCCGGGCGTATAGCTGAGCGTGACGCCGCCCTGTTTCTGCTCGCTGTCGTACTGGCCCTGCGCGCCGAAGCCGCCATAGGGCGTCTTGACCTGCACGCCGCCTCCATACGTCGGCTTGCCGGATATGCCGGTGGAAATCGTGGGGCCTATCGTCACCGTGACCTTGTCGCTTACGGCGACCTCGATCCCGAGGCCTGCGGTAAGGCGGCCGCTCTTGACCGGATCCTTGCCCGACAACACATTGCCGATCGCCTGGGCCACCGTGGCCGGCAGGCTGGCGGAGGGCGAGATGGTGACGCTGGTCTTGCCTCGGCAATAGGTGATGTCGACGAAGACGTTCTGCGAGTTGATGCCCGGCACCGCGGAAATCGTGGTCTTGGGTTCGGGCTTGTCGGTGGAATCGACCAGGGTCACTTCGGTTTCGGAGGCGTCGGGACAGCGCACGACTTTCTGCATGTCGTCCTTGCCGGCGCTGGCATAGCACTCGGCGATCTGCCGGCGGATCACGCCGCCGCCGGCCGGCGCCACATGGGCTCGCTGGCCTTGCGCCACCGCATCGGCGGCGCGGTCGGCGGCAAGCTCGCTGGCGTCGTCGACAGCGCCCAGCTCCAGCTTCGGATGCAGGCCGCTGCCGCCGGCGTCCTGGATGGTGTGCGCCAGCTCATGAGCCAGCAGATGCCGACCGGCGCCGGTATGCGGCGCATATTGCTGGTGATCGAACACCAGATGCTGGCCTACGGCGTAAGCCCGCGCACCGACGGAGCGCGCGGACTCCGCGGCGTGTCCATCCGTATGCACGCGCACGCCGCTGAAATCATGGCCGAAGCGCGGCTCCATCCAGGCGCGCGCCGCGGCATCCAGCGGCCGTCCGGGCGTGCTCAGCACGTCGTGCACGATGCCGGGCACTGCTTGCTGTGCGGATTCCCCGGCGCGCTCTTTGCGGCGCAGGCGCTGCTTGCAGCTTTCGCATTCGCCGCCGGTGGCGTGGCTGCCGCAGGCGCATTTGCGCCGCAGCACCGTGCCGGCGACGGCCGCGGACGAAACCGGCCCGAGCTTCGCATTGGCAAGCTGCTGCGTCATGGCGCCGCCGACCTCCGCGCCTGCAGCGAGCGCGGCCAGAAACCGGGGATGAAGTCGGTCATCGCCCGCTTGAACTCCAGCCGCTCCGGGTCCGTCCAGCCGGTACTGGCCTGGGTGAACACGTTTTCGACGAAGCGGTCGACCGTGGCGCAGGAGCACACGCACTGCATGTCACGGATGTTGCCCAGGATGTTTTCGTCGCCGCGGCTGGCGATGTCGTGCTCGGCGGTCTGCATGGCGAAGCGGCTGGAGCGGCTCGGATTGCTCACCGAGTTGCGGAAGTACACATCGAACTCGCCGATCTCCGCGCTGATTTCGCTGAGCAGGGATTCGATCGGCCGGTTGTTGGAATTGGGTACCGGTGTATGGATGTTGCAGTCCGCCGCCGCCGGCACGATGGTCGCCGCGTTGGCGTCGAAGCGGTTGTGCTGCGATTCGTGCGCCACGGTCGAGGTGATCCACAGAAACTCGCGCAGATCCGCATCGCCCAGCGGCCTGGGCTGCGCGCGCAGCCGGATCGCCAGGTCTTCGTCGGTGGTGTGCAGCTGCACGCAGGAATGGGCGGAATTGGTGCCGGCCGGAGCGCCGCCGGGAAACTCCGAGCACGGCGCGTTGTTTGCGCCGTCGTTGACCGACAGGCAGGCGTTGATGAAGAAACCATCGATGCCCGGAGCGATGGTCGCGCCCAGGCCCGCCGTAGTGGCCAGCGTTTCGAAATTGCTGGCTCTCAGTCCATGGCGCGGCAGCGTGCAGGCCGCATGGCCGTTTGCGCCGACGGCGCCGCCGCTGGCGATCGCGTTCTGCTCGCTCTCCGCCTCTACCCGCTCGCCGAACTGCACCGCATTGCCTGTGCTGGGCACGGCGCATTGCGGCCCCGAGCGGCAGGCGCGCTGCAGCGCCGGCGCTGGCGCGCCGCCCTGCTGCACGACATGGGTAAGTTCATGCGCGAGCAGATGGCGTCCGGTGCGCGTATGCGGCGCGAACTGTCCGTCGGCGAAGACGATGCGCGATCCCACGGTGTAGGCATAGGCATCGACGTCGCGCGTCGACTGTTCGGCCAGTGGTCCCGCATGAATGCGCACGCCGGAGAAATCGTGGCCGAAGCGGTGCTCCATATCGCCGCGCAGGGTCGGTTCCAGCGGTGCGCCCGGACTGGAGAGCGCACGCTCCACGCTGGACGGCGCCACGCCAGCCTGCGCGCCTGCTTCGGCGGAAAAACGCTGGATATGCGGCGCAACGCGATCCGCGGCGACATGCGCACCGCCGGCCAGCACATGATCGGCGACACGATCCGCCTCGCGCTCGTAGCTGTCGCCGGCATCGTTGATCCTGAGCCTGGGCTGCAGGCGCGCCTGCTTCCTGCTGCACTCGCTGCACTGGCCGGTGCCTGCGGTATGCGTGCCGCAGGCGCATTTGCGCTGCAGCAGGGCGCCGATGCCGCGCTGTGCAGATGCGCGTGTGCTGGCGGCACGCAGGGTGGGCTCAGCCATGACTCGACCCTCCCGCGGCGCCCAGGCTCTGCCCCACCGCCACGGCGAGGCGCGAACCCAGCCGTTCCTGCCCGCGGACGGGTGCCGGCAACGTCGCCGGCGGCAGCGCCGCCACCGCGCCGACACCGCGCAGCGCATCCACGGCGCCGGGCTGCCCAAGCTGACGTGCCAGCTCGCGTTCGAGCAGCACCCGCACGTCGGCGGCGCGCTCTCCGCTCAGCACGGCCTCGTCGATCACCAGCCGCTCGATATGCAGCGCGATGCTCACGATGGCCCTCCCGCGCGTTCCAGCCAGCGGAAGTCGGCCTCGTTGACCGGCTTCTCCAGCTTGCGGAATTCATTGCGCGCCGCGTCGAGCAGCAGCGGCATGGTGACCTGCACGCCGTGCTTGGCCGCCATGAACGCGGCATTCAAGGCGATGCCCTGGATGCTGCCGCCGCTGAGCGCCAGCTTGGCCAGCCGTTCGATGTCCAGCGCGGCGGTGACCACCTTGGCGGGAAAAGCCGAGGACCAGATCGCCTTGCGCTCGGCCACGCCGGGGAACGGGAAATTCACCACGAAGCGGATGCGGCGCAGGAAGGCGCTGTCCAGCGCGCTTTTCATATTGGTGGCGAGGATGGCCAGGCCGCTGAAGCTCTCCAGCCGCTGCAGCAGGTAGTTCACTTCGATGTTGGCGTAGCGGTCGTGGCTGTCCTTGACCTCGCTGCGGCGGCCGAACAGCGCATCGGCTTCGTCGAAGAACAGGATCGCGCCGCCCTCTTCCGCCGCATCGAACAGCTTGCGCAGATTCTTTTCGGTTTCGCCGATGTACTTGCTGACCACCGCCGAGAGGTCGATGCGGTACAGCGGCAACCCCAGTTCCCTGGCGATCACTTCGGCGGCCATGGTCTTGCCGGTGCCGCTCTCGCCGGCGAACAACGCGCTGATCGACAAGCCCCGGTTCATGCGTTCGCGGAAGCCCCAGTCGTCGTAGACCACGCTGCGCTGCGCGACCTGGTCGGCGATTTCGCGCAACAGGTTTTTCTCGGTCTCCGGCAGCTTGAGGTCGTCCCAGCCGGCCTTGGGCTCGATGCGCTGCGCGAGCTGGTCCAGCGCCGGCCGCGTACGCGCCAGCGCGCCCTGCCACAGTGCCTCGCCCAGACCCTCGGCGCGCTGTTCCGTCGCGGCCAGCGCGGTGTGCGCGATCTGCCCGATCTTGCCGAGATTGAAATCGAAATGGCTGGCCAGCTGCCGCGAGTGCTGCTCGGCGCCCTCGCCCAGCAGGTGCTGCCATAGCGTGCGCTGCTCCAGCGCGGTGGGCCGGCTCACATCGGCGCTCAGCGCATGCGCGCCGCTGTCGTTCCAGGGCTCGCGGGTATCCACGAAGATCAGGCCGCCGGCACGGGCCAGGAAGCGCCGGATCGGGCCGGCCGCCGCGTCGGCGCCATCGATGCTGCCCGCGTCGATATACAACGCCACCGGCATCAGCAGGCTTTCGCGCCGCCACAGGCGCACCAGCGCCTCCTGTTCGGCGATGCCCTGCGGCAGCAGCTGCGCGGACAGGCGGAACGCCTGCGCGCCGAAGGCAGCCGCCACGGTCTGGGCGATGCCCTGCTTGCTGGTGCTGTCGGCGCCGATCAGCTGCACCGTGGGCAAGGCTTCGCCGAACGGCACGTGGCGCAAGGTGTCGAGCAGGCCGTCCGCGACAACCTGCTGCGATGGCGGCAGGCTTTCCGCGGTCAACGGCGTCAGCAGCGGCATCAGGCGGTCGTCGACGTAGTTCAGGCCCTTGGCGAAATTGACGATGCGCTCGTCCGCGCTCAGCGCCGCGCCGATCAGCGGCTGCGGGCCCGGCTGATGGATTTCCAGCAGGCGCCAGTAGCGCAGCGGCCGTTCGGGCGACAGCGCATCCCAGCTCGGCTGGCTCAGCACCGCGAAGGCGAGCGCGAACGTCGGCCAGGGCTTGGCCGGGTCGTGCTGGGCCTGGGCGCACAGCGCGGGCATGCGCGTATCCAGTTCCATGCCGATGCACAGCAGCAGCAGATCGCGTTCAAAGTCGGACAGGCCCAGGCGCTGGGCGAGCAGGTGCAGCGCCGGCACGAAGGCGGGTGCCTCGGCGGCGCTGGTGTCGGCGGTGATCGCTGCAGGCGCCGGCTCGGTGGCTTGCGCGTCCGGCGCATCCGCCGCCGGCACGGTGGCAGGCGCCGGTGACGCGACCGGTGATGGATGTTCGCCGAAGACGCGCGCCAGCCAGGATGCAGGCTTGGCCTGCCCCGTCTCGACCGCCGGCGCCACCGTCGCGGGAATGGCGGGCACGTTGCGCGCGGCAGCAGCCGGCGCCGCCTCCTGTCCCGCCGCGCTTTGCAGCCGCGCGCGCAGGTCGGCCAGCGCACCGGCCAGGTATTGATCGTTCTGGGCGAGCCATTGCGCGTAGTCGCTCATGACACCACCACCTGCTGGTTGCCGTCGAATACCGGCACCGGGCCGGTGAAGTCGACCGGAATACTGTCGGCGCCGTCCACGCGCAGGCGCAGGGTGTAGGTGCCGGCGGCGACGCCGGGCACGTCGAAGGCCAGCGTCGTAGGCTGCTGCGGGTCGGCGGGATTGGTGATGCTCAGCGGCGCCACCAGCTGGTCGCCGAACAGCAGGAACACGCGCTGTCCGTCGCGGATGCGCGGCAGGCAAGTCAGGCTCACATGCTGCGTGCCGGGCGATCCGGTACCCGAGCCGAGCACGATCACCGGGGCCAGGGCCAGCGGCAATTCATTGCTGATCAGCGCCGGCAATCCCGGCTGCTGCACCAGCAGCGACACCGTATAGATGCCCGGCGCCCAGCGCGAAGGCGCTTGCGCATCCTCGGCGCTGTCGGCCAGATGCACCTGCAGGCTGCCCGGCGCCGCGCCCGCGGTCGGCGCCACGTCCACCGGCGCGTCGAGCCGCAGGCTGTTGAAGCGGGCCAGCGTATTGGCGACGCCGAGCTGGCTGCCGTTGAGCACCAGGTCATCGCCGAGCCGTGCCGCTGCCTGCGCGTGCGGCAAGGCGACACTGCTCAGCACCGGCGCGGTCGATGCCGTGCTGGTCACGCCGCGATCCTGCGGGCCGCGCCGCAAGACCGGCAGGCTGGCGCGCGACGGCGCCTGGCTGTCGATCAGCACCACGGTCGCCTCGTAGGCGGCCGATACCCGGTAATTGGTCTGGAACGCCGTCCACAGCTTGGACAGCTCTTCCACACTTTGCGGCAGCGGCGTGAAGCGCACGCGTTCGATCTGGTCGGCCAGGTCGTTGTCCGGCAGCGCGTTGCGGATATCGTCGGCGTCCAGCAGCGGGCGATCGTGCAGCGTGCTCATCGCCGCCGCCAGCACCCGATGGCTGACCGCATCGTTGTCGCTGTCGCCGCGGCCCCAGGCGGTGATCAGGTAGTGCAGGTTCAGCGCCAGCGCCGGCTGCGCGGTTTCGCCGGGACGCACGCGGCCGGGCATGTCCATATTGCGCCAGCCGGCGTTGTAGATGACCTGGTAGAGATACAGGTTGAGCTGCGCCTTGCTGATGCCCTTGCGCGCGATATCCAGCGGCTGCAGGGTCACCTCCAGGTCGCTGAGGTCGGTATCCAGCAGCGGCATGCGCGCGAGCAGCACATTGCGCAGCGTGCGCGTGGCGGCGGCGATGGCGAGCACATTGCTCATGGCGTGGATCCGCCGCGCTGGCGCAGATAGTCGTCGAGCGCGCTGGGACGCGGCGTTTCCTGGCGGCGCGGCGTGGGCGCATGGGCCGGCGTGGCGCGCACTTCGATGCGGCCGATGCTGACCTGCACGGCAGGTTCGCCGGAAGCTTGCGGCGCGATGGCCGCCGCCTTCGCCGACAAGGGCGAGCCCGCGCGCGCAGAACGCGCCTGCGGTTCTTGCCGCGTGGCGAAGACCGGCTTGTCGGGCGGCAGCAGCGTGCCGAACTGCTGCTCCTGCCGCGGTGCGGTGACAATCCGCTCGTGCAAGACATGGGTTTCGCGCGGCTGCGAAAGTTCTCCGGCGGCGGCCGGATCTCTGTGCGACGCCACGAGCGTCGGCGCAGTTTCGATGGCGGGTTCGCGTGCAGACGGCTTATCGGGAACGAGCAGCCTTACATCCTCGGCGAGAATGACGCGCTCACGCGTGGTTGTCGGCGCTGGAATCTCCCGTGGGGGCTTCGGCGCGAAGCTCGGCGCCGATGCATCGGCCGACGTCGCCCTGCCCTCGGCCTGGCGCGTGTCCGGCAGGCTCGGTGCGGTCATCGGCTCCTTCGGCGACGACGCCTGGATCTGCAGCGACTCCTCCACCACGGCCGCCCCGCCGCCTGCGGCCGGCTCGAACAGCGACGGCAGTCGCGGCGACAGCATCGATGCGCTGCCCAGCGCGCGCGTGGCTACACGGTCAAGGAAGTCGCTCACGGCGCGCATTGCTCCAGATAGGCCTGGCGACGGCGCGGCGTCATCGCGAGGATGTCCGCTTCGCTCCAGTGGTAGTGCCGCGCCAGCGTGTCCACCTCGCGCAGCAGGCGCAGCGCCCAGGCATGCAGCTCCTGCCACAGGAAGCGGGCGATATCGAATGCCGGCTCCCAGTCATGCCCGCAGTCGGGGCAATGGAAGGCCAGTTGCAGATCGGCTTGCGGATCGGCCGCGGCCATGGCCTGGGCCAGCTCGGCCTGCAGCGCATCGGGCAGTGTGGCGACCGGCGCACCGTCGGACATGCGCACGGCCTCGATCACGCAGCGTTCCAGCAGGACGCGGCGGGCGTCCGCGGCATCGGCGCAACGATGCAGCGCCAGCAGATCGTCGCAGTTCACCGCGCGAAAACGCACGCGCAACCCGGACGCCACCGAGCTCAGCTCGAACTCGCCCAGGGCGGCGCCATCGTCCGTATCGAGCAGCAAGGCATCCGCGTCGAAGCTGGTCTCGACCGTCGCGCCGCAGGCCGGACAGCGCGCCACGCCGTCGAGGCGGCAGCCGAACAGGCGCGCATGCAGCCGCAGCAGCAAGGCGTCGCGCCGGCCCAGCGGCAGCCGCAGCAGTGCTGCGTCATCCAGCGTGTCGTCGCCGGTGCCGAGCAGGTACAGGCTGCGCGCGGCGGCGGACGCAGCCCCGCCACGCTCCCAGGCCTGCAGCCACTCGGCGGCGGTCGGCGTGCGCATGGCTCAGCCCGCCGGCACCGTGAAGCTGGGCTCGGTCGGCTCCTGCACGCTGACGTCGCGCTCCCAGCCTTCGTTCTCAAGCTTCAGATGCTGGATCGCCACCGCATTGGCATTGGCATCCAGGTCCGGCAAGGCCTGGTATTCCGACACCCAGCAGCGGTACAGCCGATAGGACAGCGCGAGCTGGCCGGCCTCGTTGTAGACCTCCAGGATCAGATCCTTGCGGAAGTCCTTCAGCGAGACCTCGGCGCCGAGGCCCGCACCGAAATGCCAGACCTTGTTCGCCCACTTTTCGAATTCCAGATCGTGGGTGACGCCGCGTTCGATGGTGATCGCCTCGTACTCGGTGCGGCCCGGCGACTTGCGGCTGCTGCTGGGATCGCCGCCCTCGCGGTGCTTCACCACTTCGGTGGTGCGCTTGAGCCCGGACACCTTGCTGACGCCCGCCACATAGCGGCCATCCCATTTCAGGCGGAACTTGAAATTCTTGTACGGATCGAAGCGCTGAGCATTGACGCTGAACTGAGCCATGGTGTTGTCCTCAGGTCTGGATCTGGCCGGCCATCTGCTGCAGCTGGATGACCACGAACTCGGCGGGCTTCAGCGGCGCGAAGCCGACCACGATGTTGACGATGCCCAGGTTGATGTCGTTCTGCGTGGTGGTTTCGCCATCGCATTTGACGAAGTAGGCGTCCGTCGGCGACTTGCCCTGGAAGGCGCCCTGGCGGAACAGGTTCTGCATGAAGGCGCCGACGTTGAGGCGGATCTGTGCCCATAGCGGTTCGTCGTTGGGCTCGAACACCACCCACTGCGTGCCGCGGAACAGGCTTTCCTCGATGTACAGCGCCAGGCGCCGCACGGGGATGTACTTGTAGTCGTCGGCGAGCAGGTCGGAGCCGCGCAGCGTGCGCGAGCCCCATACCACCGGTCCGGCCGCCGGAAAATTGCGCAGGCAGTTCACGCCCAGCGGATTGAGCATGCCGTTCTCGGCGTCGGTAAGCACCGTGGAAAGGCCTTGCACGCCGTTCAAGGAAGCATCCAGTCCCGCCGGCGCCTTCCATACGCCGCGCTGCGTATCGGTGCGCGCCATGATGCCGGCGACGATGCCGCAGGGCACGAAGGTGTCGAGCTGGCCCTGGCGCGCCGGATCGGACTGGATCACGCGCGGGAAGAACAACGCGGCATTGCGCGCCGCCGTGCCGGTCAGGCCGAGGCCGGACACCGCGGCTGCATTGATCGCGCTGGGGTTGGTCCATGCGCCGGGCGCATCCACGATCAGCAAGGCGCGCCGGTCGACGCACAAGGCCATGGCGTTCTGGTACACGCCGCTGCTGGTGTCGCCGCCGCGCACGTCCGCGGGGATGCACAGCAGGTTGAACAGATCGACCTTCTTGAGCGCGTAGATGCCGGTCTTGGCGTTCTGGTCGCCGAGCCAGTCGGCATCCGTGGTCAGCTTTTCGCTGTCCTGCGCCACCGTGGTCACCGCCACCGAAGTGGCGGCCGCAGGCGTCGTGCCGTTGTCGTCCCAGATGGTCTTGCCGGCGTCAGTGGTATCGGACATCGCCGACGGCGGCTTCGCGCCCAGCGTCGCGCCGGCCTGCAGGCGGAGCAGCACGGAGCTGGCCTTCAGCACCCGATCCACGCGGCGCGGACTCTCCGCCACGCTGACGTTGAGAAAACTTTCCTGCGCGCCGCTGGCCATGTCGCGCACGGTGAGGTTGAACAGGTCGGCCGCGGTCAGCCCATACAAGGCCGCCACATCGGCCGAGACATGGTTGTCCACCCGCACGCGGAGCTTGTTGGCCCAGGCGCCCGGCGAAGCGGCTTCCAGCAACAGCGCGACGGCAGGCGCCGCCAGTCCGGGCACGGTGATCTGCGCCTTGGCGCCGGCGGCGCCGACCTTGTACAGGCGCACGATCACCGCCTGCGCGCCGCCGTTGAGAAAGAAATCGCGCACCGCGTAGCCCATCGGGTAAGCCGGATCCAGCGCGCCGAAGATGCGCTCGTAATCGCCGTAGCTGTTGATGGTCACCGGGCCGTCGACATCGGCATCGACCGGTCCTTTCGCGGCGCGGCCGACGAATGCGGCGATCGACGTGGCCACCCCGGTAATGGTGCGGACACCGCTGGGAATCTCCTCGATATAGACGCCTGGATAACTCAGGGTGGCTGGCATGACTGTTTCCTCAGTGATGGCGAAGTGCGTCGGTCAATGCAGGGGCGGTGCGTCGGCGCGGTTCAGTGCGTACAGCACGGCGCCGCCGGGCAGGCAGTCGCAGCGCAGCTGGCCGCGCTCGACCAGATGGCCCAGCGCTTTCTCGATGCGTCGGCGTTCGGTTTCGTAGCGCTGCTGCGGCAACCACCAGCTCACGATGCCGTCCAGCGTGTCGGCGGCATCGGGGTGCTGCGCCAGATAAGCCAGCACCGCGCTTTCCACTTCGCGCCAGCCGGTCTGCTCCGGGTTTTGCCGAGGGCTCATGCGTCACCTCCACGTCGCGGGAGGTTCAGGCAATCGCCGTGCCAGAATTCGCGAAGCGCGCAATGGCGTCAGATAAGGATGTGCGCAAGGGCGGCGCGCACAGCCGGGTGAACTTTGACCCGGTACGGGTACGCGGGTGGGTCAAGGCGCACCCGTGCATAAGCGGATGAATCAGCGGAACGTGCCGGTCTCTATCCCATGCTTCTTCAGCAGCTTGCCGAGCTGCCTGCGCTCGGTGCCGGACAGCCGCGCGGCGGCGCTGATGTTGCCGGCCGTCCGCTTCATCAGGCTCAGGAGATAGGAGCGCTCGAACGCGCACATCGCGGTCTGCTTGGCGGAGACGTAATGCAGATCGACCTCGTCCAGCAAGATCTCCGCGGGCACGTGGGCGGCGGCGGCCGCAGGGGCGATGAGATCGTCGAGAATGGAAGCGCCGATCACCGCGCCTTGCGTGCCGAGGTACGCGCGCAGCACCACGTTTTCCAGCTCGCGCACATTGCCTGGCCAGCCATGCGCCTCCAGCACCCGCTGCGCATCGTCGGTCCAGTGTTTGGCCGGCCGGTCCAGCCGTTGCGCGACCTGGCGCAGGAAATGCTCGGCAAGCATGCGGATATCGCCCTCGCGCTCGCGCAACGGCGGCAGGCGCACATGCAGCGCGTTGAGCCGGTATTGCAGGTCGCGCCGGAACAGGCCCGCTGCTACCTGTGCTTCCAGGCAGGCATTGGTGGCGGCGACCACGCGCGCATTGGATATGCGCGTCATGCCGCCGCCGATCGGCCGGTACTCGTTGTTTTCCAGAAAGCGCAGCAAGGTCACCTGCGCCTTGCTGGACAGCGAATCCACTTCGTCGAGGAACAAGGTGCCGCCGCGGGCGTGATCGATCAATCCCGGCTGCGCGCTCTTGGCATCGGTATAGGCGCCGCGGCCATGCCCGAACAATTCGTTCTCGATCAGATTATCCGGCAGCGCGCCGCAATTGACGGGCACGAACGGCTGTTCGCTGCGCGCGCTGGCGTAATGGATTTCCCTGGCGGCGAGTTCCTTGCCGGTCCCTGTCTCGCCTTCGATCAGCACCTGCACATCGCATCCGGCATAGCAATGCAGTTGTGCGCGCATCTGCTCGAAAGACTTCGATTGCCCCAGCATGGTCGGCATCGTCCCTTCTCCCTAGGATGCGGGGTCGTCTAACCCCAGCGCCGTCGACATGTACTGCCGCCCGGCGATGTTTATATCCCGTGGATCAAGGGCTTGGGCGGCCACCTTGGCGAGTATGCGCGGCCGCGCGCGGAACTGCCCATCGGTAGAAAGTTATAGAAGTGTGCGCTGGTGTGCATTTACTCCCCAGCCTTGTTTTCTAGTGCTTTCCGGCGATGTAACGAATGGTGTGTACGGCATGTCAAAAACTGCCGGCGATATGACAAGGCGATGTCGCGCTTGCGCGAGCCTTGCTGCGCGGACGCAATGCCGCCGGAGCACACCAGCGCTTGAGCTTACTTGGGCGCGCCGCTCGGAGCCGGCACCAGCACGTCGTCGTCCTTGCTCCAGGCCGGCGTGGTGATCGCGTAGAACTTCAGCGTCTCGCCCTTGCTGGCGCGAATGGAGCGCACGACCTCGGGCGGAATCAGGATGTAGTCGCCGGGGCTGACGGGATGCGCGACGTTGCCGATCCATACCTCGCCATGTCCCTCGAGGATGAAGAACGATTCTTCGCCGGCCTTGTTATGGCTCCACGCGCTCGCATGGCCGGGATCGAGTTCGAACAGCGCCACGCTGCCCAGCACGGAACGCGCGCCGGTGGGCGCGGCGCGGCCGGTGAGTTCCTTCAGGCGCACGCCTTCGGACACTTTGATAAAGGGCAGCGAGGAAGGCGCGATGACTTTCGCGCCTTCCTCGGCAAGGGCGGCGACCGGAACGATCGCCGCCAGGGCAACGGCAAGCGCTGGCAGCAGCGCGACTTTGCGGATCATAAGCAGAGAACCTTCGAACGCATGAGGGCCGCAAAGGGTAGCGCACAAACCGCCATGCGCCTCAGGGCTGCGCGCCGGCCCTTATGGTCGCCTCGTTGATCGCGCGCACCTTCGCCTCGTCCACCTTCTCGACCTTGCGGTCGTAGGTGTACAGGCCATTGTGCTCGCCTTCGACATCGGTGATCTGCGTATACACGCTGCCGGACATGCCCTTGGGCACGCCCTTGTCGCGCAGCACGGCGGTGTTGGCGACATAGCCGGCATTCAATGCATCGCGGTCCTTTACGTCGCCGTACGGATTGATCGCGGTGTTCGGCCAGACATGGCCGGGTACGCCCAAGGTCAGGCCGCCATGCTCGCCGTCGATGGCGGCGCGCTCGGCATCCGGGCTGGGCAGGCCGGGGCCCTGGTAGTCGTGCACGTCGTAGACGTCTCCCGCATGCGGATCGCCCTTCATATCGCAGCAGTTGGCGCCGCTGCGCGCGTCGACCAGGCGCGACGGGTCCTGCTTTTTGATCTGCGCGGCGAGTTCGGCGGCGGCCGGGATGCTCCACTGGCCCCAGCCCTCGTTGAACGGAATCCAGCCGATGATCGAGGTCACGCCCTGCAACTGCCCGACGATGGCCGTGACATCGGCGCGGAAGTTGGCCTTGTCGGTTGCGCTGAGCTTGTCGTTGCGATCGGTCGGCAATGCCGGCATGTCCTGCCACACCATCAGGCCGAGGCGGTCGGTCCAGTAGTACCAGCGCGCCGGTTCCACCTTGATGTGCTTGCGGATGGTGTTGAAGCCGAGATCCTTGGTTTTCTGGATATCGAACTTCAGCGCAGCATCGGTGGGCGCGGTGTAGATGCCGTCCGGCCAATAGCCCTGGTCCAGCGTGGCCAGCAGGAAGGTCGGCTTGCCGTTCAGCACGATGCGATTGCGGCCGCCCACTTTCTGGATGGCGATGCTGCGCATGCCGGCGTAGCTGGTCACTTCATCATGCTGATCGCCTTGCGTCAGCGTGGCCTTGAAGGTGTAGAGAAACGGGTCCTGCGGAGTCCACAGATGCGGATGCGCAATGGCCAGCTGCAACGGCTGGCCGGCCGGTCCGCTGGCCTCGCCTGCCGCCTTGCCATCCGCGTAGGCGGTGACATGCAGCGTGGCGCCCTTGTCCGGGCCATCCAACTTTGAGGTGACGGTGAAAGCATCCAGGCCGCGCGCCGGCGTGAAGTTCAGCTGCGCCAGGCTGGTGGCCGGCACCGGCTCCAGCCATACCGACTGCCAGATGCCCGAGGCCGCGGTATAGAAGATCCCCGAGGGCTGCAGGCGTTGCTTGCCGACCATGATGTTGGGCACGTCCACCGGCGCGTGCACGGCCACCACGATCTCCTGCTGGCCCTGCGGCCGCAGCGCCGAGGTGATATCCGCGCCGAACGATGTATAGCCGCCCGTATGCCGCGCCACCTGCTTGCCGTTGACGTAGACGGTAGCCTCGTGGCTCACCGCACCGAAGTTCAGCCGCACGTGCTGGCCATGTGCGGTGAAAGCGGCCGGAATATCCACCAGCCGGCGGTAATACATGTAATCAGCATGTTTCTGCACGCCGGACAGCACCGATTCGATCGGATATGGCACCAGCACCTGCTCTTTCAGCGCCTGGCCGAACGGCGGCTTGCCCTGCCCGTCATCCGGCGCGTACTGCCATAGCCCGTTGAGGCTGATCCATTGCGGATGGTCCAGCGAAGGACGCGCCAATTGTGGGCGCGGATAGTCCGGTAATGCGTTTCGCGGCGAGACCTCGGTGGTCCATGGCGTCGCCAGCGGCGCGGTCTTGCCGTTCCAGACTTTCGCCTCATCCGCCGCCATCGCCATCGGGGCCATGGCCATGACCATCAAGATGCCCCCGCTTACCCATCCATTCTTGCCCGTCATCCGCTTCATTCTCCCCGGCTTGGTTCGCAGCGGCATCGTGCATCGCCGCCACGGTGGTGGTGGCTAGCGCTCAGATATCGGCAAACCCGGCTCTTCCCCGGCCAATGCGGTCGCCGCCAGTTGTGCCTGCAGCGCCGCCTTCGCCACCTTGGCAGTGTGGTGATCGCCGTCGTGGCTCCAACCCGGCGGCATCACCAGGTACAGGAACTTGTTGTGCAACCCGGGCGCATGCCAGACATCGCGGCCCAGCAGCCAGAATTCGCCCAGATACGCATCGAGCACGCTGAAAGGCTTGACCGGGCGAGTGATGCCGTACTCGATGCGGACTTCCTCATGCATATCCATATACGTGCCGAACACGCGATCCCAGATCGGCAGCAGATTGCAGAAATTGGTATCCATGTAGAGCACGTTGCGCGCGTGATGGACACGATGGTGCGCAGGTGTCAGCAGCACCCGATTGAGCACGCCGAACTTGCCCTTGGGCAGCACGTTCTCGCCCAGGTGGATCAGCTGCCCCCAGAAGCCGTCGATCACCATGATCAGGATCAGCAGCGGCGGACTCACGCCCAGCAGCATGCAGATGCTGGTGCGCACGAAGTCGGCATACGGCGCTTCCAGAAAAATATGCGCGTAGTTCACCGACAGGTTCATCGCCACCGGCGCGTGATGCGTGGAATGCAGGCACCACAGCAAGCGCACCTTGTGGGCCAGGAAGTGATAGACGAAATGCGCCAGCTCCCACACCACATAGCCATACAGCAGCCCATACCAGGTGAGCCCGGCCTGGAACGGCGCGAAGCGGTTGAACAGGCCGATGCAGAAGCCCACCACAGCGATGGTGAGGAAGTTGCCGATAAAGCGGTTCAGCACCATCACCAGCAGCGGGACCTGGTAATCCTCGCGCCGTGTCCGCTTCAGGATCACGCCCCTGGCCAGCTCGAACAGCAGCAGCAGCGGGATGACCGGGGCCAGCAGCTTGGCGAAGCCATCCACGGTGAGCAGGCTGCGGTAGTCGCCGGACGCGAACAGCGCAAGCAATGGCTCAAGGCCAAAGAAGTCGGACAGCTGAGCGTGGATCCACTTCAAGACGTCCATTGCAGCCCCTCATCGGCGCTAGCCCCAGATGGCTTCGGGGCTGATGGCTCCCCTACCCGTCCCGCGAATTTGTCACGATCCAAATCCTCATACAAGCTTGGCTGCAGCCGCTAGTCGCGTCTCTTCCTGCTGCAACGCAACGATATGCGCCAGCACTCCAGCCAGGCTGCGCAAATCCTGCGCGTTGTGCTGCAACACGCGGTACAGATCGGTGGGATCGCCTTTGCGCAGAAAGCGCAGCCATGCGGCCGGCGCCTGCGCGCCTGGCAGGTCGTCTTCGCGGATCACGCCGAGCAACTGGCGTTCGGTGGTGGCCAGCTTGCAGTTGGGCCAATGCGCCCGCCAGCGCCGGCGCACCGGATGCAGCAGGTCGATATGCCTGAGGCCATGCAGCGGGCTGGCCATGCGTTCGAGACGGAAGCGCGTGGTCAGCAGCGGAGCGTCGTAGCTCTTGCCGTTGTAGGTGGCCAGCACCGTCGTCGGTGAGATCCAATCGCGCAACCGCTCAAGCATCGCCAGCTCGCCGGCGAGCGTAGTGATGGTGAGCTGGCTCAGTACGAAGCGCCGGCCCTCCCAGCGCGCCACCCCGATCATGAAGGCGCGCGTGCCGGTGCCGCCGGCCAGTCCGGTGGTTTCCGTATCCAGGAACAGCACGTCGGCGGGATCGATCTGTTCGGGCACCTTGGCGAAAGATGCATCGAACGGCGTGGGGACGGACGGCCAATCCGTCGCCTCCTGCGCAAGCCACAAGCCGGGCGCCAGCTCGCGGCCAAGGCCGCTTGGTGTGATGGCTCGCGCGGGTTGGCGTCCCGGCACGGCACGGCGCACGGCGAGCAGGCGCGCGAAATCCGCCGGCAATGGCGAAGTTGACGCAGCGACGATCGCCGCGGAGCCGGCAACGCCCGCCTGACCGCGCAGGCGCCGCAGCCGTGCGGCAAGGTCCGTCATAGATCGGCCAGCAGGGCGAGCACCATGGAGCCCAGGTCCTTCATGGAGCGCGCCGCCGTTTCGTCGGACGCCAGCACCGGACCTACGCAGGCCGGACAACCCAGCCGGCAATCGCAATGCCCGATCAGCCCGCGCGCCTTCTCCACCAGTTCGCCGCGGCGATCGAACAGCGGCGCGCTGAGGCCGACGCCGCCCGGAAAGGCGTCATAGAGATAAAGCGTGGGGATAAACGGTGCATGCGGATCCGGCGTTTCTTCACCCCAGCCAGTAAGGATCCGCGCATGCCCCGAACTGTCCGGCGTGGCGAACCAGGCGCCATCGCCGCTGCCCACCGCCTTCTGCAGATCGCGCCCTTCGGCCATCACCGCCACGGTGGCGACCGTATGCAGCGCGGTCGCCGCCGCGAGAAAACCATCCAGCGCATCCTGGCGCCGCTCGAAGGCCTCATCCAGCGTGCGCTGCGCCAAGGCCCACCAGACCGCCGTCGTGTGCAGCTCGCTGTCCGGCAGGTTGACGTTGCCGTAGCCGATGTTCTCGTGCGAGTAGTAGCGGATCTTCTTGTAACCGGCGACGCGGCGCACCACATGCACTTCGCCGTGATCGCACTCGCCGCGCCCTGATGACGAGAAGTCGAAGCGGTCCAGCACCTTGAGCCTGGTGTAGTCGATCGCATCCGTGTAGTAGTCGACCTCGGTGCGCGTCACATAGGCCTTGCGCCCGGTCCAGTCCAGCCGCTCGACCTGGTAAGGCACCGACTGCACCATATGGATGGCGCCTTCGTAGAGCGTGAGCGGCGCGGCGCTGTAGTCGACCTCGGCGATGATGGTCTGCCGTCCGCCGGTCCGATCCACCACCACGAAGTTGCCTTCCGCCACCGAGCGCAGCGATACCGCATTGGCCGGATAACTGTCGGCGATCCATTCGAAACGCTCGCCTTCGCGGTGCAGCACACCTTCCTCGGCCAGCACTTCCAGCCACGGCTCGACCCACTGCCCGCCGAACGCGTCGCCGGCGCGGAACGGCAACTCGAATGCGGCGCAGCGGATATGGTCGCGCAGGATCAGCGGCTGGTCCTGGGCGATCCGCGCATGCTCCGGCGAGGCATCGCGGAAAAATTCCGGATGCCGCACCAGGTACTGGTCCAACGGCTCGCTCGAGGCGACCAGGATGCCCAGCGAAGGCTGCTGCCGGCGCCCGGCGCGGCCGAAGCGCTGCCACGTCGCCGCCACCGAACCCGGATAGCCATTGAGCACGGTGACATCCAGCGCACCGATATCGACGCCCAGCTCCAGCGCCGAAGTGCTGACGATGCCGTCCACCAGCCCGGCGCGCATATCGCGCTCGGCCTGCCGGCGCTCCGTCGGCAGATAGCCGCCGCGATAGGCGCGGATCCGTGGCCGCTTGCGCGGATCGTGATCGAACACGTCCTTCAGGTACTTGGTCAGCACCTCGACCATCAGCCGGCTCTGCGCAAACACCAGCGTCTTCAGGCCCGCACGGATGGCGGTGCGCGCAATGCGGTTGGTCTGGCTGCGCGCGGAGGCACGCAGGCCGAGATCGGCATTGACCACCGGCGGATTCCACAACAGCACATGCTTGGCGCCGGTGGGCGCGCCGCTCTCCAGGATCGGCGTCACCGGCTGCTCGATCAGCGAGGCGGCGTGCTCGGCGGGGTTGCCGATGGTCGCGGAGCACAGAATGAACTGCGGTGTCACCCCGTAGAACGCGCAGACCCGGCGCAGGCGCCGCAGCACATTCGCCACGTGCGAACCGAACACGCCGCGGTAGGTGTGCACTTCGTCGATCACCACATAGCGCAGGTTCTCGAAGAACTGCGCCCATTTGGTGTGATGCGGCAGGATCGCCTGGTGCAGCATGTCCGGATTGCTGACCACTACGTCGCCATGCAGGCGGATCGCCTGCCGCGCATCGCCCGGCGTATCGCCGTCGAAGGTGAAGGCGCGCACGCCCAGCTCGCCGGCCGCATTGAGTTCGAGCAGCTCGGCCACCTGGTCCTGCGCCAGGGCCTTGGTCGGAAACAGATAGAGCGCTTTCTTGCCCGCGGTCATCACCGAGCTCAGCACCGGCAGCGTGAAGCACAGCGATTTGCCGGAGGCCGTCGGCGTGGCCACCACGATGTGCTCGCCGCGGGCGGCCGCCGACCATGCGCGGCCCTGGTGCTCATAGAGCTGGGCGACGCCGCGGGACCGCAGCGCGGCTGCCACCGTCGCGGGCAGGTCGTCGGGCAACGGCACGTAGCGCCCCTCCTTTCCCTCCATCACGAAATGGCCGGTGACGCGGTCGCCATAGCGCTGGATCAGCCGGCCGGCCAGGTCCGCGCCGCTGAGCTGCAGCCGCCGGCCGTCGTCTTCGTCCGCGAGGGTGGCCGGCAAGGGGGCGCGCATGGGTCTACTCCGGGGAAAGCGGCCCGCATTCGAATCTCTCGCCGTCTCAGGGACTGAGACTGGCGGCGGCGAAGGACACTTGATGGCGGCAAAGCGCCTGCGGCAGCATCCCGGGCCAGGCCGCCCTCCCCACGCGGCTGCAATGCCATCCCCCACCCCGAGGAGTGCCGTGATGAAGCTTCGTACCCACGTTGTCGCCGCGACCGTCCTGCTGCTCGCCGCCCTGCCCGCGTTTGCGCAGGATGGCCGCAAGCACATCGTCATCGGCCGTACGCCGGCGGAAGTGGCGAACTCCCCCTGGAGCGATGCGGTGCTGGTCGGCAACACCTTGTATTTGTCCGGCTATATCGGCGTGGACTCGAACAACAAGGTGCCCGCCACGGCAGAAGAAGAAACCCGGCTGGCGCTGGAGGAGCTCAAGCACACGGTCGAGGCCGCCGGCATGAGCATGGACGACATCGTGAAGATCGATGTGCTCTGCACGGATTTGAGCCTGTTCCCGAAATTCAATTCGGTATATCGCGGCTATTTCAAGAACGGCTTTCCGGCGCGCACCTTCACCGGCAGCTCCAAGCTCCTGCTGGGCGCGCATTTCGAGATCACCGGCGTCGCCATCAAGACCGCGAAATAAGCCGTTCCGCCCGGCCGGCGGCGGGCGCTCGTCTTGACGCCCGCCTCGCCCTTGCGCCACTTTCCCGGCTCTGGATTCGAGTCATGCCCTAGCCGCCATGCGACGCGAGATCGCCATCGTCGTTTTTCCGGGTTTCCAATTGCTGGATGCCGCCGGCCCGGTCGCCGTGTTCGAGATGGCCGAACGCTTCCGGCCGGACAGCTACGCCATCCATATGCTGGCGCCGGGTGGCGGTGTAGTGCGCAGTTCATCCGGCGTGTCCCTGGCGGCCACGCCGATCGAGCTCAGGCGTTTCGATACGGTGATCGTCTCCGGCGGCAACCTGGCCCAAGTCGAAGCCAGCCATGCCGATATCGTGGCCTGCCTGGGCGGCGAGGCATGGCGGCGGGTCGCCGGCGTCTGTTCCGGGGCGTTCTTCCTCGCCCAGGCCGGGCTGCTCGACGGCCGGCGCGCAACCACCCACTGGGCTGCCGCCGAACGCTTCCGGCAGCTCTATCCGCTGGTGCAGCTCAATGCCGACCGGATGTTCGTCAGGGACGGCGAGGTGTGGACCTCGGCCGGTATTTCCGCCGGCATCGACCTGGCCCTGGCCCTGGTCGAGGACGACCTCGGCCCCGGCATCGCGCGGCGCGTGGCCCAGCAGCTGGTGGTGCATCAGCGCAAGCATGTCGGGCAGTCGCAGTACTCCGTGCTGGTGGAACAAGGCGGCCGGACCGGGCGTTTCGGCGACCTGATCGGCTGGATGCGCATGCGCCTAGCCGAGCCGATGACGGTGGAGCGGCTGGCCGAGCAGGCCGCCATGAGCCCGCGCAACTTCGCCCGCGCCTTCGTGGCGGAGATCGGCGCGACGCCGGCGAAGGTGGTCGAAGGCCTGCGGCTGGAGGCAGCCCGTGTCGCGGTCGAGACCAGCCATCTGCATCTGGACCATATCGCCGCCTCGACCGGCTTCGGCGACTCCAGCCGCATGCGCCGCGCCTTCGTGCGCAGTTTCGGCGCCTCGCCGCAGTCGCTGCGCCGCAGCGCGGGCGCCTGAGGGTTGCGCAAACCAGCCCTGCGCTGGCTGTTTTTGTCCGGAAGTTGTCCTTGCGGGCGCCGATCCCAGCGGCCATAAAAGAGCGGCCTCAGGCGCGCCCGGCGCCGGGCTCCCATCTTTATGCTGCGAGGATCTGCATGCGCCTTACCCTGCTCGTTTCGGCCTGCCTGCTTTCGCTGGGCACTGCCCAGGCCGCCTCGGCGGCGGCCCCGACCCGGCTCGACCATATCCTGCTGTGGGGCCACGGCATCGACCAGATCACCTCGGTGATGGCGGTCAAGCTGGGCTTCCAGGTGCGGCCCGGGCGCGATCCCGACGGTGTCGAAAATCGGTATATCCGCCTGGCTGACAGCAGCTTTATCGAAGTGCTGGGCATTACCAAGGCCAATCCCAAGTTCGATCCGGGCATGGAGGAGGACCAGAAGGCGCTCAAAGGCGGACCTGGTTCGCGCGCCTTCGGTTTCCGCAGCTCCGAACTCGATGCCATCCGCAGCTCGCTGCAGGCCAAGCAATACGCGGTGACGCCGTTCTTCTCCGGCCCCGACAGCGCAAAGCCCGGCTGGCGCCTGTTCGCGTTCGACAAGGCGCCGCTGTCGAGCAATACCTTCTTTATCGACTACAAGGCCGATTACGCGCCTGACCAGTTCGATCCCACCAACACCAGCGACTACCGGGTGACGCGCGAACATCCCAATGGCGCGCGCGAACTCTCATCGATCTGGCTGGTGTCGGCCAACGCCGATGCGGATCGCCAGCAACTGGAGAAGATGGGCTTCGGCCACGCCGTACCGGTCAAGCTGCCGGAACTCGGCGCAAAAGGATTCTGCGTACCCGTAGGCCCGACTGCGCTACTGGCGCTGCAGCCCGACGGCGCCGGCCTGGCCGCGCAGGCAATGGCCGCAGGCCCGCGCATTCTGGGCGCGAGCTACGGCGTGACGGACCTTGCGCGTGCGCAGCGCTGGGTCGAGCGCGGCTATCAGCAGAAGCTGATGACTTATCACGGCCTGTTCGGCGAGTCGGTGCTGGCGCCGACGGTGGACGATCTCGGTCTGTCGATCGAATTCCATGCGATGAAGCCGGGTGGTTCGCCGTGCTCGGCAACGGCGGGCGCGCAGTAAGGCGCGCCGATTTATAGCCGTACATAATCGGTCGTCTGGCAAGGAGCCATTTCAAAATTTCATCCGATCATCGTCGTCAGGGCATCCCTTCGTCGGAGGCCCGCCGATGTTCCAGCTCGCTACGCCCCCCGCTGACCATGCCTTGGACTGGGCCAGCGCCGACCCTTATGCAGTGCGCTTTGCCGTGGTCGGCGGGAAAAGCGATCCGGATGAAGCACCGCGGCTGGCCATTCGGATGCCGGCATCGACGGCATCCGCATCCGGCGATACCTTCCTGCTGACCCTGATGGCCGCCTCGTCCCGCCGGATGGTGTGGACACTGCGGCATGCGCCCACTTACTGGCGCATCGCGCCGCTGGACATTTCAGTGTTCCGTCTCTGCCAGGCCAGCATGGCCTTATTGCGCGCGCAGGCGGAACCGGAATGGCTGATTGCGCCTTCGCCGGAAACGCCGGCGTCGCCGCGGACGGCGCTCTATATCCAGCACGCTCCCTGGGCGCCTTTTGTCCTGCTATCCAGGAACGCTGCCCGCGCCATCGAAGAGTGGCGGCTTTCGTACGCCGACTGATTCATCCCGTGGGAAATGCATCCACAGGCTGGCGATTGCACAAACAAAAGCCGCCACCGTTGCCGATGGCGGCTTTCGCTACTGCGACTGCCCGTTTAGAGCGAGAAGTCGTACTGCGCCGAGATCCGCACGTAGCGCGGCTCGGTATAGCCCTGGATGCCGCCGTACATATTGTTCGGCGAGCCGCCGAGCGAGCTGCCGTCGGCATTGGTGCCCACCTGGCCGCCCACCGAACTCTCGTTGATCGAGAGCGCGCGCTGCTGGTTGAACACGTTGAACACGTCCAGCCCGAACGCCAGCTTGTGATCGGCAAAGGCCGGACGCCACTGCGCACCCACGTCCAGGCGATACGTCCACGGCAGCGTGCCCTTCGAGCCGCGCGCCGAGACCTGGCCGTAGCAGACGTGATAAGCGCCGTTGTCACCGTCGCGGCCCATATAACCCGCTGGATCGGTATAGACGCCATCGGGTCCGACGAACCATGGGCCGAGGCAGTTCTTGGGGCGTCCGGAAGTGGCCGTCACCGTGCTGCTGATCAGCCACTCCGGCGTCAGCTGCCAATAACCGAAGGCGCGAATGGCGTGGCGGCGGTCGTTCGGCAGGTTGCCGCTGGCGTAGCGCATGAACTGCGGAAAATCCCAGTCCTGCGACGCGGCCACATCTTCCTGCACGATGTCGGACTTGATCTGCCCTTCGGTATTGCCCCAGTTGTGCGACCACACGTAATCGACGCGGCCATACCAGGTGCCGTCGAACGGATGCTCTGCATAAAGATCCAGCGCCAGATATTTGCGCTTGGGCTTAGGCATGCCGAGATCCTGCGCACTCAATTGCACACGGCGCAACACCGGCGTCGCTCCCGGCTTCGCCACATTGACGTCGAATTCCGCGCCGCGGCCGGGATTGAAGATCACGCCCGGATAAGTCAGGCGCCCCATGCAATCGGCGACGCTGCTGAAATCCTGGTAGTGGCTGGCCAGATAGCCGCAGACCGGGCTCTTGTCGGAGGTATCGTCCACCTGCGACTTCAGCTGGCGATAAGTGGCACGCGCACCTACGGTCAGCGACGGCGTCAATTGCTGATCCGCACCGACGATAAATTCGTCCTGGTAATGCGAACGCAGATCCTTGATATGCGCGGTGCTGGGATCGCGCGGCTGGCCGAATTCGCCGTTCGGCGAAAGGGCCGGACCCTGCGGCACCAGATTGAGCGGAAGGTCGGTCTTCGGATCGATGCCGCTATAGGTAAAGTTCTGCGTCGTATTGAGCGAACCGCCAGCGCCGCGGATTGCCACGCCATTGGGCAAGGCGAGGTAGTAGCGGCCGGCGTTGGCATAGATCTTCAGGCTGGCATCGCCGTTTACGTCCCAGCTCACACCCAGCCGCGGCGCCCACTGGTTGCTCTGCTTCATGAACACCTGGCCGGCGCTGTTGTAGTTCTTGAACGCCTCATTGCGCACGCCCAGATAAGCCAGCCAGCGATCGCTGACCTGCCAATGGTCCTCGAGGTAATACGCGTCCTGCTCGAGCTTGTACTGGCCGCCCTGCTTATGGGTAATCAACTGGACGGTATTGCCCACGCCATAACGCCAATAACCGCCGTACTTGTCGGAGTTGGCATAGGCCTCGCCCGCGGCGGTGCGCAGGGTCTGGCGGTCGATACCGCCGCGCAGGTCGTGCGCGCCGAGCCGGTACTCCAGATCCAGGCGCCAGCCCTTGGTCTTGTTGGTGGTGTCGTACGGAACGACGCCCAGCGGCTGGTAGGCGTGATACTGATTGCGCACGGCGGGCGGTGCATTGGGCGAGACGCGCACCAGCGGATAATCAGGGATATTGGCCAGATTCGGCTGGTAGGTCTTGCTTTCGCCGTAAAGCGCGGTAACGGTGAAATCGTCGGTGATATAGCCGGTGTACTTGCCCAGATACAGCTCGTTATTGTTCTTCAGGCGGCCGTCGGCAGCGGCGTTATGGTCCAGCGGCGACAGCGTGGCATTGCTCCAGCCGTAATTGCGCTGGGTGCTCTGCGCGTTGTCCTGCAGCGCCGTCAGTTCCAGCAGATGGCTGTCGGTGATATTCCAGTCGAGCTTGGCGTACCACTTGGTCGCCTTGTCGTGGCTTTTCTGGAAACCGCCGTTGCGGTTGTTCGCACTCGACGGCGTCAGCGTGCCGTTCGGGTTATACGCCGCGTCGCTGGTGGACAGCGTGCCGTCCTGGTCGGTCTTGGTGAACTCCGCCGCGCCAAAGAAGAACAGGCGATCCTTGATCAGCGGGCCGCCGATCCAGGCCGAATAATCGAACTGGCCATAGCTGTTCTTGGCGCGATAGCGGCGCAGCTTGCCATTGGAGCCGAAGGGCTTGTTGATGCCCTCTTCGTCGGTCAGCAGGTTGCCGTCGTCGTCGCGGTGATTGAACGGACCGGAGCCCAGCGCGAGCGACTGGGCATCAGGGTGTTCGGGGTAGTAGTAATTGCGCGGATTGCTGCGCAGCGAATCCGGGCGCCAGAACGCCGCCACGCCACCCTTCCATTCATTGGTGCCGCGCTTGCCCACCAGGTTGATAAAGCCGCCGGTGCTGTGGCCGAACTCGGCGCCGGCGCCGCCCAGCAGGATCTGCTGCTGGTCGATCGCGCCGAACGGCAGCTCGAAGAAGGTTTCGTTGTTCAACGGATTGGTGACGTTGTAGCCATTGATCGAGTACGCGTTCTCGGAGATGCCGGACCCGCCGATCGCCAATCCCGCGTTGGCAAAGCGGTTATCGCCCGGCACCACGCCCGGGGCCAGCAAGGCGACGGCAAGTACGTTGCGCGCCACCGGTATCCTCGCCAGCTGATCGGAAGTGAACACCGTGCGCGTATCCACCGACGACACGTCGATGCCCGGCAAGGCCGAAGCGACCACGGTGACGCCTTCGAGCGTCTTGGGATTGGCGCCGGCAAACGAGACTTCCGAATTGCCCGCGATGGTGACGTTGATACCGCCACGGCTGTCGACCGCCTGTCCGCCCTTGAGCAAGGTCACCTTGTAATGGCCGACCGGCAACGACGACGCGCGGTAGCGTCCGTCGTTGTCGACAGTCACCGTGCGCGTCATGCCGTTATCGGTATTTTCGATCTGCACGGAACTGCCTGCGCCGCCGGCGATCTGGCCGTAGATCGCGCCGGAGGTATTGGACTGCGCCCAGGCGGCATCCCCGAAAGCAAACGCCAGGGCGATGGCCATCGCGGAACGCCGCAAGACGAGCTTGCGCTGTATCGAGTGCATAGTTCTCCCCTCTTTGAAACTGGATCAGTGATGGATGGCGCCGGGCCGGTCCTGACCCGTGCGCTTGACTGCTCGATCAATTCAGGCGCGGCCCGGCTCGCCCTTGCGGTCGGATGTGCGCCGTCCACCCGATGGGCTTGAATTTATGGAAATTCAACATAAGCGCTTGCATGGAGATTCGATGGATAAAGCGTGGAAGCCTCGTGGACGGAAGGCCCTGGCCATGCCTTCGCCCATGCGCAAGCGGCGCATGCCGCGCCGCAGTCGAATCAGGAAGCACCAAAAAAATACGGCCACCGGGGAAGTCGGCGGCCTAGGGGGGATTCGTCGATCGCGGCGACGTCGTTGTTGTTGTCTGGAGGCTCGATGCTGCGCATCCCGCACGGAATTTATCGGGGTCCAACTGCTGCGCACCGTAGCAACAGCATCAAGCTACTCGCGGGAATGGATGGCGCGTGCATGTTTTATGGAGATTCGATGGAGAACAGCCATCTCGATGCACGGCGTGGCGAATCGCTGGCGCATGCGTGTGGAATGCGTCACGATGATTTTCATCAAGACGTTCTTTGTCGCAACTCGTGTCGGCTCGAAGCTATCGTGGCAAACGCACCGCTGATTCTTATCGTTGAAGACGAGCCGGATATCGCCGACGTGCTCGACAGCTATCTCCGGCGCGACGGCTTCCAGACGCAGCGCGCACAGGACGGCGAACGCGCCCTGCAATTGCATCAGCAGATAAAGCCGGACCTGGTCCTGCTGGATATCCGCATGCCGGCGCCCAATGGCATGGATGTACTGCGCGAAATACGCCGCTCCTGGGATACGCCGATCATCATGGTCACCGCGCTGGCCGACGATATGGACAAGCTGGTAGCCCTGCACGTGGGCGCGGACGACTACGTGGTGAAGCCATTCAATCCCGGCGAGGTGGTGGCGCGGGTCAAGGCGGTATTGCGGCGGCAGCATGCGGCGAGCCGACCGTCGCGCCCCACCTGCGTTGGGCGCATCCAGATCGATCATGATGCGCATCTGGTCAGCATCGTCGATGACGACGGGCATGAGCATCCGTTGACGCTGACGCTCACCGAGTTCCGCCTGCTCGCCTATATGGGACGCAACCCCAAACGCTGTTTCGCGCGGCAGGATCTGATCCAGGCCTGCCTGCCCGAAAGCGATGCGCTGGAACGCGTCATCGATTCGCACTTAAGCAAACTGCGCCACAAGCTGCAGCAGGCCGGCGCCGGCCCGCTGATCGAAAGCGTGCGCGGCGTGGGTTATCGGTTATGGCCAGAATCCTGAAATACACCTGGGTGCGCTTAGGTATCTACGTCACCTTGGTCATCGCACTGACGGTGGCCGTGCTGCTGTCCAGCCTGTGGGCATTGCAGGCGCTGCAGATGCACGAATTCATGGAGCAGCTTCCGCTGCATCTGCGCATCGAAATGCAGACGCTCGATCGGGCCGGCCAGAACAACAGCCTGCGCGCGCTGCAGATCTACAGCCAATACTGGGCCGACGATCCCTGGTATGGCGATGCGGCGGCAGTGGCGTTCACGCTGATCATCTGCACGGTGCTGGCGAGCGTGGTGTCGTTTCTGCTCGCCCGCGTGCTCACCCATCCCATGTCGTCGGTGGCGGATGCGGCCATGCGGATCGCCAGCGGCGACCTGTCGGCTCGCGCCGATCGCGTCCGCGGCACCGGCGAACTGGTCGAACTGGTCGGGCATTTCAATCAGATGGCCGCATCGCTGGAGGCGCTGGAGCGCGAACGCAAGGCGACCGCGGCGGCCATCGCGCACGAGCTGCGCACACCGCTGGCCATCCTGCAGGGACGCCTGCACGCGCTGTGCGACGAGGTGATCGAAGGCTCGGCCAGCGAATACCAGAAGCTGCTCGGCCAGGTCGTCCATCTGGGCCGCCTGGTCGAGGACTTGCGCGTGCTCTCCTTGTCGGAGGCAGGGCGGCTCTCGCTGCAGTGCGTGTCCTTCGATCTGGCCGCGCTGGTCGAGGATCATCTGCAGTCCTACCTCGCCCTGGCGCAGCGGCGCGGCATCCGTACCGATCTGCGCGCCGAGCCGGCGATGGTGTCGGCCGATCCGGATCGGGTCCGGCAGATTCTCTCCAACCTGTTCGATAACGTGCTGCGCTATGCCGCTTCCGGCGGCCTGCTGCGCGTGCTCGTCACCCGCGACGAGCGCTGGGCCATCCTGCAGGTCCGCGATGCGGGGCCTGGTCTGCCGGAACGCCTGAAGACGCGGCTCACGGTATCGGCGTACCGCGAGCGCGCGACCCTGGCGGCCAAGGTCGATCCGCAGGCCGAGGGCTCCGGACTGGGCCTGGCCATGGTGCGCAGCCTGGTGCAGCAGCATGGCGGCCGGCTGCGGGTACGCAACTCGGCGGGCGCCGGCGCGGTATTCACCATTTCGCTGCCGTTGATCTCGGCGCGGTAAGCAAGGGCGCAAAAGGTTGCGGCGCATTTGGCCTGCAACGCTTTAATTTGCCGCGCGATCGATTATTACGAGTAAATCGATCCAAAGGCATTTGATATGACAATACCAAGTTGAGGCCATAACCCCGCTGCAATATGAGACGCAGGGTTAAAGACAGCTTCGCGATACTCGTGCATTAAGCAAGATCAATACGGGACATTTTCATTTCCTTCACACTCTTTCTGCAATGGTCCGTGAGTGATCGAGGGGGCAGCCGGATATTCGGGAAGTCGCCAATTCCTGGCTCACATTCCTGGATATCACTCCAGGCAAGCGACCGATTACAGCTACGCAGAAGGCAAGTCCCCGGCAGGCATTACAGCCCGGGACTGCGAACCTTTCGTCATGGAATGTACGTTTGTTCGCGCAACAGGGGGCAATATGCAGAGAATCGAGCGATTTGTTTCGCGCCGTTGTCGCATGCACGGCGCGCGCGGTCCGTTGACCTAGAGCAAGGCTGATCGCCGCCCGGCGATGCCGACCGCTTCCTGACGGGAGCGGCGCTGTCGCAGTGCGCGCGCCCATGCTCCCGGCCGGACCGCCCGTGCGGTCAACCAGCCGAAAAACCTCTTGCGGATAACCGCAGGGCAGCGTGCGCGCGCCGCCGGCGATTAATGCCTCCATTAGGCGCCTCGCGAGAGGCGGCGGGCATATTTTGTCCTTTGAAATAACGGCGCGAAAAACGCCAGAAGCTACGGCGAATTTCACCAGATCCGATAAATCCCTGCCTATGCCGATTTATTGAAACGGCACGGCCGGGTTCGCGGATGCAGGCCCACCAGAGCGACACCTAATCAACAGGAGTGGTCATGAACGCCCAAGTCAAAATCACCGATTTCGAAGCCGGCCAGACCGTCAATACCAAGCTGACGCCGAATTCTAATTGCGTTGCCAGCGCCAGCGGCGACGATAACGACGATACGCAGCTGGCCTTCCAGTACGACAACAACACCACGTACTGGAGCCCGGCGGTTTCCTCGGGCAGCACCGAAGCGGTGAACGATCGCGACCGCGGCAACGGCACCGTCCGTTTCCTCAAGGGCCTGGCCGTCAGCTACCTGGCGCAGTCCGGCGGCCTGTACACCGTCGTGGTCGACGGCGAGATCCGCGACAGCGGCACCACGTATGTGATGACCGGCAAGACCCTGGGCACCTTCAAGAGCCGCGCGCCGGCCTCGAAGCGCTAAGCACCCGGTGAGGAAGCAGGCCGCCTGGAGGATCGCGGGACTCACCCTCCTCCTGGCGGGCTGCATCAATAAGGTGCCGGCTTGTCTGCCGGCGCCGCCGGCCTCTGCCGTGCCCACGTTTCGCGCCGCCGCGGCGCAGGCGCCGATGGCCGGCAGCCTCGACCGCACGGTCTGGATCACTCCGGAAATACGCGCCGACACGCATGTCCAGGAAGACACTCAATCGGCTCAGGTCACCTTCGTCAGCGGCACGCAGGTCATGCTGACCATTGCCTTGTCGCAAGGCGCCAACCATGCGGTCGCCGATCGCGGCAGCGCCGTGGGCAATGCGCGCATCGAGCCGGGCCTGCGCATGGACTTCCAGATCGCCACCCAGCTGCAGGACGGCGCCGTCTATCTCGACGGCAACTTCGCCTCGTCGAATCTCCCGAACGTGCACTACCAGGGCGCGCTGGCGACCTGGAGCGCGCCGCCGCAACCGCCCCCAACCGCCCCAAAGGAATGACCATGCCGAGCCCGGTGGAATACCAGCAGATTGGCGGCAGCGCGGTGTACGAGATACCGGCCGGCACCCAGGTCGCCGGCTGGGCCGGCTACGTGCTGAAAGGCGCGACCTTGCCGGCGACGATCGGCTTCAAGGCGGCCTTCGACAACCAGGCCGGCAGTTTCATGTTCGCCGCCACGCGGCCGGCCGCGCTGGACAGCGATCCGGCGCAGTTCGCCAAGGACGCGCTGAAATACTTCGATACCAACGCGCGCAACGGACGCGGCGTGGCCTGGCTGGCCAGTTCCACGCCCACCGTATTCGGCGAGTTCGCGCAGTTCGGCTTCGCCTTCGTATGGGATCCGATCCTGAAGCTGTATCAGCTCACCTCCAATCTCAATGTCGCGCTCGGCGGCACGCTCAATTTCTTCGTGCTGCGCAATCTGTATATCCGCGCGGACGAGGCCAGCGCCTCGCTGGTGCTTTCGATCAAGCGCGGCGCGCAGGATCTGATCGGCTTCCAGCGCGGCCTGCGTCCGGTCGGCATCGTGGTCAGTCCCGGCACCCAGCTTGAGGCGCGCATTCCGGCCACCGGCGTCAATGCCGCCAGCTTTGTGTTCACCGCCGAGATCACCCCATCGGTCGCCTTCGCGCCCACCATGCTGCCGGTCGGCTGCACTTATGTAGTGCGCGACACGCAAGGCGCCGGCGCCGACCGGCGCATCGACTATCCGATCTTCGGCAAGCTGCCCGACAAGCTGACGGCGAATGGCGTGGTCGATCCCAGCGATCCGTTCAACCGCGCCATCGGCGCCACGGCACTGGCCGCCGGCGCGCTGCGTACGGCCTTCGGCTTGAGTGCGTCCGCCGCGCTCGCCAGCCAGTTCCGCACCGTGCAAGGCCATGCGCTCGAGCTGCTGCCGTTCGGCAGCGATCCATCGGTCACCGCCGTACCGCTGGCCGCCGGCGCGTTGGCCCTGGCTTCCGCCTCGCCGGTGGAAACCGCCACCAGGGATTGCGTTGCCTATCTCGCGCCCGCCGGCGAGTTCGGCCTGGTGGCTGGAGCGACGGACAGCACCCAGCCGCTGTTATGCGGCCTGTTCGGCTCGGAGCGCCTGACCTTCCGCTCGTCGGTCACCGGCGGCGCGCGCGGCAATGCCATGCGCTGGTTGCCGTCGCAGCCGTGCTACGCGCCGGTGTTTCCTTTCCTCACGGCGGATCTGGACAACCCCGACAGCGGCTGCGTCAAACCACGTCTCGATCCGCGCTATCGCACCTCGTGGATGACCTTCGCCAGCGCACCACCGGCCGAATACCACGCCGAACCCGAAGGCGCGCCGCTCTACGGCCAGCCCAGCGCCGAAGGGTTGCTCAGCAGCACGCCGCCTTCCGCCAAAGTCTCCGGCGACCCGGTGCACAGCTTTCCGCTGGTGCCGTATGCCGGCGTGACCACCGGCGGCGGCATCAGCAACAACATGATCACCGGCATGGAAAGCGAGATCATCGCGCCGACCCGGCGCACCCTGATCAACGAAGGCGCCACGCCGACCTGGCAATTGCGCGCCGCCGCGCAACTCGCCGACCCGGCCGAGACCGTCACCAGCACCACGCCGCAAGGCCTGCTGGTCACCATCGATCCGAGCACCGGCAATTATCAGGAGGTGCTGCTGGCGCAGTCGGAACTGCTCGACGGCCAGCTGCAGCCCTTCGCCTTCGAACATCCGACCATCGAAGTCCAGCAGGCGCTGCAGACCAACCAGCTGTTCGTGGTGGCGGTCAATCCGGAGCCCTTCGTACGCCCGCCCGCCGTATTCGCCAACGTCGCCGATATCGCCGGCTGGACCATGACCGCACAGATCGGCCGCGGCGCCACGCCCACGGCCTACAAGAACGTGATGATCATGAAGTACTGCGCCGGCAGCCTGGCCGAGCGTGTGACCAACCCCAACCGCTGGACCGACCCGGAAGTGTTCTCGCTGCTGCCGGAAGCGAATTTCTCGGTCAGCGGACGCGCGCCGGAAACCGCGCGGCAACTGGGCTCGATGCGCGCCGGCGGCAGCTGCCGCGAGAACGACGCACTGGCCTATACCGGCCTCTCGCAATGGCTGCAGGACTATATCGCCGAGGCGATCGCGCTGGCCGACGGCAAGACCTCGGCGGCGCCGTTCTACCAGCGCTTCAAGCAGATCGTCACCGACCCGAACTGGAATGGCGTGATCGTGCTGGCCGCCGATCTTGCCGCCGGCGATCTGCCGCCGCAGATCCAGGGCCTGGCCGCGGGCATCGACCTCACCCGCTTCGCCTCGCATCACTTCGGCTTCAATGCCAGCCGCGTGAAGGTCAAGGACCAGCAGCTCAGCCTCGAAGGGCCTTCGAGCTGGTTCGGCCTGGTCGACTACAGCAATCTCGCCTATGGCCAGAACGTGCTGTCCGGCGCCTCGCCGGATCTGCCCATTCCCTTCCCCGTCACCGGCGAGTTCGGCTTCACCGTGCTGGAACTGCGCAGCCTGTTCGAGAACAGCGCGCTGACCCGCTTCGAGAGCCGCATCCAGCTCACCTGCCGGCAGCTGTTCGGCTCGCGCGTCACCGCGGCCTTCCGCAACGCTGTGGCGCAGCCCGAAACCGCCGTGGTGCTCACCGGCAGCTATATCGCCCAGGGCGACAGCGGCGCCTATGTGTTCGAGCAGACCACGCCGAGCATCTTTACCACCGACAGCAATGTGCTCAGCGCGGTCGCCTTCAATCGCGTGCAGTTCAATACGCTGGGGCCGCGCGACGACGGCGCCAGCATGGCCAGCCGCTTCCTGATCTGGGGCATGTTCGATTTCGCCGAACTCACTGCCAGCGATGGCTCGCTGCTGGACGTGCTGTCGTTCGGCACCGCGCCAGGCACGCTGCCGGCGCAACAGGGCCGGGGCCTGGCCTTCTCCAACCTCACCATCGACATGAGCTTCCCGGTCACCACGCCGAACGCGGTGAGCTTCGTGCTGGGCACGGCCAACCTCGCCTACGATGCCGCCGCAAGCCAGCCGCGCGGCGACAGCCTCTATCGCGGCTTCGCGCTGCAGCTGAAGAGCTTCGTCCAGATCACCGATGCGCAGACGCCGGCGCAGCTCGGCTTCCTGCCGGTGTCCTCGCCGCTGGCGCTGCAGCAGCTGGCGGCGCCGTGGTACGGGGTGGTCTACGAAGTCACCCTGGGCGGCCCCGGCGCGCTGGCCTCGAATGCCGGCTTCAGTTCCAACCTGCTGATCGCGTGGTCGCCGAAATCCCTCGCCGGCGGCGGCACGCGCTCGCTGTTTATCGGCCTGAGCCTGCCGGGCGCGGCGCCGGGCGCGCGGCTGTTCAGCGTGCAAGGCGTGTTCAAGATCGCGGTCGGCGCGATCGCGCTGTCGCGCCAGCTGGTGCCCGATACCGGCCAGAAGCCGCCACCGCCGCCGCGCCACTACTACTGCCTGAGCCTCAACGATATCGCGCTGAAGATCTTCGGCATCGCCAAGCTGCCGCCCAGCGCGACGATCCGCTTCTTTCTGTTCGGCGACCCTGGCCGCGTCGGCAGCCTGGGCTGGTATGCGGCATATGTGGCCGACGATACGAAATCGCTGTCCGCGCCGCCGCCCGCGGCAAAGCCCAGCACCGCCAGGCCGAAGTCGAAACCGGCCGCGCTCACCTCTGCCGGCAAGGAACGCTCATGACCCGCTGCCTGTTCTGGAATGTCGAGCATTTCGGCGAGAAGCGCTTCGACGGCAAGGCCACCGAGACCGATAAAGATGCCGGCATGAACTGGGCGCTATCGTCGAAGGCGCGCAGGGATCTGCTGCATCGCGTGATCGAAGCGGCCAATCCCGACATCATCGTGATCGTCGAGACCGTGGCGCAGTCGGTCAGCGGGAGCAGGATGGCGCAACGCATCACCGTACCGGTGAAGCTGCTCACATGGCTGCGTGAGGAAGCCACGACCGTGGCCAGCGAAGAATGGCGCCTGGTGCCGCCGCTGGTGCTGGCCGGCCAGCCCGGCAACGTCGGCCAGGAAGCGATAGCCGTGTTCTATCGCGGCGCCACCGGCACGACCCGGCGCTTCTTCACCGGCCCCAACATCTGGCCGGGCGGCGTCGACGGCCCATCGGTACTGCCCGGCACGCGCACGCCGGGCGCCTACGGCACCAACAAGCGGCTGAGCCAGAAAGTGGATCTCAATGCCTTCCTGGTGCCGCCAGGCACGACCGCCCGCACCATTCCCGCCGGCGCCCTGCACAACGGCAACGGGACGACCGCGGAGAACACCGTGGGCGCACGTATCCAACTGCGCGTGCTGACTTCCGGCGCGGCCGGCGCCAACCTCGACTTCGGCGTGGCACGGCCACCCTTCATGGTCAGCTTCACCGAACAGACCAGCAGCGGAGCCCTGCGCAACCTGACCCTGTTCGGCGTGCATGCACCGGCGAACGCAACGGGCGCGGCGGCCTTTATCAGCGACATGGCGACCGCCTTCGAAGTCATCGCTCCGCTGGGTACCAATGAAACCCGCATCATCGGCGGCGACTTCAACGCCAATCTGCTGCAGGACAACGGCTCGCTCACCACCACGTTCAACCCGCTGACCGAGACCAACAGCTACAGCCAGCTGTTGCGTCCCAGCGCGGGCGCGCCATCGGCGCCGGGTGCGCTCGAGGCATGGAAGGGATACTTCGGCACGCATATCAATCCGCTCGACGACAAGCCCCTGACCGACAACCGGCAGACCTCGCGCTTCCTGTGGTCCGATGACGCGACGGCGTCGTACTACCCGCCGTACCGCTATCAGTCCGCCGCCTACTACTCGATCGACAATGTGCTGGTGTGGCCGCTGGACACCCATCGCGATTACCAGACGACGATCATGAATACGGTGGTCTCCTCGCCGCTCTCGGCGGTGAGCCCGGTGCCGGCCGGCGCCGCCGCGGGCAGCGTGGCGATCACCGCCGGGATCGAGCCCATCGTGCCGCTGGTCTGGCCGCAGGCGCCGGTCGCGGCCGACTACGATGACGGCAACGCTACGATGCTGCTCTCCTGGGAACGCTACGGCCATATCGTCAGCACCAGCGACCACTTTGCGCTGTTCACCGACGTTTAGGGGATATCTCGATGGCCAGCACCGCAATCCAGAACCTGCAGGGGGCTCTCAAGGCCAGCGTCGACGCGGGAACCGCCTTCGCGCTCGACGCCGCCTACCTGACCGCCGGCATGGCCGATCCCGCCGTGCAGGTACCGGCGCAGTACGACGCCGACCTCGCCAAGGCTTTCCAGGTGAAAGCCGCCGCGGACTTCAAGGTCTCCGCCAAACCCGGCAGCGTCGGCCCGATAGGCAACGACAGCTTCAGCGTGCAGGGCGTCAGCCTGCCATTCATCGGGGTGCCGCTGAACGGCACCGGCAAGCTCAGCTTCTCGCTCTCCGCCGACGGCGGCACCCTGATCGTGGCGATCGAGAGCAAGCCGGCCGGCTGGACCTGGACCACTTCATTCCCGCGGATGACCGGCTGGCAGTTCACGCTGCTGCCGGTGAGCTCGGCGACGTTTACCTTCCTCAGCTCCAATGGCCCGCGCCAGCGCGCGGCCATCGGCTGCGGCGTGCCCGCCTCGGCGACGCCGCTGTTCACCCTGTTCGATCCGATCATCAAGCCGCCGGCGCTGGTGACGCTAAGCGGCGACCTGGACCTGTCGAGTTACAACAACGCCAGCGTGCTGTTCCCCAGCGGCACCCTGCGCGGCTCGGTGAGCGACAGCAGCTTTTCGCTGATCTACCTGAAGGTCAGCCGGCCAGCGATCGCGCTGAGCATCCCGCCGCCGTTGAATCCGCAGAGCAAGCAGATCGCCGATACCCAGCAGACCCCGCAGCTTTCCATCTCGGCCGAGCTTGCGCTCGATGGCGCGCCATCGTCGTTCCTGCTCGACATCGCCTTGCCGCAGCAGGCCGATGGCCGCGTGCCGTTCCATATGTCGCTGCGCGCGCTGGCCGAAGGCCCGCAACTCACCCCGTCCACCATGCTGGCGCTGGCCGGCGGAGCGCAGAGCGGCGGCCGCAGCTATCTCTCCTCGGTCCCACCGGTGCTGCAGCAGTTCATGACCTCGGTAAGCCTGCGCGGCCTGGTGCTGGCCGGCATCGTCGGCGCGCCGCCGAGGCTGTCCAGCATCGGACTGCAGATCGGCAGCGTGCCCGGCATGCGCTGGACGCCGCTGCCCGACGCGCCGCCCGGTCTGGACTTCACCTTTACCTCGTTCGCGCTTGACTGGTCGCTGATCGATCCGTTCAACGCGGCCACCCGCCAGCAGGCCTTTGATTTCACCACCCAGTTCATGCTGGCGCCAACCATCTTCAAGGGCAGCAAGCCGGGCACCGACGGCCTGTTCACTGTCAGCTTCGGCTCCGACCTGCAGTTCGCCGCGAGCTTCGCCGGCACCGCTTCGCTGCGCGACTTCGTCGACGTGTTGTCCGGTGGCGCGATCACCCTGCCCGACGGCGTCAACGCAAGCGTGTCGGACATCAGCGCGACGGCCGACTACACCGAGCGCAGCTTCAGCTTCGGCAGCGGCTTCGATGTCGAAGTGAGTTTCCTGGAAGTCGGCGGCAAGCCTATCCTGGCCATCTCCGACGGCCATATCGCTCTGGCTGCGATGACGCCTTCGCAAGGCGATGCGCAGAACCGGAACGGCGATAAGACCCAGTGGCAGGCAAGCATAGGCGGCACCCTCGCGGTGGGTCCGCTGGGCGCCAGGGTGATGGTGGCGTACGACGGCTTCGCCGATCCGGCAAGCTGGGCGCTGCAAGCCAGGCTCGCCCAGCCGATCGAAATCAATACGGTGATCCAGCAGTTCTTCGATCCCTACGGCAGCTACGACTTCCCCGACTTCCTGCCCGGCACCCTGGAGCTGAAGACGTTCGAGATCGACGCGCGGCTCGCCAGCAAGGGCGGCAAGCCGCCGACGACGTACAAGATCGACACCACTTTCTCCTGGCTGTTCGATCTGGGCGAGCAGCAGGTCGGCATCAATCCGGCGCATCTGATGATCGCCTACGACGGCGCCAAGCCGGCCAACCAGCAGTTCTCCGGCCTGGCGGAAGGCACCTGGGTCTATACCGCGATCAATCTCGAACTGAAGATGGGCTATCAGTTCCAGCCCACCGCGGAAGGCCCGAACGACACGCTATACGTCGAATGGGAAGGCTTCCGCGCCACCTACGAGACCGGCAAGGAACAGATCACCTTCTCGCTGAAGGGCTGGACCGTCGGCACGCTGATCCAGGCGCTGGTGCGCACGCTGGGCGACCCCTACTTCACCCTGGCCTCGCCATGGGATGTGCTCAACCAGATCTCGCTGGACGGCCTGAGCCTGATCGTGTCGCTGAAGTCCGGCGTGAAGAATCGCCTGTCGGCCTCGTACACGCTGTCCAGTCCGATCAATCTGGGCTTCATCGTGATCAAGGGCCTGATCTTCCGCCGCGACACCGACGGCAAGGTCACGCTGGCGATCGATGGCACCGTGCCCTCGCCGCTGCAAGGCACCATGGGCGACCTGCTCGATCCGGCCAAGGGCCAGGACGTGCAGAACATGCCGCCGGTGCCGGGCGCGGGCGAGCAGTATTTCAAGCTGTATCTGCTTGCGCTGGGCCAGCGCATCGGCATCACCGGCTACCAGGGCTTCGCGACGACGCAGGAAGCGATCCTTGCGCTCGAAGGCGTGCCCAACACGGTCAGCAAGCAGAACCCGGTCAATCCGACGGCCAACGAAGGCTCGACCCAGAAGGGCATTCCTTATTACGACCCGGCCAACCACTGGCTGATCGCCGGCCATATGGGCGTGCTGAAGATCGCCGGCGTATGGACGGTCGACGTCAAGGTGGTGTTCAACGATCCGAACCTGTACGGCCTGCGCCTGGCGCTGGCCGGCCCGCGCGCTGGCGGCCTGGCCGGCCTGGTGGTGGACATCATCTACAAGAAGATCACCGACGACATCGGCCTGTTCCAGCTCGAGTTCACCTTCCCAGACTCGATCCGCAACCTCAACTTCGGCGCCGTCTCGGTGGTGCTGCCGAACATCGGCATCCAGATCTATACCAACGGCGATTTCCTGATCGACATCGGCTTTCCCTACAACCTGGATTTCCGCCGCTCGTTCTCGATCTCGGCGATCGTCTACGGCGTGCCGGTGCTCGGTTCCGGCGGCCTGTACTTCGGCAAGCTCAGCGGCGCGACCGCGACCCAGGTGCCGCGCACGGACCTGGGCACCTTCAATCCGGTGATCGTGTTCGGCCTGGGGCTGCAGCTCGGCCTCGGCTACAACTTCGTCAAGGGGCCGCTGCAGGCCGGCTTTGCGCTGACCGTGTTCGGCATCATCGAGGGCGTGATCGCGGCCTGGCATCCGTACAACCGGCCCACCGGTCAGGAGCTTGCGCTGGCCGGCGCCGGCAGCCTGCAGGACGAGTACTACTTCAAGCTCAGCGGCACCGTCGGCATCATCGGCCTGCTGTACGGCAAGGTGGATTTCGCGATCATCCAGGCCTCGATCAACGTCAACATCACCTTGTCGCTGAAGATCACCTACGAGTCGTACCGCGCGATCCCGCTGATCGCCACCGCGCGGGTGGAGGTCAGCCTGAAGGTGAAGATCAACCTGGGGCTGTTCTCCATCTCGATCTCGCTGTCATTCGCCATGACCGTCTCGGCCAGCTTCGTGATCGGTTCCGACAGCAAGGCGCCGTGGGACAGCCCGAAGCTCACCGCGGCCGCGCATGCACGCCGGCGCCAGCTGCTGACGGAAGGCCCGGCCGCGATCCGCGAGCGCGCACGGCAGGTGCGCCTGCAGCCGCGCCGCCTCGCCGCGCACCTGACCGCCGCGGCAAACAAGCCGACCCTGAGCCTGATCACCGCGCCGCAGTACACGGTGCTGGCCGCGGAGAAGGCGACCGATCCGGCGACCCAGCAAGGCGCCTTCGTGTTCCTGTTCGCGATGGATGCGCCCACGGTCGACGGCGCCGCTTCCGGCGAGACCTCGTTCGACCTGCTGTGCAATGCGTATTTCCCCTGGCTGGTCGATGCGCTGGGCGCCGATCCGACCAGGCTCAGCCGCGCCGAGCTGGAAGACTTCATCGCCCGGCTGGCCGACCTGCAGGATCCGGCGCTGACCACCCGCGATCTGCTCGGCTTCCTCGCCGATCACTTCATTCTGGACATCTCCACCACCCAGGCCAGCACGCAGCGCACGCGCGATGCGATGGCGGCGGGCGCGATGCTGTTCCCCGTGTTCGACGGCCTGTCGCTGAGCGTGCCCGATCCGAACGGCGGCAGCGGCAGCAAGCCGATCCCGTTCGAGACCTATGCCACCGCCACCGCGCAGTACCGCAAGGATGTCTCCGACACCTTCGCCAAGGTCGCGGTGCAGATCGGCGAGGAAAACTCCTCGCTGCGTGCGGCATTCGATGTGGACAAGCCCGAATCGCTCGCCTCGCTGGTGTTCGGCGACACCTTCTCGATCGTCGGCCGCCAGCTGCTGCAGGCCGCGCTCGATGCGCTCGACGCCTATGTGTACAAGCTGAGCAATACCGCCGAGTCGCCGGATTCGATCGGCTGGATCGTCGACTGGGCCAACCGGCGCGGCAACGATCTGCTGCCCGAGGACGTGGTCCTGCCCAACCAGGACCATCCGCTGACCGCGGCCACCCGGCTTGCGCTGGACGGGCTCAGCAGCACCGTGCAGGCCGGCGACACGCTGCGCACCGTGGCGGCGCGTTACTCCGACGCCGCCAGCCCTGCGCGCTGGAACACGCCGCCGCCGTCGCTGGTGACCGGCAATGGCGATGCGCGCGTGCTGCGCGCGAATGTCACCGTGAAGCTGACCGACGCCAACCAGGCCGTGGTGGATTACGTCACCACGCCCGGCGATTCGTTCGCGGCGATCGCGAAGACGCTGAATATCACGCTCAACGCACTGTCCATCCAGCCCACTCTGCTCGATGCCGCCGACCTGCTGCAGCCCGCCGCGGCGCTGGCGATTCCCAGCTTTGCCTACACCTGCGCCAGCGGCGACACGCTCGGCGGCATCGCGGCGAAGTTCGCCACCACGGTGCCCGCACTGGCCGATGCCAACCTGGAAGTCGCCGGCCTGTTTGCGCTCGATGCGAATGGCGGCGCGCTGTCGCTGGCCAACCTCGGCATGCTGCCGAGCGCCGACTTGTGGACGGCGATCCAGGCTACCGACCAGCTGGCGATGACCGCCGGCATGGTCTCGCGCTTCCTGATGTTCGGCCTGCGCCTGCCCAAGGGCGACGGCTTAAGCTTGTCGGGCGACTTCCTCTACGGCACCAATCAGTCGGGCTACGGCCTGTACCAGCTCACCGGCCAGCAGTTCCCGGTGCCGTCGAAGCTCGGCGATGGCGCCGGCTATACGATCCAGGTCGCGCGTGCGGACATATCGCACGAGGTGCCGCTGGACTTCGTTGAGTTCAACGGCGCGCCCGGCAAGCAGGCGCCGGTGGAACTCAGCTCGGCGTGGAACCTGCTCGACGTCGTGGTGACCTGGGCCAAGACCGGCGCCTTCCAGCCAGCGCCGAGCTTCGAGGCCTTGCCGCTGGCCGACACGGCGGCGCGCGCGCGCTCGCTGGGCAATCCCGCGCTGTGGTCCACCTCGGATCGCGCGGCGCTGGGCCAGCTCACCGATCGCGGCCAGGGGCCCGGCAATCCGCTTGCGCAGCCTACGTGGTGGTCGCTGCCCGGCGGCTTCGTCGCCGAGACGGCGGCGCGCCAGGCCGCGCTGGCGCCGCTGTTCCCGGATCTGGCCGAGCTGATGCAGCGCATGCCGCGCTATGCGCCGGCTCGCGTGGTCAACTCGGCGACCGGCGCGGAAAGCACGCTGACGCCGCTGACCAGCTTCGCCTGGGCCACCCGCGTCGACGTGCAGATCAAGCGGATGCCGGCGCAGTCGCTGGCCGACGCGCAACCGCAGGGCGAAGGTTCGGTGCCTGCGGGTCCGGCCATGGCGCCGTCGCTGGCCCATGTCTACGAACTGCTGGCGCCGGCCGGCGAAGCCGGCGCGCAACTGGCCGGCATGATGCGCGCGATGGCGGCGCTGGGGCCGTCGCTGACTTCCGGCGTGTCGCTGCTGTATGGCCAGGCGACGGGAGCCGCCGCCGGTTCCGGCGATGCGGTCGAGCTGATCTCGCTGGGCGCCGCCGAATTCCTGTCCTTCGTCACCCAGACCAATCTCTCCACCGAAGCCAACCCGATGGCCGAGTTCCATGCGGCACGCCTGGACAAGGCCGCGGCGCCGCATGGCATCGCCAATTCGCCGGCCGAACTGGCGCGCCTGCTGTGGGAGCTGTCGGTGGTGCGCAACGGCGGCTACTTCCTGTATTACCGCGTGCTCGACGGCGACGCCGGCCTGCCCGCCTCGCTGTTCGACACCAATGGCATCGCCACGCTGAGCTTCGTGTTCACCCTCGCCGCCCAAGGTGCCGCTTCGATCGGCCAGACGCCGCTGGACTTCGTCAACGGCTTCGTCACCACCGACGATATCGACCGCCAGCGCGATATCGTCGAACTGGTCGCGCAAGTCGCCAGCACCACCAGCAAGCCGCTGGATGGCAGCGCTTCGCTGGCGATGCTGGCGGCCATCTATGGCGTTTCGCCGGGCCGTATCGCGGCGGCGAATCCCACGGCCGTGGTCACCGCGAGTGCGCGGCTGACCATCGCCGGCATCCAGCGCCAGCTCGGGCCGGCCGACGTGGCGAATCCGGCGACCACGCTGGAGACCTTGGCGGCGTATTACTCGCAGGGCGCGGCTGCGCCGATCACGGCGGCGGACATCGTCAAGCTCAATCCCGGCGTGGCGGTCGCGCTCGGTGCGGTGTTCTATATCCCGACCATCGAATACGTGGTCGCCGCCAATGCCGCGCCCGGACAGACCCAGGATTCGATCGCGCGCTACTACGGACTCTCGCTCGACGCGCTCGCCGTGCTGATCGCCGACAGACCTAAGCTGCTGGTCGCCGGCACGGTGCTGAACCTCGATACGCAGGCACGGGAACCGCGCACCACTATCGGGCCGGCCAATGTCGGCATCGCGCTGGAGCGCGCCAACCTCGGCCAGCCCACGCTGCCGCCCAACCCGACGCCAGGCGACAAGGAAACCTTCGCGCGCGCCTCGATGTATGCGCTTTACAACACGCTCTCCGCCGGCTTCGCCGCGAATGCGTATTTCACCGCCAGCCCGCTCGGCCTGCCGTTCGGGCCGCAGAGCGACACCGCTTCGGCGGCTCCGAAGCATCCGCTGCAGGCCGCCGCGCACCGGCGCGATCGGCTCACGGCAGCGCTGGAAGACGATTACCGTTATCGCCAGCTGCTGGGCCTGGGCACCTTCGCCAAGGTCAATCCGGCCATCGACTTCGCCTACGCGCCGGCCAAGGACAATCCGTATATCGGCGTCGGCACGCCCGCGCAGATCGCCATGCAATGGCAGGACCTGTTCGGCAACACCACCGTCACGCCGTTCACCGCGGTGCCGCCCGGCTACACCGGTGCGATCAACGGCGAAGCGATCGCGGTGCGCTACCGCGACACCCTGGTCAATCCCTCGGGCTGGCCGCAGGCGCTGCTGTACTACAACTACGCAGGCCATGCCGGCAGCGCCGAGCTCGAGATCGAGCTGCTGCTCAGCACCAAGAACTATGTGGGGCAGGAAGACCAGGCCAAGCGCGATCTCGCCTTGTATCAGCTGGTCTACTACCAGCTGCACCAGGACTACACCAAGCAGAACGTACCGAATATCACCGGCAATGCGGTCGGCATGCGCCTGAGCAATTCGCTGCTGGCCCAGCCGCTGCGCGTGCTGAGCGACAGCGAGGCTGGCGTGATCCGCGCCTTCGTCGCCGACTGCGTGGCCTACCTGGCCGCCGTCGCCGGCAAAACCAAGCTGCCGGCGGCGCCCGCCGCGAAGCTGAGCCTGCCGATCGATCCCTCCGCGCTGGCCGCCGGCGATCTGATCGAACTCGATCTCACCCTCAACCTGGCCCGCCAGGCGCTGCTGGTCGATCCGGATATCGCCGCCCTGCCCGGTGGCGTCAGCGTCGACTGCCCGGTCCTGCCCAAGCCGGACGGCGGCGAAAGCATCGCCTACACCAACTTCGCGAAGCGTTTCGAAACCGTATTCCAGGACAAGACCTGGCGCCTGCGCGTCGGCGAAGGCCTGCGTGCGCAGTCCGACGCCGGCAGCAACAACAGCCGGCAGTTGTGGGCGGTGCGTTTCGGCGCCGGCGGCATCAGTTATGAGATCGGCGCGGCGGCGAGCTATTACGCGCCGCGGCCGATCGCGCGCGCCCTGGTCAATCGTTCCGCCACGCTGACGCAGTATCCGAGCGGCGAAAGCATCACCTCGGCGTTTACCGGCGTGGACCAGAACCTGTGGTTCCAGTCCGTGCTCGACGCGATCGATACCTTCCTGTCGGGACCGACTTCGACCTCGGTCTATGTGCTGGACGAACTGCTCGGCGTTACCGATCCACTGGTCGGCGGCTATCTGGGCAAAGTGCTGGCGGCCAAGCAATCGCTGGCCGATTCGATCAGCGCGACGATGGCGCCGATCCTGTCCACCAGCGCCGATGACACCTCGTCGGTATGGGCCGCGCAGACCACGCTGCGCCAGCAGTTGCTGGCCCAGCTCGGCCCGGCCTACGTCGCCGGCGCCACCCTGGTGTTCGGACTGAGCAACGTCACCGGCGGCAGCGGCGATCTGCCGCCGCGGCTGTATGGCCAGCCGCGCGCGGACACGACCACCGACTCCGCCAACTACAGCCTGACGACCGCGCGGCTGCCGCTGGGCCCGACCACGGTGGATGGCAATACCTACGCACCACGGCTGGCATTCGGCTTGACGGCCAAGAGCGTGACCAGCCAGGCCTATATCCCGCTCGACCTGCAGTACCAGATCAGCCATATGGAATTCGGCCGCAGCCCCGTGCCGGGGATCGACGGTTACCTGGAAAGCCAGTGGCTGGCCTTCGTCAGCGGCCCGATCGATGCCAGGCTCGGTACCGGCACTTCGAATATCCCGATGGTCAATCGCGCCCTGCCGGTGCCGCCGTCGATGACCTTGCAGACGGGCGAGAAGCTGTTTGCGGAGCCGGCGAGCGCCGACCAGTTGCCGCTGTGGACGTATCGCTTCACCTACGAAGGCGGCCAGGCGGCGCAGGACCTGGTGGATATCACCATCGAGCTCAATGCGCCCACCGACAATCTGTTTGCGCCGCGCGCCAATCTGCCGGATCTGTTCACGGCGCTGGCGCAGTTCGTATCGAGCTATCCGGCCGTATCGGCCGACCTGGCCCTGAGCCTGCCGCCCATCGGCGACGGCACGGCGGACGAGGCGGCCATCGAACTGGCCCGTCGCGCCGTCGCCGCGTTCCAGGAGCAGGTCAGCGCGGTAGCCGCCGCGCATGCCGCGGGTGCGCCGCCGCCGCAGGCGATGGCGCTGGCGGATACGCCGGCGCGGATCGAGGTCACCATGAGCACGCGGCTCGACCGCACAACCGGCGATGAAGCGCTCACGGAAATCCTCGACCTGCAGATCAATGGCGTTGCCGCGACGTGGAACGCCGCCGCCGGCACCATCTCCAACGGCCCGATCGTGCTTCCGGCGCCGTGGATCGAGATAGCCTCGGATACTTATCAGGCCGAACCGGCGACGCCGCCCGCCAATGTCGTGATCGCCTACCGCTACCGCGACGCCGAGGGCAAGTACCTGTCCTTCGACGCCGCGCAGGCGATCGGCGCGCGCAGCGTGGCCATGAACGGGCTCAATGTGCTGACGCACCAGCATGCCTGGTCGTCGCTGCTGGTGGAACGCAACCGCATCCTTACCCCGATCGTGGATGCCGCCAGCATCAAGACGCGCGACGACTTCGTATTCCAGACTCCGACCGTGCGTTTCGCCAACCCGCTGGTGCCACGGCTGGAATACGCCACGTTCTCGCTCGACGGTGTCGCGCCGGCCGGTGCGGGCGTCGCCGACGTGCTGAGCGCGTTCTATGCGTCCTTGTTCACCGGCGGCAATGGCAGGATCGACACCAGCGCGACCATGACCAGCGCCTACTCCTACCACCTGATCCCGGGCGTGCCGCGCACGGTGCTGCCGATCGGCATGCTGCCGCCGGTGGACACGCCGGTGATCCCGACCCCGCCGCCGGCCTTCGTGGCGCCGTTCGCCGGGCTGATCAACGAATGGCTGTCGATCCAGGACCCGACGCGCAAGGGCGAAGCGCAGCTCAACTACACGCTCACCCTGTTCGCCACCAGCGGCGCGCGGCAGCCGCTGCTGATCGTGAACGACCTGGCGCGCACGATGCCACCGTGACCATGCGCCGCGCCGGCATGGCGCGGCGCAGTTTCCTGCTATCGCTTTCGGCTCGTTGCGGGTCCGGCGTGGCTGGCGCTATGGTGCTGGCGTTTTGCCGCCGGCATGGGGCTTAGCGCCGTCCGCATCTTTCTCTTCGTCCGCACTGGAGCATTTATGAAGCGAGTCACCGGCATCGGCGGGATCTTCTTCAAGGCCAAGGACCCAAAGGCCCTGGGCGCCTGGTACAAGACCCATCTCGGCATCGACGTGCAGGCCTGGGGCGGCGCGGCGTTCCGGTGGAAGGGGCCGGACAATCCGGACGGCGTGGGCACCACCGCGTGGAGCCTGTTCTCGGCGGACACCAGCCACTTCGCGCCCAGCCAGGCGTCTTTCATGATCAATTACCGCGTCGACGATCTGCATGCGCTGCTGGCGGCCTTGCGTGCCGAAGGCGTGCAGGTGGACGACAAGGTGGATGAGTCGGAGTACGGCAAGTTCGGCTGGATCGTCGACCCCGAGGGCAACAAGATCGAGTTGTGGGAGCCGCCGGCGGGCAAGTGATCGAGCCGCCTACTCGTCAGATAATTTAAATAAATTCAATTAATTAGATAACTAATTGAAAGTATTTTAGCCTGCGCGTGCAGCCATCCGTAGATGGGCACGCGCTTGCTTCCGGCGACGCTAAAGTTCATCGCCCATCGGCCGAAGCAGTCAGCGTGCCCCCACAAGGATTACGCGTGAACGTCAGCTTCAACACGGCCGGCTCGATCTCCCCGATCTCCGTCAAAACTACCGGCGCCGATGCGGCGCAGACCACTCCTTCCTCATCCGCTGCCGCAGCGCCCGGCGCCGCGACCTCGGGCGCCAAACCCTCTCCCGCCGAAAGCAGCGGCGCGGCCGGCGGTTCGGCCAGCACCAGCATGACCGTGCAGATGCTGCAGAAACAGATCGAGCAGTTGCAGAAGCAGCTTGCCCAGCAGGAACAGCAGCTGCGCGCCGCCACGTCCGGCGACAAGGCCAGCGATCCGGCCAATGCGCCGCGCATTGCCGCGCTGCAGTCCACCGTCTCCACCACCATGGGCGAGCTTTCCGCCGCGGTCGCCCGCCTCGCCGCCGCCCTGATGGAACAAAGCGGCAGCAGCAGCGGCAGCCTGGTCAGTGCGACGGCCTGAACTTCAAAGCCGCAGGAAGGCCAGCACTATCTCGACCGCGATCAGCACGACGATGGTGATTTCCAGAAAGCCCGCGCGGCTGACCGAAGCTTCGTCGTACAGCGCGGCGTAGGTGTCGCGCACGATGGCCAGCTTGCTGTCGACCGCCGCCCCCAGCGCGGGTACGCCGAACAGTTCCAGCGTGGTCGTATATACGCGGGCCAGATAGGGACTGCCGGTGACCTGCAAGGCGTTGTCCACCCGCTCGGTCAGCTCGGTGACTTCCGCCACCAGGGTGTACAGGCGGCGCGCCAGGCGCGACAGCTGGCTGGGCGCGGACATCGGCGAAACCTTGCGGGTATGCGCCACCAGGTCGTACATGCGCGGCAGCTCGGCATCGAGCAGCGCGGCGTAGTAGCGCAGCTCCAGCAGCTGCGCATTGGCCACTTCCAGCACCGCCGCCACGCCGGCATCGCCGCCGGGCTGATAGAGAAAGGCGCGATCGCGCGTAACCACCACGCAATCGTCGGCCAGATAGGCGAAGCGGTGGCGCAGCAGCGTTTCGCGGGTGTCTTCGGAGAGCGGCCGCGCATCGGCGGCGAGCAGCGGCGCCAGGTCGACCATGCGATACAGCGCTGCGCCGGGCGCCTCGGCGAAGGCGTCGACTACCACCAGCTGATAGTCCTCCTGGATCTCCGCCGCGCCGGGCCGCTCGAGTGCGGCGGCGAAGCGCGGCCTGACGCTTTCCAGCAGCGAAGTCCATGGGGCGGATGGCTGATTGGGCGCGGTGCCATCTTCCACCTGCCGCGCGAATTCGACGAAGGCGGCCCAGGGCAAGTCCTCCACCGGGAAGGTGATCGCCAGCGTGATGGCGCCGAAATCGTATAGATGCGCTGAGATCTCGCCCGTCAGCATGCGATCGCCGATCCGTATCGTGATCGGCGGCAGGCGTACGCGCAGCGGCGGCACGCCGAAGGTCAGCGGCCCCGGCAGCGCATCGGCCAGCGGCAGGTCCGCACAGAGCGTGCGGGCCTGGCCCAGGTCGATCGCATAGGCCAGATCGAACAGGCGCTGCACGATGACGCGCCCCCGGCGGACAACCAGCGGCGCGCTCATGCGAACGGCGCCGGAGTCGCGGTGAAGTGAAACGCCATGGCGTTCATAGGGGGCATCGTGACACTCTTCGGGGAGCTTATCGATGATCTTCGCGCCCAATCGCGACAGCCGTTTGACCTGCATGGCCGGCATGAGGGATATCCGAAAGCCCTTGCTCCGGTCCGGACAGGTCGCGCCGATGCGCGATGATGACTGCCCGCCTTCACCGCCCACAGAGAATTCGCCCATGCCCGATGTCTCCAAGCTGCCCCGGCGCATCTGCCTTGCACTCGCCATCGCCCTGACTGCCTCGCCGGTGCTCGCGATGGATGCAGCCCCCGTTGCGAATGTCGCCGCGGGCCGCCTCTCGGGTCTTCACGATGCCAGGACAGGCTTGAACGAGTTCAAGGGCATTCCCTACGCAGCGCCGCCGATCGGGCCGCTGCGCTGGAAACCGCCGCAGCCGGTGGCCGCGTGGAAGGACGTGCGCAAGGCCGGGCAATTCGGTCGGCGCTGCATGCAGCGCCCCATCTTCAGCGACATGGTGTTCCGCTCCGACGGCATGAGCGAGGACTGCCTCTACCTCAACGTGTGGGCGCCGGCGGAAAGCGCGAACAAGAAGCTGCCGGTGCTGGTGTATTTCTACGGCGGCGGCTTTGTCGGCGGCGATGGTTCGGAACTGCGTTACGACGGCGCGGGCCTCGCCCGGCGCGGCATCGTCACGGTCACGGTCAATTACCGCCTGGACGTGTTCGGCTTCCTCGCCACGCCCGAACTGGCCGCCGAATCGCCGCAGCATGCCGCCGGCAATTACGGCCTGCTGGATCAGGCGGCGGCGCTGGCCTGGGTCAAGCGGAATATCGCCGCGTTCGGCGGCGATCCGGACCAGGTCACCATCGGCGGCGAATCCGCCGGCTCCATGTCGGTGTCGGCGCTGATGGCATCGCCGCTGTCGAAAAACCTGATGCGCGGCGCGATCGGCGAAAGCGGTTCCGTACTCGGCAATCTCGAACCGAGGCCGCTGGCGCAGACGCTGCAGGAAGGCAGCGCATTTGCGCACGGCATCGGCGCGAACTCGCTGGAACAGCTGCGCGCCGCCAGCGCCCAGACGCTGCTCGATGCCGCCGGCCAGAAGGGCGTGCCCGAATTCGGCCCCACCGTCGACGGCTATTTCTTCCCGCGCTCGCCCACGGCCATCTACGCGGCCGGCGAACAAGCGCATATCCCCCTGCTGCTCGGCGCGAACTCGCAGGAAGGCAGCTATATCAACCTGCTCGACAAGCAGGCGCCGACGCCCGCCCACTATCGCGAGGCCGTGCAGAAGCAGCTGGGCGAGCATGCCGCCGAGGCGCTCAAGCTTTATCCCGGCGCCAGCGAAGCCGAGATCAAGGCCAACGGCACGGCACTCGCCGGCGATCACTTCATCGCCTACTCGACCTGGGCATGGATGCGCGTGCATCGCCAGACGGGGCATGCGCCGGTCTATTACTACTATTTCGATCAGGCCCGCCCGGCCAAGCGCGACGGCAGTGCCGGCCCGTACGCCGGCGCCGTGCATAGCGGCGAGATCGAATACGCGCTGGGCAATCTGGAAACCAATGCGGTCTACGCGTGGACCAAGGCCGATCGCCAGGTCTCGGAAGTCATGCAGGGCTATTGGGCGCGCTTTATCAAGACAGGCGATCCGAATGGCCCGGGCCTGCCGCAATGGCCGGTCGCCACCGACAAGGATGGTGGCCTGTTGCGCCAGGTGATCGGCGCCGACACGCATACGCGCGTCGATCACGATGCAGCCCGCTATCAATTCCTGCAGCGCGCCTTGGCCGGCGAGCATCTCTGATCGGGCGTCTCTGATCAGGCATCACGGCGGAGGCGTCCAGGCACGCCCCGCCACCCTGCCCGCCTCAGTCGGCGTAATCGTCCGTGTGGCTGACATCGTCGGTCGGCCACCAGTAGCGGCCGTTATCCGCCGGCGCCAGCGACGTATTGCCATCGCCCAGCCGCACCTGATAGACGTTGTTGCGCCAGATCGAACCCTGCGCCACGCCGCCCCACAGGCCGCCGTACACCGGGCCCCACAGCTCCTTCAGCTCCGCCGAGAACACATTGCCGGTCACGGTCAGGTTGGTGGCGTTGTTCTTCACGCCGAAGCTGAGCGCATAGCCGTAACCCGACACATAGTTATTGGTGAACGTGATGCGGTCGTAGACGCCGTCGCCCTGCAAGGCCAGCGCATTGGTATTGCCCAGCGAGGCGATGGTGTTGTGGTCGATGATCATCGGCCCGCCGTCGCCTTCGCTCTGCGGCCCGATGCCGTCGTGGTGATAGACGTTGTGCGAGGTATCCGCGGCGTCGTGGATATAGTTGTTCGTCCACGTCGACGGGCGATCCGGAAATCCGGTAGTCATCTCCAGGCCCGCATTGCCCCAGATATCGTTGTGATCCATCGTCGCCACCGCCTCGTCCATGGTGGTGACCAGCTGCCACGATTGCTTGAACGGCGTGCCGGGCTCGGCATGCGCCGAGGACACCGTGCCATCGTTGCCCGGCGGCATCGCGTAGGCGCTGGGCTTGAAGGTGGAATAGCGGAACGTGACGCTGGTGGCCGCATAGAGCTGCACCAGGTTGTCGTTGGGGCTCTTGCCCTCGAACAGGCAGCCGACGAAGGTCAGGTCGTCGCCGTAGATCGTCACTTTCGCAGCCAGGAAGCGGGTGAAGGCGATCACGCTGTGATCCGGATAGGTCACGATGATCGGCTTGCTTGCGCTCATGTTCGCCGCATAGTCGGTCAGATGGCCCGGATAGGCGCCCAGCCCGAGTCCGCCCGCATTGGCGGGAGTGTTGGCGTAGCCGGTGTTGGAGAAGTCCGGCCAATAGCCGGAGCCGTCGTTGGGCCGCGCGGTGAGCGCGGTAGCTGCGACAGCAAAACGGGCCAGCGGATCGCCGCTTGCCGCGGCCGACGCGGTGGACTTGCCCGCCTGTTCGCCTGCCATCGCGGCGACGGGCACCTGTGCGGCGGCGAGCGCGGCGAAAAGCTGGGCATAAAGCACGGTACGTACTAACTGCATGGCTGATTCCTTGTGAACTTCAACATGGGGACACGGCGCGGCGGGAGCCGACCGTGGATGAAGACAACGAACATGGATGCACTGCGGCTCGCGGATGATCGCCAGGCCCGACGGCGGGACGAGACAGCGGCCGTGCGTGCGACATGCGCGGCGATGCGAGCGGCCCGGCATTTTAGTTAGCACCCAGGGAGGTCGCGCCGTCGACGCGTTCACACATCCATCGGCTTGGCTTGCCCTGTTGCTCGACAAGGAAACGGTGCGGAATTACGCCCGGGTGGTGGAAAGCACGAGCTTCAAACCCAGGCCGGCGAATCCCAGCGCAAAGACGCGGCGCAACCATGTCATCACGCGCGGACGCGCAAGCACGCTCGACCGCATGAAGGAGGCGAACACGCCGTAGATGGCGAAGACCGCCAGGGTCATCAGCATGAAGACGCCGCCGAGCACCAGCAGGCGTGCGATGGGTGACGGGTCATCCGGCGCGATGAACTGCGGCAGGAAAGCCAGGAAAAAGATCGGCAACTTCGGGTTGAGCAGGTTCAGCAGAATGGCGGACACCACGATCCTCAGCGGCGACTGCGCAGGCACATCCGCACCCGGGGCGAGCGCACTGCGGTCTCTCCATGTGCGCCAGGCCATATAGAGCAGATAGGCCGCACCCGCGTACTTCAGAAATTCAAACGCGAAGGTGCTGGCATGAAACACCGCCGCCAGGCCGAATACGGCAGCCGCCATATGCGGCACGATGCCCAGCGTGCAACCCAGCGCGGCCAGCAGGCTGGCCCGCGTGCCGCGCGACAGTCCGGTCGATACGGTGTAGAGCACGCCGGTGCCGGGCGATGCGACCACCAGCAGCGACGTAAGCAGAAAAGCGATGCTCATGCGGCGTCTCCTTCAGCAAGGGAGGCGCAACCGTCGCAAACCGGCCACCGGTGGTCTTGAAGAAAATTGCACGCCCTAAAGCACGGCGTCCCGATAGCGGCCCGGCGTAATGCCGAACTGGCGCAGGAAGGCGCGGGTCAGGTGGCTCTGGTCGGCAAAGCCGGCAAGCAGCGCGGCTTCAGCCACGGCATGGCCTTGGCGCAGATAACGCCGCGCGAGGCGCACTCGCAGTTGGATGCGGTAGGCATGCGGTGTGGTGCCCATCTCGCGCAGGAAGCCGCGGATCAGCTGGAAGCGGCTTACATCGCAGGAGGCCGCGAGTTCGGACAAGGAAGTCCCGGCGCCGGGTTCGGCCTCGATCCACTCCAGCGCCCGTGCAACCGTCGGCGATGCACAAGGCAGCCGCGGGCCGCTGAGACGATGCTGCTTCACCACATGCACCAGGCAAGCCAGCAGCAGCTCTTCCGCATCGCCATCAGCGGGCGTCTGCAGCGCAGCCAGCAGCGTAGTCACTTCCGCAGCCAGCATCGGATCGTGCGCGACCGGCTGGAACACGACATCGCCCCGGCCGAATTCCGCGGCGAGCTCCCGCGTCACCAGCTCAGGATCGAGATAGGCGATATGCCAACCGCGCGGACCTCCGATCGGCGTACCGTCATGCACTTCGCCGGGGTTGACCATGATCACGTCGCCCATCGCGGACTCCACCGCCCCTATGACGCTCCAGGATTTCTGCGCACCGGCGGTGATCACGCCGATGCCGAACTGGTCGTGGGCGTGGCGCGGGAATGCGTGTTCGCTCAGCAGCGACAAGGCCTCCACGCCAGGCAGGGCCGAGCGGAGTTGGATTACCTGGTGGGTCTTGCTGGGCAAGGAGGGGACCATGGCGAACAGAGGCGCTTAGCATACGCCGCAGAAAAGAAGTCTTCCTCACATTGGACGCCCCACTCCGCCCGGCCCCCGACCCTCTCCCCGGCGGGGAGAGGGAGTTCGGACGGTGTCGCAAGATTGATTACGTGGGGCTTTCCGCGTTATCGCGTTCTGCTTTCAAGCGTTCTGCTTCGTCGCGTACCTGCTGCCATTGCAGGCGGAGATGGGCTTGTGTCGCACAGCGTGTGCCCATGTCGATAAAGGCCGCGATGCCATCGAGCATGATCGATAGGCGCCGAGGGTCGGGGTTACCGCGCTCCTGGACCAGTTCGGACAAGAACTGGATCGAGGTGTGGGCGTACTTCAACCACTCGGTCGCATCGTTGAGCAGCGCATCGGTTCCCGCATCGGGATCAGAGAAATAATTCGCGTGACGGCTCATCCACGGTTCGCCATAGACATTCATAAGCAACTCCTTGCTAAAGATGCCGCGCCCTTCGCCCCGAAAACGGCATGCCGCCAGACAGCACGGCATGCCGCCGACCAGACGGACTCGAAGGTTCACCAGTAGCCCACAGACGTGGGCACCGGGCGGCTTGATTGAGGAAGTGGGTTGCGGCTTTCGAGCTGCGCAGGGCGACGCGCCGGGTTCAGACGGCTCGGATTAATACCTGCGGAAAGCTCCGCCGCGATTCTTCAACCGCGTCCGCATTGTCGTCGGACGGCCCGGGAAGGCGGGGGGTGTGTCGCCCTGGGAAGAGACGAGCGTACGAGTGACGTATGATCTGGCTTAGCCATGATCAACTCCTGCTTAGTTGGTTGTGGTTAGCGGGTCGGGGGTGTTGGTAGCACCCTCGGCCTGCGACTCTCACAGCATTGCTGCCATGGTTACCCGCGAAGCGACTCGAAAAACACCGCGCGGGTAACACCAAGCAACTTAGCAGAGGCAACTGCCAGTTGTAGTTAGTACAAGTCCGATTTACACATACCGCAACCAATATGAGACACCGTCATTCCGGCGTAGGCCGGAATCCAGTAGCGACAGTGCTGGATTTTCGCGAAGACGGTGACTGGGCTCTTCGCGAGAATCTGGCGTTATCGCTACTGGATTCCGGCCTGCGCCGGAATGACGAGCAAGGGCGGATTCCGGCCTACGCCGGAATGACGAGCAAGGGCAGATTCCGGCCTGCGCCGGAATGACGAGCAAGGGCGGATTCCGGCCTACGCCGGAATGACGAGCAAGGGCAGATTCCAGCCTGCGCTGGAATGACGAGCAAAGGCGGATTCCGGCCTACGCCGGAATGACGAGCGTGGGGCGGTGAGGCTAGCCCCGGCCCCTCACCCCAACCCTCTCTCCCACAGGGACTACCTTCGGGTCGCCCGGAGGGGAGCGGGAGATGTGGGGCGTCGCGACGATCGAACGAAGAGCACGCGGCGCAGCCGCGGCGTTCCGCTTGCGCGCTTTTGCTGTTGCTCTTGATCTTCAGGGTCCCCTTGGCACGGCGGTGAGGGCTGGACGAAAAGGCCCCGACAGGGGGCGAGGACATGGATGTCCTCGCCTTTTTGACTCGGGCAGGATGCCCGATCAAAAAGCCC
>Ga0207667_10000061_pt1 | contig 190818 bp, 190 predicted proteins | sample KBSCornC52_FD_184301 | JGI IMG/M metagenome (GOLD analysis project Ga0207667, IMG submission 184301) | Corn rhizosphere microbial communities from Kellogg Biological Station, Michigan, USA - KBS Corn C5-2 (SPAdes) (version 2) | ecosystem: Host-associated > Plants > Roots > Rhizosphere > Soil ... | reverse complement strand
GGATCATTAAAGCCGCAGGCGCCAGGCTCTGGTTCCTGCCGCCTTACTCACCAGACCTCAACCCCATCGAGCAGGCCTTCGCCAAGATCAAGCACTGGATGCGCATCGCACAGAAGCGCTCCATCCCCGACACTTGGCGACACATCGGCGCGCTCGTCGACACCATCACGCCAGATGAATGCGCAAACTACCTCGTAAACGCAGGGTATGCTTCCGCTAAAAACTAAACCGCTCTAGCGGCGCAAGCATGTGTAAGTGGGACTAATTTCCCGCAAGACTCTGTTCATTTCTGTGCCAGTTGGCGGAGGACAGCGAGATCATGACTGCATTTTACGACACACGCGTCGGCACCCGCTTGCCCGTCAGCTTTTCGAAAATAAGCTCACTCCAACGCTCGAAGTTGCGCGGTTTGTTGGCGAGCTTGTCAATATCAACGATTTGCGCACCACGTTCCGCGAATTCTTTGCGATCCGCGACCACTGTCAGAGAACGCAAATTCAGCTTTATATGATATACAAGCGCAACATGCTTGGCGCTTCGTTCATTGCTTCTGTCCCAAATGCAATAGGAAGGTGCCTGCTTTTGATTGAAATCGATATCTAGTTCTTCTTTTAGCTCTCGCGTAAGAGCGTCGCCGGCGACCAGAGATGCGCTACCCAATCCTGAGCGGTCCCATTGATCCTCCAAGCGAATATGACCGCCAAAATAAATGAGATCGTGTTGACGCTCGGGCGAGGTCTTCGACGTTGCACTGATAAGTTTTCTAGCAACAACAATTCGTTTTTCCTCGTGATCAGTTATGACGGCGACCGGTATCGGCTGCACAATAGTCGATTGGGCTTCCACCCAACTTCGCTCATGAAAGACGAATTGCGCTACGCGATCAAAAATTTTCGCGGGGCTAAACACCTCGTCCTTTACGTCGCTAAGAACGGTAGCGTCGAAGTATGCGATCTTTTCTTTTATCATTTCTTCCAGAGTGGTTAAAATGCCCTTGGTCACCTCGAAATTTACGGTATCCTGCGTTTTGGTGCTTGTATCTATTCGCCTGAGCCTCTGCGTGAAATGAACCCCGTGTTGCGCGACACAGTCGTCTACCGCCTTATTAAATGAGCCCAACACATCAGGATTCATAATCGAACCGTGGCCATCAGTTAGCAGGTTCGCGTGTTCTCGCCTAAGGGATACCTCAGGATTGACTTTGAACACATACAAGATGTCGACTTTTCGAGTCCATTTTGGGGCGAGAAAAAATTTCACAAACGTCTCATAATGCGGCTCGTCAAGTTCGTCTCCCTTGGTTTGCCAATAAAACCAACAAACGGCATCGAAAAAGCCCCTATCCATAATCACTACATCGTAGTCTTTGGGGCTATTCGTCATTATTTCAGAAAATTTCGCCAGCACGCTGCAGCCAGTCCAAATATTAAAGTACGGATCCGTTTTATTACGAATGGGGCATATCGCGCCGCGCTCCGTAATTACAAGATTTGTGATTTTGTTTCGCCGCAAAAACATCGAGAGCGAATTAATGCAGGATGATTTACCCGCCTTCGGGGATCCACAAAATTCAATAATTATCGGTCTGCGCGAGAGTACGTTTTGTTTTTGTCTCTTAATCTGATCCGCAAGTCGCTTCAACTCGTCGATAGCTGCCGTTCGGTCCACATTTTCTTCGGATGTCATCTGATTCATAAGCCGCCCCCGATAGATTGCAGTTTTTCAAGAGCTACTTTCTCAAATCTAGAGATCGCGCCCCCAATGGCAAATGATCCGTACGCGGATATAAGTGTCACAAACAGTGTAAATCCTGCTGAAAGTTGCACGCCAGGCTGTGTAACAGTGTGGACAAAAGTTACAGTTGAAATAAGCACAACAAGTGTCAGCAACACCGCGAACAGTGGTCTGGAAAGAAAGTACATTATTGTAGCGAGTTCAGCGGAGCTGGAGGGGTCCTGCGGTTCGCGCAGGCCTTGCTGGAAAATGTCTTTGTAGAGGCGGCGTATGTAAGACAACGCGTTTGCCGCAAGGGCGCCGCCCAAGGCTGTTATGAAGGCTACTTTTATGTTCGTTTGTGATTGAAGGAAATCTTCGGTCAGTAGCTGATTGACTATCAGGAACGCGCCGACGACCAATAAAAATACAAACCAAGCATAGACGAATATCGCCTTTCGTCTCGACAATTTCATGCCATCGCGCATGAAGCCCCTCAATTTTCATAAATATTTATCGGAATTCCCGCCTATTGAACAGGCGTTTTCATCTTGCTTGACGACACTATTGTAAGTTGTTGTTTTGTTTTAACTATTATTTGTTGGACGTCGGAGAGCCCCGCTCCCAGCCTGTTTTCTGAACTGGACGACCGGCGCGGTGAGCTACAATCTTCCGCAGTTCCTGCTGCTCGGCGGAGCACTCATGAGCGTGCCCTATCGCGCGGGATGCTTCAGATCGGCCTTCCGCTCGGTGCGATTCTGCTCTGGATAAGGCGCCGCAAATGGAGCGCAGTGAGCCTCCGCTACGCGACACTGCCGTTCAATTGACGTACAGCGCCGCGTCGCGGCAATCGCAGAATAACTACCGTTCCTGCTGCACCCGCTGTGCGATGCCTTGCTCGACGGGCGAGAAGCTTGCAATCGTGCGTTCGACCGACGGGCCCCCCTAGGGCTGGCTTGGGCTGAGCGGGCCCCAATTGCTTTCACCCTCGGCGCCGCGCTTTCGCCAAGGCTCTTTGCCGACGATGAATTGATGGCGAGCTAGGAGAACTAGGGTCAGAGTGGAGTTAGAGCGAGTCAGACTTCCGGCACTCGCCACTCCAGCCCATCGAACCGCGCGTAATCCCGGTCGAAGGTGATCCAGGTGCAGCCGTGCTCGATGGCGAGGGCGGCGAACCACGCGTCGCTGACGCGGGGGCCGCGGGTGCCGGTCTTCACGCATAGGTCGCGGAAGATCGCCCAGTGCCGCTCGCCGGGGCTCACGATCTCGCAATGCGGTTGGCCCAGGAGATCGTCGCAAAAGCCCAAAGCTTCCTGCAGCGAACTCGGTTGAACGAATGCGCGCGGGTTGGTTGTGATGCGAACAACCGCGGAAAGCGTGAGTGGTGAAATTCCGAAGCGCGCACCGCCGCGGACGACCCCGTCGAGCCAGGACTTGCTGATGCCGTGATGCGGCGCGTCGGGCCGAAAGGCATAGATCAGGACGTTGACGTCCGGCAGGATCATTTCAGACGCGCGACGTATTCAAGATCGTCCATCTCCTGCAGTGCGGCGGAATCGTTGAGATCTATGCCGGGTTGCAGGCCGCCGCGGGCAGTGCTGACGCGCGGCAGAACGCGTTTCTGTTTTGCCAAGGAGTCGCGCTCGTCCAACACGCGCCGTACACCGTCCTCGATCAGTTCGGTCAACGTGCGGCCTTCGGCCTGCGCCTTGCGCTTGGCACGCCGCATGAGTTCGGGAGGGAGGCGGACGGTTGTTCTCTCGGTCATATGTCGTGACATATCATTTTGGCGGCGATATGTCTACTAAGGGTCGGGCGGCCGTCCAGCTTACCCACGGCGTCGCAAACCCCGACGTGGGGAGGTGCGTTTTCCCTATGTGACAGAATTGTGAAAGTCCGGTAAGGTTGTCCCCGCAGTGTTTTTTGGGGAAACGCACATGCACAAACTCGCAATCCTTGGCCTTGCCGCGCTTTTGGCATCGACCGGCACCGCCTTCGCAAAATCCAGGACGATCTCGCTCGACGGCCTCTGCGATACGATGACGTTCACGTACGACCAGCCCAACAACGCCTATGGCGTGATGCATCTCGCCGGCTGCGCGGCACAGCGCCAGCCATCGAGCAATCCCATCCCGGGTGTCGGCATCGTGGTGAAGCGCCCTCCCGGCTCGAGCACGGCACGCTTCATGACATTCGGAGAGACGCAGCCCGACGGCATGGGTGCGCCGGTCGGCATTACCTATGTGATCGACTTCCCGTTCGTCACCGGCGGTACCTGGATCGTTTATTCCAGCTCAGACGGCAAGGCCGTGACGCAAACAGCAGGCGGCAGCTACACGCTGCATTGAGCGGGGCTGAAGAGAGGGGGCCGGCGTAGCGTTTCGCATCCGGCCCCATCTTCGTGTTCATGACGTCTACAGGAAGGGCGAAAGACTTACCGTTCCTGCTGCACGCGCTGGGCGATGCTCGCCAGCACACCGCGTGCTATCCCTTGTTCGACGGGGGAGAAGCTGGCGATCGCGCGTTCAACGAGCGGGCCCCAGGGCTGGCTTGGGCCGCGCGGGCCCCATTCGCCTTCGCCCTCGGCGCCGCGCTTTCCCCAGAACTCTTCCCAGAAGCTGTAGATCGAGCCGGTCGCCGCGTGGCCGACAATGGATTGGTGGCGGTGACCGTAGAACGCCACGGCGAGGGCGGATTGCTCCTTGTCCTCTTCGATGGTGAAGTTGTTGCTCGCGATGTTCGGCGTGCCCACGATCTTCTGCCAGCTCTGGAAATATTTGGGCAGCGCCCCGGATTGATTGGGCTGCGGCGCGGGATAGAGCAGCGAAGATTTCGGCGTCACCGTCGCATCGCCTTCCTTGGTGGAGGTCTCGTGATAGTTCGGGCCAAGCCACGCGCCGCCCGGAAGCGCGGATTGCACCGGCGTCTCTTTGCGGAAATTGTTGATGTCGATGTCGAAGGTGCGCGTGACCAGCGCTGGGCCTCCGCCAGGTCCGCCACCCGGCAGCGCATACCACGCGGTCGCCATCAGAACGCCCGGCGGCATGTCGGGAACGGCGAGGGCATTTGCGGTCGAGGGAAAGCTCGCGAGCGCATTCGCGCCATCAGTCACGTTCCAGAATGCGAACTGATAATTCCTGCCGTTCAGCATGTAGGTCGGCGGCGCGGGAAACCCTGATATCGGCGTTCCGACATGGCCGAAATTGGCGAGCGTGATCTCGCCGGGATCGGCGTTGCCGTCCTCCACCTGCCAGACATTGCTGTTGTCGTCTTCGTTCGGTGCGCCCCACGAAATCGTGCGGTAATCGATATAGACCGTCGCCATGGTCAGTCTCCGTCGCTCTGTTTCTTCCGCGAAAAAACGACGGAACGGTAGGCGCAGAAATTTACAATCTGTGCTCGTTCGCGCTTTGTTATTGTGACAAGCTTGATTCAATCTGAAGAAGAGTTCACCTGCACACCACGTCCGCATGATCGGCATGGGAACTGGCGACCTGACGTGATAGGTTTGATGATTGTCGTCCAACTATTGACAACAATATTCACGTCGACTAAGAATCGACAATGGACTACAGCGAGCGAACAAGGCTCGAGCAGCTGGGGCTTTCGGCTGCCGAGGCGGGGATTTACCTCACGCTTTTGCGCAACGGCCCGCTCTCGGCCAGCGCAATCGCCGCGGCGACCGACATCCCGCGCACGAGCGTTTATCCCGGTCTTTCCTCTCTGGCAGACAAGGGCCTGATCGAGGAAAGCGCGGGCCATCGCGGCCGGTTCTCGCCGCTGCCGCCGCAGACCGCATTGCCGGCGCTCGTCTCGCGCCAGGAAGAAGCCTTGGCGCAACGCCGCGGACTCGCGCAGGAACTTGCGCAAACATTGGAAGCAGCGGCGACCGACATCAATGCGATCGGGCCGGACGAGTTTGTGCAGGTGCTGCGCGATCCGCGCGCGGGCGTCGACCGCTTCAAACGCCTGGAGCTCGAGGCGGAAGAAAGCATCGACGTGTTCACCAAGCCGCCCTTCTTCAACCGGACGGATAATTCTCCTCAGCTAAAGGCCATGAGCCGCGGCGTGCGCGTGCGCTCCATTTATGAAAGGGACGCCGTGGAGGATCCGGCGGTAAAGCCGTTCCTGCACAAATGGACTACCGGCGGCGAGGAGGGGCGTATCTACGACGGCGTGTTGCCGCACAAGATGGCGATCTTCGACCGGAAGATCGCACTGATCCCGATGATCATGCCCGGCGATCAGACGCGCATCCTGATCATCCGCAATGAAGCTTTGGCCGAAAGCTTCAGCCTGGCATTCGAACACATATGGGAGAAATCGCAGCCCCTGGCCTCCGCTGTGCGCCCACAACGCAAGGTCCGAGCCGGAGCCGCGTGATATGGACCACAGGGTGCGCATCGTAGCCGGGCTCATCGAAGAGAATCTCGACCGTCCGTGGCCGATAGAACAACTTGCACGAAGAGTGGCTCTTTCTCCGACACATTTGCGCAGGCTGTTCCGTCGCGAAACCGGCATCAGCCTGTCGCAGTACGGCAAACAACTTCGCATGACGGAAGCGTGCAGACTTTTGCAGACGACGCTTCTCAGCGTGAAACAGGTCGCGGCTAAGGCGGGCGCGGGCGACGTCAGCCATTTCGTTCGCAGCTTCGAGAAGACCTACGGCCTGAGCCCACTGCGCTATCGGCAGCGTGTCACAGCGTCGAGTGGCGTCGAGATAGCGCGGATGGTCGAGTTGGCCAACGAATAGTCGCTTACGCCAATATTGCCTCCTTCAACATTGCCGGGAAAACATCATTCTCTCTTCGTGCACTGCGAGGAGTCGGCGTGAAGCTCAAACCCGGCCATTACTGGCTCTCCGTCGTGGCCAACGCGAGCGCGGGCGACGGTGAGTGGTTCTGGGAGAACCAGACAACGGGCACGACCGAAGGCGATCCCGCCGTGTGGCAGAACCCGGGCAACGGGTGGGGCACCGGCTGCACGAGCTGGACGGTCGAGAGCCAATGCACGCAGTCGCCCGCCGGCGACCACATGTTCGTGCTGAAAGGACGCGCGCACTAGCGCTGGCGTGCCGTCCGCGGTGGATTGCGTCGCACATCTGCGCGTAGTCTCGCCCGATGCACCAGACGCTGAAGAAAAATCCCGGACTGCTGTGGGGCCTCGCGGTCCGGGACGGTAAGGCCATGCGCGTCACGGGCGACACCGCGTCCGACGCGCTTGCCGAACCGCATGACTGGATCTGGATGCATTTTGCGCTCAGCGATCATCGCGCGCGCCGCTTCCTCGAAAGCTTCGAAACCGCGCCGGCGGCGGCGCGCGAGATGTTGCTCGCGGGCGAGGGGCGTCCGCAGCTCCATCTGTCACCCGGCTGCGCCTATGGCGTGATCCCCGATTTCGAGAAGGACTTCGAGGAAAAAGATTACGGCGAAGGCTCGGTCGCGTTCTGGCTCGATGGCGGCCATCTCGTCACCACACGCCATCACCCGATGCGCGTGGTCGATGAGGTCCGCGGCGAGACCGAGCGCGCGCCGCCGCAGCATCCCGTCGATGTGTTCGTGCGGCTCAACCAGCGCTTCGTCGAGATCGCGGAGAAACGCTTTGCCGTGTTTGCGCGCTGGCTCGACCGGCTCGAGGACAAGGTGCTGGGTGAGCAGGGCGAACTCGACCGCACGGGTCTCGGTTCGGTGCGGCGCGAGGTGGCGCGTTTCCATCGCGAGTTCGCCGGTCTCCGTGCCGCCTATCATCGCGCCATGAATCTGCGAACGCCCGTGGCCGACAATCCCGTGTCGCCGCGTTTGCCCGAGTTGCTCCAGGCCGCGGAAGATTTCGACCGCGACGCAGCCGCGCTCACCGAACGCGCCCGGCTGCTCTCCGAGGAAATCGACACCCGCATCGCGGCCCAGACCAACCGCTCGCTCCAGGCGCTGACGGTCTTCTCCACGCTGCTTCTGCCGCCGACGTTCATCGCGGGCGCGTTCGGCATGAACCTGCCGTCGATTCCCTGGGCAAACACCCATGGCGGGTTCTGGTGGGCGGTCGGGCTATGCGCGGTCGTTGTCGCCGGTTGCTGGGCGGCGTTGAAACGCTACGGGATATTGTAAGCGACTTGGTGCCCCTCCGCCGTTTGGCTGCGTTCACCAATAAAAACCGAAAGGAACTCTCACTTCCGCTTTGTATTAGGAGAATTCTATCGCTTCGATTCGCATTTTTACTCCGCTCAATTGAGCCCGAGTTCTCTCCAACAAATCCTTGGAATCCGAAATCGCGTCCTCCTTGATTTCGCTGGTCACAGACTTTAGCTCGCCCAAGTTCTTCAAATGATCGTTGAAGTATGCCGCGCTACTATCACATAGGGCCCTGACAACTTCCATCGACTCATTCCGAATGCGCCGAAGTTGACCATAAACTATACGAAGATTCGCCAGATATTCCTCAGCCTGAACCTTCCACCCTACGGGCCCGGAATTGAACACTCTATTGTAAATTCTCAGAAGCTCACTGCCAAGATTAGTTTCGTCGCACGCAGAAAATGAAAGTGCAGCAAGCTCAGTGTCCATTAACTGACGAATCTCTTCGCCAAGTTTTGCTTGGACTCTCTGCTCTATCTGTTTGACGGACTCCGGAAAACTATCAGAGAAATATGCAGCGAGAAACACAATTCCGTCGCTAATCATGCTCGACAATATACCCCAAAAGACAGTGGCAGGCAGTGATAGCTGAACAGGATTCCAAATGCGACTGTAGGTGAGATATCCGCCAAGTGGTAGCAAGGCACCGAGGAGCAAGGCAACACCGTATCGTCGAAATCTCCGCGTCCTCGCCGCACGAATCTCTGTGTCGTAGCCTGACCGCGTTTCCGCAAGTAGATGTGAAAGCTGAGTGACCAGCTTTCCAATAACCTTGTCGGAATCGGACTGAAGACTGCGGGTGCAACTCTCTAAGAGCTCAGCCTCAAGAGTCGCGCTCTCAGCCCAAAAAGACGGCTGCTCAAAAAAGGGTGGCGGTTCCTTTAAGAGTTTTGACTCCTTGGAAAGAGCAAGCAGATTCTGTTCCAGTATGACAAGCCGCCGTGTAGCCTCATCGTAATTTGCATCCAAGTTCTCAAAGAATCTCAAGATAATTTCCGATGTGTAACGGTCTTTCTCATCTTCTCCAAAGCTTGTGTGCAGTTTGTCCAACTCCTCGCCTATCCCGAGCGTTGAAATTGATTTTTTTGTCTGAAGAGAAAAAACACCTTCTCTGTACAACACGACAGTTTCAAAAAAACGAGACATGTCCTCCCGCAACGACTCCACGGCAACATCAACTTCCCGTTTACATTCGAGAAGTGATTCCCGCGATTGCAGAAACTTTTCCGCCTGCGAAATACTTTGACGAAGATTTCCCGCGGCCGAATTCAAAGCGGCTGCTTGGCAATCGCGTAGCTCTGTCCAGGACTTTTGCAACCGCGAAATCGGGACAATGCGAACGCTCTCCAAATCTGGTTGTATGGTTGGCAACTTAATTGAGCATGCTTCGGCCGAAATTTCACTTATTGGGGTTTGCAGAATATCACTCTTCAGACCGTCGAGGTATCGCTGTAACCACAGCTTCATTTCGAGGCCCAGTTTAGTCGAAAATTGACCGGCTGATGATTGAGTCAGGTCATTCAAATGATGTGCGATTTCACTCTTTTTCACTTGCACGGCTAAGAACGTTCCGACTGCATCAGGCGGGGCAGTAGGTGCGAGGAACCGTTCTTCACATTCTTTTCGAATCTCCATAATCTTCGCGTGTCGCTCAAACCAAGATTGAGTCAGGTTGTTGTTTGAAATTCTCACAAGTTCATCGTACTTTGTTACGCTGTTTTCTGCCTTATTCACGATGTTATTAAGCTCAGTCAGTTTCTTATCGAGGAAATCACTAAAAAAAAGCTTCAACTCTTTTGCGCTTCGCAAGTAATAGGCCACCTTATGGCTATGCATCATCATCCTACTATTTGCATCTTCAGGATTACTCTTTTCCTTAAGATATGCCCGAAGAGCGTCTATGTTGTACTGTGATTTATTATCAACAAAAACGAAGTCATTTTCGCTATAAACCTTAGGTTTTAGAAGTTGATTTGTCCGCTCAAGTATTTCTCGGGAGAAGATTTTGAATTTTTCGTGATTGAGATTGCCTTGGGTGAGAGGTTTTGCCCGATCAATAGCTAATTCGTCGGTACGAGTTACGACGAATTTGACGGGCATGAACTTTAATCTTCTATGCAATTCGATAAGCAAGGGCATATCTGTGGTGTCTAACGGACTGGCCGCAGAAAATAGAAAAAAAACAACATCGCATATGGGAAGAAAATCGCGTGCAATCTCCTCCTGGAGATTAGGATCGCCGGTACCAGGCGTGTCGGCGATGACTGCGTTCGTTAATATCGGTGAGTCTACGCCGGTGTATCTTATGGTGACCCGCCCCTCATGAACAACTCCAAGCAATGAGGGAACGTTTTCTTTGCAGGTAATTAGTGTGATTGTCGTGTCAGTGGGATTGAGGCCCGTCTCTCTTTCGTCAGGGCCTCCCCAGAGTTCGAGCACTGAATTTATGGTGCTCGATTTTCCTGCATTGAAGTGCCCCAGCAAGCCAACGTAATACAAGTCGCCCTGTCGTCGCAGATATTGCGTTAGGCTTCGCTTCAGTCGACCCAGCGTGTCGTAATTGGTAGTGGTCTCGAATGTTTTTGTTAACTCCAACGCGTCGCGTGCAACTGGAGTCTCCAGCAGCGTAACCAACGCCTGAAGCCCCGCCAAAATTGCTTCCGCGTATACGTCGCCGGATCCCTTTTCCTGTTCCAAAATGACGCGCTCCAAGAATGGTTTAGATTGATAAGCTTAGGCCGTGCCGCAAGAGAGTGCACCGGCGCCGGTACACTGCCCGGCGCCTTGGCTTAGTCCGCTCTTTAGAAGTTCTTCGGAGAGTTTCTTATGAAGATTGTTCTCAGTTGCCGCGGTGACCACAATCGACATCTTCATCACCGCATTCTCCCCCTGGAGGAACCACCGATTCGTTGATCCATCCAAATTAGATTAAAGCTCTATCTAAGGTGGAAGTCTACCGTGTGCAGGGAGGAGCAACCTGAACAGCGTCAACAAGAATTCGGCCATCGGCTCCTCTATTCCCGTCAATTCCTGAAGCTGCACGAGGAACGCATCGGTGTCCGGTCGGGCCATGCGCGTCCTCGTCGCCGGCTGCTGGGCGGCGTTGAAACGCTACGGGATATTATAAGAGACTTGCGCGCCCAGAAGGCTGGCGATCAGCTCTTCTTCACATAGAGCCTGCACCAGCCGGAGGGGCTGATATCGCCGGCGACGAGCTTGCAGGACCCCGGCGCCACGAACAGCGAGCAGCCATCGCATCTCTGGTCGCCCTTGGGCGTCGTCTGGTAGCCAGCGGCCTTCTGGGTCATCGAGCCCGCTACCGCCGGCCCTGTCGCGCCGGCCACCAGCAGGGCCGCTGTGCCCGCGACAAGCGTTGCGCTCCGCAACAGCTGCCTGCGCGACACGGATTGGGCAGTCTCGTGCAAAGCCGAAGAAAGGTCGATCGAATACATCTGTAAACCTCCTGCAATCAGATCAGGCCCTCCATAGCCGGGATCGCCCCGGACAATATTGATCGGCAACAAATTTGGATGTTCCCGCCGTTCCGATGGCGGTTCGATGAATTCTTCGGTTGCTTCGATTTGTTGATGCCCGTCAAGGAAGGCGCGCACCGGATTCGTATGCTTCGATTCTATTCCACCGGCAGGACGGCGAGGAATAAGAGGAGGGCACATGAACGTCTTCAGATTGTCCATCGCGTTCATTGCAGCCACACTGCTCGCGCAGCGCGCCCAGGCGGTTCCGGCGTTCGCCGAGCAGACCTCTGAGCCCTGCAGCGCGTGTCATGTCGGGGGTTTCGGCCCGCAACTCACGCCGTTCGGGCGCCAGTTCAAGCTCGACGGCTACACCACGCGTGTGGGCCCGACCTTCACCAACCCCATCTCGGCGATGGCGGTCGCTTCCTACATCAATACCGCGAAGGACCACGACGCGCCGCCCGCGCCGCATTACGGCACCAACAACAACGCCACCATTGATCAGGTGAGCGCCTTCGTCGCCGGCGGCATCGGCGATCATTTCGGCGGCTTCGCGCAGTTCACCTATGACGGCGTCGGAGGCGCGTTCTCGTGGGACAATCTTGACCTCCGCGCCACCGACCACCTCACGGTTCAGGGCAGCGATTTGCTGGTGGGGGTGAGCTTGAACAACGCACCCGCCGTACAGGATGCGTGGAACACGCTGCCTGCCTGGGGCTATCCCTATACAGGGAGCGATCTCTCGCCCGCGCCGGCCGCTGCCACAATCTTCGACGGCGGAGTAGCACAGAGCGTGCTCGGCACCACGGCCTTCGCCTACTGGGACTCGTCGATCTACACCGAAGTTGGGCTCTACTGGACGCCGGGACACAATTTCCTGAGCGCGATGGGCACCGACGAAGGGCCGGGGCCGATCGATGGCGCCGCACCTTATGTACGGTTCGCCTACCAGAAGGACTCTGGCGACCAGAACTACGAGATCGGCGCCTTTGGGTTCTTCCCCAACCTGCATCCCGGCGGCGACTTCAGCACGGGAAAATCGGACAATTACAGCGATTTCGGCATCGACGGTTCGTACCAGTTCATGGGCGACGGTTCGAACATCTATGGCGTCAATGCGCGCTATACGCACGAGGACCAGAACCTCGCGGCAACGCATCTCCTCGGTGGCGCGGCAAAGGCATCGAACTCACTCGAGGATATCCGCTTCGATGCCTCGTACTATTGGCACAATACGGTCGGCGGCACGATCCAACTCTTCAACACCTGGGGGTCGAGCGATGCGCTGCTCTACGCGGATAGCGCAGCCTTCAAGCCCGACAGCACCGGCATCACCTTCCAGGTCGACGGCACGCTGTTCGGCCACGACATGAGCATGCTGGGTGGACGGTTCAATCTTCGCGCGGGAATGCAATACACGATCTACACGAAGTTCGACGGGGCGGGCACGAATTACGACGGCCTCGGCCGCAACGCGTCGGACAACGATACGCTCCGGATATTCCTCTGGACCGCCCTTTAACGGCTCCGTGCTGACCATTGGGAGGACAAGACGATGCAAAGGACAAACCTGCTCGGCGCGACAATGGCGCTCCTACTCCTGGGTCCGGCGAGCGGCGCGCTGGCGACGGAATACCCGGTCGACCAGCGCGATCTCCGCTTCGAACCCGATACCCTCACGATCAAGGTCGGGGACACTGTAGTGTTTACCGACACGGATCGCATCGCTCACGATGTGACGATCGTGGCTCCGGATGGAACGTCCGAGGACCACGGAATGAGCACCTACAAGGAGCGCATCGCCGTGAAGTTCGGCAAGCCCGGCGTCTATCGCGTCAAGTGCCGGATCCACTCGGACATGAAGGCGACCATCACCGTCGGGGCGCCTTAAACTTACGGACGTCGCGCAACTGCTCATCCTGCTCTGCGCGGGATTGCTGTTCACTCTCTTCGACGCGCTGTCACTCAGCGCGGGATTCTAGATCGCGTGGCCGACCAACATGCCGAAGCCGAACACCATCGCGAAAATGAGAAGGCCAAGCACGCGCGCGTCGTTGAAGAACCCGTCCTGCGTGCCGTGGTCTTGGGAAACGTTGACCATGGGATGCCCCTTTCTCCGCCCCAGCCAGGGGACCGGACATTCCAGATTGCACCCCGCGCACTAACAATGCCTTACGGATTACCGAAGCGCTTGAGGTCGGGCAGGAACGCAGCGAGGAGGCCGAGCATCGGCAGGAACGCGCACACCGCATAGACGAACTCGATGCCCTTTGCATCGGCGAGCCAGCCTAGCGCCGCAGCGCCCAATCCGCCCATGCCAAAGGAGAGGCCGAAGAACAGGCCTGAAATCGTGCCGAGCTTCGCGGGCACAAGCTCCTGCCCATAGACGACGATGGCCGGAAACGCGCTCGCGAGCGTGAGGCCCGCGCCTGCGCTGAACACGCTCGTCCAGAACAAATTCGCGTGCGGCAGCGCGAGCGTGAAAGGCAGTGCGCCCAGGATCGAGAACCAGATGAGATGCTTGCGTCCGAAGCGGTCGCCCAGCGGCCCGCCCGAGATCGTTCCCACTGCGACCGCCACCAGGAACAGGAAGAGGTGAAGCTGCGCGTCGCGCACCGACAGATGGAAGTGCTCGATCAGGTAGAACGTGAAGTAGCTGGTCAGGCTCGCGAGATAGACGAACTTCGAGAAGATCAGGATCACCAGGATCGCGAGCGAGCGGCGCACCACGGTATTCGGCAGCGGCGCGCGCGCCTGTGCGGCATGGGCCCGCTTCGCGCGCGCCAAGCCATGGTGCTTGTACCAGCGCCCCACCCAGAACAGCACTGCGATCGCAACCAGCGCCATCGCGCAGAACCAGGCGATCGAGGATTGTCCGTCCACCGCCACGATCGAAGCCGCACCCAGTGCGCCGAGCGCGCTGCCGGTATTGCCGCCGACCTGGAACATGGATTGCGCGAACCCGCGCCGTTGTCCGGCCGCCATGTGCGCCACGCGGGACGATTCCGGATGGAACACCGACGACCCGATGCCAACCATCGCCGCGGCGAGCAGCAGGAGTGTGTAGGAATGCGCATGGGCGAGTAGCAACAAACCCAGGAACGTCGAGATCATTGCGGTCGGCAGTGCGTAGGGCACCGCGCGGCGGTCGGTGTAGAGTCCGACCAGCGGCTGCAGCAGCGACGACGTCACCTGGAACGTCAGCGTGACGAGACCGATATGCGCGAAATCGAGATCGAGCGCCTGCTTCAGGTTCGGATAGATCGCCGGCAACAGCGACTGCATCATGTCGTTCAACATGTGGCAGAAGCCGATCGCGAAGATGATGGGATAGACGGTGTGCGGGATCGCTGGCGCGGCGTCGTCGGCCACCGGCCCGGGCGACATCGCGTCCTGGATTTCGGCGTCGGCTGCGGCTTCGGACGGACTCATGGGAGCGCGGTTTTGCGCTCCTTTGACAAAGCGGACAACCCGAAGATTGGCAAGCCAGCTAGGACCTATTGGCGCGGCGGTTCCGCACAATTCCACAGACTGGCAGCGGTGCGTCAGAAGCGTTACTCTGCCGGAAAATCGGGGAGATCACCATGATCCGGGAAACCGCTTTCCATGCGAGGAAGCTCTTCATCCTTTGCTGCTGCGCGGCCGTGTTCGTGCCGGGATATCAATCGGCCGCTATAGCCAAATCGCAAATCATCACCTTCGATCCCCCGGGATCGATCGGCACCTATCCCTGGCAGGCAAATGAAGACGGCAGCATCGCCGGCTTTTGGCACGACGCATCCGCGAAGGAAACCAAGGGCTTCATCCGTACCCCTGACGGCGCCATCACCCAATTTGATCACGTGGGTTCGAAAACCACCGCCGCCTACGATATCAACGGCAACGGTGTCAGCACGGGCTATTGGACCGTGGACGAGGGCAACCATCCCGGCTTCGTCCGAACGCCGGACGGCACCATGACCGAGTTTCACGCGCCGGGCGACGATAGCGGCACGTTCCCGATCGCGATCACCGACAAGGGTACGATCGCTGGCTCCTATTACGATCTTTTCTCGATTCCGCATGGCTTTGTACGCTCGGCAAGCGGCAACTTCGCCACGTTCGATGTGAGCGGCGATACCTACGGCACCAGCCCCATGAGCCTCAACAAGAAGGGCGTCATCGCAGGTCATTGGGGCGACGAGAATGGACTTGTGCACGGGTTCGTCCGCGCGCCGGACGGCACGATCGCGAGTTTCGATGCGCCGGGTGCACCCGGCGGCACATTCCCGATGTATCTCAACGTAGCTGGAACAATCGCCGGCTATTTCGCCGATGAGAACTATGTGTTTCACGCTTTCGTGCGGGCAGCCGACGGTACGATTACCGCATTCGATGCCCCGGGCGCGGCTTCGACCGTGGCCAATAGCATCAACAGGAACGGAAAGATCACCGGCTATTACCGCGACAGCGACGGCGTCGCACGCGGCTTTGTACGCAGTGCGAAAGGCAAGTTCCGCACCTTCAGGGTCAAGGGCGCCGTCGGCACCTACCCCAACAACATCAACGACGCCGGACTCGTTACCGGCTGGTACACGACGCCGGACGAGAACTATCATGGGTTTCTGCGGATGAATTGAGGACCGGCCATGCCCCATGCCGTTCTCCCATTGCGGTGAGCTAACCCGCGATGAGAGTCATGGCCGTAACGCCTTGGCTACCAAACATTTCGCGCGCTGAAGGCTCAGCAGCCGGGCACTTCCACCGTGTAGATCGCGGCGTAACGGAAGCCGGCGACGAGAATGGCGCCCAGAGAACTGCCGTTCTTTTGCGCGACAAGGTTGCTGATCCCGGCGCCGGGACCGACATCTTCAACGCCATCCAGCGTGTCGCCCTGCGTGAGAATCTTGGTCAGCTTGTTCGTCTTGCAGGAGCTGAACAGACCCGGATAGATGCTCGTGCCGTCTGTCGTCGATGCGGCGATCACGTTGAGCGTCCCCGCCGGCGACCAGTTTTCGCCACTGTCGGCCGAACCGGTGGCATAAAACGACGTACCCGGCGCACCTGCGGGGACCTTCGTGTTGTAGTCCATGATCTTGGTGTTCGCGTCGCCCCCGATCTCGGCGCGGTAGATTCCCTGGTTCGGAAACTGCAGATTCACCGAGTAGTCGATATCGCTGCCGGAAATGACGGGGAAGGCGAGACCGTCGAACTTGCTTCTCTTCGCGATCACAAGAGCGTGCGCCAGATCGGGCGGCCCATCGAAGATCGCGAAAGGCCCGAACACGGTGCCGCCCACATAGGCGATCTTCGTGCCGCTGAGCGCCGGCTGCACGTACTGATTCACTTCGAAGGTATGAATCGTCGCCGGCGTATTGGGATCGGCGATGCGAATGAGGTTATTGCCCCTGGTATCCACCTCATAGACGCCGGCACTCCCTGCATCGAACGCCACCGTGCTACCCGATACGGAGATGTTGCAGAACGAATAACCCTCTTCGAAATGCACGTGGCCCTGCACCGGACCGCCGGGAATGGGCGTGCCGTAATCGACGAGCCTTACGATCTTTCCGCCATTGAGCGGCACGGCATAGATGCCCTCGTGACCGGCGGCGTCGCGCCCGACAAAGACGACGTCTTTCGTTCCAACCGCGGGCGACGAGCAGCCCGCGGGCTCGAACGCGGTGAAGTATCCAAGCTGGTTGCCCGTAAAGTCGCCGGTGCCGCCCGGCACCTTGGTGCTGTTGCTGACGAGCACAACCGGCGTGCCGCCGCCCACGGGCACCGAGAACAGATAGACGCTCGGCGTGGACGTGGCGCCGATGAACGCGACGGTCTTCCCCGCCATCTGCGGACGGTCGATCGTGAAGATCAGCTGGCCATCGGGCGCCACGAAGCTGGTGTCGAACAGCTTGTCGAACACGGGGCCCTTCGCGGCGGCGGCTGACGCGGCGAGCGCGAGCATCGCACAAGCGGCGACGCCGCACGAAAGCGAGCTTGGGGACATGCTGGTTTCCTCCAGAGGAGAGATCAGACCGTGAGGCTGGCGCGCAAATGAACTGCCACCAGTTGCATATTCCACCATGGTGAATTCGCGATGACAATACACGGCTCGCCGGCCCGCGCTTCGCCTCATGCTGCGCACATCCGACTCGGGTAGAAGACTTGGCGGAGAGGGGTGTTCCCTGGCGGCGCGGGGCGGTGGTCTATCAGGGCTATCTGCGCAGCTTCTTGGATTCGAGCGGCGACAGGGGCGCCGGCATCAACCCGCAGAACTTCGAGAAGGAGTTCGACGCCTATGACGCCGGCAGCGGCTTTGACGCCAGTTGCACCGAGTGAACCGTCGAGACAGACTGCATCGCCGACGGTCAGGGCGATCACATCTTCGCACTCACGGGTGCGGTGAAGTGAGATGCGCAAAAATCGGCTCCGACCGCAATGGCACCGCCCCCTCGCTGGAGACCGGCATGCGCGCTCGTACCAAATTGGCTTCGCTGATTGCCATTGTGGCTTGCTCTACATCTGCGAGCGCGTCTGTCGAAATTTCCGACCAGGCAACGCATCACATGAATTGCTCCGGCGGCGTATGTTCGCCCACCGCCAAGAAAGCGATATTGAACGTCAACGACATCGTACGCATGCTTTCAAGCGGCGATTTGACCGTTAAAGACGGTAACGGCGCTCGAGGGATCTCCGTTGTCAGCAATTTGAGTTGGGCTAAAAGCGGCAAGCTCACATTGCAAGCGAGCGATGCCGTCGCCGTCAAAGCATTGGTGCGAGTGGAAGGCACTTCGGGGCTCACCATTGAAGGGCAAGCCCAAAACGGGGCATTGGAATGCTCAGAGGCGGGAAAGATTCAATTTTGGGACCTAAATAGCGTCTTCACCATCAACAACGTGGTGTTCAAACTGGTCAGCGATATTCACGCGTTGGCAAGTGGTATCGCAAGCAATCCTCACGGCTCATTCGCATTGTCCAAAAACTATGACGCCTCCGTTGACGGAACATATTCTGGCTCGCCTATCCGGACCGATTTCGGCGGCAAGTTCGAAGGAGCATGCAACGCGATATACAACCTTAAAATCATAGATCCTAAGGACGAGGCATATCTAAAAGACGCCCTGTTTGCGAAGACAGGTAAGGCTGCAGTCTTAAGCAATATCGTGTTGATTCATGAGTTTGTACAAGGAGGAACGAATGGTTTTCTCGGTGGTCTGGTCGCAAACAATTTGGGAACCATCGTTCGCCCGAAAATAGCAGGGACGGTCACGGGTCCGGAACTTGCGCCTTTCATTGGTGGAATCGCCGGCGCCAATTACGGAACCATTATCGATGGCAGCTTTCGAGGCGCGGTCAGGGCGTCCGAGTACACCGGCGGCATTGCCGGCATCAATTATGGCAGCGGGAAGATCATCGGTGCACATGTCTCAGGAACAGTGGCGATGATCAACCCTGGCAACGGGTTCGGTTTACAGGACGGTCTGGGCGGATTGGTTGGATTGAACGCAGGTATCGTCGCAAATTCCTCTTCTGCGAGCGTGGTGGAGAGTGCGCTTCCTAACACCTTCATCGGGGGCTTGGTGGGCATAAATACGGGCCTCGTTTCCAAGTCTTCTGCGACTGGAAATGTCAGACTGAAGCCGGCGCACGGAGCCGTCGGTGGCGCCGTTGGTGCGAATCTTGGCGGCGTCATCAGCTCTACCGCCAGTGGGACAGTCACTTCGTTTGCGAGCACCGAGACTGGCGGACTTGTGGGAGAAAATTACGGCACGATTGAGAGATCATCCGCGTCCGGTGCCGTAAACGGCGGTCATGGCGGCAGCGCCGGTGGTCTGGTTGGAGATGATGGCGAAATATATCCCGGCGTGCTCATCGACTCGCATGCGAGCGGCCCTGTAACGGCCAGCCAGGCGGTAATAGGCGGCTTGGCGGGGGCCATGTGGGGTGTCGTGCAGAACTGTTCCGCAACCGGCACCGTGAAGGCAGGCGACGACCATTCGTATGTCGGTGGACTCATCGGCTATGCCACCAGCTCGGAATCAACCACAACCATCACGCAATCATATTCGAGCGGCGCTATTTCGGCCGGCGCCAATACGACTGTGGGCGGCTTGGTCGGTTACGATGCAGGCGACAATAACCTTACGATCACGGATTCCTACACCCTTTCAAACATCAGTGTGGGCGCAAACGTCACGGTCGGCGGGTTCTATGGACTGAGCGATACCAATACATTGAGGACGTACTCAGCAGGCAGTCTGACCTCTGGTACTGGTGGTACGGTTGGGGGCTTTGCCGGGGTGCTCTTAACCGGCTATTCGACTCAAGCAAACGATTATTGGGACACTACGACAAGCGGTCTCACGCATGGCGTGGGTGGTGGAGATGTCGACGGCATTACCGGCGTTACCGACTCGCAACTTAAATCCGGTCTGCCTGCAGGTTTCGACGCAAAGGTTTGGGCGCAAAGCGCAACGATCAATAACGGCTACCCGTATCTGATCGCCAATCCGCCACCGAACTAGGCGCGTTCTTGCACAACGAACGAAATGGTAGCGAGCGGAAGGGGCAAGCCGCAATCCGCGGCTCGCCAGTTCGCCTTATGCTTTACATATCCGACTCAGGGAGAAGACATGGCGGAGACGGGCGTTCCCTGGTGGCGTGGAGCGGTGGTGTATCAAGTCTATCTGCGCAGCTTCATGGATTCGAACGGCGACGGGCAGGGCGATCTTCCCGGCCTCATCGCGAAGCTAGACTACATCGCCTCGCTCGGCGTCGATGCGATCTGGCTGTCGCCGATCCATCCCTCGCCCAATCGCGACTGGGGCTATGACGTTTCCGATTACGAGGGCGTGCATCCCGATTACGGCATGCTGGCCGATTTCGATGGGCTAATTGCGGAGGCGCATACAAAGGGCATCCGCGTGCTGCTCGACGAAGTGCTGTGCCACACCTCCGACGAGCATGCCTGGTTCCAGGACTCGCTCAAGCGCGGCGCGAAGTCGGACTGGTATTTGTGGGCCGATCCGAAGGAAGACGGCACCGCGCCGAACAACTGGCTCTCCGCCTTCGGCGGGCCGGCCTGGGCGTATCAGCCCGCGCGGCGTCAGCACTATCACCACAAATTCCTGCGCCAGCAGCCGAAGCTCAGCTGGCGCAATAACGATGCGAGAAAGGCTGCGCTCGATGTGCTCGATCTGTGGCTGACGCGCGGCGCGGACGGTTTCCGCCTTGACGTCGCCAACGCCTATCTCCACGACGACCAGCTGCGCGACAACCCGCCGATCCCGTTGGAGCGCCGCACGTCCGCGATCTGGGGACACGCCGCGAATTTGCAGCGCCACATCCACGACAGCAATCTGCCCGAGAATGTGGATTGCCTGAAGGATATCCGCCGTACCGTGGAGCAGCATGCGGACCGCTTCGTGTTTGGCGAATTCTCCGAGGGCTTCGAGCGTTCGGGTGCGTATCTGCCGAGCGATGTCGGTCTGCATGCGAGCTATACGTTCTCGATGCTGCGCGCCCATCGCCTGTCGCCCGAATTCGTGCGCGAAGAAGTCGATGTGATGACGCGCCATCCGGATTACTGGCCGTGCGTGACGCTCTCCAACCACGACATCATGCGTACGGTCACGCGCTTCGGCGGCGGGCGCGCAGGCAATCCGGCGCTCGCCAAGCTGATGCTGGCGCTGCTGCTGTCGTTGCGTGGTACGGTGCTGCTGTATCAGGGCGAAGAACTGGGTTTGCCCGAGGTCGATCTCCGGCGCGACCAACTCCGCGATCCCGTCGGCGATCTCTATTATCCGATCGCCAAAGGCCGCGACGGCTGCCGTACGCCGATGCCGTGGAGCGCCGATGCGCCGAACCTCGGCTTCACCACCGGCACGCCCTGGCTTCCGCTCGGCCCGGCGCACAAGCCGCTCGCCGCGTCGGAACAGGACGGCGATGTGGATTCCACACTCAATTTCGTGCGCGCCTTTCTGGCACAGCGGAAGAAGAGCGCCGCGCTGCGCCTCGGCAAGATCGCATGGGTCGATACGCCCGCGCCACTTGCCGCGTTCACGCGCGCCCACGGCGACGAGCGCGTGCTCTGCGTGTTCAACATGAGCGCCGAGAAGGCGAAATACGCGAACAAGGACATCGAGCCGTTTGGGTTCTTGATCGAACCCACCTGATTGTCATTCCCGGCGAGCGTCGCGCGTCAGCGCGATGCGAGGGAAGGGAAGCCAACTTGGGTACAAGGAGTCTGGGTTTTCGAAAGTTGGGTTCCCTTCCCTTCGCGACACTGCCGTGTCGCTCAGCCGGGAATGACAATCGAAAAATCACTTCACCGCATCAAAAGCGAGAAGCACAGCCTCGATCGGCAGGAGCACGCAGCGGTGGCGGTTGCGGTGGTCGGCGACGCCTTCGAAAGCCTCATAGGTGTTGAACGGCGCGTTCGGCACATCGGCGCCGTCGGCCAGCATGGCGTGAACGCTTTCATGCAGGGCCGCGACTTCCTCGCGCGTCAGCCCCGTCACGTCACCGCCCAGGATCGCCGCCGACGCCTGCGCCAGCACACAGGCCTTGGTTTCGAGCGCGATGCCGATGACGCGCCCGTCCTCGATCGCCAGGTCCACGATCACCCGGTCGCCGCAGGTGGGGTTGTGGGCGGTGCCGGTCCCGTGCGGGTCGGCCAGGCGGCCCGCGCCTGTCGCGTTCGCCGCCAGCCGCAGAACCTCTTTCCGGTAGAGAGGATCGCTCATCGCGCCCGGTATGCCGCAAGCGCCTCGGGCGTGTCGATATCGGTGAGGGGGCCGTCGTCTTCGGCCTCGACCTCGCAGATCAGCTCGTCATGCTCGGTCATGAGGTGTTTGGCCCCGATGTCGCCGGTGAGCGCCAAGATGTCGGGGAAGAAGCGCCGGGACCACAAGACCGGGTTCCCGCGCTTGCCGCGCCTTGTGGCGACGCAGATCGCGCGGCCTTCCGCGGGATCGAAGGCGGCGATCAGCTTATCGATCAGCACCGCCGATACATCCGGCATGTCGCCAAGCAGGAACAGGGCGCCACTGCAGTTGTCCGGCAGCGCGCTCAAACCCGCTCTCAACGACGTGCTCAAACCTTTTGTAAAGTCTGCATTTTCTGCGAACGCCACTGGGAGGCCCGAAGCCGCTGCTCTGACTCCCACACCGGCGTTGCCGGTGACAACAACGACTGGATCGGCCGCGCTCGCGAGCGCCGCCTCGACCACGTGCCGCACCAGCGGCTTGCCGTCGATATCGGCGAGCAGCTTGTTGGACCCCATGCGCGACGACAGGCCCGCCGCCAGCACCACCGCGCCGATCCGGGGCAGCGACGGTGCTTCTGCGGCAGGTTCCTCGCGCGGCTGCGGCCGGCTCGGGATCTCGCTCAGCAGTCCGCCGACACCCATCGCGGCGAGTTCCTTCCGTCCGACGGGCAGACCGGCAGCGATCCGCCAGAGCACGAAGTCGAACCCGTTCAGCTTGGGCGACCGCGCACAGCCGGGCAGGCCGATCACGGTCGCATCGCCCAGTGCCGCCGACAGCAGCAGGTTCCCGGGATCGACCGGCATGCCGAACGCCGCGATCCTGCCGCCCGCCTGCTCGATAGCGGCCGGAACTGTGTCGCGCCGGTCGGTGATCGCGCTGGCCCCAAAGATCAGGATCGGATCGCAGCCTTGTGCTTCCGCGATGGCAGCGGCCAGCGGCGCGACGTCGTGCGTCACGCGGCGCTCGAACACGATCTCCGATCCGAGCGAACGGACGCGCTGCTCCAGCGCGGTGCGGTTCTTGTCGAGGATCGATGGCTTCGTGCCGGGCAGAAACGTGGAAATCAGAGCCACGCGGCGCGGCGAAAATGCGGCGACTTCGATGGGCGTGCTTTCTCGCAAGAGTGCTTCGGCGGCTTCGACATGCTTCCGCTCGGCCGCATAGGGAATGATCTTGATCGTCGCCAGCATCTGCCGCGGCACGACCCGTGTATCGGGCGGTAGCGTCGCTATCGTGATGGACTCGTCGATGGCATTGAGCCGGTCGACCAATGCGACGTCCACGACGGCAAGTCCGGCCTCGGTCGCGTAGAGATTGGCACGCCCGGTGAAGGCTGCGCCGATCCGCACATGCCAGCCGGCGCAGAGCCGTGCGACACGGGCGGCAGCTTCGTCTTCGGGCACGTCGTCCGGCCCCAGCCGCGCGACCATGACGCTTTTGATTCCCGCGTCGATGAGAGCAGCAATATCGTCATCCAGAAGCAAGCGGCCTTTGCGCAGCACCCGCGCGCCGGCACGAACGGAATGCGCAAGAACGGCACCAACGGCTTCGGAGACGGCACTGACAAGGAATTGCATCGCCCAAGTCTAGGCGGCCACGACCTCGCGCGGCAAACGCATCCGTGCGCGCAAACCGCCATGGGCGCGGTTCTCGAGAGTCACCTTGCCGCCATGACCTTCGGCGATGGCCTTGACCAGCGTGAGCCCGAGGCCGGCGCCGCCGGTGTCCTCATTGCGCGAACTTTCGAGCCTGACGAAGGGTTCGAACACGCGGCCCTGATCGGCTTCTGGGATACCGGGGCCTTCATCCTCGACAAGGATCTCGTAGCCATTGTCGCATTGCGAGAGCCCGACACTCGCTTTGCGGCCATAGGCGACTGCGTTCTCCACCAGATTGCGCACCGCGCGCCGGATCTCGTTCGGACGGCAGGCAAGCGGCGCGGGCGGATGCGTCTTCCAGCTCACCGGTTCGCCAAGTTCGTCGAGATCGGTGCAGATGCTTTCGAGAAGCGCGGACAGATCGACGTTTCGTTTGACCTCGCCGCCCGTGCCCCGCGCCGCGGACAGAACGGCTTCGGTCAGTTCCTGCAGTTCGTCGAGGTTCTTCAGCAGCCGCTCGCGAAGTTCGGCATCCTCGACGAATTCGAGGCTGATGCGCATGGCGGTGATAGGTGTTCTCAGATCATGGCCAACCGCCGACAGCAGCTGACGGTGGCTTTCGAGCGTGCGTGTCACTTGATCGGTCATGGCGTTGAACGCGATCGCGGCATTGCGCACGTCGTGAGGCCCGTTCTCGCGCAGGCGCGGCGCCTGTCCTCCGCCGGCGATGACGGACGCCGCGCGTGCGAGCTGAGACAACGGCCGCGTGACGCGCCGGGCGAAATAGGCCGCAGCCGTCGCTGCAGCGACAATCGCAACGAGCGCTGCTGCCATGATTTCAAGGGGCCACGGCGTCGTCGGCGGACGATAGAAGGTGGCGACAAGCTGCGTTCCCGCAGTCACCGGAACGATAAATTGAAAGGCCGGACCGGGCCTCAGAGGCAAGCCGTGAACGTCGGTCGGCGGCTGAAGATCGCGGAGCGACGCCCAGACCGGATACTTGGCTTTGCCGGCCGGCAATTGCGCGCGCAGACGCGCCGCGAGCGCCGATTCCGTTTGGTTCATGGGCTCGGCGATGTCCCGGCCGTCGCGAATCTCGAACTTCCACACGCCGGTCGACATCGTCTCCGCGGCCGTCTTGCGTGCATCTGGCGGAATGGCGGCCAGGACCTGCGCCGTCGATATCGTGCGATCCAGAACGCGGTCGGTGAGCGCGTTCTCGTTCACGCGTGCGGTGCCAAGTTCGAACCACACGGCGACCGCGAGGTTGGAGATCAGCACCGCCATCGCTGTCACGACGATCAGCTGCGAGCCGAGAGTCCGAGGCCACAGCGTCATTCGGTTTCGGGCTCCACCGCGAAAATATATCCGCCGCCCCACACCGTTTTGATGTAGCGCGGATTTTTGGGATCGGGTTCGATCTTCTTGCGCAGGCGGCTGACGTGATTGTCGATGCTGCGGTCGAAGAGTTCGGCGTCGCGGCCTTTGGTCAGATCGAGCAACTGGTTTCGCGTCAGCGAGATCTTCGGACGTTCAAGCAGCGCGGTCAGAAGCCGGAACTCGCCGCTCGACAACGGGATCGCCACACCCTCTGTGCCGACCAGCTCGCGCTGGCCGGTATCCAGCGTCCAGTCTCCAAAGCGAATCCGCGCGGCTTCCGGCGGCTTCTGCCGCGGCGGAAGCGCCTGCGTGCGCCTGAGAACGGCGGCGACGCGTGCAATCAGTTCGCGCGGCGAGAAGGGCTTTGCGATGTAATCGTCTGCGCCCATCTCCAGGCCGATGATGCGGTCGACCTCCTCGCCCTTTGCGGTGAGGAGAATGACAGGGATCTGCGAAGTCTCCCGGATCGAACGGCAGAGGCTGAGCCCGTCTTCGCCGGGCATCATGATGTCGAGCACGATGAGGTCGATGGCGGCACCTTTCATCACCTTGCGCGCGGATGCAGTATCGGCCGCCGTGGTGGCGCGGTAGAAATGATCGCGCAAATACCGGGCGAGCGGCTCGCGGATGTCGCGCGAGTCCTCGACGACCAGGATATGCGGGCGGGATTCTTCTTTTGTCATGGGCTCCCTAATCTGGGGGCAAGACTATTCCCCTGCAAATTATCAATTGCCGCAAAGTTTGTCGGATGGTCTTTACTTTGACCCCTCTTTGTTCCATCATCGTTCTCCGTGAACTTTCAGAGATCGAATACTGAACGGAGGCAGATATGAGGCGCAACCGCCCGATATGGGCAATCAGCGTATTGGTGTTTGTTTTCGCGGGTGACAGCGCATTGGCGCAGGCACGCACCCAGCCATCCGAACGCGGGGCGGGATATTCCTATCGCGTGCCGGACCGGTTTCTGGCGCTCGATTTAAATCGTGACGGCAACATTACGCGGGACGAAATGAATCGGGCAGAGACCACGCACTTCGCGTCCGCGACCCATGGCGCGGCCACGATGACGCCCGAACAGTTCGCTTCGCTGTACCTGCAACAGTCCCAGCAAAGAACGGATGCGCTGTTTCGCAAGCTCGACTGGAACGGCGATGGAAAGCTGTCTCTGGAAGAATACGCAGAGCCCAAGCGTGCGCGGTTCGAGACCTTCGAGGATATTCGTGGCGAAGAGTCCTGCACGAATGCCCATGTCATCCGGGCATCGTTCGAGGAGAATGGCGGGTCGCGGGAATCCGGACGCGCGAAGTTCTGCGGCGACAACGATCTCAATCGCGACGGCAAAGTCACCCACGCGGAATTCGACAGCGTGACCATCAAGCAGTTTGCCGCCCGAACCGGTGGCGCGAAATTGATGTCGGAAGCGCAATTCCGTGCGGACACGGACGGAAGGGAACGTTCCTTCGCCGTGCGTGCCTTTCTGCGGCTTGACGCCAATGGCGATGGCAAGCTTTCGGCCGGCGAATTTGCTGCCAGCGACCAGAAGCTGTTCGCTCGCCTCGACAGCAACCACGATGGGACGGTCAGCGCGAGCGAATTATCGGCGTCCACCACTGCGGCGTATCGGCGAAATCGTAACGAGCAGGTTGTATCGGCGCAGCGCTAAGGTTTTTGCGCGCCCTGGCGCAGAGTGGCCGTCATCTGCGCCAGGATCGAAACGGCGATTTCCGCCGGACTCTTTGCGCCGATCGCGAGTCCGGCAGGACCACAGATGCGCGCAAGCTGGTCGCTGGAAAAGCCGTTTTGTTCGAGACGCGCGAGGCGTGCGGCGTGTGTTTTCTTCGATCCCAGCGCCCCGATGTAGAAGCAGTCCGAACGTAGCGCCGCGGTCAGCGCCGGATCGTCAACCTTCGGATCGTGGGTGAGGGCGACAAGCGCGCTGCGCGGGCCGAGCGGCGATTGCGCCAGCGCGTCGTCCGGCCAGTCGTGCGACAGGTGGACGTCTGGAAACCGCTCCGGCGTCGCAAAGGATGTGCGTGGATCGATCACCCGCACGCCATAACTGGTGAGAGCCGCCATGCGGGCCAGCGGCTGCGCAATGTGCACGGCGCCGACGATGACAAGATCCAGCGGCGGATTATATACGGCAAGAAACCAGCTTCGTCCGTCCAGCTCGATGGTTGTGCTTTGATCGGCCCGGGCCGCTTGCGCGGCAGCGGCTCCAAGCGGCGTCGCATCGGTCATTGGATCAAGAACGATCTCGTCACCAGTCGCGAGATCGGTTGCACGGACAATGGCGCGGCCCGCACGGCGCGCCTCGTTCAATGCCGCAAGCGTTTCCCGCCGCATCGTTCAGCCAACAGGTTCGACGAAGATCTCGACCCGGCCGCCACAGGCGAGCCCCACCGACCAGGCCTGTTCGTCGCTCACCCCGAATTCGAGATTGCGGATCTTGCGGTCGTCCATGGCGGCACGGGCTTCTTCGATCACGGCACTTTCGACGCAACCGCCCGACACGGACCCTACGAACGCGCCGTCGTCGCGCACCGCGATCTGGCTTCCGCTCGGCCGCGGCGACGAGCCCCAGGTCTTCACGACAGTGCCGAGCGCGACCTTGTGCCCTTCACTGAGCCAGCGCGCGGCGGTTCCAAGGACATCGTCCTCCGCCGGTGTCATTGCGCGGCCGCCACCGCGCGTTTCGCCATCACGGTCACAAGATGCGCGCGGTATTCGGCGGAGCCGTGAATATCCGAGTTCATATCATCCGCACTGACCTGAATGCCGGCGATCGCATCAGGCGTGAAGTCTTTGTCCAGCGCCGCTTCCATATCCGCGACACGGAACACGCAGGGTGCAGCCCCGGTGACAGCCACACGCACACCGGATTTCGTCTTTGCGACGAACACACCCGCCATCGCGTAGCGCGATGCCGGATTGGGAATCTTCGCGTAACCGGCACGCTCGGGAACGGGGAAGGCGGCCTCGGTGATGATTTCGCCGTCCTCGAGCGCGGTCAAAAACATGCCGGTGAAGAAACCGTCCGCCGCGATCTCGCGCCGCGTGGTCTTGATCGTCGCGCCCAGTGCCAGGGCTGCAGCGGGATAATCCGCGGCGGGATCGTTGTTGGCGAGCGATCCGCCAAGCGTGCCCATATAGCGGACGGCGGGATCGCCGATGGATTCCGCGAGTTCGGCGAGAGCGGGGATCAAGCGCTTCACGTCGCGCGAATTCGCGACCTCGAAATGCGTCGTCGCAGCGCCGATGGTGATGACGCTCTCCGTCGCGCGAATGAACGCCAGTTCCTTGAGGCCGGAGATGTCGATGAGCTCCGACGGCTGCGCGAGGCGCATTTTCATCGCGGCGATCAGGGTTTGCCCGCCGGCCAGCAATTTGGCGTCCGGGGACTTCGCGAGAAGCGCCGACGCGTCGGCCAGCGATGCGGCGCGGCGATATTCGAACGCGTAGGGGATCATGCCGCGGCCCCTTTGGCTTCGTCCGCCATGCGCGCAGCCCCGTCTTCGATGGCCGAGACGATGTTCTGATAGCCGGTGCAACGGCAGATATTGCCCTCAAGCTCCGCGCGAATAGTGGCGCGGTCGGGATGGGGGATGCGCCGGATCATGTCGACGGCCGTCATGATCATGCCCGGCGTGCAGAAGCCGCACTGCAATCCGTGCTTTTCCCGAAACGCTTCCTGCACCGGATGCAGCTTGCCGTCCTTGGCAAGCCCTTCGATCGTCGTGACATCGGCGCCGCTCGCCTGGACTGCGAACACCGAACAGGATTTCACCGCGCGGCCGTTCAGATGCACGACACAGGCGCCGCACTGGCTGGTGTCGCAGCCGATATGCGTGCCGGTGAGACCCAGATCTTCGCGCAGGAAATAGACGAGCAGTGTGCGGTCTTCGATATCGGCTGATACCGTTTTTCCGTTCACCGTCATGGTAACGGCTGTCATGAATGGCTTTCTCTTGAGATAGCGATAGCGGGAGTCTCGGTATCCTGTGCAATCCCGTCAAGGGCGGCTTTAGCGAAGGACCGCACCGAAAATCAGCAGCAGGATCACGACCACACCGACAAGGCCGACAACCCATATCTCCGGGGCAAAGCCTTCGCGTTTGCCGACGGGCGTCGTGACGGCCGCCGGAGCCGCGGCTTCCACCAGCGGATCGGGCGTCAATTCCACGGCAGCGGGCGGTTGCGTCAGTCTCTCTGCAAACCGGCTGAAGAAATCGTCGGCGATCTGTTTGGCCGCACCGTCGATGAGGCGCTGCCCGATCTGCGCCAGCTTGCCCCCGACAGAAGCTTTCGCGGTGTAGGTGAGCACCGTGCCATCGCCTTCCGGCGTCAAAACGATCTCAGCGTCGCCTTTCGCAAAACCTGCGACACCACCTTGTCCTTCACCCGACAGCCGGCAGCGGTGCGGCGGATCGAGATCGGAGAGGCCGACCTTTCCCTGAAACGTCGCCTTTACCGGACCGATCTTCAGCGTTGCGGTCGCGATGAAGTTCGTCGGGTCGGTCTTCTCGATCTTCTGGCAGCCGGGGATGCACGCCTTGAGTGTATCGGGGTCGTTCAGACCCGCCCAAACTACCTCCGGAAGCGCCGGAATGACATAACGGCCATTGAAATCCATTCTCAAACCTCTCGGTCGCTCATACCAATGTCAATGCTTTCAATCCCTTATAGGTTGAGCGCGGTTTTAAGTTGCGTTTGTGCGACGCCTGTATGACGCTTTGTCTTCACGACATTTGCATACTGTGTTAACATTGTTTTTACCATTCGAGTTCGGGGGCGGTGAGGATGGAGACGGGCGTAACGGTTTCACCTGTTGCGGGGGACGCTGCTCAGGAAGTCACCGGTCAGGTCAAGTGGTTCGACCTGACCAAGGGATATGGTTTCATCAAACCTGCTGGCGGTCTGCAAGGAGATGTTCTCCTGCACCAGACGTGCGTTCGACAATCGGGCTTCAAGGCAGCCTATGAAGGCGCCCGCGTCGTTTGCGAAGCGGTCCAGGGACCACGCGGACTGCAGGCGCGCCGACTGATCTCGCTCGACAACAGCACGGCATCGCCATCGGCAGCATCCATGCAGCGCGCCGCGCGATTTGCTGCCGAGCCCAAGGGCTCGCCGTTCGATGCCACGGTGAAGTGGTTCAACCGCGGGAAGGGCTACGGCTTCGTGTCGCGCGGGCCCGACACGCCGGACATCTTCGTCCACATGGAAACGCTCAGGCGCCACGGCATCCGGGAACTCGCGCAGGGCCAGCGTGTGCGGGTTCGCACGGGCGACGGTCCGAAGGGCGAACTCGCGGCCGAGATTACGATCCTGGACGCGTAGAAACCTGCTGTGATTTGCGGCAGTGTGGGGCCTCAACCGGGGCCATTCCATGCGTCTGACGTTTGCTGCGTTCTTTGCTCTGTTGCTGTTCGCCGGCGATACCTGCGCCGCCGCACTTCCCGTCACGACGATCACGGTCGATGGCGCGAAGGGCTCGAACCCGTTCAAGGTCGAGATCGCGGGCGATTCCGCGTCCCAGGAAAAGGGGCTGATGTACCGCAAAACGCTCGCGCCTAATGCCGGCATGCTGTTCGACTTCCACACCACCGTGATGACGTCGTTCTGGATGAAGAACACGGTCCTTCCGCTCGACATCATCTTCGTGCGGTCGGACGGCACGATCTCCTCCATCGCCGCCAATGCGGTTCCGTTTTCGGAGGCCGCCATCCCCTCGACCGAGCCGATCCGCGCTGTGCTGGAGATCAACGCAGGCCGCGCACGGCAGCTTGGCATCGAGCCGGGCGACAAGGTCCACGCCGCGATCTTTCACAACGGCCGTTGAAGATTGGTCGTTGAAGAGGGGGCCCTGACGTTGTAAGGCTCCCCCGCCGTACGGCGAATGTTCCGGGGCGTAGCTCAGCCTGGTAGAGCACTAGCTTTGGGAGCTAGGGGTCGCGAGTTCGAATCCCGCCGCCCCGACCATTCCTGCGGCCTGGAGACGAAGGTTCATGCGCGCGCGTATCTATCAGCCCACCAAGAACGCCATGCAGTCGGGCAGGGCGCGAACGAAGTTGTGGGTGCTGGAATACGAGCCCGAAAAGCCGCGCGAGATCGATCCGTTGATGGGCTGGACCAGCTCCCGCGACATGCTCCAGCAGGTCCAGCTCGAATTCGAGACAGCTGGGGAAGCGATCGCCTACGCCGAAAAGCGCGCGATCCCGTACCAGGTTTTCGAGCCGCACAGACCGGCCGCCAAGGCGAAGTCCTATGCCGACAATTTCCGGTTCGACCGGAAAGTGCCCTGGTCGCACTGACACCGGATTTCTGTATTGTCGCGGCAGCAGACTCCGTAGCTCAGCTGGATAGAGCACCTGCCTTCTAAGCAGGGGGTCGCAGGTTCGAGCCCTGCCGGGGTCGCCAGACGTTTTCAGACTAGGCGAGCGTTACAGAAACCGTCCGTCCGTTAGCGCGTCGGTGAGAAAGGTCGCGCCGACCGGTGTCGAGATCAGCGATACTTTGGGGTCGCGCGCACCGCGGATCGACAGGAGTGATTTGATCCAGCTCTTGAACTTCTTCCAGGCGTTCGGGCGGTCGATCACCACATAGACTTTGCGGCAGTCTTCCTTGATGTGCCAAACCCCGCACGAGTTTGCCGGAAACCAGATCGAATCCCCCGCCTTGATCTCGATCGGGTCGCCTTCGGTCGGGATGAAGGTCGCGCTGCCGGTGAGGAAGTGGGCGAACTCCTCCTGCATGATTGTGCGCTGCCAGCGTCCAGGTGAGCACTCCCAGATCCCCATGCTGTCAATGCCCGGCATATCGTCGATGAGTTTCTTCCCGAGCAGGCGGGCCACGGGGCCGTCCAATGGCTTTTTGACGGGGCCCAGTTGCTCCAGGTCTTCCCTGCGCAGTGCGGCAGGTTGCGAAATGAGAATGGTCATCAGTTCAAAACCCCACGGTTAACCGGCGCCAAGGCGCGTTCCTCAGTCAAATTATGCGCCTGAACCCGCCGAACCGGACGGAGCTCTTGCGTTCCCACGTGAACGATAAGCAATTTGTGCACCGGTTCGGCCGTCCCGATTTGGGGCAATGGTTTCGCGGGAACAAACATCGGAATGTGCGGCAAGTTCACCCAGAAGCTCGATAAACGCCTTGAAGCGTTGGCGGACGCTTTGGGCGATTCTCCCATCGAGACCGTGACGCCGATGCGGTTTGCCGATGTCGTGGCACTCGACCGGGAGGGCGCGCGGAAATTCGTGCGCATGCGCTGGGGGCTTGTTCCGCGCGATGCGCCCGACGTCCGGGAGACCAAGCCGCACATCCATGCTCGCGCTGAGAGCATCGACGTGAAGCCGACGTTTCGCGACGCCTTCGCCAGGCGCCGTGGCCTGATTTTCGTGGCGAGCTTCAATGAGGGCGAAGAGGTCTCGCCGACGAAAACCGCGCAGTACGTGCTGACGCCGACCGATGACAAACCAATCGCCATCGCCGTCGTCTGGAATTACTGGCGCAAGGAGGGCGAGCCCGCGCTGCTGAATTTTGCGATGGTCACGACGCCCGCCAACGAGCTGATCGGCACGATCACCGACCGCATGCCGGCGCTGGTCGAAGTGGAAGACTGGCCGAAATGGCTCGGCGAAGTCCCGACCTCCCCGGAGGAACTGAAAGCGCTGCTGCGGCCTTCGACCCGTGCGCTCAAAATGCAGGCGGCGGCAGCAAAGCCACCGCCGCCCGCGAAGCCGAAGCGCGACGACGCGCAGGCCGATCTGTTCTAGTAGCCCGGCGGGGGAGGCGGCGGGGGCGGGCCGTAATAGCCCGGCGGTGGCCGCCGCCGGCGCGGTCCGGGAACGCTGTCGCCGCGGGCCGTCATGCACTGCGCATAGGCGATGTCATAACCGTGCTGGACGTAGCCCTGGTCGTAGCCGGCGCCGGATGCGCTGCCGAGCACGCCGCCAACGCCACCACCGATCAGCGCGCCTTTGGTGTTGCCCGCAAGCGCGCCGATGCCGGCACCCAGTGCGGCCCCGATCACGCCGTTGCGAAGCTCGTTATCGTTCGCCTGTTTGACACGTCCGGCGGCGCGGTCAGCGGCGTATTGCTGACAGTAGCTGTCGTCCTGCTGGAATGTTTCCATGGATTTTCCCGGCCCGGGCATAGCCGGGATCGTTGGACCCAGCGGCTGCGTCGCGCACCCCGCCAGCAGCGTGACGGTGGAGAGCGCGGTGATCGCGGCTGTACGAACTCGCATGTCAATCTTCCTCTGTTCACGAAACGCGCCAAGGCAACAGATCGCCCCACGCGAACCGATGATACTTTCACGATTGCGGTGACGCTGAGGCAAAGCACCTGAACGCGCGATGAACGGCTGCACGCGGATTTTATGAACAATCCGACAGGCGGAGTTCGAGAAATCCGCGACGCCCCAACGGAAAGCACGGCTGTGCCAGCTTGAAGTGGAGCGCCGATATGGGAACATGCGGGTTCCCATTGCTGCGAGGCCGACGATGACGAAATTTCCCGACATCCTCTACGACGTGAACGACCGCATCGCGACGATCACGCTCAACCGGCCGGACCGCCTCAATGCGCACACGCAAGCCATGGGAAAGAGCGTCCGCCACGCCATGGCCGAGGCGGCACAGGACTCGAACGTTCGCGTGGTGGTGCTGACGGGTGCGGGCAGGGGCTTCTGTGCCGGCGCGGACATGGAAGTGCTGACCGGTATCCAGGGTGGCGCGAGAGACGACGCGGCCCAGCCCACCGATGTGGCGCGCGCCTTCCAATCCAAATACGGACCTAGCCTCGACGAGCACTTCGCCGACATGCGTCGCTACGCCTATTTCATGCGCACGCCAAAGCCCGTGATCGCCGCCCTGAACGGACCTGCCGCGGGCCTCGGTCTGATCATGGCGCTTTACGCGGACATGCGGTTCGCGAGCGACAAGGCGGTGATGACGACATCGTTTTCGCAGCGCGGACTGATCGCCGAACACGGCATATCGTGGCTGCTGCCGCGTCTTGTCGGTCCATCGCGCGCTCTCGATCTGCTGTTTTCGGCGCGGCGCGTTTCGCCGGCTGAGGCGAAAGAGATCGGTCTCGTGAACGATGTCTTCCCCCACGACACCTTCATGGAAGACGTGACCGCCTACGCTCGCCATCTGGCGGACTCGGTGTCGCCGCGCTCCATGGCCGTGATGAAGGCGCAGGTCTGGAAAGCCTGTTTTCAAAGCTTCGGCGAGGCCATCGAAACCGCCGACCGCGAAATGCCGCCGAGTTTCGACTGGCCGGACTTTAAGGAAGGCGTCAGCCACTATCTCGAGAAGCGCCGGCCGAACTTCGCCGATATCTGAACCGCCACAAATTGCAAGATTGACCTCTTTCGGGCGGCGGCGGATAAGCCGCCGCGCGAATATCTCGAATGGCGTTGGCATGAAAATCGTAGGCGGCAAATGGTCGAACTGGTCGGGCGGCGTGACCTGCAAGCCGCGCAAGATCGTGAAGCCGAAAGACGAGGTCGATCTCGCGGCGGTGGTTCGCCAGTCCGAGGGGCCGGTGCGCACCCCAGGCTCAGGCCATTCGTTCACGCCGGTCAATGAAACCAACGGCACCCTGATCGATCTCTCCACCTTCACGGGGCTGAAGGCTGTCGATACCGAGCAGCAGACGGCAACGCTCGCCGCCGCCACCCCGCTCTGGCAGCTCGGGCCGCTGCTGCACGCCAGGGGATTGGCGCTCAAGAACATGGGCGACATCGACCGGCAGACGCTGGGCGGCGTTGTGGGCACCGGCACGCATGGGACGGGTCGGACGCTCAAAAGCTTCTCCGCCGAGGTGGCGGGCTTTCGGCTGCTGCTCGCGAGCGGTGTGGTGCTTCATTGCTCCGCAGACGAGAATGCCGATGTGTTCAATGCCGGGCGCACATCGCTCGGTGCGCTCGGTGTGATGACCGAGATCACGATGAACGTGCGCCCGGCCTATAAGCTGCTCGAAAAGAATTTCGTTCTTCCCATCGCCGAACTGTTTCGCAATCTCGACAGGCTGGTCGCGGAAAACAGGCACTTCGAGTTCTTCTGGTTTCCCTATTCCGATGTCGCGGTGTGCAAGTCGCTGAACGAGAGCAACGATCCGGCGCCGGAGCCGCGCGCGGCCGAGCAGCTTTATGAGCGCGGCGAGAAGGGCGGCGCGGACGCGCGCGCCTTCGCGGCGATCAACCGGGTGCTGCCTTACGCGCCTTTCCTTCTGGGATCGGCGCACCAATTGTTTTCACGCCTGATGCCGGGTCCGGGGCGCGTACGCTGGAGCCACGAGATCTTCCCGAGCCCGCGCACGGTCAAGTTCAACGAGATGGAATACGCGGTTCCGTACGAGAAAGGCCCCGACGCGCTGCGGGAGGTCGTCGAAACGATCCGCAAGAAGCGGATCAACACGGGCTTCCCCATCGAGTACCGCTCGGTGGCCGCCGACGATGCCTGGATGAGCCCGTTCTACGGGCGCGAAAGTGCGACGATCGCCGTCCACCAACATCATCCCGTCGATACCAAAAAGCTGTTCGACACCTGCGAGGCGATATTCCGCGCCTATGCCGGACGGCCGCATTGGGGCAAACGCCACACGCGCACGGCCGCCGAACTCGCCACGCTTTATCCGCAGTTCGACGCGTTCCGCGAGGTGCGCCGCAGGCTCGACCCCGAGGGCAAGTTCCTCAATCCGCATTTGCGCGCCATGTTTGCCTGAGAATACGGAGCGCCGCGCGCTTCAGCGAGAAAGCTTGCGATAGAAGCAGCTCGGCGCGCCGGTATGACAGGCCGGTCCGAGCTGATCGACTTTCAGAAGCAGCGTATCGCCATCACAATCGACCCATGCCTCGACGAGATGCTGGGTATGGCCGGAGGTGGCACCCTTGCGCCAGACTTCGCCGCGTGAGCGCGACCAGTAGGTCACTTCGCCGGTCGAAAGCGTACGCTCCAGCGTGTCGCGGTTCATCCAGGCGAGCATCAGCACCGCGCCTGTCGCCGCGCTCTGGGCGATGACGGGAACGAGCCCGTCATCGTTGAAGGCGACGGCATTGACGAAGGCTTCGCGCGCCAGAAGCTCGCTCACGACGCAGCTTTCATCCGCGCAAAGCCAGCTTCGAGATCGGCAATCAGATCGTCCGGGTCTTCGAGGCCGGCATGCATGCGGACGAGGGGGCCCTGTGTCTCGAATTTGCCGGCAGTGCGTTTGAATTCCGATTTGATGATCAGGCTTTCATAGCCGCCCCAGGAATAGCCGAGGCCGAAATGATGGAAGCCGTTCAGAAAGGCACTGAGCGCGCCGCTGCTCACCGGTTTCAGCTCCACACCGAAGAGGCCTGAGGAGCCGGTGAAATCGCGCCTCCACAGTGCATGTCCCGGATCGGACTGGAGCGCCGGATAGAGCACCCGCGTAACCTCGGAACGGGTCGTAAGCCAGCGCGTGATCCTGAGCGCGCTTTCCTGATGCTGCTTCAGGCGGAGGGGGAGCGTGCGTACGCCGCGCAGCGCGAGATAGCAATCGTCGCCGCCGAGAAACAATCCGGTATCGCCGTAGAACGCTTCGAGACGCGCCTTGTGGCTTTCATTGGCGGTGACCGTACCCACCATTACATCGGCGTGGCCGCCGAGGTATTTGGTGCCGGAAAGAATGGCCAGATCGACGCCGTGATCCAGCGCGCGGAAATAGACCGGCGTCGCCCAGGTATTGTCGAGCAGAACGGAGGCATCGCGTGCGTGCGCCACCGCGGCGATAGCGGGTACGTCCTGGATCTCGAACGTCAACGAGCCCGGACTTTCGCAATAGACCGCGCGCGTGTTGGACTGGAAGAGAGACGCGATGTCCGCGCCGATCAGGGGGTCGTAATAGGTCGTCTCGATCCCGAACCGCACCAAAGTCTTGTCGCAGAAATGACGCGTCGGGCCGTAGCAGCTGTCGGTCATCAGCAGATGATCGCCGTTCCCGCACACCGAGAGTATTGCGGTTGCGATCGCATTAAGCCCCGACGGCACGGCAACGGTCCGCGCACCGCCTTCGAGTTCTTCGATCGCGCTCTCGAAACTTCGGCTCGTCGGCGTGCCCCGGCGTCCGTACTTGTAGGGCAGCGCCTCGGTCTTCAACGACTCGAAGCTCGGATGAAGAATGGTCGACGTGCGATAAACGGGCGTATTGACCGCGCCGTAATGCTCCTTCGTCATCCGCCCCGCCGAGACGGCGATGGTTTCCGGTTTATCCTTTTCTGTCACGCCGAAAGCTCACAATTGCGGTTCCAGGGCAGGCAACGGCTTCTCTGGAACGACTTCCAACGTCGAACGCAGCGGCCTATCGAACGCCCATGTAATCAGAGACGCCACAAATGCGATGGCTGCGCACATCAGAAAAAAGCTCACCTTGTCCATGCGGCTGAAGAAGCTGCCGATGAAGCCCTGCAGCTGATTGCCGGTGAAGCTCGTAATGAACCAAAGACCCATCATCGCGGAAAGAATTTGCGGCGGGGCTACGCGCGCGACGAGCGCAAGCCCGATCGGAGACAGATAAAGTTCACCCAGCGTGATCACCACGAAGAAGGCAAGCAGCCACAGCCAGCTCGCGTGACCGCCGGGGCCGGTGAGGTAGGCCGCAGCCGCCATGATCAGATAGGACAAAGCCAGAAAGAAATCGCCGAGCGCCATCTTGGTAACGGTCGAGGGTTCTTTGCCGCGCTTTGCCTGGCGGGTCCAGAACATGACGACGAGCGGTGTGAAGGCAAAAATCATGAAGGGGTTGAAAGCCTGAAACCAGGTGACCGGAATTTCCCAATCGACAATGCCCGGGATCAAATGCCGGTTTGTGAAACTCTGGGCCCACAAGCTGATCGTGTTGCCCTGCTGTTCGTAAACCGCCCAAAACAACGTCGTTGGGATACAGAGCAGGATGAGCGCGATCACCGCTCGCCAATCCGCACCGGTCAGCGGCTTTTTCTCTTCGGTTTTGTTTTGCAGACGCGCAATCCGGTCCTTCGGCAGCGTCCGAAGCGCGATGAGATAGACGATCAGGCCGATGACCATACCGACGCCCGCGGCGAAAAAGCCCCAGCGGTAACCGAACGCGGGATCCTCCGCGAGGCTGCCGCAGATCAGCGGCGAGAAGAATGCGCCGACATTGATGCCGACATAGAAGATCGAATAGGCACGGTCGATCCGCGCATCGCCGGGCTTGTAGAGATTGCCCACCTGGGTCGAAATGTTCGGCTTGAAGAAGCCGTTACCGACGATCAGCAACAGCAATCCGACGAACAGAAGCTGCGGCGCCATCAACGCGAACTCCCCAGCCGCCATGATCAGTCCACCGACGATGACGCTATAGCGTTGACCCAGCCAGCGGTCGGCGATCATGCCGCCGAAGAACGGCGTCAGATAAACAAAGGCGGTGTAGTTGCCGTAGATGATGGACGACATCGGCTGAATGCCGAGCGGCTGGCCACCGTTGAAGACCGTTTCAAAGAAACTCTTCATGGCGGAATAGCCGAGCACACCGTCGACGACGGGATGCAGCAGGAGAACGTTTGTCAGGTAGAGCACCAGAATGGCGCGCATTCCGTAATAGGAAAAGCGCTCCGCCATTTCGGTCGTAAACAGATAGGTCAGGCCCCGCGGATGACCGAACATCTGCGGTCCGGCGCTTGTCGCACCATTGTCCTGCACTGTAACCATCCCCCTGAACTCCCTAGCCAATTCGTGTGACGGGCGGGACTGTGCCCTGTCCGGCAGCGGAAAGAAATGGCCTCACGGCAATTCGATATAGCGCTCTTCGCGCGAGTAGGGGACGAATCCGATGCGCTGGTAAAGGGGCAGGGCACGCGGGTGATCCAGCGTGCAGGTGTTGATCAGAAGGGTGGCGATCGGCTTGGACCAGGCGATGGAGACGGCCTGGTAGAGAAAGTAATAGCCCAGGCGCCGGCCCACGTAATCCGGCATCAGACCGAAATAGGCAACTTGCCCCGCTACACCCTCGCGGAATTCGAGTTCGGCCATCCCTGCCGGGCAACCATCCACATAGAGCACATACAGCTCGACGAGCGGGTGTTGAATGATCGCAGCCAGTTCGTCATCGGACAATTTGCGGCGGTCCACCCACAGATAGGCGTCACCGATGGTGTTGTAGAGATAGCGGTAGAAATGAACCGGCGGGTTTTCCGCACGCAGCAACGCAATTTTTCCCTTGGGCTGCGGCGGCGGGAGCGCGGGCGGTCTGGTGTCCATCTTCAGAAACGTGACCGTCATGGGAACGCGCTTCTTGCCTATGGAAAGCGTCATCTCTCAACCCATTTCGACAGGCGCGTCGGAACACGCGCCCCATTCTGCCCATGATCCATCATAGAGCGCCACATCGCTCGCCCCGGCAATTTCCAGCGCCAGCATCTCGATCGCCGCCGTGATTCCGGAGCCGCATGTTGTCACGACGGGTTTCGAAAGATCGACCCCTCGCGCCGCGAAAAGCGTTTTCAGCTGGGCGCCGGCTTTCAGCGTTCCATCGGGCCCGGTGAGATCAGTGTACGGAATATTGAAGCTCCCCGGCATATGTCCCGGCCTTACGCCGGCGCGCGGCTCCTGCTCGCGGCCTGCAAATCGCGGAGCACTTCTTGCGTCCACAATCTGTGCCGAGCCTGCCCGCTGGATATCCAGCATCTGTCCAAGATCGCGCGAGAGAGCGTGGTTCTGCCGCGGCGTGAAATGGCGCGGATAGGAGGCCGGAAGCATGTCCTCTACCGGGCGCCCTTCGCTGCGCCATTTCGGGAGACCGCCGTCCAGCACGGCCACATCGCGATGTCCCATGGACCGCAGCATCCACCATGCACGCGGGCTCGAATAGACCCCGGCGCCGTCATAAACGACGATCAGGTTGCCGTCTCCGAGTCCGAGTTTGCGCAGGCGCGACGCGAATTTCGGCGCGGGTGCCAGCATATGCGGCAGAGCGCTCGTGTCGTCCGACAGATCGTCGATGTCGAAGAACACCGCGCCCGGAATGTGGGCGGCGGCGTATTCGGCTTTGGCATCGCGGTTCGCCTGGGGCAGATACCAGGAGGCATCGGCAACGCGCACATCCGGCGCATCGAGATGTTCCGCAAGCCATTCGGTCGAAACCAGCGGCGATCGTGCGTTCATTCGAACGGGACCTCGACGGGGCTGCGCGGCGCAGCGAGCCACGGCGGCACTGGCAAATTCTTCGACTTCAGGAATTCCGGATTGAACAGCTTGCTTTGATATCGCGTGCCGTAATCGGCCAGGATCGTGACGATGGTGTGTCCGGGCCCCAGGTCTTTGGCCAGCCGGATCGCGCCGGCAACGTTGATCCCCGTCGATCCCCCCATGCACAGCCCTTCGTGTTCCAGGAGGTCGAAGATGATGGGCAGCATTTCCGCGTCGGGAATCTGATAGGCATCGTCGATGGGCGCGCCTTCGAGATTGGCGGTGACACGGCCTTGTCCGATTCCTTCGGTGATCGAAGAGCCCTCCGATTTGAGTTCTCCGGTCTTGATCCAGGAATAGATCGCAGCGCCCATGGGATCGGCGGCGGCGATGCGGATTTTCGGATTGCGTTCCTTGAGCGCCATCGCCACACCGGCAAGCGTACCGCCCGTGCCAACGGCACAGACAAAACCGTCGATCTTGCCTTCCGTCTGCCGCCAGATTTCAGGACCGGTTTCTTCGATGTGCGCGCGGCGGTTGGCCGTATTGTCGAACTGGTTCGCCCAGATGGCGCCCTGGGGTTCGCTCTTCGCCAGTCGCTCGGCAATGCGGCCGGAAATCTTCACGTAATTGTTCGGGTTCTTGTAAGGCACAGCGGGGACCTGCACGAGTTCTGCACCCAGCAGGCGCAGAGCGTCTTTCTTCTCTTCGCTCTGCGTTTCGGGAATGACGATGACGGTTCGAAAGCCCAGCGCGTTGCCCACCACCGCCAATCCGATGCCCGTGTTGCCCGCCGTGCCCTCGACGATCACGCCGCCGGGTTCGAGCAAACCGCGGTCCATCGCGTCCTTGACGATATAGAGGCCGGCGCGGTCCTTCACCGACTGACCGGGATTCATGAACTCGGCCTTACCCAGAATTTCGCAGCCGGTCAGCGCCGAAGCCCGTTTGAGGCGAATAAGCGGTGTGTTTCCAATCGCCGCAAGGACGTCGTGCCGGATGTCCATAAACCAGGCTTTTAAGGTTGCGCCCGTTGAAGCTAGTTTGACCGGACCGATGCTTCAAGCGGGTGCGACTTGACGCGCCCGGCGGGCCGCATCAGAAACGTCCCACCCTTTCGCAGGAACCTACAGCCTCTATGCGCTATGTGCTGCACATCGGTACGAACAAGACCGGCACGTCCACACTGCAAGATTATCTCGGCACGCAGCGGCCCGAACTGCTGTCGCTCGGGATCTGGTATCCGGAGATCGGATCGTTTCCGTATGCCCATCATGATCTGGCCTATGCCATCAAGAAAAGCGACTTCGGAACGTATGGGATTTCGCCCGACGTCATAAGCGAGGGAGCGGCGCCATCGGGCGCAACGACCACAATCATCAGCAGCGAGGCGTTTCACACTATACGCGATGTCGAGAGCGTCGCCACCTTCTTTCCGCCAGACAGAACAACGGTCGTTCTCTATCTGCGCGAGCATCTCTCCTACCTTGCGAGCTGGTACCGCGAAGCCGCGCAGGCCAGGGACATCACATGCTCCTTCTTCGATTTCGCACAAATTTTTGGCTATTCGCTAAGCGAGATGGCTGATCGCTGGAGCACGGTCTACGGCAAAAATTTTCATGTCAGGCCATATGAGCGCGACAAACTCGTGAATCGGGACATCGTCAGCGATTTCTTCGCGACCGCGTTCGACATGCCGCCGCCCATCATCCGCGACTTTCAGGACCGCAATCCGAGCATTGCCGGAAACCTGCTGTTCTTGAAACTGGTGCTCAACCACTTTCTAACGCCCAGCGACAACAAAGCCATCGTCCACGAATTGAGCACGCTGGCGACGCTCGAACCGCGATTTGGTGGCAAGATGTTCGTTTCGGAACAAGATGCCAGGCGTGTCACGCACCGCCACGCGCAAGACCGCAAAGACCTGAGGCAACGTCACCGAATCGTCTTCACGCCGAATCGCGAGGGCATCGAAGGAAACAGGTCGCCGGACATGGCGACGCTGCGCGACGACATTGGCTTGATGCTCGAGATATCGAAGGCGCGCAATTTCGAGTTCGAACGCGTCCTTCTGAAGAATCTCGGTCTGCTGATCCCAGAGGCTCGATAATCGTGAAACTTTGGCAAGCCTTTTGTAAGACCGACTCGCAGTCTTACCCACAAAAGTCAGCATGGGTGTGGTACCGGTATCCTTGATCCGGTTGCCCACTGGCTGTGTGCGACGGCATACTTCTTTGGTAAATTTTTATGTACCTCTTATCCGGAAGTTATTCTTTTCATTCGCGCAGCCAGCAGGTTAATAAACGTGAACACCTTCGGCCGGGAAACTCGATGCAGGCGTTGAGCACGATCGTCTACGCAGACATCGATCCTGCCGCCTCACCGCAACCTTCCGCTGTTGCGAATTCGATAGCCACCGCGGCAAAGGACAGTCTGTCGGCAGGCCAGTTCGAGATCGTTCAAAGGCAGCTTTCGTTAAGCGACGTGCGGCAGGGCCTCGAAGAGTTCCCGACCGGTCACGAGCATCTGGCCGTGGACGACAACCTCATCCTGCTCGATGCAGGCGCCCTGATCGCCTGCGCGCCGTATCGCGGGCGCGTCGTGCTCACGATGGACCCGTTCGCGCACACCCAAGCCTATGCCGGGACGCTCGGGATCGATGTCGACGTGTTGCGCGTCCGGCTTCACGACGCGCTGCTGTCGGCCGAAAAGGTCATTACGCTCGACAGCCGTGCCTTCGATGCGGTCTGCCCGCTATTACCGAACAGACCCGAAAAGAAAACCTTTCCAGCAACGCCGCTACGGTCCTCCCACGCGGCAGGCGCCGCGATCCTAGTTGTTGGCAATGAGGATCCGAATTCGATGAAGCAGGTGATGGCCAATTTCGAGCGGGAATTCCCCGCCGAAAAATTCATTGCCTACGACGCCGGCTCCGTGTTCGAACAGCCTTGGAAAATGGTTCTTCATCTGGGCCTGATACGAGATAGCGGGCCGGGCGCGCGGTTGGCCGATGCATGGCCGGGTGGGGTGCCGGTTCTGCAGTGTGTCGAGCCCGCGCGTCTGGAGGCTTACCAGCGTCGTCATCATCAGGCCGTGCATGCCTTCATAGAACACGGCAAAACGGGCCTTTTGTTTCCGAAAATGGAAGAATTGATCCGGGCCTTGCGAGAACTGTTTTCCGATTCCCTGCCGGCGCGCTCGGTGGCGCGTGCTGCCCGCCATCGCGTCGATCCTGCGGCGGAGTGGGATGCTTTGTTTGCCGAGATACTTGTATGAGTGACGTTCCCCGCATCGCGTGGCTTTCTCCATACGGACCGCGATCCGACGTCGGCGCGTTCACGCGCTGCATTCTTCCGCATTTCGTCAAGGACGATGCGCTGCGCGTCGATTGCGATCTCTTCATCAATCAATGCGGACCTTCGTACGACTCGCCGATGCCTGCGGTTGAGATTCCGCAAAACGGGTCGATTGCCGAATTGATGACGCGCTACGACGCGGCGATCCTGAATTTGGGGAACAACGTCGAGAACCACGGGGATATCGTAAATATCCTTCGGCGTGTGCCGGCAATAGCCGTTCTGCACGATTTCTCCTACCATCATTTCTTCGCCTACAAATGTTTCGAAGAGTTGAAATCACCGCCGGCGTATGCGCGGCTGATCCACGACTATCGCGGAAGCGCCGGTTTCGGCATGGCGCTCCGGTCTGGCGTCATCACACGCGACGCCACGCTCTATGCGCCGTGGGACGGCGAGAATGTGGCGGACTATCCGCTCATGCGGCCGCTTGCGCTGTTGGCGGGTGCGATCATCGTCCATTCGGGCTTTATGGAAGAGCACGTTTCAAAATTCTTCAACGGCCCGGTTCTCAAGCTGTTTCTGCCGAGCGATCAGAAAGCTGCGCCGTCGGCGGACGACATCGCGCGCTGGCGGCACGAGACCGCAGCCACGGAACGGTGCCAGTTCGCGACCTTCGGTCACCTGGGGCGGGCGAAATGTCTGGACACGCTCATTCAGGCCATGGGCCAATCAGCGCTCTTGAAAGCGCGCGCGCACCTGGTCATCGCCGGCCATCCGGGCGACTGGGATTATGTGCGCGAAATCGAAGGTATGACCGCGAAATACGGCCTTAAGAAGCAGGTGACCTTCGAATTCGACGTCACCAACGAACGCCTGATGACGATCAAAAACGAAACCGACGTTTTTGTGAATCTGCGTTTCCCGAATACCGAAGGCGCATCCGGATCGCTCACGGAAATGATGAACGCCGGCAAGCCGGTCATCGCTTACGCCAGCGGCGCCTATGCCGAAGTGCCCAAGGATGCGGCATTGCTGATCGATCGCGCCGATGGGCTGGAAGCCGTCATCGACGCCATGGAAGGCCTGATGACGAATGCGGAACGCCGCATCGCGATTGGCGAGGCCGCCCTGAATTACATGCGCCCGCGCAGCAGTAAAGAGTATGCAAGAAAGCTGCGCGAATTCGTCTGCGAACAGCAGGGTCTGCTGCGCCGCCGGGGCCGTCTGGTATCGCCGGTTCGGGATCAATTCGCCTGGAAATCCTCCGACATCCAGCCAGCCGACACCGCATGGTTCGAGGATCTCACACGATCCCGCCGGGCATTTCTGAATCTGGAGCGTGATCGCTGGGTCCTATCGCCGGAAATTTTTCTGACCTGGCCGATCGAAGATCTCGTGGCGATCGTGGCGCGCGTTTTCCTCTTTCCGGCGACGCCGCTAGAATTTTCTGCAGTGGTTGCGGACTGCCTTTGGCGCCTTGACCGCTGGAAATTCTATCTCCTCATTTCCAAGCTGCGGTTCTACCAGTCGCTCTTCGACAAACCCGGGATTTCAAAGGAAGAGCTGACCGAACATGCCCACCGCGTCGGCGACGTCGAGTTTTGGGAAATCGCCACACGTCTGCACGTCAGCACCGCCGTGCGCCTTCTCTATCTTTGTGTACTGGAGCGCGGCTGCGATGCGAAAGAACCCGAAAACTGGATCCGCAAGGTAGCGGAAGGCGCGTCTATCCTTTCGGTGCTGCTCGATTTCCTCGCCAGCCCGGAATACCGGCGATCCTTTCCCGACCAAGTCATGGCACACGTCGAGGCCTGGGCGCGCGAAGAGATCGCCGGTGCGTCGGGCGCGCGTTCGCAAGCGAAGCCACAGGCGGTTTGGCCCGTGGATGAGTCCGTCCGTTTCAACGAGGACGATCCCGCGCGCCAGTCCTTGCTCGGCACGAACTGGCATCGGCGCGAGCCGCAGGGCCGGTGGAGCAATGGACGGACGGCGGATATCCGGTTTCTGATGCCGGAGAGCGTGAACGGCAAAGGCGCGACCCTCACGCTCCGGCTGCGGGTGGCCGGAACAAAAGTCACCGGCCAGCGCCGCATTGTTGCGTACAGCAACCGCACCGAACTTGCGACGATCACGCTGGAAGACGACGCACCGCAGAATTGGGTCATTCCATTGCCCAAGACCGCGCAATCGCGCCAGGGCGTGTCGCTGCTTCTGGTGTCCGATCAGGACTATTCGCCGGCGATGTCCGGCGAGTCGAACGACAAGCGCTCGCTGGGCGTTCTTCTGATGGAAGGCCGGCTGACGCTCGACGTGCCCCCTGTCACGGAAGCGAAGAGCCAGACCGATAAATCGGCAGCGTAGCGGCGTTGGTCAAAAATGGCTCCCCGGGCCGGATTCGAACCAGCGACCAACCGGTTAACAGCCGGTTGCTCTACCGCTGAGCTACCGAGGAACACTTTAAGGACGCGGTGTCTAGCGCGTCCGGATCGCCATAGCTATATGAATTTCGAGGTCAGGGAAGCGATTTTTCCGGCATATGCCCGACGCCCCGCCGGCAGGTCACCGCATCCGCTTTGGGGGCCGCACGATTCGGCTGCCCCGGTCCAAATTCAAACGGATTCTGCTCGGAAGCGGGCTGGTTCTCGGCGGTCTGCTCTCCTTCCTGCCGATTCTCGGCCTCTGGATGCTCCCCTTGGGAATCATGGTTCTTTCCGTAGACATCCATTTACTACGCGTTTTCTGAGCCCGATTCGACAGCTGGTGGGGCCGGCGGCGGCGCAAGCGGGCTCAGAAAACGGCTGAAAACCAAGAAAAAAGGGCCGGGTGATAAGCCCGGCCCCAAGGCGTTGGGTAATGGTGGGGTGTCTTCAAGGGAAGACATACGCATGCTGCCGTAATAAGGTTAATAAAACCTTAAAACACATAAAGCTGGCGCCGCGCCTTAAGGAAACTGGAGGCCACGTCCGGAATTGAACCGGAGTAAACGGTTTTGCAGACCGCTGCGTAACCACTCCGCCACGTGGCCTCAAGAGGGTGCGTGCGTATATCAGCCGCCATCGCTGCCGCCAATGCCTCAGTTGCGTTGTCAGGCCACAGAGGGGCCAGTATAAGCCCCGCGCATTCAGGTCTGGGCGAATCGATGTCCTCCTTTTCCGTGCAACGCCGCAACATGATCGAAGCGCAGATCCGCGCGAACGATGTCACTGACCCGCGTATCCAGGCCGCCATGAACGACGTGCCGCGGGAACGGTTCGTGCCGCCCGAAAAACGCGCATTGGCCTATGCCGACATTCCGGTCGAGGTTTCTCCCGGGCGATATCTGCTGGATCCGCGGACCTTCGCAAAGCTCCTGGAACTGGCCGATGTGCGGCCGGAGGACAGAGTGCTCGACGTCGGATGCGTCACGGGATATTCCGCCGCGGTCATTGCACGGCTGGCGCAAAAGGTTTTCGCGCTAGAGCAGGACGCGGCGCTTGTTCGTCTGGCGTCCGAACGCGTTTCCGGAACGCCCAATGTGGAAGTGGTGCAGGGCGCCCTTAACCAGGGCCACAAGCCGGCGGCACCCTTCGACGTGATCTTTGTAAACGGTGCCATCCAGGAGCAGCCAGAAGTGTTGCTGGGCCAGCTTGCCGAGGGTGGCCGTCTGGTCGCCGTACTCGCCGATGGCACCGGGGGAAAGGCCCAGCTTTTTGTCCGGGAGCATGGACGGATTGGCGGTCGACCGGGCTTCGATGCCAGCGTTCCCGCGCTAGTCGGATTTTCAAAGAGTGTTGGATTTCGTTTTTGAGTCCCCATGTAGGTTTTGTTGAAGGGGATCGCAGATGAAAACTATCGGGGTCATATCGCTGGCTTCGTTGTGCCTTGTGATGGCCATGCCGGCGTTTGCGGCTACCAAGCACAAGTCGGTTCGCGTCGCACAGGCGGCGACGGTTCCGAGCGTCCCCCCCAAGGATGACCCTGCCGCGCCGCCGGAGCCCGAGCATCCGAGCATGACGCTCGAAGAGGCACTTGGGATTGCTTATGAGACCAATCCTGATCTGGCGGCCGCACAAGCGCAGCTGCGCGCTTCGGACGAGCAGGTCGCGATCGCCAACGGCGCATGGCGGCCGACCGTCGGCATTACGGCCAGCTACGGCGTCGAGAAGTATTTCTTTCCTGGCATCATAAGCGGGAACGGCATCATCAGCTCGATCACCGACCACCCGCTGCAAGGTGCGGCGACCATCACACAACCCCTGTTCCGCAGTGGACGCACGATTGCCGAGATCAGCCGCGCCAAGGCGCTGGTTGGGTCTGGGCGCGCGCAGCTGACCGCGACGGAGCAGACCGTGCTTCTGTCGGCAGCAACGGCTTACGTGAACGTCGTGCGGGACAACTGGATCGTCAATCTGCGCCGGCACAACGTGGAAGTGCTGCGCAGGCAGCGCGATTCCGTCCAGCTCGAATTCAAAGCCGGTTCGCTCACCCGCACCGATGTGGCGCAATCGGAAGCGCGGCTCGCTGGCGCAACGTCCGATCTCACCACTGCGGAAGGACAGCTAGCGACCAGCCGCGCCGATTTCCTGCGCGCGATCGGCAGACCCGCTGAAACACTGGAGAGCAAACCCGGCCGCCCCAAAACACCGGACACGGAAGATGCCGTGCTGAATGTCGCGCTCAAGAAGAACCCCGCACTGGTGTCGGCGCGGGCCAATGAGCGTGCCGCAAAATATGCCGTCGACGATGCCTGGGGCGCGATGGGTCCGACGCTTTCGGTACAAGGGCAGTATCTCTATTCGCAGAGCGCGTTGAACTCCGTGCAGGGGTTTGGCGCCAACGGCAGCCCTGAATCGGTCACCAATCACGGCGTTGCCATCATTGGACAACTGAACGTGCCGATCTATCAGGCCGGCATCGAGGAGGCCACGATCCGCCAGGCGCGCGAACTGCACGCGCAAAGCCAGCTCAATGTTGCGTCCTCGGACCGCCAGGTTCGCGATGCCGTCTCCACGACCTGGGCGACGTTTCAATCCGCGCTCGGTTCGATCGATTCAAACCAGACCACCGTCAAGGCCGACGAGATTGCTTTCGAAGGCGTGAGCAAGGAGCAGCGCGTCGGTGGCCGCACGGTTTTGGACGTGCTGAATGCCGAGCAGGAATTGCTCAACGCGCAGGTGTCGCTTGTCACGTCGCAGCGCGATGCGATCGTCGCGGCATATCAAGTGCTGGCGTCGGGCGGCGTGCTGACCGCGAAAGCGTTGGGCCTGAAGGTGAAACTCTACGATCCGCTCGATCACTATAACGACGACGCGGCTGCATGGATCGGTTTCGGCGGATAGTCGCGGAACCTTTATAAGCGGCTGGGCGCGTTAAGTGTTTCTTTGCGTTCTTCTGTCAATTATCCTAGAGTTTTCAAGCGTCATATAGCGCGGCTGGAGCGAAGACATGGCGGCAAATCCCCAACATGAACCGACGATGGAGGAAATTCTCGCCTCCATTCGCAAAATCATTTCAGAAGACTCGAGCGAGGCACCGCCCGCTGCTGCCGCTCCCGTGGCCCCAGAAGCGGAAGCGAAGCCGCAGCCTGAGGCCGATGTGCTTGAGCTGACGCATGAAGTCCATGACGAGCCCGCACCGGCCGTTGTGGCCGCACCGGCTGTTATCGCCGCGCCGCCACCGATGCCGGAGCCCACGCCAGAGCCTGTGCCAGCACCTGTAGAAGTCGCGCCCGTTGAAGTCGCGCCCGTTGAAGTCGCTGCGGCGCCGGTCACGGAACCCGAGCCGGAAACGCCTGAGCCCGTAAAGCCCGACAACGATGTTGTGTTTCAGTCCATCGAGGAGGTCACCACCGTGAGCGAACCGCAGGCAGCGACGCCGCCAGCCCCGCATGAAGGCATCTTCTCGGACACGACCCGCAAAGCGCTGGAGGATTCTTTCGCCAGCATCCAGGCGCCGCAAGCCGCACAGGCAGCGCCCGCCGCCGCGGTACAACTCCCGCCAGCCGACACGTCCGGCGTGCAGGCGGCATTTGAGAAGGCCGTTCGCGAGAGCTTCGAGCCTGTTTTCCATCAGTGGCTCGGCAGCAATACCGACGCCATGATCGAGGGCTTCAAGCCACTCATCCGCGAGTGGATGGATGCGCATTTCCCGGCGCTTCTCGAAGGCGCTGTACGGGCCGAAGTAGAACGCGTCGCGCGCGCCCGTCACTGATTTCGGCTTTATCTGATCGGCCGATCCGGGACGGGCAGTCCTGGAGAGCCCTTGACGTTCGCTCTTCCGGGCTTCACCAAGCCCTGAATTGGCCTGCGGCAAGAGGTTATTTCGTTTCATGCTCGACAAGACTTTCAATCCCGGCGAGGTCGAAGGCCGGATTTACGCCCAGTGGCAGGACTCCGGCGCCTTCCGCGCCGGCCGCAGGCCCGATGCCGAGCCGTTCTGCATCGTCATTCCGCCGCCCAATGTCACCGGCCGCCTCCACATCGGCCACGCCCTGAACAACACGTTGCAGGACGTGCTCGCGCGCTTCGAACGCATGCGCGGCAAGGACGTGCTCTGGCAGCCGGGGATGGATCACGCCGGCATCGCCACGCAACTTGTCGTCGAGCGGCAATTGGCGGAGCGCCAGCAGAGCCGCGTCGCGATGGGGCGCGAAAAATTCCTCGAGGAAGTCTGGCGCTGGAAAGCGGAATCCGGCGGCGCCATCGGCCAGCAATTGCGGCGTCTGGGCGCCTCGGCCGATTGGTCGCGCGAGCGCTTCACGATGGACGAGGGGCTGTCGCGCGCGGTGCTGAAGGTCTTCGTCGAACTCTATCGCCAGGGCCTCATCTACAAAGACAAACGGCTCGTGAACTGGGACCCGCGTCTGCAGACCGCCGTCTCCGATCTCGAAGTCGAGAACATCGAGATGAAGGGGCATCTCTGGTACCTGAAATATCCGATCGAGGGTCAGGCGGGCCGGTTCATCACAGTCGCGACCAGCCGTCCGGAAACGATGCTCGGCGACACCGCGGTCGCGGTGCATCCCGACGATGCGCGTTACACGGACCTGATCGGCAAGCAGGTGCGCCTGCCGCTCGCGAACCGTTTGATCCCCGTCGTCGCCGACGAGCACTCCGATCCCGAAAAAGGCACCGGCGCGGTGAAGATCACGCCTGGGCATGACTTCAACGACTTCGAAGTCGGCAAGCGCCACAACCTGCCGCTCATCAATATCCTCAACAAGGACGGCACGCTGAACGACAACGTGCCCGAAGCCTATCGGGGTCTTGATCGTTTCGAAGCGCGCAAGCGTGTGGTTGCCGATCTCGAAGGGCTCGAGCTGCTCGACAGGATCGAACCTATTACCCACGCCGTTCCGCACGACGAGAAGACAAAGACCGTCGTCCTCGAACCATTCATGACCGAGCAGTGGTATCTCAACGTCACGCCGCTGGCAGAGAAAGCCATTGCGGCTGTCGAGGACGGGCGCACGAAGATCGTCCCCGATCAGTGGCAGGATGTCTATTTCCGCTGGATGCGCAACATCCACCCCTGGTGTATCTCGCGCCAGCTGTGGTGGGGACATCAGATTCCGGCTTGGTACGACTCCGACGGCAAGATCTATGTCGCCGAGACGGAAGACGAGGCGCGCACGCAAGCCGGCGGTAAAGCCCTCACACGCGATCCCGATGTGCTTGACACCTGGTTCTCATCCGCGCTGTGGCCGTTTTCGACCCTGGGCTGGCCCGACGCGACGCCGGAGCTCAAACGTTATTATCCGACCTCGGTGCTCGTTACCGGCTTCGACATCATCTTCTTCTGGGTCGCCCGGATGATGATGATGGGGCTGCATTTCATGGACGACGTGCCGTTCCATCGCGTCTTCATCCACACCCGCGTCCTCGACGAGAAGGGCGCGAAGATGTCGAAGACGAAGGGCAACGTCGTCGATCCGCTCGACCTCGTGGATGCCTATGGCGCAGACGCGCTGCGCTTCACGCTGGCACTGGCGGCCGGCACCGGACGCGACATGCGCATCGGCGCATCGCGCGTGGAAGTCAACCGCAACTTCGCGACCAAGCTCTGGAACGCCGCGCGCTTCTGCGAGATGAACGGTTGCGAGACCCGCGCCGATTTCGACCCAGCGGCGACCACGTTCACGGTCAACCGCTGGATCGTCTCCGAATGCGCACGCACGGCAGCCGAAGTGACGAAGAACCTAGAAGAGCTGCATTTCAACGAAGCAGCCGGCGCCATCTATCGTTTCGTCTGGGATGTCTTCTGCGACTGGTATCTCGAGCTCATCAAGCCTCTGCTGAATGGTGAGGATGACGCGGCCAAGGCCGAAGCACGCGCGACTGCCGCCTGGGCGCGCGACAGCATTCTGGCGCTGCTCCACCCGTTCATGCCGTTCATCACCGAAGAATTATGGGCGCGCACGGCGGAGAGCACTGCGCCACGCTCCACGCTGCTGATCGAAGCGGCGTGGCCGCAACTTTTGGACCTTCCGGCCAACGACGACGCACGCGAGGAAATGCACTGGATCATCGATCTCGTGTCCGGCGTCCGCTCGATCCGTGCGGAAATGAACGTTCCGCCGTCCGCGAAGATCGCTTTGCTGCTCAAGGATGCTTCGTCGGCGTCAAACGACCGGCTCGATCGCAACCGCCACGTCATCATGACGCTGGCACGTCTCGCCAGTGCCCACGTCGCCGATGCCTTGCCGACCGGCTGCGCGCAGTTCGTGTTGGGCGAGGCGACGGTTGCGCTACCGCTCGGTGACGTCATTGATTTTGCGAAGGAACGCACGCGCCTCGAGAAGGAACTCAAGAAAGCGCAGGATGAGATCGCGCGGTTCGACGCCAAGCTGGGCAACGAACAATTCGTCTCGCGCGCGCCGGAGGATGTTCTGACCGAGCAGCGCGAGAAGCGCGCCGAGGCGGCGGCGCTTGCGACGCGCCTGAGCGAGGCGGTAATGCGCCTCGCCTGATCGCGATCAGGAGCGTTTGATCATGTGCGCCGCGAAAATGCCGGCCTCGCCGAAAGGCATCGTGGCGGCACTGACGGCATCGCCCACGCGGACGCTCTCATAGACGTTGTGGTCGTCGCGGACGCGGACAACCTGCTGGCTCAGCACATCGTAGTGGCGCACCAACAAGGCTTCCAGTTCGATAGGAAGGATGCAATTGGGCTCCGCCAGTGTCGGGGCATGATTGACTTCGGTGATCAGCAGGAAGCGTCCGCCCGGTTTGAGCACGCGGCGCATCTCGTCGAGCGCGCGGCGGAAATCGGCGGTGTGATCCAGCGCGTTGAAGCAGAAGACATCGTCGAAATGGCCATCTTCGAACGGCATGTTCTCGGCGTAGGCATTCACGTAATTCATGCGCTGCTTGCGGGTCTGAAGCGCGCGATAGCGGTCTGCGAGGGGGTCGACACCGACGGTTTCCGCAGCGGTTGTCGCCCATTCGAGACTGCCGCGCGGGCCGCAACCCACATCGAGCAGCCTATGGCCACGATAATCGTCAAGTCCCAATCCGAAACATCTGGTGTAGAACCACGCGTAGTGGCCGTTGGTAAGGTCGATCTCGGCGGCCTGCTTTTTCTTCCAGTAGCGAAGCTCTTTCCACTCCTTCAGCCGGTGCGCGAAGGCAGGCGCATTGCGCAGCGCGCGGACGGCGATGGCTTCGAAAGAGGCGGTGGCGGCGTTCATTGTCGTAACCCTGGCGCGAATTGGCGGCCGTGAATTGATTTACCTTCCGGCCCGCCTCATAACGAGCAAGGGCCGTGCCGGGAAACCGGTATCAGGCCGGGACAGATCGGACTGAATTTCCATGCCGAATTTCGACAAATCCAGGCTTCCCTCCAGGCATGTGACCGAAGGCCCGGAGCGTGCGCCGCATCGCTCGTACTACTACGCCATGGGTCTCACGGAAGAGGAGATTCATAGGCCCTTCGTCGGCGTCGCGTCGTGCTGGAATGAGGCGGCGCCCTGCAACATCGCGCTGATGCGTCAGGCGCAGTCCGCAAAAAAGGGCGTAAAGGAAGCGGGCGGCACGCCGCGCGAATTCTGCACGATCACGGTCACCGACGGCATCGCGATGGGACATGAGGGCATGAAGTCCTCGCTCGTCAGCCGGGAGGTCATCGCCGATAGCGTGGAGCTCACTATGCGTGGCCATTGCTACGACGCGCTGGTCGGGATCGCGGGCTGCGACAAGAGCCTTCCGGGCATGATGATGGCGATGCTGCGTCTCAACGTGCCGAGCGTCTTTCTCTATGGCGGCTCGATCATGCCCGGAAAATTCAAGGGCCGGGATGTGACGGTCGTCGACATCTTCGAAGGTGTCGGCCAGTTCAGCGCCGGCAAAATGAGCGCCGAAGACCTTCACGATCTCGAATGCCATGCCTGTCCGGGTGCGGGCGCTTGCGGCGGACAGTTCACGGCCAACACCATGGCGTGCGTGGCCGAAGCGATCGGTCTCGCACTGCCTTATTCTTCCGGACCGCCGGCCGAAGTGCTCAGCCGCGACGACTTCGCGCTCAAGGCAGGCGACACGGTGATGAGCCTGCTCGCGAAAGGCATTCGTCCCAGAGCGATCTGCACCCGCGAAGCGTTCGAGAACGCGGCCATGGTGGTGGCGGCGACCGGTGGCTCGACCAATGCGGCACTGCACCTGCCGGCGATGGCGAATGAGGCCGGTATCAAGTTCGATCTGTTCGATGTCGCGGAGATTTTCCGCAAAACGCCGTATCTCGCGTCGCTCAAGCCCGGCGGCCAGTTCGTCGCCAAGGACATGTGGGAGGCGGGCGGCGTCCCGATGCTGATGCGCGCGCTGCTCGATGGCGGATATCTCCATGGCGATTGCATGACGGTCACCGGAAAGACCGTTGCCGAAAATCTGAAAGACATCGTCTTCAATCCCGACCAGAAGGTCATGCGCGATACGAAGAACGCGCTTGCGCCGACCGGCGGTGTGGTCGGACTCAAAGGCAATCTCGCGCCCGAGGGCGCGATCGTGAAGGTGGCGGGATTGAAGCACACCCATCACCGCGGCCCCGCGCGCGTGTTCGACCGGGAGGAAGACGCCTTCGCGGCGGTGGAGCGGCGCGATTACAAGGAAGGCGACGTCATCGTCATCCGCTACGAAGGGCCGAAAGGCGGCCCCGGCATGCGCGAGATGCTGTCGACCACCGCGGCGCTCTACGGCCAGGGCGTCGAAAACATCGCGTTGATTACCGATGGGCGGTTTTCGGGTGCCACGCGCGGCCTTTGCGTCGGCCATGTCGGCCCCGAAGCCATGGACGGCGGGCCCATCGGCCTTCTGCGTGACGGCGATATTATCGTCATCGATGCCGACGCCGGAACGATGAACGTGGAACTTTCTGACGCGGAACTCGAAGACCGCCGACGGAACTGGACGCCAAAGAAGCCATCCTTCGGATCCGGCGCGCTGTGGCGCTATGCGCAGAATGTCGGCCCGGCGCGCTATGGCGCGATCACCGCACCGGGCGCGAACGAAGAAGTGCGCTGCTACGCGGATATCTGAACGACCCACGGGTTAAGCACGTTCTCGGCCCGGAATTGCCTTGTTCCGATTTGGCACAGACCTTAGTGTTTTGGGTCTGTCAGAGCGGGCGGGTCAGCATGCGCATTGCAGCGTTTTTTGCGTCTTTGACGGTCGTTCTCGGTGTTGTCTGCGTGGCGAGTGCCGGTGGCCCGTCGAAACAGCAGCGCGAGCAGGTCGCGCTTCTCCAGACCCACACCATCTTTCATTCCGGATTGCGCGAAGCCCATACCATCGCGCTGACGTTCGACGACGGACCGAACGACAACACGGCCGCCGTGCTGGATGTGCTCAAGCGCTACCATGTGAAGGCGACGTTCTTCATTGTCGGCCGCATGGCGCACAAGCATTCCGATATGCTGGAACGGGTTGCCGCCGAAGGCCATCTCCTCGCCAATCACAGCGCCACGCACCCGTTCCTGGGGCGCCGCTTCGACGAACATCCCGAACTCCTGATCGAACAATTGCGCGACGTGGACGAGCAGATCGAGCCTTTGATGAAGCGGGGCGACAAGCTCTACTTCCGCGCCCCGTACGGTTCCTGGCGTTCGACGCATGCCGATATTCTCAATGCCGACCGGACGCTGCGCAACTATGTCGGTCCCGTCTATTGGGATATCGGCGGCGATATCGCGAAGAACGACGAAGGCTACATCACGAGTTCCGCTGACTGGGACTGCTGGCACCACCAATGGAGTCCGGCGACCTGCGCCAAAGGCTATCTGCGCGAAATCCGCCGCAAGAACGGCGGCGTCGTGCTGATGCATTGCATCAGTTCGCAGGCGGGCGAACTCGTGGCCGATGTGATTCCGGCGATGCTGGAAGAGGGCTACACCTTCGTGCGTCTCGATCAGGTCCCGGAGTTCCGCCAATACGAGACGCCAGCGCCCATCGCAGGCGATGGCCTCATCCGCGCCGCGTCGCTTGACACAGCAACGCTGAAGTGAGCGGCGCCGCTATCGGTTATCTGCCGCGCGCCGACGCTTGAGTCTGCCCATGTCTCTGCCACTATAGGTTACCGGTTTCGAGGGGATCACCATGTTTCGAAGAGTTTTTGTTCGATCGCTTTACGCAGGGCTGTCGGCGTTGATCCTGGTTGCGGGAACTGCAGGCGCACAGGCCTCAGGCAAGGAAAAGGTCCTTCACAGTTTCACCGGTTTCGCGACCGGACAGGATGGCAGTCTGCCTTATGGCGGCGTGGTCCGCGACGACGCCGGCAATCTCTACGGCACCACCTACAACGGGGGCGCCAACGATCTCGGCACGGTGTTCAAAATCGCGCCCAATGGGAAAGAAACGATCCTTCACTCATTCGCCAATGGCGGTGACGACGGAGTAAACCCGGTGGCCGGTGTGATCCTGGACAAACAAGGCAACATCTACGGCACCACGCGCAACGGCAGCGCTCACAATGTCGGGGTCCTGTTCAAACTGACACCGCAAGGCACGGAGACCGTGCTGCACATCTTCTCTGGCGGCAACGGCAACAAGGATGGCGGCCGGCCGCAGGCCGATCTCATCTTGGACGATGCCGGTAACATCTACGGCACGACGCATTCCGGCGGCGGCAAAGGCGTTTGCAACCAGGACAATTGCGGCACCGTGTTCAAGTTCGCGCCGGACGGCACGGAGACGATCCTGCACGCGTTCACCGGTGATAAAGACGGCGGCTATCCGAACGCCCCAGTGATGCTGGATGCGTCAGGCAATCTGTACGGCACAACGGAAACGGGTGGAAAAACCGCACTCTGCGGCGGGGCAGGATGCGGTGTCGTTTTCAAGATCAGTCCGGCGGGAAAAGAAACCGTTCTATATGCTTTCAGCGGCCCCGACGGTCGCGACCCGCTCGCCGGTTTGGTTAGCGATGCGCAGGGGAATTTCTACGGCACGACCAACGGCGGCGGCAATGCTGACGCCGGCGTGGTGTTCAAACTGACACCAGACGGCGAGGAGACCGTTCTGCGCGAGTTCAACCTCGGCGGCGACAATGGCGGCGTCAATCCGCTGGGCAGTCTCATCATGGATGCGAAGGGCTTCCTCTATGGCACGACCTCCAATGGCGGCCTGACCAACAATGGCGTCGTTTACAAAATTACGCAGAGAGGCAAATTGACCGTTCTCTATCCCTTTGAGGGCGGCGATGACGGCGCGAATCCCTTCGCTGGTGTGGTCATGGACGCCCAGGGCACGCTGTACGGAACAACCAATCGCGGCGGCGGCAGCACGACCGACGGAACTGTGTTCAAGCTGAGGAATTAGACGCCAAACGACGCTTAGGACCGGTCAAACCCCGAAAGTTGAACACCCAACTGCAAGTTCCCGCCACCCGTATGGCTTCGCGGGTTCCATTCGGCAAAGAAATACGCCTTGGGTACCCCAACTTAACATGTCGTAGAGCATTCGAGCGCAGCCTGCCTCGAGCGAGCGTGCCCCAATTCTCCGTATGCGGCCGAACCTCGCGTAGCTCAGCAGAGGCGTATCAAGAATTTTCCTCAGGGCAAGATCGATCATTGCGTTTGCGCGCACCGCCGCGTCGTGGAGCACTGCGCATCGCGAAAGACTCCAATGAAATACCTCACAATAAAAGCGAAGTTCTTCCTGTCGTTTGGAATCATGCTTGCGCTGATTTGCGCACTGGGCGCGTTCTCGGTGATCCAGGTCAGGGAGATGGCGCGGATCAACGACTATTCCATTTCCAGCGTACTTCCCAGTGTGGCGGCCGGCGGCCGGTTGGACGCTGAACTCGGCGCCATTCGCAGAGCGGACGCGGAACACATGCTCGCCACCGATTCCATCACGATGGCGGCAGCGGAATACACCATTGTCGACGCGAGAGGGATCATCACCGTTGATCTTAACTGGCTTCAAAGCGCTGTCGATCATCCAGAAGAGCGCCGCATCGTCGCGTCGCTCGCCAAGGAGATGCCTCATTTCTTCCGCGTCAACGACCAGTTTCTTGTACTGTCGCGCGCTCGCCACATTCCAGAAGCGCGCGCTCTTTTTATGGGGCCGCTGTATCGCAGCTTCATCGGAATGAATCGTCTCGTGGATAGGTATGTCGCTATCAATCGGGCGTATGGCAAGAAGGCGGGCATCGACGGTGTCGCGACAGGCAGGCGGTCCAATTTTGTCATTCTCGGGGCGCTTCTGATCGCAATTGGTTTCGCACTGGCAGTATTCATGGCGTTGGTGCGCATCGTCATTTCGCCTCTTCTGCTGATGACAAGGGAGTTGGCCGAACTTGCTGGCGGTACTTCGAGAGCGCCAGTATCGGCCGGGGGGCGTGACGACGAAATCGGTCGGCTTGCGCAGGCGATAGCGCACTTCAAAGCAGCTACGGAAACCTTGCGTCTGGCCAAGGAGCAGGCTGAAGCGGGGACCCGGGCCAAATCCGATTTTCTCGCCAACATGAGCCACGAAATCCGCACGCCCATGAACGGGATTCTGGGCATGACAAATCTTCTACTGGAAACCGGTCTCGATGAAGAACAGCGGGGGTTTGCGGAGATCGTGGCTGAGTCCGGCGAGTCGCTGCTAACGGTCGTCAACGACATCCTCGACATTTCGAAGCTTGAAGCGGGCAAACTCGAAATCGAGCAAATCGACTTCGATCTGGTTGCCACCGTGGAAGGCGCCGCAGCACTCATGGCTCCCAAAGCACGCCAGAAGCAGATCGACATGACGGTCTTTGTCGAGCCTGAGGCGAGGGGTGCGTATCGCGGCGATCCGACACGTGTCCGCCAAATCCTTCTCAACCTCCTCAACAACGCCATCAAATTCACCGAGAAGGGCGGCATCTCCGTTCAGGTTGTGGTCAAGGTGGGTCACATGCAGACGGGCGACATTCATATCGTGCCGCTGCGGTTTGAAGTCGCCGACACGGGCATGGGGATGGCCGAAAGCGTACGCGAAAGGCTATTCCAGAAGTTCACCCAGGCCGACAGCTCGATGACGCGCCGTTTTGGCGGCACCGGCCTGGGCCTTGCCATCTGCAAGCAACTGGTGGAGCTCATGCACGGCGAAATCGGCGTCACAAGCAGCGCCGGCGCGGGTTCGACATTTTGGTTCGAAATCCCGTTCGAGAAGTCGACGTCCCAGGTGGCCGACCGTGAGACGCTTCCCGCTCATTTCCGGACTCTGCGGGTTCTGCTCGTCGACGATTTGCAGATGAACTTGACGATCATGAGCCGTCAGCTGAGAGCTTTTGGCATGGGGGTGACCGCGGTGGCGGATGGCTTTGCCGCCCTGGCGGAGCTCGAGCGCGCTTGGCACCAGGGCAAGCCATATGACCTTGTGTTTCTGGACCAGATGATGCCCGGCATGACGGGCGATGCATTGGCCAGACGAATTCGCGGTAGCGACCATATTGCGGAAACCAAACTTGTGATTGTTTCTTCGGCTGGCCGCGGCGGCGTCACCAATTCCGCTGATCTGCATTTGGAGGCAATCCTCGAGAAGCCGGTTCGTCACCAGGAGCTTCTCGACACATTGATCAACATTTACAGTGTGCGCGCGGAACGCCGTGTGCCGCCGCCACCGCCGAATGACGCTGGCGCTGAGCGTTCAGTACAAGGCCACGCTCATCGTCCGCTTCGTGTCCTTCTTGCCGAAGACAACAAGATAAATCAGCAGTTCGCGAAACTGGTGATGACAAAAGCCGGCCACAGCGTCGAGATTGCGGAGAACGGCCATCAGGCGGTCGACGCCGTGCGGCGTTCCGAATTCGATGTTGTGCTGATGGACATCCAGATGCCGGAACTCGACGGCATACACGCGACTTATCAAATCCGTGCGCTTCCCGAGCCGAAGTGCAATGTTCCCATTATCGCCATGACGGCGCACGCCATGACCGGCGCCAAAGAACAGTATCTTGCCGCCGGCATGAACGACTATATTTCGAAGCCAGTCCAACCCGCGATGCTGCTGTCCAAGCTCGCAGGTATCGCGATCTCGAACGTGGAACATCCGGCGCGCCCCCCCGCGGACAATGCAGCGCCAGTTCTGCATGAAATTGCCGAGGGCGATCAACGCGACGAGCGGCCCGTACTCGATCTGGAGATGCTGACCAACTTGGAAAATGCCCTTCCCGGCGGCAAGGCCAAAGAGCTCGTTGCGCTCTATCTGGTCGATTTGGATCGGCATCTCACATGCATTGCCGAATTCTCAGCCAGGAACGATTTGACGAATATTTCACGGCAAGCTCACGCCATCACGGGAACTGCCGGCAATTTTGGAGCGATGCAAACCAGCGCGGTCGCGGGGCGGCTTGAAGCCGCTTGTCGAGGCTCGAACTACGAACTTTGTCGCCGATTGATCGGCGAGTTGAACGATGCCAGCAATGCGTCTTCCAAAGTGCTCAGGGTTTGGGTGGCTGAGCGATCTTCTACCCTTCCAAAGGTCCTAGCCGGATAGTCGCTGGACGAATGCCGCGATCGCGATCAGGGTCCCTATGATGACTTGACGTTCCGGCGCTGGTTTGTCGCCGCCCAGATGACATAGCGTCCCCCGCGGCCTTTGTGAGCGCGTGCCTGGATCTCATCTACCGCGAATCCAGCACGCTCGAGACGGCTGGCAAACGCCCGATTGGGCGCGGCCGACCATATCGCCAGGAGACCCTTTGGCCTAAGCGCGTTATGGGCGGCTTCGAGCCCACGCAGATCGTAAAGTCTGTCGTTTTCGCTGCGGCTGAGCGCGTCAGGGCCGTTGTCCACATCCAGCAAGATCGCATCGAAGCTTGCCCGCGCCGATGCGATCAAGCTGCCGACATCGGCTTCGCGGACGCTCACGCGCGGGTCGCTGAGGCCATTGGCGGTAAGCGCAGCCATCGGGCCGCGCGCCCATTCCAGGACGGCCGGCACGAGTTCGGCGACCACGATCTGTGCGTCTGCGCCAAGGCCTGCGAGCGCTGCGCGCAGCGTGAAGCCCATGCCATATCCGCCGATCAGCACGCGGCAACGCCGGCGGCCGCGGAGACGTTCGCAAGCGAGCTCGGCAAGCGCGATCTCGGACCCGCTCATCCGGCTGTTCATGAGCGTGATGTTGCCGGCCATGATGGAGAATTCGTCGCCCCGCCGCATGAGTTTAAGCTCACCCTGGCCGCCGGGCACCGGCGCCGTATCGAGATGGACCCAGGGAATCATCGAAAGTCTCCGCGATGCGGCGGCCGATTGCGCGCGGCTGAGTTGCTGTTGACCGTCGGGAACTGGCGGACCACGCCAGACCGATGATGGGCAATATGTCTAGGCCATAACCTATGAGTGATATTGCGCTCGCCAAACGGCAGACACCAGCGGTTCACCGCGGCCCTGCTTTTCAGCCATAAATGGACACGTGCCTAGCGCTTTACCACTAGCGGAGACAACAGAATCGTGAGGTGAATCTCTTCGCCTTCTTCGCATGAGTGGCCCACTAAACTTTCCACTTCGTTCAGCAATTTGTTCAGGCGGGCGATTTTTTTCTTATCAGCCCGCAGCAGATAATATCGCACCATCGCATTGCGATGTTCACCATCGAAATTGGGGCTCTCACGCGCCATTGCCGCAGTGAACGCACGGCCGCCTGCCTCTGCGACCCGCACGGCCGCGCGACCATATGTCATTCTGCCTTCCCGCGTCTTCACGGCTTCAGCCGTCGAGAGATGATCTGCGATCAATGCATACACCGCTTCCGGCCGTCTGGATCCTTTCCGTTCCACGACGCGCAGTACACCGACATGCTCCAGTTGTTTGAGGTGATGATAGAGCGCCGTCACCGGGCGGCCCATGCGCTGCGCGAGTTCGCGGGCGGTAGCTTTCTTGTCGATCTCGAGCCGCTGGGCAATGGCGAGCCGCATGGGCGAGGCCAGGCTTTCGAGTTGGCGCTGGTTGAGGAAGTGCTTTGGCGGCACGGCTTGCCCTCTCTTATAATTCAAAATATAGACAGATATTGAATTATCTAAAGGCAACGGGATGTTCAAGCGGCGCGCGTTTTGGGGTGGAGTGTTTTTTCTGCTGGCGGCAGCAGGGTGCATTGCGAGCGCCTCGGCAAAGCCGGTGCGGCTGCCCGACGCAGATACGCAGAAAATCAATGCCGAGGTGAAGGCCGCCATGCGCCGCTTCCGGGTGCCCGGCGCCGCCGTCATGATCGTTCGGCACGGGCATGTCGCGTTCGTCGGCGCTTACGGGCTGCGGGATTTGGCGCGCAGGCTGCCGGTTCAAGACGATACGTTCTTCGAAATCGGCTCAATCACTAAACAATTCACGGCGGCGAGCATTTTGCAGTTGCAGGACGCCGGCAAGCTGCAAATTGACCGGCCGCTGTCCGACTATCTTCCTGATGCACCGCACGCCAAGGCAGTGACTCTGCGCCAGCTCCTGACGCTGACCAGCGGGCTTCACGATTACCTCGACATTCCACCCAGCCAAATGGACCGGCTCGTCTCGCGTCCGATCTCTTATCGCGACCTGATCGCGCGCGTCGCGCCGCTACCACTCGGCTTTGCGCCCGGCAGCCGGTGGTCCTACTCGAACACCGATTACCTTCTTCTGGGCAAAGTCGTCGAGGCGGTCTCTGGCGAGCCCTATCGGGACTATCTGCAGCATCACATCTTCGGTCCGTTGCATATGACAGACACGCACACATCGGGGGACGAAGGATCGCTTCCCCGCATGGCCGTCGGCTATCGCCAGGCAGATGGCAAGCTTGAAGTCGCTCCACATATCGATCCGAGCTGGGGCGGTGCTGCTGGATTCCTCGTGACGACATTGCGCGACTTGGCAATATGGGATGCGGCTTTGCGCGGCGGAAGGGTCGTTTCTCAGGCGAGCTATCGCCAGATGACGACGCCCATCATGACCACTCAGAACGGCAGCGCCGATTATGGCTTCGGCCTGTTCGTGGATTCAGTTTACGGTCAGCCGAGGATCGGCCACACCGGCGGATCATTGGCGTTCACGGCGGCGGACGAGTATTTCCCGCGGCAGGACGTGCGCATCGTCGCGTTCACCAATCTGGGCAATGAAGCGCCCGAAGCCGGGGAAATGCTCACCAATATCGTCTTCGCCGACCTTTATCCTGAAATCGCCGCTGCGGCACGAAGAGCATCCCCGGGCGAGAACCCGACTATCACGTTGACCGTGCACGACGCATTCCGGGAGCTACAGACCGGTCGAGGCTATGTGCGGTTCAACGCGCATAACAGAGACAAACTTGCGGGCGCCGTCGGCACCAACTTCGTGGCCGCCCTTGGACCCTATGGTCCGCCGACTGCGGAAACATTCAAAGGTATCCACCACGACGCCAACAAAACTTGGTACAATTACGTGATCCAGTTCGGTCCGGGTGTCTCCTTGCCTTTTGCAGTGACGATTGATCACGATGGCAAGGTAGCGGGCATTTCTGTTGGATAAGTAGCGGGCATCCCGCTACCCAATGGCGGTTATGGGCGTGACCATCTCCGGGCGCTCCCCCAGCGCGTTGAGGCCGCGGACAAGGAGGTCCGCATTATGGGATAGAAGAGCGGTCTACTGCGGACGCTGACCGCTGGTTCCGGCGTGAAGCGGGATACCCACGGCGTTCGCAGCTCTGTTCTGAAATGGCGGAGGGAGTGGGATTCGAACCCACGAGACCCTTGCGGGCCTGCCGGTTTTCAAGACCGGTGCCTTCAACCGCTCGACCATCCCTCCGGCGTCGGGACCAATACTGAGCCCCGGCACCGAAAGCAACGGAGAGGTATTGGCTCGGCGGCATCAGAAAGCGGCGCGGATTTTGTGGGGCGCGTTGCGTAGGAGTGCCGCCATAGGCCTGGTTCATATGCGTATGAGGAGCCTTCTCCGTCCGCATGTCTATTAGAAGCAGATAATGGCTCGTCTCGATGTCGCCGCTTTTGCGCTGGTAACTGCAAGCCGCTTTCGTGTCGCATCGTCCGCCGGGACAAGGCGGCCGTTCGAAACGGCGAGATCCAACGATCCTCCGGCAGCGGCGTAGAATTCCAGTTCCATATCCGCAAACGAGGCCTGAATGTCCGGCCAGCCGAGTTTCAGGACGGCCAGATGGGAGTTACCAATCAAACATACCGAGGTCATGGATAGGGCCATCGCGAACACACGAGAAAACAGAATGGATCAGGGAGCCTAGTAAGAATATTACAGATCGTCGATCTGCGCGTGGACAGATTGAGTGCCTAGTTCTGTTCGACTAGCGTGTACTCGATCAGAACCTTCGATTCGGCTTTAAAAAATGCGCGACGCGCAGCGGATATTGACTGTGGTGGCGCTTGCAGCGCTAACCGCCGGCTGCGCCGTCGAGCGCAATGCCTATGTGCCTACGCCAACGGCGCCGCACACGGGCAACGGCATCTACAAAGTCGGCAATCCGTATCAAATCGAGGGCACCTGGTATTATCCGCGCGAGCAGCCCGACTATGACGAGACAGGGGTTGCGTCCTGGTATGGGCCGAATTTCTACGGCCAGCAGACCGCCAATGGCGAGACCTACAACGCCGGTGATCTGACGGCCGCGCACCGCACGCTGCCGATGCCGGTGAACGTGCGGGTGACAAACCTGGACAACGGAAAATCGATCGTGCTGCGGGTGAACGACCGGGGGCCTTATGCCAAAGGCCGCATCATCGATGTCTCGGAACAGGCGGCGAAGCTTCTCGGCTTTTACGGTGTCGGAACGGCGCGCGTGCGGGTGACCTACCTATCACGCGCGACGATGCCGAACGGCGAGCCGTTGCCGTCGGACACGCCGGTCGAGATTGCCACGGCTGTTCCGGCGGTGCCCGCGCCCAAGGTCGACACCGACAAGCTGACCAGTGTGCCGGAGGCGCGCGTGGCGCCGCCGGTGCGCGTGAAGTCGCTACCCGCGCCCGCGCCGGACCCGATCCCGAAAGAGGCCGGTCTGCCGACGGGGCAGGTGACCCAAGTTCCTGTTCCCGCCGTGACCCATCTCTATGTCCAGGTCGGCGCGTTCGGTTCCTATGAGAATGCCATGCGCCTTCGCGAGCAATTGGGCGGCGATCTGCGGGTTTCGACCACGACCCGCAACGGCCAGACGCTCTATCGTGTGCGTACCGCGCCGCTCGAGACCACGGCGGACGCCGATGCCGCGTTGGCGCGGCTGAGCGGACTTGGTAGTAACGACGCACACATTGTCGTCGATCAATAGGCGACGGGTCCACGGAGTACGTTCATGCGGCGTTTTGCCTTTATCGGCCTTCTGTTTTCGTCGGTCCTCGCGCTCGCTCCCGCCAGCGGAGCGATCTCGACCAGCGCCGAGCACGCGCTCATCATGGACGGCGACACCGGGCAGGTGCTGTGGGCCAAGGACGCCTTTGTGCCGATGCCGCCGGCCTCCATGAGCAAGCTGATGACCATCGAGCTCCTGTTCAAGGAACTCAAGGATGGCCGCATCAAGCTGACCACCACGTTTCCGGTTTCGGAAGCGGCGTGGCGGACCGGCGGTTCGACAGGCTTCACACGCGTCGGCGACAATCTTTCGGTGGAAGACCTGATCCAGCGCATCATCGTGGTGTCCGGCAACGATGCCTGTGTGGTGGTGGCGGAGGGCCTGGGCGGCACCAACGACAATTTCGTTGCGATGATGAACGCGCGTGCCAAGCAGCTGGGCCTCACGCAGTCGCACTTCGTCAACTCGAACGGCCTGCCCGAGCCTCCGGGGCAGGCGATGTCGGCGCTCGACCTCGCCAAGCTCGCGCGTCATCTGATCTACGACTATCCGCAATATTATCACTACTTCAGCGTTCGCAGTTACACGACCACCGATCAGGGCAAGCAGATCACGCAGCCCAACCGCGATCTCACGCTCGACAAGGTTCAGGGCGCGGACGGACTGAAGACCGGACACACCGACGCCGCGGGTTATGGGATCACCGCGTCGGCAAAGCGCGATGGAAGGCGCATCATCCTCGTGCTGAACGGCCTGCGCTATCCGCAGTACAACAACGACTATTTCCCCAACATCAAGCGTAGCGAGGAAGCGGGCCGTATCATCGACATGGCGTTCCGGGAGTTCCGTCAGTACCGCCTGTTCAAGCCTGGCGATGTCGTGGGCCAGGCGCAGGTCTGGGGCGGCACCGAGGCGAACGTGCCGCTGACGGTAAAGACTCCTTTGTCGCCGGTGATGCAGGTGGATTCGCGCAACGGCATGAAGGTCACCATCAGCTACGATGGGCCGCTGAAAGCGCCGATCGCACAGGATCAGCGTGTCGCAACGCTTGTGATCACCGCGCCGGATTATCCGCCGCTTTCCGTGCCGCTTTATGCGGCGCATGCCGTGCAGGGGACGGGGTTCTTCGGACGCATGATGCTTGGCGTCTCCGCTCTCCTCGGCAAGCATTGAGCATGGCAGGCCGCTTCATCACGCTGGAAGGCGGCGAGGGCACAGGCAAATCCACACAGGCGAAGCGGCTAGCGGCGGCGTTCGAAGCGAAAGGGCTGTCTGCTCTCGCGACGCGCGAGCCCGGCGGATCGCCCGGTGCCGAGGAAATCCGCAAGCTGCTGGTCACCGGTGAGCCCGGGCGCTGGGATGCGATGACGGAAACATTGCTGGTCTTCGCCGCGCGCGCGGATCATGTGGCCCGCACCATCAGGCCCGCATTGGAGGCTGGCCGTATCGTGGTTTGCGATCGCTTCACGGATTCGACCTATGCCTATCAGGGTGTCGGCCGCGGCGTGCCGCGCGAGACCATCCGGCGCATCGAGGCCGTGGTGCTCGACGATTTCAAGCCGGACCTGACGCTCGTTCTCGACCTGCCGGTCGAGACCGGTCTTGCCCGCGCGCATTCGCGCGGCGCGGGTGAGACGCGCTTCGAAAAATTCGACACTGCGTTCCATGAAAAGCTCCGTCAGGCCTTTCTCGATATCGCCAAGCGCGCGCCGGACCGCTGCATGGTCATCGACGCGTCGCAAAGCGAAGACGCGGTAGCAGGGGCGATATGGGATGCGGCCGCGCGCCGTTTCGGCTTATAAATTCGCATGGCCAAACGTTCGCGACCCACCGAAATCGTCGAGACCGACCGCATCGAAGGCTTCGCCCGTCCGCGTGAAAACGGGCGGCTGGTCGGCCAGAACGACGCGCTCGCCCGGGCCGCGCGTGCGATCCGCGGCGGCCGTCCCCCGCAGGCGTGGCTGATCGCGGGACCGCCCGGTATCGGCAAGGCGACGCTGGCCTATCGCATCGCGCGCTACCTTCTCGCCTACGGCGCGACAGCGGACGGACCCGCAGACCTTTCCGTTCCCGCGGACAATCGGGCGGCGATACAGGTTGCGTCTGCTTCGCATCCGGGCTTGCTGGTGCTGAAGCGCGGGGTCAATCCAGATACCGGCAAGCTGATGACCGTCCTGTCAGTGGACGAGATCCGCAGGCTCGGCGGCTTCTTCGGCATGACATCGGGAGCAGGGGGCTGGCGCGTCGCCGTCGTCGATACCGCCGACGACATGAACGATGCGGCGGCGAACGCGTTGCTGAAGCTGCTCGAAGAACCGCCGTCGCGCGCGATGCTGCTTCTGGTCTCCAATGTGCCGGGGCGTCTGTTGCCGACGATCCGTTCGCGTTGCCAGCGCCTGAATCTCAAGCCGCTTGAAACGAGCGTGCAGGAAGCGGAACTGAAGCAGCTTCTTCCTGAACTGGATTCGAAGGAGCGCGCGTCGGTAGCGCGGCTAAGTGGTGGCTCGGTCGGCCTGGCGTTGCAGCTTGCCGGCGGGGAGGGGCTCGGCCTTGCCGCAGAAGCAGACAAGCTCATCGGCAATGCGCCGAACCCGGATATTTCGGCGCTGCTGTCGTTCGCCGACAGGCTTAATCGCATCACCGACGGGCTCGACACGTTCGGAGGCTTTCTGGCCACGGCGTTGAGCGACCGCATTCGCGCGCGCGCGATGGGAAATGCCGCGCGGCTTCATCGCTGGGTCGATGCCTGGGAAGCGCTGAATCGCAGTTTCGAGCGCACCTCCGGACTGCATCTCGATCCGCGGCAGACGGTGCTCAGCACCGCGCGGACGCTGGAAGACACGGCGCGACGGGCAGGGGCGCTCTAATGCTTGTCGATTCCCATTGTCATCTCGATTTCGAGACCTTCGCGCCGGAACTCGACGCGGTCGTGGAACGCGCGCGCGCATCTGGCGTGCGCACCTGCGTGAGCATCGGCACCAAGCTCGACAAGTTCGAAGGCGTGCGCGCGGTGGCGGAGCACTACAGCGATGTGTGGTGCAGCGTCGGCATTCACCCGCACGAAGCGGAAAAGGAACTGCTCGACAGTCCGCAGATCCTGATCGATCACGCCAAACATCCCAAGGTCGTCGGGATCGGCGAGACCGGGCTCGATTACTATTACGAGCATAGCCCGCGCGAACAGCAGATCGTCAATTTCCGCCATCACATCGCGGCGGCGCGCGAGACCGGCCTGCCGCTGATCGTCCACACCCGCGATGCCGACGACGACACGATCCGCGTACTCAACGAAGAAATGGCGCGCGGGCCGTTCACCGGCCTTCTGCACTGTTTCACCGGCACGCAAAGGTTGGCCGATGCCGCGCTCGAACTTGGATTGTCGATTTCGGTATCCGGGATCGCCACGTTCAAGAACTCCGGCGCGCTGCGCGACGTTTTGAAAACGGTGCCGAAGGACAGATTGCTGGTCGAAACCGATGCGCCTTATCTGGCGCCTGTGCCCCATCGCGGCAAGCGCAATGAGCCCGCTTTCGTGGTGCACACGGCGGCCATGCTCGCAGGACTGAAAGGTCTCACGCCGGACGAACTCGCGCGCGTCACGACCGACAATTTCTTCCGTCTCTTCTCCAAAGTTTCGCGGCCCGCGTGACCAAGATTCTGGAAGCCACGATTTTGGGATGCGGTTCGTCGGGCGGCGTGCCGCGCCTCGGCGGGCCGGACAATGCCGGATACTGGGGCGCCTGCGATCCCGTGAACCCGAAGAACCGGCGCACGCGCTGCTCGCTGCTGGTGCGGCAGAAGACGCACGACGGCGAGACGGCCGCGCTGGTCGATACCTCGCCGGACATGCGCCAGCAATTGCTGGACGCGCGCGCGGCGTCGCTGGACGGCGTCCTGATCACGCACGATCACGCCGACCAGCTTCACGGCTTCGACGATCTGCGCATGGTGGCGATCCATATGCGAAAGCGTGTCGATGTGTTCTCCGATGCACGGACGCTGGAAGGCATGCTCTCGCGCTTCGGCTATTGCTTCGTGCAGCCGGCGGGCAGCGGCTATCCGCCGATCGCCCACGCCCACGAGATTGCGGAGCCGTTCGAGGATTTCGCGATCGACGGGGCAGGGGGCGCCCTTCCCGTGCGCGCTTTCGCGCAGGAACACGGCCATATCCGATCGCTCGGGTTCCGCTTCGGGCCGCTCGCCTATTCGAGCGACGTGAACGGTCTCGACGACGCGGCCTTTGCCGCGCTCGAAGGCGTCGAATGCTGGATCGTCGACACGCTGCGCTACACCGCGCATCCGAGCCACGCCCATCTCGCGCAAGCGCTCGAATGGATCGCGCGCGTGAAGCCGCGCCGCGCCGTGCTCACCAACCTTCACACCGATCTCGATTACGAAACGCTGAAACGCGAACTCCCCGACGGCATCGAACCGGCCTTCGACGGCATGCGGATCGAACTTTGACGTCTTTCACCTCCCCCTTGTGGGGAGGTCGAAATGCGGAGCATTTCGGGAGGGGGTCCGCTCTATCCGCAAGCACCGCCCCCCACCCGACGTGCTCCCCCGGAACAAGTCCGGGGTGCGCGCGTCGACCTCCCCACAAAGGGGGAGGTGAAGTTACGAAATACACTTTCCCATCCGCAGGATCGGGACGCGGATGGCGAGCGGTGTATCGGTGTCGAGCCGTTCGATGACCTCATAGCCGCTGGCGCGGTAGAGCGGTTCGCCGGCGAGGGTGGCACCCATTTCGAGCCGCGAGAACCCTTCCGCCGCGGCCGCGCGTTCACAGAGTTCGAGGATCATGCGCCCGATGCCGCGGCGCGCGAAACCGGGATGGGTGTACATCGCGCGCACCCGCGCTGCATCTCTGGCTGGATCGAGAAATGCGTCGCTGCGCCCGGCGGAATGATCGCCGCCGAACAGCGTCGCCCGCCTGCTCCAGCCGCCGCAGCCCGCAATACGGGTTTCGCTGCTTTGGGCGCTTTCGACGATGAAATAGGTGCCGTCTTCGACGAGCTGCGTGTCCAGCCCCATGACGAAGCGCGAGGCTTCGATTTCCTCAGGCGTGAGGAAGCCGCGCTGCAATTCGCCGATCGCGGCATCCATCAGAATCTTTAGCGCGGGAATGTCGGCGGGCTGCGCGATGCGGTGCACGAAAGGAGAGGGCATCGCCCAGTCATGCCGCAACCCGGCTATTCCGAAAAGAGAAATGCGCGGCACTCGGGCCGCGCATTCTCAGAAAGTCGCTACAGCGCTGGCTCAGCGGTAGCGCCAGCCGCCGTGGTAGGCATAGCGGTGGCCCCAATACCGGTGGCCGTCCCACCAACCACGATTGCTGTAATAGACGCCGATCACAGGCGCGGGGCCGACATAGCCCGGTGCGTAATAGCCGGCGCGATAACCGCAGCGACGCGGGTGATGGTAGCACCAGGCGCGGTGCGGGTAGGCCGGTCCATAGGCCGGTCCCGGGACGCCGATACCGACGCCGACGGAAACGCCCGCAGACGCAGGGGCTGCGGCGGTGACGGCGACGCCGCTCAGCATGGCGGCGCCAACGGCAAGCTTCATAAGGTTCTTCATGGTTCTCTTCCTCTCAGTCATCGGCGCCGAAGCACCGCATGTTGTGGAGAGACCATGCGCCATCGGGTCTGAACGGCATCCGGAGAAGCTGTTCATGCCCGGTTCATTCCGGAACCCAAGGTTTCTCTGGCCCCCGGGCCACGATCGGCGCTAGCAGGCCCCACCGTAAGTATTGTAACGCGATTCTGAACGAACTCCGTTTGTGGGTCGCGCAGGCGAGGTGACATAATCCGCGCGTTGCAGAAATTCGGGGGAAAGATGAGGAGATCTGCCTTTCTGCTGATTGCCGCGGTGCTGGCGATACCAGGCATCGCCGGGGCCCAGGCTACGGCGACGACATCCACCGCCACCGCCACACCCGCGTCGCCACCCAGCCGGCCCATGGTGCCGGCAAGCTCGCCGACCGGACCCAATTCGGCGGAGAACCAAACCATGGTCTGCCGCAAAGCCACACTGATCGGCTCGCGGCTTAACGCGCCTATGGTCTGCAAGACACAATGGCAATGGGACGAGCAGCGCCGCATCGCCAAAAAGGAAATCGATCACGATCAGATCCGCGGATATTCTTCGCACTGATCGTCGCCGCGCCGCCGACACCTGATAGGCCATCTAACGTGAAGCCGATGCGGATTTGCCGCCGGATCGCGTTCGACCTAATGTCATCGAACGATCAAAATGAGGATAGTCATGCCTAGAGAAGAAGCCGAGAATGAGCGCCAGGCCATGCGCGATCACAAAACGGAACTTGAGAAAGCCAGAATGGCCGCTCAGGACCGTCGCGCCGACGCCGCACTGCGCGTTCACAATCGGCAAACCGCCGTCGCTGCTGCAGCTACTGCCATCGGGGAGGGCGCTTCCGCAAAGCAGATCATAGATCTGGCGAAGGAACTGCTTGTCTGGATCGAGAGTGAATAAAGGCAGTCAGGCCTCGAGCAGTGGTCGCGTTTTTAGGTGAATTGGGCGGACGGCTCCACGAGGCTCGCCGTCCCGGCTTTCGTCACGCGGGCAACAAATCGCGCGCCCTGCCAAATCTCGATTTCGTATTCGCCGCAAAGCTCTGTCGCACGGTCGAGCGAGTCCAGATCATCGGCCGCGTGATAGTCGTGGCGCATGGCGATACGCCCGTCACTTCCGATGCAATAAAGCTTGTATTCCTTCACGTCACGTCGTCTCCCACCAGTCACAGGGAGCGCGGACACCGTTCTTGAAGAGTGTCTCTGATGTCTCTCAATCGCGAGTGGCCCCAACAGCGCTACAAGCGACGACTGAGGCTATCAAAATGGGGAGCCTTGGACTGTGCAAAACGCTACAGTCTTGGGGTTCGATTTTGGGCAGCTTGGCGGTCCCATGGACCTTCCCCGACACCACATAGGGGGTCCGCCTTTGGAGACTAGCCCCAGCGATGCCCCCCTCGCTGGGGCTTATTTTTGGCGCATCCTCGCCTCGGTTATCTGCTGGGTATGTGGGGCATGATCTCATTTATTGACGCAGCACAATGTTCCCGCAGACCGCCCGAGCATAAATGGGCGATGGCACCTTATCGCGTCCATATCTTGGATCACGGAGGCAACGTGCGCTACACCGCCAACTTCAAGGCGGAGCATGACGAGCACGCGAGGTCACACGCTGAACTGATGTGGGGCGGCTCAAGCATCGGGGCCGCTTATGAAGTCTGGCAGGATAATCGCCTGGTGCATTCCGAACGGTCGCGAGGCGGGTAACACTACCGGGCCTTCCGCTTGGGGCGCGCTAAGCTACGGCTGATCCTAGATTTGCTCGAACTAACAGGAAGGGGAACGAAATGAACGACCCGGATGCGATGCCGACCCTGTTGGCCGTTGTTACTGCTTATGATTTTTCTTATCTGCCAAATAACCCAGAACAGCCATTCCAGACTCCAAGAAGGCGACATTTTTAGCCGGACCGCTCCCGAACTTCCGCTTATCTATTCGCTCCATGAGCCCAATCACCTTGCCGCTGTCGTCAAAAACGGGGGAACCACTATCGCCTTTCGCAGAGCGAATGTTGGTCATGACTTCTTCCATCTCCATTCCAAGAACGGTTCCCTCGGCGAGGAATGGCATTGCGTTGTCGTGCGGAAATCCTATGAGCGAAACTTTCGTTCCGATCTTTGGCGTCTGGCTGGAAATAGAGATGGTCCCATGATTGAAGCGTGGAACGACGCAGAAACCTGCATCAATCAACGAGTCAAAGTGGCACGCGGTTTTATCAATGCTGTGGTAGGGAGTGACGCCAGCACTGTTCGGAAACTCCACTATTCTTGCGTCACAGGGTATTTTCTTTGCAGCGTCAATTACATGCGCAGCCGTGAGGTACAGCCTATCCGAGATGAAAAACCCACTGGCGGCCAGTATTTTTCCATGCGGTGGCACGCAAACAAACAGTCTAGTGGCAGACAAAATCTGTTGGACGACGGCATTTGGTGGAGCGGCTCTTGCACAATTGAACGTCGCAAAAATAATCGCGACGGCAATCCCCAGATGAAATTCAATTGCCCCCCGATTCCTGCGCATTGCCGCACTATCCATTTTAAAAATGTCTTTTGGGTCGAGTGCCCTGAATTGCTGCGTTCTTAGTGCTTCCAAGTAGGCGGTTGCGCCCATGCCGGTATGCGATCAGGGCTGATAACCTTCCCCTTTGCGCCATCGAGTGGTGTAACTGTCGGCACCTGAAGCGTCGCGCCTTTCTTGCCGCATTTGGTACAGCGAAGCGCACGGCGTAACCGATTGGAAGAGGTGTCAGGCGACATGCGCGTGAACAGCGCGGGCCATGGGATATCCGCCTGATGGCCGCATGGCTGGCTGCAATGGGCCGATATCCAGGGGGAGTAGCTTGCTAGAGATCGTAGGGTAGGAACAGCCATGCGCGCATCGTGCGCGCGGTAAAATCACTGAGTCCAGCCGCTAGGGATGGGGGTGGAGAGCTTGCCAACCCCATATCACGCCAGCGGCGATGCAAAAGGCACCCATGCACCGATAAATCAAACTAAGGCCGCGAACGTCATACATTCGTTTCATAAACGCGAATGGCGCTTGGCGTTGAAATCCCCTCCGGAGCCGGTCTGGCCAACAGAAGAAAATTATTCCAAATACGATGAACAAGACCGCTGGGATCACCGGGGAGCCCTGTTCGGCATTGGCCGGGATGGAGTGATCGATCACTTGGTTTTCTGGACAGGTTTCGCCTTCGCGATCTTCTTTCCCTTCGGCGCGTGCGGCTTCGCTGGCGTCGAGAGGAAATGCTTCACGACTCGCTTAAAGTCAGGGTCTTCTTTCGGATCGGACTTCGGAGTTTTTGGCATGGCAACCCTTAAAGAGCGAACGGGGATAACCTTTACGCTTCCTGATGACTGCTTAGCGGCCCTTGGCGGTCTTACAGCAACATACTCTGTTGTCGAGCTGTTTTCTGCTGCCGCCGTTTGGCACGCGCTCAACATTCCTGCTTACGAGGGGACAGTTCTAACAGCGACGATGTCTCTAAAACAGAGAATTGATCTTGTTGTGACCTTGGGTCCGCGACGAGACATCACTGAAAATGACATCCAGGCTCTTAAAGAGATTGGTCTTCAATTCACTAAGGAGAATGGCATCACGCAAAAGAGAAACCGGCTAATTCACGCTGTATGGGCGGAAAAAGTTGATGAGCCTGATAAGGACGCAATCGCTCCACTTACGTTCGCCAGATCAGGCGCGGCGTCCTTTGGGGAGGCGGCCACCTTTGATGCTATCGTGCAGGTAATTCGCGATACCCATCGGCAGCTTATGAAACTGTGTGAGATGGCGAATCGGTGGGGGCTACAGGTTTCGTTTCAGAAGCCTTCAGCATCGCCCGCCACACACGAATGACGACTTCGCCGGGGCTATCAGGCTCGGTACTGACGACGCCGAGAGCATCAATCCCGGCCGCCTGCATTTCCTCGGAGATTTCGGTCGTTTCAGTCATTGGCGCGTTCCTGTGTAGTCAAAGGGATAATCGCCCATTTATTTCCCATAATATATCTTATACGTAAAACTGAGATACGGCTGGGTGCTCAAATTCCCGCTTGACCCGGCCCCAAGGTCCGCCCTCACAAGTCGCAGCCGTCGATCAAGAGAACCTGCGCCGTGACCGCCAAGGACAGACACTTCAGCCCCGCCGAGACCGCGAAGCGGCTTGGCGTGACGGTCAAGGCGCTTCGGCTCTACGAACAGCGCGGGCTCGTGAAGCCGCTTCGGACGCAGTCCGACTGGCGGACCTACGGCCCGGACCAGATCGCGCGGCTGCATCAGATCGTGGCGCTCAAACGCCTCGGCCTGCCGCTCGCGCGCATCGGTGAGCTGCTCGCGTGGCCACACGACGGGCCGCACGCGCTGGATCGCGTCCTGGATCTGCAGGAGCGGGTTCTGGCGCGCGAGAGTGTGCGTCTCGGCCATGCGCTGGACATCGTGCGGCGCGCCCGCGCGCGGCTCGCGGCCGGCGAGGCTCTCTCGGTCGACGATCTCGCAACCCTCACCAAGGAAACCACCATGACCGGAAAAGCCAGCGACGCGGAGATGAAGGCCATCTTCGATCCCCTCGCCGAGAAACATTTCACACCGGAAGAACGCGCGGACCTTCAGACGCGCAGCTTCGATCAGGCCGAAGCCACGAGGACCTGGGACGCTTTAATTGAGGAAGCCAAGGCGTTGATGGCCAAGGGCGATCCCACCTCCGACGCCGCGCGCGATCTGGCGCGGCGCTGGCAGGCGCAGGTGAAGCTCTTCACCGAAGGAAACCCCGCGATGAACCAGAAGGTGATGGGCATGTGGAAGGAAGCCATGGCCGATCCCAACGCCGCGCCGAAGCTCCCGCTCAATCCCGAGATCTTCGCCTTCGTGCAGAAGGCGGCGGCGGGGCTCTGAGTCTTTTCCCTCTCCCCTCCGGGGGAGAGGGTTAGGGTGAGGGGGTGGTTCGATTGAGTTCTGTGTTTGCCACCCCCTCACCCCGGCCCTCTCCCCCGGAGGGGGAGAGGGAGTTCGCCGGAACAAAATGAGTCTCGGCCCGAGTTCCTTCCTCGCAAAACGGGGAAGGAATCGGTGCTATGAGTCGGAGGTGATTCGAAAATCCGATATCGCCGCCCTGCTCGACATCATGCGCCGCCTGCGCGACCCAAATGGCGGCTGCCCCTGGGACATCGAACAGAGCTTCGAGACCATCGCGCCCTACACGATCGAGGAAGCCTACGAAGTCGCCGGCGCGATCGAGGACAAGGACTGGTCCGGGCTCAAGGAAGAGCTCGGCGATCTTCTGCTCCAGGTCGTCTATCACGCGCGCATCGCCGAGGAGCGCAAGCTGTTCGATTTCCACGATGTTGTCGACGCCATCTCGGCCAAGATGATCGCGCGCCATCCGCATGTTTTCGGTGACGCGAAGGTCGAGAATGCCGAGGCGCAGACCGTCGCCTGGGAGGAGATCAAGCGCCGCGAACGCGCGGCCAAACCGGCCGCAGGATTGCTCGACGATGTCACCCGCGCCCTGCCCGCGCTAGCGCGTGCGGAAAAACTTCAAAAGCGCATGGCAAGCGTCGGTTTCGATTGGGATTCTCCCGAACGCGTGCTCGACAAGATTACCGAGGAAGCCGGCGAGATCGCCGAGGCCCGCGCGGACGGTGCCAGCCACGCCGAGATCGAAGGAGAGATTGGCGACCTGCTCTTTGTCGTCGCCAATCTGGCGCGGCATTTGAAGGTCGATCCCGAAGCCGCGCTGCGCGTCACCAATGCCAAGGTTGTAAGCCGCTTCAAATGGATAGAGGCCGCTCTTGAGAAACAGGGGCGCTCTACCACCGACGCGACACTCGAGGAAATGGAAGCGCTCTGGCAGGAAGCCAAGACCAAGGCAAAGCCCGCCCCATGAGATGGGCCCTCGCCGGGATGCTTCTGCTGATAGCAGCGGGAACCAGCGCAGCGGCAGCGGGCAACACGGTCTTCCTTGGCGGCACGATCACCACGCTCAACGACAAGCAGCCGACCGCGACCGCCCTCGTCATTGCCGATGGCCACATCGTCTATGTCGGCGATGACAAAGGCGCCCGTCCCTATGTGACGCCGGCGTCCCGCGTCGTTCGTCTTCAGGGCCGCATGATGCTGCCCGGGTTTCACGACGCCCACACCCATCCGATGAGTGCCGCCCTGCGCCTGCTGCGCTGCCAGCTGGACGGCATCAAAACCGGCCCAAAGATGGAAGCGGCGATCCGCGGTTGCGACCGGACGGCCAGCGAGGATTGGCTGTTCGCCAGCAGCTGGTCGGCGAAAGTCTTGTCGCCGAGCCTCGCCAAGCTCGATGCGCTCGTGCCGGACCGACCGGCCTATGTCGCGAACGAGGATGGCTTCGCGGTCTGGGTCAATTCAAAGACCCTGAAAGCGGCCGGCATCGATCCCGAGACCTCTAAACTGTCCGGCCTTGAACGCGATCCGCAGACCCACGCCTTTACCGGCGTCGTGACGAGCGACGCGCTCACCGAAGTGCGCAAGTTCCGCCCCAAACCAAGCGAGTCCCAGTTTCGCGAGGCGTTCAAACGCTGGAGCAAGATGGCGAACGCACATGGCATCACGTCGGTGTTCGATGCCGCCGCCTCGCCCCCGATGGTGGATGCCTATCACGCCGCCGATCTCGCCGGAGAGCTGACCCTCCGCGTCGTGGCGGCGCAGCTCGCCGATCCCGAGCATGGGCCGGAACAGGTGGGTGACATGATCGCGCGCCGCGACCGCGTGCGCGGCACGCGTTTCCGCGCCGACGCGGCGAAGATCTTTCTCGACGGCGAGATCAGCCAGCACACCGCCGCCCTGCTCCAGCCCTATGCCGACACGCCTGGTACGCGCGGCGACCTGTTCGTGCAGCCGGATGCGCTCAACGCGCTCGTGAAGCGTCTCGATGCCGGGAGCTTTCTGATTCACATGCATGCGATGGGCGACCGCGCCGTGCGCAGCGGCCTCGATGCCATCGAACAGGCGGAGGCCGCCAATGGCACGAAGGACCGGCGCCATCAGATCGCGCATATCGAACTCGCCGATCCGGCCGATCTTCCGCGCTTCGCAGCGCTCGGCGTTACCGCAAATCTCTCGCCCGGATGGTTCGATCCCAACGATCCGGAGATCGCGCCTGCCGAGGCGGCGCTCGGGCCGGAGCGCGCCCGCCTGATGTATCCCGCGGCCAGCATCGCCGCGCATAACGGGCGGCTGGTGATGAGCAGCGACTGGCCCGCGACCGCGATGAATCCGCTCGAGAACATCCAGATCGCCGTGACCCGCCAGCCGCTGGACGGCAGCAAGCCGCCGAAGGGACCTAAGGAACGCGTCAACCTCGCGACCGCGCTCGCCGCCTACATCCGCGACGCCGCATGGGTTGCGCGCGAGGACGATATCGACGGCACGATCGAAACCGGCAAAGAAGCCGACCTGATCGTGCTCGATCGCGATCTTTTCAAGGTGCCGGCGGGATCAATTCACAACGCGCATGTACTGCTGACACTGCTCGACGGCGAACCCGTCTATCGCGACAAGCGCATCCCCTGGCGCTAAACGGCGCCGAGCCTATTTCGTCGTCAGTTTGAAGATCGTGCCGCTCGCATTCGCGCCGCCATTGATCGTTGTGCTGTAGAGCGTGCCCTGCTTGTCCATGTAGAGGTCGCCGGCAGGATTTTGGCCATCGCCCGAGTTGCCGCCCTGGAACGTATAGAGCGTTTTGAATTTGCCGGCGGCGTTGATCTCGAACACGGTGCCTCCGCCATTGGCGCCGCCCTGGTTCGCCGTGCCGTAGATATTTCCGCGCTTGTCCATGAGCAAATCACTCATGGGATTGGCGCCATCATCTCCGCCGGTGAAGGAATGCAGGACTTGCTCCGTGCCGTCCGATGCGATCCGGAAGACCACGCCTTTATCCGCTGTGCCGCCGAAATAGGTGGTCCCGTACAGATTGCCCGCGGCGTCCGCGATCACGCCGGTTGCCGGGTTGCGGCCATCGTCACCGCCCGTGAACGCATAAATCACGTGCTCGCTGCCGCTCGAGGTCACGTTGAACACGGTGCCCCAGCCATGGGCGCCGTTGTTGTAGGTCGTGCTGTAAAACGTTCCCGAACCATCGCTCAGCAGCTTGGCGGCGGGATTGCCGCCGTCCACGCCCGCGCCGAAGGAATAGACGACCGATAAATGCCCACCGCGGGAAATGGCGAAGACATCGCCGGCACCAATCGCCCCGCTGACGGCAGTGCCGTAATACCGGCCATCCGGCCCCAGAATAAGTTCGGACTGCGGGCTGTTGCCGTCGGGCACGTTTTTGAAACGATGGAGCACATTCTCGGTGCCGTCCGGCGCAACGCTGAAGATCGTCCCGAAATCGCTGGAGACATCGGCCCCCTGCGTCGCGCCGATCAGGTTGCCCGATTTGTCCAGCGTCACCCCGGCGTTGGGAAACGCGCCGTCACGATCTCCCTTGAAGGAATAGAGCACGGTCAGTTTGCCGTCCGCGAATTTGTAGACCGTTCCAAGACTGTTTTTGCCGCCATGCAGTGTCGTCCCGTAGAACGCGCCGGTCTTGTCCACGACCAGGCCGGAATGCGGGTGCATGCCGTGCACGGTCTCGAAACTATAAAGGACGGTCTCGGTAACGGCGGCGTGCGCCGCAAGTGGCGACGCCGAGGCCATAGCGATAACAGCGATATAACGGATCGTGCGCGACATCATCAGCTCCCCGCAAACCGATCGCAATCTACACGGAGCAGGGTTTCAGGGTAAGCGTCATCCGAACCCCTCAGATCCGGACTACCTCTCCCGCAGCACCTTGTAGGGCTTGCCGTCGCCCTTGAGGTAGAGATTGTAGCCGCCGATCATCCCGCGCTCGATCATGACCACGTTCTTGGCGTCGCTTCGAAATGCCGGGTGATCGTAATGCTCGTTGCGTTCGCGCCAGACCTGGCCGTTGTCGAGCGTCACGCTGAAGGAGCCGTTCGGCGCGATGGCATAATCCGCGACGCCGATGGTCACCGGGAGGATTTCGGCGCCGATCGGCTGGTAGGCCATCTGCTGGGCCGATGGACCTTGCGGGGTGTCGCCGAACGGATCAAGCGAACTGAGGAACGAGCCGCCCTGTTGCGAGACCGGTGCTGGAGCCGACTCCGCTGTCGCGGTTGGCGGTGGTGGTGCGGCGGGTGCTTGAGCCACGGCGCGCAACTGCGGCGCCTCCTGATCGTAGCAATCGAGCCGCGCGGCCTTGTCGGGGATGTCCGCGCACTTGGCCAAGGCGCCAATGACATCGTCGCGCTGCCCCGCCGAAGCCGGGAAAGTTGTTATCAACAAGGCGGCGAGCAATGCGCCCACAGGCACACAGATCGCTTTAGCTTTCCCCCGCAAGCCCCTCCTCCATCGAAAGATTTTCTCCGAACCGGGCCGCGAATCGCTCGGCTTCCTGTGGACTGGCTGTGAGTAATAGCTCCACCCCATTCTTCCCCTCCCGCCGTTCCCGTATCTGACCGTGTCGGTAAGCCCAGGCGAGCCCTTCGCCATCCTCCGGCGTGAGCCGAAGGCGCATCGCGATGTTGGCACGTGTCAGCGCAGACTCGAAGCGGTCCAAGAGCGCGCCGACGCCATCGCCGGTGAGGGCCGAAACCGCAATCGCCGTCCCTGCCCGCCCCCTGCCCCGGGCCAGAAGTCCTGCGCGAACATCGTCTTCCAACAGGTCGATTTTGTTGAGGATTTCGACGAACGGCCGCTCGCCGTCGGGTTCGACGCCAAGATCGGCCAGCACCTTCAGCACATCGGCCTTCTGGGCCTCGGTTTCGTCATGGGCCGCGTCGCGGACATGGGCGATGATGTCGGCCTCGAGCACCTCCTCCAGCGTCGCCCGGAAGGCCGCGACCAGTTCGGTCGGCAGGTCGGCGATGAAGCCTACGGTGTCGGAGAGGATGGCCCTGGTCCCGCCCGGCAGCTTCAGCCCTCGCATGGTTGGATCGAGGGTCGCGAACAGCAGGTCCTTAGCCAACACCTCGGACTCGGTCAGGCGGTTGAACAGGGTCGACTTGCCGGCATTGGTGTAGCCGACCAGCGCGATCACCGGGAACGGCACGCGCTTACGGGCACGGCGTTGGAGGCCGCGGGTGCGCTTCACGCCTTCGAGCTCGGCCTTGATCTTTACGATCCGCTCGCCGATCAGGCGGCGGTCGGTCTCGATCTGGGTTTCGCCTGGACCGCCCAGGAAGCCGAAGCCGCCGCGTTGCCGCTCAAGGTGGGTCCATGACCGCACCAGCCGCGAGCGCTGATAGGTCAGATGCGCAAGCTCGACCTGCAGCCGGCCTTCCCGCGTCCGCGCGCGCTCGCCGAAGATCTCGAGGATCAGCGCGGTACGGTCGAGCACCTTTGTGTTCCAGGCTTTCTCGAGATTGCGCTGCTGGATCGGCGAAAGCTGTGCATTGACGACGATCACCGTCGGCTCGAGCGCGCGCGCTTCTGCAGCGATCTCTTCGACCTTGCCGCTGCCGATCAAGGTTGCGGGGACCGGACGGGCCAGCGGCGCGATATGGCTCGCGATCACCTCGAGACCGATGGCGCGCGTCAGCCCGATGGCTTCGGCGAGCCGTGCTTCGGCATCGCGATCGAGCGCGGCTTTGCGCGTCTTCGGCTCGACATGCAGCACGAAGGCGGTGCCGGTTTGTTGTCCGGCCGGCTTGGAGGTCAGGCGGTCTCGACCACGGTCTCTGCGTCCATGAGTTGGATCGGCCCCATCGGCATGACGGTCGAGATCGCGTGCTTGTAGACGAGCTGGGCTTGCCCGTCCCTCCTCAGCAGCACGCAGAAATTGTCGAACCAAGTGATGTTCCCTTGAAGCTTCACGCCGTTGACGAGAAAAATCGTCACCGACGATTTGCTCTTGCGCACAGCGTTGAGAAAGGTGTCTTGCAGGTTTTGTTGTTTTTCACTCATGGGTAGCCCCCACTTGGTTCTTGGACTGCCGAGCGGCCCCCGCGAAGCAGTTGATTCCAAGCATAGGACCCAATGCTGCGTTCGCGAAAGGGGCTATCCCGGACGATCCGCCGCAGCCGCGCGTTGGTCCGACACGTGCCGGTAGAGTTCGCCGATTCGCTTGGTCAGCGGCCCCGGCTTTCCGTCGCCGATGGGGACTCCGTCGATGGACACGACCGGGACGGCCGCACCCGAGGCCGATGAGATAAACGCTTCGCGGGCCGCCTTCGCATCGTCGGGGGTGAAATGGCGTTCGGTGACAGACATTTGCGCCTCCGCGGCCGCCTCCATAATCACGCGCCGGGTGACGCCCGGCAGGATGGCGTGGCTCAGGCCGCGGGTGATGAGCCGACCGTCCTTGTCCACGATCCAGGCATTCGTCGAAGCGCCCTCGGTCACGAATCCGGCGTCGTCGACCAGCCAAGCCTCATAGCCTCCCTCCCGCCGTGCTTCCGTCTTGGCGAGAAGATTGGCCAGAAGCTGCGTCGTCTTGATATCGCGACGGCCCCAGCGGATGTCCTTCTGGGTGACGACCGCGATGCCATCCGCTTGCCGCCGGGCCGCGGCGGCGACATCGTACGGCCGCGCCGTCAGGATCAAGGTCGGACGCTGGCTCTCGTTCGGGATCGGATGGTCGCGCTTGAACATGCCGCGCGAGACCTGAAGGTAGAGAAAGCCGTCGCGCACGCGATTGCGCCGCACCAGTTCGCGCATGACGATTTTGAGCGCCGCGCGGCCGACCGGCATCGCCATCTGGATTTCGCGCAGCGAACGCTCGAGACGGTCGAGATGTTCTTCCACGTCGTGGGCATGGCCGTTCAGGATCGCGAAGACTTCGTAGATGGAATCGCCGAGCTGAAGCCCGCGGTCTTCTATGTGAACGCCGGCCTCGCCGTGGGGAACGTAGCGGCCGTTCACATAGGCCGTGCGTCCCGGCGGCGCGCGATGCGGCCAGCGGCTTAAGGGTTGGGCAGGCATGATCAGTGTCTTTCGGGCAGCGAATCCAGGATGGCGCTGAGCGCCTTGTAGCTTATTTCCGCCGATTCAAAAGGCGATTTCGCATCGTCGTTCTCGAAGAAATAATGTTCGAACGGTGCGATATCGGGCCGCGCGAACAGCGCCTTGAAATCGATCGTCCCCTGCCCGACATCGGCCATCGCGCCGGACGCGGTCATGTCCTTCACATGGCACATGGGAAAGCGTCCGCGGTGCTGCGACAGCAACGTGCCGAGATCGGCGCCGCCGAGCTTCGCCCAATAAAGATCGAGTTCGAATTGCACCAGCGCGGGATCAGTTCGAGACAGCAGAATGTCATAGGGAAGCTGACCGCCGATCGGCTGAAATTCGAAATTGTGGTTGTGATAGCAGAAGCGCAGGCCCGCCTTGTGGCATTCCGCTGCGAAACGATTGCAGACGTCCGCCCATGCTTTCCAATTGTCGAGCGTCTTTCTGGTCTCCGGTGGTGTCCAGGCAATCACAAGGAATTTGTGACCGGCTTCCAGCGCGCCGTCGATCAGCGGCAAAGGCGCGTCGCGTGCCGCGAGCGCATCGATATGCGAGCTCGGCGCAGTCATCCCGAGATCGGCGACCATTCGGCATATCTCGGATGGCCGTTTGCCAAAGTAGCCCGCGAATTCCAGTTCCGCATAACCGATGGCCGACACGTGCTTGAGCGTTGCTGCGACGTCCTGCGCCATCGCCGCGCGCAGCGTGTAAAGCTGAATTCCTGCCTTCGCGCGCGTGCTGGCCATCGCTCTACCACTCAGGACGAGACTAATCCCCGCCGCCGGAAGAGCAGCGAGGCAATGTCGCCGCGTAACGCTCACGCGTTGAACTGTTGCTCGCGGCCATTGCCGCCGCCGACACCGAGCGATTTGAGCTTGCGGTGCAGGGCCGAACGCTCCATCCCGATGAACGCCGCGGTGCGCGAGATATTGCCGCCGAAGCGGTTGATCTGCGCCACGAGATAGTCGCGCTCGAAGATTTCGCGCGCTTCGCGCAGCGGCATAGAGATGACGAGATCGCCGCGCCCCTGCCCGCCCCATGGCGAGTTCGCGCCCAGATCGGCGGGGAGAAGATCGGCGGAGACGGCTTGCGCCGCATCGTCGCTCGCGAGAATGAGCAGCCGCTCCACGATGTTGCGCAGCTGACGGACATTGCCCGGCCAGTCATGCGCCTGAAGCATCGCCATCGCGTCGTCGCCGATCTCGCGCGTCGCAAGGCCCGACGCCGCGGAGAGATGTTTCATGAAATGCGCGACCAAAAGCGGAATGTCGTCGCGGCGTTCCGCCAGTGACGGCACGCGCACGGGCACCACGTTCAGCCGGTGATAAAGGTCCTCGCGGAAGCGGCCGTCTGCGATTTCGGTGCGGAGGTCAGTTGTGCAGCTCGTGATGACGCGCGCATCGACCTGAACGCGCTGACTGCCGCCCACGCGGGTAAAGGTCTGGTCGACGAGCACGCGCAGCACCTTACCCTGGGTCTCCAGCGGCATGTCCGCCACTTCGTCGAGATAGAGCGTGCCGTTGTGCGCAAGCTCGAGCAGACCGATCTTGCGCGGGCCGTCGCTGCTTTCGATGCCGAATAGCTCGGCCTCGATCCGGTCGGGCTCCATGGTGGCGCAATTGATCGCCACAAAGGCATTGCCGCAGCGCCGCGAGCGGGCGTGGATCAGGCGCGCGACCACTTCCTTGCCGGCGCCCGGGCCGCCGTTGATCAGCACGCGGCTGCCGGTGGGCGCGATCTTGTCGACGAGCTGGCGAAGCTGCGAAATCGCCGAGGATTGCCCGACCAGATCGGAATCGTCGCCCGCTTTCAGGCGAAGCTCGCGCACCTCGCGCTTGAGGCGCGCGGCTTCCAGCGCGCGTCCCGCGACGTGGATGAGCCGGTCGGCCTTGAACGGTTTCTCGATGAAATCGTAGGCGCCCTTCTTGATCGAGGCGACGGCGGTTTCGATCGTGCCGTGGCCAGAGATCATCACCACCGGCAGATCGGGCTGCTCGCGCTTCAGGACTTCCAGAATCTGGATGCCGTCGAGGCGGCTGCCCTGCAGCCAGATGTCGAGCACGACGAGTTGCGGCCGCCGCGCGCGCACGGCCTGCAGCGCACTGTCGCCGTCACCCGCGACGCGGGTCTCATAGCCCTCGTCCCGCAGGATTCCGGAGATCAGATCCCGGATGTCTTCCTCGTCGTCGACGATCAGGATTTCAGACGTCGTTTGCGGCGATCCGTTCTTGCTCATCCACTGTCCCTTTTTCTCGTGCGAGCTTCTGTCGAAGCGGAAGCGTGAGAACCACTTCCGCGCCCTGGTGTTCGCCCCCCACATCCTTCAAAGCGATTTCCCCGCCATGGTCTTCGGCGATCTTGCGCACGATGGCGAGGCCGAGGCCCGTGCCCTTCGCGCGCGTGGTGACATAGGGCTCGGTCAGCCGGTGGCGGTGTTCCGGCGGCAGGCCTATGCCATTGTCGGTGACACGGAAGATAACCTTGTCGTCCGCTTGTTCGACGGCGATCACGATGTGTCCCGGCGTATCGTCGCCGGTGGCGATGCGCGACGCGATTCCCTCGCCGGCGTTCTTGATCACATTGGTCAGCGCCTGGCTGATGAGGCGTCCATCGGCCTCGAACCAGACCGGTTCCTTCGGCGCATGTGTCTCATAGGAAATCTGTGCATTGGCGACGCGCTGCAGGAATAGCGCCTGATGCACAAGCTCCTGCGCATTCTCACGGCGCATGACGGGCGTGGGCATGCGCGCGAAGGACGAGAACTCGTCGACCATGCGGCCGATGTCGCCGACCTGTCGGATGATCGTGTCGGTGCATTGCGCGAACACTTCGGGGTCGGACGTGACTTCCTTGCCGTATTTGCGCTTCAGACGCTCGGCGGAGAGTTGGATCGGCGTGAGCGGGTTCTTGATTTCATGCGCGATGCGGCGCGCCACGTCGGCCCAGGCAGCCGTGCGCTGCGCGGAGGCGAGATCGGTGATGTCGTCGAAGGTCACGACGTAGCCACTCGCATGCGGACCATGTTCGCTCGCGACCTGCACGCTGAGCGAGCGCGGCGTTCCCGTGCGCTTGATCGTGACCTCACCACTGGCGCGGCCGACCGGTTCGGAGATCGTACGGCGAATGAGTGCCGCGAGCTCAGGCACAGCTTCGGCGTAGTGGCGGCCTTCGAGTTCTTCCGGTGCCGCGTTCAGCAGCCGCGCCGCTGCACGATTGACGATGGTGATCTGCCCATCGGCATCCAGACCGATCACGCCGGCACTCACACCGGCGAGCACGGTCTCCGTGAAACGGCGGCGTTCGTCGATGACCTGGTTTGCCGCGATCAGCGCGCTGCGCTGTGTCGAGAGCTGCGAGATCATGCGGTTGAAGGCGACGCCAAGCGTGCCGATCTCGTCGTCGTCACGCGTGACCGTGACATGCGCCTTGAGATCGCCTTCCGACACCTTCTCCGCCGCCCGGATCAGGCTGGACACAGGCCCCGCCAGGCGGTTTGCAAACCACAATCCCATCCACACCGCCGCCATCAGAATGACGAGCGAGACAACGGCGTACAGCGCCGCAAAATTGAGCTGAATTTCGGAGCGGCTGTCTTCGAGCTTGCGATATTCGCCGACTGCGACTTTGGTGCGGTGGTAGTAGCCGAACACCTTTGGATCGATCGCCCTGACCGCCAGCAGGTAGGCGTCATTGAGCGCCGGCAGCTGGATCAGCGCGTGCACGATGCCGGTCTCGGGATCGCCGTCGACGACAATGCGTCCGGCCTTGGCATCGGCGAGATCCGCCGTGCTCGGCTTCAGCGTCGCAGTGTATTTGAGCCTTGCGGAGCTTGCGAGTTCGTTGCCATGCGAGTCGACGAGGAAGGATGCGACCAGCCCGCGATCGTTGGTCATGATCGCGAGTTTCTCGACCATCAGTCCGACTTTCACGTGATGTTCGTCGTCGAACAGCGTGCGGTCGTGCTGAATGCCGTCGGCCATTTCGCCGGCGTCGAGCGTGATGCCGCGTCCCTGCTCGATCACATATTGCCGCGCCACGCCGACCGCATTGTCGAGCGCCGTCTTCACCCGGGTCGAAAACCAGGACTCGATACCAAGATTGAGCGTCACCGCCGCGAAGATCGCGACAAGGATCGCGGGCACGACCGCGATGGCGCTGAACATTGCGACCAGCCGCACATGCAGCTTTGCACCTGCCCGGCCGGACCGGCGCTCGCTCCAGATCCGCACCAGCCGCCATGCCACCAGCGCGCCCAGCGACAGGCCGAGTGTTAGGTTAACGAGAAGTAGGCCAACCAACGCCCCCGGCGTCGGGTTGTAGGGGACGAGACCGGTCAGCGTCGCGTAGGTAGCAAAGCCCGAGAGCACCGCCAGCAAGGCAACGCCAAATGCCAGACGTGACGGCCGCGATACGGCGCGTATCACGCCGAGCCATCCGCTCGCAGGCGCAGGGATTGCGCTGACTGTCGTCATCTCGCTCGTCTGTTGCGGACCTAAGAGGTTAGGATACCTTTAGAATCCGCCGACAGTGTAGCCAAGACACAGACTGTTGCAAGTTTGCTGCGATGCGAACATGCAACAGCGTTAAATGGGGCCTCGGCGTTAATCAGGCCGGAGGCCGCGAACCACCTCAAGTCCCAGGTCCCTGATCTTCTTGCGCAACGTATTACGGTTAAGACCGAGGAGGTGCGCGGCGCGGATCTGGTTGCCCCTTGTCGCGCCCAGGCAGATGGATAGAAGCGGCCGCTCCACCTCCTGCAGGATGCGGTCATAGAGGCCCGGCGCCGGCAGTGCATCGCCGTGCTCCAGGAAATATTTCGTCAGGTGCCGCTCGACGGCCGTGCTCAGCGTCGCGACTTCATCACCCTCGTCCAGGCCAATCGGCCGTTCCGGCTCTTTCAACTCGGCGGCCACCGCGCTTGCCGGGATGGTATCGCCCGAACGCAGCACGGCGAGCCGGCGGATGAGGTTCTCAAGCTCGCGGACATTGCCGGGCCAGCGATAGCGCCGCAGCAGGTCGAACGCTTCGGCGTCGAGACGCTTCACCGGAAGGCCTTCCTCCTCGGCCTTGCGCAGGAAGTGGCGCACGAGATCGGGAATGTCCTCGCCGCGTTCGCGCAGCGGCGGCAGACGCAGCGGAACGACATTGAGACGATAATAGAGATCTTCGCGAAACAGGCCCTGCTGGATCAACTGGCGCAGATCGCGATTGGTCGCGGCGATGATGCGCACATCGGTCTTGATCGGCGTGCGGCCGCCAACGGTCGTGTATTCGCCCTGTTGCAACACGCGCAGCAGGCGCGTCTGCGCGTCGAGCGGCATGTCGCCGATCTCGTCGAGAAACAGCGTGCCACCTTCCGCCTGTTCGAAGCGGCCGATGCCCCGATTGGTGGCGCCGGTGAATGCGCCGCGCTCGTGACCGAACAATTCGCTTTCGACCAGTTCCTTCGGGATCGCCGCCATGTTGACGGCGACGAAAGTGCCATAGCGGCGCTTGCCGTAATCGTGCAACGCGCGCGCGACCAGTTCCTTACCGGTGCCGCTCTCGCCCATGATCATCACGGTAAGATCGGTCTGCGTGAGCCGCGCGATCACGCGATAGATCTCTTGCATCGCTGCGGAGCGGCCGATCAGCGGAAGGCGGTCCTCCTGTGTTTCGGCCGGCAGCGGTTCGCGCTTCTTCTGCGGGCTCGCCAGCGCGCGCTGCACGATCGCGGTGAGTTCCTTCAAATCGAACGGCTTGGGCAGATAATCGAAAGCGCCGCGCTCGGTCGCCGTGATCGCGGTGAGGATCGTATTCTGCGCGCTCATCACCACGATCGGCAGGTCGGGGCGGATGCGCTTGATGCGTGGAATCAGGTCGAATCCGTTCTCGTCGGGAAGCACGACGTCGGTGATCACCATGCTGCCGTCGCCCGCGGACACCCAGCGCCAGAGGCCGGCGGCCGTGCCGGTCGTTCGCACGTCATAGCCCGCGCGGCCGAGCGCCTGGTTGAGGACGGTGCGGATCGCGGAATCGTCGTCGGCAATCAGGATGGTGCCTTCGGGCATGATCAAACTCCTCCGCTCTCTTCGGCGGCTTTGGACAACAGGATTCGGAATACGGTGCGGCGCGGAACGGACTCACATTCGATGATCCCGCCATGATCGCCGATGATCTTGGCCACAAGCGCGAGACCGAGGCCGGTACCATGCGTCTTGGTCGTCACGAATGGATCGAAGATGTAGGGCATCAGATCGGACGGCACGCCCGAACCGTTGTCGCGCACGGTGACTTCGAGCGGCAGGCTCAGGCGTTCGCCCGCCACCGCCGCGCCGAAGCGAACGCCGGGACGATAGCCCGTCGTCAGCGCGATCTCGCCACCGGTCTCCGGCAGCGCGTCGAAGGCGTTTCGGACCAGATTGAGGAAGACCTGGACGAGCTGGTCGAAATCGCCGAGCACGTAAGGCAGCGAAGGGTCGAATACCTCCGTGAAATGCACGTCGCGCGCAAAGCTCGAAGCCGCGATCTTGCGCACACGATCGAGAACTTCGTGGATGTTGACCGGCTTGCGCGGGAAGCTGCGCGTATCGCCAAAGGATTCCATCCGGTCGATGAGGTTTCGGACGCGATCGGTCTCGTCGCAAATCAACTGGATGAGATTTTTTTCGCTCTCCGGCACCGCCTCCTCGAGCAGTTGTGCGGCACCGCGAATGCCGGCGAGCGGATTCTTGATCTCGTGCGCCAGGACCGCAGCCATCCCGTGCATCGAACGCACGGCACCGCGATGCAGAAGCTGGCGGTCGATGCGCTGCGCGAGGCTGCGCTCCTGGAGCGTGACGATCACCGCACCTTCGGGTTCCGGCAGCGGTGTTGCCATGACATCGGCCACCCGCTCACCGTGGCGCGGCGTGGAGATGTCGAGGGTCCGTTCGCCCACGGATGCTCTGCGCTCGCGCGCTTGCGACACCAGGCCGATCAATGGGCTGCCGAATGGCACCAGTTCATCCAGCTTTTGCCGCAGCAGAAGGCCGGCGCCCGTGTCGAAGAACTGCTCCGCGGCCGGATTGACGAACAGCAGTTCGAGCCCCGGCCCGACCACCAGCACCGGCATCGGCAGGGCGCCGGCTATGAGTGCTGTGGCATCGAGGGGAAGCTTGCTATCGGGTTCGGACATATTTGCTTAATAATTAGGCTGAGACGTTTGTGATGATTTTCTATGCAACAGGACTTTGCGAGGTCCGTCAACACGGGTTTTTCTTTGGATTTCCGGCTGCGTTGCCCACGGCCGTCTCTTCCAATAGATGTTGCGACCCTTCCCTGGAGATCCCATGCCCGGCATAGCCGTCGTCATCGTTGCCGCGGGCAAGGGGGAACGCGCGGGCGGCACGGTACCCAAGCAATATGTCCCGTTGCTGGGCAAGCCGATGCTCCGCTGGACGGCCGAAGCATTTGTCCGGCACCCCGATGTGGATTTCGTCCAAATCGTCGTCGGCGCAAACGATGAGGCGCCGTATGCCGAGGCGATGCGTGGCCTGACTGTTCTACCGCCGTTGGCCGGCGGCCCGACGCGGCAGCATTCGGTGATGCACGGGCTGGAAGCGCTCGCGCATCACAAACCCGATTACGTTCTGATCCAAGACGCGGCGCGTCCCTTCGTATCGGCGGAGACTATCGGCCTTGTCATCGCGGCATTGCGCGATGGTGCAGAAGCAGCCATTCCCTTGCTTCCTGTTGCCGACACGCTACGCAAGCTTGAGAACGGAATATGGGTGACCGTTCCCCGCAATGGGCTCTTGCGCGCACAAACGCCGCAAGGATTTCGTTTCGACAAAATTCTTAAAGCGCATCGCGACCATGCAACGCACGACGTCACGGACGACATGGCTCTGGCGGAACTCGCGGGTCTCGATATCGTTGTGGTTCCGGGTGAGGAATCCAACATCAAGATCACCACGCAAAAGGACTTCGCCATGGCGGAACAGCTTCTGGCCGCGCGGCTCGGCGAGACGCGAACCGGCAGCGGCTACGATGTGCATCGTTTCGCCCCGGGCGACCACGTCTGGCTGTGCGGCATCAAGATCGATCACGATCACGCGCTCGAAGGGCATTCCGATGCCGATGCGGGCCTTCATGCGCTGACCGATGCAATCCTGGGCGCGATCGGCGCAGGCGACATCGGTCAGCACTTCCCGCCGACCGACGAACGCTGGCGCGGCGCGCCGTCCTGGAAATTCCTCGATCATGCGGCATCTCTCGTCCGTGACAGAGGCGGCGCCATCGTCCATTGCGACGTCACGCTGATCTGCGAGCGTCCGAAGGTTTCCCCGCACCGTGACGCCATGCGCGCGCGCATCGCCGAAATCCTCGCGCTCGATATTTCTCGGGTGAGCGTGAAAGCGACGACGACCGAAGGCATGGGCTTCGAGGGCCGCCGCGAGGGACTGGCGGCGCAGGCCGTCGCCACGGTTCGCGTTCCATGATCTGGACCTATGCCGCCACCGTGTTCGGAATTGGCCGCTCGCCATGGGCGCCGGGAACGGTTGCAAGCGCCGTCGCCCTTCCTGTTGCATGGATCGTCCTGAAATACCTTGGACCGGTCGCGCTGTTCTCGCTCAGCTTCGCGGTAGCCGCGATCGGCACATGGGCATGCGAGGTCTACGTGCGCACGACGGAGGAAAGCGACCCGTCCGAATGCGTGATCGACGAAGTGGCGGGGCAGTTCCTGGCGTGCGCGCTCGCGCCGCTTTCGCTTTACGGATTCATTCTCGCCTTCGCGCTGTTCCGGCTGTTCGATATCTCCAAGCTTTGGCCGATCTCAGAGGCCGAAAAGCTGCGCGGCGGGTTGGGCATCATGGCGGACGATATGGTGGCCGGCCTTCTCGCGGGGCTCATCGTTGCCGTGGTCGCCAGCCTCGGCCTAATCTGAAGCCATGTTCCCCTCGCCTCTCCTGCGCCTCGCCGAAGTCGTGCTCGCCGAAGCGCGCGAGAAGAAGCTGCGCATCGCGACCGCCGAGAGCTGCACCGGTGGATTGATCGGCGCCCTGCTCACAGAAATCCCCCGATCGTCGGACGTCTTCGAGCGCGGTTTCATCGTCTATTCCAACCGCGCCAAGCAGGACATGCTGGGCGTGCCCGGCGATCTGATCGCGGATATGGGCGCGGTGTCGGAAGCGGTCGCGCGCATGATGGCAGAAGGCGCGGTCGAGAACTCCAACGCGCATCTCGCGGTCGCGGTCACCGGGGTTGCCGGACCCGGCGGCGGCACAAAGATGAAGCCCGTCGGCCTCGTTCACATCGCGGCCGCGCGCGAGAACCGTTCGATCCTGCACGAAGCGCATCGCTTCGGCGATATCGGCCGCAGCGAAATCCGGATGAAAACCGTCGAGGCGGCCCTCGAACTGCTACTGCGCCTTCTTTGAAAGCACGCGCGCGCGCGCCAGAAACGCATCCTGGGTCTTAAGCAGAATGCGGCCGAACGCCGTGCCCACGACCATGTTGAGGAGCGGATTGCGCAGTTCGAAAGCGATGGAGAAATCGATCTTGCAGCGCTCGCCTTGCGGCGTGAAGCGCCAGTGGTTTTCGAGCTGGCGGAATGGACCTTCGGCCTGGACGACATCGATGGCGTGCGCTGCCGGATCGAGGACGACCCGGCTCGTATAACTTTCGCGGTAGCTCCGGAAGCCGACCGTCATGTGCGCTTTCAGGATTTCCTTATCGTGGACGTGCTCGCGCGCGGTGATGTGCAGCGCGCTGACCCAGGGGAGAAACTCGGGATATTTCTCCACATCGGCCACGATCCGGTACATCAGATCGGCCGTGTACGGAACGATTCGGGATTCGGAGTGCGCCGTCACGTCAGCCGCGCGCGGCTTTCATCTGCGCGAAGTCGCTGTCGGCGTGATAGGACGAGCGCGTCAGCGGCGAAGCCGAGACCATCAGGAACCCTTTCGCACGCGCCACCTGTTCGAGCCCCTTGAATTCCTCCGGCGTCCAGAAGCGCGCGAGCTGCGCGTGCTTCCTTGTGGGCTGGAGATATTGGCCGATCGTGAGGAAATCGACATTCGCGGCGCGCAGATCGTCCATCACCTGCATGATCTCCTCGCGGCTCTCGCCAAGGCCGACCATGAGGCCGGATTTGGTGAAGCCCGTGGGAACCAGTTCCTTGGCGCGCTCCAGCAAACGCAGCGATGCGAAATAGCGCGCACCGGGGCGCACCGAGAGATAGAGCCGCGGCACAGTCTCGAGATTGTGGTTGAACACATCCGGCCGCGCACCCATCACAACGTCCAGCGCACCGTCCTTGCGCAGGAAATCGGGCGTGAGCACTTCCACCGTCGTGCCGGGGCTCGCCGCGCGGATGGCGCGGATCGTTTTCGCGAAATGCTCGGCGCCGCCATCGGGAAGGTCGTCGCGATCAACGGAGGTGATGACGACATGCTTTAGCCCGAGCTTTGCCACCGCGCGGGCGACGTTCTCCGGCTCGTCGAGATCGAGCGCGCCGGGCAAACCTGTCTTCACGTTGCAGAAGGCGCAGGCGCGCGTGCACGTGTCGCCCAGGATCATCATGGTGGCGTGACGGTGCGTCCAGCACTCGCCGATGTTCGGGCACGCCGCCTCCTCGCACACCGTGTGGAGCTTGTGTTCGCGCACGATCTCCTTCGTCGCGGCATATTCCCGGCTGACGGGGGCCTTCACGCGGATCCAGTCCGGCTTTCGCAGAACCGGATTGTCCGGCCGGTGCGCTTTCTCCGGATGGCGTGGCGTTATGCGGTCGATGACGGTGGTCATGAATCCTTCCGCGGTGTGGCGCCTGGCCGAAAGTGAAGGCGAAATTCTACGTCGAACAATTTCTCGCCCTTGTAGGAGCAAGCCTGCTTGATGTCGTTATCCGGCGCCCCCGCAACCCAGCCGGAGTACTGGGAGTGATACAAATGTCCGGTGTTGTCGAGCTGAAGCTGATATGAAGTGGAGGTCGAATTCCTGAATTGAATGCCTTCTGGATTGCCAATATCCCCCGGAACAGACGAATTATAGGTGCAGTCGAGCGCGACAGGTCCCGCCAACGGCGCATAGTCGAAGGAATAGGCGTACCAGGTGCACGCGACTTCCTGCTTGTCGTAGATGCAACGTCCATCGCCGGTTACCGCGATGTCGCTCGTCTGGCGACAGATCGTCTGGGCGTTGTTTGGACCGCAGACGACGCCGTATCTCAGGTTGCTGATCGCAACGCGGTCAGGCGGGTTCTGGGCCTTTTGCGGCATGGTTGTGCAGGATGCGCAAAATAGCGCGATAGCAAGCATCCCGCCCGCTTTCCCGCCCGCTCTTTGGCCAAAATTGATGGTCATAGTGGCGGACATATATAGGCTGGCCTCGCGAAAATCACCCCTTTCCGCTAGCATCCCGCCGATGCACCAAGAGCGGCCTTAAAGAAGCCGCCTCCCGGGGAGAACGATTTGACCTTGTCCACCGTCGCCGCCGCTTCCGGCGAGGATATCTGTCCGTTCGATATTTCGAGCACCGGAAAGCCGGTGTTCCGCGCCTTCGCCGAGGCGCGCCGCAAATTCGGCGGCAGACGGGTCTGCATCTTCGACGTCGACGACAGTCCTAGAACCTATGACGACATCATGCGCGGCGCGCTCGCGCTTGGGCATGCGCTGAAGGCGGGAACACGGCGCGGCGAATGCGTGGGCGTGATGCTGCCGACGGGTGCGGGCGCGATCGCGACGTTCTTTGCGGTCACGGCCTATGGCCGTACACCCGCCATGCTCAATTTCACGGCGGGAGCGGCTGCAATCAAATCGGCGATCCGCACGGCGCGGGTGAAAAAGATCGCGACCGCGCATCGGCTGATCGAAATGGCCGGGCTTCAGTCGCTGATCGAGGAACTCGCGTCGGTCGTCGAGATCGTCTATCTGGAAGACCTCCGCAAAGACCTCTCCATCCTCGACAAGGCCGCGGCCGCGATCGGCCAGTACCTGCCAGGGCTCGTCTCTTCCAATCCCTCGCCGGATTCGCCGGCAGTCATCCTCTTCACGTCGGGCACCGAGGGCGAGCCGAAAGGCGTGGCGCTGTCGCACCGCAATCTGCTCGCCAATGTCGAGCAGGTGCGCGTGCATCTGGCGCTCTATTCCTCCGATATCCTTCTCAATCCCCTGCCCGCGTTCCATTGCTTCGGGCTGACGGTCGGATCCTTGATGCCGCTCCTTCTGGGTCTGCAGGTCGTATGTCATCCCACCCCGTTGCAGCCGAAGGAGATCGTGAACCGCATTCGCAAACACCAAGCGACGATCCTCGTCTCGACCGACACCTTCATCACCCAATACGCGCGTGTCGGCGAGCCGGGCGATCTCCAATCGCTGCGCCTGACGGTCTGCGGTGCGGAGCGGCTGCGCGATGAGACGCGCGCGCTGCTGCGCAAGAAGCACGGCATCGAACTCTATGAAGGCTACGGTGTGACGGAGACTTCGCCGGTGATCTCCGCGAACCGGCCCGGTGCCAACCGGCCCGGCACGGTCGGACAATTGATGGCCGACATGAAGCTGCGCCTCGATCCGGTCGAAGGCATCCCCAACGCCGGACGGCTGGTGGTGAAGGGACCCAATGTGATGCTCGGCTATCTGAAGCCGGACGCGCCGGGCAAGATCGTGGCGCCGGAAGGGGGCTGGCACGACACCGGCGACGTCGTCTCGGTCGATGAGGACGGCTACATTGCGATCAAGGGCCGGCTGAAGCGCTTCGCCAAGATCGGCGGCGAGTCCGTGTCGCTCGCGGTCGTGGAGAGCATCGCCTCGGCGCTGTGGCCGGATTTCAGCCATGCCGCGGTGACGCTGCCCGACGGGCGCAAGGGTGAGCAGATCGTCCTCGTCACGACAAAACCGGACGCCAACCGGCACGACATTGTGGGCTGGGTACACAATCACGGCGTACCGGAGCTCGCCGTGCCGCGCCGCATTGTCGTCGTCGACGACGTGCCGGTCCTCGGCACCGGCAAGACCGATTACGTCAATGTCGAGAAGATGGTCAAAGCCCAGGCCGAGGCGGCACCGTCCGCCTAAATCCGGTTCTTCTTCTTTCCTTCCGGCAGCACACGGATGGCGGCCATCATGCCTGCGTCCTCATGCTGCAGGATGTGGCAGTGATAGACGAAATCGCCCACCACCTGCCCACGGAAATCCATGCGCACCTTGATGCTCGGATAGGGCCCGATCTGATCCCAGTAGCCGACCTGATAGGTGTCGTAGAACTGGCGCTGCTCCGGCGGCACGGGCACGCCGTTCACGGCCAATAGCAGGAAGTGGATCTGGTGCATGTGGAATTCATGCACTTCCGGCGCCTGGTTATCGATGGTCCAGTCTTCCACGGCCCCCTTGGTCGTGATGATCGCCGGTGGATTGTTGGGATCGAACTTGGCCGGCTTTTGACCCTCCACCGTGATGAAGAAGTTCACACCCAAACCACCGCGATTGGATTTTCCGTCGTTGGTAGCGTGCCCGAACGTCTCCGAGAAATAGAGATGCCGCTTTGCGGTCGGCTTGATCTTTTCGAGTCCGGCAAAGCGGTCGCCTGCGATCTTGCGGTCCGGTTTCGGCATGACCGGAAGATCGAGCGGCTCCTTCGTCAGCGCGATGTTGGCCAGCGGACGGAACGGCAGGCTGTCGCCCAGAGGTCCGCTGTCGATTGCCTCGGTTGAGAACTGTGCGGTTTTCACGGTGCTGTCCGGCGCCGTGACGATGAACTCGGCGCGCCCCGCCGGCGGCAGCAGGATGTCGTTCTCGGTGATGATGATGCCCTGGTGCTTTCCATCCTGCGAACCCGTCGGAACGCCGTCGAACGCCACGACCTGCAGCGGCTGCTTCACGCCGTCATATTTGAGCTGGATGTCGAGGATGGAGTTCGCGGTCGCGTTGACGACGCGCCAGAATTCTTTCTGGCCCGCGTGCATCTTAAGCACGGCGGCCTTCTCCACCGGAAATACGATCGGCACATAGTTGATCGACAGGTCCCAGAACGGCACGGGCTGGTTTGGGTCATACGATACACCTGGGCCATCCACGAGCGCCTGGTCGCGCAGGACGATCATACGTTGCGGCAGACCGGCGACGGCTGGCTGGATGTTCTCTATGCCTTCCACCACGATCGCGCCGCATGCCCCGCCCGTCACGGCGACGGACGAGATGCCGTGCACATGCGGATGGTACCAATAGAGCCCGGGCGGCTCGTTCTTCGGAATGTGGATAACGTAAGTGAAGGTCTCGCCGGAATTGATCAGCGTACGGATCACCTCGTCGCTGTGACAGGTGGGCGAGGTATTGGTGCCGTGAAAATGCACATTCACGGAGGTGTCTGTCTTGGTGGTCGCGCCGCAGACGGCCTCGCCAGCGGAGGCGACTTCCGCGAACCCGTGCGTGGGCGGCACCATGTTGGTAACCGTCATCACGATCTTGTCGCCGGGATTGACGTGCAGCGTGGGCTGTTCCTTGCCGCCATTCGTCACGAAGCAGAACAGCGTCAGGCCCGAATTGCTGACCGAGGTATAATAGTTGAAACGGACCTCGAGCTTGCCGTCCTTGGCATAAAGATCGGGCGGCGGCCGGACGACCGCGCCGGTCTCCTCACGCGGACAGACACCGCCATCTTCGGCCAGCGCCTGGCCGGGCATCAGCAATGTCAAAACGAAAAGTAGAAGCGCGGAGCTCAGGATCTTGGTCATTCCGCTATCCTACAGAAATGCAATTAAGTCGCAATGGTGGAAGTTTGCGGACCGAACAGTTCTTCGTGCCGCGCGCAGATTCTGGGCCACAGCGAAGCCAGCTCCGGGTCGCGCAGGTCGAGCTCTTCGTCGAAAAACCGCACCAGCTCATCGGCGCTGTCGAGGATGCGGTCCTCGTGGCCCTCTGGGGTCACGGTGCGCACCACGCGCCCGCGCACGCCGATAACGCTGTTCTCGCGAAACCGGAAGCAGAAGAGATTCTGCACGAAATGAGATTGCGGCGAAAATTGCTGCTCGTCGCATTTCTCGGCCAACAATTTTTCATCGACCGGCGCCAAATTGAAATCGAACGATGGCGCACCACCGGAAGGATGATTGCGCAAGCGCCACCACGCATCGTCGAGCTTCGTCACCGAAAACGGCAAGCCACCAGACGTGAAGGGTCCTTCGACGATCCGGATCGGCTCGACCGGTCCGTCGCCAAAGCCGACATCGGCCAGGTAGAGACCCTCGTCCAGCTCGACCCGGAGCACGAGATGGTTTCGCAGGGCAGCGTCGCTGACGAGTTCGCGCATGACCGCACCGGTTGCGCGCGTCACCTTGAAGCCCAGTTCGCCGAGCGCCCAGCCGAACAGCCCGTTCATCTCGTAGCACCAGCCGCCCCGGTGACGGCCGACGATCTTCTCGTAGATCGCAGGCCGCTCGATCGTGACCGGCCGGCCGAACTGTACGTCCAGGTTTTCATATGGGATCGCGCGAAGATGAGCGCGATGCAGCGTCTTGAGGCCTTCGAGATTCGCTGGCGGCCGCGCGTCCAGGCCAATGCGGCGGAGGTAGGCGTCAATGTTCATTTCGAAATCCCGCCAGCCGAAATCGGTTGGAGCACGGCAGCGTCGAGATTTTCTCTGAAAACTGCAACACAAATTCAGCGCAGACACGGCTGGCGAAGTTCGCGCCGGACGCAATCGAGAACTGCGCCGGATATCTTGCACTTGAAGATGCGGCGCGTCTTCAACTCACAGATTTCAATACAAACACACTTGCCGCAGAACGGCCTTCGTCGCTGGCCCAGCGGATACATTTCGTCTGGGCCCGACGCCGGGCCACGCATTGACGGTTTGGCAACTCTAATCGTGGGAAAACCGCCAAGACCCGCGCTAGGAGACCGCCTTGTCGTCGTACACCCGAATAATGACGTCGACCGGCCAGCTGTTGGCAATCGCGGCCTTCTTCTTGGGCCTTTTTTCGCTTTTCCAGTTTGTTTACCACTCTGTCCTCGCGGATCGGACAATCGTCCTCTTTGCCGCGGCGGGTTCGATGTTGGGAGTCGGGCTGGCGATGCGCCTAATCTTCAGGGACCGCCTTGCCGCCACCCTGCAGCGCCAAGGCGACAGCATCGAAAGCCTGTTGAACGCCAGTTCAGCCGAAATCACACACTGGCGCGACAGCGCTTCGCCGCGGACGCTGCGGACCGCCCTGATCACGGTCGCGGGCCTCAGTCTTTTCCTGGAGCTGGTGCTGATTCGTTGGGAAGCCGGGCTTTTCGTTGTTTTCGCGCTCTACAAGAACTTCACCCTGTTGGCCTGTTTCTGCGGCCTGGGCATCGGTTATGCAAAGGCACATGACAAGCAACTGACCCTTGCCGCCAGCCTGCCCATGATGGCGCTACTGTTGCTGGTCTTCAGCGTGCTGCGTTACGGGACCGGTGATCTCGGCAATGTGCTATTCCAGGTCGTGCCGGTGCGCGAGGAGGTTTCAGTCTTCTTCGGCTATGATCCCAAAGCCGGCTTCGGGGCCTTCTTGCTTCACTCATTACCGGTATATGGCCTTTTGGCCTTCACCTTTTTGTTGAACGTGCTGGTGCTGCTGCCCGTCGGCCAGTTTTGTGGCTGGCTGATGCAACGCATGGAGCCGCTGGTGGGCTATGGTTACAATCTGCTGGGCAGTATCGCCGGTGTCGCGCTGCTGTTTGTGCTGAGTTGGGCGTGGGCCGGACCGGCGCTATGGTTCGGCCTGGCGGCGGCAGGCATTGCTTTCTTCCAGCTGGGCTCGCGCGCCGCCCGTAAGGTTGCCTTTGGATCGGCAATCGCCTGCGTCCTGGTCACATCCTGGCCGATGACGCCCATGGTTCAGACGATCTATTCGCCCTACCAGATCATCGAAAAGGCATCGCAACCGAATGGCCTGATGTCGCTCCTGGTGTCGGGCAGCTATTACCAGAAGGTCTTTGACCTCAGTCGCGCTCACACAAGCCACGCCGATGCGCCGCTGCAGCGGATCATCGGCTACTATGAGCTCCCCTTCCGCACCGCGCGCTCCGTGGAGAACGTCGCCATTGTTGGCGCCGGCAGCGGCAACGACGTGGCGGCAGCGTTGCGCAACAATGCGGCCCATGTCGATGCCGTAGAGATCGATCCGGTCATCCGCAATCTTGGCATGGAAAACCATCCCGAGCACCCATACCAGAACCCGCACGTGCATTCGATCATCAATGACGCGCGCAACTTCCTGCGCACGAACGAAGCCGCCTATGACGCCGTCGTCTATGGCGTGCTGGATTCCCATACCGTCGTCTCGCATGGCGCCAACATGCGGGTGGATTCCTTCGTCTATACAAGAGAAGGCCTGCGCGACGCCTTCGACCATTTGAAGCAAGGCGGTTTGCTCAGCGTGTCCTTTGCGCTGCAGACCCGGCTCATGGGCGAGAAAATTTTCCACATCCTGGACACGCTGCCCGGCGCCGGCAAACCGGTGGCGATTTTGACCGGCTATGACAGCAACAACACAACCACCTTCATGGTCAGTAAGGGCGCGCCCGTGCAATTGCCCGCCGCCTTCATGCAGAGTCATGGCCTCAGCGACATCACGGCCGACTATGCAGCGATGTCGGCCAAAGGGCTGGACATTCCCACAGACGATTGGCCGTTTTTCTATCTGGAAAAGCGGATGTATCCCGCCACCTATCTGGTGCTGCTGCTCATCGTGCTGGCCGTTGCGATCGCGCTGATCCGCGGGTTGGTGCCGTCCCGGGCCTGGCAGCCCTCAGCCGTGTCTTTCTTCTTCCTAGGCGGCGGCTTCATGTTGATAGAGACCAAAGCGATAACAGAGCTGGGCTTGTTGTTCGGCAATACCTGGCACGTGGTGGGTATTACCATCGTCAGCGTGCTGGTGATGGCCTTTCTGTCCAATTTGGTGGCCGGGCGGCTGACACGCCGGCTGCTGGGCCTGACCTATGCCGGGCTTTTCGTAACCCTGCTGGTGGGCTACGCGGTGGCGGTACATGGCAGCGTCGCGGCGCCTTCGCTGGCAGCCAAGGCGCTGCTGGTGGCGATCATGGTTGGACCGTTGTTCTTCTCGGGTATCGCCTTTTCGACCCTGCTGAAGGGCACCCACGATATCGCATCCGCCATGTCCTACAATCTGATGGGGGCAATGTTGGGCGGCGCGCTGGAGTATAATTCCATGCGGCTAGGCTTTTCCTCTCTCTACCCGATCGCCATGGCCTTGTACGGCTTCGCTTGGCTGTCGGAATTCGTCGGAGTGATGCCGCTAGCCTGGTTCCAGCTCACGGTGCCGCAAGCCGATCAGAACGTCGTCTCCCCGGTTGAACTGAGCCAAGGGCACGAAGTCTGATCCTATTAGGCCCACTGCCCATACAGCCGATGTATCTTCCTGCCAGGTCCCTCGGCCGGCGCTGGCGCACGGCGCGTCATGACGCGCCGCTGCTAGACTGCTTGGACTGCCGAAGAGTCGATTCATCTCGTAACACATCCGCGATTCAAGTTCTGGATCCTCAATCGGCGATGTACCCAAAATCTTGATTTCTGTTTGCGCGAATTGGCAAAAAAACTCGAGGCCCCCCCTCCCCTCCTGGCGGATTGTTTTCGATTTTGTGCGAGGACCTCCCTCCCGGTCTTCGTTCCTCTGCCGCATCGCCAATCTCACCCAAGAGCTGGCCTAGCGTGATAGTTTTCGACATGATTCAAGCGTAGAACATTCTGTGAACATTGTTAAGCCGAATTGGAAGAAGCTCCCAAGACTCCTCGACTTTTCTCAGAGGCCCCAGCGTTACGCCGCAGGTTTGTGTCGCAAGCAAAACGGTCGCTGTTCATCGATGTGTAAGTAGAACCGCCTGGCAGAATCTCCGACTCCTGGCAAAAACCCGCCAAATCCCTCAAAATCCCGTGAGCGACTCGAATTATTTGTAACTTACGTAGAGTGCACCCTTGCATATAGCGAAGTTCATGCTAGATGTGACTCCGCAATAGTTGGGAGGCGGAAAGCAGCGCGTCGTGCCACCAGAGACCGATTACACGCGCAAATTCCGTAAGGAACTCATGGCCGGGCTATCATCGCTCGTCCTGCTGGCGGTTCTCGCCCGCGCGGGACGCGAAATGTACGGGTACGAAATCGCCAAGGCCGTGAAGGCCGAAGGTGAAGGCGGGCTGATCTTCAAGCAGGGCGCGATCTACCCGGTCCTGCGCTCGTTGCATGCCACGGGGCTTCTGGAAAGCCGGGTCGAGGCGTCGGCCTTCGGCCCTCCCCGCCGCTACTACAACATCACCGAAGATGGCCGCAAAGCGCTGTCCGAGTGGCAATTCGCTTGGCGCGACATGCGCGAATTCGTCGACGACGCGCTGAAGGCCGGAGGCATGGACCATGACTTCAGACCGTCCGCCTGAAACGGTCCGCGCCTATCTCGATCAGCTCAGGCGCGCGCTCAAGGGTGCGCCGGCGGGTCTGATCGCGGACGCGCTCGCCGATACGGAAGACCATCTGAACAACGAAATTGCCAACAATCCCGATTTGAAAGAAACCGAAATTCTGGCGTCCGTGATCGAAACCTACGGAACGCCACAAGAAATTGCAGAGGAGTATCGTAATATGGAAGCAACCATTGCGGGCCCCTTCCCCAAGAACGAGCCCACCCCCGACAGCCGCAAATTCGGCTTCTTCAACGTCATTTCCGATCCGCGCACCTATGGCGCATTGCTTTATATGCTGCTCTCGCTTGCGACGGGCATCTTCTACTTCACCTGGACTATCACCGGCATCGCACTGACGCTGGGTTTCGCCATCCTCATCATCGGCATTCCGTTCGCGCTCTTGTTCATCGGATCGGTGCGCGTGCTGGCGCTGGTCGAAGGCCGCATCGTCGAAGGCTTGCTCGGCGTGCGTATGCCACGCCGCCTGCCGTCGACTACGCCACAGGACGGCACGATCATTGCCCGCATCCGCGACGCGCTGAGCGATATCCGCACCTGGTCGTCGATGTTCTATCTGCTGCTGATGCTGCCGCTCGGCATCATCTACTTCGTCATCGGCGTCACCGGGCTTGCGGTCCCGCTCGGCTTCATCGGCGGCGGCCTCTACAGCCTCGTCACCAACGACGCGAGCCACATCCGCATCGACGATGTGCCGGTGCTCGCGCATCTGCTGCACACGGCGCCCGGCCTGATCCTGCTGGTGTTCGTGGGCTTGTTCCTGCTGTTCGTCGTGCTCCACATCGCCCGCGGCATCGGCTGGCTGCATGCCAAGATCGCGGAAGTTCTGCTCGTCCGCCTGTAACCCCCTAGGACTGGACGATGCCCGCCGCGGATCTCACGATCCGCGGCGTTCTTTTTCGGACGCATCCCTCTCTTGGATCAATTTCGCGATTTCTTTGAGCAGTTCCATTAAGCGTGCCGCCATCTCTCGGGTTTGAACCTTTGAGTTGTTCACAGGCCTCTGAAGAATTTCGATCTGACGGCGAATACTATTCCCGGACTCGATCAGTTCTTCCCGATTTGGGTCTTGTTCTTCCGGCATATGGTGTCTTGTGGCTCGGTCCGACGCTAAAACCGGATCGTGAGCGTCGGCATCCCGGCACGCTTTATGCGACGAGCGGGCGCGTGGTTGAGCGACAAGCCGCCGTCTCCGCGTGAACGAAGTGAGATTTGTTTAGCATTAACAAGTGGGTAAGGGTTGACGGCCACAATGGCCTTTAGGCTATAAGGGATTCGCTGCCGGTTCGCCGGGATGCATGACGACGGGGAAAGCCGAGGGGGAATCTCGACTAATTCTCAGGAGCCGATGTGGAGCGACGCAGCCCGAACTTCTTGAACACCACAAACGACTGGCAAAATTCCGCGCGCGCGGCAGCGTCCGCGCTGTCCTCCCCGGAGGGGCGCTGGGCGCTTCTATCCACCTCCCTGACCGCGATGATCGCAGGCTCGATCGCCTGGATGGCCGTCGGGACGATGCCACCCATCAAAGCGCACAGCTTTGGGGTGGGGCATGAGAGAACGTTCCTGCCCTACGATCTGTTCCAGCGGCTCGTGCAATCCGGTGGGGGCACCGCAAACGCCTCGATGACGCCGTTTGGAAGTTCCCAGGCACAGCGCCAGACCACGCCGCAACCGGGCAGCCTCGACGACTCGCTCGCATCGGAAGACGCGGGCGACAACGGAACTGGGAACTCCGGCACCGAATCCCGCACCATCACGATGGATCGCGGCGACACGCTTGCCGGCGCGCTCGAACAAGCCGGTATTTCTGCCGAAGACGCCAACGCCGCAGTCGCAGCGCTGACCAAGGTCTACGACGTGCGCGACCTGCGCGCCGGGCAATCGTTCGAACTGTCCTATTCGACCGCGCCGCCCGAAGCCGGTGCGCCTTCCACCGTGTTCATGAATTCGCCCGATGCGGCCGACGAAGACGACGCCAATGCCAATGGCGCGATGGAGCCCGCGACCACGACGCCGGTGAGTCAGCTGCTCTCGATCGCGTTCTCGCCATCGGTCGAGCACGACATCACCGTGACGCGCGAAACCAACGGCGTCTTCACCGCCAACGATGTCGAGAAAAAGCTCGAAGCGCACATCCACCGCGCCGGCGCCACGATCGATTCAAGCCTCTATCTGACGGCGATGAAGGCGGGCATTCCGGCCGACGTCGTGGTCGACATGATCCACATGTTCTCCTACGAGGTCGACTTCCAGCGCGACATCAAGCCGGGCGACTCGTTCGAGGTCTTCTACAACTACTACTACACGCCGGAAGGCCAGCCGGCGCGCAACGGCAACATCCGTTACGCGACGATGCATCTGGGCGGACGCACGGTCACGCTCTATCGCTACCAGCCCGATCCCAACCAGCCGGCCGAATATTTCGACGCCAAGGGCCAGAGCGCCAAGTCGATGCTGATGAAGACGCCGGTCGACGGCGCGCGCATCTCGTCGGGCTTCGGCATGCGCTTCCATCCGGTGCTCGGCTACAGCCGCATGCACAAAGGCATCGACTTCGCGGTGCCGATCGGAACGCCGGTGATGGCGGCGGGCTCCGGCATCGTACAGCTCGCCGGACGTCTGGGCGGCTACGGCAATTACCTGCGCATCAACCACCAGAACGGTTACGGCACGGCTTACGGCCATCTCTCGCGCCTGGCGCCCGGTATCCATTCCGGAAGCCATGTGCATCAGGGCCAGATCGTCGCCTATAGCGGCAACACCGGCATGTCGACCGGGCCGCACCTGCACTACGAGATCCTGGTCGCCGGCAACCAGGTCAATCCGCTGGCGGTGAAGGTCGCCAAGGGCCGCATCCTCTTCGGCCACGACCTGCGTGACTTCCTGGGCGAGCGCATCCACGTCGATGCACAGCTCGCCTCGATGCCGCTCGAAACCAAGGTCGCCGATATCTCAACCGACCTTAGGCAAGCGAAGGCGAGATAGTCGCAATCGAGCTGCCGCTGGCAGGCGCGACAACGCGCGACTGTTCATTTCGCTAATCCGTTGGCAAAGTCGCCTTCGAGCAGTTGACCGTTGGGGGATTGGTGGCCGGATTCTGCGCGCGCGCAGGCGCGACATCGTTGATCGTGTCGGCGTCACTAGCGATGTTCGTTAATGTGGTTTTCGCAGACGCATCGTCCGAACAGTATCGTGGCTGCGACGGCTATGGAGCAGCGTCGAGCGACGGCGACGGGATGACGGAGATTGCCACGGTTCTCCTGATCTTCAGCCCACCGGGATATGGAAATACGGCCAGAGGCACGACGACCGCGGGGGCAGCGGGAACAGCGGATTGCGATGCGGCGCTCGCCGATCTCCCCGCCAAACACTGGATGCGGAAGGTCAGCCTGCTCCGCGCCCGCGCGATCCATCGTTTGGACTCGGGCGACCCGAACGGCGCCATTGCCGATCTCGATCTTGCTGCCGCCGCAGCGAAGAACGCGGACGACCCGCTTTATGCGCGCAGCCTGGGGCTCAGCATAACGCTGGTCCGCGCCTTTGCGCTGCGCAAGGCCGGCGATGCGACGGGCGGCGAAGCGCTTGCGCTGGGCGCAATGGCACGCCGTCCTTTCAATCGCCAATCGATTGTATCGACGCTCATGGCGATGGGGCCCGACGCTCCCGCTGCCGATATCGAGAAAGTCGAACGTATCCTCGCCCGTTTGCTGCCTACGGAGATCGACAGGTTGTTCGTCGAGGCGCTTCGGTCAGGCAGGTTTCAGGAGGCGATATCGCTCTATCCGCAACTCACGCCGTATCGCGAAATCGGCCGGGTGAACATCACGCAGGGTCAGCAGCGTGAAAGGGCGATGCGCGACTACGCCACGGCCGTGATGTTCCGGGCGTCGCACGCCGGCGCCTATGCTTTCGCGCTTGCGGCAACCGGCAAGGACCAAGAGGCGCAGGCGGCCCTCGCCGAGGCGCGAACACAATTGACGGCAGACACACAGCCTCCGCCGCCGCCGGATCCCTCTCTCTCGCGTTCGGAGCATGCACGGCAGGAAGCGTTTCGCGGAGAGGAGACAACCAACCGCGTCAAGATCGCGGCGTCTGCCACCAAAATCCTGGATGTCTGGATCGCTTTGGTCGGCGTGCGGCAGACAATCGGCCAGGGTAAGGCTGCTGACGTGCTGAAAACCTTGCAGACCCAAGCCGGGCAGAAGGGTTGGCCCGAGCTGCAATTGCTGGACGCGATCCTCGCGAAACTTCCCAAGTCCGACAAATCATCGATCGCTACGGCACAGGCCCTAAAAGCCGATTGGGCAAAGTCCATCGCGGCACAGAGAGAGCCGAGCCTCGAAACATTTTTCAAGGTGCTGCCCGAACCGGAAACCGCCGATCGGGTGCCGCCGTACGAGCCCGCCAAACAGCCGCTTTTCCGGGACTCGGGCGCCTATTCCGACATGTTTTTCAACGGCTACCAGCAGCGCGGTCCACGTGCCGACGGAGTTACGACTGTCAGCGTTCGCGGCGAGCACAGCACGGCGTCCATGATCGAGGATATGACGCTATTACGCGCGGCCGATCTTGCACGCCAAGCGGGCAAGAAGGGGCTTATCATCGTAGATCGCCACGACACCCAATTTACGATCGGCACTGAATATTACGGCACGGTCGTTCGTACTGACCCGAATGGATATGAAACCGACCTGGATGTTCTGTTTGTCGATCCAAGTGCATTGCCCGACAAGTACCGCGAACAGGGCTGGCGCGTGATCGATGTCGACGAGGCATACAGCGCGCTGGCGCCCGTCTACATCAAGCCCAAGACCTCCGCGAAGCCTGGTGGCTAGTCTAGCGAGTCACGTCGAGGCGCCCGGTCTCGAACGACAGGCTGATGCGGGAGTGCGACGCAGCGCGGTCCCGCAGATGGCACTGGCACCAGCCGCGCTTGGCGAAGGAAAGCCGGGGTCGGCGATGTGAAAAGAAGGCCCCGGAGAGTGCCAATAATCCTGCGTCGTGATCGCCCCGAAAGACCCCGCTATGCACGCACTGTGTCATGCAAGAACGGGCGCCGCTCACGCAGCGCCCGTTCCGGCATAATCACTTAATGCAGCGCCCTGCTCGGCGCGTGCTCGATGTCTAGTTCGTCCGGTGATGCGCCGAACTCCTGACCATCAATCGTCAGACCGTTCTTGCCGACACTGACCTTGATCTTCGCGCCGTCGGAGATCTTGCCCTCGAGCAGGAGCTGCGCGAGCGGATCCTGCAGACGGCGCTGGATCACGCGCTTCAGCGGACGCGCGCCATAGACCGGATCGTAACCGGCATTGGCGAGCCACTCGCGCGCCTTGGCGTCGAGCGCGATCTCGATCTTGCGGTCGGCGAGCAGCTTATCCAGCCTTGCGATCTGGATGTCGACGATCTTGTCCATGTTCGCGCGCGTGAGGCGGTGGAACAGGATGATCTCGTCCAGACGGTTCAGGAATTCCGGCCGGAAGTGCGCACGCACAGCCTGCATGACCTGCGCGCGCACCTGCGGTGTTTCCTCACCCGTCAGCAATTCGGTGCCGAGGTTTGAGGTCAGGATGATGACCGTGTTCTTGAAGTCTACGGTACGTCCCTGCCCGTCGGTCAGCCGCCCGTCATCGAGCACCTGCAGCAGCACGTTGAACACATCGCTGTGCGCTTTCTCGACTTCGTCGAACAGGATGACCTGATACGGCCTGCGGCGCACGGCTTCGGTCAGCACGCCACCTTCCTCGTAACCGACATAGCCCGGCGGCGCGCCGATCAGGCGCGACACGGAGTGCTTCTCCATGAACTCGCTCATGTCGATGCGCACCATCGCGGTGTCGTCATCGAACAGAAACGCAGCAAGCGCCTTGGTCAGCTCCGTCTTGCCGACGCCCGTGGGACCGAGGAAGAGGAACGAGCCCATGGGACGGTTCGGATCCTGCAGGCCCGCACGCGAACGGCGCACGGCGTTGGCGATCGCGCGCACGGCCTCGTTCTGGCCGACGACGCGGTTTTCCAGCGACGACTCCATATGGAGCAGCTTCTCGCGCTCGCCCTCGAGCATCTTGTCGATGGGAATACCGGTCCAGCGCGACACGATCTGCGCGATGTTCTCCGGCGTCACTGCCTCGTTCACCAGCGCGGCCTTGTTCTTGCCGTCGATCTCCGCGATCTGCTTTTCGAGACCGGGGATCACGCCATAGGTGAGCTCACCTGCCTTGGCGAAATCGCCGCGGCGTTGCGCGATCTCGATCTCCGCGCGCGCGCGGTCGAGCTGTTCCTTCAGGTTCTGGACGCTCTGGACGGATTTCTTCTCTTCCTGCCATTTGGCGGTGAGCGAAGCAGATTGCTCTTCAAGCTCGGCGAGATCGTGCTCCAGCGTCGCAAGGCGATCCCGTGAGGCCTTGTCGCTTTCCTTCTTCAGCGCCTCGCGCTCGATCTTGAGCTGCATGATGCGGCGGTCGAGTTCGTCCAGCTTCTCGGGCTTGGAGTCGACCTGCATGCGCAGGCGCGATCCGGCCTCGTCCATCAGGTCGATGGCCTTGTCGGGCAGGAAGCGGTCGGTGATGTAGCGGTTGGAGAGCGTCGCCGCCGCCACGATCGCGGCATCGGTGATGCGCACGCCGTGATGGACTTCGTACTTCTCCTTGAGGCCGCGCAGGATGGAGATCGTGTCTTCCACCGTCGGCTCGCTGACGAACACCGGCTGGAAGCGCCTGGCCAGCGCCGCATCCTTCTCGATGTATTTGCGGTATTCGTCCAGCGTGGTCGCGCCGACGCAATGCAGCTCGCCGCGCGCCAGCGCCGGCTTCAAGAGGTTGGACGCATCCATCGCGCCTTCCGCCTTGCCCGCACCGACAAGCACATGCAGCTCATCGATAAAGAGAACGACCTTGCCTTGCGCCGCCGTGATTTCACTCAGAACAGCCTTCAGCCGCTCCTCGAACTCGCCGCGGAATTTCGCGCCGGCGATCAGTGCGCCCATATCGAGCGCCATCAGCCGCTTGTCACGCAGGCTCTCGGGAACATCGCCATTGACGATGCGCAGGGCGAGGCCCTCGGCGATGGCGGTCTTGCCGACGCCGGGCTCACCGATGAGCACAGGATTGTTCTTGGTGCGCCGCGACAGCACCTGGATGGTGCGCCGGATTTCCTCGTCGCGGCCGATCACCGGATCGAGCTTGCCGTTCCGCGCCGCGTCGGTCAGATCGCGGGCATATTTCTTGAGCGCGTCGTACTGGTTCTCGGCTGTTGCGCTGTCAGCGTTGCGGCCCTGGCGCAAATCGGCAATCGCCTTGTTCAAATTCTGCGCCGTGACGCCGGCATCTTTCAGGATGCGCGCGCTGTCGCCGCCCGACATCGCGAGCGCGAGCAACAAATATTCGGCGGTGACGAAACTGTCGCCCGCCTTCTTCGCGATCTGCTCGGCGCTGTCGAACAGGCGCGCGGCTTCCGGCGACAGATACACCTGCCCCTGCCCACCTTGAACCTGCGGCAGTTTCGCGAGCGCGCGCTCGACACTTTCGCGCACCTGCTCCGGCCTTCCGCCAGCAGCTGCGATCAGCCGCGCGGCAAGGCCTTCCTCATCGTCGATGAGGACTTTCAGCAGATGCTCGGGGGTGAATTGCTGGTGATTGGAGCGTAGCGCCAGCCCTTGGGCCGATTGCATGAATCCGCGCGCACGCTCGGTGAATTTCTCGACGTCCATATGGTCCTCTCAAGCCCGCATCCGGCCCCGCAAGGCAGCCCGGACGAGTCTTCGTGAATTCGGGAAACGGCCCGGTGAAGGCACCGTTCCCGTGAGAGGATATGTGGGAACTTCAGAACCCACCCGCAAGGGGTGGTAGCGGCGCTATTCGGCGGCCGCTTCCGCTTCCTCGTCCTCGCCTTCACCGCCATCGGCGAGCGAGAAGGACGGGCCGGCCGGCTGCGGCGCACCCTGGATATAGGGCTGTTCGCCCGAACCGTTGGGCGGGCGATTGCCGTTGACCTGCTGCTGCTGAGCCGCCTGCGGGTTCTGGGCGGCGTAGGCCGCTTGCTGGGCCTGGGCCGCGCTCAAGATGCGGTAATAGTGTTCGGCGTGCTGGAGATAGTTCTCCGCCATGACGCGGTCGCCCTGCGTGTTGGCGTCGCGCGCCAGCTGCAGGTACTTCTCGTACACATGGGACGCGGAGCCGCGGATTTTGATGTCCGGTCCGTTCGAATCGAACGTGCGGTTCGGATTGAACGATCCGCCGCTACTGCTGCTGCTGCCACCGTTGTGACCGTTATGACTGCTTTGCGGCCTGCGGCCGCCTCTGCGAGAGCGCTTCACTGGTACCCCTTAAAATTTTCAGCCTGTTCTTTGGTGCGCCAACATCGCGGTTGAACGCAGCGCGGCGTGCTTCTTGCCGCAAGAAAACAGGGTCGTCTTTCGCTTTACGCAAGGGCCGGCGCGACCAACGCGCCATCGACGCCAAGCGGCCCTATTTGCCCTAGCCGCCCGCGGGTCCCTGCATCCCCACGCGCGGGAAACTAACGATTCGGAGCCGGACTTCCAACTGTTTTCTCTGTCACGGAACCAGGTTCCACGACGGCACATCGGCCGACTCCGGCCAGATCCGGCACGATTTTGCGGGTTCCAAGCCCCGCACCGGCCATTATTTCCGCGATTGCCGGTCCCTGATCCTGGCCCATCTCCAGAAAGGCTAGCCCGGTTCCATTAAGCAAACGCGCAATCTCTGGCGCCAAAGCCCGGTAGGCATCAAGCCCGTCCGGCCCGCCATCGAGCGCCGACCAAGGCTCATAGAACCTGATTTCCGGCGCGAGGGAGGCGATATCCTGTCGCCTTATATAGGGAGGGTTGGACAGAATTACATCGAAACGATCCGACAAATCGTCAGCCCAGTTCCCGGCGGGCAGCGTGCATCGATTCGCCAGCCCGAGCTTTCGGGCGTTACGGCGCGCCCATCCAAGCGCCTCCAGCGATGCGTCGATCCCGATTCCATGCGCCCGGGGATACTCACTGAGCACCGACAACAGAAGACACCCTGTGCCCGTGCCGAGATCGAGGACTTGGAGCGGCGCAGTGCGATCCGGAAATTCCGCCAGAACGCTTTCGACCAGTGTTTCGGTTTCGGGCCTCGGCACGAGCGCGCCAGGACCGACATCAAGTTCGAGGCTCCAGAATCCTTTTGTGCCCGCGATGTAGGCGACAGGTTCGCGCGCGACTCGGCGGGCGATCAGCTGCTCAAAAAACTCGAGCGCATTCCCTCTCCCCCCTTGGGGGAGAGGGTCAGGGTGAGGGGGAGACGCCTGCGCAGGCGGAGAGGCCCCCTCACCCCGGCCCTCTCCCCCCCGAAGGGGGGCGAGGGAGGTCTTCTGCGCAAACTCCCACAGCACGCGCGCATCCAGCCTGGGATTGTCGACGCCGGCCGCGCGCAGCCGTTCGACGGCATCCCGGAATGCCGGGTTCAATTTTCGGATTCCAGCTCGGCGAGGCGTTCGGCCTGATCGTGGGCGACGAGCGCATCGATGATATCGCCCAGATCGTCGCCCGAGATGATCCGATCGAGCTTGTAGAGCGTCAGGTTGATGCGGTGGTCGGTGACGCGGCCTTGCGGAAAATTGTAGGTGCGGATGCGCTCACTGCGATCGCCGGAGCCGACCATGCTGCGGCGTGCGCCGGCGCGCTCCTTGTCCAGCCGCTCGCGCTCCATGCTGTAGAGCTTGGCTTTCAGCAGCTTCATCGCATGCGCCTTGTTCTTGTGCTGCGATTTCTCGGTCTGCTGCGCGACCGCGATGCCGGTGGGCAGATGGGTGATGCGCACCGCACTTTCGGTCTTGTTGACGTGCTGGCCCCCTGCTCCTTGAGCGCGATAGACGTCGATGCGCAGATCCTTGTCGTTGATCTGGATGTCGACGTCTTCGGCCTCAGGCAGCACCGCCACCGTCGCCGCCGAGGTATGGATGCGCCCGCTCGCCTCCGTCACCGGCACGCGCTGGACACGGTGCACGCCGCTCTCGAATTTGAGCTTGGCGTAGACGCCCGTGCCGTTCACTTCCAGCGTCGCGTCCTTGATCCCGCCGAGATCGCTTTCCGTGCGGTCCATGACTTCCGTCTTCCAGCCCTGAAGCTGGCAATAGCGCTGGTACATCTCGAGCAGATCGGCCGCGAACAACGCCGCCTCGTCGCCGCCCGTGCCGGCACGGATTTCGACAATCGCCGAGGACGAATCCGCCGCATCTTTCGGAAGCAATTTGATTTGGAGATCGCGTTCCAGTTCGGCAAAGCGCGTCTTCAGTTCTGCGCGCTCCTCTTCCGCCATCGCGCGCATGTCGGAATCGCTCGACGGGTCGCCAATCAGCGCCTCCGTGTCTTCGAGCTGCTTCTGGGTCTCGCGATAGGCCTGTACCGATGCGATGACCGGTGTCAGTTCGGCATGTTCCCTGGAGAGCTTCACATAGCCTGCGCCGCCGCCGCCCTGAGAAAGCTCCGCCTCCACCGCTTGAAAGCGGTCGAGCAGGCGTTCGAGGGTAGAGGTGGGAATCATCGGTTCGCGAATAGCGAATGGCGAATGGCGAGTAGCGGGTCAAGCCCATTCGCTACTCGCAATTCGCTATTCGCCCCTACTGTGCCGGTTCGAGGACGGCCGCCGCCGCGTTGCCGCGCTGGGCTTCGATCTCGGCGGCTTTCTTCTCGCAAAGCTCGACGACGTGTTCGACGAGCTTCTCATTGCCGAGTTTGTAGGCCGGTTTGCCGTTCAGGTAGATCATGCCATGGCCCTTGCCGGCGCCGCCGCCGGTAAAGGCCAGGTCGGTCTCGCGCGCTTCGCCCGGGCCGTTCACGACGCAGCCGATGATGGAGAGCGACATCGGGGTGGAGATGTGCTTCAGCCGGTCTTCCAGCACGCGAACGGTCTCGATCACGTTGAAGCCCTGCCGCGCGCAGGACGGACACGACACGATGTTCACGCCGCGATGGCGCAGGTTCAGCGACTTGAGAATGTCGAAACCGACGCGCACCTCCTCCACCGGATCGGCGGAGAGTGAGACACGGATGGTGTCGCCGATGCCGCCCCAGAGCAACATGCCCATGCCGATGGACGACTTCACCGTGCCGGAGATCATACCGCCGGCTTCGGTGATGCCGACATGCAGCGGACAGTCGATCGCATCGGCGAGCGCCTGATAGGCCGCCACCGCGAGGAACGGATCGGACGCCTTCACCGAGATCTTGTATTCGTGGAAGTCATTGTCATCGAGGATGCGCGCGTGGTTCAGCGCGCTCTCGACCATCGCCTCGGGACACGGCTCGCCGTATTTCTCCAGCAGATCGGGTTCGAGCGATCCGGCATTGACGCCGATGCGCATCGAGCATCCGTAATCCTTCGCCGCTTTCACGACCTCTTTCACGCGCTGTTCGCTGCCGATATTGCCCGGATTGATGCGCAGGCACGCAGCGCCGCCGACCGCGGCTTCGATCGCGCGCTTGTAGTGGAAATGAATGTCGGCCACGACCGGAATGGTGGAGGCGCGCGTGATCGCCTTCATCGCCTTGGTCGCGTCTTCGTCGGGACAGGACACGCGCACGATATCGGCGCCGGCTTCCTCGATGCCGCGGATCTGGTCGATGGTCGCGCGCGCATCGCCGGTGATCGTATTCGTCATCGTCTGCACGGAGATGGGCGCATCGCCCCCGACAGGCACCTTGCCAACCATGATCTGGCGGGATTTGCGGCGTTGGATGTCGCGATAGGCTCTGATGCTCATGGTCTTCCAGGCCGCTTGTTGCCGTGATCGGCGATGGCTTGCGGATCGAGCGAGACACCGAGGGCTGCTTGCCCGCTTTGTCCCGCCGTGCCCATCGCGCTGCCGTCGAGATCGATCTCTACTGCGCCCGCATTCTCGGTCGAAAGCGTGATCCCCGGGAGATTGGGCACCATGTAGATATCACCCGGATTGAGGATCCGGTTCACGTAGACCGCGCCGGTCGGGCCTGTTACTTCAATGTGCGTCGAGGCTTTCATACGCAATACAACGCGCGCATCGGCATGTTGTTTGCCGTAGACCTGTCCCGGCGGGAGCACGGCCGGCTGTTGCGCAGGCGTGGCCACGCCCGACGCACCTGCGGGAACCTGCGCCGCCGGTGGCTGTGATGACGGAACCGCGGCCGTCGTTGTTGGCTGCGGTTTGTTGACGGCGGGAGCTTTGTGAGGCGCGGCCGGTTTGCCCGTCAGTTGCGCGGGAACGGGTGCCACCGGCGGTGCCAGCATCCGGTCGGCCGCCGGAGCGATCAGGTGATACGCGCCATAGGCGAGCAGAAGGAACACCACACCGACGATGATCTTCCAGCCCTGCGGAAGACGCCGGTGGTCCTCATCATCGATGATCGTGATCGTCGGTATCGGGTCTTCGCAGCGGCCCGCGATCTGCGCCTTGTAGCGTTCCAGAACGCGCGGCGTGTCGAGGCCGAGATAATCCGCATAGGTGCGCACAAAGCCCACGGCATAGGTGCGGCCTGGCAGGGCTTCGAGGCGGTCCTCTTCCAGGGCTTCAAGATGGTCCTTGCGGATCTTGAGCGCCTTGGAAACCGTCGCCAGATCGTCCCCCCGGCGAGCGCGGCCGGCCCGGAGATCCTGACCGACCGTTTCGAGTGGCGAATCCATGTCGCCCGAGATTTCGCGCAGGTGGATGCGACGGCGGTTCTGCGCGCCGCCGTCTTCGACCGTCAAATGGGTAATTTTATTCATTGAATCCAATACACTAGCACGTTTCGAAGCGGCAATGCCCCGAAATTGCTGCGGTGCGAATTATCGCAGTTTTCGCGCCCCAAACAACCCTTTGAATATCTTTAGCTCTGGGCGAGATCGATACCGCGTTCCGCCGCAAAGGCCGATAGCCGGGTTCGGAGGCTCCCATCCGTCCGGCCGCACAGCCGGTCCACGAATTGCGAGACTTCGCGCAGATCGAGGCTGCGGATCATCATTTTCACCGGCCCGACATTGGCCGGTTGCATGGAAAGTGTGCGCAGCCCGAGGCCCAGAAGCGCCATCGCGTCCAGCGGCTTACCCGCCATTTCGCCGCACAGCGACAGATCGCCCGCGGATTCACTCGCGCTCTGAACGATCAGGCGGATTAGGGTCAGCGTTGCCGGATTGAGCGGATCGTAGCGCCGCGACACGCGCGGGTTTGTCCGATCTACCGCAAACACGAACTGGAAAAGATCGTTGGAACCGATGGAAACGAAATCGGCGCTGCGCATGATTTGCGGCAGCATGAACGCGAGCGCGGGAACTTCTAGCATGGCGCCGACACGTGTCTGACGTGGCTGCGGCAGTCCGAGATAGCGGGCACGTTCGGTTTCGCGGTCGATCAGCGCACGCGCGGCATTGAACTCGGCGACATCGCTCACCAGCGGCAAAAGGATGTTGAGCGTGAGTCCCGCCGCCGCCTTCATCAGCGCGCGCACCTGGTAGCGCAGAAGTGCTGGCCGATCGAGCGCGATCCGCAGCGCCCGCCAGCCGAGCGCAGGGTTCTCCTCCCGCTCCCAGCGCGCATAGGGAAGCACCTTGTCGCCGCCGAGATCGAGCGTGCGGAACACGACCGGCTTGTCGCCCGCCGCCTCGATGATCTGCTTGTAGAACGCGACCTGGTCGGCGAGACGCGGCATCGTTTCGCCGATCATGAACTGAAGTTCGGTGCGGAACAGGCCGACTCCGTCTGCGCCGGACTCCGCCAGATGCGCCATGTCGAGCAGCAGGCCGGCATTCATCATAAGCTGGATATGGACGCCGTCGCGCGTGACGGCAGGCAGATCGCGGACCGCCGCGAAGCGCGCGACGCGATTGGCGCGCAATTCGCGCTTTGCCTCGAAGGTCTTCACGACTTCCGGCATCGGGCGCAGGTGAACTTCACCGGCTTCGCCATCGACGACGATGACATCGCCGTTGCGCGCGGCGTCCCCCACACCCTCGACCGAACTCACCAGCGCAAGACCCATGGAGCGCGCAACGATGGAAACATGCGAAGTCGCAGCCGCATCCTCGAGCACGAGGCCCAAGAGCTTGTCGCGGCCGTAGTCCAGTAGCTCGGCCGGACCCAGCGCGCGGGCTATCAAGACCGCGTCCTGGGGCAGATCCAGCGCGACGTCTTTTTCGCCCTGACCGGTCAGATGGCGCAGAAGCCGCCGCGCGAGGTCGTCAAGATCGTGCGCGCGCTCGCGCAGCATGGGATCGCCCAACCGCTGCACGCGCAGGCGCATTTCGTCCTGCACGCGCTCGACACCGGCCTCCGCCGTCAGGCCCGTGCGCACGGCATCGCGCATGCGCTGGCGCCAGCCCTGATCGTTGGCGAACAGGCGATAGGCCTCGATGACCTCGCGCCCCTCGCCCGTCAGGTCGAGTTCGCTCGAGTCGAGCATCCTGTCGACGGACTCGCGCAGTGCGCCGAGCGCATCTTCCAGACGCTTGAGTTCTTCCTGCGGATTGTCGGCGATCATGCGCTCGACCTTCACGCGCGGTTCGTGCAGCACCACGCGGCCGACGGCGACGCCTTCCGACAATCCCTCGCCCCGGAACGTGAGCGGCTTGTCGACGCGCAGTTCGGGCTCGTCGAGCTCCGAGACATCGAACAATCCGCCCTGCGCCACGACTTCGGCCAGCACCATGGCGACGGTCTGCAGCGCCTCGACTTCCTCTTCGGCGTAAAGCACCGCGGCACGGTTCTGCACCGTGAGCACGCCGAACACTTGCCCGCCGCGCACAATGGGAACGCCGAGAAACGATTTGTAAGGATCTTCGCCGGTTTCCGGCCGATATGAGAAATGCGGATCGGACGGCGCGTCGCTGAGATTGACGGGCTCCGCCATGGTCGCGACGAGGCCGACGAGTCCCTCGCCTTCGCGCATGCGCGTGTTGTGGACCGCGCTCCGGTTCAAGCCTTCGGTCGCGAAGAGTTCGAGTATCTTGCCCGCGCGGCGCAGATAGATCGAGCACACTTCCGCGACCATGTTGACCGCGATCACGGCCACCAGCTTGTCGAGGCGGGTCTGTGCGCTGGCCTGCTCGGCCATGATTTCGCGCAGACGGCGAAGCAGGAGGCGAGGTCCTTGCGCAGCGACTGCAGGCATCTGGCGTGTTACCTCATGCCGTGTCGAGTTCGTAGGCCGAGTGCAGCGCACGCACCGCAAGCTCGACATACTCTTCCGCGATCAGGACGCTGACCTTGATCTCTGACGTGGAGATGACCTGGATGTTGATGCCCTTCTCAGACAGCGTCCGGAACATGGTCTGCGCTACGCCGGGATGTGCCCGCATGCCGATACCCACGATGGAGACCTTGGCGACATTGGCATCCGAGGTCAGATCGCGATAGCCGATCACAGGACCGGCCTTCTCGATCGCCGCCAGCGCCGGCGCCAGATCGCCGCGCGTGACGGTAAAGGTGAGATCGGTCTTGCGGCCATCCTCCGACACGTTCTGCACGATCATGTCGACGTTCACGCCGGAATCGGCGAGCGGGCCGAAGATCGCCGCGGCAATGCCGGGACGGTCCGGAATCTTGTGCAGCGTGATCTTCGCTTCGTCGCGCGAATAGGCGATGCCGGTTACGGGTTTCTTTTCCACGATATCTTCCTCGTCGCAGACAAGCGTGCCGCCGGCCTCGGGTGCGAATGTCGAGAGCACGCGAACGGGCACGCGGTGAAGCATGGCGATTTCGACGGAGCGCGTCTGCAGCACTTTTGCGCCGAGCGACGCCATCTCCAGCATTTCTTCGTAGGAAATCTTCTCCAGCCGCCGCGCCTTGGCCACGATGCGCGGATCGGTGGTGTAAACACCGTCGACGTCGGTGTAGATGTCGCAGCGGTCGGCCTTCAGCGCCGCTGCCACGGCAACGGCGCTCGTGTCGCCCCCGCCGCGTCCGATGGTCGTGACGCGGTTCTCAGGCGATACGCCCTGAAAACCGGCAACAACGGCAACCTGCTCTTTCAGGCACTCGTTCACTGGGCCAGCGTCGATGCCTTCGATGCGCGCGGAGCTGTAAATTGCCGAGGTGCGTACCGGAATCTGCCAGCCCATCCAGGAGCGGGCGCTGACGCCGATCGCCTGCAATGCAACGGTCAGAAGACCGGAAGACACCTGCTCGCCCGAGGCCACGACGACGTCGTATTCGCGCGCATCGTAGAGCGGCGAAAGTTCGCGCACCCATCCCACGAGCTTGTTGGTTTCGCCCGCCATCGCCGAGACGGTGACCGCGACCTGGTTGCCGCGCTCAACCTCTTTCTTAACCAAGGTCGCGACATGGCGGATGCGGTCCAGATCAGCCACGGACGTGCCGCCGAATTTCATCACGATCTTGGCCATCGACGGGTCCGTTTGCGCCTCTTGCGTGCAGGCCATACATAGACGGCACATCGCCCATGCTCAACGCCGAAACGCAGCCATGACCGAAACCTCATCCATCGACGCCGCGGAAGTTGCGAAGTTCTCCGCGCTGGCCGAGGAGTGGTGGGACCCAAGCGGCAAATTCGCGCCGCTGCACAAGTTCAATCCCGTTCGGCTCGGATTCATTCGCGACACCGCGGTGGCACATTTCGGTCGCGACCCAAGGTCACTCCGGCCATTCGAGGGACTGAGCCTGCTCGATATCGGCTGCGGCGGCGGATTGTTGTCTGAGCCGATGGCGCGGATGGGATTTGCGGTGACGGGCGCCGATGCGTCGGAGCGCAACGTTGGAACCGCCGCGGCGCATGCTGCGGCAACCGGAGTCGCGGTCGAGTACCGGGCGACCTCAGCCGAGGCGCTTCAGTCAGAGGGCCTGACCTACGATGTGGTCCTGAACATGGAGGTGGTCGAGCACGTGGCGAACCTCGATGCCTATCTGAAGGCGTGCGCCGGCCTGATCAAACCCGGCGGGCTGATGTTTGTCGCGACCCTCAACAAGACCCTGAAGGCGCTCGCGCTGGCGAAGATCGGGGCCGAATATGTTCTGGGCTGGCTGCCCCGCGGCACCCATGACTGGAACCGGTTTGTCGAACCCGCAAAGCTTCGCGAAATGCTTGAGGAATCCGGTCTCAACATTTTGAAAACACAGGGCATTGCGTTCAACCCTCTCGCCTGGGACTGGCACCTGTCATCCGATGTGGACGTGAACTACATGATCGTCGCGAGCCGCGACCAAGTGTTGTAATCGCTGCCGCCTCTCCCATCTCCGTGAGCGGCGGGAGGACACTTCCATCCACCCCTTCATCCCGCTTGGGATTGACGCGGCGCCGTTATCAGCGGCTCCTGATCTGAACCTTATCAGTTCGCGGATTCGTCCAGATCGGGCGGCAGCGGCGCGACGTTGACGCCTTCTTCGACCAGCTCGACCGCTTCCTTCACCGTGGCTTCGCCATAGATCGGGCGCTCCTCGGTCTCGCCGTAATGGATCTTGCGCGCCTCTTCCGGAAAGTCGCGGCCGACATTCTCCCCCGTTTCCATCACGTGCTTGCGCAAGCCGGTCATGAACTGGCGCATCTTGCGAAGCTCGTGTGCAGCGGGTTCGGATTTCTGTTTGCCGACGGCGTTCGACAACGCCGGCGCCATCGGCGCCTTGGACACCTTGCGCGAGTCGCAAACGGGGCAAACCAGCTTGCCTCCGGCAAGCTGTTCGTCGTACGCGGCGCTGGAAGCAAACCAGCCCTCGAACGCGTGGCCCGCAGCGCAGGACAGACTATAAACGATCACTGTGTCTCGAAACCTTCAAACGATCGTCAAAATGGGCGCAATCGCCGCGCGGCGCAAGTTGGCCTCTAAGGCCCTTCGAAGTCGCGGTCATGCCGCAAGCTTGGCACGCGGCTGCGTGCGCTTGTGACAGCAGCGGGATCGATGTCCGCCACGATCACACCGGGCTCTGTTCCCGCTTCGGCGAGGATCTCACCCCAGGGCGCGACGATCAGGGAATGCCCGTAGGTCTGGCGGCCATTGGCATGCGTGCCGCCCTGTGCCGGCGCCATAACGAATGCGCCGTTCTCGATGGCGCGCGCGCGCAGCAGTATGTGCCAATGCGCCTTGCCCGTCGTTTCGGTGAAAGCAGATGGCACGGTCAAAAGGAACGCACCTTTCTGCGCGAGCGCGCGATAGAGCTTCGGAAAGCGCACGTCGTAACAGATCGAAAGACCGATCGTGCCCCAGGGCAGTTCGCTCGTGACGGCGCGTGTGCCGCCGGCGACCGTATTCGATTCCCGGTAGGTCTCGCCCGAGGGCAGATCGACGTCGAAGAGATGGATCTTGTCGTAGCGCGCGGCAACCCGGCCTTTGGGATCGATCAGGAAGGAACGGTTTGCAGTTTTGGTGTCGCTGACCTTGATCGCCAGCGACCCGATCAGAAGCCACACGCCCAGCTCTTCCGCCAGCTGCCGGAAGGCGGGAAGCGCGGGGTCCGCCTCTTCGGAGAAACTCTTCTCCAGTTTCGCGCCGCCATCCGGCGCCATCAGCGTCGTGTTTTCAGGGGTCGCGATGAAATCCGCCCCCTTGGCGCGCGCCTCGCGGATGAAATCGGAGGTAACGCGGATGTTCTCCGCCACATCGTCGGACGAGCGGAGCTGAACACAGGCCGCGCGAAACGCGCCGGTCATTTCAGCAACGGGTCAAGCTCACCCGCATGCTCGAGCGCGTAGAGATCGTCGCAGCCGCCGACATGCTTCTCGCCGATGAAGATCTGCGGAACGGTGCGGCGTCCATGCGCCTTTGCTTCCATCTCCACGCGGGCATCGTGATCCATGAAGACGTCTATCTCCTCATATTGCGCGCCCTTCTTCTTCAGAAGCGACTTGGCGCGGACGCAATAGGGACAGATGGGCGTCGTGTAGATTTGAACCTTGGACATACGCGGGAACTCGACGAAAGAATCACAGCCCCAACCAGAGTGTGACAATTATATAGTCGCTATCGACGGCCGGACAACGCGCGCCAACGCCAGAACGTTAACTTTTGCCGCACCTGCGCGTTTCAGGACACGGGCGCAGGCATCCGCGGTGGCGCCCGTCGTAAGCACATCGTCGATCAGCAGAATCCGGCGGTCGTTGATGGACGATCTGCAATGGGCGGGAACCTCGAATGCGCCGCGCATATTGCGGCGCCGGGCCTGTGCCGAGGGCATCGCGCCCTGGCTGGGCGTCGCGCGGGTGCGCTTGAGGGCCGCCGTCGCGACGGGTTTGCGCGCGAGCTTTCCCAGCGCCCGCGCGAGTTCTGCCGCCTGGTTGTAACGCCGATGCCACAGCCGCGATGCGTGCAGCGGTACGGGCACCATCACGTCCGCTTCCTCCAGCAGAGGACGGCCCGCCCGGTCCAGCCACCGCGCAAAGCCGGGCACGAGGTCCAGCCGGTCGGCATGCTTCAGGGCCAGGATGGGACCACGGCTGTCTTCGTCATAGCGCATCACGGCGCGGGCCCGGTCGAAGGACGGCGGATCGGCGAGACAGGCCGCACAGTGCGCGTCACTGCCCGGATCGAGTTCAAACGGCAACCCGCAGCAGAGACAGGCCGGTCCGTCGAGAAACTCGATATCCTGCCAGCAAGCGGCACAGAGGCTGCCCGGCTCGGCCACCTGCGTGCGGCAACCGATGCACAGCGGCGGATAGAGAAAGTCGAGCGCACCGCGCCCGGCACTCCGCAAACGGCTTTTCAAAACGCTGCTCATCGTGGGTAGTCTAGCGCAATGAACCAATCTCCGCCGCGCCTGTTCGATCGGGACGCGATCCTTCGACGCCGCACGCGCGCCGCCCGGATCGCCGGCGACACGTTCCTGCGACAGGAAGCGGTGGAAGCCATCGCTGAAAGACTGTCGGCCGTGCACCGCCACTTTGGCCGCGGCGTCCTTATAGACAGCAGCGCGGATGTGCCCGCTGTTATCGCGCATCGCGCCGATGGCTGGTTGCGTGTCGAGCCCCGCCACGACGAAGCACTCGGGCTTGAGCCCCAAAGCTTCGATCTCGCGGTCAGCATTCTGACACTTCATGCCGTGAACGATCTTCCCGGCGTGCTCGCGCAGATCCGGCGGGCGCTGAAGCCGGACGGCTTGTTCATGGCGGCACTCTTCGGCGGCGCGACACTCTTCGAATTGCGCGAATCCCTAGCTGCGGGGGAACTCGAAACCACGGGCGGCGTCAGCCCGCGCGTTTATCCTTTTGCCGATGTGCGCGATCTCGGCGGCTTGTTGCAGCGGGCGGGCTTTGCATTGCCGGTCGCCGACGTGGAGCGCACCACGGTTCTCTATCGCGAATTTTCTTCGCTGGTGCGCGATCTGCGCGCGCTGGGCGAAACCAATGCTCTGACCGAACGAAGCCTGAAGCCGCTCTCGCGCGAAACGCTTGCCGCCACGCTCGCACATTATGGCGCACATCATTCCGAGCCGGATGGAAGGCTGCGTGCCACATTCGAGATTGTCTATTTGACCGGCTGGGCACCGCACGAAAGTCAGCAGCAGCCGCTGAAGCCCGGAAGCGCAAAGGCACGTCTCGCGGACGCGCTGGAAACGACGGAGAAACCGCTTCCCAGAGAAAAGTAGAGCCAGAGAAAATCAGAGATTGGGAACGATCGTATTTAAGAAGAACTGCTTCACCGTTAGGCCGATCTGCATTGCTCCGCCCACGATCAGGATGGAGATCACGCTTGCGATCAGGGCATATTCGATCGCGGTGGTGCCGGACGCGTCGCGCGCGAACGCTTTCACAGCAGATCGCGCAGCATGGGTATGAGCGGCAAGTCTGCTGCCGGCATGGGATACAGCCCCATGTCCTTCGGGCGCACCCATTTGATGGCCGTGTGCTCCAGCGGCTTTGGCGTGCCCTCCCAGCGCCGGCACACATAAAGCGGCATCAGCAGATGAAAATCGGGATAAGCGTGCGATGCGAATGTGAAAGGCGCCAAGCAGGCTTCCTGCACCACTATGGAAAGCTCCTCGCGCAGCTCGCGGATGAGCGTTTCTTCCGGCGTTTCGCCGGCTTCGATCTTGCCACCCGGAAATTCCCATAGCCCACCCATTGGCTTATCCGCAGGACGTTGTGCAATGAGAACGCGCCCGTCGGGATCGATCAGCGCACACGCCACAACCGACACTAAAAGTCGCGGCATGAGCCCGTCTTTCCTTTTGCCAAATCAGTCCTAAAGCGGCGTTAAATAATTTCTAGGACCTGTAGGAGCCATTGATATCTATATAGCCATGGGTGAGGTCGCAGGTCCAAATGCGCGCCTTGCCGGTTCCGATATTGAGATCGACCGCGATCTCCACGCTACGGCCCGAAACCGCTTTCGTTGCAGCCTCTTCGTTGTACTTCGCAGCGCGTTCGCCATTCTCGGCCACGATCTGTTTGCCGAAAAATATCTTCAATTTGTCACGATCGGCCGCCTCGCCGGATTTGCCCACCGCCATCACGATACGTCCCCAATTCGCGTCGCTTCCGGCGATCGCCGTTTTGACGAGCGGCGAATTGGCGATCGAGAGCGCAACGCGCTTTGCCGCCTGATCGGATTCGGCGCCCGTGACATCGATGCGAATGAGCTTCTCGGCACCCTCGCCGTCGCGCACCACCTGCAGCGCCAGATCGAGCAGCACCTCATCGAGCTTGCGCTTGAACTCCGCTAGCTTCTTGTCGCCGGTCTTTGTGATGGTGGCATGTTGCGCGCCTTTGCCGGTCGCGAACAGCAGAAGCGTGTCGCTTGTAGAGGTATCGCTGTCGACCGTGATGGCGTTGAATGAATTCTGTACGCCGCCGGAAAGCAATTCCTGGAGCACGGGCGCGGGCAGCTTTGCGTCTGTGAACACGAACGCCAGCATCGTCGCCATGTCGGGGGCGATCATGCCCGAACCCTTCGCGATGCCGTTGATCGTGACTTTGCGGTCGTCGATGGTCGCGGACGCGGTGGCGAGTTTCGGAAACGTGTCGGTCGTCATGATCGCCTCGGCCGCGGCCCGCCAGCCACCTGCCGCCCCCGCCTCGACCAGATCGCCGAGGATGCGCGTGATCTTGGCAGCAGGAAGCGGCTCGCCGATCACGCCGGTCGAAGCGAGAAAAACCTCCTGCGCGCGGCAGCCGACGATAGCGGCCGCGGAGTCCGCGATCTGGCGGGTTCCCTCAAGACCGGCCTTGCCGGTAAAGGCGTTGGCGTTACCGCTGTTCACCACCAATGCGCGCGCGTTCCCGGCTGTGAGTTGAGCCTTGCACCAATCCACCGGCGCCGAGGCGGTTTTGGATTTCGTGAAAACACCGGCGACCTGGGTTCCCGGCGCCAGAACCGCAACCAGAACATCGGTTCGGTCCTTGTACCGGACACCGGCCTGCCCGGCCGCCAGCCGCACGCCCGCCAGCGGAGGCAACGCGGCAAAGGATTTGGGCGCCAGCGGCGAAACCGGATGGGCCGCTTTTGACACTGATTTTGTGGTCTTCTTTACTTTCTGGGCCATTTCCGTCCCCCCAGGACCGGGCGCGGATGTGACGGGAATTGGCCGAATTGACAAGGGGGAGGACGGTTCTTATCTCTCCCGCGCGGCTGCCGTGCCGGTTTTCCCGTCCCGGGGCGCCGCTTCAGGCCAATTCTGAGGATTTTCATGCTGGGTTTCAGCGCGATCGCACAACGATTCTTCGGTTCGTCCAACGAGCGCAAGATTCGACCCATGCAGGCCCGCGTGGCGGAAATCAACGCCCTCGAGCCGAGATTCCAGGCCAAATCCGACGAGCAATTGAAGGCCATGACGGCCGAGTTCCGCGAGCGGCTGACCAAAGACGAAACCCTCGAAGACCTTCTTCCCGAAGCCTTCGCCGTCGTCCGCGAGGCGGCAAAGCGCACCCTGGGCCAGCGCCATTTCGACGTGCAGCTCGTCGGCGGCATGGTCCTTCACTACGGCAACATCGCCGAGATGAAGACCGGTGAAGGCAAGACGCTCGTCGCCACCCTGCCCGTCTATCTCAATGCCCTCGCGGGCGAAGGCGTCCACGTCGTTACCGTGAACGACTATCTCGCCAAGCGCGACGCCGAATGGATGGGCCAGATCTACAAATTCCTTGGCCTGACCGTCGGCTGCATCGTTCATGGCCTGACCGACGAAGAGCGGCGCGCGAACTACGCCTGCGACGTCACTTACGGCACGAACAACGAGTTCGGCTTCGACTACCTGCGCGACAACATGAAGTATTCGATCGCGACGATGAGCCAGCGCGGCCATGCCTTCGCCATCGTCGATGAAGTGGACTCGATCCTTGTCGACGAAGCGCGCACGCCGCTGATCATTTCCGGTCCGACCGAAGACCGCACGGAGCTTTATCGCGCCGTCGACGCGCTCATTCCGAACCTTCGCGCGCCCAGCAAAGAGAAGATCACCGACAAGAACGGCAAGGAAGTTCCCAAGGATCGCGGCGACTACGAAGTCGACGAAAAGCAGCGCCAGGCGACGTTCACCGAAGCCGGCAACGAGCACATGGTCGAGATGCTGCGCGCGGCAGGCCTGATGGAAACCGGCGATCTCTACGACATCGAAAACATCGGCATCGTCCATCACGCGAACCAGGCGCTCAAGGCGCACAAGCTGTTCCAGAAGGACAAGGACTACATCGTCAAGAGCGGCAAGGTCGTCATCATCGACGAATTCACCGGCCGCATGATGGAAGGCCGCCGCTATTCCGAGGGCCTGCACCAGGCGCTGGAAGCGAAGGAAGGCGTGACCGTCGAGCCGGAAAACGTGACGCTCGCCTCGATCACGTTCCAGAACTACTTCCGCCTCTACGACAAGCTGGCCGGCATGACCGGAACCGCGCTCACGGAAGCGGCCGAGTTCATGGACATCTACAATCTCGATGTCCTCGAGGTCCCGACCAATCTTCCGGTGAAGCGCATCGACGCGGACGATGAGGTCTACAGAACCTACGACGAGAAGAACCAGGCCATCATCAAACTGATCGAGGAATGCCGGGCCAAGGGCCAGCCCGTGCTTGTCGGCACCACCTCCATCGAGAAATCGGAGCAGCTCTCGGCTCTGCTGAAAAAAGACAAGATTCCGCACAACGTGCTGAACGCGCGCTATCACGAGCAGGAGGCGATGATCGTCTCCCAGGCCGGCGTTTCGGGCGCGGTGACGATCGCGACCAACATGGCCGGCCGCGGCACCGATATTCAGCTCGGCGGCAATTTCGACATGCGCGTGCGCATGGAGCTGGCCGGCGAACTCGACGAAGCCGCGCGTGCCGCGCGAACGGAGCAGATCCGCGCGGAGATTGCGGCCGATAAGGAAAAGGCGCTCGCAGCGGGTGGCCTCTACGTCATCGGTACGGAGCGCCATGAAAGCCGGCGCATCGACAACCAGCTTCGCGGCCGTTCCGGCCGTCAGGGCGACCCGGGCGCATCGAAGTTCTTCCTGAGCCTTCAGGACGACCTCATGCGCATCTTCGGCTCCGAGCGGATGGATTCGATCCTCACCCGCCTCGGCCTCGAACCCGGGGAAGCCATCACCCATCCGTGGGTGAACAAGGCGCTCGAAAAGGCGCAGCAAAAGGTCGAGGCGCGCAACTTCGAGATGCGCAAGAACATCCTCAAATACGACAACGTGCTGAACGATCAGCGCAAGGTCGTGTTCGAACAGCGCAAGGAGATCATGTCGGCCGACGAAGTCAGCGACCAGATCGCCCAGATGCGCGAAGAAGTCGTCGAAGAGCTCGTCTCACGCCACATCCCCGAAAAGGCTTACGCCGAACAGTGGGACGCCGCGGGCCTGCATCAGGAGATCGACAAAGTCTTCGGTCTCGATCTTCCCATCATCGACTGGACCAAAGAAGAAGGCATCGCCGACGAAGAAGTGCGCGAGCGCATCATGAAGGCGGTGGAGACGCGCGCCGCCGAACGCACGGCAAATTTTGGCGTCGATGTCATGCGCTATGCCGAGAAGGCGATCCTGCTGCAGACGCTCGATCACGACTGGCGCGAGCACATCGTCAATCTCGACCACCTGCGCCAGTATGTCGGCCTGCGCGGCATCGGCCAGCGCGATCCGCTGATCGAATACAAGAGTGAGGCCTTCGAACTGTTCGAAGCCCTGCTCTCCAAGCTCCGCTTCGATGTCGTCGGCCAGCTCATGCATGTGCAGATCAACGTGCAGCCGCCGCCTCAGCCGGTCGAGCCGCCGATGGGAATGCTCAGGGCTTCGCATATCGATCCGCTGACGGGCGAAGACGAGATGGCGCTGCCATTCGACCCGAACGCGCCGGTCGACCCGAACAACCCGCAGACTTGGGGCAAGGTGCAGCGTAACGCCCCCTGCCCATGCGGCTCCGGACGCAAGTTCAAGCACTGCCACGGCGCGCTGATCTGACCGCCATCCGGTTGCGATTTCTGACTTTTTCGTTAGTCTGCCGCGCGTGGCCGGTCGTCAGACCGGCGTCTGAATCCTGAAGGGGAAGTTCGACATGCGCATGAAGAGTTTGCTGGGCGCCACAGCCGCGCTTGGCGTTGCGATGGCGCTTGCCGCGCCGTCGTTCGCCGAATCGATCCGGGAAAAAACCGATCGCAAGATGTCCGACATTCCCAATTGCGGCCGCAACCTCGGCACCATCGCCATCCGCGAACCGCAGCACAATTGGTGGACGGATCTCAACCTCGCCTCGCCCGAAGTCCTGCTCAAGGTGTTCGTGCGCAAGTCCGGCTGCTTCACGCTGGTCGACCGCGGCAAGGGCTTCGAGATGGCGCAGCAGGAGCGCGCGCTCGCGAGCGGCGGCGACCTGCAGCAGGGCTCCAACATCGGCAAAGGTCAGGTGAAGGCGGCGGACTACATCCTGGTCCCCGACATTGCTTCGAAGAACAACGATGCCAGCGGCACGAACATCGGTGGGATTCTTGGCGGCTTTGTCGGCGGCGGCGCCGGCGCGATTCTCTCCCACATCTCGATCAGCAGCAAAACGGCCGACGTCGTGCTCTCTATCGTGAACGTGCGCACCAGCGAGGACGGCCCGATCGAACAGGGCCACGGCTCGAAGACCGATGTCGGCTTCGGTGTCGGCGGCGGCTGGGGTGGTTGGGGCGGCTTCGGTGGTGCTGCGGCCTCGAGCTACACCAACACCGATATCGGCCAGGTCGTGACGCTCGCCTACATCGATGCTTACACCAAGCTCGTCAACGACATGGGCGGCATGCCGACGGCGGCCGAGGGCGGCGCATCGGCGCAGGCTCCCGGACAGGCCGTGACGATGACGCGTGCGGGCCGCATGTACACGTCGGCTTCGCCCTCCAGCAAAGTCGTGCGTTCGCTGACCGCCGGCATGATGCTCTATCCGACGGGCACCAAGGACGGCGCGATGTGGGAAGTGAAAGACGAACTCGGCAACCAGGGCTGGGTGTCGTCGATGGGCTTCGAACTCGCGAAATAATTCTGCCCTAGCGGAATGCGTTGAAGGGGGCCTTAGGCCCCCTTTTCGTTTCGGGTTTCGCCGGTCAACATGGGACGCACAGGAGAGCGCCATGACCGAACCAAAGCCCTTCAAGATCGATATTCCACAAGCAACGCTGGATGGTATCCAGGGCAAGGTTCGTGCCTATGAATGGCATGAGATGCCCCGCGGCGCGGGCCTCGAGAATTCCTGGGCCTACGGCGCCAATCTCGATTTCATGAAGACGCTGTGTGCGTACTGGGCCGAGAGCTACGATTGGCGCAAATGGGAATCCGAACTCAATCGTTTTCCGCAATTCACCGCGCGCGTCGAGGACATCGATGTTCATTTCTATCGCGTCGACGGCAACGGGCCGCCGCTGATCCTGTCGCATGGTTGGCCGGGTTCGGTGTTTGAGTTCCTGCACATTATCGACGCGCTGGCGAAGGACTTCACGGTCGTCGTGCCCTCGCTGCCGGGCTATGGCTTTTCCGGCAAGCCCGAACGCCCCATCGGTCCGCGCACGGTCGCGCGCCTGTTCGACACGCTGATGACCGACGTGCTGAAGCTGCCCGGTTACATAGCGCAGGGTGGTGACTGGGGCAGCGCGATCTCCGGCTGGATGGCGTATGAGGGCAAAGGCTGCCGCGCCGCGCATCTCAACATGTTCGGCTGGCGCTCGCCGGGCGTACATCCCCAGACCAAAGAAGAAATGGAATACGGCGCGCGCGCCGCACAGCTTTTCGAGATGGAAGGCGCTTATTTCCGCGAGCACACCACGAAGCCGCAGACACTCTCCTATGCGATGATGGATTCCCCCGTGGGCGCCTGCGCCTGGATCGTGGAGAAATTCCACGGCTGGTCCGATATCCGCAAAGGCTTCGAGACCGTCTACACGAAGGATCAGCTGCTCACGAATGTGATGATCTATCTCGTCACGCGCACCTTCAACACCGCCACATGGCTCTATCGCGGGCTTGCGGAGGATTTCACCGGGGCGCCGGTGCCGCAAAAGGCGCGCATCGAGAAACCGGTGGGGATCGCCGCGTTTCCCGTCGATCTCATCCCCTTCCCGCCGCGCAGCCTCGTGGAGCGCCATATGAACGTGACGCACTGGACCGACTTCAAGGAAGGCGGTCACTTCGCGGCGCTGGAACGCGGCGCCGATCTCGTTGGCGATGTTCGCGCCTTTGCGCGCTCGCTTTCATAGCGGAGAACCTATGTCTATCAGTTCTGGTTTCACGCAGGACCGCTTCGCCGCCGTTCGTACGGCCTTCGAGGCCAATTTCGCCAACGGGTCGGACACCGGCGCCTCGTTCTGTGCCACGCACAACGGCGAGACCATCGTCGATCTTTGGGGCGGCTTCTCGGACGAAGAGCAGACCCGGCCTTGGCAGAAGGACACCATCGTCAACGTCTATTCGACCACCAAGACGATGACGGCGCTGACCGCGCTCCTCATCGCCGATCGTGGCGAGCTCGATTTCGATGCACCGGTGAAGCGCTACTGGCCGGAATTCGCGGCCAACGGCAAAGCCGACGTCAAAGTCAGCCATCTGATGAGTCACTCCGCCGGTCTCTCCGGTTGGAAAGAGCCGATCACCAAGGACGACCTCTACGACTGGGACAAGGTCACGTCGCTGCTCGCGGCACAGGCACCGTTCTGGGAGCCGGGCACCGCACCCGGCTATCACGCGCTGACGCAAGGCTATCTCGTCGGCGAAGTCATTCGCCGCATCACCGGAAAGACCGTCGGCACCGTGTTTCGCGAGGAGTTTGCCGAACCACTAGGCGCTGATTTCCATATCGGATTGCCCGCGTCGGAGGACGCACGCGTCGCGGATCTCATTCCGCCGCCGCCCGGCGCGACCATCGCCGACACCGCGCAGACCGAGCTTGCGAAAAACATGGCCACCAATCCCGGCATCGACGTTGCGGAGACACGCAAGCGGGCATGGCGCGGCGCCGAGATTCCGGCTGCAGGCGGCACCAGCAACGCGCGCGCAGTCGCCGAGATCCATGTCATCCTCGCCAATGGCGGTGTGGCCAAGGGCAAGCGCTTCCTGTCCGAAGCGGGCTGCCGCAAAGCACTCGAGCCGCAAATCGAAGGCACCGATCTCATCATGGGCACACCCGTGCGCTATGGCATGGGCTTCGGCTTGCCGAGTGCGATGATCCCGTTGCCAAACCCGAACACGATCTTCTGGGGCGGCTATGGCGGATCGCTCGTCATCATCGACATGGATGCGCGCGCAACGCTCGCCTACGCCATGAACCGCATGGCGCGAACCACCACCGGCGACATGCGCGCTTACGGGCTGGCCGTGGCTGTGTGGCAGGCCATGGGCGGAATGTAAGCTTCAGCAAATGCGCTGACGGCTTCGAGCCGCTTGCGCCGCAGACGCAGGATGCGAGCGGCCGTCTGCTCGGCACCACGGCCTTCGGCGGGAGCCAGCATTCGGGCGGGACGGTTTTCGGGTTCGCGCCGTAAGGCTCTCTCAAGAGAGAAATACCTTCCCTATCAACTCTGACGCTAGTATTTACGACTTGAGTCAATATGGATTGGCCGGACCTACGGAGAAGGAAATGCGATATCCCGTGTTGTGCGTGATGGCGTTGGCCAGCCTGACGACCTCCGCGGAGGCCACAGGTCTCAATCCCGGAGAATATTCGATCGGCGGCGGCGGTATCTCGGCCACGCGGACGATTTGTCTAGCGGATGATGGAACGTGGTACGGGGTCAATTTCAATTTCGGCGGTCATTGGCAAAACGATCCGAACTTTCATGACCACGCCGCAATTCACGGCAATTATGCTCTTCAAGGACATGACTATGATGGATATGGCAACACCACAATAACAGTCATGAAATCAGGAGATGATCCCCAAAGCGGAGTCTGGTACGATTGGTTTGATGATAATTCCTATGCCTTTGCGTTTCAGATGGGAATGAGTTTTGTAAAGAGCAAATGCGATGCTCCATTCACGGGAGAAAATACGCGAGCGGCCAGCCAACCCGGCCAATAGTCAGGTGGTGAGGCGTTCTGACATCCTCAAAGGAGATGAATATGCGGACGGTACTTCTAGCTTCGGCAATCGCAGTAGCGCATTCTCTTCTTTCTTTCGTGGTAGCCAAAGCTGGAGGTCTGCAGCCAGGGCAGTATTCAGTGGGTGGCTTGCAATCGGTCTGTTTCAATGGCGACGGTACTTGGTACGGAACCACTTTTAACTTTAGCGGTACATGGTTCGCCGACTCTGGCAAAGTAGGGGCAGCCGCAGCGGTTCATGGAAATTATCAGATTAAGCGTAGTGGGTATTTCGGCTACGGAAACGACACCCTTACGATCAAGAAGAAAAGCAGCATCCTGACGGCGGATTGGCACGATTGGCTTGACGATGAGTCTTATGAGAACTTCGCAGCCGTGCCCGTCACACTTGAAAAGAAAAACTGCGACAAAGCTTATAGCAGGACCAACAAGCACGCCGCCAGCCAACAAGGTTGAGCGAGAGTAGACTAATCACCTAAGCGAGGTTGCGGCCGATCGCGAGGAATTTCTCCCGGCGCTGACGGCGCAGATCGTCGCCCGGGATCGGTGTAAGTTCGGCGAGCGCTTTTGCGATCTGTTCGCCCACATTCATCATCGCGTCCTGCGGTGCGCGATGCGCGCCACCGACGGGCTCGGGGATAATGCCGTCGATGACTTTCAGATCGAGCAGGTCCTGCGCGGTGATGCGCAAGGCAGCCGCCGCGTCCTGCGCCTTTTCCGCGTTGCGCCACAGGATTGAGGCGCAGCCTTCGGGCGAGATCACCGAGTAGATCGAATGCTCCAGCATGTAGACGCGGTTGGCCGCCGCGATGGCGATCGCGCCGCCCGACATACCGTCACCGATGATCGTGCACACGAACGGCACGCGCAGCTCAAGCCCGGCCTGCGTCGAGCGCGCGATGGCTTCGGACTGTCCGCGCTCTTCCGCGGCGACGCCGGGATAGGCGCCGGACGTATCGACCAGCGAGATCACGGGAAGTCCGAAACGGTCCGCCATGTCGAACAGGCGCTGGGATTTGCGATAGCCCTCGGGCATCGCAGCACCGAAATTGTGCTTCACGCGCGATGCGGTGTCGTTGCCTTTCTCCTGGCCCACCACGGCGACGGCACGTCCGCGGAAGCGGCCAAGGCCCGCGATCACGGCGCGGTCCTCGCCATAGAGACGGTCGCCGGCCAGCGGCGTGAATTCGTCGAACAGCGCGGTGATGTAGTCGGAGAAATGCGGCCGGTTCGGATGACGCGCGACCTGAACCTTCTGCCAGGGTGTCAGCCGCGCATAGGTATCGCGGACGAGCTGGTCGGCGCGGGTCTGAAGTCGGGTCACATCGCCGTCGATCTCCATATTGGGATCGTTGGATGCGAGCTGGCGTAGCTCGACGATCTTGCCTTCGAGTTCGGCGATGGGGCGTTCGAAATCCAGATAGGCGTGCATTGCGTCCTTACGCGTTGGGCTTAGCAACGAAACTCAAAAGGGCCGGGAAAGTGGCCAGCAGGACCGATTCTGTCAACGCAAAACGGATCGCACAACATTTAGATGCAAGAATTGAAGAAATACTTGCCTTTGATCCTTGAAATCGAGCTTGCAACGGAAATCATGAGAGCCCCTCTCCCGCGGCGTTTTCGGCCATACCCGACCAAACTGTGGCTGGATTAAGATGGGGTTCCAGCGTACGCGCTTCAAGCCAGCACGTCATTGGGGGAACGCATGATCGTCCGCATTCTGCTTTTGCTACTGGGCATCCTTCACATCGTCAATGGGCTCTTCATGCTGATCGCGCCCGCGGAGTGGTACGCGTCGGTTCCGGGCGTGGCGGCGACGGGACCGTTCAATCCGCATTTCATCCTCGATATCGGGATGGCGTTCGTTGCCAGCGGCGCCGGGCTGCTGCTCGGCGCACGGCGCAACGCATATGCTGCGATCTTTGCCTGCGCCGGCGCCACGTGGCCCGCGCTGCACGCGCTCATTCATATCGACGGCTGGCTGATGCATGGCTTTCCCGCCGACACGCAAATCGCTGCGTCGGAAGCAATGGGCGTGGTGGGCTTTGCGGTATTGGGAGTCGTGCTCGCATGGCTGCGCGTGAAGGGAGAACCGGCATGATCCGATTCCTGCTGCACAAATATCTGTCAGGGTTCGAGCGCCGCTACGATTACGACGCAACCTATCTGCACGAGCTTGCGGACATCTCGCCGCGGGCGTTCTGGCGTTTTGCGTCTGTGCAGATGAAGCTTCAGTCGAAGAGCGATGCGCCGCGCGACGCGCTGCAAGCCGCCGCCATTGGCGGCGCGCTGGTTGAGGATTGCGGCCCCTGCGTCCAGATCGCATCCGACCGCGCTGCCGAGGCAGGCATGAGTGCCGACACCATCAAGGCGCTGCTCTCGGGCGAGCCCACCAGTCAAGACGCGCAATTGGGATTCGATTATGCGCGCGCGCTGTTGAATGGAAGCGAGAACCTCGACGACCTGCGCAGTACCATCGAAGCCCGCTGGGGCAAGCGCGGACTGATCGCGCTCTCCTTCATGGCCATGGCCGCGCGAAATTTCCCGGTACTCAAACGCGCGCTCGGACACGCCAAGACCTGCCAGCGTGTGCGCGTCGGCAACAGCGATATCGCGGTCCAGCAATCGCTGAAGGCGGCGTAGGCCCCGGTTTGACATACCCTAGGTTGGCGCGGCGTCAGCTTGCAAGGCAGCGCGGTCATTTTCCCGCTTGTGCGATGCGGACATAGCCGCATTATGCGCCGGTCAATTGAGGTAACAGGCATGAGCGCGGCAGGCGCGGACGACAGGCAAGAAAAGTTTTCGGGCACACAGGAGGTTCGTGAGGCGCATCGCTTCGATGTCGCAAAACTGGAAGCCTATCTGGCCGAGCGTATCGAAGGATTCCAGAAGCCGCTGGAGGTACGCCAGTTCAAGGGCGGCCAGTCGAACCCCACCTACCAGCTCGTCACGCCGAACCGGAAATACGTCCTGCGCCGCAAGCCGCCGGGAAAGCTGCTGCCGTCCGCGCACGCCGTCGATCGCGAATTCCGGATCATCTCGGCGCTCCATCCGACCGGCTTCCCGGTCGCGAAGCCTTATCTCTTGTGCGAAGACGAAAGCATCATCGGCACGATGTTCTATGTGATGGAATGCGTCGAGGGCCGCATCTATTGGGGCCCGACCCTTCCCGATCAGACGCCGAAGCAGCGCAGCGAAATCTACGATGCGATGAATGAGACCTTCGCCCGGCTGCACAACATGGACTGGCAGAAGCTCGGGCTCGAGGATTTCGGCAAGCCCGGCAATTATGTCGGCCGCCAGGTTGCGCGCTGGACCAAGCAGTACAAGGCGTCGGAGACCGAGCGCATCGACGAGATGGAAAAGCTGATCGAATGGCTGCCGCAGCACCTGCCGACCGATGCGCGCGACTCCGTCGTCCACGGCGACTACCGCCTCGACAACATGATCCTGCATCCGACGGAGCCGAAGGTCATCGCGGTGCTCGATTGGGAGCTTTGCACCATCGGCGATCCGATGGCGGATTTCGCCTATCACCTGATGCAATGGATGATGCCGGAAGGCGGCACCAGCGGCGGCACGGCAACGCTTGTCGGCCTGGATATCAAGGCACTCGGGATTCCGACTGCGGAAGAATACACAGCGCTTTATTGCCGGCGAACGAACCGCGCGACGGCGCCCAATATGGATTATTACGCGGCTTACAATTTTTTCAGGCTTGGGGGAATTCTTCAGGGCATCGTCGGGCGCGTGCGCGACGGTACGGCATCGAACGCCAATGCGGCGCAAAACGCCGCCGCCGTGCGTCCGCTTGCGGAACGCGCCTGGCATTTCGCCAAGCGCGCGGGTGCGTCGTGATTAACGCGCGTTTGCGTTAAGAGCCGTTAGGTATGGGATTGGCGCAAGCCTTGTTTAACACGATAGGCATAGGCTCATTCGACCGTGGGTTGTCCTCTGGGCTGGACATTCAATGCCGATAGAACCGTATCTCGACGATAACGTCGAAACTGCGAGCGCGTTGGAGCGCGCGCGCGCGCATTTCGACCTTGCGGAGCGCGCCGCGCGCTTTGGCTATTGGCGCGTCGAACTTGCGGATGGCGTCACTTATTGGTCGCCCGGCATGTACCGGCTGCTCGGCGTCGATCCAAAACAGCCGCCGGATAGCGAGTGGCTGCTCCAACAAATGGAGCCTGAAGACAAGCTCGCGGTCGAAGACGCCATCGCAACTGCCATCAAGACACGCTCGCCGTTTTCCTATCGCACACGCGCCCGCAATCCGCACGTCGCAGCGCAGATCGTTGACACCCAGGGCGAAGTCGCCATCGGCGAGGATGGCCGTGTCACCGCACTTGTTGGCGTCTGCTACGATGTGACCCAGCAGGTGCGTGCCGAAGAAGCGCGCGAGAAGGCGCAGCAGATGTACCGCCTGATGACGGAAGAGGCTTCCGACATCATCCTGATGTACGAGTCGGACGGCCGCATCGTGTTCGCTTCCGGCGCGCTCGAGCGGGTGCTCGGGCGCAACGTCGATGAGATCGAACAGCGCCGCTTTCTCACGCTCGTCCATCCCGACGACCTCCATGAGGCCGTGAAGATCGTCGAACGCCCGCCGCTCGGCGGCACCAACACCGGCAGCTTCCGTATTCTCCACGCCGCTGGACATTTTGTGTGGATCGAATTCACGACCCGCGCGACCTATGACGCCGAGAGCGGCGAACTCCGAAACTTCATCAGCGTCTGTCGCGACGTGACGATGCGGAAAGAACAGGAACTCGAAATCAGGGCTGCGCAGGAACGCGCCGAGGCGGCGAGCCAGGCAAAGTCGCGCTTCCTCGCCAATATGAGCCACGAGTTGCGCACGCCGCTGAATGCGGTCATCGGGTTCACCGATCTAATGCGCCAGCAGATGTTCGGCGCCCTGGGCAGCGATCGCTACCGGGAATACACCACGCTCATCTACGATTCCGGCCAGCTCCTACTCGACCTGATTTCCGACATGTTGGACATGGCCAAAATCGAGGCTGGCAAGCTCGAGCTCAATTTCGAGCGCGTCGATCTTACCGGTACGATCGAAGACTGCGTGCGGCTGCTACGGATCCGCGCCGACAAAGGCGGATTGGACCTGCACATCAAGCGCCCGCCCGCTCCCATTTCCTTGACTGCGGATCGCCGTGCGCTGAAGCAGGTGCTGCTCAATCTGCTGACCAACGCGATCAAGTTCACGCCTGATGGCGGAACGGTCGTCATTGCATTCCATAGCGATGGCGAGTTCGCGAAGCTCTGTGTCCGCGATACCGGGATCGGAATTCCGGCACACGAACTCCCGCGCCTCGGCCGGCCGTTCGAACAGGTTTGCGGCGATCCAATGCTCGCCAAAGCCGGTACGGGCCTCGGCCTCGCGCTCGTGCGCGCCCTCGTCGAGCAGCACGGCGGCACCATGCGCATCGAGAGCGAGGAAGGCCTCGGCACCGAAGTCACCGTCGATTTCCCGCTTAGCCCAGCGAGACGCGAGGCGGCCTAGCGAAAAAGGCGGCCCGCCAGGACCGCCTTTCGCCGTTCAGTATTACTCCGCCGCCGCGCGCGCGGGTCTCGGTACGTGCTTGCCGTATTCGAGGCGGGCGATGGTGCGGTTGTGGACTTCGTCCGGGCCGTCGGCGATGCGCAGCGTGCGTTGGCCCGCATACATGCGCGCAAGGCCGGAGTCGGTCGTCACGCCGCCGCCGCCCCAGGCCTGGATCGCGTCGTCGATCACCTTGAGCGCCATGCGCGGCGCCGCGACCTTGATCATCGCGATTTCGGTGCGCGCGACCTTGTTGCCGACCTTGTCCATCATGTCGGCGGCCTTGAGCGTCAAAAGACGGCACATATCGATATTGGTGCGGGCTTCGGCGACGCGCTGCTCCCACACCGAATGCTCTGCGATGCGCTTGCCGAACGCCTCGCGCGACAACAGGCGCTTCACCATGATCTCGAGCGCGCGTTCCGCAACGCCGATGGTGCGCATGCAGTGATGAATGCGGCCCGGTCCGAGGCGCCCCTGCGCGATCTCGAAGCCGCGGCCCTCGCCGAGCAGCAGGTTCTCGACCGGCACTTTGACGTCCTTGAGGACAACTTCGGCATGACCATGGGGGGCATCGTCATAGCCGAACACCGGGAGCATGCGCTTCACTTCGACGCCCGGCACATCGCGTTCGACCAGGATCTGCGATTGCTGGCTGTGCCTGTCGCCGTCGAACGAATTCTTGCCCATGACAATCATGATCTTGCAGCGCGGATCGCCGACGCCCGACGACCACCATTTGCGGCCGTTGACGATGTAGTGATCGCCGCGGCGCTCGATATGGGTTTCGATGTTGGTGGCGTCGGACGAGGCGACGGCAGGCTCCGTCATCAGGAACGCGGAACGGATCTCGCCCGCGAGCAACGGCTTCAGCCATTTGTCCTGCTGGTAGGGCGAACCGTAGCGCTCCAGCACTTCCATGTTGCCGGTATCGGGCGCGGAGCAGTTGAAAACCTCGGACGCGAAACCCACATGGCCCATGATCTCGGCCAGGGGCGCGTATTCGAGATTGGAGAGTCCCGCGCCGTGTTCGCTTTCGTTCAGAAAGAGATTCCACAGACCCTGCTTCTTGGCCTTGGCTTTCAGTTCCTCGACGATGGGCACCACGATCCACGGATTGCCCTTGGCGCGCGCCTCGGTCATCTGCGCGGTGTAGGTGTCTTCAGCCGGATAGACGTGCTGGTCCATGAACGCGCTGACGCGCGCCATCCATTCCTTCTGTTTCGGCGAATAGTCGAAATCCATTGTTTTCCTCCTGGGCGCGAGGCCCGATTGCTTTCGATAGCGATGGCGCAAGTGTAACCCCACCCCCGCCCCGGTCCAAGGCCATGCCGCCGATTTGACAGGCGTGCGACCACACGGCAATCAGCCTTATGCTGCTTTGGGCCGGAATTGTTCTTGTCGTGGCCGGGATCGCGTCCATCGCGATCGACCGGAAAACCTCACATGCCCTCTATGACCGCGTGAACCTCAGGTTCTGGCGCTTTCTGGATTCGATCACCCATCTGGCGAAGGCATCGCATTGGCTGATCGCGGCTGTTCTCGCTTACGGAATCGCGGCCATCGTGATCCATGCGCGTGGCCCGACGCCGGGCTGGCTGCTTGTGGAGCAATGCGCGCTGGCCTTCGTCGCGAGCCTGGCTGTGGGAAGCGTCATCCTGCACACGATCAAGCTGTTCTTCGGCCGCCGGCGTCCGCGCGACGATTTCGAGATGGGCCTTTATGGTTTCCTGCCGTTCAGCTTCGATCTGAATTACAATTCCTTTCCCTCCGGTCACGCACTGACGATCATGTGCGTTGCGGTGATCGCAACGGCGGTGTGGCCGCAGCTTGCGGCCGTCTGGTTTGCGATTGCCGCATGGCTCGGCCTGACGCGCGCGCTTCTGACCGCGCATTATCTGAGCGACGTGCTCGTTGGTGCGGGGATCGGGTTGCTTTCGGCGCGAGAGGTTGTCATCAATTTCTTTCCTCAGCTCGCCCTTCCCTGGTTCTGACCGGCCCCATGCTCCAGCTTCTCCTGTCCCCGAACGCCTGGATTTCGCTCCTGACGCTGATGGTGCTCGAGATCGTCCTCGGCATCGACAACATCATCTTTCTCTCGCTCGCCGCCAACAAGCTCGACCCTGCCCGCCGGCCGGTGGCCCGCCGCATCGGGCTCAGCCTCGCGCTCATACTTCGCATCATCTTCCTGTCGAGCATCGCGTGGATCATTTCGCTGTCGCAGCCGATCGTCACGGTCTGGGGCATCGGCCTGTCGTGGAAGGACATCGTCTTCGGCGCGGGCGGCATGTTCCTCCTGACAAAAAGCACGCGCGAAATCCACGGCATGGTCGAAGGCGAAGAGTCGGAGCGTCAGGGCAAGGGCGCGACCATGTTTTCGGTCATCGTCCAGATCGCGCTGTTCGATATCGTGTTCTCCATCGATTCGGTCGTGACCGCGGTCGGCATGGCGGAGCATTTGTCGATCATGATCGCGGCGGTCGTGCTCGCCATGCTGGTCATGATGTTCGCGTCCGGCGCGGTGGCCGATTTCGTGGAGAAACATCCGACCGTGAAGATGCTGGCCTTGAGCTTCCTGCTCCTGATTGGCATGTCGCTGGTCGCCGACGCCGCGCATTTCCACATTCCGCGCGGCTATCTCTACTTCGCGATCGCATTCTCGGGCCTGGTCGAGTTCCTCAACCAGCGCGTCGCTTCTCACCGCGAGAGGCGCGAAAAGCCTTAGTCAGCGCGCACGCATCTTGTCGATGTAAGGCCGCTCCTCGTCGATGAACGCCTTGAACGACGGCCGCGCGTGGATGCGCGCCACATAGGCGGCAAGCTTCGGCCAGCGCGCGGCATCGACCGCTCCGCCCGCATGCTCGAAATTGACCAGCATCGTGCAGACCGTGATGTCGGCAATCGAGAACATGTCACCGGCCAGATAGTCCTTGCTGCCGATTTCCTTCTCCAGATAGTCGAACAGAGGCGGAAGCGTCTCGGTCAGCGTTTTCTGGCAGAGCTCCTCGTCCACCGGCGCACGCATGATCTTCTTGACCACGCGCTCGAAGAAGAATCCCCGGCCAACCGTCTGGGCGAGAACGGAGTCGGCATATTCCTCATACCAGAGCGCGCGGGCGCGCTGGAACGGATCGCTTGGATAGAGCGCTGGCGCCGGAAATTTATGTTCGAGGTAGTCGCAGATCACGGACGAGTCGCAGAGTGTGTTCGGCTCCGGCACGTCGGTATCGCGAAACGCGGGGATGCGTTTCAGCGGACTGATCTCAGCGAACTCCGGCGGCGCGCCGAACGGATTGACGGGATCGAGCGTGTATTCCAAGCCCTTCTCCGCCATCACAACACGCACCTTGCGCACGAACGGCGAAACCGTGCTTCCATAGATGACCAATGCCATTGTCCAGCTCCCTGGTTTTATCTTTCGTCTAACGTGTCAGAACCAAACCCGCTTGTCATTCCCGGTGGAGTAACGCGACCTCCTTCGAGGCTCGCTACGTTCGCACCTCAGGATGACGCGACTGGGATATCCCAAATCGTCACCCTGAGGGTTCGTAGCGCCAGCGTGCGAACGCGCAGCGGCCCTCGAAGGGCGACGGCTCAAGCCGGCGCCTCCACCTTCAACTTCTGTTCGCGCTCCGGCGGAAGATTGTCGTAAAGGTCGGCGATCAGATCGCGCTTGAGGCCCTGTCTGCCGGGGTCGTCCCAGAGATTTTCCCACTGCAACGGGTCGTTGCGGAGGTCGTACAGCTCGCCTTCCGTTCCGTCATATTTGATCCGCGTCGTCACGGCGGCGAATTGTGGCCAGAATTCCTCGAGCCCATTTGGCTCTCCCGGCGTCGAGGGCTCGTAGCGCGTCAGCATATAGCCGTCGCGATAGATCGAACGCAGATGAAAGCCGTAGCCCGGAAACTGGCTGTCCCATTCGCAGAGCGCGCGCTGCCGCGATCCGTCATCGTGCGTGAGGAGCACCTTGCCCTGCATCCACGATGCCTGTTCGGCTCCGGCGATGGCGCAGAAGGTACTCGCCAGATCGACCTGCTCGACGGGCTGATGGACAATGTTGGGCGTCACCGCGGCATTCGGTGCGGGCCGCCAGATGAAGGGCAGCCGCATCAGCGCGTCGACATGGTACGGCCCTTTGTAGACGAAGCCGAAATCGCCCTGCAGCTCGCCATGATCGGTCGTGAAGACGACATCGGTATCGGCATCCCATCCCCGCGCTCGGACAGTCTGCATGACGCGGCCGATCGCATCGTCGATCAACTCGTTCATCACATGGACCTTGGCGTTGATCTCGCGGATATTGTCCGTGCTCAATTGCTGCGGCGTGAAGTTCATCGGGCCGCCTTCGATGTTCGCGAACGTGCCGTCGTAGTAGGCGAGCCAGTGCGCCGGCTTCTTTGCCAGAACTTCGCGGATCTTCTCCGGCGAACCGGGATAGCCGTCAGGCAACGGCAGATCGCGCCAGTCGCAGCGGCGGTTCTCCGCCATCGGCGGGTCCCAGGGGTGATGCGGATCGGGAAAGCTGAGCCACAGGAACCAGTCGTCGTCCGCTGCAAGACCGTTCAGCCAATCCTCCGCAAGCCCGGCAAGCCAATCGGTATGATAAGCCTCGCGCGGCAGCGGGTTGTTCGCGGTCTCCGGCGCGCCGGTATCGCCGCCAGGCGACGCGTTCAAAAGCGGCACCGCGGAATTGAAGAAATCGGGATAATTCTTCCGCACCCAGCGGCCGTAATGGCCGACCGGCTGGCCCCGGAAATTATAGATATGCATGGCGTGGATGGCGTAATCGAAGCCGCGCCACGGACCATGATCGCCATCGCGCTGGCGGCGGTTCTCCGCCCATTTCATCTTGGGATCGAAGGCCGGCTCGAAATGCGCCTTGCCGATAAGCGCGGTCTTGTAGCCCTTTTTGTCTTTCAGATATTGCGCAACGCTTGGCGCATCTTCCGGCAGCGGCACGCCGTTCGCGAACACGCCATGGGTGCGCACATATTGTCCGGTCAGCATCGTCGAGCGCGCGGGCATGCAGACCGTGTTCTGGTTATAGGCACGCGTATAGTTGATGCCGGCCCGGGCGAGCGCGTCGATGTTCGGCGTTCTGCAGAACGCGTTGCCGTTACAGCCGAGCGAGTCGAAACGCTGCTGGTCCGTCGTGATGAAAAGGATCTTGCGGCCCATTTATGCCGCGCTCCCCGCCTTGCAGCAGAGCAGCGCCGTGCGTTCTAACCCCGCGTCACGGTGATAGGTGGCGGCGAGGTAGGCAGGGTCGGATATCATTTCGAGGAATTTCTGCCGCGACGGATATTTCACACAGACGATATCGTCCCATTCCTGTTCGGGTCCGCCGATGAACACCAGCGCCTGCGGACCCATCCACACGATACCGCCGCCGCGTTCGGTCACGCATTTGAACGCCGTCATGCCGTAGCGCTGATAGGCCTCGCGGCCGGACAGGTTCTCCTTCGCCTCTGCGCGATCGGGCTTATAGGCGGCGCGCTCGCGGTATTTGAGCAGATTGACCATCACGATCGGACCGTCAGGTCCGTTCTCGATCATCGCCTGCATCTGTGCCGGCGTCGGCACCACCGCCTGGTTTGACATCCCGTCCCTCGAAATCTATATCTGAATTATGATTCAGATTTAACGCACAGCGGATCGGATGGCAACAGCAAAGCGAAAGACAGCGGCGGAGAAGTGGGCCCTCCCCGTTCAGCAGGAGCGCAGCCGCGCGACGCGCGAGCGCCTGCTCGCGGCTGCCGAAAAGGTCTTCGCCGAGAAAGGCTATGACGGCGCCAAGCTCTCCGACATCGCCGAGGAAGCGGGCGTTTCGGTCGGCGCGGTCTATTTCCGCTTCAAGGACAAGGATGCGCTCTTCCAGGCGATCGCGGAAACCTTCACCGAGGACGCGCGCGCCCGCGTGGGCGGTTACATCGCCGAAGCCCATCAGAGCCCGGTCGAGGATGTCCTGCGCAACTTCGTCATGCGCACGGCAGAGAATATCGGCACCCATCGCGGACTTTTCCGCGCCATTATCGAGCGCGGTTTCGATCATCCCGGCGTCATGACCGTCATGTTCGCGTTCCGCGACGAGATCGCGCGCGCACTTGAAGACGTTCTGCGCGCGCATGGCGGCGACGCCACCGAACTCGGCGACACGGTGCGGACGGCGACGCAGATGATCTACGGCTTCCTGCTTCTTGGCATTCTCAATCCGCGCGCTCCGACACGTCAGAACACGAAGGCCGGTGTAACGGGCCTCGCCGATGCGGTCGTGGCCTACCTGAACACGGTGATGCGGCCATGACGCTGTCCGTCGATCTCTTCTGGTCGTTCCGCAGTCCCTATTCCTACCTCGCCACGCCCCGGCTTGTGGAAATGGAACGCGATTATGACCTGTGCATCAACGTGCGGCCGGTCTATCCGCTCGCGGTGCGCTCCGGTGACTTCTTCGGGAAACAGAACCCGCTCTGGATTCCCTATCTGCTGCGCGACACGATGCGTATCGCCGAGATGCTCGGCCTGCCCTATCGCTGGCCGCGGCCCGATCCGGTCGTGATCGATCCGGTGACGCGCGCGGGCGTGCCGGACCAGCCTTATATCCATCGCCTCACCCGATTGGGCTGCGCGGCCGCGGAGGCCGGACGCGGGCTGCCGTTCCTCTGCGAGATCAGCTCGCTTCTGTGGTCCGGCAAGGTCGACGGCTGGCACACGGGCGATCACATGGCGAAGGCCGCCACCAAGGCTGGCGTCGATATCGCGGCGCTCGACGCGAAGATCGCCGCCGAGCCCGAACGCTACGAAGCGATCATCCAGGAGAACCAGAAAGCGCATCAGGCGTCCGGCCATTGGGGCGTTCCGACCTGCGCCTTCGAGGGCGAGCCGTTCTTCGGTCAGGATCGCCTCGATGTCTTGCTCTGGCGTCTAAAGCAGCGCGGCTTGAAAGCGCGTGACGCATGAAGCGCATCGCACTCGCTCTGCTGGTCATTGGCGTGGTCGCCGCGTCCGCGTGGTTCGTGCTCTTCCTGCCGCCAGTCGAGGCATGGCTGTTCCACGAGATCGCGTTCCGCACGGTGGCGCAACCGGCACCCGTGCTCGCGCGCAAAGACGAGCTCTCCGCGCTCTTGTGCGGCACCGGCTCTCCTCTGCCCGACAAAACGCGCGGCGGTCCGTGCACGCTGATTGCCGCCGGTAACAAATACTATCTCGTCGATACGGGGCTCGACGCCGCACGCGATTTGATCCTGTGGCGCGTGCCGCTCCAGAACATCGCCGGTGTGCTCCTCACCCATTTTCATTCCGACCATATCGGAGATCTGGGCGAGGTGAAGCTGCAGACCTGGGTCGCAGGCCGCGCGACACGACTTGCCATCTATGGACCGCCAGGCGTCGAGCGTGTCGTGAACGGCTTCAACGAGGCCTATGCGCTGGATGACGGTTACCGCACCAAACATCACGGCGCCGCGCTCCTACCGCCGGATATCGCCGCCATGACGCCCCGCGCCGTCATGCCCGGGACGGTGCTCGATCAGGACGGACTGAAGATCACCGCGTTCACGGTGCACCACGATCCAGCGACGCCGGCCTATGGCTACCGCTTCGATTACGCCGGACGGAGCATCGTCGTGAGCGGCGACACCGCGCCGGACGAAAGTCTCGCACACGCCGCGAAAGGCGCCGACGTTCTCATCCACGAAGGCCTATCGCCGGAGATGGTCGCGGTGATGCACGACGCGCTTGTGGCCGGCGGGCATCCGCGGCAGGCCAAGATATTCCACGACATTCCGGGCTATCACACCGCACCGGTCGATGCCGCTCGGATCGCCAACGAAGCGCAGGTTCATCTCTTGGTGTTCACCCACCTCATCCCGATCCTGCCGAACCGTTTCGCGGAAGATTTGTTCCTGCGCGGCGTTTCCGACGTGCGGCCCGAAGGTGTGATGCTGGCCCACGACGGCGACGTGATCCGGCTTCCGGGGCGCAGCAGCGCGATCGAAACCGATCGCCTGAACTAGACCACGACCTTTTCATTGACCCACCGGCACATCGCCCTTCGAGGCTCGCTGCGCTCGCGCCTCAGGGTGACGCGCCTACTGGAACAGCAAGCTCGTTAGTTCCAACAACAATCTCGTCATCCTGAGGGTTCGTAGCGCCAGCGTGCGAACGCGCAGCGGCCCTCGAAGGATGGCCAGACAATTCAAGCTCAGAAATTCGCTAACCCCGTCGCGCGCGGAAGAAGGATTTGAGCTGCAGCGATGCGGCTTCGGCATCGCCGGCACGGGCCACCTGCGGCCGGTGATGGCAGGTCGGCTGCTCGAAGAAGCGCGGGCCGTGCAGCACCGCGCCGCCCTTGGGATCGTCCGCGGCGAACACGAGCCGCGCCACGCGCGCCAGAGAGATCGCGCCGACGCACATCGCGCAGGGCTCGAGCGAGACATAGAGGGTGGTCCCGATCAGCCTCTCGTTGTCGAGCTTTTCCGCCCCAGCCCTCAAAACCAGTATTTCGGCATGGGCGGTCGGATCGTGGCGTTCCAGGATACGGTTGCCGTCGCGCGCCAGCACTTCGCCGGTAGCCGAGAGCAAAACAGCCCCCACCGGCACCTCGCCCCGCGCCGCCGCCGCTTCCGCTTCGGCAAGCGACAGTGCTATGGCTTCATCGTCATTCATCAGAGGTCCTTCTTGTTCGACGATAGCACGGAACAGAATGCACGAGAGAGCCCGCAGGGCGAACGCATAGCGAAAGTCATTGCGCGCGCCGGTGTATGTTCGCGGCGCGATGCCGAGAAGCTGGTCGCCGAAGGCCGCGTCGCTCTCAACGGCGAGACCGTGACGACGCCTGCGACCAAGGTGGGCGAGAACGACGTCGTCGCCATCGACGGCAAGCCGCTCGCCGGGCCCGAGCCTGCGCGTCTGTGGCGCTATCACAAGCCCTCGGGGCTCGTCACCACGCACAAGGATCCGGAAGGCCGTCCGACGGTGTTCGCGAACCTGCCCAAGCAGATGCCGCGCGTGGTCTCGGTCGGACGGCTCGATTACAATTCGGAAGGACTGTTGCTGCTCACCAATGACGGCGGCCTCGCGCGCCGGCTCGAAGTACCGTCGAGCGGCTGGGTGCGCAAATACCGTGTGCGCCTGTTCGGCAAGGTCACACAGGCCGATCTCGACGAGCTTGCAACCGGCATCACGATCGACGGCGTGAAATACGGTCCGATCCTCGCCGATCTGGAGCGCTCGAAGGGCGTCTATTCCTGGGCGACCGTCGGCCTGAAAGAGGGCAAGAACCGCGAGATCAAGCGCGTGATGGAACGGATCGGGCTCAAGGTCGCGCGCCTGATCCGCGTGCAATACGGCCCGTTCCACCTCGGCCATCTCGATCCCGGCCAGGCGGAGGAAATCCCCGCCAAGCTCTGGCGCGAGCAACTCGGCATCGGCCGCAAGAAGCGCGAACCGTCCGAGTCGGCGAAAACGTCGCGCAAGGGCTCATGGACTCCGCATTAGGGCGTCAAACCCAGCGAAACCGCGGCAAATGCGGCGATCTTGACCCGGTTCATGCCCTACCCCTTTCGCGAGGTTTCTGATACGAGCCCGCCTCAGCGCAATCAGGAGACATCGCGATGAAGAAGAACAAGAAGCTGCCGCCAGCCTATGTCGCGGAGACCAAGGATGCGCGTCACGCAGGAACTTTCGAAGTCCTCGTACCCGTGCCCGGACGTAACAAGCCGCACCGCGCGGCCAGCCAGTTCCCGTCGCAGCATGCGGCCGAGGGCTGGCTGCACAGCGAAGAAGGCAAGGAGTCGGTCGCCGAGATCATGCGCGACGCCGAGAAGGAGCACGGGCACTAGCGTGAAGCGGCTTGCCTGCCTCGCCCTGTTGGCGTGCGTTGCGCAGGGCGCGAACGCCGCCGCGCCTGAACCCAAGGTCTACAACCATGTCCGGCTGATCGACGGCACGGGCGCGCCAGCGCGTAATGACATCGCCATCACCGTGCGCGGCGAGCGCATCGTTGCGATCACGCCTGCCGTGAAGTCCGGCAAAGGCGTCGTCGACATGCATGGCGCGGTCGCCATCCCGGGCATGATCAACACCCATGTGCATCTCGCGACCTGGCCCAACCTGCCCTATGCCGAGGCGATCCAGCGCCGCAATCTCTATGGCGGCATCACCGCCGTGCGCGACATGGCGGGCGACACGCGCGAGCTTGGCTTCCTGAAGCGAGAGGCACGGACCGGCGCGATCCCCTCCTCCGATATCTATTACGCGAGCCTGATGGCTGGGCCGGAGTTCTTCAAGGATCCGCGCACCGTCGAATCCACGCAAGGCGGACCAAAGCCGGGCGATGCCCCCTGGATGCGCGCGATCACGCCCGCGACCAACATGCCGCTCGCGATTGCCGAGGCGAAAGGCACCGGCGCCACCGCGATCAAGATCTATGCCGATCTGCCCCCGCCGCTCATCGATGCCATCACGCAGGAAGCCCATCGCCAGCATCTTCTGGTATGGGCGCATGCCGCCGTGTTCCCGGCGAGCCCGCGCGAAGGTATCGATGCCGGCATCGATGTCGCGAGCCACGTCTGCATGCTGGGTTATCAGGTGTCGCGCGAGATGCCCCGCGCCTATCACAAGCGTGCGCCCGTCGATGCGGCGACGCTCACGAAGGACGACCACGCGCTCGATCCGCTGTTCGCCGACATGAAGCAGCGCGGGACGATCCTGGATGCGACGCTCTACGTCTACCAGGTTCTCGATCATATGAAGAATGCGAACCCGCCGCCCTATTGCACGCTGCGCATGGCGTCGAAGCTGCTCGGCGAAGCCTATCGTGCAGGCGTGGCGATCAGCGCAGGCACCGACGCCGACAGCGACTGGCACGATCCGTTGCCCGCGCTTGCCGACGAGATGGCGTTGCTCGTGAAGGCGGGCATGACCCCGATGGATGCCATCCGCGCGGCCACATCGGTTGCGGCGCGCACGATCGGCGAAGCACGCGACATGGGCACGATCGAAACCGGCAAGCTCGCCAACATCGCATTCCTCGCCAAAGACCCGCTTACCGATATCGCCAACGTGAAAACGGTAACGCTCACCCTGAAACGCGGCCACGAATTCCCCCGCCGCGACTATCGCCCCATCACGAAAGACGAAGCCAAAGACGCGCAATAGCCTGCACCGCTTGTCATCCCTGACCAAGCTGCGTCGGCGCGGATGTACCGCCCCGGGTTCCTTTTTTGCTAGGGTTCGGCGATGCGGCGCTTCTTCCTTGTTCTTCTGCTTGTGTTGACCTTACCGGGCGTCGCCAGTGCTGCGCTGGTGCAAGCCTGCTCGACGCGGGACTTCGAGGGTGTGCGCTTCACTGTCTGCCCGTTCGATTCCAACCGCGCGGAACTGCGGCTTGTGCGCAGTCCGACGCGCGGCTTTGCGGGGCTTAGGTCGGTGCTCGGCGCAAGTGCCGACAAGGTTCTGTTCGCTCTAAACGCCGGCATGTTCGACGATAACGGTGCGCCGGTCGGTCTCTACATCGAGCGTGGCATTGAGCGCCATCCGCTGAACACGGCAAACGGCGACGGCAATTTCTATATGAAGCCCAACGGCGTCTTCTTCGAGGACGCAGATGGAACGCTCCATATCAAAACGACCACAGCATATGACGTGCACGGTCGCGCGCCACGCTGGGCAACGCAATCGGGACCGATGCTTGTTATCCATGGAACGCTCAATCCACAGATCACCCACGACGGCCCATCGCGTTACATCCGCAATGCCGTCTGCTTGCGCGACCCGCACACGGCGATCTTCGCGATCAGCGAGAACCTCGTCTCGTTCGGCAAACTAGCGCGGTTTCTGCACGACACCATGAATTGCCGTGAAGCGCTTTATCTGGATGGCGCGGTCTCAAGCTTGTGGTTGCCCTCCCAGAGCCGGATGGACAACCGCACGCAACTCGGCCCCATGGCCGTCGTACTGCAGAAGAAGTAACCCCGACCTCACGGCTCTTCGTCGGGTTCGAACAGCGCGAAAGTTTTGCCGTCCCAGTAGAGCGCAGTGTCGATACCGGCCTCCGTGCCGAGCACGAGGATGTCGTTCCGGATGCGCTTTTCCTGCGCCTGGAATTCCTTGAACGCTTTGGAGCCGTGCCCGGCGACGCTCAGAGGAAGCTGCTTCTCGCTCCACATCGGGCTGTCGAAGTAATCAGGACCGACGATCAGGAATTTGCGGTGCTGTTTGCTTGAGACAATCGCGAGGCCGCGTTTTGCTGCCTGATCGGCGTGCCACGACGTGTGCCAGAAATTTGAGATCACTGTCACATCGCTCGGCAACGCCTTGCCGGCGGCGACCGATACGACGGTGACCGTGTCTGCGGCGCCGTCACCGTCGAAGTCGGCGCTGGCGTATGGCGCCGGCTGGTTCGCAACGGGCGCGATGCGATCGCCGAAACCGGGCGCGGACGGCGCTGCCCCCATGAGGATCAGCGCAGCAGCGGCGGCGAGGAACGTACGCATGCGCGCTACTCCGCCGCCTGCGGTAGGGCATCCGCAGTGGGTCTGTACCGGCCGGGATTCTCTTTTTGCCACGACTAATCCGACCCACATGCGGTAGGCACGATCGTGCCATCACCCAGCATTCTGCGAGGATGGGCCGGCACGAGTTCGTTCCATAGTCTGTCGTAGAGATCGCGAAACTCTTCGGCGTGCTCCCAAGTCACGAAACAAACTCGATGCATCGAGCTGTCCGAGAATCGCCACAGCGGATGCTTGTCATCATGCAAGAAATGTGGCGTGCCGACCCAGTCTTCACCGTCACGGATAACTCCACCGCAGATTGAACACCGCGTTTTTCCGCGAATGTGAATTGCCATGACGCCCCGTCACTCCGCCGCCTGGGGCAGCTCCTTCGGCTTCCAGCGCAGGATGGGTTTGCGGGCGGCAGCGGTTTCGTCGAGGCGGCGACGCGGGGAGAGACGCGGCGCGCCTTCGAAGCGCTCGCGCTTCCCGGCCTTGGCTTCGAGCGCCATCGTGCGCAGCACGTGGATGAAGCGGTCGAGCGACTCTTTCGATTCCGACTCCGTGGGCTCGATCAGCATCGCGCCGTGGACGACGAGCGGGAAATACATCGTCATCGGGTGATAGCCCTCGTCGATCATCGCTTTGGCGAAATCGAGCGTGGTGACGCCCGTGCCGTCGAGGAAACTGTCGTCGAACAGCGCCTCGTGCATGCAGGGGCCGTCGCCGAACGGCGCGCTCATCACGTCCTTGAGCGCGGCGAGGATGTAGTTTGCGGACAAGACCGCGTCCTCGCTCGCCTGGCGCACGCCGTCGCGGCCGTGGCTCAGCATGTAGGAGAGCGCGCGGCTGAACATGCCCATCTGGCCGTGGAAGGCGCACATGCGCCCGAACGGCTTGGCGCCGCCCGGCGCTTCGTCGGCATGCTCGATCATGCGGAAGCCGTTCGCGTCATGGACGAGCAGCGGCAGCGGCGCAAAGGGTGCCAGCCGCTCCGACAGCACCACCGGACCCGCACCCGGCCCGCCGCCACCATGGGGCGTCGAGAAGGTCTTGTGCAGGTTGATATGCATCGCATCGACGCCGAGATCGCCCGGCCGCACGCGGCCCGCAATCGCATTGAAGTTCGCGCCGTCGCAGTAGAAATAGGCACCGGCCGCATGTACCGCATCCGCCATCTCGATGATCTGCGGCTCGAACAATCCGCAGGTGTTCGGATTGGTGAGCATGATCGCTGCCACATCGGGCCCGAGCTTCGCCTTGAGCGCGGCGACATCGACATGGCCGTCCGCCGTGCCTGGCACCTCGTCTACCGTGAAGCCGGCGAACGCGGCCGTCGCGGGATTGGTGCCATGCGCAGATTCCGGCACAAGGACGCGCGGACGCTTCTCGCCGCGGGCCTCGATGGCGGCGCGGATCGCGAGCAGTCCGCACAGTTCGCCATGCGCGCCCGCCTTGGGCGACATCGCCACCGCCGGCATGCCGGTCAGGTCGGTGAGCCACTTCATCAGATCGGAGATCAGCTCGAACGCACCCTGCACCGTTTGCTGCGGCTGGAGCGGATGAACGTCGCCAAACCCGGGAAGTCGCGCCATCTTCTCGTTGAGGCGTGGATTGTGCTTCATCGTGCAGGATCCGAGCGGATAGAGCCCGGCATCGATCGCGTAGTTCATGCGCGACAGGCGCACATAGTGGCGGATCACCTCCGGCTCCGAGAGCCCCGGCAGGCCGATGGCCCCCTTGCGGCGCTGGCCGCCGAGGCGCGCCTCGCTCATCTGCACATCGGGGATGTCGACGCCGGTCATACCCGGGCGGCCAAGCTCGAAGATCAGGCCCTCTTCGTGGTCGAGCCCGCGGTCGCCGGAAATGGTGGAGAGCTCGTTGGCATCGATCGTACCCGGCGCGGTCGGGCGGCCCTGCTTGTTCATGGCCATCACACCACCTCCGCAAGCGCTTTGGCGAAGGCGTCGCAGTCTTCGTCCGTGTTGGTTTCGGTGGCGGCGACGATCAGAAGATCGCGGGCGGCGTCCTCATGCGGCATCAGGCGCGAGGCCGGCACGCCGGCGATGATGTTCTTCGCCGCGAGAGCATCGACAATTCCGGCCGCGGGTTTCGGCAACCGGATCGTGAATTCGTTGAAGAAGCTGGATGTTACCAGCGACACCCCGCCGATCTTCGTTAGCTTGTCCGCCAGCGCCGACGCTTTGGCGTGATTGAGCCGCGCCAGACGCGTCAGGCCCTCCTCGCCCAGAAGGCTCAGGTGAATTGTGAAGGCCAGGCAGCAAAGCCCTGAATTCGTACAGATATTGCTCGTCGCCTTGTCGCGGCGGATATGCTGCTCGCGGGTGGACAGCGTCAGCACGAAGCCACGCTTGCCGTCGGCATCGACGGTCTCGCCGCAGAGCCGTCCTGGCATCTGGCGCAGGAACTTCTCCCGCGTCGCGAACAGCCCGACATAGGGCCCGCCGAAGTTCAGTCCAACGCCGATGCTCTGCCCTTCACAGGCGACGATGTCCGCGCCTTGATGGCCGGGTGGCTCGATCAGGCCGAGCGAGATCACCTCGGTCACCACCGCGATCAGGAGCGCACCCTTCGCATGGGCCGCTTCGGCGATGGGCTTCAGGTCGCGGATCAGGCCGAACACATCCGGGCTCTGCACGACCACGCAGGCGGTTTCGCCGTCGATCATCGCCGCGATGTCTTCGGCGCTTCCCGGTGTGACCGGTGTGCGCACGACCTTGCCGGAGAGGTTGGCGATGTTCTCGACCGTCTCGGCATAATGCGGATGCAGCCCGCCCGACAGGACCGCTTTGTTCCGGCGCGTCACGCGCTGGGCCATCAGCACGGCCTCGGCGGTCGCGGTCGAGCCGTCATAGAGCGAGGCGTTCGCGACCTCCATGCCGGTGAGCAGCGCTACCTGGGTCTGGAACTCGAACATGTATTGCAGCGTGCCCTGCGCGATCTCGGGCTGGTACGGCGTGTAGGAGGTCAGGAACTCGGAGCGCTGGATCAGGTGATCCACGGCCGACGGCACGTGATGCTTGTAGGCGCCCGCGCCGCAGAAGAACGGCACGCTGCCCGCCGCAATGTTCTTCGCCGCCATGCGCGACAGCAGCCGGTCGACTTCCAGCTCGCCTTTCGTGTCGGGGAGATCGAACACCGAGAGCGGCACGACAGCAGATTTCGGCACGTCGCGGAACAGCGCATCGATATCCGGCGCGCCGATCTTCGCGAGCATCGCGGTGCGGTCGTCGGGAGTGAGCGGGTGGTATCGCATGTCTTCCTATCCTCAGTGTCGTGGCCCGCGAATGCGGGCCACCCAGCTGAAACCTGAACTACCGTCCCAGAAAGGGCTCCGCGCGAAATCTGGAAAATCTTGCGGTGTCACCTGGGTGGCCCGCATTCGCGGACCATGACAGTTGTGCTTGTGGCTAAAGTCCCTTCACGAACGCGTCGTACTGGTCGCGCGTCATCAGTTTGCCGAACTCGCCGGCGTCGACGTCCTTGAGCTTGAAGAACCAGGCATCGCCTTCCGGATCGGCGTTGACCTTAGCCGGGTCGTCGGTAAGCGCGGCGTTTGACGCCGTCACTTCGCCGCCGACGGGCGCATAGACCTCGCTCGCGGCCTTCACGCTTTCGACGACCGCGGCCTCGCCGCCTTTGCCGACCTTGCGTCCGGCCTCGGGCAGTTCCACGAACACGACGTCGCCCAGTTGCTCGGCGGCGTATTTGGTGATGCCGACGGTGGCTTCGCCGCCATCGACACGCACCCATTCATGCTGATCGGTGTAACGCACTTCGCTCATGAAGCTGCTCCTGTTTCAAACGGCTCTGCGGTAACGATGGGGAAAGAACGGCATCGGGGCGATGCGGGCCGGCATCGGCTTGCCGCGCACGATGAGATCGACTTCGGTGCCGTCGCCGGCGAATTCGGTCTCGACATAGCCCATGGCGACAGGCGCATTCAGACTCGGCCCGAAGCCGCCCGAGGTGATCTCGCCGATGATGCGGCCGGACTTGTCCGCGACCGGTGTGTGTTCGCGCGCCGGCGCCTTGCCGACAGGAAGAATGCCGACGCGCTTTTTGGCGGCACCGTTGAAGATCTGGTCCATGATCTTTTCGGCGGCGGGAAAATCCTTGTCCATCTTGCGGCGCTTGGCGATGGACCAGACGAGGTTCGCCTCGACCGGCGTCACTGTCTCGTCGATGTCGTGGCCATAAAGGCAGAGCCCGGCTTCGAGACGCAGCGAGTCGCGCGCGCCAAGACCGATAGGCAACACTTCGCTCTCCGCCAGCAGCGCGCGCGCGACGCGCTCGCCGTCCCTGCCCTCGATCGAGATCTCGAAGCCGTCTTCGCCGGTGTAGCCGGAACGGCTGATAATGGCTGGACAACCGGCGACATCCGCCCGCACGACCTTCATGAAGGTGAGCTTGTCGATGCCGGGCGACAGACGCTCCAGCACAATGCCCGCCATCGGTCCTTGCAGCGCGAGCAGCGCGCGGTCGAAGCGCGTCGTGACCGTGGCCGCGCCGCGCAGTCTGTCGGCGATATAGGCGTAGTCGCCGTCCTTCGTGTCCGCATTGACGACGATGTACATGTCCGCCTCGCCTTCCAGCTTGGTAAACATGAAGTCGTCCTTGATCGTGCCCTGATCGTTCAGCAGCAGGCCGTAGCGCTGCATGCCGGGCTTGAGGCCCACGACGTCGGCGGGCGTGACGCGCTCGAGCGCTTTCGCCGGATCGGCGCCCGCGAGGAACGCCTGCCCCATATGCGAGACATCGAACAGACCCGCCTTCTCGCGCGTGTGCAGATGTTCTTTCAGGACGCCCGCGGGATATTGCACCGGCATGTCGTAACCGGCGAATGGCACCATCTTCGCGCCAAGCTCCAGATGCAGCGCGTGGAGCGGCGTTTGTTTCAGCGTCTCGGTGGTGTCGGTCATAAGCGGTCCGGACAAGAGTTGCGTGGGCGCGAACCGCAACTCGCGGAACTCGCGCCCCTCTGTCATAGGACCTGAGAGATTTCCCCGCCGGGCTTTGCCCTGAACGGATTACCCCTTCGGTGGAGGCCGCTTGCGCAGCCCCGCTTTCCAGAAGTTCATCTCCTTCGCGGTCCTTTTGCCTGAGAGTTTCCGGGGCGGTTGCTCCTTCGGCCTACGCCCTTCGGCCGACAAGTCGGCTTTGAAGCTGGGCATACGTCTCCCGCGAGGGATCGATTGTATGGCCAAACACACGCGCCTCACGGCGGATGCATTCGTCGGCGGGCATCATAGGGAGGGAAGTTGGCGAGTCAAACCAAACAAACTTTCCCTCTCCCCCTTGGGGGGAGAGGGTCAGGGTGAGGGGGCGCCGCCGCGCAAAGCGTGGAGAATTGTAGCGAGAACACCGGCAAAATCGCCACCAACATCATCGTTGGCGAATCGCAGAACGCGATATCCCAGCTCACGTAGCAGCGCATCGCGATTCGCGTCGTACTGAGTGCGATCGTTGTGCAAAGGGCCATCCAGTTCTACGATCACGTTTTCGTCGAGGCAGACGAAATCGACGATGTATGGTCCGAGCGGCACCTGACGCTTGAACTTGAAGCCGCCCAGTTTGCGATTGCGTATTTCAGACCAGAAAAGTTTTTCGGCCTGGACCGGTTCGTGGCGCATCTGCTTCGCGCGATTGCGATTTACCGCCAGTGCATCGCGTTTCTTTTCGGTGCCTGCGCCAACCATCCCCCTCACCCTGCCCTCTCCCCCTGAGGGGGAGAGGGTGGAGTTTATCATTTTACATGCGCGCAGGAATCTCAATTCCCAGAAGGTCCAGAACCTTCGCAAGAGTAGCCAGGGTCACTTCACAGAGACCGATGCGCGCGGCGCGCAGCTCGGCGTCGGTTTCTGACATAATATGGTGCTCGGAATAGAAGCGGCTGAATTTCTGCGCCAGTTCGAAAGCATATTCGCACAGGATGTTCGGGGCGCGGTTGGTTTCGGCGGCCTGCATTTTGTCCGGCAGTGACAGAAGCTGGAGTACGAGCGCGCGCTCTTCGGGCGAGCGCACGACTGGCGCTGATGATGCGAAGCACTCTTCCTTCGCTTTGCGCAGGATCGATTGAATGCGCACCGCGGCGTATTGGAGATAAGGTCCGGTCTTGCCCTCGAACCGCACGAAGCGATCGAGATCGAAGATGTAGTCGGTTAGGCGGAAATTCGACAGATCCGCAAACTTCAATGCGGCGATGCCGACCTTCTTGGCGATGTCGCGGTGCTCGGCTTCGGGGTAATCGTTCGCGAGGCCCTGCTCCGCCAGCCGCTTGTCCGCTTCCGCAGTCATGGTGGCGATGAGGTCGTAGAGCTTCATCACGCCGCCGGCGCGGGTCTTGAACGGCTTGCCGTCGGTGCCGTTCATCGTGCCGAAGCCGGCGTGTTCGAGCGCGGCCTTGCCGTTGATGTGGGCCTTGCGCGCGGCGCGGAACACCTGTTCGAAATGCAGGTGCTGGCGCTGGTCCACAACATAGAGAATGAGATCGGGATCCTGTGTCTTCACGCGGTCGACGATGGTGGCGAGATCGGTCGTGCCATAGAGCACCGCGCCGTCCGACTTCACCAGGATCAGCGGCGGCATCTCTTTCTTGTCGCCCTCTTCCGCGACCGGAATGACGAGCGCACCTTCGCTCTCCTGTGTGATGTGACGTGCCTTGAGGTCTTCGATCATCGGCGCGATCAGCGGCTCGACGCTGGCTTCACCGTTCCAGAGATCGAAGTGGATGCCGAGGCTTCCCCATTCGCGTTCGAGGCCGAATTTCGAAACCGCGAAGAAATGCTCCCACAGCGCGCGATAGCCGGGACGTCCCGCCTGCAGTTCGGCCGTCGCCTTGCGGGCCTCTTCGAGACGCGCGGGATCGGCTTTGCAGGCCGCGGACGCGGCCGGATAGATCTCTTCAAGGTCTTCCATCGTCACCGGCGATTGCTCCGGGTACGGACCTTTGTAGGCTTCGTCGAAATAGATCGGCGCGATGCCGCGGTGGCCGATCTCGCTGATGAGCTGGCCCATCTGCAGGCCCCAGTCGCCCAGATGCACGTCGCTCACGACATGCCAGCCATTGCCGCGGAACAGCCGCTGCAGCGAGTCGCCGATCACCGACGAGCGCAGATGCCCCACATGCATTGGCTTCGCGACATTGGCGCCGCCGAAATCGATGACGGCCGTCTTGCCCTTGCCCGTCTCCGGCGCGCCGAGCCGCGCATCCTTCGCCATCGTGCCTGCGCGTTCGGCCAGCGCCGCATCTGTCACGTCGAGATTGATGAAGCCGGGGCCCGCGATCTCCACTTTGGCAAAGAGCGGATTGGTCTTGAGCCGTGCCGCGATCTTCTCCGCAATCGCGCGCGGATTTGTCTTGGCCTGTTTGGCGGCAGCAAGCGCGCCATTGCACTGGAACTGCGCGAGGTCCGGCCGGTCCGACGCCTGCACGTCGCCGAAGGACTCCGAAAGCCCTTCGACCGCGAACGCCGCCTTCGCGATCGCGCTCAGCTCGGAGGCCAGTCCCGTCATGGCGCGTAGCGGCCCGTTTTCTTGTTGTAGTCGAGCTGCTGCTGGGTGAGCTGAATGCCGGCGAGGATCAGATAGCTTCCGATCTTCAGTCCCTTGCCCGGCTTGAGCGCTATGTCGTCGACGTCCTGGTGGAAGTCGACCGCGGTCTCACCCGGTTGGAACGATACGTCTGCGAGGAAGAACTTCTTGGTCAGGATGCGCGAACCGCCCTGCGTCATGGCAACATAGTAAGGCACGCGATAATTCGCGGCTTCCGTGCTCGGTGCCCGAGTGGCATGGAAGCTGATGTCGAGATGGGATTTTGTGGTCTTTTCCTCTTTCTCGAAATCGCAGGCGGCAACGACGTTCGTCATCCACAGCGTATAGAGTTCGCCGGAGGGATCGGCGGGCGCGTTGGCGCGGAACACCGTCACGGACGCGGTGGGCGCGAGCACTGCGGCACTTGGGCACAGGCCTTTCTCGGTATCGGTCGTCATGCATCCGCCAAGCAGCGAAAAACCAAGCGCCACGGCCGTTACGCTACGCAGGGTTTTGACCGCGACAACGGACATCGCCATTCTTTTGCCTTTCGCTTGACTTTTTGTAAGCCGCAGCCGACTTCTCGAACAGGCGTTCGAGGACGCCGGACTGTAGCCAAGCAGGCTTATCATGGAAAGCTTCGCGCCAGACAAGCCGACGGCGCAAAAGCCGCAGTTGAAGCTACTGCTCGCAAGCCCGCGCGGCTTCTGCGCCGGTGTCGAGCGCGCGATCCGGATCGTGGAATTGTCGCTCGCGAAGTACGGCGCGCCCGTCTATGTGCGCCACGAAATCGTGCACAACCGAACGGTCGTCGAGCGGCTGAAAGGCCTTGGCGCCATCTTCATCGACGAGCTGGACGAGGCGCCGGATGGCGCCTGTGTAATCTTCTCCGCGCATGGCGTGCCGAAATCGGTGCCGGCCGAAGCCAAGCGCCGCCAGCTCTTCTACCTGAACGCAACCTGCCCGCTGGTGTCGAAAGTGCATGTCGAAGCCGAGCGGCATCACGCGGCGGGACGGCATATCTTACTAATCGGTCATGCGGGCCATCCCGAGGTGGAAGGCACGCTGGGCCAGCTGCCGGAGGGCGCGATCACGCTGGTGGAATCGGCCGAGGAAGCGCAAGACCTTGAGCCCAGGAGCGAGATGCCACTCGCCTTCATCACGCAGACGACGCTTTCGGTAGACGACACGGTCGAGATCGTGAATGTGCTGCGCAATCGCTTTCCGGAAATCGCGGGCCCGCATCGCGAGGATATCTGTTACGCCACCACCAACCGGCAGGAAGCTATCAAGCGCATCGCGGGCGGCGCCGATCTGGTGCTGGTCATCGGCGCGCCCAATTCGTCGAATTCGGTCAGGCTTGTCGAAGTCGCAGAGCGCGCTGGCGCCAAACGTGCAGTCCTGATCCAGCACGCCGCCGAGATCGATTGGTCAGATTTTGCAGGCGTGAAGACGGTCGGGCTTTCCGCCGGTGCATCGGCTCCGGAAATTCTCGTCGACGAGGTGATCGACGCGCTTCGTACACGCTACGACCTTGCCATCGAAGAAACGACGGTGACGCGCGAGGATGTGGCGTTCAACGTGCCGCGGGAATTGGCGTCCTGACGCATGGCCGTCTACACCGACGTCTCGTTCGAGGACCTCGAAACCGCGCTCGCAGGCTATGAGGTTGGCACCCCGTTAAGCTTCAAGGGTATCGCCGAGGGCGTCGAGAATTCGAATTTCGCTCTGCGCACCACGGGTGGCGCATTCATCCTCACGCTCTATGAAAAGCGCGTCCGCGAGACGGATCTGCCGTTCTTCCTCGGCCTCATGGAGCATCTCGCGTCGCGCGGGATCGCCTGCCCGCTCCCCGTGCGCCGGAACGACGGCGCGCTGTTCGCGCATGTAAACGGACGGCCGGCTGCGCTGCTCACCTATCTCGATGGACTGTCGCTTCGCCAGCCGAGTGTTGCGCATTGCACAGCGGCCGGCGCGGCACTCGCGGCGCTGCACGAGGCGGGACGCGGATTCGAGCTGTCGCGTCCCAATGCGCTTTCCGTCAAAGGCTGGCCCGATCTTGTGAAAGCCACAGCCGAACGCGCCGACACGGTGCAGGCGGGTCTGCGTTCGCTGATCGAGTCCTCGCTCGCACATCTTGAGCAAAACTGGCCCACCGATCTTCCGACTGGCGTGATCCACGCCGATCTGTTCCCGGACAATGTCCTCTTCATGGACGGCGAAGTCTCAGGCCTGATCGATTTCTATTTCGCCTGTAACGATGCCTTCGCGTACGATCTCGCCGTGCTGCTCAATGCGTGGTGTTTCGAAATGGACGGCGCGTTCAACATCACCAAGGGCAAGGCGTTGCTTGGCGCCTATCACACGCGCCGCGATCTTTCCGATGCCGAAATCGCCGCCCTGCCGGTGCTGGCGCAAGGTGCTGCGCTGCGCTTTCTGCTGACCCGGCTCTACGATCTTCTGAACCACGATCCGATGGCGCTTGTGCGGCCGAAGGATCCGCGCGAATTTGCAAAGCGCCTTCGCTTCCATCTCGCCGCCAGGAATGCGAGGGATTACGGGCTATGACGACGAGTATCCATCTTTTCACCGATGGCGCCTGTTCCGGCAATCCGGGGCCGGGCGGCTGGGCCGCATTGCTACGCGCAGGACGGCACGAAAAGGAATTGTCTGGCGGCGAAGCGCTCACGACCAACAATCGTATGGAGATGATGGCGGCGATCCGCGGCCTGGAAGTATTGCGCAAGCCATCCGAAATCACGGTCCACACCGACTCGCGCTATCTGCTGGACGGCGCGACGAAATGGTTGAAGCGCTGGAAGGCGAATGGCTGGAAGACAGCCGACAAGAAGCCGGTCAAGAACGACGATCTTTGGCGCGAACTGGACGTCTTGCTGACCCGCCACGACGTCACGTGGCGCTGGGTGCAGGGCCACTCCGGTCATGTCGAGAACGAGCGTGTCGATGCGCTCGCCCGCGCGGCGATCCCCTAACGACTGGGCGGGCTGTCGCGGCCTGCCGTGAGGCCGGGGATGCTCTCGGGCACGCCGACCCAATCGTGGCGGCTGCGTTCGAACACCGAACGGGCGGGCGCGGGGAAATGCGGATCGGCGAAGGCACCGACCGCGATGGCATAGCGTCCCGGATGGTTCGCCGTCTGCCAATAGACCGTCGAGCCGCAATCCGGACAGAAATAGAATTTGAGATAACGCCCCTCGACGCTGCGCTCATACATGTGCGCGGGGCCGGCGAGACGCACCTGCGCGGCATCGTAATAAGCGCCAACGCCGAACGGCGAACCCGTCCGGCGCTGGCATTCGGTGCAATGGCACAGGGAGATCACCGCCGGTTCGCCGTCGGCTTGTGCCGTCAGCGAACCGCAGCAGCATTGTGCCTTGCGTGTGACCAAGTTCAGATCTGCTTCATCACGTGTTCGGCGCTGGAGACCGAAAACGCGCCAGGTTCCTCGACATTCAGTTCCGTCACGACGCCGTGATCGACGACCATCGAGTAGCGCTGGCTGCGCTTGCCCATGCCGAAACGCGAACCGTCCATTTCAAGGCCGAGATCGCGGGTGAAATCGCCGTTGCCGTCTGCCAGCATCATCACCTTGTCGCCAGCGCCCTGCTGATCGCCCCAGGCGCCCATCACAAACGCGTCGTTGACGGACAGACAGGCAATCGCATCGACGCCCTTCTGCTTGATGGCGTCGGCGTTCTGGATGAAACCCGGCAGGTGCTTGGCGGAACACGTCGGCGTGAACGCGCCCGGGAGCGCGAACAGCACAACTTTCTTGTCGCCGAACAGCTCGTCGGTCTTTACCGGCTTCGGTCCGCCGTCTTTCATCTGCATCAATGTCGCGGACGGGATTTTGTCACCCACCTTAATGGTCATGGTCACTCCTCTGTTAGCCCGGCGCGTTGTAGCGCAGGCTCTTCTGTTCTGCAAAGGAATTGCGGACGCTCGGGGGCCCTATGCTATGCTTGGATCATGGCGACCTCCCAAGAGCCGGAAAGCAGCGGGTTCCTCCTCGGCAAGCTTTTGATCGCAATGCCGGGCATGCCGGACCCGCGCTTTGAGAAAACCGTCATCTTCATGTGCGCGCATTCCGATCAGGGCGCGATGGGGCTCATCATCAACAAGCCGTTTGACGGGCTGTCGTTTCGCGAACTGGTCGAAAAGCTGGAAGTCCGCGTCACCGCAAATACGCCCGATCCGCCGATCATGTTCGGTGGGCCCGTCCGTATGGGTCAGGGTTTTGTGCTGCACTCCTCCGAATATGCGAGCGATCAGGCGACGATGCCCGTCACGTCCGAGATTTCGCTGACCGCGACGGTCGACATCCTGCGCGCGATCGCGCAGGGCGAAGGGCCGGAGAAAGCGCTGTTCGCGCTCGGCTATTCCGGCTGGGGTCCCGGCCAGCTCGAGAGCGAGCTGCTGTCGAATGGCTGGATCCACTGCGACGCGGACAAGCAGATTCTCTTCGATCTCGACCACGATGCGAAATGGCGCGCCGCGTTAGCCACCCTCGGGGCCGGTATCTCCGGGCTTTCCGCCGAGGCCGGGCGCGCCTGACACCGACGTCGCCGGATTATAGTGCTGCGCGATGTAGTTGAGCGCATCGGATAGCTGCAGCGCCTCCGCGTAATAGAACCCTTGCGCGAATTCGCAGCCGATGTCCTTCAGCCATTGCACATCGTCTTCGCTCTCGACACCCTCGACCACGACGTCGCGCTTCAGATCGTGCGCCAGCGTGACGATGGATTCGAGCACCACACCGCTTTCCGTTTCCTTATCCGTCCCGCCATGGCGCGTGAGGAAGCTCTGGTCGATCTTGACGGTGTCGAAGGGAATATCCTTGAGCTGGCTCAGGCTCGACTGCCCGGTGCCGAAATCATCGATGGCGAGACCGGCGCCGAGTGACCGCAAGCGCTTGAGCAGCGGCAGCACATTCGAAGCCACGGTGCTCTCGGTCAGCTCGAGCTTGAGCGTTCCGCGCACGATGCCGCTGGTCTGCAGCAGCTTGCGTGCAAACGGCTCGAACGACGGATCGCGGAGCTGGCGGCGCGAGACGTTCACGTTCACGAACAGCGGCGGCTTGAGCGGGAAGAACCGCTGCCACTGCGCAAGCTCCTGCGCCGCGCGCTCGAGCGCAAAGGCCCCGAGCGTCACGATCAGGCCGGTTTCTTCCGAATGCGCGATGAAATCGACCGGGGCGATCAGTCCCCTTTCCGGATGGCGCCAGCGCAGCAGCGCCTCGAACCCTGCTACCGTGCCGTCGGCGAGACGAACGATCGGCTGATAGAAGACTTCGATCTGATCCTGCTGCAGCGCATTGCGCAGTTCGGTTTCGAGCGCAACGGAATCGCCCGGCGCGGCGAGGCTCATGCTTTGTGCGTAGACGCGCGCGCAGGCTCCGCCGTCGCGCTTGGCCTGGGTCAATGCCAGTTCCGCGTTCTTGATCAGGTCCCGGGCGTCGCGGGCATCGTGGCCCACAGTGATGCCGACGCTCGCCGGCGCGAATACACTGCGGCCTTCCCAGTTGCAGGCCGGCGAACAAAGATCGACGAGCGCCGCGCCAAGCGATGCCGTGCCGCCTTCGGATTCGCGGAACAGGATTGCGAAACTGTCGCCGCCGAAGCGGAAGATCTGGGCATTCTGATCGAACGCGCCGCTCAGGCGTTCTGCGATCTGCACGAGAATGGAATCGCCGCCGGCATCGCCGAGGCTGGCATGGATCGACTTGAAGCGGTCGACGTCGAGGATCGCAAATGCGGTGTCGAGGAACCCGTCACCCTGTGCCTGGAGCGTTTCCATCAAGGCAGTGCGGTTCTCAAGGCCCGTAAGCGGATCGCGCAGCGTGTGATCGGCGACCGCGGCCTCGGCGTCCTTGCGCGAGCTGATGTCGGCGATCAGCCCGAGACAACGGCTTGCCGTGCTTCCCTGCCCCATCATCGTCGCGCGCAGTTCGAACCAGGGATAACGCGCCTCTTCGTTGCGCACGCGGAATTCGATACGGAAGGCAAGACCGTTGCGGCCGCGATAGTCCCACAACGCCTGTTCGTAGACCGGACGGTCTTCTTCGTGTACGCGCGCGATCCAGGCCGCATGCTTCATGCGCCCGGCCCCTTCCTTCAGCCCGATCATGCCGGCTGCTTCGCGCGACAGATGGATTTCGTTGCGGACGAAATCGAGATCGAAGATGCCCTGGTGCGACGCGCCGATGGCCTGCAGCGCAGGATGATCGCCCGGCTGCGCGCGCCGCGGAATCGGCAGCACCGCGATGCCCTCGCCCGCGACCACCGCCAGTGCGAGCAGAACCGCGCCGGCCGCCGCGAAACCGCCCGCGATATCCGGCGCCACGGCAGAATTCCCAAGAACACCGACCGAAGACGCAGCCGCGGCCAGAGTCACAAGCGCGAACACGGCAGCGCTTGGCGCAAGCACACGCGCGACCTGCGCGCCGAAGCGGCCGCGATGGACGAGGTAGACGGTGATCCCCGCACTCCCAAGCACGACCGCGAAGTCGATGAGATCGGTGGCACCTGGCACGCCAAGATACGCCAATAGCGAAACGACGATGATCGCGATCAACCCGCGATGCAGCCAACGTGCGGCCCAGGGCCACGCGACGTTCACCGGCACGATGGTGTCAGCGAGTTTTGCGCCCGAGACGAGCGCCAGGCCTGCAAACAGCGCAATCAGGCCGTAGGGACCGCCCACCCTTGTCGCGATGCTCGCATCGAACATCCCCGTTCCGGCAAGGCGCGCGAGCAGCACGAAGAGCAGCGTCACCGCAGCCCAGAGCGGTGGCTTGTGGCTCGTCATCACGGCCAGTCCGCCGGCGATGGCGGCGGCTGCGAAGATCAGCCCTGCGACGGCGGCGATGAAGATACCGATCTGCTTGTTGTGCGCGGCGATTGCGGGCTCCGTCCACGCCAGTAGCGACGGTGGCGCGGCGGTATTGGCCATCTCGATCGCAAAGCCCGCGTTCGTCCCCGGCGGAATCGTCACGCGCCAGGCGTGTCGGCCATAGGCATGCGCCGTCTCGACGAGTATCCCCGGATTGGTGCTCGCCACACTCAGGATCGCCGGCCGCGACGATGGCGGAAAGAATCCGAGCCCGACTTCCGGCGACTGCCCTGCGAGCAGCACGCGCACGGCCACGCGCTGCGAGGTGTTCGAGGCGTTGAGCATGTACCACGCGGATCGCCGCGCGATCTGGCCCGTGGGCATACGATAGGGACCGAGATCCTCTCGCAGTTCGATCACGCCATCGGGTACGCCGAGGTCGACGCTATGCACGTCCTTCGCCGGCGGAGCCGCCATGGAAAAGGTCGCAAACAGCAAAGCGGCAAGCGCCCAGATGAGGGGAAATCGTTTGAACACCGGTAGGAAAGGCCTTGATAGCGATAAAAGCGGGCTAACCTACAGGCGCCTCGTCCGCGAGCAAAGCGAATAGGGCATGATCGCGCCATTCGCCGTTAATCTGCAGATAGCGCCGCGCCAGCCCTTCCTGCCGGAATCCGACCTTTGTGAGCAGGTTTTTCGAAGGTTCATTCGAGGGAAGACAGGCGGCCTCGATGCGATGCAGGCCGAGCGTGGCGAAGACGAACGGTACCAAAGCGCGCACCGCGTCGAACATGTAACCCTGACGCGCGTAGCGTTCGCCGATCCAGTAGCCGAGCGCACAGCATTGCGTGACACCCCGCCGCACATTGGAGAGCGTGCAACCGCCCATCAGCACGTCGCCCTCCTTGCGGAAAACAAAGAAGGCGTAGGCGGAATCGGCGCGCGTTTCCTTCTGGTAGCGCTTGATGCGGCGGCGATAGGCGCTCTTGCTGAGTTCGTCGCTCGCCCAGACCGGCTCCCACGGCGACAGGAATTCGCGGCTTTCTCCGCGTGCCGCCGCCCAGCCCGCGTGATCGGACATACGCGGATAGCGCAGATACACGTCGCGGCCGTGGATCACCGGCTGCTGTCCGCCGGGGAAGGTCAGTCCACGCATGAAAGCCATTGCGCCAGTGGTCATTCCGCGGCGCGCATGGAAGCCGAACCGCCGAAGCGATCGGCAAAGACCTCGTAACTCTCGACACGCTTCACAGGACCGAGCGCCGTCATCGCGGGACGCTCAGACATCATCAGTCGCGCACCAAAGCGGCGGACGGCTTCGGCATCGACCTCATCGAGCCGCGCGCTCAGTTCTTCCACCGTCAGCACGCGGCCATAGGAAAAGATATGACCTGCAATCATCTCGGCGCGCGTCGAGGGGCGTTCCAGTCCCATCAGCAGCGAGGATCTGAGCTGCGCCTTGGCGCGGGCGACTTCGGATTCGGTTGCGCTCTCGGCCAATGCCGCCATCTCGCCCGCGACCACAGGTGCGATCTCGCCCGCTTCCGCCTCGCCCGTGCCGGTGTAAATGCCGATGATGCCGCTATCGTTGGCGGCCTGGGCAAAGGCGTAGATCGAATAACAGAGCCCGCGCTTCTCGCGCACTTCCTGGAACAGACGCGACGACATCCCGCCGCCAAGCGCCGTCGTATAGACCTGCGCGGCATAAATATCGGGATCGGTCTGCGGCAGTCCGGGGAACGCGAATGCCATATGCGCCTGTTCGAGCGTATCGCTCAAACGTGTATCGCCGCCCACCCACAAGGCCGTCGATGGGGCCGGTGTATCGCCGGCGCGCAGATGCGCGAACCTTTCCTCCGCGATCCGTACGATTGTGGCATGATCGACCGCGCCGGATGCGATCAACGTCATGCCGCCCGCGAGGTAGTTCGCGCCCATATAGGTGCGCAGGTTCTCACGCGTGAACGCCGCGACCGTGTCGTCGTCGCCAAGGATCGGCCAGCCCATCGGCTGGTTCGGGTAGATCGTCGTCTGCAGATGATCGAAGATGATGTCGTCAGGCGTATCGCGCGCCTGGCCGATCTCCTGAAGCACCACCTGGCGTTCGCGTTCGAGCTCCGCCTGTTCGAAAGTCGGCCGCGTGAGAATGTCGGAAAGAATGTCGATCGCCAGCGGCACATCGGCTTTCAGAACGCGCGCATGGAACGCGGTTTGCTCTCTGCTCGTGTATGCGTTGAGGAATCCGCCGACGGCTTCGATCTCCACCGCGATGTCGCGCGCGGAACGCGTTTCCGTTCCCTTGAACGCCATGTGTTCGAGCATGTGAGACACGCCCATCACGTTGCGTGTTTCGTTGCGCGCGCCGCAGTTCACCCACACCCCGAGTGCCGCGCTTTCGAGCTGCGGCATGGGATCGGTGACAATGGTCAAGCCATTGGAAAGACGGGAAATTTCGACATTCATGAGGCGGCCACTCTAGCGGTGATATAGGCCTGAACCAAGCCTTTATCAGGGGCCAGAGCAGTCATTTTTTCTTCGCGATTGAAGAGGTCGGTAAGCCTCGGGGGGAGCGGGGGAATTTGGCCGGTAGCCTCCCGGACGGCGTCCGGAAACTTGGCCGGATGGGCGGTCGAGAGCACAATCTTGGGTTTAACTCCTTCAATTGGTAAACACCCCGCGGCGGCCACGGCCACCGCCGTATGGGGGTCGATCAGGCGGCCGGTTTCGGCATGCACAAGCCGGATCGTGGCCAGCGTTTCGGCGTCATCGGTGCGGAAGGCCTCATAGCGTTCGGCCAGGGCTGCGCGAACGGAAGCCGGCAGCACGATCCGCTTGTCGCGCGCGAAATCGGCCATCGCGCGGCGCGTCCAGTCGGCATCGCGGCCGCTTGCTTCGAACAGCGCGCGCTCGAAATTGCTTGCGACCTGGATGTCCATGGACGGGCTCAGCGTGTGCTGTGCCCTGCCCGCTTCGTAGACGCCTTCGTTCAGCGCGCGCGCCATGATGTCGTTGGCGTTGGTGGCGACCACGAGCTTTTCGGCCGTAAGCCCCATACGCATCGCCGCTTCGCCGGCGAACACGTCTCCGAAATTGCCGGTGGGTACGACGAAGGTCGCGGGCTTTCCGAGTTGGGCGGTCGCGGTGAAGTAATAGACACTCTGCGCCGCGATGCGCGCGAAGTTGATCGAGTTCACCGCCGTAAGACTGACCGATGCCGCGAAGGCGGTATCGGCGAACAGCCCCTTCACGATCGCCTGTGCGTCGTCGAACGAACCTTCCAGCGCGATGTTGTGGACGTTGCCGTGCGGCGACGTCGTCATCTGCCGCCGCTGCACCTCGCTGACGCGCCCTTTCGGGTGCATCACGAAGACGTCGATGTTCTTAAGACCTCCGAGCGCGGCAATAGCGGCCGAGCCTGTATCGCCCGACGTCGCGGCCACCACAGTCGCGCGGCCGCCACGTTTGGCGAGCGCGCGCGCGAACAGCCGCCCCAGCACCTGCAACGCGATATCCTTAAACGCGAGCGTGGGCCCGTGAAACAGCTCGAGCAGAAACAGGTTCGGACCGATCTCGACCAGCGGTGCGATGCGCGCATCATCGAAGCCGGCATAGGCGGAATCGATATCCGCTTTCAGCTCTGCGTCCGTGAAATCGCCGCCTGCGAAATGCTTCAGGACCGCGAACGCCGCCTCGGCGTAGGATTTGCGGGCGATCTCCGCCACGTCGATGCGCGGCCAAGCCTCGGGCATGTAGAGCCCGCCATCCGGCGCGAGGCCAGCCAGCAGCACGTCGGCAAAACCGCAGGCGGGCGCCTGGCCACGGGTGCTGATGAATCGCAGTCCGGTCATCGTTTCCAGCCCAGCCGCCCACGCGAGGCGTGATAGGCAATGTAGACGCCGAGCAGTACCGCCGCGAGCCCGAACCAGGTGATGGCGTATTGCAGATGCTCGTTGCGGAAGGTGACGCGCGTCTGCCCGCCCCTCGGCCAGCCGCCATGGTTGGGCGTTGCATCGGCTTCGACGACTACAGGCGCGGCGAGCGTTATTCCATCCGCTTTCGCGATAGCCGTGAGATCGTGCGCGTACCAGATGTGGTGGGCAGTATCCGGTGCGGGCGTGAACCAGCCCAATGGATCAGGCACGCGCCACACGCCGATGATATCCGTCTCAGCGGCAATCTGGCCTGCAGACCGTGTGGCGGGTTCGAGCTTCTCCTTCGGCACAATCCCGCGATCGACCAGCAAGGCGCGCCCGTCCTGCAGTCGGAACGGCACGATCACATGATAGACCGGCGCTCCCGCGTTATCGGTGCCGAAGACATAGGCTTCTTTCGCATTGTCGAAACGGCCATCGAGCGCCACGCGGCGATACTGCGCCTTGGGCCCGAGACCCAGCGCCTCATCGAGCGATATCGGAGAGGCTGCGAGATTGCGCTGCACCTCCGCGATCAGTCCGAGCTTCCACTGCAACCGGTCGAGCTGCCACACACCGAGCGTGATCAGGATCGCGAACAGCACCGCACAGAAGAACGTGAGCGCCGGGAGGGGACGGAAAGTGAGCATCGCTGGATGCCCTAGCCCAGCCTGCCCTCGCCTGCCTTGTGTTTGTATTGCAGGACGAGGAGCGTCGACTTCATGAGCCGCAGCATGGCGAAGGAAAGAATCAGGATCAGCGGAATCCACAACACCGCGTGCACCCAATAAGGCGGCTCGTACTTCACTTCCACAACCAGCGCCGAGCCCGCAACGATCGCGCCGACGATCAGGATCACGAACACCGCCGGGCCGTCGCCGGCATCGAACATTGCGTAATCGAGCCCGCAGGACGTGCAGCGCGGTGCAACCTTCAGATAGCCGTCGAACAACGACGCCCGGCCGCAACGCGGGCAGCGGCCGAGCAATGCGGCTTTCGCGACGGACGGTTCGATCGCGGTCAACCGGTGACGGCCGAGGCGCCCCAGACGTAAATCCAGGTGAACAGGAAGAGCCACACGACGTCGACGAAGTGCCAGTACCAGGCGGCGGCCTCAAAGCCGAAATGCCGGTCCGGCGTGAACTGTCCGGCCATCGCGCGGCCGAGACACACGATCAGGAAGATCGTACCGACGATCACGTGGAAGCCGTGGAAGCCCGTCGCCATGAAGAAGGTCGAGCCGTAGATCGCACCCAGATTGCCCACACCGGTCGCGAGCGTCGCATGCGCCGGATCGGTGAACGGCACCAGAGCTGCGCCGTTGAAGCCGAAGGTGAACGGCGCGTGGCTATACTCATAAGCCTGGATGCAGGTGAAGGAGAGACCGAGACACACCGTGAGCAGCAAACCCTGCACCGTGCCCTTACGGTCGCCGTGCAGAAGCGCGTGATGCGCCCACGTCACGGTCGTGGCGGAGCACAACAGGATCAGCGTGTTGAGCAGCGGGAAGTGCCAGGGATCGAGCGTCACGATCCCCGAGGGCGGCCATTGGCCGATCGAAACGTCGTGCGGGAAGAAGGCGGAATTGAAATAGGCCCAGAACCAGGCCACGAAGAACATCACCTCGGAGGCAATGAACAGCACCATGCCAAAGCGCAAATGCAGCTTCACCACCGGCGTGTGATTGCCGCGGACGACGGATTCCTGGATCACATCGCGCCACCAGCCCACGAACATGTAGATCAGAAGCGCGAAACCGATGCCGAACACGTAGGGCTGGCCGGCAAGGACGCCGAAGGCATGGTAGTCCTTGTTCATCCACAGCACGGCGCCCACGAGCATCGTGAACGCGGCAAGCGAACCGACGATCGGCCACGGGCTCGGATCGACGAGATGATAGTCGTGGTGGACTTCGCTATGCGCCATGACTTGGGACCCTTTTGCCTCTTTCGGCCGTTTCAGTGGAAGAACTGCCCGCCCCACTTCACGACCGACATCAAAAACACCAGTGCGGCTAGCCCGGCCAGCGCGAGCGCCAGCGCGATGCTGCGCTTGCGTCTGTTGCGGTCGAAGCTTCCGTTTTCATCCATCCTCACATCCAGTTCGCAAACGGCGCGATATGCGCCAGATGCTCGCCGATCAGGGCGGCGAACAATGCGAACAGATAAAGCAGCGAAATTCCAAACAGGCGCTTGGCCGCCGGCTCCGATGCCTCGTCGCGCTCACGCAGCACGGCTATCGCCTGCCAGACGAACCACGCACCGAGACCGGCGGCGCACGCAAGATAGAGCGGACCGCCGAAACCGATGAACGCCGGGACCATCCCGGCAGGCACCAGCGCCAGGGTGTACGCGAAGATATTCCAGCGCGTTACGCGCTTGCCGCTGACAACCGGCAGCATCGGGACACCGGCGCGCGCATAGTCGCCCGAGCGGAACAGGGCCAGCGCCCAGAAATGCGGCGGGGTCCAGAGGAAGATGATCGCGACGAGCACGAGCGGCGCCAGCGACAGATCTCCCGTCACTGCGGCCCAGCCGATGGCGGGCGGCAACGCGCCCGACAATCCGCCGATGACGATGTTCTGCGGCGTGCGGCGCTTCAGCCAGAGGGTATAGACGCCGACATAGAAGAAGATCGTGAAGGCGAGCAACGCGGCCGCCGGAACATTCACGAACAGCCACATTATCGCGACCGAAGCGACGGACAGCGCATAGCCGAAGCCGAGCACATCCTCGCGCGCGATCCGGCCCATCGGGATCGGCCGGCCCGCCGTGCGCGACATCAGCGCATCGATGTCGCTGTCATAGGCCATGTTGAGCGCGCCGGATGCGCCTGCGCCGACGGCGATGCACAGCAGCGCGGTAAACGCCGTCAGCGGATGCACATCGCCCGGTGCCACGATGATGCCCGCAAGCCCCGTGAACACGACAAGCGACATCACGCGCGGCTTCAACAGCGCGAAGAAGTCGCCGACCGTGGCGGTTGAGCGAACCGAAAGGGCTGCAGCCGTGGCCATCATTTTCCTCAGACGACCCGTGGCAGGTCGTTAAAGGTGTGGAACGGCGGTGGCGACGAGACTGTCCATTCCAGCGTCGTCGCGCCAACACCCCAGGGGTTATCGCCGGCACGGCGCTTTGCGACGAACGCCTGCACCAGCATCGCGAGGAACACGAGTACGCCCGCGCCTGCGATGAACGCGCCGATGGACGAAACGTAGTTCCAGCCCGCGAACGCGTCCGGATAATCCGCATAGCGGCGTGGCATGCCCTGCAGCCCGAGGAAGTGCATCGGGAAGAACGCGAGGTTCACACCGATGAACGTGATCCAGAAGTGCAGCTTGCCCAGGAATTCGCTGTACATGTAGCCGGTCATCTTCGGGAACCAGAAATAGAAGCCCGCGAAGATTGTGAACACCGCCCCCAGCGACAGCACGTAATGGAAGTGCGCAACGACATAGTAGGTATCCTGCAGCGAGACGTCGACGCCGGCGTTGGCGAGCACGACGCCGGTCACACCGCCCACCGTGAAGAGGAAGATGAAGCCGATCGCCCACAGCATCGGCGTCTTGAACTCGAGCGAACCGCCCCACATCGTCGCGATCCAAGAGAACACCTTGATGCCTGTCGGCACCGCGATGACCATGGTGGCGACGACGAAGTACGCCTTGGTGTCGACGGAGAGGCCCACCGTGTACATGTGGTGCGCCCACACCAGGAAGCCGATGAAGCCGATCGACACCATCGCGTAGGCCATGCCGAGATAGCCGAACACCGGGCGCTTGGAGAACGTCGCCACGATGTGGCTGATCATGCCGAAGCCCGGCAGGATCAGGATGTACACTTCGGGATGACCGAAGAACCAGAACAGATGCTGGTAGAGGATCGGATCGCCGCCGCCCGATGCATTGAAGAACGCCGTGCCGAAATGACGGTCGGTGAGCAGCATGGTGATCGCGCCCGCGAGCACCGGCAGCGACAAGAGCAGCAGGAACGCGGTCACCAGGATCGACCACACAAACAGCGGCATCTTGTGCAAGGTCATGCCCGGTGCGCGCATGTTCAGGATGGTGGTGATGAAGTTGATCGCACCCAGGATCGACGAGGCGCCGGCGACATGGAGCGAGAAGATCGCGAAGTCCATGGCGGGTCCGGGCGAGCCGTAGGTCGATAGCGGCGCATAGAGCGTCCATCCGCCGCCGACACCGGTGCCGCCGGAATCCCCTTCCACGAACATCGACAGAAGCAGGAAGGTGAAGGAGAACGGCAGGAGCCAGAACGAGATGTTGTTCATGCGCGGGAACGCCATGTCCGGCGCCCCGATCATGAGCGGCACCAGCCAGTTGCCGAACCCGCCGATCATCGCGGGCATGATCATGAAGAACACCATGATCAGGCCGTGACCGGTCACGAACACGTTGAAGGTATGCGTTTCCTTGAAGATCTGCATGCCGGGTTCCATCAGCTCGGCACGCATGAACATGGACAGCGTGCCGCCGATGATGCCGGCGCAGATCGCGAAGATAAGGTACATCGTTCCGATGTCCTTATGGTTCGTCGAATAGACGTAGCGGCGCCAACCGTGCGGATGGTCTTCGTGGGCGTGGGCAATATCAGCCATGTCGCTCGTCCTATTTCGCCGCAAGACGCGGCTGGGTGTTGTCGTCGATCGCCGCGTACTTCTTTTTCGCGGTGGCAAGCCAGGCGGTGTATTCGGCGTCGCTCACGACCTTCACCTCGATCGGCATGAAAGCGTGACGCGCGCCGCAGAGTTCCGAGCACTCGCCGTAGTAGGTGCCGGTCTGCGTCGCCTTGAACCAGGTGTGGTTGATGCGGCCTGGCACGGCGTCCATCTTCACGCCGAACTGCGGGATAGCCCAGGAATGGATGACGTCGGCGCCGGCGGTGTCGACTTCGACGACCTTGTTCACGGGCACGACCACGACGTTGTCGACGCCGAGCAGGCGCGGCTCGCCCGCGGCCTTGGCCTTGTCGTCCGACAGGCCGAGGGAATCGAACTGGAAGTTCTGCACCGGATATTCGTAGGTCCAGAACCATTGCTTGCCGATGGCCTTCACGACCACATCCGGCTTTGGAATGACCGCTTCAAAGTAGAGCAGCCGGAAGGAAGGAACGGCGATGAACACCAGAATAATCACCGGCACGACCGTCCACATGATCTCCAGGATCGTGTTGTGGTGAGACTTGCTGGGCGTCGGGTTGGCGCGCTGGTTGAATTTCACCACCACGATGACCAGGAGAATGAGGACGAAAATGCAGATCGCCGTGATGATCCAGAGCAATTGGGTGTGAAAGGTCTCAATGCGCTCCATCACCGGCGTGACCGCGGGCTGGAAATTCATCCCCCAAGGCTTGGGCAGCGCGAGCGCGCCCGTGGCCCAAGTCGCGGCGGCGAGACCGAGCCCCGCGCGGACAGCATTTTTGACCTTGGACATGAGGCAGCCTCGCACAGGTTCCAGCGGGGGCGAATCCAGCTTCCCCCTTGTAGATTCTTGGCCGGGATTTAGAGGGGCTAAGCCCCTAAAGTCATTGCGACCTTATGGCACGGGGCCAGGAAATCCCTATATCTGTGACGCTATAGCCGATCACCGGAGTTCCCATGAGCCAGCCAAATGACCTCTTTTTCGCCCGCACCGGGATGGACCGCGACCGCGTCCAGGCCACCGTCGACGACGCCCTGAAAAATGCCGACGACGGCGAGCTGTTCCTGGAATACCGCCAGAGCGAGTCGTTTTCCTTCGACGACGGACGGCTGAAGGCCGCCACCTTCGACACTCTGCAGGGCTTCGGGCTGCGCGCCGTGTCGGGTGAAGCCACCGGTTACGCCCATGCCTCGGAACTTTCCGAGGACGCGATCAAACGCGCTGCGGACACGGTGCGCGCGGTCTCGCGCGGTCATGCGGGCGTGGCGGCGGCGGGTCCGTCGCGCACCAACAAGCACCTCTATACCGACATCGATCCGCTCGGCACCGCGGCGTTCGAGACCAAGGTCAAGCTGCTCGAAGAGATGAATGCCTATGCCCGCGCCAAAGACCCGCGCGTCAAGCAGGTGTCGTGCTCCCTCACCGGCGAATGGCAGAACATCGAAATCCTGCGCGCCGGCGGCGACACCTATCGCGACATCCGGCCGCTGGTGCGGATCGGCGTGTCGGTCGTGGTGGAAAAGGACGGACGCCAGGAATCCGGTTTCTTCGGTGGCGGCGGACGCGGCAGCTACGAGACCTATCTCGAAAGCGGCTACTGGCAGGGGGCCATCGACGAAGCGCTCCGTCAGGCGCTGGTGAACCTGGATTCCATTCCGGCGCCGGCTGGCGAGATGACGGTCGTGCTCGGGCCGGGCTGGCCGGGCATCCTGCTGCATGAGGCTATCGGTCACGGGCTGGAAGGCGACTTCAATCGCAAGAAGACGAGCGCATTCGCCGGCCTGCTCGGCCAGCGCGTCGCAGCCCCCGGCGTCACGGTGGTCGATGACGGTACTATCGGTGGGCGACGCGGCTCGTTGACCATCGACGACGAAGGCTCGCCCTCGTCCCGCACTGTGCTGATCGAAGACGGAATCCTGAAAGGTTACATGCAGGACCGCCAGAACGCGCGGCTGATGGGCGTTGCGCCCACGGGCAATGGCCGCCGCGAATCCTATGCGGCGTCCGTGATGCCGCGGATGACCAACACCTACATGCTGGGTGGCGACAAGGACCCGGGCGAAATCCTCGAGAGCGTGAAGAAGGGAATCTACGCCACCAATTTCGGCGGCGGACAGGTCGACATCACCAACGGCAAATTCGTGTTCTCCTGCACCGAGGCCTATCTGATCGAGGACGGCAAGATCGGCCCCGCGATCAAGGGCGCAACCCTGATCGGCAACGGACCGGATTCGCTCACGCGCGTGTCGATGATCGGCAACGACATGAAGCTCGATCCCGGTGTCGGCGTCTGCGGCAAGAACGGACAGTCGGTGCCGGTGGGCGTCGGCCAACCGACCTTGCGTCTCGACGGCCTCACCGTGGGTGGCACGGCGGCTTAGGTCTTGTTGTAGTACGCCCGATAAGCGGGATCGTTCGAGAAGTAGCGCAGATACGCACCGTCGGGCTTGGTGACGCCGGAGATATGCAACTCGATGGAGCCTTCGCCGAGTTCTTCGAAGTCGTATAGATCGACTCCACCTACGCCTTCGAGCACCGCTCCGTCGTCTGTGATCAGCTCCCAATCAAGCGCGTCGAAACGGGCACGTGCCGCGGAATAGGCGACACCGCTACCCGGTTTCATGGCGTTGCCGAGCTCTCTCACCGCCGTCTGTATCGCGGCATACGGGGCAAGCGGTCGGAACGGTCCACCGGCGCATCCCATCGGCGGGTCAGTGGCCTGCAGATCGGCGTCACCAACGTGCACGCCCTTGCTATAGACTCGAACTGTGAGCATCGGATCGTAACATGGTGATAGATCGGTCCTGCGATCAAGGCTGCAACCTATAGGCGCCTCGACGGCCTCACCATCGGCGGCACGGCGGCGTGATCGTCACGCGTGCGTTAGCAGCGCAACCGTGTCCATCAGGATGTGCGCGCCGATGATGGGCCACAGCCTTTTCGTCCGCGCGAACCAGAAGGCAAAGATCAGTCCCGTCGGCACCACGGAAAGGACTCCGAGCGGCCCCTGGTAAAGGTGATAGGCCAGCCGGAGTGCCGTGCTGACGTTGACGCAGAACCATGTGCTCTTCTGCATCCGCGCCAGCGCCGACATCACATAGCCGACAACGAACAATTCCTCGAACACACCGTTGACGACCGACACGGTGACGGACGTCAACGGCGGGATATGTCCGCCAATGACATTTCCGCTGGTCTTGACCATCGACATCACGAAGTCCGGAGACACCGACGCGGCGAGATTCCAGATCAGGAACCACGTAGAATAGACGGCCACGAACAGCAGCCCGCCGGCGCCCACGTCCTGGAGCGGCGCGTCTTCTGTCAGCCCCAGATCGCGCAGCACCCACTCACGGGCGTGGAGGAACCACAACAGCAGCGCACCAAGAGCAAGCTCCTGACCCGCCAGAAACATAAGCGACAGGCTGTTGTGATGGGGACCGGAACGCGGAACGACGAGTGAGAGCACTTCGGCCAGCAGGAATGGGCCGAACGCGATGCCGGTGACGATGAAGAATTCCGTACCTGGAGAAAGCCTGCTGAGAAATCTCTTCATGCAAACGCGACAGGGAGAACGGCCCTCAGTATAAGGGCCTCGATGTTGATCTTCAAAATCGTTCACAGCGACGAATGGCACGCAGCCGAAGCGACGGGCCTCTATCGCGGTTCGGCGAAGGACAAAGCCGATGGCTTCCTGCACTTTTCCACTGAGGAACAGCTGATCGGAACGCTGACGCGATACTACGCCGATGCCGACGACCTCGTTCTAGTAGCCGTCGATGCCGACAGCCTGGGCGACGCGCTGAAATACGAACCTTCGACCGCCGGCGCGCTCTATCCGCATCTTTACGGAGACTTGTCCCTTCCCGCCGTGCGATGGGTTCGGCCGATCGCGCGCGATACACAAGGCGCGTTTCTACTGCCGTGATCACGGCTGAACGGTCAGCTGAGTTGGAGCTCTTTCTTCCAGGCAACTTCGCCGCGCGTCTGATCGGCCGCTGGTTCTAGCGGCACCGCGCCCAAACGATAGGGGTTGGGCTGCACGGAAATTCCGTCCATGGAAATCATGACGCCAAGATCGCGGCTATCGGCGCTCTCGATATGCCGCAACGGCGAGAAAATCGGATCGATTTCCAGATCAATCGGGATCGTTCTTCCGATATACTCGACGGGAATATCGAACCGGTTTTCCGCCCATCCGCGCGCTGCGACCTCTCCCTCCGCTTCGCGCCAGGGAAGACGTATTTTGACTTTCGACTTCGGCACATCAAGCATCTCAGGACGCGAGAAACGCAGCGTGAAATTGTCGCCTGCCGGGCTTGTCTGGATCCGAACGTGACGCCCCGTCCAGCAAAACCGGCCAAGCTCCGGGCTTTCCTCCGGCTGCCACAGTCCTGCCTCCCCATAAGGCTCGGGACAGTAGCCATCCTGATAGGCGGCATGTTCCTTGATTGCCGCAAACCCCGCAGTGCCAGGCGCGCGGCGCAGCGAGCGTCCGTCCATCGGCGTCCAGCTCAGCATGAACTTCATCTCGTCAACGCCCAGTTCGTCGCGCAGACGCAGCGCTTCCGCGATGTTTTCGTCGGAATCGTTCCAGCGGAAGAGCAGATAGCGCCAATGTACGAAGGGCTTCGTCTTGCCCGTGCGGCGGCGCTCTTCCATCAGGCGGCGCATCGCGCGCAGCACTTTCTCGAACGATCCGGATTTGTGGTAGCGGCCATAGGTCTCCTGATCGACGCCGCCTGCCGTGAAGCAGATGTAGTCCAGCAAACCCTCGCTAACGATGCGTTCCGCCATTCCGTCCCGCGCCAGCAGAATGCCGTTCGTGCTGGTGGTGATATGCAGATCGGGATTTTTCGCCTTCGCATAGGCCAGCATGTCGAGCGCCTTGGGATGCACGAAGGGCTCGCCGTAATTGTAGAAATACAGCTCCTTGATGTGGGGGCCGGCCTCGTCCATCAGCTTGGTGAACAGCGGCCACGACATAAAATCCTCGCGCCGGAGATGAAAACTGGCGTCATTGGCGATGTCGCACGTCGAATTCCGGCAACGGATGTTGCAGCGAATGGAGGGCTCGATGATCAGCCGGTGCGGGAAAGGCGAACTGGGCCTCAATTGATCGTCATTCTTGCGCGCCGCCGTGGTGTACATGCTGCAACCTTCGCAAGCCTTTCCGGCAAGCAAGTCCTCGCGCCGCTTTGCGATGGCCGGTTTGCGAAGCACATCGTGCATCGTTTCCGATTTCAGATTGCCGTAGCTGCGCTGCTTGAATGGATCGTCGAGACCGCAGGTCACCGTCCCGTCGCAGAGGACCGTGGCACCGTGCCAGAGCCAATGACAGAAGAGTTGCGGCGTCGAAGCGCCGTCTTTTCGTTCGACGCCCACCTCGTTGCGGAGCATCGTCAGTTCCCGCGCCGCATCGCGCGAGGCCGGATCGAGTTCGAGCGCGCGCGCATACATCTGGACCGCGACGGTCGTGTTACCGGTAATTTTCAGGAGGTGGCCGTATTGCAGATGCGTATCGGCGTCGAACGGTTCGATCTTGAGCGCCTGTTCATAGGCAAGGCCTGCGTCGTCGGTATTACCGGACTCCTTGAGCATGTGGCCGAACTGAACCCAGATCGCAGCGCGGTCGGGCTGCTGCCACAGATACGTCCGATAGAGATCTGCGGCCTCGGAATACCGGCGTGCGTCTCGCGCGCCATCGGCGGCGTGCAGCAATTGCTCGAAGGGAATTTCATTTGGCGCGAGTGGCGAACAGGCCGCCACGCTGCCATCCGGAGCATAAACGTCGTCCAAGCCGCTTACCCCCAGGATGATGTACAACCTAAATTAGAGCATGGTTCTCACAACCCATTCATGTCAAAATTTTAATTTTCACGGAGCCGACGGAGTTTCGGCGTTCGCGCGTTTCATGGCCGCCCGTTTCTCCTTCCGCTCCTTCTTCCGCTCGATACGGTTGAGATTGGGGGGAGGCGCTTTGCGCCTCAGACGCTGGCGGTCCGTGACTTCTCTCTCGACCGTGTCGAGCAAACCGCCTTCCACATCCTCATTGGCGCCGGCCCAGACACGCGCCATAACTTTAATAGCGTCGTCCAACGTCATTTGAGGTTGTTCCACGCGTGGCCGCGAAAACTTCAGCGGCGCGAAGAGAGGGTCGTCCGAATCGTCTCGCGCTCCACCAAAATATTCTTCTGCGACCTTGTGATTGGATTCACGAAGCGTCCCCATAAATTCGGCGAGCTTTTCGGCGGGAAGCGTCAGCTGCGGTCCCTTGCCGATTTTCGCAAGCAGCTGATGCAGGCGATGCCGCAATGGACCGCGTTGGCCGATGTATCCGTTCATGAGGCGCAAGAATTCGAGGCTCACCGCATCCAGGCTTTCGTTCTGGTTCGGCGGCCATTCGAAGGCCGGATCGTTCTCCACGCCGACGGTTTCCAGGAAATCCTCAATGACGTCGCCGCCCTTCAACGCGTTCCTCTCGAATCTTCGGCAGATCATGGCGTCGCGGCCAAAAACGCCCGCCCACCGGCTCAGCAATTGCCAATAGTCGTAGCGGCGATCGCGCTTGGAATCCTTGGCAGGAAGGCCGAGCGGCCATCGCAGGCCGGTCTTCACGGCGGTCGAGTATGTGCTCAGCAGAAACTCGTCCTGGCGCCGCAAATAAACGACGATGAACATCCGTTCGAAAAAGGGCCGGAGCATATCGTGCAGGGTCTGCACTTCCGCCCGGTTCAGCAAACGCGAAGAACAATGTTCGTTGGAGAGGATCGCGATTCTGCTGGTACTGCCGGTAAACGCCTCCGACAGTGTCTTGGCTATGCTTTCGCGAAATGCGACGAGATCGTCCAGGGAGTGCACAGCGAATATATGTGTGATCGCACGCTGAACCTCTTCCAGAGCTGCCGTCGAAAGAGAAATCTGATTGGAGGGGCCGGGGAGCTTCGGATACTGCACGCCCCGCGCAAGCAGCCGCCCGCGGTTGCTTCGCAGGAATTCCTGAATCGAGGTCGTACCGGTTTTTTCCGTCCCGATATGCAGATAGAGATCCAACCGCGCGCCCCTTCGTGATGACAGCTTCCGCGAGTCTTATTTCATCGGTTGCCGCGCGAGAAGAGGTAGAGGCTGGGTTCCTGCTGTCATTTTGATCGGGTAGGATTGACGGCGGTACGGCGGAGAGTGCGATGCGCGATTTGAACGGGGTCAAACGGGAACTCGGCGACGGGTTCAGTGTCGCGCGGGTGTTGCCGCATCCCCACCAGCGCACGGTCGGGCCATTCGTGTTCTTCGACTATTTCGGCCCTGTCGATTTCGCACCGGGAAAAGGGATCGATGTGCGGCCGCATCCCCATATCGGGCTTGCGACCGTCACCTATCTGTTCGAGGGCTCGCAGGTGCATCGTGACAGTCTCGGCAACGCGCAGGAGATTGTTCCCGGCGACGTGAACTGGATGACGGCGGGGCGTGGCATCGTCCATTCCGAACGGACAGGCCCGGACGTGCGCGCGCGGGGTCACCGCATGCACGGCATCCAGAGCTGGGTGGGACTGCCGCACGCGCATGAAGAGGACGCCCCCGATTTCCAGCATGTCGCAAAGGCGGACCTCCCCTCTACCGAAATCGACGGCGTGAAGCTCCGCGTCGTCACCGGCAAAGCCTATGGCATGACCTCACCCGTCCGTGTGCCGATGGAAATCTTCTATGTCGACGCGGAGATGAAAGAGGGAAGCACGCTCACGCTTCCGGACGAATACGAAGAACGTGGCGCAATGGTGGTGGGCGGCACAGTGGAGTCCGGTGGCGCGCGCCACGAAACCGGCGCGATGATCTTGTTCGACAAAGGCGAGCGGGCGGAGATCAAGGCATCAGGCGATGCCCGTGTCATGCTCCTTGGCGGCGCGCCGCTCGATGGGCCGCGTCACGTCTGGTGGAATTTCGTCTCCAGCTCGCGCGAACGCCTTGAACAGGCGAAGGCAGACTGGAAAGCAATGCGCTTGGGCACCATCCCCGGCGACGACAGGGAATTCATTCCCCTGCCCGATTAGTCTCGTCGCGCAAGCCACGGGAAAGCAGGTGGCACTCCGAGTCACGGTTCTGACTAGCAGGTCCATTCTCGGGGCAAAAGGCGACTGGAGGCCGCGCTGGATGTCTTCCCGACCTACTGGCGTGGCACGACATCCGGGGGCCGGCCGCTATGGACCTCGTGCGCGAACGCCATCAAGGCTCGGCCGACCACCGGGAGAAACCGTGCGCTGTAATGCTGGGAGTCGCCGGCCAACGCCCCTTGGACCCCATGCTCCGCCACCAGTGGCGCCGGATCGAAGATCGGCAAATTTAACTCCTGAGCGGCAGCCACCACCTCGTTGCGAAAACCCGCGGGCCAACTGATGGGCCGACCGTCGGAAAGATAGCGAAAGACATAGATCACCGCGCCGATCGGGCAGCCGAGCGCTTCCTGTATCCGGCGGAACCCCTCGGTGATGTCGCTCTTGAGGGCGCGTGTTTCGCTGATGACGGCGCGCGTCAAATCGGCCCGCTCCGTGTCGCCGTGAACATGAGCCAGCAGTTTCGCGGCGGCTGCGGCCCGCACATCCTCGTTCAAGCCCGTCAATCCGACGCGAAGCCATGCGTCCGAGAGTTTCGCCGCTTCGCGTCCCTCAGCCACGATGGGAGCGAGCATCTTCTTCATACCGATGCGGTTGATCGCAAACCCACGAAAGGTAAGTTCGACCGGCGAGGCGGGCTCGATCAACGCGACATCGAGGTCGCGGAAGTCTTCCGCCCCCGCAACAGGACCCACTCTTGGCGAGATACGGCAGAGCGATATGAGCTCGCGCGGAATCCTCCTCGCGCCACGCAGGACCTCGATGAACTGGAACATCTCGCCGAACGTATGCTTCGCTGTGTCGGAGCCGTATTTCTGATCAGCGAGCCCACGCTGGCGCGTCGCCATGACCCTTAGTGGCTGTCGCAGCATACACCCGCCGAATAAGATCGCGTTAAGAGGGGAGACCGCTTCGCGAGGCACCGCCAAATCATTATCCCTGTGCTGCCAATCGTGCACCATGCTACCATGTTCCGACAGCTCGTCATCCTGAGGTGCGAGCGGAGCGAGCCTCGAAGGATGACCCGACAATTCAAGTCGGAAAATATTGCTCTAACCGTGCCTCAGTTTCAGCGCGAGGATCGTGCCGGAGAAGACCAGCGTCACGGCGTTCGAGAGGATCAACGGAAGATCGTTCAACATCACGCCGTAGATCAGCCAGAGCACGAGGCCGGTCACATAGATCAGGAACATCACAAGCGAGATGTCCGCGGTCGAGCGCGTCCGCCAGGTGCGAAGAACCTGCGGCAGAAACGCAACCGTGGTCAGAACGCCCGCGACCATTCCGACAAGTGTAACAAACGGCATATTCAATCCCCTCGATGCAGGTAAGACCATGCCGGCATCAAGGCCTTGATGCAATTGCGCGTGACGCGCGCGAAAGCCTACGATTGCATCAGCGCAAAATCGGAGACACACGATGAAATACAATCAGCTCGGCAGCACCGGCATGTTCGTTTCGGAAATCTGCCTCGGCACGATGACGTTCGGCGGCGGTAGCGGATTTTGGAAGGTCGTCGGCGAACTCGATCAGAAGAACGCGACGGGGCTGGTATCGCGCTCGCTCGAAGCCGGCGTGAACTTCATCGACACCGCCGACGTCTATTCGGAAGGGCAATCCGAAACGATCACCGGTCACGCGCTGAAGGACATCGGCATCCGGCGCTCGGACATCGTGCTGGCCACGAAATGCTATGGCCGCACGGGCAAGGGGCCGAACGACATCGGTGCAAGCCGCGGCCATATCATGGACTCCGTCGCGCGCAGCCTCGAACGGTTGCAGACCGATCACATCGACCTTTACCAGATCCATGCCACCGACAGCGTGACGCCGGTCGAGGAAACCATGCGCGCGCTCGACGATCTCACCCGCAACGGCATGGTCCGCTATGTCGGCGTGTCGAACTGGCAGGCGTGGAAGATCATGAAGGCGCAGGGCGCGTCCTATCATCATGGCTGGGCGCGGTTCGAGACCCTACAGGCCTATTACTCGATCGCCGGCCGCGACCTCGAACGCGAGATCGTGCCGCTGCTCAACGACCAGAAGATCGGGCTGATGGTATGGAGTCCGCTGGCGGGCGGCCTGCTGTCCGGCAAGTTCGGCCCGGGCAGCAACGGCCCCGAAGGCGCGCGCCGCGTGGCGTTCGATTTCCCGCCGGTTGACAAGGACCGGGCCTGGAAATGCGTCGATGCAATGCGCGAGATCGGGAATGCCCGAGGCGTTTCGGTGGCGCGCGTGGCCCTCGCCTATGTCCTCGCCAAACCGTTTGTCACGACCGTCATCATCGGCGCGAAGACGATGGAACAGCTGGACGACAATCTTGAGGCGGCCAAGCTGGCGCTCACGCCCGGCGAAATGAAGGCGCTGGACGATGTCAGCGCCCTGCCCAGCGAATACCCCGGCTGGATGCTGGCCCGCCAGGGCGCGGAGCGTGTACCCCAGCCGAAATCGTGATAGCGTCCTCCGACTCGTTCAGGGGGATTTCATGAAGACGTTGATGCTGATCGTCGGCATTCTGGCCTTGCTGCTTGGCCTGCTTTGGATCGGCCAGGGGATGGGCATGATAACCCAGATCCCGTCACCCATGATCGGCGTCATGCGCTGGACCTATTACGGGATGGCGACTGCAGTTATCGGAATCGGGCTGATCTGGTATTCGCGCCGCTAGGGCTGTTTCCAATCCGTCATGGCCGCCCTCGTGGCGGCCATCCAACTTTTTTGTTTCGATGGATGGCCGGGGCAAGCCCCGCCATGACGTTGAGGGTGAACGTATTTAACCCGAACCCGCTCTGAGGGTCTCCGCGCGGCCTGTAAACTTCACGAAGATCAGTTCCGCATCGTCGGCGTCGAGATTCTGGATCTCGCCGCTGGGTTCGTAACTGCGCTTTTTGAGCAGTGCGCGCATGGGTGCGTTGGACTCGTTCGTCGAGGTGAAGAGGCGGTCGGCGTGGCGCGCGCGTTCGATGGTCTCGAGCAGGGCGTCGCCGACACCGAGCCGCCGCATGTTTTCGGCGACGTGAACCAGCTCGATGAAATCGCGGCCGAAGAAGCTCGTCGACAGAACGCCGTAACCCGCGATCGCTTTGTTGTACTCGCCGACCCAGCAATTCCTCGCGGCGATCGCGGCATCGATCCGCTCACGGCGTTGCAGGTCGGACGCCACGCGCGGATCGCAATCCGCAATAGCGCGGCGGTCGCGCGTTGCCGCCAATCTCACCTGTACGCCGCTACGCATGACCCAAGACTAGAGACGACTCCGTTCAAAGAAAATTATATTCTTTGAACAAGGGCGCGAGATCGCGGTTCCATTCGCCGTGATAGCGTCTCAGAAGTTCCTCGCCCCGCGTATAGCCGCGATCCACCAGCTCGCGGAGGGGATTGAGGAAACCATCCTCTGTCGCCCCAGCGGAATCTTCCTCGGCGCGGCGCAGCAAGCCCGCCGACGAAATTTCGAGCATGCGATGGGCCAGTTCCCCGACCGTGGTTTTGCGGAATGGCGTCTTGAACCCGAGCACCGGCACCGCGCTGCGCATCGACTGCCGCTCTTCCGCCGTCCAGTCCTTCACCAGATCCCAGGCCGCGTCGAGCGCGGTCTGGTCGTAATAGATGCCGGTCCAGAGCGCAGGCAATCCACAGATCCGCCGCCAGCTTCCGCCATCGGCGCCGCGCATCTCAAGGAAGCGCTTGAGCCGGACTTCGGGAAAGATCGTCGTGAGATGATCGGCCCAATCGGCCATCGTCGGCTCGATGTCCTTCACTTCCGGAATCTTGTGCGTCAGAAAATCTTTGAAGCTCTTGCCTGACACATCGATGTATTTGCCGTCGCGATAGACGAAGTACATCGGCACATCGAGCACATAGTCGACATAGCGCTCGAACGACATGCCGTCCTCGAACACCCAGGGCAGCATCCCGGCGCGGTCGTTGTCCACGTCGGTCCAGACCTGCGAGCGGTACGACAGAAATCCGTTCGGCTTGCCTTCGCGGAACGGCGAGTTCGCGAACAACGCGGTCGCGACCGGCTGCAGCGCCAGGCCGACGCGAAACTTCTTCACCATGTCGGCTTCGGACGAGAAGTCGAGGTTCACCTGCACAGTGCAGGTCCGGAACATCATCTCATGCCCATAGCCGCCCACCTTGGGCATGTAGGCGCGCATGATCTTGTAGCGGCCTTTGGGCATCTGATGGGTTTCAGCCATCGACCAGGTCGGCGCAAAGCCGAGGCCGATCACACCGGCGCCGATGTCACCGGCGACCGCGCGCACCTGCTCCAGATGCGTGTTCACCTCGGAGCACGTCTCATGAACGGTCTTGAGCGGGGCGCCGGAAAGTTCGAACTGGCCGCCGGGCTCGAGACTCAGCGACGCGCTATTCTGGGAAAGACCGATGATGTTGTCGCCTTCGCGCACATCCTCCCAGCCGAAGCGGCGCATGCCCTCGAGCAGCACCCGGATGCCCGGTGTGCCCTCATACGCCAAAGGCTTGTGGGTCCTCAAATCGTAGACGAACTTCTCATGCTCGGTACCGATGCGCCAATCGGCTTTCGGCTTGCAGCCGTCGGCCAGATGGCGCACCAGATCGTCGCGCGACCCGATCGGGCCGCCGGCGGATTGGGGTATAGACATACGGACGCCTCTCCTCCCGCAATCCAAAGCGGGTATTGCCCGGCCGGCAATATGTAAATTCTGAACCGCCCGTTCAGCGGTTGGTATGTAATGGGCAGATACGTTTCCGGCAAGACAGGTTTCCGGAAGACTGGCCGGATTTCAGCCCCTTCACAATCGATTGAGAACCCTGCGATCGCATGGCACGGGGCCCCCCTCTGCTGTTATCGTGGCCGCGCCGGTTTCAAGGAGAGTTTCATGTCATCCATTGCAGTTCGCGCGGCGCATGTCGCAGGGGGCGGCGCACTCGCGCTTATGCTCGTGCTGGGTAGCGCGAGCACGTGTCTTGCGGATTCTCCGGCACGGGTTGATCGCTCCCGCCCTACCCCGGCACCGGTCTATCCTGACTCCGCGCAGGTAACGGGCGAACAGGGCGACGTGCTGCTCGACGTTTATGTGACGGCAGGCGGGCATCCGCGCAAATTCCGCGTCAATCAATCCAGCGGTTATTCCGATCTCGACAATGCAGCCGCGGAAGCCGTGGCAAACTGGCAGTTTGTTCCGGCCGTTCAAGGCGGTGACACGGTTTCAGCGTGGACGACGGTGAAAATCCATTTTGAATTGCCAAAGGCCGCCGAAGCCGCTCCTGCGAGCACGCCCTCTCCACAGCGTTAACCGCCGCGCCAGTCCCCGTGTAACGCCTGCCAGACCGTAAGCGCCGCCAGCGCAGCGGTATCGGCGCGCAGGATGCGCGGGCCGAGCGAGACCGGCACAACGAAAGGCAATGCACGGACCCGCGCGCGTTCCTGGGGATCGAATCCGCCCTCAGGACCTGTGAGAACCGCCCAAGGCTCTGCGCCCGCACCGCTCAGCGCATCGGCGATCGGCCGCGCATCGCCGCCTTCGTCGCAAAAGAGCAAGCGGCGGTTTGGCGGCCAACCGGCGAGCAATTTTTCCAGCTCTGTCAGTTCGCCGATATCCGGCACGCTCAAGCGGTCTGACTGCTCCGCCGCCTCGATCGCGTTTGCACGCATCCGCTCCAGATTGACGCGGCTCACGATGGTGCGCCTTGTGTTGACGGGCTGGAGCCGGGATACACCGAGCTCCGTCGCCTTCTGCGTCAGATAATCCGCGGGCGTCTTCTTGACCGGTGCGAAGACGAGCCAGAGATCGGGAACCGCGCGCTGTGGCGCGGTCTGTGCCTCGCATTCCAGAATGCAGTTGCGCTTGCCGACCTCGGCGAGGCGCGCGCGCCATTCGCCGTCGCGGCCATTGAACAGGCGCACGTGATCGCCGGCTTTGGCGCGCATCACGTGAAGCAGGTAATGCGCCTGCCCGTCCGTCGGTGCGAGGCGCAGACCCGAACCAAGATCCGCCTCGACAAAGAGACGCACCCTGCCGCCGGGTTCCGTTAGCTCCGCGCTCATGACACACTTGATCCGCAATGACCGCTGAACCGCAAGCCCTGAAACCCGCAGACGCCGTGCTTGGCGACTGGGTCGACCGCGTCCCGCCGCACGTGCAGCCCTATCTCCGGCTGATGCGGCTGGACCGTCCGATCGGCACGTGGCTGCTTTATTGGCCGTGTGTGTTCGGCCTGATGCTGGGCGCCACAGCCGCCGACCGGCCTTTCACGAGCCTGCGCGACTGGTGGCTGATCATGCTCTTCGGCATTGGCAGCATCGTGATGCGCGGCGCGGGGTGTACCTATAACGACATCGTCGATCGCGATATCGATGCCAAAGTCGCGCGCACGCGCGGCCGCCCGATCCCTTCCGGCGCCGTCACCGTTCGGCAGGCGTGGCTGTTTCTTGTGGCACAGTTACTTATCGGATTGCTGATCCTGCTTCAGCTCAATCTGTTCTCGATCTTGCTTGGCGCGGCTTCGCTGCTGCTGGTCGCGGCCTATCCCTTCATGAAGCGCATCACCTGGTGGCCGCAGGCCTGGCTCGGCCTCACCTTCAATTGGGGCGCCCTGCTCGGCTTCGCAGCGCAGACCGGACGCATCGATCTCGCCGATGTCATGCTTTATGCGGGACTGTTCTTCTGGACGCTTGGTTACGACACGATCTACGCCCATCAGGACAAGGAGGACGACGCGCTGATCGGCGTCAAATCCACCGCCCTCCTCCTCGGCGATCGATCGAAGCAGTGGATCCTAGGCTTCTACGCCGTGGCGTTCACGCTCGTCCTGGCCAGCGGGTTCACCGACCACGCCGGCTGGCCGTTCGCGTTCGTGATGCTGGCCGCCGGGGGGCATTTTCTGTGGCAAGTGCGCGCGCTGAACATCGCCGATCCGGAGAAATGCCTGAAGCTCTTCCGCTCCAACCGCGACGCCGGCGCATTAATCGCCATCGCGTTTCTGGCAGCCGGCCTCATCAGTTAGACGGCGTGCCTTTCGGATCGCTGTCGTAGCCGAACGCTTAAGACTGGCACGCGGCGACTTTACCCCTCTCGGGATATCTGGACCACAATGTCACGATGATCGGTCTACCATTGCGATAACTCTTGGTTCTATCGTCGAGGGCTAGGACCTAGCATTCCGGCCCCGAAACTCGGAGCCTCTTATATTCCGCGTGGGACAGACCAATGCGTCTCCGGATTTCGCGTTGGATATTCTCCAGTTTGGGTGACTTGATCTCCTGACAAACGACGCCGTTCCAGATGTCGAGTGTCAGCGGGTCCAGGGCATAAAATCCAAGGTTCACGCTTCCTCCAATATTGTCCCATATCGCTTGGTAGATGTGGAAACGTGGGTAGTACTTGTCCGGTAGCTGGGAGGGCGGCTCAAAACCAAATCCGCGCAACTTCAATGCGCCGGGGCTTTCAGTTTCCACAGCAGCCTTGAGAAGTTCATCCACCTCAGAGGGGGTGACATTCCGACTGGCCGCCTGAGCCATACCAGACGGTGCATGGACAGATAGCAACAGGATACTCAGCAGTTTGGCGAAGCTTCCCATTCTTCAATTATAGCAACCAAGTCACCGGTTCCCAACGGCGGGGCTGGCGTTAGTGGCAAGAGTAAATGGTGGGGCACGGGGAGAGCGTCAGTCATATAGACCACAACATCAGGATATTCAGCCTACCGGTGCGCATCGAATGTCCGCTTCGCACCCAAAAGCGGACATTGGGGTTGAGCACTGAGTGCGCTATGAGATGCCCAACATGAAGTACGAGCCAGTGTACGCGGTTTGGGACTATTACGATGGGGTACGCACGGGCATCGCCGACTTGAACGGTGAGCCGCACTATTTTGCATCGCAGTTCGAATTAGCCGCAGACGACTACTCCGATAATTTCAAACTTTATCCGGTGGACGCCGAGTTTATGGAACGGGCGATGCGGAATTGGGCGATCTATCGGGCTTGGGACCGCCAATTCCGCAGTGGCGAGGTGAAAGTTGAGACGCACCCCGGCCACGGCGGCATCGATCTTGAGTACGATGAACTGCAATCTTGGCTCGACCGGAAGGTTGGACAACTCCAAGCGCTGCCGACGCTCCACAGGGCGGAATTCAGAGCGCTGCCCGGCGAAATGTCACGGGAGATCGAAGTCGCGTGGTCGCCTTCGTTCGCTTAGGGTCAAAAATGGTCGTTCGTTCCTCGAAAGACGGTAGCGCCCTAATTTGAATTCTGACCGCCCGAAAGATGGCATTGTCCGGTCTGTTTCACAGTTTCCGAACCGATAGGTGCAGTTACCATAGCGAACTGTCCGGTTTCCTTGCGGATCATCAGCAGAAATCCCATAACCCATGGATCGGACGCATAGCTGCCGCCCTTCGTAGCTACAATCGCCGTTTTGCTATCTTCCAGAAGGTGATAGCTAACAATCGCATCGCCGGAATTCTCGATTACGCGATCCCCCTCGACTCGAAACCAACTTTGATCCGTGCCTGTGTGGCGGTAGTTTGTGTATTCACAAAACCACGTTTCGGCAGATTGCGCAGCGCTAGAAAGCGCCATTGCAGCTAGTGCCACCACCCAAACATAGGGTCTTGGTATTTTCATCCAGTAGTCTCATCAGTTAGACGGTGTGCCTTTTGGATCGCTGTTGTAGCCGAACGCCTCGTAGATAAGCCACTCGCGCTCGCGCACGCGCTGCGTGAGCACCGGCGAGACGCTGTCGCGTGTGAGACCGGCGATCTTGCGGCTGGCGTTTCGAACCGGAAGATTTGCGACGAAGTCAGTCTCATCCGGAAGCGGCTCTTTGAGCTTGAGCCGGGCCTCGTTGCGCTTCAGGAACGCGAAAAAGTCGCCGCCGAGGTTCTCGATCCGGACATGATCGCGCCAGACACGCCGCCCAAACAGCGCCCTGATCGCGTCCCGGTCGCTGAATCTGTTGCTCTCCATCGTCTCGTGCGCGTTCGGCATGCTGACGAGAAGCAGACGGAACGACAGCAGCCCGATGGCCGCGCGCGGTGCATGACGCGCATATTCCTTGTTGAGTGAATCGGCATTCTCAGGATCGAGTACGAACTCCACCCAGCGCTCGAACGCCTTCACGCTCGGCTCGTAGAAGCCTTCCTGTCCGCTCCGACGCATCCTGTTGTAGAGACCGCCCATCCGCTCCATCGTCGCGAAGTTGAACAGCGAGATGTAGAGGGACACCGGCTCGCGAATCGAGACGAAGGACGGCTTGGAAGGGTCGTAGTCTTCGCGTGGTCCGTCATGGACGCTGCGATAGAGGAGCGGCTCGTCGAGGATGGCCCGCAGCGCCTTTTTGATCGTGGTGGAACCGGTCTTCTGGAGATCAAAATAGGCGACGTTCTCGAATTCCTGCACGATGACGCTTCCCCTGCGGCGGCTTCAATATTGCTGTTCGCGCCGGAAAACACGAGCTAATATCGCGTTATGAACGTCGAGCGTTTCGATCCGACGACCTGCTTCTCGCCGCAAGAGATGGCCGCCGTGCGCGCGCGCTCGGATATCCGGGGGCTGTTCTGCGTCGCGCATGCGTGGGCCGTGATCGGCATCGCGATGGCGGTCTATGCACTGTGGCCCAATCCGCTGACGTTCGTTGCGGCGGTGCTGGTGATCGGCAGCCGTCAGCTCGGGCTCGCGATCCTGATGCACGATGCGGCGCACGGCGTCCTGATGCGCACGCACTGGCTGAACGAGTGGGTGAGCCAGTGGCTCTGCGCCTATCCCGTCGGCGCCGACACGATCTCGTATCGCCATTATCATCTGAAGCATCATCGCTCGACGCAGCAGAAGGACGATCCCGATCTGGCCCTGTCGGCGCCGTTCCCGATCACGAAATCGAGCTACCGGCGCAAATTCATCCGCGACATCACGGGGCAGACGGGATTCAAGCAGCGCCGCGAGCAGTTCCGTCGCGCCTGGGGCGGCAACAACCTCAGCTTCGTCCAGCACGTCAAAGCGTTTTGGGAGAAGCTCGGCGGCGTGCTGACAGCGAATTTCGTTTTGCTCGCGATCCTTACCGCGTTCGGCAAGCC